>ENA-UAOV01000033-UAOV01000033.1-human-gut-metagenome-genome-assembly--contig:-NODE-33-length-88680-cov-11.187453_pt1 | contig 88680 bp, 77 predicted proteins | sample MGYA00243472_ERZ654562 | MGnify/ENA primary metagenome ERZ654562 (study PRJEB26926, sample SAMN06164391) | human gut metagenome | biome: ENVO:00009003; feature: ENVO:2100002; material: ENVO:00002003... | reverse complement strand
CCAGAACGTGGTCATCTGCCTCATCATCGCGGCGGCGCTGATGATTGCCACCCTGTTGGTCATCAGGGCCATCATGGCCAAGAAGCATCAGGGCATCTTCCAGGAGATGGCCGAGGCCAACAAGTCCCTGGTCAAGTAAGGCTCTGCGCGTACCAAACGAAAAAATGGGAGACGGCTTTGCCGTCTCCCATTTTTTGCTGCGTAGTTTACGCAAAAAAGGTACAGCGCATCGCGCCGTACCTTTTTTGCTCAAAAGTGAGTCTCTACAAACTTGTTGAACTTCTTTGTGTCCATCTGGTCCTTGTAGCTGTTGCGGAACCGCTTGACGGTCAGGCTGTTGTACTGTACGATCTTGCGGTACTTCAGGAATCCTGCCACCAGCGCCACGCCGCCGCAGAGATAGCCCATCGGCGCACTTTTCCAGCAGGTCCAGATCAGCACGGCGAACAGCACCAGCGAGATCAGCACACCGGCGATCTGCTTTTTCGGGTGCAGCTGCTTCACTGTGGCCTCATCGATGACGCCCTCCTCCACCATGGCCTTGGCGAACTGCTTCTGGACGCCGAATAGGCTGGCAGTATTCAGCAGCATGGGGGCCACCACGAAAAAGGCGAACAGTGCGTCCACCACACCTATCAACAGAACGGTCAATTCTCCCATATTCTCTCCTCCTATTTTAATTTACAAATTGAATGTGCATGTCGCTGCGGGCCGTGGCGTAGAGCATGTGGCTGTAACACAGGGAGAACTCCACCACATCGCCTACCTCCAGGCGGCGGGGGCAGTCCTCCACGTCCAGAATGCAGTGGTCGGAGGAGCCGCCGATGACGGTAATGCCCTCCTCGCGGGGCAGCAGGGACTCCAGCTCGCCTACGTCCGCACGGCCCAGAGCCAGAATGGCCCGCCGCCGGATGCCGCGGTCCTCGTACACCGGCTTGTGGCCGAAGGCGTCGATGGCGAATTCGCCGATGGGGTAGGTGGGCTTGTCACGCACCTCCACCACCTCCGCCCGCAGGGTGAAGGTGTCCATCCGCAGGTAGTCCATGTCGCGGATGCCCCAGTCCACCTGCAGGTCCTTGCCCAGCAGGATGGCCTCGCCGATGCGCAGGTGATTGATTCGCTCCGGCATGGTATCCCAATGCACCAGCGTGTAGGAACTGGTGGCGCCGCCGGAGACGATCTCCAGCTTCCGGCCGATGCGGCGCTCAATGCGGTCCGCGATGGCCAGCAGCTCCTGCATCTTCTCCGGCGTGGGCTTGGTGGAGCCGTAGCACGTCAGGTTCACGCCAATGCCGGCCAAAACCACATGGGGCAGCTCCCGCTCTACGTGGACGCACACGTCCACCATCTCGTCCTTGTCCCAGAACCCCTCCCGCAGGTCGCCCAGGTCGGCCATGACGATGACGCGGTGGGTCTTGCCCTGAAGCACACACTCCTCCTCCAGCGCGTCCAGCGTGACGCGTTCGCTCTGGAGGGACGTTTCGCACAGGCGCACCACGTCCGGCAGCTCGGTAAGCCCGGGAATGCGGATCAGCAGCCATGGCCCGCCGATACCGGCGGCGCGGCACTTTTCCACCTGTTCCAGACGGCTGGTACCCAGTTCATCTGCGCCGCATTGGCGCAGGGCGTGTGCTACCTCCGGCAGGCCGTCCGCGCCCTTTACCACGCCGCAGACGCGGATGTGCCGGTCATGACAGCGGCGGACAATGTGCTGGGCGTTGCTGCGCAGCGCGGAGAGGTCGATCTCCAGCTGTGGATATCTGCGATTCATGCGAACACCTCTTGCATTATAATATCCTGACTATTATAACATCAAACCTTCCGCTTGTCACACCTTTTCGGGAAAAAGAGGAAAATATCGCCGCCCCGCTGCTGTGCAGGACAGGAAAACCGCCGCCGGTTCTCCGGCGGCGGTGGGGCGCGATGGGGAGGCCGTCAGTCAGTGAGGAAACGGTCCGCGCCGGTGTCAGCACCGGCCTCGGTGAGCGCGGCCATCAGCTCATCCACCCAGGTGTCCGCCTCGCTGCCGTCATCCTCCGGCAGCAGGAGCGGGGCGCTGCCCAGACCAATGACGGCGGGCAGAGAGACGGATGCGGCATTGTCGATGACGGGGTACTGGTAGCAGCCGTTCTGGGCGGCCAGATCCACGCACTCCGGCGACAGCGCGTACTCCGTCCACAGCTTGGCGGCACTGGGGTGAGCGGCGTCCTGGAAGATGGCGGCGGCATCCACCTTCTGGGGCGCGCCGCTGGCGGGGGCAATGAGCCGCAGGCCGGTGCAGTTGTCGTCGGTAATGCGGGCCATGCCGTCGTGCAGGAAGCCGATGCCGATGACGCACTCGCCGGTGCCCAGACAGCGGACCATCTCCGCGTCAGAAGCGGTGTAGAGCGCCATGTTCTCGTCCAGCGACACCAGATAGTCCCGCCCGCCGAAGGCCTCCGGCTGCTGCATGGCGGCGCGGAGCAGCAGACGGCCCGCACCGTCCGCGGCGTAGTTGGAGGTCCAGATCAGCTCCTGATACGGCAGCTCCAGCAGATCGGCCCAGTCAGCGGGGGCATCGATCTCCATGCGCCGGAGCATGCTGCCGTCCACGATGAAGCCCAGCACGCTGCGGCGGATGCCGTACCAATAGCCGTCATCGTCGCGGTAGGCGCTGTCCGTCAGGTGGACGGCGTTGGCGGCGCTGTACGCCATCAGCTGCCCCGCCTCAGCGGCGGCGCGGCAGTTCTCGGCAGAGCCGCCGAACCACACGTCCGCACCGGCGGCGGTGCGCTGGTACGTGACGGTGATACCGAACAGCTCCTGGAAATGCTGACAGGCGGCGGCCAGGTATGACTCCTCACAACTGCCGTAGACCGTCAGCGCGCCCTCGGCCCGGGCTGCGGCGATGAGGTCCTCCATTCCATCAAAGCAGGCGGGGTAGACCGTCTCCTCGGCCGGGTCGGTCTGGCCGGCGGGCTCCTGACCGCAGGCCGTCAGGGACAGGGCGAGGCATCCCGCCAGCAGAAATGCAACTATTTTTTTCATCAATGATCCCTCCGTTTGTGAGCTCTGTACTGCGGTGCGCCGCAGATGGGTTCATAACATGTAGACTGTGGATAAAAACAGGAAATACCAGCAAAACAACGCAGGATTTTAGATAATTTGACAGGATGTCCCCCCACCAAGCGCTTGACAGAGCGAGTATAATAAGTAATACTACTATCTATACTCGATAGGGAGGGAGCTGTTATGCTGTCGGGACTGACCAACTATCTGCCGGAGACGGCGCTGACGGTATTTGATAATCTGGAATTCTTTATCCGCATCGTGCTGGCGGCGATACTGGGCGCACTGGTGGGCCTGGAGCGCAGCAAGCGCCAGAAGGAGGCGGGCGTGCGCACCCACTGCATCATCGCCTGCACCTCGGCCCTGTTCATGATCCTGTCCAAGTACGCCTTTGTGGATCTCGTCGGCGTGGACGGCCTGCGGGGCGCGGACCCCGCCCGCATCGCGGCCCAGGTGGTCAGCGGCATTTCATTCCTGGGCGCCGGCGTTATCTTCAAAAACGGCAACTCCATCCGCGGCCTTACCACCGCCGCCGGCATGTGGGGCACCGCCGCCGTAGGCATGGCCATCGGCGCGGGCATGTACTGGGTAGGGCTTATCGAGGCCGCCGTACTGGTGGGCATCCAGATCGTGCTCCACCGCTTCCCCGTGGGGGCAGACGCCCTGACGACCCAGGAGATCGTGGTGGAAATGACGGACAGCGATGAGCTGCTGGGCCGCTTTGACGCGCTGGTGAAGTCCCATCGCGGCCAGATCACCGAGAGCAGCCTGACCCGCCAGGACGGCATCCTCTGCATGGAGGTGACGGCCAAGCTGGATCCGCCCATCACCCACGAGGAGGCGCTGGCTTTCATGAAGGCCAACGACGGCGTGCGCCGCGTCTCCGTCTGATACATACAGCACCCAACGCCCTGCCTGCGCCCTGCGCAGGCGGGGCGTTTTGCGTTACATCCGCTTTTCCGCCCAGTCGGACAGCTGCTCCAAAATAGGCAGCAGCTCACGGCAGCTGTCGGTGGGGCTGTACTCCACCCGCACCGGCACCTCCAGATATTCCTGCCGCGTCACCAGTCCATCCCTCTCCAGCTCCCGCAGGGCGGAGGACAGCACGGTGTTGCTGACGCCGTCCAGCTTGCTCCGCAGAGCGTTGTAGCGGATGGCGCCGGCGATGCACACGGCGCACAGGATCTGGACCTTCCACTTGCCGCCGATGAGCTGCATGGCGTGGTGCAGCGGACACTTTTCCATACAGGGGCAGTCGTAATGGGACTCGGACATGGTTAGCTCCTCCTGACCTGCTCACATAAATCTGCGCTCTTGCTTTTTCCGCCGCAGGTGCTATCATGATAGCAGGTAAGAAAACCAAAGTAAATAGTGTGAGGAGAAAATCGTACCCATGAACATCTACTTGCAGGGCTTGACCATGGGTCTGGCCTATGTGGCCCCCATCGGGCTGCAGAACCTGTTCGTCATCAACAGCGCCCTGACCCAGAAGCGGGGCCGCGTGTACCTGACGGCGCTGATCGTCATCTGCTGGGATATCTCCCTGGGTGTCAGCTGCTTTTTGGGCGCGGGTGCGCTGATGCAGGCGGTGCCCTGGCTCCAGAAGGTCATTCTGGCCATCGGCAGCCTGATCGTCATCTGGATCGGCGTGGGCCTGCTGCGGTCCAAGGCCAGTCTGGAGGGCGGCAAGGACGTGAACGTGCCGGTGTGGAAGCTCATCACCTCTGCCTTCGTGGTGACATGGCTGAACCCGCAGGCCATTATCGACGGCACGATGATGCTGGGCGCATTCCGCGCCACGCTGCCCGCCGGCGGCGATGTGCCGTTCATCTGCGGCTTCGGCTCCGCGTCCATCATCTGGTTCCTGACGCTGTCCACCATCGTGTCCCTGCTGGGCAGCCGCTTCAACGAGAAGGTGCTGAACGTCATCAACAAGGTCTGCGGCGCCGTCATCATATTCTATGGCCTGAAGCTGCTGTACAGCTTTGCCCGGATGATGGGCTGGCTGTGAGAAAATCCATTGGCAAATCACGTCCTTTCTGCTACAATAAGGCGGAAAGGGCGTGATTTTTTGTGGAACAGAACTATAAGCTGACCATCGCCTACGACGGCACCCGCTTTTTCGGCTGGGAGCGCCAGCCGGGGAAGGATACGATACAGGGCAAGCTGGAGAGCGTGCTTTCCCGCCTGCAGGGCCATCCGGTGGACGTCACCGGCGCGGGCCGCACCGATGCGGGCGTCCACGCCCGGGCCATGACGGCCAATGTGGTGCTGGACGTGGAGGAGACGCCGGAAACCATCCGCGACTACCTGAACCGCTATCTGCCGGACACCATCGCCGTGCGGGAGGTGAAGGAGGCGTCGCCGCGGTTCCACGCCCGCTACAACGCGCTGGGCAAGACATACCGCTACATCTGCTTCGATGGGCCGGTGAAGCCGGTGTTCGACCGGAAATACGTGACGCTGCTGGATTACCGCCCCGACGTGGAGCGGATGCAGCAGGCGGCGGCCTACCTCACCGGAGAGCACGATTTCGCCAGCTTCTGCGGCAACCCCCGCATGAAAAAGTCCACCGTCCGGCTGGTGGACAGCATCACCGTGGAGCGCCGGAAGGACCGCGTGATCTTCACGTTCCACGGCACCGGCTTCCTCCAGAATATGGTGCGTATTTTAGTTGGTACCCTGCTGGAGGTGGGACGCGGCTACTGGGAGCCCGCCTATGTGCAGGACATCCTGGCGGCAAAGGATCGGAAGCTGGCGGGGCCCACAGCGCCGCCGGAGGGCCTGTGCCTGATGAAGGTGGACTATTAACGCGGCAAATATGGGGATGTTTGGCAAAATCGCATTTTTCTGGGCTATCTTTCCCGCGGAAAGACGGCTATAATGACAACAAATATACGGCGCGGCGGGGACTGCCTGCCACAGATCGGACATTTGCCTGTTGAAAGGAGACTGCGCATATGATCAAGTTTGGAACCGGCGGCTGGCGCGCCGTCATCGCGGACGAATTCACCAAGGAGAACATCCGGCTGCTGATGGCGGGCCTGTGCCGCCTGATGGAGAAGGAGGGTCTCGGCGGGGCCGAGGTCTGCGTGGGCTATGACCGCCGCTTCCTGTCCAAGGAGTCTGCACACTGGGCGGCGGAGGTGCTGGTGGGCTATGGCTTCCATCCCTTCGTCATCAACCGCTCCAGTCCCACGCCCCTGATGATGTTCACCGTGAAGAAGCGGGGCGAGCCCTACGGCATCGCTGTTACCGCCAGCCACAACCCCGCCATCTACAACGGCATCAAGGTGTTCACCGCCGGCGGCCGCGACGCCGACGAGACGGTGACGGCCCGCATCGAGGCGGAGATCGCTCAGGTGACGCCTGCCGACGTGAAGAGCGTGGACTACGACGAAGCCCTGGCCGGGGGCCTTATCACCGAGGCCAACCCCATGAATGAGTATCTGGACAGCATCCTGTCCGCCGTGGACGTGGAGGCCATCAAGAACGCTGCGCTGCGCATCGGCTTCGATCCCATGTACGGCGTGAGCTGGTCCAGCCTCAGCATGCTGCTGACCACCTGCCGCTGCGATCTGGAGATCATCCACGACCGCCACGACACCCTGTTCGGCGGCAAGCTGCCCGCCCCCAACATGGAGACGCTGAAGCCGCTGGCGGCGCTGGTGCTGGACAAGCACTGCGACCTGGGCATCGCCACCGACGGCGACGCCGACCGGCTGGGCGTCATCGACAACGAGGGACAGTTTATCCACCCCAACAAGCTGCTGGTGCTGCTGTACTACTATCTGGTGAAGTACCGCGGCTGGCACGGCCCCTGCGTCCGCAACAACTCCACCAGCCACCTGCTGGACCGCGTGGCCGCAGGGCTGGGCGAGAAATGCTACGAGGTGCCGGTGGGCTTCAAGTGGGTGTCCGCCAAGATGGCGGAGACGGACGCCGTCATCGGCGGTGAGTCATCCGGCGGCATGGCCGTTCGCGGCCACATCTCCGGCAAGGACGGCATCTACGCCGCCGCGCTGCTGGTGGAGATGCTGGCCGTCACCGGGAAGTCGGTGTCGGAGCTGTTCGCCGAGATCGCCGAGCAGTACGGCGACCCCCAGTGGGCCGAGGCGGACTTCCGCATGACCCCCTCCCGCAAAGCGGAGCTGCAGGAGCGACTGTTCGTCCATTGCGAGACGCCGGACTTCGGCAAGGCCGTGGATCACATCAGCCGCGAGGACGGCTGCAAGGTGTACTTCACCGATGGCAGCTGGGTCATCTGCCGCTTCTCCGGCACGGAGCCGCTGCTGCGCATGGCCGCCGAGGCCGATGAGCAGGCGGAGGCGGAGCGCTGCATTCGGGTGTGGCGCACGTTCCTGGGCTTGTAAAAAATACTCAAAAAAAGTTTTGGATGTGTTGCGGATGCAACACATCCAAAACCGCATCCTGTGGTATACTGACGTCAGTAAGCGAGAGGGTGATCCCCTCACAAATCAATATACTATATAAGTTATGGAGGATACGATCATGAAAAAGTGGGTATGTCCTGTTTGCGGTTACGTTCACGAAGGCGATGTTCCCCCCGCCGAGTGCCCTGTCTGTCACGTCAGCGGTGACAAGTTCACCCTGCAGTCCGAGGAGAAGACCTGGGCCGCCGAGCACGTTGTGGGCGTCGGTAAGGTCTTTGGCGAGGATGTTCCCGAGGAGGTCCGCAAGGAGATCATTGACGGCCTGCGCGCCAACTTCGAGGGCGAGTGCTCCGAGGTAGGTATGTATCTGGCCATGGCCCGTGTGGCCCACCGCGAGGGTTATCCCGAGATCGGCATGTACTGGGAGAAGGCCGGCCTGGAGGAGGCCGAGCACGCCGCCAAGTTCGCCGAGCTGCTGGGCGAGGTGGTCACCGACAGCACCAAGAAGAATCTGCAGATGCGCGTGGACGCCGAGAACGGCGCCACTGCCGGCAAGTTCGAGCTGGCCAAGCTGGCCAAGAAGTACAATCTGGACGCCATCCACGACACCGTCCATGAAATGGCCCGCGACGAAGCCCGTCACGGCAAGGCCTTCGAGGGTCTGCTGAACCGCTACTTCGGCAAGTAAGGAAATACGAGCAAAAAAAGAAGCGACCGCAAGGCCGACTCCTCATAAGGACATCTTGAAAACACCAGATTAAACCGATTGAGAGAATCTCTTGGTGTCGACCAAACGGGAATAGCCATCAACCATTTCATCGTGGTTGGTGGCTATTCCTGTTTAAAGGTATATTCATGTTGAAATCCGAACCGGAATCTTTGTAAAATTCCCTACCGCTCTTTAACCAGAAACAATGGGTAACCGCATGCCTAACCGGGAGAGCAGTTCGTTGGTAATCGTCCCACAGCATGCAGCCAGTTCCTCTGCCCGAATCACCTGACCGCCATCCCGGCCGATAATAGTCACTGTATCGTCAGGAGCGACCTCCGAAAGATCGCTGACGTCCACCAGCAACTGGTCCATGCACATCCGCCCCACCATAGGACAACGCCGGCCCTGAATCAGCACCTGGCCGCCCCGCTGAGGCAGATCCCGGGGCAGACCGTCCGCGTAGCCGATGGTGACCACCGCCAGTTTGGTTTCTTGCTCTGCCTGAAAGACCCGCCCGTACCCGGCGCTCTCTCCGGCTTGCACAGTGCGGATACTGGCCACTCTGGCCCGGAGAGACAGAACCGGCCGCAGGTCAAGGCTTCGCTGAACAGGCGCATCATCGCTTCGAACTCCATAGAGTGCGATTCCAGCCCGGACATAGTCACAGGGCTGAGCTGGGAGGTTCCAAAGTCCATAGCTGGACTGGATATGAACTTTGCCGGGATCATATCCGGCAGTTCGGAGCCAGGCCACCGTATCATAGAACAAGGTCAGCTGCTCCTGGGTGTAGGCAACATCTTCGGCTTCCAGGCTGTCCGAGACGTATAGATGAGAAAAGACACCGTCCACTACCAGGTTTGGAAGCCGGAATGCCTCCAGGATCTCCTTCCGGTTTTCCGCCAGGATGCCCAGCCGGTGCATCCCCGTGTCCAGGGCCAGATGGACATGGACACGCCGCCCTCTGGCTGCCAAGGCCCGCCCGTGGTCAATATCCGCCACTGTCTGGGTCAGATGCCATCGTGTCAAGAGCGGAGCTTCCTTCGGGGAGGTATAACCTAAGATCAAGATCGTCCCCCGGATGCCCGCCTTTCGCAGAGCAATCCCCTCGGCCAGGCAGGCCACGGCAAAGGCCCGGACGCCCGCTCGCTGTAAGGTGCGGGCGGTCACTGCCCCGCCGTGACCGTAGGCCTCCGCCTTTACCACCGCCATCAGCTCTGTCCCCGGGGCCAATGTGTTCCGCAGCACCTGGGCGTTGTGCCCAAGGGCCGCCAGATCCACCTCCCGCCAGGCCCGAGCGGTGGGGCTGGGCTTCTTTTGAAGCCTCAGCAGGCAAGGGGCGGAGAGCAGCGCACTGAGCGCCAGCACCACAATAAAATGGAGAACACTGTTTTCAATGAGCATTTCTCCCAGTCCCAGTAGCTTTGCCGCTCCCCGGACCAGTACGATGCAGAGGGGATGGAGCACATACATGGCTGTGGAAAATTCCCGGACTTTCCTGGACTCGCCCTTGTTTCCGCCCAGCAGCAGAGAAAAAAGGCATACTATGCACAGGGGGAGGGCGAGGTACATGCTGTCGTGGCGCTGGACATCCATGCGATGGAGCCACAGCCCCTCGGCGCTCATGGCTGCCAGAGAGAGGAAGAAGCCCGCCAGAGACAGCTTTTGGTTCCACCGCCTTCCGGCGGCCCCAAGCAGAAGGAACAGTGGCGCGAAGAACAGGCCATTGCGGGTATAGCCGCACAGTGTAAAAATGCCGTCGTAAAGGGTCCGAAGCAGCGGGATCTGGGAAACCAGTCCATAGTAACTGTCCCCGCCCAGACCGATGAGATAGAGTAGCGCCGCCACAGGCAGAGCCACCCGCAGGCCCAGCCGGCTGAGCCACCGGGCGATGACGATGCCCAGAATGGTCGCCGGGAAATACCACAGGTGGTAGAAGGTGCCGTCCACCAGCAGTTTCCGCAAAACATCCGCCGGACCGGTGAAGCTGCCGGCATAGAGATTCACTGGCAGATACAAAAGGATGCAGACGCCGTAGAGCAGGCAGAGCTTTTTCAGCTGCCGCCCCACACCAGCCCAGTGATTCCGGCTCAGAAAGTACCCAGTGGTCATCAGAAAGAATGGGACTGCCACCCGGGCCAGTACCCGGGTAAGCCAGAAATCAGCCATGGCAGACACATCCGCCAGGGGCGAGGTGTGGTTCATCACCACCAGCAGGACTGCCGCCAGACGAAAGAGGTCCAAAGTCGGGACGGTTTTCTTAGCCGTTCTCATGGGTATCCCCCCACCATGTCAGGATAAATCCCTCCACATTGTCGCCGGATATCTGGCAGCAGCCCTCCGGCACTTCCACCTCTGTGACGGCTCCGGCGGCGGGCACATAGAACACCTGGGCCATGCGGCCGTTTTCCAGAGCGACGCTCCGGGGACCCTGCCGCAAAAAGTCCCGGTACTCCTCCAGACACAGCCCGTTGGTTTCCATCAGCTGGGCGTGGGGCGCCCCCACATAGCGGAAGTGCCACGGCTCAGCCGAGATCCCGGTGACTTCCTCCTTGCCCCGCTGGTAGCGTTCGATAAAGCCGTACCGGGCCGCCAGACGCCTAAATCTTCCGCAGACGCCGTCATAGGGAAAGGCAGGCCGGATGAAGTCGATGTATCCGGCAGCCTTTCCCAGGTCGATGGCGAGGCCGGTCTGATGCTCACTGCATCCTGGAAGGGCCACATACTGGCGGGTAAATGTCTCCCCATGCTCCGCCATGGAGTCGTTCCAGATCCGCTGCTGTTCCTGCTGGCTCCGCCAGCCGGACACCGGCACGATCTCCCGCTGTCCCCCCGCCTTTTGAATACAGGCAGACAGTAGCTGCCGTGCCCGGCTTTCAAGAAGAATGTCGGGGTGGTGCGGGTCCACCGAGGTCAGCGCAGATTGCTCTTTTTCATGCAGGGGATGCGCCCGGTTGACCAGGACCAGCGGCCCCTGAAAAATCTGCTCCCGGGGAATCGACACGGTTCTCATCCCGCCACCCCCAACTCGATCAGGCGGGTCACCAGCTCCCCAAAGGAAATGCCGATGCCCTGCATCATGCTGGGGTAGCGGCTGTGGGCGGTGAAGCCGGGGATGGTGTTGACCTCATTGAAGACGATCTCCCCATCCGGGGTGAGGAACAGATCCACCCGGGCGAATACCCGGCAGTCCAGGGCACGGTAAATGGTTTTTGCCGCTGCCTGGATCTCTGCCGCCTTCTCCGGCGGGATGCGGGCGGGACAGTGGATGGCGGAGGTCTTTAAGGTGTACTTCTCCTCATAGTTGAAAAAGCCCTCCGACAGCGCAATCTCGTCCACCAGACCCACGGTCAGTTCCTCGTTGCCCATGACCGCGCAGCCCACCTCAAAGCCGGGGATCGTCTCCTCCAGGATCACGGCGCTGTCGTGGCGGAATGCCTCCTCCATGGCGGCGGGCAGCTCTTCCGGCCCGGAGACTTTGGTGATACCGAAGGAGGAACCGGCCCGGACCGGCTTGACAAACACCGGGTATCCCAGTTCCTCCGCTGCCTGGGTGATCCGGCTGAAATCATCGCTGGAATGAAAGACGTGGCTCCGGGGGACCCGGATGCCGGCCAGGGCCGCCAGCTGGTGGGCCCGGTCCTTGTCCATGCACAAGGCGCTGGACAATGTCCCGCAGCCGATGACCGGGACCCCGGCCAGTTCAAAGAGTCCCTGTACCGTACCGTCCTCGCCGTTCTTGCCGTGGAGGACTGGGAATACCGCGTCAAAGAGGAGACGGCGGCCGGAGCCGTCCAGCAGTAGTAAAGCGTGGGCCTCCCGTTCCACCAGCGGGGTGCAGGGGATACAGTCTGCCGCCTGCTGCCAAGTACCGTCCTCCAGCCGGGAGAGGTCGCCGGTATAGCAGAGCCACTGCCCCTCCCGTGTGATGCCCACAGCCAAAGGAGTATAGCGGGCGGGGTCCATGTGGGACAGCACCGCATAGGCGGAATGGAGAGAAACTTCGTACTCCGTGGAGCATCCGCCGAAGAGAACGAGAATGGTTTTCATGGGATAAGACCTCCTAATCAAAATAAAGCGCCTGGTTCTGATACTGAAATGGTACCAGAACCAGGCGTTTCATACTTGTCTATCTACCAACGGATGCCTTGCAAGTTTTCTGCGAAATTCTTGTGATTTTCTTACGGCGCTTCTGAATGGTCTGACGGAAGACAGATGGTGAAGGTGATCCGATCCTCGGTGCTGTCCGCCCGAATGGTCCCGCCGTGGAGCTCCACGATCTCCTTGGCGATGGCTAAGCCAAGGCCCGCACCACCTGTCCGGGTGGCGCGGGAGCTGTCCAGACGGAAGAACTGTTCAAAGATCCGGTCCAATTTCTCCTGGGGGATGTTCTTTCCCGCATTGGAGAAGGTGAGTACGATTTTCCCGGCCTCTATCCGTCCGGCAATTTCCACCGTGCTGTCCGGCAGGCTATAATAAGACGCGTTGCGCAGGAGATTATCAAAGACCCTTGCCAGCTTATCCGGGTCACAGGAATAGTGCAGCTTGGGCGGCAGATCCAGGCTGCATGACAGCCCCGATTCTGCGAAAATGGGGCGGAATTCGCTGGCGACCTGCTCCAGCATCCGCGTCAGGTCCACGCTCTGCCGCTCCAGCTCCAGGCGAGAGAGGTTGAAGCGGGTGATGTCGAAGAACTCGTTGATGAGGTCCTCCAGCCGCTCCGCCTTCTCCAGGGCGATGCCGGTGTACCTGGCCCGGATCTCCGGGGAGATCTGAGGCTCATCCCGCAGGAGGGTCAGGTAGCCGATGACGCTGGTCAGGGGCGTTTTCAGGTCGTGGGCCAGATAGACGATTAGGTCGTTTTTCCGCTGTTCTGCCTCCCGGGCTGCCCGGGCGTCCCGGAGAGCCTGCTCCCGGGCCAGATTCAGCTGGATGGAGATGTCCTCCAGGGAATCCGGCAGCTGGATGGGCTCCTCACTGGGGCGGGATAATTGCTCTGCCGCATTGGCCACCACGTCCAGCTGCTTGATGGGCTTGGAGATAAAATAGAAGCTGATGACCACCCAGCCCGCCAGCACTGTGACGATGCAGACCAGAACGATGTAGTCTCGGACCCAATTCAGGAAGTCGTAGAGCGGCGAGGGCTGCCAGGTGATGCTGGCGCAGATGATGGAGCCCAGGAATGCCAAGGCCATCACTGCGACCACCCAAGCCATGAGGACCAGCAGGTAGCCGCCCCAGATGCGCAAAGACCTCCGGCGGCTGCGGGTATTTCCTTTCTTACTCAATGGTGTACCCCACCCCCCAAACGGTCTTGATGAATTTGGGCTTTCGGCTGGGCTCGTGCATCTTTTCCCGTAGCCGGGCGATGTGACTCATGACGGTGTTGTTGCTGTCCATAAACGCCTCGCCCCAAACATGTTCAAACAGTTCCTCGCTGGACACCACATTCCCCCGGTGCTCACATAGATACCAGAGAATGGAGAATTCCAAGGGCGTCAGGGCCAGTTCCTCGCCGAACAGGACGCACTTGTGAGTGGCCTTGGAGATCTGAAGGCCTCGAAAGTCGTATTCGGTGACCTCCTGGACTGTCCCCTCCCTGGGGTTGTACCGGGTGTAGCGGCGCAGCTGAGTCTTGACCCGGGCCACCAGTTCCAGAGGATTGAAGGGCTTGGTGATGTAGTCGTCCGCTCCCAAGGTCAGCCCCATGATCTTGTCCATATCCTCCACCTTTGCGGTGAGCATGATGATGGGGAACAGGTGGTCCTCCCGGATGCGCTGGCAGAGGGTAAAGCCGTCCATGTCCGGCAGCATCACATCCAGCACCGCCAGATTCAAGCGTGTCGTCCGCACACAAGCCAGGGCGTCGGAGGCATTATAGAATTTGTGGATGGTGAAGCCTTCGTTTTTCAGATAGACCTCCACCAGATCTGCGATCGCAGTCTCGTCATCGACGACTAAAATATGTGTAGCCATAGTTGCCGGCCTTTCGTGTTTTTCTGCATTATAGCACGGAACGTATAAAAAAGCGAGTATGACTCTTGATTTTTCCTAAACATGTCCTAAAGGGGACTGTTGCGGTCTCCTGTCTGCGCAAAATTCTCACCAGACTGTATCGAAACTACGATCTTCCAGACTCCTGATTTCGTAGGGTCGAAGTCGTGAAGCTGCGCCGCAGTGCTCTGTCATCCTTCGCTGGCAGGATCGGTCTGCGTATCATACGATGAACATTCCTCCAGATCTGCAGCCTGCTACCCGGATAGGCTTTTTTCAGCTTTGTGACAGCACGCTCCTTTGCCTTTTCCACGGCGGACTCCTTCATCATGTGGTACATGCCGATTTCCTTCAGCGAAGTTTTTTCAAATCCGAATACGCCGTAGAATTTTCCGAGGATGTCCCTGTCCTTCTTCGGGAGAGCATCAAATAGTTCCTGCAGCAGCTCAATGCAGACTTTTCGATACACGACCTGCTCCGCAGAAACAGAGAGATTCCCAGGCATCAGCCGCTCAAAGGGATCACCGTCATAGCTCCCAGGGATAAGATCATTGACACCAACAAAATGGGTGTTGTAACGGATGTGCTTGACAGCCTGTTCCAGAGGGACATCCATTTTCTCCGCGATCTCTTCGATGCTGAACTGACCTGAATGATATAGCCTTTGTGCCTGCCGGACAGCATCCATCTCGTGCTTGCTCAGAGAAAGATTTCCGATATGTTGCTCCAGCCAACGGGTCATCCGGCCTTTCAGATGTGGGTACAGGTAGGTGGCAAGCACAGCACGGCTCTCATCGTATTCTCTGCTCTGGACCCGTGTCAGAAATTCCAACGCACCCTCGCCGCAAAGATCCTCCAGAATCGTTTTCGTATAGCCGGACAACTCTCCCGGTCTTTCCCTGTCCATGTGCAGACAGTTGAACTCTCTGGCAGTCTCCCGGGCGATGCGCCGGATCAGCCCGAGATTCCTGCAGTACAACTCCTCCAGCGCGCGCTCATCACCGCCGTAATATCGGCGGACCAGTTCCTCATTGGTCATGGGTCCCACCCGCCTTTGCTTTCGGTGGACGCCCTCGGGGCTTGCTCACTCTGGTGATGCGGCAATATTCATACACTTGCGCAGTAGATATTTGTTCAGAAAACTCCTCAACAGAGATATCCGGGCTGCGCAGCGCATCGTAGAGCCGGTCTCGCACATGATCCTTGGCTCTTCTGGCATCCTCCTGAGAGATAGCTCCCCGCTGCATATCCTTCGTGATCCTGGAAAAGGCAGTCAGCTTGGCCTTCACCTTAGGGTTGTTCTTTGCCAGTTCCTTTTGAACTTCCACCGTGCCAAATTGCCGACAGGTGTAGCCAGGAGCGTGGGGACAGGCCCCTTCGCAGTACAAAGCGTGGACGCCGCTCTTCAGCATGAAGTATTTCCCGCAGATGATGCAGCGGCGGATGTTGTGTCCGCTATTCAGGGCCAGCATATAGTCTGCCTTCATCAGCGCCTGTAAGCTGTCCGTCACATGCTCCTGACAGATGGCCATGGAGCCGTCCGGCAGCTCCCGCGGGACATAGGAGAGCATATATTCATCGTGTCTCCTGTAGCAGTCCCCGTGGTAAGTGATGGGGTTGACGATCAGCTTCTCTGCGGTGCGATCATCGTTATAGAAACCATAGAGCGCTGCCGCATAACTTTCCGGCCCATTGGTCGTGAGTGTGGAGAGGATAAACTTGATGAAATTCCGGATGGTAGGAACAAAGGCACGGATGTCGTGAAGATACATCATGTAGCGGTCGATGTATTTCTTGTAGGCACTCCAGGTATCTTCGCACGCTCCCAGGAGGCGAAACATCTCGTAATAAAACAACTCGCCCTTTTCCTCGCTGCCCTCTCTGCGACGAAACAGATCCAGCAGTCCCAAGGAGATTTCAGGATCGCTGTCCCCATCATCGCTCTGGAAGAATTCTTCCGCTGAGGCGCTGAGAAGTTTTGTCTGATCATCCTCTGAAAGGCTGTGCTCCTCGGGAGGAAACAAGCTGAACTGTCCTGTGATCTCCCGTATCACCGAAAAGAAAGCGTCATAGCAATCGTCCGGTAGCAAGCGGAACACAGTATATCGGCGAAGTTCCTGACAGAGCTGCTCCATCTCATCATTCAGTTTCCACCAAAGTTCACTCTTGCGGACATACTCGTAGATGTCCATAAGGGTACGGATGCGCACCATCCGTTCGTGCAGGGGGTGGTAGTCATCCGGTGATAGATTCAGCAGATCTTCGGTCAGCCTGCCTGCCTCAAACTGCTGCCCGTTCAGCTCCAAGGTGCTGCCGTAGGTATAGAATATGATGCTCCCCTCCATTTCCGCTGGCCCCCTCCTCTGCAATAATTTGTCCTACTTGATTTTTAATCTGTCCATGCTTTTTATCAGGATACCATCTTTTCCACCACAATACAAGCAGAGGGGCAAGGGGATGCTCAAAAGTCCTGTGGGCACTGCTCCTCTAAAAGAATACTACTCCCACTTCTTTCGAGGTGGGAGATTTTTGTATTCAGATATTTTGAATTGGAGGTACTGACTATGAGCAACAAAATGGACCGTCCTCTGGTCACGGTGGACGGTAGGACGCTGATGGACCGTCCGCTGGAGCCGCCCAATTTTGTGGTGGACACGCTGATCTCTCAGGGTCTGCATATCCTGGCGGGTTCACCCAAGGTGGGCAAGTCCTGGCTGGCCCTGTGGCTGGCGGTGACGGTGGCCAAGGGAGAACCGGTCTGGGGAATGAGCGTGAAGCAGGGCACCACCCTCTATCTCTGCCTGGAGGACTCCGTCCTTCGCATCCAGAACCGCCTCTTCGAGATCACAGAGGACGCGCCGGACAGCGTCCATTTCTGTACGGAGTGCGCTCCCATCGGCCAGGGGCTGGAGGAGCAGGTGGAGGGCTTCCTCGTAGCTCACCCGGATACTGTTCTGGTCCTCGTCGATACGCTGCAGATGGTCCGCCCCGTCCACGATGCCACCTACGCCAATGACTACCGGGACCTGTCCGTGCTGAAGCGGCTGGCGGACAAGCACGGCATCGCCATCCTGCTGATCCATCATCTGCGAAAGGAAACTGCCGATGATGTGTTCAACCGCATCTCCGGTACGACAGCCATCAGCGGGGCGGTGGATTCCAGTTTTACTCTGGTGGAAGATCGGCGCGGCAGCGGTAAGGCGAAGCTCTCCTGCATCGGTCGTGACATTGAATACCGGGAGCTGACACTGGAGCGCAACGGTGAAAATGTATGGGAGCTGGTGTCGGACAGCCGGACACAGCCAGAACTGCTGGGCGACCGCATCATTTATCTTCTCTCTGAACTAATGCGTGACCGAACCAAGTTTATCGGCACTCCCACAGAGCTGTCTGAACGAATCGACCCTGTGGGGGTGGAGCGCATGTCACCCAAGAAAGTATCCCGACAGATCCTGCAAAACCTTGACGCACTAAGGAAAATCGGCATTTCGGCTGTGGTGCGTCGCAGCAACGGAAGGCGGCTCATTGAGCTGCAGCGTGCCGAAAGTGACGATACCCAGGGTGTCCCGGCGGTCGACCCTGTTGACCCTGCCGGGGCGCTGTGCAGCGATTTGCGGGCGGTTTACAGGTGCGGCGAGTAAACTCCCGCAAGACAAAAGAAACGCCGTGTTGGGCCGTTTGTGGACAAAGGAGGAGTACGGGTGTTTGGCGCGGGAGAATCACCTCCTTGGAGGTGGCCAGCATCGCGTTTGTCTGGTCATCGGCACAGCCGCCGCCCGCCTTCCGCATAATTTCCGGGCAGAAGCCCGGACCCGCTTTATCTGCGGTTTGGAGAAAACGACATGAAAAAAGATATCAAATTCAGCACCCGGATGGCATCCGCAGACCGGGAGGCCATCAAGGAATTGGCGAAACGCTCCGGAATGTCCATGAGCGACTATGTGACAGCCTGCTGTCTGGGAAAGCAGGTTGTGGTCGTCGATGGACTAAAAGAAGTGCTCAAGGAGCTGAAGTCCATCGGCAGAAATCTGAACCAGCTCGTCACCCTGGCGCACAAGGGACGAGTGACCGTGATCGATCTGGAAAGCGTATGTCGGGCGTTCTCTGAACTCTGTGGTGCCGTTCGGATGATCCTTGAACGAAAGCGCTGGTAAGCTATGGCTATCATCAGCTTCACAAACTACAAGCGGGGCCAGACCACCGGATGCATGAGCGCCGTGATGCGGTATACCATGCAGGATAAAAAGACCGAGTTCGAGGGGCAGCAGTTGGTCACAGGTATCAACTGTCAGCCGGAATCTGTCTACGCGGATTTCATGACCACCAAGCGGCTCTACCACAAGACGGACGGTGTACTGTTCTATCACATGGTACAGAGCTTCCCGAAAGGCGAAGCAGTCGACCCGGTCACCGCTCACGCGGCCGCGCTGAAGCTGGCCAAGTACTATGAGGGATACGAAGTTCTGGTCTGCACCCACACAGACCGTGAGCACATCCATTCCCACTTCCTCATTAACTCGGTCAATTTCGATACCGGACGGAAACTGCATATCGCAAAGGAGCAGCTCCAGAAACTGCGGCAACGCAACGACATGGTCTGCAAGGAGTTTTCACTTCCTGTATTTCAACCCAGGGAACAAAAGCAGAAAACAAAGACTATGACCATCGGAGAGTATCACACGGCGGCCCGTGGTCAGAGCAAGAAGCTGCAGCTCATGAATATCATCAATGACTGTATGCGCCACGCTTCCAACCGCGAGGAGTTCATTGCGCTGATGGAGAGCGAGGGCTACAAGGTTCGCTGGGAAAAGTCCCGAAAGAATATCACCTATACCACGCCGAGTGGCTGGCAGTGTCGGGACCGTTTGCTGTTCGGTGACAAATATCTAAAGGAGAACATGGAATATGAATTCAGGATCAGAGAAGAAATTATCTATGGACGAGCTCATGGCCCTGAACCGGCCCGAGCCTTCACCGCAGCCGACAGCGCGGGAGTCGAGTTCACCGATCACGCCCATTGTCATCCAGTGTCCGCTGCCGGAGGCTCTGACGATGCTGACACAGAAGACAGAATCCATCGGGTGGGAAGTGCGTGGAATGCGGGAGTATCTTCCGAACCTGAGATCACACACAGACCTGACAGCGGTGCAGAACAGCATGGCGGAGATCCAGAAATCGTTGACGGAGATGACCACTCTGCTGGAACAGGCTGGGAAGAAGAAAGAAAAGCATTCCTGCAAATGGCTGGACTGGCTTCCGGACTTCGACCTGATCGTAGTGGCCAAATGGATCGTACTGGTACTGCTCATCGTGGCGGCACTGCTGGGGATGGGGTATGGCACAGCGACAGTGGTCAGCAACATCCGCAACCTGTTTCTATGAAGCCGCTCCACGCTGGACTGTATGGTCTGGCGGTAACTGGAGCGTTACTGGATGATGGTAACGAAGATGTCGAGGAACGTTACCGCCGTATCCAGGCAGAACAGGAAGCCAAAAATATCGGCGCTGTCATCGGACTGGTGGCCGGCGTAGCCATGGTGCTCACACAGGATGAGCAATCATCTACAGAACAGCAGTGGACCGAAGATCAGCAGGCAGAACAAACACAGCAGCAGACCATGTAACGGTCTGCTATTTTTGTTGCCTGACTGTAGCGTCAGGGGAAAGGAACGATATGGCGTATAAATTCAAATACAATGAGCGTCCCCGCTCCTACAGTGAAGAAAAGCATGGAGATGAGGATATTCCCTCTGCCAAGGCAGTGCGGGATACCGCAGTGGAAGAAAGGGACGGCAAGATTATAAAAAGCCGCCGACAGCATGTATGCGGCAGAGAGTACATTGTGTTCGCGGAATTCAGTTTCGGAGGAACGCAATCTACGGTCGATCTTATGAAACAGGCCATCGACCTGGAGCAGGACGCAAAAAATATTTCCGCCTGAAAAACAGGTTCGCATAGACAAACAAACCGATTGAGGGTATTGTATGGTTGCAATCTCTCAATCGGTTTGGCATTTTATGAAGGAGGTCAATATGTTACAGCCAAACCAAAAGATCACGGCGCTCTATTGCCGTCTGTCCCGAGATGATAATCTGGAGGGCGACTCCAACAGTATCCAGAACCAAAAACTTATCCTGCAAAAGTACGCCGATGAGAATGGGTTCCAGAACACCAGATTTTATGTGGACGATGGCTATTCCGGCGCGAATTTCAATCGCCCAGCCTTTGAACAGATGATGGATGACATGAGCAACGGCGACATCGCCGTCATCATCACAAAGGATCTTTCCCGCCTTGGAAGAAACCAACTGCACACCGGTCTTTATATCGAGGAGATATTCCCTTCCAATGATGTGCGCTACATCGCTGTCAACGACAATGTTGACACCAAGTATGAAAACAGCAACGAGCTGATGCCTTTCAAGAATTTGTTCAATGAGTAGCACGTGCGGGACTGCAGCCGCAAGGTGCGGAATGTAGTGAACGCCAAGGCACAGCGGGGAATCCGGGTGGGGACACGAGCTCCTTACGGCTACCGCAAGGGTGCAACCAAGGACTCTCCTCTGTTGGTGGATGAGGAGGCGGCGGCTGTCGTCAAACGCATCTTCGCCATGTGCGCCGGCGGAATGGGACCAGCCCAGATTGCAAAGCAGCTCAAGAAAGAATGCATCTACAGTCCATCCATGTACGCCTATACGAAATTCGGCACATCCCATTCCGGGCTGAATGCAGAGCGGCCCTACAACTGGACTGGCGACATGGTGGCGGATATGCTTCAGAACATGGTCTACCTTGGGCACACGGTCAACCTTCGCTACAGCACCAAGTCCTACAAGGACAAAAAACGATGTGAACGCCCCAAATCAGAGTGGCTTATCTTTGAGAATACTCATGAAGAGCTGGTGGATCAGGAAACCTGGGATATCGTACAGGAGGTGCGATCTCATAAGCGCCGCCGCACGAATATGGATGAGCAGAATATGTTCTCTGGATTGGTGTATTGTGCGGACTGCGGTAAGCCCATGGTATTGCACCGGGCGCACACCATGAAGCCGGAACAGAATCATTTCACCTGCCGCACCTACAAGAAGGACGGGGCAGAAGTGTGTAGCGCTCACTATATCCGGGAAGTGGCACTGAAGGAAATCGTGCTGGAAACAATCCGCAGAGCTACAGAGTTTGCCAGGAGCGACCCGGAGCGGTTCGCCGCATATATTCAGCAAAAGCAATCTACTGAGGTGGCAAAGGAGATCCGGGGGTTGGAACGGGAATTGTCCACGATGCGGAAACGGGATGGCGAACTGGATGTAGTGTTCAAGCGGATGTATGAGGACAGCGCCTTGGGACGGGTGAGCAATGAGCAGTTCCGTTTGCTGTCTGAGGCATACTCCAAGGAGAAAGCGCAGCTGGCCGAAGCCATCCCTGCCACGGAGGAGCGCCTGGAGAAACTACGCAGTAGCATGGCCAACGCCAAGAACTTCATCGCCAAGGCCAGAAAGTTCACCGACATGACGGAACTGACCCCGGAACTGCTCCGCACCTTTGTGGCGAAAATCATCGTGTATGAGAAAGAGGTCAAATACTCCAAGCACGCACCGCAGAAGATCCACATCTGTTTTCGGGACTTCAACCTCAACGAGACAGACGATATGCTTCTATGCGGAGAGACAACAGAAAAGGCAGACAGTACAATTGCACTGCCTGCCTAATCCGAGGACACGCTTCAAGGTACCCCTATCAGGAGTAGCGGAAGGTCGCTTCTTTTTTGCTTTAATGCTCATTCAGCGCCAGAAGCTCCGTAATAACGCCGTCCAACAATGGCAGATAACGTCTGTCGATACGACTGATGCGGTCGCCCCGCAGGTCATCGTCACTGCGCTTTGCACCAAATAACACATAGTCCGCAGATAGCCCCAGTATCTATAATCCCAAAACCCACACGCTGCATATCAAAGGGTATTGCCATCATACAGCATACGGTTGTGCCGGTTATCTTGCCTTTAACAGTGAAGCCGAAGCTCTGGCATATGACGGCCGCACTGATCCGTGATACGATTTGTATTGTTAAAAGGAAAATAGCAAGGCCTTCGATGACCTGCTAAAGCGGTACTTCCAACAGATAACAAGGAAGGAGCGGGGCTTTGCCCCGCTCCTTCCTTTTATTCCGCTCTTTACTTCTGCGCTCTTCGCGCCGCGGCGCGGCGCTGGCAGAGCTTCACCAGCTCTACCACGGGAATGACCAGGAACGCCAGCGCCAGCGCGATGCCATACTCCGGCCAGCTCACCGGCGTGAACCCGAAGGCGTTGGCCAGCACAGGTACCTCCAGCACCGCCGTGGTCAGCACCAGCGACCCCGCCATGGCAGCCCACAGCACCTTGTTATGGCTGGGCAGGGAGAACACGCTCTTGCGCTGGGAGCGCATATTGAAGCTGTGGAAGATCTCGCACATGCTCATGGTCAGAAACGCCATGGTCATGCCGTCGTCGGACACGCCCTTGGGCATCTCAAAGTATCCCACCTCCATGCAGTGCCCGATGATGTAGGACACCAGCGTGATCAGGGTGATGAGTACGCCCTGATAGGCGAGATCCACGCCCAGGCCGCCGGCAAACACACCGTCGCGGCTGTCCCGGGGCGGGCGGGTCATGGTGTCCGGCTCCGCCTGCTCCAGTCCCAGCGCCAGAGCGGGGAAGCAGTCGGTGATGAGGTTGATGAACAGCAGGTGTACGGGGTTCAGCAGCGTGAAGCCCAGCAGCGTGGCAAAGAACACGCCCAGCACCTCGCTCATGTTGCTGGCCAGCAGGAACTGGATGGCCTTGCGGATGTTGTCGTAGATGCGCCGCCCCTCGCCCACGGCGGAGACGATGGTGGCGAAGTTGTCGTCGGACAGCACCATGTCCGCCACATTCTTGGTGACGTCGGTGCCGGTGATACCCATGCCCACGCCGATGTCGGCGCACTTGATGCTGGGCGCGTCGTTGACGCCGTCGCCGGTCATGGCGGTGACGGCGCCCCGCCGCCGCCAGGCGTTGACGATGCGCACCTTGTGCTCCGGCTGGACACGGGCGTATACGCCGTACCGGTCGATGACCTGATCCAGCTCATCGTCGGACAGGCCGTCCAGCGCGCTGCCGGTAACGGCCTGGGAGGCGTCGGTGATGATGCCCAGCTCTCTGGCGATGGCCACGGCGGTGTCCTTGTGGTCGCCGGTGATCATCACCGGGCGGATGCCTGCGGCGCGGCACTGGGCCACGGCGTCCTTCACCTCCGGCCGCACGGGGTCGATCATACCGGCAAGGCCGATGAAGCACAGCTGCTGCTCCAGCGCCTGCGGCGTCAGATCCTCGGGCAGACTGTCGTACCGCCGCTCCGCCGCCGCCAGCACCCGCAGCGCCTTGTCGGCCATGGCCTTGTTGTCCGCCAGAATGGCGGCACGCTTTTCCTCCGTCATGGGAAGCACCGCGCCGCCCTCCGTATAGTGGGTGCAGCGGCGCAGCACCTCGTCCGGCGCACCCTTGGTGTACTGTACGAAGCCGCCGTCCGCGCGGTGGATGGTGGACATCATCTTCCGGCTGGAGTCAAAGGGCGCTTCGGCGCAGCGGGGCTGCCGGGCCTCCAGCTGGGGCTTGGGACAGCCGCTGGCCGCGGCAAAATTCACCAGCGCCGCCTCAGTAGGCTCGCCCTGGGCGCCGCCGTCCTCCAGAATGGCGTCGTTGCACAGCGTCATGGCGGCGGCCAGCAGCGGCAGCGGCCCCGTGTGCTCCACCACCGTCATTTTGTTCTGGGTCAGGGTACCGGTCTTGTCGGAGCAGATGACCTGGGTGCAGCCCAGCGTCTCCACCGCGGTGAGCCGCCGGATCACGGCGTGCCGCTTGCTCATGTTGGTAACGCCGATGCTCAGCACCACCGTCACCACCGTGGCCAGCCCCTCGGGGATCGCCGCCACCGCCAGCGATACCGCCACCATAAAGGTGCTCAGGATGGAGGTCAGGGAATAGTCTCCCACTACCACCAGGTCGAAAATAAAGATGAACACGCAGATGGCCACCACCAGCTTGGACAGCGTGGTACCCAGCTGGGTCAGCTTCCGCTGCAGCGGCGTCTCATCCTGTTCCGTCTGGGCCAGCACGCCGGCGATCTTGCCCATCTCCGTGTCCATGCCGGTGGCGGTGATGACGGCGCGGCCGCGGCCGTAGACCACGGTGCTGCCCATGTAGCACATGTTTTTCCGGTCGCCCAGCGGCACGTCCTGCCCTGTCAGCAGCTCCGCCGCCTTGGCGGCGGGCACGCTCTCACCGGTGAGAGCGGCCTCCTCGATCTTCAGCGAGACGCACTCCAGCAGCCGCCCATCGGCGGGGATGGCGTCTCCGGCCTCCAGCACCACCACATCCCCGGGCACCAGCTGGCTGTTCTCCACCACGGTCTGGTGGCCGTCCCGCAGCACCTTGCATTTGGCGGCGGTCATGGTCTGGAGCGCTTCAATGGCGGCCTCGGCCTTGCTCTCCTGCACCACGCCGAGCACGGCGTTCAGCAGCACCACGGCCAGGATGATGAACACCTCCGTGAAGCTCTCGCCGCTGAGGGCGTTGGTGACGGCGCTGATGGCTGCGGCGGCCATCAGCATCAGCAGCATGGGATCCTTCAGCTGCGCCAGGAATCGGCGCAGCAGGGAGGGCTTCTCCGCCTCCTTCAGCTTGTTGGGGCCGTGCGCTGCCAGCCGCGCCGCTGCCTCCGCCGCCGTCAGGCCCAGCGGTGAGGTGTGCAGCTCCTCCAGTACCTCCTGGGGCGAGCGGTTGTAGTCTTTGACCATACAGATTCTCCTCTTTTCGCGTTTCCGTGTCTATCTCGGCATAAAAAAAGACTCATACACAGTTTTCCTGTGTATGAGTCTCATTCTTTCAGGACACATCGGGCGCTGCGCGCCGAGATGACGGTGTGTCCCGCCCCGCCTGCGCGGTGCGGAATTACTCCCTCAAACAATACAACTATATTGTATGGCATCCCACATGTCAAGTTAACATTTTGTTAAGCTTCCGTCGTAGAGGCGCACAGCCGGTCGAAGTAGCGATAGAACGGCATCAGGCTCCGGAACCCATTGATCACGTCCTGCGCCAGCTCCGGCGAGAAGATGCGGTCGTCCAGCGGCACATCGTGCTGCAGATTGATGGATTTCCGATTATACCACGGCCGCAGCAGCGGCGTGGTCTCACCCTTGCTGCGGGCGTACTCCGGCCCTGCGAGGGCAAAGACATCCTGCTTGTTGAACTGCCGCACCAGGCGGCTCAGCTCCTCGGGATGTCGGTCGATGCCCTGGCGATAGGCGGCCATCAGCGCCGGACGGGGGCACCAGAACCCCATGCCGTAGCTGTAATAGTCCGGCGCGATCTCAAAGTAGAACGTGGGCCGCCCCGTCCAGTCCTGATCGCCGGTGCGGATGCAGAACCACAGGTGGTCCTTGTAGGGACCCTGCCCGTGGAGCCGGCGGGCGTCCCGATAGATGCGGGACATTTTCAGCAGGAACGGCTCGTCGGGGAAGACTTCGTGTATGGCGTCGTAGACCTGCTCCGCCAGCGCACGGGTGGGGGAGAGCAGGTGGTTCTGATAGTCCTGCTTGTGGTCCATGAACCAGCCCCGCTCGTTGTTGAAGCGGATGCCCCACAGGAAGTCCACCGTCTCCTGCGTGTAGCCCTGGAACGTCATGCCTGCACCTCCTGTTCCGCCTCCGGCGGCAGATCGCTCGTGCGTCTGAGGCTGATGGACAATGTGGACAGGTTGTGCCGCAGGGCGGAGGCGGCGGGCGGCAGGACGCCTGCCGCAAACAGACCAATATGCTTCATGTCAAAAACCTTCTGATCGAATACTCTATTCCATATTAAGGCGGTGCCTTTAATTTGTGGTCACGATGGTAGCATATCGCGACAAAGAAAGCAAGTGCCGTTTGTGAAGAATTCCGAAACTTTCCCCACCGCCCAACGCGGAAAAAAGCAGGGCACGCGGGGCGTGTCCTGCTTTTTATGGTGCCGGTGACCGGACTCGAACCGGTACGCTGTCGCCAGCGGTGGATTTTGAGTCCACTACGTCTACCAATTCCATCACACCGGCCTGTGACCTGCCCATTATACCGTAGACGCAGCGCAAATTCAAGGGGGAAATTCCCGCCGCCGGAAAATAGCGGAAAACAGCGAGGGAAATACCGCTTGTGGCATCCGTCATATCGTGGTATACTATATTATTCGAAAAGATGCAGCGAAAACCACGGCGGAGGGAGGGGCATCCATGGGACTGCACGACGGACACCGGCAGCGGGCGAAGGACCGGTATCGCCAACTGGGGGCCGACGCCCTGGCGGACCACGAGCTGCTGGAGCTGGCGCTGTTCTACGCCATCCCACGTCAGGATACCAACGAGACGGCCCACCGCCTGCTGAAGCGCTTTCGCTCCCTGCAGGGCGTATTGCAGGCCACGCCGGAGGAACTGGAGCGGGAGGAGGGCGTGGGTCGGAGCGCCGCCCTGCTGCTGTGCCTGATAGGGGACATCAGCCGGCGCGCCCGCATCACCAGCCTGCCGGAGAAGATATTGAACTCGCCGGATCGCACCGGCGCCTACTTCATGGAGCTGCTGACGGGGCAGAAACGGGAGCTTTTGTATCAGGTGTGTCTGGACGGCAAGGGCAAGCTCCTGACCTGCCGCTGCATCGGCAAGGGCACCGTTTCCGCCTCGCCGGTCCATGTGCGGCAGGTGGTGGAGAACGCCCTGTACGCCGGAGCCAGCACCATCATTCTGGCGCACAACCACCCCAGCGGCGTGGCCCTGCCCTCCGACGCGGATGTGCTGGTGACCCGCCGCATCCAGGAGGCGCTGGCCCCGCTGGGCATCCGTCTGGCCGATCACATCATTGTGGCCGACGATGACTACGTCTCCATGGCGGAGAGCGGATTTTTGCAGAGATAAGGGAGGGCGCCATGCCTGATTTCAAAGTTGTTTCTGAATACAGCCCCGCCGGCGACCAGCCCCAGGCTATCGAGAAGCTGGCGGAGGGGCTGGAGAACGGCCTGCGGGAGCAGGTGCTCAAGGGCGTCACCGGCTCCGGCAAGACGTACACCATGGCCAAGGTCATCGAAAAGGTGAACCGCCCCACGCTGGTGCTGGCCCACAACAAGACGCTGGCGGCTCAGCTGTGCGAGGAGTTTCGGGAGTTCTTTCCCAACAATGCCGTGGAGTACTTCGTCTCCTACTATGACTACTACCAGCCGGAGGCATACATCCCCCACACGGATACCTATATCGAAAAGGACGCCTCCACCAACGAGGAGATCGACCGCCTGCGTCTGTCCGCCACCTGCGCCCTGCTGGAGCGGCGGGATGTCATCGTGGTCTCGTCGGTGAGCTGCATCTACGGTCTGGGCGAGCCGGACGATTTTGCCCGCATGATGATCTCTCTGCGGGTGGGCATGACCATGGACCGGGACGAGCTGCTGCGGCGTCTGGTGGAGGATCGGTACGAGCGCAACGATGTGGCCTTTCAGCGCAACATGTTCCGCGTGCGGGGCGACACGGTGGAGCTGTACCCCGCCTACTACAAGGATCGCGCCATCCGCGTGGAGTTCTTCGGCGACGAGATCGACCGCATCACCGAGTTCCACCCCGTCACCGGCACGGCGCTGAAGGCTTTGCAGCACGTGGCGGTATACCCTGCCAGCCACTACGTCACCCCCAAGGACAAGCTGGAGCGTGCCGCGGAGGAGATCGAGCGGGAGCTGGCCCGGCAGAAGGCGCTGTTCGAGGAGCAGGGCAAGCTCATCGAGGCCCAGCGCATCGACCAGCGCACCCGCTACGACGTGGAAATGATGCGGGAGCTGGGCTACTGCTCCGGTATTGAGAACTATTCACGCATCATCTCCCAGCGTCCCGCAGGCTCCCCGCCCATGACGCTGCTGGACTTCTTCCCCGACGATTTCGTGCTGTTCGTGGACGAGAGCCATGTGACGCTGCCCCAGGTGCGGGCCATGTACAACGGCGACCATGCCCGCAAGCAGAGTCTGGTGGAGTACGGCTTCCGCCTGCCCTGCGCCTTCGATAACCGCCCGCTGAAGTTCGAGGAGTTCGAGGAGCGGTTCCATCAGGCGGTGTATGTCTCCGCCACCCCCGGAGACTTCGAAAAGTCCCACGCCGATCAGGTGGTGGAGCAGGTCATCCGCCCCACGGGGCTGCTGGATCCCCGGGTGGAGGTACGCCCCATCACCGGTCAGATCGACGATCTGGTGTCGGAGATCCATATCCGGGAGAAAAAGAACGAGCGGGTGCTGGTGACGACGCTGACCAAGCGCATGGCGGAGGATCTCACCGCCCACTTCCGCGGCCTCGGCATCAAGGTGCGGTACATGCACGCCGACGTGTCGGCGCTGGAGCGGATGGAGATCATCCGCGATCTGCGTCTGGGCGAATTCGACGTGCTGGTGGGCATCAACCTGCTCCGGGAAGGTCTGGACCTGCCGGAGGTGTCGCTGGTAGCCATATTGGACGCGGACAAGGAGGGCTTCCTCCGCAGCGAGACCAGCCTGATCCAGACCATCGGCCGCGCCGCCCGCAACGCCGAGGGACTGGTGATCCTCTATGCGGATACCGTGACGCCGTCCATGCGTTCGGCCATGGATGAGACGGACCGCCGCCGCAAGCTGCAGGACGACTTCAACCGCGCCCACGGCATCGTGCCCCGCACCATCCGCAAGAGCGTGCGGGAGATGGTGGAGATCAGCCACAGCGCCGAGGAGGCGTCCCAGCTCAGCAGGAAGAAGCTCACCGACCGCGAGCGGGCGGAGACCATCGCCCGTCTGGAAAAAGAGATGAAAGAGGCCAGCCGTATGCTGGAGTTCGAGTACGCCGCTCTGCTGCGGGATCAGATCATCGAGCTGCGGGGCCAGAAATAGAGAAAAGGACCATGAACAAGACGATCTCGTATATCTACGTGATCCTCAGCGCCGTGTGCTGGGGCTTTATCGGGTTTTCCAACCGGCTGCTGACAGAGGCGGGTATGACGCTGGGCAACCGGGTGTTCGTCCGGAACTTCGGGACGCTGCTGGTGCTGACGGTGGTGTTCGCCCTGTTCCACAGGCAGGTGTTCCGCATCCGGCTGAAGCACCTGCCCATCTTCCTGGGGTCGGGGCTTATCAGCATCCTGCTGCTGAGCGTGGTGTATTTCCAGTGCCAGACCATGTGCTCGCTGTCGGTGGCGGCGGTGCTGCTGTATCTGGCCCCGTCCTTCGTGGTGCTGGCCAGCGCCGTCCTCTGGAAAACACCCCTGACGAAGGGGAAGATCGCGGCGCTGTGCGTGTCGCTGCTGGGCTGCGTCATGGTCAGCGGCATCTTTGGCGGTGACATGACCGCCTCCTGGGCCGGTATCGGCCTGGGCGTGGTGTCCGGCATGTGCTACGCCAGCTACACCGTGTTCAGCCACTACGGTCTGGCCCACTACGAGAGCTACACTATGATCTACTGGACGTTTCTGGTGGCGGGCCTCGGCTCTGTGTTCTTTGCGGACATCCCGGCACTGCTGCCGGTGTTCCGGCAGCCACAGGGCATTATCGGCGGCATCTGCGTGGTCGTCGTGGCCACGGTGCTGCCCTACATCTTCTACACCAAGGGACTGGAGGGCGTGGAGAGCGGACGCGCCTCCATCATCACCAACATCGAGCCGGTGGTGGAGACACTGGTGGGCATCACCGTGTTCCATGAGGCCCTCACCGTCTGGACGGTGCTGGGCGTGGGCTGTGTCATCGGCTGCGTGGCGCTGCTGGCGCGGGAGGGACGACATGAACGAGAAGCTGCCGCTGAATAGCCTGCACCTGAAGCTGCTGGCCGTGGTCACCATGCTCATCGACCACATGGGCTTTACCCTGTTCCCACACGCCGTGTGGATGCGGGCCGTGGGCCGTCTGGCCTTCCCCATTTTCTGCTTCCTCATTGCGGAGGGCTGTGCCCACACCCACGACAAAAAGCGCTACGCCGGGCGGCTGCTGCTGTTCGCCGTGCTGTCGGAGCTGCCGTTTAACCTGATGTGCAGCGGCCAATGGCTCTCCTGGAACTACCAGAATGTGCTGTGGACGCTGCTCATCGGCGCACTGGTGTGCTGGGCCATGGACTGGGCCAGAACGAGGCCGGAAATGTGGCAGCGGCTGCCAGCGGACGCCGCCATCGCCGTGGGCTTCCTCCTGGGCCAGGTGTGCAATACGGACTACGGCGGCTGGGGCGTGCTGCTGGTGACGCTGTTCTACCTGACCCGCGAGGTCAGGAACCGGTGGGCCATCCAGCTGGTGGGTCTGGCCCTGTTCTGCTGGTTCTGCTCGGCGTGGCGGCTGGAGATGCTGGCCATGCTGTCCCTGATCCCTCTCTGCCTGTATAACGGAGAGCGCGGCTTTTCCAACAAGGCCCTGCAATACGGCTTTTACGCCTTTTATCCCGTCCATATCCTGATTCTGAGCGTACTGGCACGGTACGTGTTCTGAGGAGGTGCCTGTTATGGCAAAGCATAAAGAAGAAAAGACCAACGTGATGCGCACGCTGGACCAGAAGAAGATCCCCTATACCGCTCACACCTACGACCCCGACGGCCCCATTGACGGCGTGTCCGTGGCGGCGGCATTGGGACAGGACCCCGCCCATGTGTTCAAGACATTGGTGACGAAGGGTGCGTCCGGCGGGTACTATGTGTTCGACATCCCTGTGGCGGAGAACCTTGATTTGAAGAAGGCTGCCAGGGCCGTGGGAGAGAAGTCCGTGGCCATGCTGCCCCAGAAGGAGCTGCTGGGCCTGACGGGCTACGTCCACGGCGGGTGCAGCCCCGTGGGCATGAAGAAGCAGTTCCCCACGGTGTTCCACGCCACGGCTCCGCAGTACGACACCGTCTGCGTCAGCGCAGGGAAGATCGGGGCGCAGGTGGAGTGCCGTCCCGGCGACCTCATCGCCCTGCTGCGGGCAAAAACAGCGGATATCATCGTGTAAAGAGGAATACCATGCAGAAGGAAATTTTCATCAAGGGCGCCCGCGAGAACAACCTGAAAAATATCGACGTCACCATCCCCCGGGACAAGCTGGTGGTGCTGACGGGACTCAGCGGCAGCGGCAAGAGCTCGCTGGCGTTTGATACCATCTACGCCGAAGGCCAGCGCCGGTATGTGGAGAGCCTCAGCTCCTACGCCCGTATGTTTCTGGGCCAGATGGACAAGCCCGACGTGGACTATATCGACGGCTTGTCCCCCGCCATCTCCATCGACCAGAAGACCACCAGCAAGAACCCCCGCTCCACCGTGGGCACGGTGACGGAGATCTACGACTACCTCCGCCTGCTGTGGGCGCGGGTGGGCGTGCCCCATTGCCCCAAGTGCGGCAGGGAGATCCGCCAGCAGACGGTGGACCAGATCATCGACCAGATCATGGCCCTGCCGGAGGGTACCCGCATCCAGGTGATGTCGCCGGTGGTGCGGGGCCGCAAGGGTGAACACGCCAAGGTGCTGGAGGACGCCCGCCGCAGCGGCTACGTCCGCGCCCGCGTGGACGGGAACCTCTACGAGCTGTCGGAGGATATCCCGCTGGAGAAGAACCTGAAGCACCATATCGACATCGTGGTGGACCGGCTCATCGTCCGCCCCGATATCGCACAGCGCCTGACGGACTCCGTGGAGACGGCGTCCAACCTGTCCGGCGGACTGGTGACGGTGAACCTGCTGAAGGAGCAGCAGGACATCACCTTTTCCCAGAACTACGCCTGCGAGGACTGCGGCATCTCCATCGAGGAGCTGACGCCCCGCCTGTTCTCCTTCAACAGTCCCTTCGGCGCCTGCCCCACCTGTACGGGGCTGGGCGTTCAGCTGAAGGCCGACCCTGTGCTGATCGTGCCGGACGAGAGCAAGTCCATTCTGGACGGCGCTATCACAGCTCCCGGCTGGGCCTCCATCCGCTCCGATGGCGTGAGCCGGATGTATTTCGAGGCGCTGAGCAAGAAGTATCAATTTTCCCTGCGCCAGCCGTACAGCGAGCTCAGCGACGCGGTGAAGCAGGTCATCCTCTATGGCACCGGCGGCGAGAAGCTGGAGCTGCACTACGACCAGCCCCGTGGCAAAGGCGTACTGCATCAGGCGTTTGAGGGCATCTGCTCCAATCTGGAGAGGCGGTATAACGAGACGCAGAGCGAAGCCAGCAAAAAGGAGATCGAGGAGTATCTGTCCCAGTGTCCCTGCCCCGCCTGCAAGGGCCGCCGCCTGCGGCCGGAGGCGCTGGCGGTGACGGTGGGCGGTCTGTCCATCTTCGATGCCACGGAGCTGCCGGTGGATCAGGCGCTGCCCTTCTTCAACGGTCTGGAGCTGACGGGCAACCAACAGCTCATCGCCGCCCAGATCCTGAAGGAAATTCGGGCGCGGCTGGGCTTTTTGCAGTCCGTGGGCCTGAGCTACCTTACCCTGTCCCGCGCCTCCGGCACATTGTCCGGCGGCGAGAGTCAGCGTATCCGTCTGGCTACCCAGATCGGCAGCAGCCTCATGGGCGTGCTGTATATTCTGGATGAGCCCTCCATCGGCCTGCACCAGCGGGACAACGACAAGCTGCTGGCCACGCTGTGCCGTCTCCGGGATCTGGGCAATACCCTGATCGTGGTGGAGCACGACGAGGATACCATGCGCGCCGCCGACTGGCTCATCGACATCGGCCCCGGGGCCGGCGCACTGGGCGGGCAGGTGGTGTCCGCCGGTACGCCGGAGCAGGTGATGGCCGACCCCAACAGCCTGACAGGACAGTACCTCAGCGGCAAAAAGCGCATCGAGCTGCCGGCACACCGGCGGGAGGGAAACGGCAAATTCCTGACGGTGCGGGGCGCACGGGAGAACAACCTGAAAAACATCGACGTGACGTTCCCACTGGGCACGTTTATCTGCGTCACCGGTGTCAGCGGCAGCGGTAAGAGCTCGCTGGTCAACGAGGTGCTGTATAAGAAGCTGGGGGTGGAGCTGAATCGCATGAAGGCCCGCCCCGGCAAGCACGACCGCATCGAGGGCGTGGAGCATCTGGACAAGGTCATCGCCATCGACCAGAGCCCCATCGGGCGGACGCCCCGTTCCAACCCCGCCACCTATACGAACCTGTTCAACCTGATCCGCGACCTGTTCGCGTCTACCCAGGACGCCAAGGCCCGGGGCTACGGGCCCGGCCGCTTCTCCTTCAACACCCGGGGCGGCCGGTGCGAGGCCTGCGGCGGCGACGGTATGCTGAAGATCGAGATGCACTTTCTGGCGGACGTGTACGTTCCCTGCGAGGTGTGCCACGGCAAGCGCTACAACCGCGAGACGCTGGAGGTGCGCTACAAGGGCAGGAACATCGCCGAGGTGCTGGATATGACGGCACGGGAGGCGCTGGACTTCTTCTCCGCCGTGCCAAAGATTTACGAGAAGCTGCAAACGCTGTGCGACGTGGGACTGGGCTACGTGAAGCTGGGCCAGCCCTCCACCACTCTGTCCGGCGGCGAGGCCCAGCGGGTCAAGCTGGCCACGGAGCTGAGCCGCCGCGCCACGGGCCGCACCATCTATATTCTGGACGAACCCACCACCGGCCTGCACGCCGACGATGTGCGCAAGCTGCTGGACGTGCTGCAGCGCCTCACCGATGCGGGCAACACGGTGCTGGTCATCGAGCACAATCTGGACGTTATCAAATGCGCCGACTATATCGTCGATCTGGGGCCTGAGGGCGGCAGCGGCGGCGGTACGGTGGTGGCCTGCGGCACACCGGAGCAGGTGGCCGCCGTGGAGGCGTCCTACACCGGACAATATCTGAAGAAATATCTGAAATGACGCCTGCACCCTCCTGTGCATACACTGTGGCAGGGGGTGACGGCATGGAGATCTGGCAGGACGGCGTGCTGGCCGGACTGGCGGCCGTGGGACTGACGGCCATTCTATGGCTGCTGGCGGGACTGCTGTTCCGCCGCAGGGAGCGTCTGCTGGACGCGGTGTATCTGGTGCCGCTTTCCGGCGGTGCGGAGCAGCTGGACATGACGCTGCGGGAGCTGTCGCGGGAGCGAGCGCTGCCGGTGGTGCTGGTGGACTGCGGACTCACCGCTGCGGGCCGCCAGCGGACGGAGCTGCTGACCGGCGGCGCCGGCGCGGTGCTGGTGACGCCGCAGCAGCTGACAGACCTTTATACGAAGAAAGAAAACGCGCAGGGGAGGTAAGCATATGGGCCAGCGCTGTACCGTGGAGGGCGCCGTACAGTCGGTGATCTTTCAGAACGAGGAAAATGGCTATACGGTGCTGACGCTGATCGTGGACGGACAGGAGGAGCCTGTCACCGTGGTGGGCTGCATCCCCTGCGCCGCCGCCGGCGAGGGCATGACCGTCACCGGCGTCTGGGTGGAGCACCCGACCTACGGCCCGCAGCTGACGGCGGAGAGCGTGGAGCGCCGCATGCCGCAGGAGGCCCGGGACGTGGCGGCCTATCTGGGCAGCGGCATCCTCAAGGGTGTGGGGCCCGCCACGGCTCAGCGTCTGGTGGACCGCTTCGGCGCCGATACCCTGCGGGTCATCGAGGAGGAGCCGGAGCGGCTCCAGACCCTGAAGGGCATCACTGCCAAGCGGGCCATGGAGCTGTCCGCCGCCCTGCGGGCGCTGACGGGTCTGCGCCATGTCATGGAGTTCCTGGCGCGGTACGACCTGCCGGTACATCTGGCCATGGCGGTGCAGCGCACCTACGGCGACGGGGCCATGCAGGCCCTGCGGGACGATCCGTACCTCCTGAGCCGGGAGCAGTACGGCGTGGACTTCGCCGTCACCGACGCCATTGCCCTGAGCATGGGCTTCAGCGGTGACGACCCCTGCCGCCTGGACGCCGCCGTGCTCTATGAGCTCAGCCACAATCTGAACAACGGCCATGTGTTCCTGCCGCGGGAGAAGCTGGTGCTGGCGGCGTCTCAGCTCATCAGCGTGGAACCGGACGCGGTGGAGCTGGCGCTGGACAAGCTCATCCAGCGCTATGCCGTGGTGGAAAAGCCCATCGCCAACGTGACGGGCTGCTACCTGCCCCGCCTGTATCAGGCGGAGACCTTCGTGGCCCAGCGCCTGCTGTCCATGGTACAGACGCCGGTGGAGCAGCTGTCGCGGGTGGATAAGACCATCGCCGACATCGAGCGGGAGCAGGGCGTGAGCTATGCGCCCCTGCAGCGTCAGGCGGTGGCGCTGGCGGCGGACAGCGGCGTGCTGCTGCTCACCGGCGGCCCCGGCACCGGCAAGACCACCTCCCTGCGGGGCATCGTCACGCTGTATGAGCGGATGGGCCTTGACGTGCTGCTGCTGGCCCCCACGGGGCGAGCCGCCAAGCGGCTGGGGGAGGTGACGGGCCGGGAGGCCCAGACCATCCACCGCTGCCTTGGCATGAGCTTCAACGAGCTGACGGGGCAGGTGACATTCAAGAAGAACGCCAGTGACCCGCTGGAGGCCCACGCCGTCATCGTGGACGAGATGAGCATGGTGGATCTGGAGCTGATGCAGGCGCTGCTGGAGGCGCTGCGCCCCAGCTGCCGGCTGGTGATGGTGGGGGACCCCGACCAGCTGCCCTCCGTGGGCGCGGGCAACGTGCTGGGTGACATGCTGCGCAGCGGCGTGATCCCCGCCGTGTCCCTGACGCAGGTGTTCCGTCAGGCGGAGCAGTCCGCCATCATCCGCAACGCCCATGCCGTCAACGTGGGCCAGCCGCCGTGCCTTGACAGCAATCAGGGGGACTTTTTCTTCCTGTGCCGCCGCTCACCGGACCGTCTGGTGCAGACGGTGGTGGAGCTGTGCCGCGACCGCCTGCCCAGAAGCATGGGCGTGGAGCCGGGGCAGATCCAGGTGCTGTCCCCCACCCGCAAGGGCGAGTGCGGCACTGTGAACCTCAATCGCGCCCTGCAGGCGGCGCTGAACCCGCCCGCCCGTGATAAGCGGCAGAAGCAGTGGGGCGACATGGTGTTCCGCACCGGTGATCGGGTCATGCAGACCCGCAACAACTACGATGTGCTGTGGACGAAGGACGACGGCACCGTGGGCAGCGGCATCTTCAACGGCGACGTGGGCGTCATCGAGGACATCGACCCCGCCGGCGAGCTGCTGACCATCCGCTTTGACGACCGCACCGCCGTCTACACCGCCGACCAGCTGGCGGAGCTGGACATGGCCTACGCCATGACCGTACATAAGTCCCAGGGCAGCGAGTATCCGGCGGTGGTGTTGGTGTCCGCCCCCGCCGCGCCGTCCCTGATGGTCCGCGGCGTGCTCTACACCGCCATCACCCGGGCCAGAAAGCTGCTGGTGCTGGTGGGCGACGATGTGACGCCGGTGAAAATGGCCGCCAACGACCGGCAGCAGCGGCGGTACAGCGGCCTGCGCCGCCGATTGAAGGAGGGAATGGCATGAGCGTTCACGATGGGCTGGACAAGCTCCAGCGCAGCCTGCTGGATTTCTTCTTCCCGCGGCGCTGTCCCTTCTGCGGACGGGTCGTGGGCAAGGCACTGCTGTGTGAGACGTGCGAAAAGGAACTGCCATACAGCCGCGAGGTACGCACCGGTACATTCGGCCGCTGCGCCGCGCCGCTGTACTACGAGGGCGCGGTGCGGGAGGCCATCCTTTCCTTCAAGTTCAAGGGCCGCACCGAGGCGCTGGACTGCTTCGGCAGTCTTATGGCCCGGACGGCGGCGCAGGAGTTCTCCGGCGAATTCGATGCCGTGACCTGGGTGCCGGTCAGTGCCAAGCGCCTGCGGAAGCGCGGCTTTGACCAGGCGCGGTATCTCTGCGCCAGCCTCTGCGTGGACTGGCACACCACGCCGCAGGAGACGCTGCGCAAGGTGCGGGACAACCCGCCCCAGTCCGGTCTGGAGGACGCGGCGGCCCGCCGCGCCAATGTGCTGGGCGTCTACGAGCCGGTGTCTCCGGCGGACATCGCAGGAAAGCGCTTCCTGCTGGTGGACGATATCCTGACCACCGGCGCCACGCTGGGCGAGTGCGTCCGCGTGCTGAAGGCCGCCGGCGCGGCGGACGTGGTATGCCTGACGCTGGCCATGACGCCGCCGCAGCCGTGAGCGTATGGAATGGCGGAAAACCGTGCAGAATGGAAATGTGAACATTTGATGACATGGCGGAAAACCCTATTGCAAAAACGGGGCCCTGCCAGTATAATGATATTTCAGAGAATAGGGCAGTCATGCCATACAAAAGATATGAGGTGCATTGGTTATGTGTTCGTTTGCGAAGGATATCGGTATCGATCTGGGCACCGCCTCGGTGCTGGTTTATGTAAAGGGCAAGGGCGTCGTGCTCAATGAGCCGTCGGTGGTGGCCATCGACAAGAACACCGGCAAGCTGCTGAAGGTGGGCGGCGATGCGCAGGCCATGCTGGGCCGTACCCCCGGCAACATCGTGGCCATCCGTCCCCTGCGGGAGGGCGTCATCTCTGACTACGACATGACGGAGCGCATGCTCCGCGAGTTCCTGCACAAGGTCACCGGCGGCTTCCAGCTGTTCAAGCCCCGTGTCATCATCTGCGTCCCCTCCGGCATCACGGAGGTGGAGGAGCGCGCCGTGGTGGATGCGGGCATTCAGGCCGGCGCCCGCCGCGTGTACCTCATCGAGGAGCCGGTGGCTGCGGCCATCGGCGCGGGCATCGACATTGCCAAGCCCGACGGCCACATGGTAGTGGACATCGGCGGCGGCACCAGCGACATCGCCGTCATCTCCCTGAGCGGCGTGGTGGAGAGTGCCTCCATTAAGGTGGCCGGCGACCAGTTCAACGAGTCCATCGTCAAGTATATGCGCCGCAAGCACAACGTGCTGGTGGGCGAGCGCACCGCCGAGCTGATGAAGATGGAGATCGGCTGCGTGTTCCCCAAGGAGCAGGAGACGTCCATCGAGATCAAGGGCCGCTGCCTGATGACGGGCCTGCCTAAGGTCATCACCGTCACCTCCACCGAGATGCTGGAGGCATTTGAGGAGCCGGTGGAGCGCATTCTGGAGGCCGTCCACGGCGTACTGGAGCGCACCCCGCCGCAGCTGGTGGCCGACATCTCCAACAACGGCATCGTCATGACCGGCGGCGGCAGCCTGGTGGACGGCTTTGACCGCCTGATCGAGGCCCGTACCGGTATTCACACCGTGGTGGCGGAGGATGCCATTTCCTGCGTGGCGGAGGGTACCGGCAAGAGTCTGGATTCCCTGAATTCCATGACAGACGGCACGGTGAACCTGTCTCGCCGGCGGCAGATGAACTGACTTGGATCCAAAGAAAGCGGCCGCAGGCCGCTTTCTTTCTTCTTCTTTCAGGTCTGTTCAACATTTCACCCCTTGCTTTCCTGCGGTAAAAGCGTTACGATGGTCAAGCGGATGCAATTTCAGTTTATTAAGGAGGCAACGAGCATGAAGTTTTCCAGCAAAGCTCTGAAGTGCGGCCTGTCCCCCATGCGTAAGTTCCACCCCTACGCGGTGGCGGCAGAGGCCAAGGGCAAGAAGATCTATCACCTGAATATCGGCCAGCCCGACATCGAGACGCCCAAAGCATATTTCGAGGCCGTGCGGCATTTCGACCTGCCGGTGCTGGCTTACGCGCCGTCCCCCGGCATCCCCGAGCTGATCGCCGCCATCCGGAAGTACTACGACGATCTGGGCATGCACTTCGAGACCGGTGATATCCTTATCACCAACGGCGGCAGCGAGGCCCTGCAGATCACCATGAACTGCATCCTGGACGACGGCGACGAGATCCTGATCCCCGAGCCGTTCTATCCCAACTACAACACCATGGCCTACACCTGCGGCGCAAGCATCCACCCCATCCCCACCTCTCCCCATGACGGCTACCACTATGCCGACCGCGCCAAGGTGGAGGCGGAGATCAACGAGCACACCCGCGCCATCATGGTCACCAACCCCGGCAACCCCACCGGCGCCGTGCTGACGCCGGAGGAGATGCGCATGATGGTGGACATCGCCAAGGAGCACGACCTGTTCATCATCGGCGATGAGGCGTACCGCGAATTCGTCTACGCCGGCGAGCCCCTGCAGTCCATGGGCCAGTTCGACGACGCTGCCGAGAACGTCATCGTCATCGACACCGTCTCCAAGCGCTTCTCCGCCTGCGGCGCCCGCATTGGCTGCATGATCTCCCGCAATAAGGAGCTGATGGCGCAGGCCATGAAGTACGCCCAGTGCCGTCTGTCCGTGCCCACCATCGATCAGGTGGCCGCCGCCGCGCTGTACAGCGTGGGCCCCGACTACTTCGCCGCCGTCCGCGAGGAGTATAAGCGCCGCCGCGACACGGTCATCAGGAAGCTCCACGAGATCCCCGGCGTGGTGTGCGAGTGCCCCCGCGGCGCCTTCTACGTCATGGCTGCCCTGCCCGTGGACGATGCCGACGCCTTCCAGAAGTGGCTGCTGGAGGAGTTTGACGACAACGGCGATACCGTGATGTTCGCCCCCGGCGAGCCCTTCTACGCCACCCCCGGCAAGGGCAGGAACGAGATCCGCATCGCCTACGTGCTGAAGCAGGCGGATCTGGAGCGTGCCATGGACCTGCTGGCCGGGGGCATCGCCGCCTACAACGCCCGCTGACTTCCCTGCAACTCCCCGCCCCGGCGGGGAGTTGTTTTTTCCGTGCCACTGTGTTACAATACCCCTGTATGAGCAAAATTTTCCGAAAAGGAGCTTTTTTATGAACGAAGAACTGAAAAACATCCTGAGCCGTGTGGATCACACGCTGCTGAGCCAGACCGCCACGTGGGAAGAGATCCGGGCCATCTGCGACGACGGCGTGAAGTACGGCTGCGCCAGCGTCTGCATCCCCGCCAGCTACGTGAAGCAGGCGGCGGAATATGTGGACGGCAAGATCGCCATCTGCACCGTCATCGGCTTCCCCAACGGCTACGATACCACCGCCGCCAAGTGCTTTGAGGCCGCCGACGCCGTGAAGAACGGTGCGTCCGAGATCGACATGGTCATCAACATCGGCTGGGTCAAGGACGGCCTGTACGACCGGGTGCTGGAGGAGATCAAGGCCGTCAAGGAGCATTGCGGCGGCAAGCTGCTGAAGGTCATCATCGAGACCTGCAAGCTCACCGACGCCGAGAAGATCGAGATGTGCCGCGTGGTGTCCGAGTCCGGCGCGGACTATATCAAGACCTCCACCGGCTTCGGCGGCGGCGGAGCCACCCGCGAGGATGTGGCCCTGTTCAAGGCCCACGTGGCGCCCCATGTGAAGATCAAGGCCGCCGGCGGCATCGCCGACCTCAACGACGCCAGAGATTTCGTGGCGCTGGGCGCGGACCGTCTGGGCACCAGCCGCATCGTCAAGGCCGTCAAGGCCATGGAACAATAATGATATAAGGAGGAATCACTATGCCTACCCCCCACAACAACGCCGCTAAGGGCGATTTCGCCAAGACCGTTCTCATGCCCGGCGACCCCCTGCGCGCCAAGTTCATCGCGGAGACGTTCCTGACCGACCCCAAGCTGGTCAACAATGTCCGCGGCGTGCAGGGCTACACCGGTACCTACAAGGGCGTGCCTGTCTCCGTCATGGCCAGCGGCATGGGAATCCCCTCCATCGGTATCTACTCCTACGAGCTGTATACCCAGTACGACGTGGAGAATATCATCCGCGTCGGCTCTGCCGGCGCCATGCGTGCCGATCTGGAGCTGGGCAGCGTGGTGGCCGGTCAGGGCGCCTGCACCAATTCCAGCTTTGCCGACCAGTACGAGCTGGGCGGCGCTTACGCCCCCATCTGCGACTTCGACCTGCTGATGGCCGCCGTGGAGAGCGCCAGGGAGCTGGGTGTAAAGATGCCCGTGGGCAACCTCTACTCCTCCGACACGTTCTACGATGCCGCCGGGCGCAATATGCGCTACGCCAAGATGGGCGTCATGGCCGTGGAGATGGAGGCCGCCGGCCTGTACTGCACCGCCGCCTACACCGGCAAGCGGGCGCTGGCCATCTGCTCCATCTCCGATAACCTCATCACCGGTGAGGAATTGTCCGCCGACGACCGCCAGACTACCTTCACCAACATGATGAAGATCGGCTTGGAGATCGCGGTGAAAATGGCCGCCAAATAAGCGCATTTGTGTATATGACAAAAACAGAATGTAAATAATTTGCAAAATTTGTTTACATTGTCTTTACAAAACGCGGAATTTGCTTGCCAAAAGCAAACGAATCTGCTATAATGCACACTGCCCACAGAGGGGCCTGTCCCCCTGCGGGAGCAGAACGGTTTTCCCGCCTCTGGCGTGAAAATAAAAATTTTAGGAAGGTAGATTCAGAATGATGAAGAAGTTTCTTGCGCTGATGCTGGCTCTGGTCATGGCACTGTCTCTGGTAGCCTGCGGCCAGAAGAACCAGGATTCCAATGGAACCTACGACACTGACAAAGATACCGATGTTACCGATGTCGCGTACAAGGTCGCTATGATCACCGACTACGGCGATATCACCGACCAGTCCTTCAACCAGACCACCTACGAGGCCTGCAAGGCTTTCGCGGAGGCCAACGGTGTGGACTTCCAGTACTTCAAGCCCGCCGGCGATAACACCGCCGACCGTGTGGCCATGATCGAGAGTGCTGTCGATCAGGGCTACAACGTCATCGTGATGCCCGGCTACGCCTTCGGCGCCGCCATCGCGGAGACCGCCCCCAAGTTCTCCGATGTCAAGTTCATCGCGCTGGACGTGTCCGCCGGTGACCTGGGCGAGGGCTTTGAGGTTCCCGCCAACCTGTACTGCGCTGTGTATCAGGAAGAGCTGTGCGGCTACATGGCCGGCTACGCTGCTGTGAAGCTGGGCTACAAGAACCTGGGCTTCCTGGGCGGCATGGCTGTCCCCGCTGTCCAGCGCTATGGCTACGGCTTCGTGCAGGGCGTTGACGCCGCTGCCGCCGAGTTGAAGCTGACCGACGTCAAGGTCAACTATGCTTACGGCAACCAGTTCTTCGGTGATGCCGACATCACCGCCGCTATGGATACCTGGTACGCCGGCGGCACCGAGATCGTGTTCGCCTGCGGCGGTGGTATCTACACCTCCGCTGTTGACGCCGCCAAGAAGGTCGAGGGCGCCAAGGTCATCGGTGTTGACGTTGACCAGGCTGCCGTCATCGCCAACTACGCCGCCGGCGAGGGCGCTGATGCCGCCACCGTCGAGGGCTACAAGGCTCTGACCGTTACCTCCGCCATGAAGGGTCTGTATCCCGCCACCTTTGACACTCTGACCGATGTCATCGTCAACGGCAACTGGGAGAAGTACTCCGGCAAGATCGACACGCTGGGCTTGGTGTCCGCGGATGATCCTGCTGCCAACTATGTCCAGATCCCCATGGAGTCCACCCAGTGGGCGGACGGCAAGTTCACTCAGGATGACTACAAGACTCTGGTGAAGGCCATGTTCGACGGCACTCTGACCGTCAGCAACGACATCACCAAGGCTGCCAAGGACTTTGCCACCGTCATCACCGTGGACGATCAGGGCAACATCAAGTAAGTCCGTACTTACCGATAAAAAACAGAGGCTGCCTCGGCGGCCTCTGTTTTTTTACGCACCCGCCGGAAAATGTCGTTACCGGTAACGCCTCGCCTATGAAAAAACTTTGCTTTATGAGGAAAAGTATAGTATACTAAACCTATTATCATGGTTTCCGTCCCCGCAGACAGCGAAAAGCGGCGGGCCATAAAACGGAAGGAGGGCGAAAGCTTGGATACACCGTATGCCATCGAAATGCTCCATATCACCAAACGGTTTCCCGGGATCATCGCCAATGACGACATCACCTTACAGGTGAAAAAGGGCGAGATCCACGCCTTACTGGGCGAAAACGGCGCTGGCAAGTCCACGCTGATGAGCGTCCTGTTCGGCCTGTATCAGGCGGAGGAGGGCACCATCAGGAAGGACGGCGTGGAGGTCAGCATCAAGGACCCCAACGATGCCAACGCGCTGGGCATCGGCATGGTCCACCAGCACTTCAAGCTGGTGGAGTGCTTCTCCGTGCTGGACAACATCATCATGGGCGTGGAGCCCACGAAGCACGGCTTTCTCCAGAAGAAGGAGGCCCGGGAGCGCGTACTGGCCCTCAGCGAGAAGTACGGCCTGAAGGTAGACCCCGACGCGCTGATCGAAGACATCACCGTGGGCATGCAGCAGCGCACGGAGATCCTGAAAATGCTGTATCGCGAGAACGAGATACTTATTTTCGATGAGCCCACGGCGGTGCTGACGCCCCAGGAGATCGATGAGCTCATGGAGATCATGCGCAGCCTGGCGGCGGAGGGCAAGTCCATTCTGTTCATCTCCCACAAGCTCAACGAGATCATGGCCGTGGCGGACCGCTGCACCGTGCTCCGCAAGGGCAGGTATGTGGGCACCGTAGAGACGAAGGACACCACCATGGAGCAGCTTTCCGCCATGATGGTGGGCCGGAACGTCAACTTCCACGTGGAGAAGAAGCCCTCCACCCCCGGCGACGTGGTGCTGGACGTGGAGCACATGACCGTGGCCAGCAAGATACATAAGAACAACGCCGTCAAGGACGTGAGCCTCCAGGTCCGCCGCGGCGAGATCGTCTGTATCGCCGGCATCGACGGCAACGGCCAGACGGAGTTCGTCTACGGTCTGACGGGTCTGGAGCCCCTGACCTCCGGCAAGATCAGCCTCTGCGGCCACGACATCACCCACGCCCCCATCCGCAAGCGCAGCCTGCTGGGCATGTCCCACATCCCCGAGGACCGGCATAAGCACGGTCTGGTGCTGGACTACACGCTGGAGGACAATCTGGTGCTCCAGCGCTACTTTGAGCCGGAGTTCACCGACAAGGCCGGCTTCCTCCGCCGCGACAACATCCGCAAGTACGCCCAGCGGCTTATCGACCAGTACGATGTCCGCAGCGGACAGGGTCCCGTCACCGTGGCCCGCAGCATGTCCGGCGGCAACCAGCAGAAGGCCATCGTGGCCCGCGAGATCGACAAGGACCCCGAGCTGCTGGTGGCGGTCCAGCCCACCCGCGGACTGGACGTGGGCGCCATCGAGTATATCCACAGCCAGCTGGTGGCCGAGCGCGACAAGGGCAAGGCCGTGCTGCTGGTATCGCTGGAGCTGGACGAGGTCATGGACGTTCCCGACCGCATCCTGGTCATGTACGAGGGTGAGATCGTGGGCGAGCTGGATCCCAAAAAGACCACGCAGGAGGAGCTGGGTCTGTACATGGCCGGCGTCAAGAGAGACGAGGTGACGGCATGAAAAAGAACCTTCTGAAAAATAACGGCTTCCAGTCCCTGCTGGCCAGCCTGCTGTGCGTGGTGCTGGGCATGCTCATCGGCTACATCGTGCTGCTATTCATCAACCCCGCCGGCGCCGGCGAGGCCATCGCCACCGTCATGAAGAACTTCCTGACGTACAGCCGCCCCGATACCCAGATGAAATATCTGGGCAACACGCTGGTCAAGACCGCGCCGCTGCTGATGTGCGCCCTGGCCATTCTGTTCGCCTATAAGGTGGGCCTTTTCAACATCGGCGCCGCCGGCCAGTACTGCGCCGGCGTGGCACTGAGCCTCTACGCCGCGCTGGCGTGGGGATGGAGCTGGCTTCCCTGCGTGCTGCTGGCCATGGCGGGCGGCGCGCTGCTGGGCGCCGTCTCCGGCCTGCTGAAGTCCTACTGCAACGTCAACGAGGTCATCTCCGGCATCATGCTGAACTGGATCGTCCTCTACCTCACCAACATGCTCCTGACCAACGTCAAGGAGGTGGCCAGCCCCTACACCGTGGTGCTGGCGGATACCAACCCCAGCGCGCTGCTGCCCTCCCTTGGTCTGGGCGCTCTGTTCAACGACAACAAGTATGTGGGCATCGCCGTCCCCCTGTCCGTGATCATCGCTGTTCTGGTGTGGGTGGTGCTGGAAAAGACCCGCTTCGGCTACGAGCTGCGGGCCACCGGCAGCAACAAGAACGCCGCCAAGTACTGCGGCATGGCGGAGAAGCGCAACATCATCCTGACGCTGATGATCTCCGGTGCGCTGGCGGCGCTGGGCGCGGCCATGTTCTACCTCACCGGCTATGAGCAGTGGCAGTGTACCGCCTCCTCCGTGCCGGGCATGGGCTTCAGCGGCATTGCCGCCGCGTTTCTGGGCGGACTGCACCCCATCGGCACCATTCTGGCCTCTTTCTTCATCCAGCACATCACCGCCGGCGGCGCGTATGTGGATAAGACCATGTACTGCGCTCAGATCTCCGATCTGATCGCCGCTGTCATCATCTACCTGTGCGGCTTCGTGCTGTTTATGAAGTACGCCATGAACAACGCCATCGCCCGCCGCGAGGAGAAGGCCATCCAGAAGGCCAAGGCGGCGGAGCAGGCCGCTGTCCCAACGGACAGCACTGACAAGAAGGGAGGCGATCAGTAATGGTACTGCTGCTGCAATACACTCTGACCTTCGCTTCCGTGCTGATCCTGGTGGCTCTGGGCGGCTGCTTCTCGGAGCACTCCGGCGTCATCAACCTGGGTCTGGAGGGCGTCATGATCATGGGCGCCCTGGGCGGTGCGCTGGCCATGCGCTACCTGTCCACCGACACCTCCACCTTCCTGATGATCGTGGTGGTCCTGCTGGCCGCCGCCGTGCTGGGCACCATCTATTCCAGCCTGCTGGCCGTGGCCTGCATCAACTTCAAGGCGGACCAGACCATTGTGGGAACGGCCCTGAACATGCTGGGCACCGCCGGTGCCACCGTCATTGTCAAGGCCATCAACACCGCCGCCAACCCCGACGACGTGTCCTCCACCATCCAGTACGCCGGCGCCAAAAAGGCGTTTCTGGTGAACATCGGCTCCTTTGAGTTCAGCTGGTTCATGCTGGTGACGCTGCTGCTGCTGATCGCGGCCTACGTGGTGCTGTATAAGACCCGCTTCGGCCTGCGCCTCATGGCCTGCGGCGAGCATCCTCAGGCAGCGGACTCCGTGGGCATCAACGTCTATAAGATGCGCTGGGCCGGTGTCCTGATCTCCGGCATGCTGGGCGGTCTGGGCGGCATCGTGTTCATCACCGCCGGCGTGTCCGAGTGGCGCTTTGAGTACGGCGTGGCCGGCTTCGGCTTCCTGGCACTGGCCGTCATGATCTTCGGCCAGTGGAAGCCCACCCGCATCGCGCTGGCTGCCCTGCTGTTCGGCCTGTTCCGCGCCCTGTCCAATGTTTACGCCGGCTTCGACTTCCTGAAGGCGTTGAACATCCCCAGCGGCGTGTATAACATGATGCCCTACATCATCTCTCTGGTGGTGCTGGCGTTCACGTCCAAGAAGTCCCGCGCTCCCAAGGCCGAGGGTATCCCCTACGACAAGGGCCAGCGCTGACCCACAGCCCGACACAAGTACAAGTAAAAGACACCCTCTGCGCCATCGGCGCAGAGGGTGTCTTTTACGCTGTGGATATCCTCCCGCCCCTGGCAGGGGCGGCGTCCCCGACGGCCCGCGCATGCTTTCTCCATGCCTCCGGCGGGGGTTATTCCGCGTCCCCGGGCGCGGGTCACTTTTGGCCGCAGCCCCAAAAGTGACCAAAAGGCCTGCTTGAAACCGCAGGTTTCAAGACTTCCCGCGCGCCTGACCGCGCCGAAACCCGTCACCGCGTACCCCGCGAAAACCAAAACGCTGCACATCGCCGTACACCGAATCGCCCACCGTCCTCTCCCTGCTGCCGCTCCCACGTCCCGCACGGAAATACCATGTCCTACCGATATTAAAAAATTGGGCGGCCCAACGGGCCGCACCTACACTTGCCGCCGTTTGCGGCAAGTGCGCGATTTGATGATCGCCTGAAACCGGTAGAACCGCCAACTTCAGCTGCCCACCACGTCAGCGGCAGCGAGGGTAGGCCCATGGCCGATTCCCTGCGGAACCTTTTCCCACTGCATCAAAAGCGACCAAAAGGAGATCCAAAAACCATTGGTTTTTGGCGGCGTTCTTTCCCCCATTTCTTCCGCTGCTGGAAGAAATGGGGCCGCCGGAGGCATGTAACAAAAAGAGACGGACGCTGCCGCGTCCGTCTCTTTCTTTCACACTTGCTCAGTACGCCAGCTTCTCCGCCAGATACGCCTTCAGCTCGCTGATGGGCACGCGCACCCTGCGCCCCGCCCAACGGCGTTGCGCGGGGGCCCCGATCTGACTTCCTGTTGGGGCGAAATGAATTCGCCCCAACGTAAGATTTTGGCTGCGCCAAAATGCTTACACGCCGCTTCCGCGGCGGAGGGAGCAGGTGCGCCGTCTACCCTGCCCTGCCGTTTAGTACGCCAGCTTCTCCGCCAGATACGCCTTCAGCTCGCTGATGGGCACACGCACCTGCTCCATGGTGTCGCGCTCGCGGACGGTGACACAGTTGTCGCCAGCCTTCTCCGCATCGCCCACGGTATCGAAGTCCACCGTGATGCAGTACGGAGTACCCACCTCGTCCTCGCGGCGATAGCGCTTGCCGATAGAACCGGTCTCATCGAAGTCGATCATCCACTCCTTCGCCAGCTCGGCGTAGACCTCGCGGGCCTTGTCGCTGAGCTTCTTGCTCAGAGGCAGCACCGCCGCCTTGTAGGGTGCCAGCGCCGGGTGCAGGTGCAGCACCACGCGGACATCGTTCTTCTCCGCGTCCACGACCTCCTCGTCATAGGCGTCCACCAGCACGGCCAGCACACTGCGCTCCACGCCAAGGGACGGCTCCACCACGTAGGGGATGTAGCGCTCGTTGGTCTCGGGGTCGAAGTAGGTCAGATCCTTGCCGGACACGTTCTGGTGCTGGGTCAGGTCGTAGTCGGTGCGGTCCGCCACGCCCCACAGCTCGCCCCAGCCGAAGGGGAACAGGAACTCGAAGTCCGTGGTGGCCTTGGAGTAGAAGCACAGCTCCTCGGGGTCGTGGTCACGCAGCCGCAGATTCTCGTCCTTCAGGCCGATGCCCAGCAGCCAGTTGTGGCAGAAGGTGCGCCAGTAGTTGAACCACTCCAGATCAGTGCCGGGCTTGCAGAAGAACTCCAACTCCATCTGCTCGAACTCGCGGACGCGGAAGATGAAGTTGCCCGGGGTGATCTCGTTGCGGAAGGACTTACCGATCTGGCACACGCCGAAGGGCAGCTTGCGGCGGGTGGTGCGCTGGGTGTTGACGAAGTTGGTGAAGATGCCCTGCGCCGTCTCAGGCCGCAGGTACACGGTGTTCTTGGCATCCTCGGTGACGCCCTGGAACGTCTTGAACATCAGGTTGAACTGCCGGATGTCGGTGAAGTTGTGCTTACCGCAGGTGGGGCAGGGGATGTTCTTGTCCTCGATGAAGTCCTTCATCTCCTGCTGGGAGAAGGCGTCGATGGGCTTGGGCAGCTCCACACCGTTGGTCTGGCACCAGTCCTCGATGAGCTTATCGGCGCGGAAGCGCTCCTTGCACTCCTTGCAGTCCATCAGGGGATCGGAGAAGCCGGCCAGATGTCCGCTGGCCACCCACGTCTGGGGGTTCATGAGGATGGCTGCGTCCTGTCCCACGTTGTAGGGGTTCTCCTGCACGAACTTTTTCCACCAGGCCTTCTTGATGTTGTTCTTCAGCTCCACGCCCAGGGGACCGTAGTCCCAGGTGTTGGCCAGGCCACCGTAGATCTCGGAGCCTGCGAAGATGATGCCGCGGTTTTTGCACAGCGCCACGATCTTATCCATGGTCTTTTCCGTGTTTTTCATGTGAACGTCTCCTTTATGTGAATATTTTTGGTCTCTATGGTCAAGCCGCCTCCGGCGGCGTTACCTGCACAGTCACGACTCCCGCATTCCAATCCGTCTGGTCTGTGGACACACCGTACCACCACATGGTCCCGCCGTCCGGCAGGTGGTACAGGATCGCATAGAATTCTCTTGGGTGCAGCGCCATGGGATAGTTGCTCTCCGGCAGTTGATCTCCCGTGGTCTGCCACGCGGAAAAGGCGTCGTATCCGCCCTCCACGCGCCAGAACTCGCGGCTGGCGTAGTCACTCCATTCGGAGATATCCTGCTCCCCGAAGTAGGCGGCTTCGTATGCTTCACCGGCGATGGTCAGTGTGTCCGTGCGGAGCGGCTCCAGCTCCGGCTTTTCCTCCCGCGCCAGATTGGCACAGGTCACCGTCACCTTGCTGCCGTAGTGCGCCGCGATCTGAGCCGCCATGGAGGGCACGGTGCCGGTCTGGTGATCCATCCCGTTGGGGTCAGCGTGGGCGCTGCCGCAGAAGGCTACCACGCTGACGCCGTCCAGCGCGTCAAAGGCGTCACAGAAGTTGGCCGCCATGATATGCTCCCGCTGCACATCGGCCGCATCGTCTGCGCCGCGCCGATAGTACATGGCGCCCTGCTTGATGCTCCGATCCACCGTGCGATATTCGTCGGTATCGGTCTTTCCCTCGTCCTCCAGCAGCCGGCGCGCTTTTTCGCCGGAGGCGGCGTACTGATGCTCTATGTCAAAGCCGTGGAACACCGTGTCCGGACACGTCTCCTTGATCTGATGGTAAAAATCCGCCACCACCTCCGCATGGAACAGCGTTCCCTCGCAGGCGCCGTACACCATGTCCCAGTAGGCGTCGTCCTCTGCCGCCATCCAGCGGTTCAGCAGCAGCGTGGAGCCTGCGCCCATCTCTATGAACAGGTGGCGCATTCCCTGACCGTAGCAGGTCTGCCACAATGTCAGCTCCTTATCCAGACAGGCAGCGTTGGCGTGCTCCTCGCCGTAAATAAAAATCTCCCCTGTGGGCGCACCTGTTTCTGGCGGTGCGCCGCAGGCTGTCAGCCCCAGCAGCGCCGCCAGCAGCAGCGCCGCGATCCTCTTTTTCATAGACAGCTCTCCTTTATTGCAGCAAAAAACGCCCTGATGCCATTGCTGACATCAGGGCGAACTAAGTTTTAGTCCGTGGTTCCACCTGAATTTGGATGATTCCACACTCTTACTGCCGGTAACGGGGCGTCCGGCGGGCATTTCCTCCCGCAGCTCCGGGCAGCCACGCCCTTCATCGCCTGTAACAGGGAAAGAATAGCATCTTTTCTCCCGCCCGTCAAGCCTATTTTTCGCTATCCGGCGAGTCGGCGTCCTCGGGGCAGGGCGCAGCATCCGTGACAGTGCCGCTGCCATACACGTACCGCACGTCGTCGGTCTGGCCCATGGCGCCCTTTGAGAACGTCACCGCCCAGCAGCCGGTCTTCACATCGTACCAGTCGTAGGCCATGTCGTACTCCCCATCGTACTGTGCCCGGGCCAGCTCGATAGCTTCCTCCTCCGTGGGGATGCCTCGCCCGATCCGGGCAGTGCCCAGGATAGCCAGCACCTCATCGCGGCAGCCGTCCCACGCGGCCCTGTCCATCATGCCGTCGTCGGAGGGCATACACACATAGCTGCCTGGTGTACCCCGGAACACGACGTTCACCCACACGTTGTTGTTGACGCCCTCGGTGTACTGCCAGGCCGTCTGGCCGCCGGACAGCGTCAGCTCCTGCTCCGTCACGCCGGTACCGCAGATGCCGTAGCCGTCCAGCCAGCAGGTGAGCCGGAAGTCCACGGCGTCGTCGTCCGTCTTCCAGAACCGCAGCCCCGCCTGCCCATCCTCCTCCAGCGTCTCAAAGGCCCAGCCATCGGGGATAGTCAGCGCCATGTCCACGTGGTCTCTGGTATACTCCGCCAGCTGACCCGTGATCTCGGACGGGTCCGGTGCAGGACTGACCTGTGGCTCATCCCCCTCCAGCGGCAGCGGAACAGCCGACCACTCGCAGGCCATCAGCACCGCGGCGCAGCCCAGCGCCAATACGCACAGCAGCAGCTTTTTCATACTCTCACCCTCCTTTTGTCCATATGACGAAGCAGGGAGGGGAAATGTTCCCCTCCCTGCCAGAGCTCAGATGTCCAGCAGCTCCAGCTCGCTGTCGTCCACCTTTCGCAGCTCCTTCTTATTCATCATATCGTACATACACGGCACCACGAACAGCGTCATCAGCGTGGCGTACAGCAGTCCGCCGATACACACCAGCGCGATGGGCTGGATCAGGGCCGTACCGGCGTTCTTGGCCAGCGCCGTCACCACAAGGCCCAGGATGGTGGTAAGGCTGGTCATCAGAATGGGCCGCAGACGGGTGACGCCCGCGTCGATGATGGCCTCCCTCCGCGCCATACCGTCCTGCCGCTGCTGGTTGATGTAGTCCACCAGCACAATGCCGTTGTTGACGATGACGCCCACCAGCATCACGAAGCCGATAAGACTGACGACCGACACCTCGATACCGGAGACCAGCAGTGCCAGGAAGCCGCCGGTGAAGGCCAGCGGAATGGTAAACATCACGATAAACGGGGACTTCAGGGATTGGAACTGGGCCACCATGATGAGGTACACCAGCACCACGCCCAGCAGCAGCATCAGCATCAGCTGGCCCATGGCATTCATGATCTGTTCGTTCTCGCCGTTGAACTCCACGGTGACGCCCTCCGGCAGGGCCAGCGGCGCCACGGCCTGCTGCACCGCCGATGTCACCTTGGTAACGTTGTAGCCATCGGCCAGCGTGGCGGTCACGGTGATGCACCGCCGCTGCTGGTCGCGCTGGATGCTGTTGAGGGACACGGTCTCGCGGACCTCCGCCACCTCGCCCAGCTTGAAGGAGCCATCGTCGTCCTCCTCCGTCTCCTCGCCGGTGAGCTGGCTCAGACCGGAGGTATCGCTGCTGCCGCTCATGGCGGCGGACATGGAGCTGTCCGGTGTGATGGTCAGATCCAGCAGCTTCTCGCGGGTCAGCTTGCTGTCCGCCGCCGCGTCCACCATCAGCTCCATGCTCTCGCCGTCCAGCGTCACATCCGCCACCGTGGTGGTATCCTGCAGCGCCGCCGCCAGCTGCATGTAGATCTGGGCCACGGTGACACCGCGGGTCATGGCCGCGTTGCGGTCCACCACCACCTGTAAGGCAGGCGCCGCGTCCTCCAGACCGTCGGACACATCCTTGACGCCCTCCACCTGTCCGATGCGCTGGCCCAGCGCACGGGCGGCGGTCTGCAGGCCCTCCATATCGTCGCCGTAGACCTGCAAAGAGATGCCGCTGCCGGTCATATAGCTCATCATACCGCTCATGACGCCGGAGGCCTTCACCGTGCAGGGCAGGTCGGCGCACAGCGCCTCGATCTCCCGCCCCGCGTCGGAGCCGAAGGTACCCTCCGTCATGGTGAGGTAGCCGGTAACGTCATAGTCGCCGTTGTCGCTGCTGGTCATGCTGAGGCCGCCCATGTTGCCGCTGCCCATCATGAAGCCCACAGCTTCCACATTCTCCACGGACATGGCCCGTTCCATCACCTGGTCGGCCGCCTCCACCGCTTCCTCGCGGGTGGCGCCCTCCGGCATGGTGATCTCCAGCGAGAGGTTATTCATGTCGATCTCCGGCATGAACGTAAAGCCGCGGCTCAGTGCGCCCCAGGCCGACGTCACCAGCAGCACCAGCGACAGCAGCAGCACGAAGGCCTTGTGGTCCAGCGACCAGGAGATGGCCTTGCGGTAGGCAGGGTAGAGCTTATCCAGCAGACCGGCCTTGGGTGTAAAGTCCCGCCGCAGCATGCCGGACGCCATGGCCGGCACCAGCGTCAGCGCCACCAGCAGGCTGGCCAGCAGGGAATATGTAATGGTCAGGGCCAGATCGGTGAACAGCTGCTTCGTCAGGCCCTCCACGAACACGATAGGCGCAAACACGCACACCGTGGTGAGAGTGGACGCCGTCACCGCACCCAGCACCTGTCCCGCGCCGGACACCGCCGCCTGGATGATGGTAGCGCCCTTGGCCCGCAGGCGGTAAATGTTTTCGATGACCACCACCGAGTTGTCCACCAGCATACCCACCGATACGGCCAGGCCGCTGAGGGAGATCATGTTGATGGTGACACCGGTGAAGTACATCAGCACCACCGCGAAAATGACGCTGACGGGGATGGAGATCAGGGTGATGAGGGTGGGCCGCCAGTCACGCAGGAACAGGAACAGCACCACCACAGAGAACACCGCGCCCCACAGCAGGGACGAGAGGATGGTCTCCACAATGAGATAGATATAGTCGCCCTGATCCATCAGGGCCACGAATTTCAGGCCGTCGTACTGGGCCTCCAGCGTCTCGAACCGGTCGGCGATGTTGTTGGACACCTCCGCCGTGGCGTAGTTGGACTGCTTGGTAAAGGACAGCAGGATGCCGTTGTCGCCGTTGAGCTTGGTGTAGAGCTGGTCGCCGTTGTCCGTCACCACCACCGTGGCCACGTCACCCAGCGTGATGGGCTCCACGCCGTCCAGTCCCAGGTCAAACAGCACCATGTCCTCCAGCTCGCCGCTGTTCTCAAACTTCTGGCCCACCGACACCATATAGCTGATGCCGCTGTTGTCGTCGATGTACCCCGCGGGCATGGAGAAATTCTGGGCCGTCAGCAGCCCGCTGACGGTGGAGATGGACAGCAGTCCCCCCAGATCAGTCTGTTCGGCCACCTTGTCATAGGCCGCCTGTATCTGCTTCAGCCCGCTTTCGATCTGGGCCTTGGCCTCGCTGAGCTGCAATTCCGCGCCGGTCATCTGGGTCATACCGTCCATCAGCTCCACCAGCAGGTCGGACACGTCGCCCTCCACCTGTGCGCGCAGGTGACCGCTCTTCAGCGCCTTCATCAGCTTCTCCATGCTGCCCTGCAGCGTCTTCAGATCGTCGTTCAGCTTCTTCAGCGTCCCATCCGGGTCGGTAATAAAGCCGCCCACGATGTCATCGATATCCGTGTCCTCCAGCACACCGTAGATATCCTTCAGCTTGTCGTACACCTTATCCACCGCGTCGCCGACAGACTCGGCTACGCCGTCAGCAGCGGCGCGCTTGGCGTCCGCCAGCGCCTGCTGTCCGTCCGTCACCTTCTTCTCCGCGTCGCGGAGCTTGCCCTCCGCCTTCTTCAGCTGGTCCTTCACCGCGTCCTCCAGTGTGGCGGACAGGGCGTCCATCTTCTCCTGATCCAGTATCACGTGGGCCTCGCGGGTCAGCGCGCCGGACACCGTGACGCCGGCCACACCGCTGACGCCCTCCAGCTTGCCGGTGAGCTCATCGGTGACGAAGTCGCTGAGGGCGTAAACATCCTTCCCCTCCTGGGACACCGCCGCCACCATGACCGGGATCATGGAGGGATTGATCTTCAGCACGTAGGGCACACCCACCGAGTCGGACCACTGGCCCTGCAAAATCGAAATTTTCTGTTGGATGTCCACACTGATGGTGTCCATGTTCACGCCGTCCTCGAACTCCAGCATCACCATGGAAACACTGTTCTGCGTGGTGGAGGTGACAGTCTTGATGCGGTCCAGCGTGGCCATGGACTGCTCCATGGGCCGCGTGATGGTCTCCTCCACGGACTCGGGGCTGGCGCCCGGGTCGGTGGTGACGATGACCACATAGGGAAAGTCCATGTTGGGCAGCAGATCCGGTGTCATCCTCAGATACGCCACCACACCAAGCACAACAATAGCCAGCACCACCACGAAGACGGTCAGCGGCTTCTTTACGCTGAATTTCGCCATACTCCTGCTCCTTTGCGGGCATACGCCCCAAAATACCATAATAGAGAAGTGTATCACGCTGCCGCCGTTTCTGCAAGAGCCGTACCGGAAAATTCACGAAAGCGTTACAATATCACACAGTTTCCGGTAAAAAAGTTCGCATGCCGAACAAATTAAGAAACCGTAAAGCGATGGGACGGGAGAGTTTCCTCTCCCGTCCCATTTGTCGTTCATTTGTCCTCACACAACGCGGAAATCGCCCTCGGCAGCGGCGGCCAGACGGGCCGCCTTCTGTTGGCCCAGCGCCTCCTGCAGGGCCGCGATGATGCTGTTGGACACCAGGAAGCCCTTAGGCGTCAGCCGCCAGCCTCCCTCCGTCCGGACGGCCAGCCCCGCCCTCTCGTACTGCACAAACAGCTCCTCCATAGGCTCGAACCGCTGGCGGTAGCGGTTCTCGAAGGTGCGGCGGTCGATGCCCGCCGCCGTCCGCAGCGACAGCATCACGTATTCGTAGTCCCGGGCCAGCGTGCTCTCCCCCTCGGACTCCGACAGCACCAGCCGCCCCGCGATGTACCCGTCCAGATCCCGCACGTAGCCGTACCGGACGCCGCCGAAATCGGAGTGCGCCCCGGGACCGAAGCCGGCGTACTCCTCCATGCTCCAGTATTTCAGGTTGTGGCGGGACTCCCGCTCGGGCTTTGCGAAGTTGGAGATCTCGTACTGCCGGTAGCCCGCCTCCTCCAGCGCAGCCACCGTGTAAAGATACATATCCGCCTGCGCGTCGTCATCCGGCAGCGTCAGCTGCTGCCGCTGCTGCCACAGGGGCGTGCCCTCCTCCACCTTCAGCCCGTAGCAGGACAGGTGCTCCGGTCCCAGAGCCACGGCGTCCGCCAGCGTCCGCTGCCAGTCCTCCATGGTCTGGTCCGGCAGACCGTAGATCAGGTCCAGACTGAGATTTTCGATCTTCGCCTTCCGCGCCGCCGTCACCGCCTGCTGCACCTGCTCATAGGTGTGGACCCGCCCGATGCGCCGCAGCAGCGCGTCATCGGTGGACTGCACTCCCAGCGACAGCCGGTTGAACCCCGCCCGCCGCAGGGCACGCAGCGCCTTCCAGTCGCCGGCGCTGTCGGGATTGGCCTCCAGCGTGATCTCCGCGCCCCTGGTCACGTCGTACCGCCGCAGCACCGTCTGCAAAAGGCGTGTTAGCCGGGACACGCCCAGATAGCTGGGGGTGCCGCCGCCGAAATACACCGTGTCCACCTGCATACCGGCGGCGCGGGGCGCCACCTCCTCCAGATGCCGCACCAGCGCCGCAGTGTAGGCGTCCATCTTCTCCTCGCTGTGGGCCAGGGAGTAAAAATCGCAGTAGGCGCACTTGGCCTTGCAGAACGGGATGTGGACATACAGCCCCAGCACGGGCCTTTCTGCAGGCCGCCTCATGGCCGCACCTGGGGCGGCAGCATGGTCACTGCGCCGTAAAAGCAGTTGACCTTACAGCTGCGGCAGCCGATGCACTGCTCCGCGTCCACGGTGTAGATGCCATCCTCCCGCAGGAGGATACACTTCACCGGACAGAACATGGCGCACCAGCCGCAGCCGGTGCAGCTCACCTCGTCAATGACCGCCAGCTGTATGGCTTTTTGTCCAAAGGGATGTGCAGGGTCTGTCATGGACTCACCCGCCTTTCCTGAATTCGTCACATGTATTATATCCGCATCGGCTATATTTGACAACCCCGCATAGTTTGCCGCGCACCGGCGCACACTACGCGGGAAAGGATGTGACTGCCATGACCCCCGAGGAATATCAGGCGCTGGTAAAGCGCATGGCGCCCCGCTCCCCCATCCTGCGGGACACGGCGCTGGCCTTTCTGGTGGGCGGCGCCATCTGCGTGGTGGGCCAGCTGCTGTCCCACTGGTACGGCACGCTGGGGCTGGACGACTCCGACGCCGGCACCGCCACCTCCGTGACGCTGGTGTTCCTGTCGGCGCTGGCCACGGGGCTGGGCCTTTACCACAAGCTGGCCCGCTGGGCCGGAGCCGGTACGCTGGTGCCCATCACCGGCTTTGCCAACGCCGTGGCATCTCCCGCCGTGGACTTTCAGGCAGAGGGCCTCATCACCGGCACGGCCGTGAAAACGTTCACCGTGGCAGGACCGGTCATCGTGTTCGGCACCGCCGCCAGCGTGGTCTACGGTCTGGTGCTGTGGCTGGTGCAGCTGGCGTAAAAAAGAGGGAGACGCGCTGCGTCTCCCTCTTTCGTTGTCTCAGGCTCAGTTGTCCACGCGGTTGCGCCACTCCAGCTCCTGCTCCAGCTCGAACTTCAGCTTCTTGTTCTCCTCCACCAGCGCATCGTAGTGCGTGCCCTGCACGTAGTACTTCACGAAGGCGAAGGTGGCCTCGTTGAACTCCTCCTCGGAGTACTCCGGCAGCAGGGAGCCGTTCTTGCGGCGCAGGCCCGTGACCTCCACCACCACCAGACGGCGCTGCTCCTCGCTGAGCTGGAACAGCTTCAGCGTCTCGGGGATATCCAGCTCCAGATCGTACCGCTCGTTGACGATCTCCAGCAGGCGGCGCTGCTCCGGCTTGGCGGAGACGATGACGCCGTGCTCGGCGAACAGGCGCTTGAGGTAGGACACGGAGACCTCCTCGCGGGTAATGGTGCCCTTTCCGATGCCGGTGAGCATGGTGTTGGACAGGTTCAGGCTGACATAGACCTCGTGGCCAGTGGTGGGATAGCTCATGTGGTACCTCCTGCATTGCTGCGTCAAATTGGTTTTCCGCCGCTCAAAGCGGCCTTTTTTGTTCTGCTGTTAGCATACCACACGTCGCGGCAAATAGCAACACAAAGTTGTACCAAGTACGTTTATTTATACGAAAAAATGGCCTATTTTTTCGAAACTATGGCACTTTCTTCTACCAAATGTACCATACGACCCAAACGGTCCAAAAGCCACCCATGACCGGCCCATTCCTCCTCCCGCCGCAGTGCTGGATAGGCGGAAGAAACGCCGTATTGGCGGAAGAAACGCCGCTCAGACGCCGGTAAGGTCGAATGGCGGCGTATATTCCTCCTTCGCCGCCGTCCGCTCCTGGGTGAATCCGTCCACAATACCGCAGTTGCGCATGTACTCCGCGGCGGCGCGGTACTCGGCGCGGGTGACGCGGCGGGCCAGACGCCCCTGTGCGTCGGGCTGGGGGGTATACTGGCTCATCAGCGAGAACAGCACGTCCCCGGGCCGGAACGTCCGGGCCACCCAGTCCATGACGCGGCGGCTGTTGTCCGGATATCCCGGCAGCACCAGATGGCGGATGACCACGCCCCGCCGCAGCAGGCCGTTCTCTATGACAACATAGGGTCCCGTCTGGCGGAACATCTCCTGAATGGCCGCAGCGGCCACGGGGAAATAGTCCGGTGCGGCGGACAGCTCTGCCGCCAGACTGCCGTCGGCGTACTTCATATCCGGCAGCCAGATGTCCACCAGTCCCTCCAGCCGCCGCAGCGTCTCCACCTTTTCATACCCGCCGCAGTTATACACCAGCGGCACGGGGAGCTTCGGCTCCAGCGCCGGCAGGATCCAGGGCAGGAAGTGGGTGGCGGTGATGAGGTCGATGTTGTGCGCGCCCTGGGCGATCAGCTCCTCAAAGATGGCGCGGAGCCGCTGGGGGGTCACATCCTTGCCGAAGCCCTCCGCCGAGATGGCGTGGTTCTGGCAGTAGCAGCACCGCAGGGTGCAGCCGGAGAAAAACACCGCGCCGGAGCCGTTGGTGCCGGAGATGGGCGGCTCCTCCCAGCGGTGCAGGGCGGCCCGGGCCACTCGAATGCCTGCGGGCATGCCGCAGAAGCCGCTGCCCCTCTGCTCGGTGCGCTGCGCCCCGCATTCGCGGGGACAGAGACGGCAGATCATACGGCGTGGATGTCGAAGTCCGGCCCCAGATCACCGGCGATCCAGTGGCGGCGGCACAGGCCGATATACTTGTCGTTGGCGCCCAGCACCACCTGCGCGCCCTCCTTCACCACGCGGCCCGTCTCATCGAAGCGGGCATTGAACGCCGCCTTCTTGCCGCACCAGCAGATGGTCTTGACCTCCTCCAGCTTGTCCGCCAGCACCAGCAGGTGGTAGCTGCCCTCGAACAGCTCGCCCTTGAAGTCCGCCCGCAGGCCGTAGCAGATGACGGGGATGCCGCAGTCGTCCACCAGATGCACCAGATAGTAGACCTCCTCCTTGGTGAGGAACTGGGCCTCGTCGATGATGATGCAGGCGTAGCGCTGTAAATCTGCGTCCGCCATGGCCCGCATCTCATCGAAGTAGATGCAGGGGTGCTTCAGGCCGATGCGGGAGTACACCATGTGGTCGCCGTCGCGGGTGTCCAGCCGCGGCTTTACCAGCAGTATCTCCTGTCCCCGCTCCTCATAGTTGAAGCGGGCCATCAGGGCGTTGGCCGTCTTGCTGGAGCCCATGGCGCCGTATTTGAAGTAAAGCTGAGCCATTGTTATTTCTCCTTTTTTTATCTCATTCCTCTGCGGTACTGCCGTCCAGTGCCGCCGTAAATACCTGAAAGGCCGAGGGGATGGCCCGCTGCTGCCGCGCCGCTGCATCGGCCCACAGCCAGTCCGGCTCCCCCTCCCCCGCCGCCGTCAGCAGGTAGCCGGTCATGCGCCAGCGGAGATGGGTGAATTCGTGCTTGGCGTGGAGGATCTGCTCCCACCGCAGCGGCATCACGTGCCAATCCGCCAGCTGCGCGGCGGCGGCCGCCTCGTCCAGCTCCCCCTCCACGTGGGGGAACTCCCACAGCCCCGCCAGCAGTCCCGTGTCCGGCCGCTGCCGCAGGGCCGCGGTGCCGTCCTCTTTCTTCATGATGAACAGGGTCAGACGCACCTCGCGCTTCTCTTTTTTCTTCTCCCGCACCGGCAGAAGCGCCTGTTTTCCGTCCCGCTTCGCGGTGCAGAAGCCTGCGGCGGGACACCGGTCACACAGGGGCTTTCCGTTGGGCAGGCACACTGCCGCCCCCAGGTCCATCAGGGCCTGGTTGAAGTCCCCGGGCCGGTCATGGGGCATGGTATCGGCCATGGCCTGCCGGAACGCGGCGCGGACTTTGGAATCCAGCACGTTGCGGCTGTCGCCGGTGAGCCGCGCCGCCACCCGCAGCACGTTGCCGTCCACGGCGGGCACGGCCTGTCCGAAGGCGATGGACAGGATGGCCCCCGCCGTGTAGTCCCCGATGCCTGCCAGACGCCGCAGGTCGTCATAACTGTCAGGGAATTCGCCGCCGAAATCCTGCACCACGGTCTGCGCTGCTCTTTTCAGATTGCGGGCGCGGCTGTAATATCCCAGCCCCTGCCACAGCCGCATCAGCTGCTGCTCCGGCATGGCGGCCAGCGCCGCCACATCCGGCGCGGCGTCCATAAACCGTTGAAAATAGGGCAGTACCGCCTGGACGCGCGTCTGCTGGAGCATGATCTCCGACACCCACGTGCGGTAGGGGGACACCTCCTCCCGCCAGGGAAGCACCCGCCGGTTGGCGTCGTACCACGCCAGCAGCGGGGCCGGTAATTTTTGTAAGCTCATCAGTTCCATTGTTACCTGTTAAAGCGCGCGGCGTAGCCGCAGCGGCGGCACAGCTCCTCGGCGGGGCGGCGGGCATCGAAGCCCTTCTGAATGGCCCGGGCCCGGGGCGATGCCAGTATGTCGTCCATCTCCTGTGACAAAAGGTTCCCCAGTGCCAGCCGTCCCTCGCTGTCCAGACAGCAGGGCACCACTGTCCCGTCACACAGCACGGCGATCTGCTGGCGCAGACCGTAGCAGAACTGGGTATCCTGCGGGGCCTGCCGGGGGTCGGGCCAGTCGAACTTCTCCCCCTCCTCCAGATAGAGATTTTCCTCCAGCCTGCGGTTGCCGCGGCGGTCTCTTGGCAGGGTCTCCGTATTCTTCTTCATCATGCGGTCCAAAACACGAAGTATCCGGAAATTTTCCGCGTCCGCGCCCCCCTGGTTCCACAGGCGCAGGGCGCAGATGACTCCCCCGCCCGCCAATGAAAGACAGCTATCCGCGACGCGCTCCACGTACTCCTCCAGCCCATCGCTGCGGCCGTTGCCCTCGAAGGAATGGAGGGAGACGCTGACCTTGTGGATGGCAGAGCTTTCCAGCAGCAGAGGCAGCTTTTCCGGCAGCAGCGTACCGTTGGTGGTGAGACAGACGCGGAAGCCAAACTCCTCACAAATGTGCAGAATTTCCGCTAATTGTGGGTGCAGGAGCGGCTCTCCCATGACGTGGAGGTACAGAAAATCGGTGTGAGGCCGGAGCTTTCCCGCCAGCAGGGCAAAGGTCTCCGGCGTCATAAAGCGCTTTTCCCGCGCCGTGCCCGGACAGAAAGCGCAGGCCAAATTGCACACGTTGGTGATCTCCACATAGGCGCGGCTGAACACGGCGCTTTCCCCCTCTCCGGTGTTTTTGCCTCAGTCTTTGGGACAGTGTACCACAAATAGCCCCGTTTGAAAAGCGAAAATCCTGATGGGCAGGCCGTGGGTGCAAGCAAAAAAACGGCAGTCCGCCGGACTGCCGTTTTTTGGTGCTTATCTGCATTGTTTCCCGTGAAACATGGGAAAAGCGGAACGTTTATTTGCCCTCACGGTCGTAGGCCACCACCACGCGGCGATTGGGCTCCGTGCCGATGGAGTAGGTGGTGACGCCCTTCACATCCTGCAGGGCGGCGTGGATGACATGACGCTCGTAGGCGTTCATGGGCTCCAGCGTCACGCTGCGGCGGTACTTGGCCACCTTGGCGGCCACCTTACCGGCCAGACTCTCCAGACTCTGCTCCCGCTTGGCGCGGTAGTTCTCTGCGTCCATCTGGATGCGGATGCGCTTGTCACTGCCGGTGTTGACGGCGTAGTTGGTCAGCTGCTGGATGGCGTCCAGCGTTTCGCCGCGGCGGCCAATGAGCTGACCCAGCTTGTCGCCCTCGAGAATGACCTTATAACGGCCCTTCTCCACCTCGTAGACCTTGACCTGGGCCACGCTGTCCATATGCTCCAGCAGACCGGTGACAAAAGCCACGATGCGCTGGGCGTTCTCGTCCTCGCACAGGGGCAGGTCAATGGTGGGGATATCCTTCTTTTCGGGGCGCTCCGTCTGCTGGGGACGGTCCGTGCGGGGAGGACGGGCAGGCCGGTCATTCCGGTCAGGGCGGTCGTTACGGGGACGGGCGGGGCGGTCCTCCGCCTTGGGAGCGGCAGGCTTTGCGGCAGGCGCCGCGGGCTTTTCCTCGGCGGGCTTCTTCACAACAGGCTTGACAATGGGAGCCGGCTCGGCCACAGGGGCCTCCTCCGGACCGTAGGTCAGGCGAACGCGGGCAGGGCTGCTGCCGATGCCCAGAAAGCCGCTCTTGGCCCGCTCCAGGATCTCCACAGACACGTCATCGCGGTCCATTCCCAGCTGCTCCAGGCCCTTTCGAATGGCCTCCTCCTCAGTCTTGCCCGTTACATCGATATAACTCATAGACAAAACTCCTTATCAGTTGTCGTTGTAGTGATCCTCGCTGAAGGCGCGGCCCCGTGCGTAGGGGCGCTGGCCCACGCGGCCGGCTTCCGTGGTGCTGCCGCCGTACTCGCCGTCGGAGGACTTTTTCTTCTTCTGGGGCTGGGGCTTCTTTTCGCCCTTGCCCGACACCATCTGCTGGTTATAGTTCTCGCGGGCCGCCTGCATCTTGGCATAGCGCTTCTCCCGCTTCTCCCGCTCCTTGTCGGTCTCCTCACGGTCCAGGATCTTATTGAAGTACTTGTTCAGGAACAGCTCCTGGATGCAGGAGAACGCGGCGTTGCAGATCCAGTACACGCACAGAGCGGCGGGCAGGATGTAGCCCATCCACACGGTCATCAGGGGCATCATGTACATCATGGCCTTGCCGGAGCCGTTCATCTGGGTGTTCCCATTGCTCTTCATGGAGATCATGGTCATCAGGAACTGCAGACCGGCGGAGATCAGCGGCATGATCAGGATGCCGATGACGGGCCAGCCGCCGGAGGGGAACTGGCTGAACAGGTCCTTGCCCACAGCGGACAGATCCATGCCCAGGAAGTTGTAGTTCAGGTCGATGAGACCGGCAAACTTACCGTCAAAGTCGGCCCAGTGCTCGTGGATGAATTTGGCCAGATAGATCTGCTCGTAGGCAGCGGCCTGACCGTCTGTGGCGGCGACGTAGCCCAGAGACGTGGCCAGAGTGGTGATCTCGGCGATCACGCTCTGGGACAGGCTCATGAAGTAGCGCAGCGGCGTGCGGATGATATAGTACAGTGCGATCAGAATGGGGAACGGCAGGAAAAACCACAGACAGCCGGACATGGGGTTCACGCCCTCCCGGGCGTAGAGATCCGCCATCTCCTGCTGCTTCTTCTCCCGATTGTTGGCATACCGCGTCTGGATGTCCTTGATCTTGCTCTGCATGCGGTTCATGCGCAGCATGCTCTTCTTGCTCTTGAGCTGGAAGGGCAGCAGCACCAGCTTCACCAGCAGGGTGAACAGGATCAGGGCCACGCCATAGGAACCCGTCCAGGTGTAGAACAGACGGGTCAGCCACGCGAACGGTACGCAGATGTAGTATCCGAGTTGTGCAAACATGGATGATCTCCTTCGTTGTGAAATAAAACGAGGCTTTCAGGATTTTCAGGGCACCGGATCATACCAGCCGCCCTTGTGGAAAGGATGGCACCGCAGAAAGCGCTTCAAGGCCAGCCATCCGCCTCTGGCCGCGCCGTACTTCTCAATGGCTTCCAGCGCGTATTGAGAGCAGGTGGGCACAAAGCGGCAGCTGGGGGGAAACAGAGGTGAGATGGAACGGCGGTAAAACCGGATCAGGGACAGCAGCAGCTTTTTCATGCGTCCTCCCGCAGCAGCTCAAGTTGGGAAAGGCAGTGCAGATACTGCTTTTCCAGCTTGGCATACGGCATGTCCACCGCCCGTACACGGGCCACCACGATCAGATCGTAGCCCGGGAGCAGCTCCTCCTTATGCAGGCGGTACAGCTCCCGCAGGCGGCGGCGGACGCGGTTGCGCACCACGGCATGGCCCAGCTTGGTGGACACAGTGACCCCCAGGCGGCTCATGCCCTTTCGGTTCTTCAGGCAGTAAACCACCACGCCGCCGGAGACGGCGGAGCGGCCCCTGCGATAGATGCGGCGGAAGTCGCCGTTCTCTTTTACCGTAACTCGCGCGTCCATACGTTCCCTCTTTTTCTTCAGCGCAGTCTTTTGGAGAAACACCAGTAGGGACGGCAGATATCCACCGTCCCTCAAGGCTTTATCTCACTGTGCGATGCACTTTCCGCGACCTCAATGGGTCAGGCGAGCGCGGCCCTTGGCACGACGGCGAGCCAGCACCTTGCGGCCATTGCGGGTGGCCATTCTCTTGCGGAAGCCGTGCTCCTTGGAGCGCTGACGCTTCTTGGGCTGATAGGTACGGAACATTGCATGACACCTCCATCTTCAAAAAATATCCGGCGGCGGAACAGAGCCGCCGCTCTTACTCGACAGCAGAGGACGTTGTTCCCTGCCGCAGTCGACACATCAGACGCCATAAAACGGCGCGGAATACATTATACATAACGAAAACTGTCATGTCAACATAAAATTGCCCACTGCCGCCGCATTTCACACCCTGCCCCGCCGCAGAAAAACTGCTTTATATTTAGAATATGTAGTAGCTTTTTTCCACAGGGTCTGGTATAATGTAGTGGGATATTCTGCGCCCTCACGGGTGCATTTCCGCGCGTACACAGAAAACACATCGCAGGAAAGGAGAGCTTCCTTTGAAATCACTGTCAGATCTGTGGGACAGTATCCTCGCCCGTCTCAGCGGCGAGCTGTCCGACATGACTATCAAGACCTGGTTTGACGAGATCACCGTGGTGACCATGGAGGATTCGGCGCTGGTGCTGCACTGCAGCAATCCGTTCAAGAAGAACACGGTGGAGGCCCGGTTCCTCCCCCACATCAAGGCGGCGCTGAAGGACATCTTCTCCACCGATCTGGAGGTAAAGATCCTCAGCGACGAGCAGCTGGCGGCCTATCACGGCGTGGCGCCGGACCGGCCGGGAAACCTGTTTGATTCCGACGCCTTCACCTTTGAGACCTACGTGGTGGGCCCCCAGAACAAGCTGGCCTACGCCGCGGCCAAGGCGGTGGCGGAAAAGCCGGCGGAGGGCTTCAACCCCCTGTTCATTTACGGCGAGTCGGGACTGGGCAAGACCCACCTGCTCTACGCCATCGCACACCTGATGCGCAGCCGCCGTCCAGAGTCCCGCATCGTCTATATCAAGGGCGATGACTTCACCAACGAGCTGGTCAGCTCCATCCGCGAGAACCGCAACGCCGAGTTCCGCGAGAAGTACCGGCAGGCCGACATCCTGCTGGTGGACGATATCCAGTTCATCGCCGGCAAGATCCAGACCCAGGAGGAATTCTTCCATACGTTCAACACACTGTATGAATCCGGCAAGCAGATCGTGCTGACCTCCGACCGGCCGCCGCGGGAGATGACACAGCTCAGCGACCGCCTGATGTCCCGCTTTGAGTCCGGCCTGATGGTGGACGTGGCCCCGCCGGACTTTGAGACACGTCTGGCCATCATCCACAACAAGGCGGCGCTGCTGGGTGTGAAGCTGCCCAACGAGGTAATGGACTACATCGCGGAGAACGTCACCACCAACGTCCGACAGCTGGAGGGCACCCTCAATAAAATACTGGCCTACCGCGATCTGCTGGGAGACCAAGTGGACGAGGAATCCGTGGGCCGCGCCGTCCGCGATATGCTCAAGCGCAGCAACGAGTACGTTCCTTCTCCCAAGGTCATCATCAGCTATATCTGCAGCTACTACAACATCGACGAGGAGACACTGCGGGGACAGAGCCGCAGCCGCGACGTGGTGACAGCCCGTCAGCTGGCCATGTATCTCATCCGGCGGATGCACGCCACGTCGCTGGACGGCATCGGCAAGGAGTTCGGCAACCGTGACCACTCCACCATCCTCCACTCCCTGGACAAGGTGGAAAAGCAGATGCAGACCGATCCCAAGTTCGCCGAGCGGGTCAAGGAGATCACCACCAACATCAGCAGCAAGCGATAATGCTTTTTCCACAGGGATCGTGGTATCCACGTGGAAGAACGGTGGAAAAAAAGAGAATGGAGGGGAACGGTGGAAAAGCTCCCTTCCTTTTCCAGAGAAGGAGTGGAAAATAAATCTCTGTCCCACAAGGGCTTCGGGGAAATTTCCACAAAAATTCTCCCTACTACTAACGCTACTAAAAACAAATGATTAGTTTATGATTTGTCCGTGAAAAGTATGCCTGCGAAATACGAGAAAGGAACGAGATAGAGATGCTGAAATTTTCCTGCGAAAAAACGCTGCTCCAGCAGGCCGTCAGTACCGTGTCCCGGGCGGTGGCGGCCAAGAGCTCCATCCCCGCGCTGGAGGGTGTGCTGCTGGAGGGCGACACGCAGCTGACGCTGTCCGGCTACAATATGCAGACCGGTATCCGCACCGCCATCTCCGCCGAGATCCATCAGGAGGGCCGCATCGTGCTGAATGCCCGCCTGTTCGGCGAGATGATCCGCCGCCTGCCTGACGATATCGTGGTGTTCTCCGCCGACGAGAAATATGTGGTGAAGCTGGTGTGCGGCGATGCCAGCTTTGAGCTGCCCGGGCTGTCCGCAGACGACTATCCGGAGCTGCCCACGGTGGACGACGAGTTCTCCGTGTCCATCCAGCAGAATACCATGAAGGCCATGATCAACCAGACCAGCTTCGCCGTGTCCACCAACGAGGCACGTCCCATCCACACCGGTGCGCTGTTTGAGATCAGCGACACGGGGCTGACCATGGTGGCGGTGGACGGATTCCGTCTGGCTCTGCGGCGGGAGCCGCTGGAGCGCATCGACGGCGGCGCGTTCCGTTTTGTGGCGCCGGGTGCCGCCCTCAACGAGGTGGAGAAGATCTGCGCCGACACCGACGCGCTGCTGACGGTGGTGCAGGGTAAGCGGCACCTGATGTTCGAGGCCGAAAATACCCAGCTCATCTGCCGCCGTCTGGAGGGCGAGTTCCTGGACTACCGCAATGCGATCCCGAAAAACAATCCCATCTGCGTGGAGGTGGAGACCAAGGCGCTGCTGGAGAGTCTGGACCGTGTTTCCGTTGTCATCAGCGAGAAGCTGAAAAGTCCCGTGCGCTGCCTGTTCGATGCAGATCGGGTGTATCTCTCCGCCCGCACCGGCAACGGCGAGGCCAAGGACATCTGCCCCATCAGCGGCGATGGCCAGCAGCTGGAGATCGGCTTCAACAACCGTTATCTTATGGACGCGCTGCGCTATGCGCCGGCGGACAAGGTGAAGATGCAGCTGAATACCGGCATTTCCCCCTGCATCATCACGCCGGTGGACGGAGGGGACGAGTTCCTCTATATGGTACTGCCCGTAAGATTGAAGGCACAATAAAAGGGGATCTTTTTCGTCCCGCCTGCGGCCGGCGGACGCAGGCTATCGGCGGAACGCAAAACCTCTCCCTGCTCTATCACAGTGGATTCGAACGCGAGGAAAAAATATTATATGGAAAACATCGAGATCACAACGGAATATATCAAATTACAGGACCTGCTGAAATTCGCGGCGGCCGTGCAGACCGGCGGCGAGGCCAAGGTCGTCATCCAGGAGGGTGATGTCACGGTGAACGGCGAGGTGTGTACCATGCGAGGCAGGAAGCTCCGCCCCGGGGACGATGTGTGCTTTCAGGGAAAGCACTACACGGTGACGTATGCGGGTCGATAGACTGACGCTGGACGGCTTCCGCAACTATCGGCGTCAGGCGCTGGAGCTGGATGAGAGCTGCAACGTCATCTACGGCGAGAACGCTCAGGGTAAGACCAACCTGCTGGAGGCGGTGGTATATCTGTCCTGCGGAAGAAGTCCCCGTGCTCACGGGGACAGGGAGCTTATCGGCTTCGAGCGGCAGGACGCCTCCGTCACGGGACATATTTATTCCCGTGAGCGGGAGTTCACCACGGAGATACAGCTTTTTCGGGAAAAACGGCGGAGGATGACGGTGAACGGCGTGCCTGCCAGGACCAACGCGGCGCTGTCCGACGTGCTGCACACTGTGTTCTTCTGCCCCGAGGATCTGTTTCTCATCCGGGCGGGAGCGGCGGAACGGCGGCGGTTCATGGATCAGTCCCTGTGCCAGCTGCGGCCACGCTACGCCGAGGCGCTGGCGGAGTACGGCAGGCTGTACGACCACAAGACCCGCATCCTGCGGGACAGCGAGGAGCACCCCCACTTGCTGGATATGCTGCCGGACTTCAACGAGCGGCTGTGCCGCGTGGGCGCGGTGCTCGTCGGGTATCGGGCGCGGTACTGCGCGGCGCTGGCGGACTATGCCGGTCAGGCCCACGGAGAATGCTCCGGTGAAAAGGAGGAGCTGACGCTGACATATCAGACCGTCAGGACCGTGACGGACCCCTTCGGGCCGCAGATGGACATCTATCAGGCCCTGCGGCAGCACATGGAGGACCACGCAGCGGCGGAGCGGGCCAGCAGACTGTGTCTCTCCGGCCCCCATAAGGACGATCTGGAGGTACTCATCAACGGCCGCAGCGCCAGACAGTTTGCTTCCCAGGGACAGGTGCGGACAGCGGCGCTGAGTCTGAAGCTGGCGGAGCGGGAGATCCATAAGAACGCCGTGGGCGAATACCCCGTGATGCTGCTGGACGACGTGCTCAGCGAGCTGGATCCCAGGCGGCAGGAGTATGTGCTCAACCGGATACGGGGCGGGCAGGTGTTCATCACCTGCTGCGAGAACGACCGGCTGGATACCATGCTGCGGGGCCGCGTGTTCCATATCCGGAACGGGGAGGTGCTGTGATGGCGTACCTGCATATCGGACAGAACGTGATGCTGGAGGACAAGCGCATCATCGGCATCTTCGATCTGGACAACACGTCTACCTCTAAAATCACACGAGAGTTTCTGAATACGGCGGAGCAGGACAGCGTGGTGCAGACCGCCTGCGAGGACATCCCCAAGTCCTTCGTGGTGTGCGACCACCCCTACCACCGGCAGATCATCTATATATCCCAGCTGAATTCCCAGACGCTGCTCAAGCGCACTCAGGGGAAAGGAGAATAACATATGGCAGATATGGAAAAGACCGTCGCCGCCAACGAATACAACGCGGCGGAAATTCAGGTGCTGGAGGGACTGGAGGCCGTCCGCAAGCGGCCGGGCATGTATATCGGCTCCACCAGCGCCAGCGGCCTGCACCATCTGGTGTACGAGATCGTGGATAACTCCATCGACGAGGCGCTGGCTGGCTTCTGCACCGACATCACCGTCACCATCAACGAGGGCAACACCATCACCGTTACCGACAATGGCCGCGGCATCCCCGTGGACATCCAGGCCCAGACGGGGCGGCCCGCGCTGGAGGTGGTGTTCACTGTGCTGCACGCCGGCGGCAAGTTCGGCGGCGGAGGCTATAAGGTATCCGGCGGCCTCCACGGCGTGGGCGCCAGCGTGGTCAACGCCCTGTCGGAGTGGCTGACCGTGCAGGTACACAAGGACGGCAAGATCTACGAAATGCGGTTCTCCCGGGGACACATCACTCAGGAGATGCGGATCGTGGGCGAGACGGATCACACCGGCACCACCGTCACCTTCAAGCCCGACCCCGAGATGTTCGACACGCTGGACTACGACTACGAGACGCTGCACACCCGCATGCGGGAGCAGGCGTTCCTGAACGCCGGCCTGCGCATCACCATCACCGATGCCCGGACGGGACAGGAGCAGTCCGAAACCATGTGCTACGAGGGCGGCATCCGCGAATTCGTCACCTATATCAACCGCAACAAGACCCCGCTGCACGAGGAGGTCATCTATCTCTCCGGCGCCAAGGGCGACAGCACCGCCGAGGTGGCCATGCAGTACAACGACGGCTACAACGAGACGCTGGTGTCCTTCGCCAACGACATCCACACGCCGGAGGGCGGCATGCACGAGACCGGCTTCAAGGCGGCTCTGACCCGCGTGCTCAACGCCTACGGCCTGAAGTACGGCCTGATCAAGGAGGGCGATAAGGTGTCCGGCGAGGACGTCCGCGAGGGCATCACCGCCGTGATCTCCGTGAAGCTGACAGAAGCCCAGTTCGAGGGTCAGACCAAGGCCAAGCTGGGCAACGCCCATATCCGCACACTGGTGGACGGTATCGTCAACGACCAGCTGGCGGTGTATCTGGAGGAGCACCCCGTGGTGGCCCGTACCATTCTGGATAAGGCCATGACTGCCAATCGTGCCCGTGAGGCGGCCCGCAAGGCCCGGGAGTCCATCCGGCGCAAGACGGTGCTGGGCGGCGCGGCTATGCCGGATAAGCTCCGGGACTGCAACGAGAATAACCCCGAGCTCACCGAGCTCTACATCGTGGAGGGCGACTCCGCAGGCGGCTCCGCCACGTCGGGGCGGGACAGCCGGTTCCAGGCAATCCTTCCCCTGTGGGGCAAGATGCTGAACGTGGAGAAGGCCCGCGTGGACAAGGTGTACGGCAACGACAAACTCCAGCCCGTTATCATCGCCCTGGGCGCCGGTATCGGCGAGGAGTTCGACGAGAACAAGCTGCGCTATCACAAGGTCATCATCATGGCCGATGCCGATGTGGACGGCGCCCATATCCGCACCCTGCTGCTGACGTTCTTCTTCCGGTATATGCGGCCCCTCATCGAGGAGGGCTACGTCTACTCTGCCGTGCCGCCGCTGTACAAGCTGACCCGCGGCAAGCAGCAGCGGGTGGCCTACTCCGATGAGGAGCGGGACGCCATCTCTGCCGAGATGCGGGGAGGCAACCCCAACGTGACCATCAACATCAGCCGGTTCAAGGGTCTGGGCGAGATGGATGCCCACGAGCTGTGGGAGACCACCATGGACCCCACCACCCGCACCCTGCGGCGCATCACGCTGGACGACGCCGTGAAGGCGGACGCCACGTTCACCGTCCTCATGGGCGAGAAGGTGGAGCCACGCAAGGAATTTATCGAGCGTAAAGCACAGTACGCTGTGAATCTGGACTATTAAGGAGGGCTGGAATCTATGAGCAAAAAGCCCCAATACGACCCTGCGGAGATCCGCTTCCCCGACCAGCACATTGTGGAGTCCCCGCTGGTCCCGGAGATGGAAAGATCCTATATCGAATATGCCATGTCTGTCATCGTGGGCCGCGCCCTGCCCGACGTGCGGGACGGTCTGAAGCCCGTACACCGGCGTATCCTCTACGCCATGTACGAGGACAACCTGACCTCTGACAAGCCCTTTAAGAAGTCCGCCACCTGCGTGGGCGACGTGCTGGGCCGGTATCACCCCCACGGTGACGCCTCCGTGTACGACGCGCTGGTGCGTCTGGCGCAGGACTTCTCCATGCGCTACACGCTGGTGGACGGCCACGGCAACTTCGGCTCCGTGGATGGCGACCCCCCTGCCGCCTACCGTTACACCGAGGCGCGGCTGAGCAAAATTTCCAATGAGATGCTGCGTGACATCGAGAAGGACACGGTGGACTGGGACCCCAACTTCGATGAGAGCCGCAAGGAGCCCCGCGTCCTGCCCTGCCGCTTCCCGAACCTGCTGGTCAACGGCTCCAGCGGCATCGCCGTGGGTATGGCCACCAATATCCCGCCCCACAACCTGCGGGAGGTCATCGGCGCGTGCATCTGCGTGCTGGATGACCCCAACGCCACCCTCAGCGATCTGATGGAGCATGTCAAGGGCCCCGACTTCCCCACGAAGGGTATCATCATGGGCCGCAGCGGCATTCGCGCCGCCTATGCCACCGGACGGGGCCGCCTGATGGTCCGCGCCCGTCACGAGTTCGAGGAGTTCGGAAACGGCCGCACCCGTATCATCTTCACGGAGCTGCCGTATCAGGTGAACAAGCGGATGCTTATCAAGGCCATCGCCGATCAGGTGGAGGACAAGCGCATCGAAGGCATCTCCGACATCCGCGACGAATCCGACCGGAACGGTATGCGCATGGTCATTGAGCTGAAGCGCGACGCCAATCCGCAGGTGGTGCTGAACCGCCTGTTCGCCCAGACCCAGCTCCAGACCACGTTTGCCATCAACATGCTGGCGCTGGTGGAGAACCAGCGGCAGCCGAAGATCCTCTCCCTGCGGCACATCATCGACGAGTATCTGAAGTTCCAGGAGGAGATCATCGTCCGGCGGACACGGTACGACCTGAAAAAGGCGGAGGAGCGCGCCCACCTGCTGGAGGGTCTGCTCATCGCACAGGACAACATCGACGAGGTCATCCATATCATCCGCAGCAGCTACGACAACGCCAAGGAGAATCTGATGACCCGCTTTGGGCTGGACGACGTGCAGGCGCAGGCCATTCTGGATATGCGCCTCAAGGCCTTGCAGGGTCTGGACCGGGAGAAGCTGCAGACGGAGTACAAGGAGCTGGAGGAGAAGATCGCCTACTTCCTGCGTATCCTCAACGACGAGAATCTGGTGAAGTCCATCCTCAAGGAGGAACTGACCGCCATTGCCGACAAGTACGGCGACGACCGCAAGACCGAGATCCAGGACGTGGAGGACGAACTGGACATCGAGGATCTCATTGAGGAGGAGCAGTGCGTCTTTACCCTGACGGAGAACGGCTACATCAAGCGCACGCCGGTATCCGAGTATGCCGCCCAGAGCAAGGGCGGCATGGGTAAGAAGGGCATCACCACCCGTGAGGAGGACACCGTGGTGGATGTGTTTACCGCGTCTACCCACGACTATATCCTGTTCTTTACCGACACCGGCAAGGTCTACCGCAAGAAGGGCTATCAGATCCCGGAGAGCGGCAAGACCGCCAAGGGTACCAATATCGTCAATATCCTGCAGGTAGAGACGGGCGAGCGGGTACAGGCCATGCTGCACTTCCGTGAGCAGTCGGAGGACGAGCTGTACCTGTTCATGACCACCCGGAACGGCACGGTGAAGCGTCTGGAGGTCAGCGCCCTGAAGAACCTGCGGAACAACGGCATCCGCGCCCTGACGCTGGACGAGGGCGATGAGCTCATCTCCGTAGTGGAGACCCGCGGCCACGACCGGATGCTCATTGCCACCCACGACGGACAGGCGGTGTGCTTCGACGAGACGGACGTGCGCGCCATGGGCCGCATCGCTGTGGGCGTCCGCGGTATCCGCCTGCGGGACGGCGACTACGTGGTGGGCGCTGCCCGTGCCGACGCGGACAAGACGGTCCTGTCCATCACGGAGCGGGGCTTCGGCAAACGCACACCGGTGGAGGAGTACCGCATCACGAACCGCGGCGGTCTGGGTATCCGCAACTATATGGTCACGGAAAAGACCGGGCCTATCGTGGGCATCAAGGTGGTGGACGGCACCGAGGATCTGCTGCTGGTGACGGCGGCGGGCATCCTGATCCGCACGCCGGTGGAGAACATCCGCGTGGCGGGCCGCGCCACGCAGGGCGTTATCGTCATGCGCTTCAAGGAGGAGGGCGACCGCGTCATCTCCATGGCGCTGGCTGACCACGAGGAGAAGGCTGACGCGCCGGAGGAGACGGTATGAGCAGCGCGCCGCGGGAAGCCATGGTGCCCCTGACCCGCTGGCAGTACTTTACCAAGACGCTGTACCACAACGCGGCAGCCAAGACACGGTTCGTGTACAACAAGGTGGTGTATGAGAAGGACGAGACCCTCCAGAAGATCGAGGAGGGCAACGGACGCATCAACATGGGCCTGCTGCTGGTGCTGCTGGCCATGTTTCTGACCGCCAGTACCGTGCAGAATATCTACATTATCGTGGCGGGGATGGTGGTTATCGCCGCCGGTGAACTGGTGCGGCTGCTGCGCCTGCCCAAGGACATTACGGCTCATCTCACCGACACGGGCCTGCGGGAGCGCTGACTATGGCGGACATCACACCGATCGCACACATCGAGACGCCCTTTGCCGAGAAGTTCGGCGTGCCGCGGCAGAGCGGCGTGGCCGACTGCTCCGGACGCATTGTGTTTGCGCCGGCGTACCGCGACCCGGCAGCGCTGCGGGGGCTGGAGGAATTCTCCCATATCTGGCTGATCTGGCAGTTTGACCGCGCCCTGCGGCAGGGATGGTCCCCTACTGTCCGGCCGCCGCGGCTGGGAGGCAACGCCCGCATGGGCGTGTTCGCCACCCGCTCCCCCTTCCGGCCCAACGGGCTGGGACTGTCCTCCGTGGTGCTGGAGCGCATCCAGTGGGACACGCCGGAGGGACCGGTGCTCCATGTGCGGGGGGCCGATCTGGTCAGCGGGACGCCGATCTTCGACATCAAGCCCTATCTGGCATATACCGACAGCCATCCGGAGGCCGCAGGCGGCTTCACGGCGGGGCTGGCCGGTGAGAAGCTGCGGGTGGTGTGCCCAGAGCAGCTGCTGGCGGCGGTGCCGCCGGAGCAGCGGCAGGGGCTGCTGTCCGTGCTGGCCAACGACCCGCGGCCGCGGTATCAGGACGATCCCCAGCGGGTCTACGGTATGGCCTACGGCGGGGGCAATGTCCGCTTCCGCGTGGAGGGCGATGTGCTGACCGTTCTGGGCGTGGAAGAACGCCTGTGAAATCGGAGAAACGGCGAGGAGCAGCCATATGAAAACAGTGACCATCTACACCGACGGCAAAGCTGGCTTCGCCGCTTTGAAAAATGTCCCCACTCGCTCGCCGCTGGCGCGGCAACCGCTCGGGGATGACAAGCAAGCGCCGTCGGATAGATGGGACAGGAGAATAGCGGGACAGCAAGGAGCAGCCACATGAAAACAGTAACTATCTACACCGACGGCGCTTGCAGCGGCAATCCCGGGCCCGGGGGCTGGGGAGCCATCCTCCGGTACAAGGACACGGAGAAGGAGCTGTCCGGCGGCGCGGCGGATACCACCAACAACCGCATGGAGCTCACCGCCGTCATCGAGGCGCTGGATATCCTGAAGGAGCCCTGCGTGGTGGAGCTGTATTCCGACTCCAAGTACGTCATCGACGGTCTGTCCAAGGGTTGGGCAAAGGGCTGGCAGAAGCGGGGCTGGATCAAGTCCGACAAGAAGCCTGCGCTGAACCCCGACCTGTGGGAGCGGCTGCTGGCCCTGACGGACCGCCACGAGATGCGCTATCACTGGGTCAAGGGTCACGCGGAGAATGAGAAAAACAACCGCTGCGACCAGATGGCCGTGGCGGAGAGCAAAAAATTCGCGTAAAAGCGGGGAAATTCACAAAAAGTTCACGGGTGATTCATGATTCAGCCAATTTTGGCGGGTAATATAGCATCATCCAAAGGAACTTCCCTTCCTTATGTGATTTTCTCTCTCTCCTAACACACAAAACACACAGGAAAAGCCCCGCCGAACGGCGGGGCTTTTCCTGTGTTGGTTTCCTCACGTTTTTTATTTATAGTAGTCCGTTTCTTCCTCCAGCGCCATGGGGAGCCCATTGTGATACACGGGGATGGTCTGGAACTTGAAGCGGCTGACGCGGTGCCTGTCGTCGATCTGCTCCTTGATGGCGGGATCCACCGTTCCGCGGCGGACGTACTCGTTCACCGCGTGATAGGTGAAGCCCAGATTGTCCTCATCGGTGAGACCGGTAAGACCGTCGGAGGGCGGCTTGATGAGGAACTTCTCCGGCAGACCCAGCTGGCGGCCCAGCGCAATGACCTCCTCAGTGGTGTACATGCCCAGCGGCGAGAAGGCGCCGGCGCTGTCGCCATAGATGGTGCAGTACCCCACCCAGTCCTCCGACAGGTTACTGGTGTTGATGACCACGCCGGCGTCCAGCGACTGGGCTACGGCATACAGCGTAGACATGCGGATGCGGCTGGGCAGGTTCACGACGGTCTGGCGGCTGGGCGTCAGGCCCGCCCGCTCCATCTCCGTCAGCACACCCTGCACCGCATCGTGGATATTGATGGTGCAGTGGGGGATCTGCAGGTGCTCTACCAGCGCCTGGGAGTAGTCGATGTCCGGCTGGACGCCGTTGGGCATCAGGACACCGTACACATGATCGCGGCCATAGGCGGCGGCGGCCAGCGCCGCCACGGTGGAGCTGTCCTTGCCGCCGGAGATGCCGATGACGGCGGTGCGGCCGTGGCAGGCTTCCATCTGGGTGTGCATCCACTCCAGAAGGCCGACCAATTGCAGTTGGGGGTTAAATTCCATAAGAGGGTCCTCCCTTCCCTTTTTTTCTGGTGCTATTGTAGCGCGGAAGAGAGGCATTTGCAAGAGTTATCCCAGCAGACCGGTGACATCCTCCAGCGTCAGGCCCCGTTGAAGGGCCAGGGTGATGCCGTAGCCCACTATGCGGCCCAGCTCCGTTACCCGCTGGTCGATGTCCTGGGGCGTCACGAACAGATCTGCGCCGCGGCCGGACAGGTCCTGCTGCGGTCGGCCCGCCTCCTCCAGCAGGTCGGCGCACAGGGTGGCCCCGTCGATGACCGTGGGTACGCCTACGGCGATCACCGGTACGCCCAGAGCGGCGCGGTCCACGGCGCGGCGGTGGTTGCCCACACCGGAGCCGGGGATCAGGCCGGTGTCGCTGAGCTGCACCGTGGCGCATAGCCGCTGGCGGCTGCGGGCGGCCAGGGCGTCGATGGCGATGACGGCGGCGGGCCGGATGTGGGCCGCCGCACCCTGTATCAGCTCCAGCGTCTCCAGCCCCGTGCGGGCCAGTACGCCGGTGCACAGGGCAGAGACAGGGGTGAAGCCCTGGAACTGGCGGGGCAGTGCGCGGACCATGTGCCGTGTCACCAGCAGGTTCTCCACGGCGATGGGGCCGATGGCGTCGGGGGTCATGGCACGGTTGCCCAGCCCCACTACCAGGACCTGAGAGCGGCGCCCCACGTGAGGCAGCAGGGCGCGCAGCTGATAGGCGATGCACCAGACGGCGCGGTGAAAAAACGCCTGCTGCCGCTGGAAGCAGGGGGTCAGGTCTACGGTGATATAGCGGCCTGCGGGCTTGCCCAGAGTCCGGGCACCGTCGCCGGTGACGCGGATGTCGGTGACGGGATAGCCCTCCTGAAGGCTTTCCAGCCGCTGGATACCCTCCGGCAGAGAAAATTTTTTGGCGCGGGCGGCCAGATCGTCGGCAGCCTCCAGCGCCAGATCGGTACGTGGTACGGTCATTTTTGTGGCGGACGCTCCTTTCTGAACACAAAATGTTGTGGCTTACAGGTAGCATGGCCGCCTGAAATGGATTTATGCGAAAACCTGAGCCAAAATTGTAAAAAAGTCTTGCATTTTCGGACCAATGATGCTAAAATATCATCCTGCGTGGAAGTCTTATTTTTCACGCAAAAAAATCTGATGTCGGGGAGGTGTTTGGTTTGCCGAATATCAAGTCTGCTAAGAAGCGTGTTCTGGTGGCAGAGGCGAGAAATGCTCGCAACAAAGCCAATAAGTCCGCACTGAAGACTGCTATCAAGAAGTTCGAGGCTGCTGCCGTTGAAGGCAATCGCACCGAGGCCGAGGGCACTTACAAAGTCGCAGTCAAGGCGATCGATAAGGCTGCTGCTAAGGGTCTGCTGCACAAGAACAACGCGGCCCACAAGAAGAGCGCGCTGACGCTGAAGCTCAACAAGATCGGTTGATGCACCAAACTCAACGGGTATCCGAAAGGATGCCCGTTTTGCTTTGTCCGGAGGGCCGTGCCTCCTGCCGGAAGCTCGCAACAACACAAAAAGACTCCCGCAGCGCAGCTGCGGGAGTCTTTTATGTTTTGATCACCGTTTCTTCTTTTTTCCCATGATGACCAGCACCACCAGAAGCACCACAGCGATGACCACCATGGCGATCCACAGGTCCATGTTGCTGGTATCACCGGTCAGGGGGCTGGCGTAGGCAACGGACAGGCTCATCATCATGCAGCACAGCAGCGCCAGCAGGCAGGACAGCTTTTTCATCATCTCACCTCATTCCAAGTAGCCGTATCTGCGCCCATTATAGCATATTTTCTTCTTTTTGCAAGGGGCATCACAGATAGTTCAGCGGATTGAGGAACGTACCGTTCAGCTGGATGCGGAAGTCGCAGTGGTTGCCGCTGGACACGCCGGTGGAGCCCATGCGGGCGACCTGCTGGCCCTTGTGGACATGCTCGCCCACGGACACCAGCAGCGAGCTGTTGTGACCGTAATAGGTGACATAGCCGTTGCCGTGGTCGATCTTCACCAGATAGCCGTAGCCGCCCATCCAGCCGGCGTAGATAACGGTGCCGCCGTCAGAGGCGTAGATCGGCGTGCCGTAGCTGTTGGCGATGTCGATGGCCTCGTGATAGGTGCTGGCGCCGCGGATACCGGTGTTGCGCGCGCCGAAGTAGGAGGTGATAACGCCGCTGCAGGGCCAGCCGAAGCTGCCGGTGGGGAACCAGGAGGGACGCTCCTTGGTGCCGCGGATCTGATACTCCGTCACGGGCTGGGACAGCGTGGCGCTGGCCACGATCTGGCGCTCCGTCTCAGTGCCGTTGATATAGGTGACGTTGGCGGTGATGTCGGCCTTGCCGTACACGCCCGGAGATGTGACCTTATACTCGCCCTGATACATGGAGGCATCGTCGGTGTACTCCACGGGGTAGGGCACGTCCTGAACGTAGCGCTGCCGCTCCACGTTCACCACGGTCAGATAGGGCACGGCGTTGCTGATGGTCAGCACATCGCCCACCCGCAGGATCTTGGGATCGTAGCCGGGGTTCAGCTTCATCAGGGCGTCCACCGACAGGCCGTATTCATCGGCGATGCTGTAATAGCTGTCGCCCTTCTTGACGGTGTAGGTGACCTCGCCCTCCTTGGTCTCGTTGAGGATCTCGGCGATGTAGCCCAGGTTCATGACGTAGGAGGAATCCACATACTCCTGCCGTATCTCCACGTCCTCCACGAAGTAGGCGTCCACCGTGTCCTCCGTCTGGTAGCCCAGCTTCAGCTGGTTCAGAATGTCATCCAGCGCGCCGGGGAACGTGGTGGCCACCACCTTTTCCCCGTCCACATACAGGACGTAGGCGTATTCCACCAGCCCCAGCCGGTCAGTGAGCTCGCTGCTGAATTCCTCCTCGTCGATCACGTCCTTGCGAAGGTAGACACCCGTCTCCGTGGTAAGCAGGGACTGGTCCACCGTGTAGCTGCTGTCATGCAGCGTCTCGCGGGTGATGCTCTCCACCTCCGACACCGCCAGCTCCACGGCGTGCTGGGAGGATACGACGCCCAGATCTGTGCCGTCGTAGACGGCGTGGGCGCCCACGGTATAGAGGGACAGCACCGTGGCGGCGGCGGCCAGCCCCATGGCGCCGGCCAGAAAGGCCACCGGATGCAGCTTCAGCTTCTCAAAGTAGCTGCGGCGGCGGTCGCTGGCGCGGATCAGCTTTTTGCGGGCGTTGCGGGCCCGCTCGCGGAGGCTGGCTCCCAGGCGGGACAGGCTGTTCCAGAAGAACAGGAACAGCTGGGCCGCGCCGTGCTCCGACTCGGGAAAGCTGCTGTGGCGGTTCTCGTCCACCAGATGGTGGGCGCTGCCCCCTACCTGACGGAACCAGGCGGCGATGTGCCGCAAGCCTGCCTGCAGGTTCAGGGTGAACAGGTCGGGATGCTCGTCGCGGTACTGCCGCCAGCTTTTCAGATTGTCCATCCACAGCTGCCACAGAGCGGACAGCGTCATGTGCTCCCTGTTGGGATCGTGGACGGTATTTTCCTGTTTATTCTCTTGTTCCAATTGCTGTTTCATGGGGTATCACCTAAAGGTTACAAAATCGTTACAAAATGTATCATACCTTGTTTCCTCCTGTGCGTCAAGCAAAAAATCGTGAACAATGCCGCAGCCGGGCCGGAAAAAGACAGAAAGGCGGCCCTTTGGGACGCCTTTCTGCGAACGTATCGCTCAGTATTTTTCGTCCAGCACCTGAATCAGGGCGGCGATGGCGTTGTCGCGGCAGTCCGGCAGCTTGTACACCTGGGGCAGGGCCAACACCTGGGGCAGCGCGTTGGCGGGGGCGAAGGCCATACCCGCCCAGTTCAGCATGGAGATGTCGTTGGCGTGGTCCCCTACGCAGGCCACATTCTCCTGCCGGATGCCCAGCAGCTCCGCCAGGCGGCGGACCATGCCTCCCTTGTTGGCGCCCTTGGCCGTCAGCTCCACCAGCGAGGAGCTGCTGGCCACGATCTCGTACCGGTCGTACCAGGGCTGGGCGCGGAGGAAGTCCAGCAGCGCCGGCTGATTTTCCGGCTCCGTGGAGAAAAGGGCCTTGCTGATGGGGGACGGTACCTCCGTCATGCTGTCTACGAACACCGTGGGCGAATGGGTGATGTGCAGGTGGCGGCGGGTCACATCGTTGGGCTGCAGGGCGTGGATGTCGTTGTTGTCGTGATACAGCTCCACCGCTGAGAACGGCAGGGCGCCGATGACCTGCTGGATGCAGTCCTTGGCCTCGTCCGGCAGAAACGCCTCACACAGGTATTTTCCGGTGGGGAAGTCGTAGATGGCCGCACCGTTGAACAGGATAGTGGGGCCGTTCATGGGCACGTCTGCGGCCACCCGCTCGAAAGCAGGCTTGGCCCGTCCCGTGGCTACGGAGAAGATGCCGCCCTCACTCATGAAGTAGCGGATGGCCTCCTGATTGGCGTCGGGCACCGGCGGCATGGGCTGGCACAGCCGCAGCGCTTCCTCGGTGTAGGTCAAAGTGTTGTCATAGTCACTGGCCAGCAGCAGACCGGTAAATTTTCCCATGGTGATCAAACCTCCGAGCCCGAAGTGGGCTTATTGCCGCCGCTTCCGCCGCGGCGGCGTCCGCCCCGATGACGGGGGCGCTTTTTCTGCTCGCCGCTGCCGTTCTGTCCCTCCGGCTGGGGCTTCCTGGGAGGACGAGGCGCTGCGGGCGGGGTATTCGTAATATCAGCACTGGTATTGGCGTCGGCCGGTGCGCTGCTTCCGCCGCGGCGTCCACGGCGGCGACTGCCGCCCTGACGGGGGGACTGCTTGTCCCCTGCCGCAGGTCTATCGGCCTTTTCCGGCTTATCGGGCTTAGCGGGACGCTCCGCCTTGGCGGGCTTGTCCGGACGGGCAGACTTCTCGGTCCGCTTCTCCGGCGCGGCAGCACCCTCGGACTTTTTGCCGCCGCGTCCGCTGCGGTTCCGGCGGCGGCGCTTCTCACCGCCGCCCTCGTCGCCGTGCTCCGACGGAGGCGTGAAGTCGCTGATGAAGCTGATGGGAGGCATATCGTCCTCCTTCTCCGGTTCCACGTACCGCTCCGGCCGCTGGTCGGGGATAACGATGCCGTCGCGGCTGCCCTTGCCGTTGCGCAGGACGCACACCTCGCAGTTGTGGTAGCAGCGGGAGCCGTCGGTTCGGTCGTCCAGCCGGACATTCACCGTCTCCTTCAGCAGGTTCACGTCGCTGACGTTGCCCGGGCCGTCCGGCGTCAGCACGAAGGAATCGTTCTTGGGCATGCGCTTCACGGCGTCCTCGTAGGCGTCCTGCTCGTACTTCAGGCAGCACATCAGGCGGCCGCAGGTGCCGGAGATCTTGGTGGGGTTCAGGGACAGGTTCTGGGTCTTGGCCATCTTGATGGACACCGGCAGGAACTCGTCCATGAACTGGGCACAGCAGAAGGGCCTGCCGCAGATGCCCAGTCCGCCCAGCATCTTGGCCTCGTCGCGGACGCCGATCTGCCGCAGCTCGATGCGGGCGCGGAACACGCCGGCCAGATCCTTCACCAGCTCGCGGAAGTCCACGCGGCCGTCGGCGGTGAAGAAGAACAGGATCTTGGAACCGTCGAAGCTGCACTCCACCCGCACCAGCTTCATCTCCAGCTTGTGCTGGGCGATCTTCTTCTGACAGATCTCGAAGGCCTCCTTTTCCCGCCCGCGGTTGTAAGCGGCGGTGTGGCGGTCGTTATCGGTGGCGATGCGCAGTACCGCCCGCAGCGGCTGCACCACCTGCTGGTCCGGCACCTCATGGTTGCCCTGACTGCACTGGGCGAATTCGGGGCCTTGGGCCGTCTCCACGATGATGTCCTGACCGGCCTCCACCGTCAGCTCCCTGGGGTCAAAGAAATAGGTTTTGCAGCCGCTGCGAAAGCGGACGGAAACCACAGTTGTCATAGAAGTTCCTCCCATTCTACGGCGAGGGCACCAAGAACATGGCCCGCGCCCACATTGTATTCACATTCGCCGCTGTATTTCTCCAGCAGCGCCGTCAGCTGCCGGAGCTGTCGGGCCGTCAGGCCACGGGCCAGCGCCTGAGCCGTCTCGCCGCAGGCGGGGTCCGGCGTCTGCTTGCCCATCTGCAGCAGCAGTGCCTCCGCCGCGGCGCACCACGCGCTCCGCAGCACGTCCCGCAGCTCCTCCCGCTTCATCCGCCGGTTCTCCAAGGCCACCAGATACGTTGTCACCGGCAGCACCTTTCCCCGGGCGAAGGCGCGGCACAGCTGCTCTGCTTCCGGCGGCAGGGCGTCCTCCGACACGGCATCGTACTTCAGCAGCACGCAGCGGGAGCGCACCGTCTCCAGCAGCGCCGAGGGGCTGTCCGTGCAGAAGACGAAGGCGGCGTAGGGCGGCCCCTCCTCCACGATCTTCAGCAGCACGTTCTGGTCCCGCTCGTTGAGCTGATGGCTGTCGGCGATGATGTATACCTTCCGCGCCGCCTCGTTGGGCCGGATGTACACATCCTGCCGCAGGGCGCGTACCGCGTCCACCGTCAGCTCCCGATGTTCCGTGTCGCGTACCACCGTGACGTCGGGGTGGATACCCTCCAGCACCTTGCGGCAGTGGCGGCATCGGAGACAGGGCTTGCTCTCCTCCTCGCAGACGTGGGACGCAGCGATGAACCGCGCCGCGTCCAGCAGATCGCCGTCGCCGGAGAGCACGATGGCGTGGCTCAGCCGTCCCTGCTCCGCCGCACGGCGTACCGCCCGGGCCAGTGTGCTGTTTTCTGCCGGAAGCTGGGCCATGGCGCTCTCCTTTCCTCTGCGGGGCCTGACAGCCCTATTATTCTAATGTATCAGTATAACACAGGAAAAGCGGGACAGGCAAGTTTTATTCGCAGGATTGCGGGGAAAATGTTTCCTGTGACCCTCTTTCCCACCATGAATAGAAACCAATTGCAAAAAAACAGAAAAATTTGGGAATAGGCTTGCTTTTGGAGGGAAATATGACTATAATAAGAAACGTTCTCATCGTTTGGTACAACTATATTGATAGATGGAGGGACTACCATGAGCAAGAAGTATTGTTACCTGTTTACCGAAGGCAACGCGAAGATGCGCGAGCTGCTGGGCGGTAAGGGCGCGAACCTGGCTGAGATGACCAACATCGGCCTGCCCGTTCCCCAGGGCTTCACCATCACCACCGAAGCCTGCACCCAGTATTATGAGGATGGCCGCCAGATCAACGCCGAGATCATGGCCGAGATCATGGAGTATATCGAGAAGATGGAGAAGATCACCGGCAAGAAGTTCGGCGATCACGAGAATCCCCTGCTGGTCTCCGTCCGCTCCGGCGCCCGCGCTTCCATGCCCGGTATGATGGATACCATCCTGAACCTGGGCTTGAACGAGGACGTGGTGGATGTCATCGCCAAGAAGTCCAACAACCCCCGCTGGGCCTGGGACTGCTACCGCCGCTTTATCCAGATGTACTCTGACGTGGTCATGGAGGTCGGCAAGAAGTATTTCGAGCAGCTGATCGACGCCATGAAGACCAAGAAGGGCGTGACGCAGGACGTGGAGCTGGACGCCGCTGACCTGAAGGAGCTGGCCATGCAGTTCAAGGCCGAGTACAAGGCCAAGATCGGCGAGGAGTTCCCCACCGATCCCAAGGAGCAGCTGGTGGGCGCCATCAAGGCCGTGTTCCGTTCCTGGGACAACCCCCGCGCCAACGTGTACCGCCGCGACAACGACATCCCCTACTCCTGGGGCACCGCCGTCAACGTCCAGTCCATGGCCTTCGGCAACATGGGCGACGACTGCGGCACCGGCGTTGCGTTTACCCGTGACCCCGCCACCGGCGAGAAGAAGCTGATGGGCGAGTTCCTGACCAACGCCCAGGGCGAGGATGTGGTGGCCGGTGTGCGTACCCCCATGCCCATCGCTGAGATGGCCCAGAAGTTCCCCGAGGCCTATGACGAGTTCGTCAAGGTCTGCAATATCCTGGAGGATCACTACCGCGACATGCAGGACATGGAGTTCACCGTGGAGCACGGCAAGCTGTACATGCTGCAGTGCCGCAACGGCAAGCGGACCGCTCCCGCCGCCCTGAAGATCGCCTGCGACCTGGTGGACGAGGGCATGATCTCCGAGCAGCAGGCTGTCGCCATGATCGATCCCCGCAATCTGGATACCCTGCTGCATCCCCAGTTCGACCCCAAGGCCCTGAAGGCCACCGAGCCTGTGGGCAAGGCTCTGCCCGCCTCCCCCGGCGCTGCCTGCGGCAAGATCGTGTTCAATGCCGAGGACGCCAAGGAATGGGCTGCCCGCGGTGAAAAGGTGGTTCTGGTCCGTCTGGAGACCTCTCCCGAGGACATTGAGGGCATGAAGGCCGCTCAGGGCATCCTGACTGTCCGCGGCGGTATGACCTCTCACGCCGCCGTTGTGGCCCGCGGCATGGGCAAGTGCTGCGTCTCCGGCTGCGGCGAGATCAACATGGACGAGGCAAACAAGCAGTTCACTCTGGCCGGCAAGACCTATCACGAGGGCGACTGGCTGAGCCTGGACGGTTCCACCGGCAGCATCTACGACGGCGCTATGCCCACCGTAGACGCCAGCGTGGGCGGCGACTTCGGCCGCATCATGGCCTGGGCCGACAAGTTCCGCCGTCTGCAGGTCCGCACCAACGCCGATACCCCCCACGACGCCGCCAAGGCCCGTGAGCTGGGCGCGCAGGGCATCGGCCTGTGCCGTACCGAGCATATGTTCTTCGAGGGCGACCGTATCGCCGCTATCCGCGAGATGATCTGCTCCGACACCGTGGAGCAGCGCGAGAAGGCTCTGGCCAAGCTGCTGCCCATGCAGCAGGGCGACTTCGAGGGCATCTACGAGGCCATGGAGGGCTGCCCCGTCACCATCCGTTTCCTGGATCCCCCTCTGCACGAGTTCGTTCCCACCGAGGAGCACGACATCGAGCTGCTGGCCAAGGATATGGGCAAGTCCGTTGCCGACATCAAGGCCATCATCGCCTCCCTGCATGAGTTCAATCCCATGATGGGCCACCGCGGCTGCCGTCTGGCTGTCACCTTCCCGGAGATCGCCGTGATGCAGACCCGTGCCGTCATCCGCGCCGCCATCAATGTGCAGAAGAAGCACCCTGACTGGAACATGGTCCCCGAGATCATGATCCCGCTGGTGGGCGAGGTCAAGGAGCTGAAGTACGTCAAGGACGTGGTCGTCAAGACTGCTGACGAGGAGCTGGCCGCCGCCGGTGTGAAGATGAAGTACCTGGTGGGCACCATGATTGAGATCCCCCGCGCGGCCCTGACCGCCGACGAGATCGCCAAGGAGGCCGAGTTCTTCTCCTTCGGCACCAACGACCTGACCCAGATGACCTTCGGCTTCAGCCGCGACGACGCCGGTAAGTTCCTGGGCGCCTACTACGACAAGAAGATCTACGAGAGCGATCCGTTCGCCAAGCTGGATCAGATCGGTGTTGGCAAGCTGGTGAAGATGGCTGCCAAGCTGGGCCGCGAGACCCGTCCGGAGCTGCATCTGGGCATCTGCGGCGAGCACGGCGGCGATCCCTCCTCCGTGGAGTTCTGCCACAAGGTGGGTCTGGACTATGTGTCCTGCTCCCCCTTCCGTGTGCCCATCGCCCGTCTGGCCGCCGCACAGGCTGCCATCAAGGACGCGCAGTAATCGCAACGAAACAAAAAGAGTCCGAGTGTACCGCACTCGGACTCTTTTTTTACAGGCATCGGCCATCTCCCCTGCAAAGGACCTGCTGAGCGTCCCGCCGACGGCGGGCACTTGTGTTTTTTCCGCCGCCGTGGTAGGATAGGGGCAAAACCGGACACCCCGTGATAAGAGGAACGACCCATAACCGGCCATGAATTCGGTGACAGAGCCGACCCCGTGCTACTGCTGCTGTATATGAGACTGCCGTGATACGGCGGCAAACGAGAGGAGCTGACCGCCCATGATCCGCATTAGAAGCGGCGATACCGTGACGGAGCTGGCCTGGACCGGTGAGAATATCCCCGCCGCCCGCCTGCTGGCCCAGGCGGGGCTGTACCCTGACTATCCCTGCGGCGGGCAGGGCCGCTGCGGCAAGTGCCGCGTGCTGGCCCACGGCGACCTGTCCCCCGCCGCGCCGGAGGAACTGGCCCAGCTGCCACCCCGGGAGCTGGCCCGGGGTATGCGCCTTGCCTGCCTTGCCCGGATCTGCGGCCCCGACGCGGAGCTGACCCTCCCGCGGGAGGACGGTCTGCTGGTGGAGACCGGCGGCTCCCTGCACCGGCTGGAATGGGACCCGTGGGCCGCCGCTCTGGGCATCTGCGTGGACATCGGCACCACTACCGTGGCCGCTTACCTGTGGGATCTGGACCGCCGCTGCCGCTTGGGCGTGGCCTCCTGCAAAAACCCGCAGGAGCGGTTCGGCGCGGACGTGGTGTCCCGTCTGGACGCCTCGCTGGCGGGTCAGGGCGACGCCCTGCGCGCCTGCATTGTCCGGTGTCTCAGCGACCTGGCCTATCAGCTGTGCCGACAGGCAGGCCGCCCCGTGTCCGATGTGGGCGGCGCGGTCATCACCGGCAACACCGCCATGCTGTACCTGCTGCGGGGCTACGATGTCCGCGACATTGCCCTTGCACCCTTTCAGGCGCGGCATCTGTTCGGCGAATCTGTCCCCGCGCGGGAGCTGGGCCTTGACTGGGGCGCGGACTGTCAGGTGTACCTGCCCCCCTGCCTGTCGGCCTACGTGGGCGCGGACATCACCTGCGGCCTGCTGGCCTGCGATATTCTCCACGCCCGCGGCCCCGCCCTGCTGGCGGACGTGGGCACCAATGGCGAGATGGCCCTTCTGTCGGACGGAACCATCTACTGCTGCGCCACGGCGGCGGGTCCCGCCTTTGAGGGCGTGGGCATCTCCTGCGGCAGCGCCGCCGTCACCGGCGCCATTGACGCCGTGACTGTGGAAAACAACGCCCTGCGCTGTCACGTCATTGGCGGCGGCACGGCCCGCAGCCTGTGCGGTTCCGGCCTGTTGGACGCCGTAGCCGCCCTGCGGCGGCTGGAGCTGGTGGAGGACAGCGGCTACATGGAGGACGACAGCCTGCCCCTGAGCGGCAGCGTGTCCCTGCTGCGGCGGGACATCCGGTCGTTCCAGCTGGCCAAGGCCGCTGTCTGTGCCGGTGTGGACACCCTGCTCCGCGCCGCGGGCCGCGCTGCCTCGGAGGTGGAGACGGTCTGGCTGGCCGGCGGCTTCGGCTGTAAGCTGTCGCCGGACAGCGCCGGCGCCGTGGGCCTGCTGCCCCGCGAGCTGATCCCTGCCGTCCGGCCCTCCGGCAACACGGCGGCCATGGGCGCGGCGCTGCTGCTGTGCTCCCGCCGATTCGAAGCGGAGACGGTGTCCATTGCCGCCGCTGCCCGGCTGGTGGACCTCTCCGCCTCCCCTGTGTTCCAGCAGCGTTTTGTGGAGGATATGACCCTTTCGGAGGTGACATCATGACGGCGCTTTTGGACATGGCCCGCGCCGCGGGCTTTGAGGCGGCAGCCCCCCTGCGGGCGGAGCAGCTGGTTTTCCGGCCGGAGGTGCGGGAGATGTGCCGCGCCGACCGTTGCCGCAGCTATGGCAGAAACTGGTGCTGCCCCCCTGCCTGCCCCTCGCTGGAGGACATGGCCCGCCGCATGGCGGACTACGGCGACGGTGTGCTGGTGGAGACGGTGGGCGCCATGGCCGATGACTTCGACTACGAGGCCATGATGGGCGCGGAAAAACGCCACAAGGAACGGTTCACCGCTCTGACCCGCACGCTGGCGGAGCGGTATGGCCGCGACGCGGTGCTGCCCATGGGCGCGGGGACCTGCCGCCGCTGCGCCGCCTGCACCTATCCCGACGCGCCCTGCCGCTTTCCGGCGGAGCGCATCACGTCCATGGAGGCATACGGCCTGCTGGTGAGTCAGGTGTGTGAGTCCTGCGGCGCGGTGTATTACCACGGCCCCCGTACCATCACCTACGTCAGCTGCGTGTTCCTGCGGCGGTGAATAGAGATACAGGAGAGGGCCCCGGCGAAAATCGGGGCCCTCTCCTGTTATGCTTCCTATGCCTGCACCCTCCCGACAGACCGGCGTCTCCGACGGCCCGCTTTATTTTCTCTCGGCAAGGAGAATTCCGCGCCTACGGGCGTGGGTCACTTTTGGCCGCAGCGGCCCGCTGCACAGACTCTCTCTGTGCCTCCGGCGGCCCCATTTCCTTCAGCAGCGAAAAGGGAAGGTTCCGCGCTTCCGAGCGCGGGTCACTTTTGGCCGCAGCCCCAAAAGTGACCAAAAACGCTGCTTGAAACCGCAGGTTTCAAGACTTCCTGCGCGGCTGGGTGCATCAGGAAACGTGACCGTGTACCACGCGAAAATCCGAATAGCGCTGATAACCGCACAACGAATCGCTTGCGGTCCTCTTATCGCTGCCGCTCCCGCATACGGCGCGGTGGGTGTGCGGGTCTACCGATTTGAGCGATTATCAAATCGCGCACTTGCCGCCGCCGGCGGCAAGTGTATGTGCGGCCCGCTGGGCCGCGGAGAATTTAAGATCATGGTACATCGCAGTGTAGAGAAGCGACCGCAGCATTGTTCCGCGGCGGTAGGATGCGGCGCTATCCTGCGGCACGTGGGAGCGGCAGCGGGGATAGAAGTACAGGCGATTCGTTGTGGGACCTTTTTATGATGCAGTTGCAATCGGAAAAGGGAAATCCAAAAACCGTTGGTGTTTGGCGGCGTTCTTTTCCATATTTCTTTCGCTGTTGAAAGAAATATGGCCGCCG
>ENA-UAOV01000030-UAOV01000030.1-human-gut-metagenome-genome-assembly--contig:-NODE-30-length-90962-cov-11.113501_pt1 | contig 90962 bp, 67 predicted proteins | sample MGYA00243472_ERZ654562 | MGnify/ENA primary metagenome ERZ654562 (study PRJEB26926, sample SAMN06164391) | human gut metagenome | biome: ENVO:00009003; feature: ENVO:2100002; material: ENVO:00002003... | reverse complement strand
GCATCGGCATGAGCGAGGAGTTCCAAAAGCACATTTTTGAGCAGTTTGCCAGAGAAAGGACCTCCACCGTCAGTAAGATACAGGGTACGGGGCTCGGCATGGCCATCACGAAAAGCCTGGTGGATATGATGGGCGGCAGGATCACGGTGAAAAGCGAACAGGGAAAGGGCTCGGAATTTACCATTTCTCTGCGCTTCCCCATCGGCGAGGCGAAAACAGGACAGACGCCGCCCGCCGCAAAAGCTTCCGCCTTTACCGGAAAGAAGCTTCTGGTGGTCGAGGATAACGAGCTGAATCTGGAGATCGCGTCAACGCTTCTTAAAGAAGCGGGCTTTGAGGTAGATACTGCGGAAAACGGAAAGATTGCCGTTGAAAAGGTCGAAGCGGCCTCTGCCGACCGGTATGATCTGATCCTGATGGATATTCAGATGCCGGAGATGGATGGTTATGAAGCGACCCGCCGGATCCGTGCGCTTCCGGATGCGAAGAAGGCGGCGCTCCCCATTGTGGCCATGACCGCCAATGCGTTCGAGGATGATCGGAAAAACGCATTGCATGCCGGCATGAACGGCCATATCGCCAAACCGCTGGATATTCAAAAGCTGTTTCAGGTATTGTCGGAGCTGTTGAAATAAGCCATGATCGGTATAGACGGCAAACCGAGCTATGCGGGCATGGGCAAAAAGGATAGGTGAACGAATGAAGATCATATATGAACTTTCCTGGCTGTGGGAAACGCTGGGCATCGCATTGATAGCGGCGGCTGTTTGTGTGGTCGGTGCTATGCTGATATGCAGGGCAAAAAAGGAAAAGCTCCGCAAAAGGAGCGCAGTCGTTATCGGAATTGCCGCCTTTATCATTGCCATCATAGCAGTTATCGAGATCGCACGGATTCCGATGCCGCTTTGACGAAATGGGAGGCTTTGATATGGGCTATGCCGGCAGGGCGGGGGATTTTACCCCGCCCTGCCGGCATGTTATCCGATTTTCCCCGCGGGAGGGAATGGGTCATTCCTCTTCCTTCCGTCTGGCGCGGGTGGTGAGCATCACCAGAGCACTGCCGCTGACCAGCAGCGCCGCGGCCATGCCGCCCATGGGGAAGCCGTCGCCGGTAGCGGCGCTGGTCACGCCGGCCTTACCGCCGTCCTTACCGCCGGAGGTAACGGCCCGGGCGCTGTCCCGTCGGAAGGAGACGGAGGCGCTGCCGTCGTCGGAGACGATGGTGATGGTGCGCTCGCCGAAGGCCAGCGTGCGCAGGAACTGTGCGCGGAACGTGACGATCAGCCTGCCGCCGTCGGGATCAGCCGTCACCTCGTAGTTGGCGGGATCCACCGTCACGCCGTCGATCTGCGCGGTGAAGCCGTCATACTCCTGGCGGAAGGTAACGCCCAGCGGCTTGTCGCCGGGTCTCCATACCCTCACATCGTCCACGATGCGCAGGCCGATGGCGGGCAGGATGGTGTCCCTGCGGGTGATTTCCCTGACGGCAGTGGCGTCCAGATAATACTTGCCGCAGCCGGAGCAGTACCAGTATTCGATGTTGCCGTCGGCGGTGGAGGTGGCATTGACCTTGGTCACGCGGCGCAGGCTGCCGTGGTTCCCGGGTGCCGGATCGCCGAAGCTCTCGCCGCAATACCTGCACACCGCCGGAGCCTTGCAGGTGGCGGGAGTGCCCACGGTGTGGCCGTCGTTGACCGTGATCTGCACCTGGGTGCTGTTGCCGGCCCGATCGGTGGCCACAATGGTGTGGAGCTGGCTGTCCGCCTCAATGATATAGGTGCTCCCCGCAGCGCGGCCGGGGGCACTGACAGCCGCCGTGCCGTCCACGGTGACGGTATCCAGATACGCATCGGTGACGGTGAAGGTCACGCTGCCGCAGTAGACCGCGCCGTCGTCCACACCGGCGATGACCGGCGCGGCGGCATCCAGCACCACGCCGTCGGACCGCAGATAGGTGACGTTGCCCGCCGCATCGGTGATCCGTGCATAGGCGATGAGCCTGCTGTCGGGGGTGATGGCCACAGGCGCAGTGTAGGGCTGGAGAGTCATGCCGTCCAGCTGCGCCGCGGTATAGTCCTCCTCCGTGAGCAGGTACTCGATGGCCGTCACACCGCTGGCCTCGTCCGCCGCCGTCAGCGTCACGGTCTGCCGGCTCTTGTAGAACAGATCAAAGCTGATGGTATTCCAGAAGCTCTGCCACGCGTTGCGCTGGTCGATGCGGATCTCGCCGGTGGGATTGGTCTTGTCGATCTTGTAGGTGAGGGTGACGGACTCGGAGATATAACCGTCCGCCGTGTTCTTCACATAGAAGGTCAGGCTGCCGGTGCCCGTCTCATCGGAGCGGGTCAGGCTGCCGCGCCAATCGCCGTTGGCGGTATTGGTGCCGGACACCTGCCAGCCGTCCGCCGCCGTCACCATGAAGTCCTGATTCGTCCACTGGCCGGTGCCGGCGGTATACTCCGCGCCGGTGGCGGTATACGCCTTGATGCTGGCGGTGATGCCGGCGGGCTGGGTCAGGCTGTAATTGCCGGCTTTGCCGTTGGCGCTGTCGGCAATGGTAAACTCGGTAAAGCTGACGGGAATGTTATCGCCCGCAGCCACCGTGTCGAAGGTCGGCGTGCCGCAGCGGAGCATCAGTGTCTCGCCGTCCGCCAGATTCACCAGCGTGGGCGTGCCCTCGATGGCGGCGGTGTTGAGCCCGTCATAGAGCTTGTCGCGGACGGTCAGACTGCCGATGCTCAGCGGACGCGCCGTGATGGCAGCGCTGCCGGAATTGGGCTGTGCGGTGAGGTTGTAGTTGGCCGCGTCGCTGCCCGCCAGAGCGAAGCCCGTAAAGGTCACGGTCCTTCTGCCCACGTCGGGGCTGTCCGCGTTGGCCTGCCCCATCACCACGGACAGGTCGTCGCCGCTGATCTTGCCCTCCATGGCCCGCTCGGGATAATAGTACATGCACACGATGGCCGTGCTGCCGTCGTAGGTCTTGTCCTCCAGTGCAGGAGTGTGGAGCTGGATCTCCTTCGGAGTGATGGTAAAGGTCCCCGTCTTTTCGATGCGGTCGTAGTGCTCTGTCTCCGCCACGGTCAGCCGCACGTTGTAGGTACCGGCGTCCTCGGGCGCTGCGGTGGTATAGGCGCCGGGGTCCGCGCCGTCGGGCTTGAACTCCCATGTCATGACGCCGTCGCTCTCCGTATTGGCGGAGGGCGTCACAGGCTCGCTGTCATAGATCTTGTCCATGGAGGCGATGTCAGCGTCCACAGTGGACCTGCCCACGGTCAGCACCACGGTGGTGGAGGCCGGCGCCTGATTGTCGCCGCCGGAGACATAGGTCTCGCCCAAGGGGTCATAGGACACGGTCAGGGTGTAGCTGCCCGCCGTCAGCGACGTCAGGAAGCTGTTGGTCAGGGTGATGGCCAACTGGCCGTTGGCGGATGCGCCGATCCGATACTCCGTATCCCTTACCAGCGCTCTGCTGCCCATAGTGATGCTTCTCACCGTGCTGCCGTTGTCCTTCACACGGAATACGCAGTCGTCCGCGGAGGCTTCAGCGAAGCTGACGCGCTCCGTGATCTGCTCCGCGTCGGTGTAGACCACCATGCCGTCGGCATTGACCACGGTAACGTTGCCCTCCCGGTCGATGGCCTTCACATAGAGGAATCCCTTGCTGTTGGGAGTCACGGTAAAGCTGCCCCTGCCGTCGGTGTCCAGCGTCAGCGCCGTCCAGCCGTCGGCGGCTCCGGCGTCGGCTTTCTTGGTAAAAGCCGTGCCGCTCAGCAGGTACTCCGCCTTGTCCAGCCCCGCGCCCACATCGGCGGCGGTGACGCTGACCGTCTGTGTCTCCTTGAAGAACAGGCCGAAGGAAATACGGTTCAGGAAGTTCCTGAAGCTGCTGTTCCGGATGGTGATCTCCGCCGTGGGCGGCGTGTTGTCGTATGCGCCCACGATGCGCAGCAGGCTATTGTTGAAGTCTGCCGTCACCTGAACGGTGTAGCCGGCGGCGTCGCTGCCGGTAAATCGCTGCTTTGTGGTCAGCGCACCCTGCTCCAGCTCCAGGCCGTCCTCGCCGGTGTAGCCCGACAGCATGGTGACGCGGAGGGTGTAGGTCTGGCCGCTGCGCACCGTCCTTGTCAGGTCCGTCTCCTCCACGGCCACGCCCACATGGCTGGAAATGCGCATATCCACCAGACGGTAGAGGGTGAATGTCACGGTGGCCACGTTGCCCGCTTCGTCGGCGGCGGTGATGGTCACCGGCTTGCCATCGCCCTCGCTCAAGGGCAGCTCATACCGGCCGCCCGCGTCGGGGCGCACCTCTGCGGCTGTGCCGCTGCCGTAGGACACGGTCACATTTACCTCATTGGCGTCCGTTACGGTGTAGATCACGTTGTCCGTCACGTCCATGACCTGCCGTCCGTTCTCGGTCTTGAGCGCCGCGCCGTTCAGGAAGTCGATCACCGGCGCGGCAGTGTCCGTTTCGCTGACGTCGCCGCAGCCGCACTTCTTCTCATGGGTAGTGGTGTCCCATTCATAGCTGTGGTTGGAATGGGGTCTCACCGTGTAGCCCTGGCTCATCAGGCTGTTCACATAACCGTTTTCCAGATGCTCGATCCCAAAGTAGGCATAGCCGGTCTTCAGCATATCCTTCAGCAGCTGGTCGCCGCCGCACTCGAGACCGCCATACTCGCCGCCGGACAGCTCACCCTTCGCGCCGATATCAAATTCCACGTTGCTGCGGAACTTACCGGCAGAGGCCACCAGCTTGCCGCCGTCCCCGATCGTGACCGCATTTCGGAACTCAGGCTCGCCACTCTGTGCAGTCACGGTGAGCACACCGCCGCTGAGCACTTCGGTCTGATTTTCAACGGTGACGCTGCCGGTCAGTCCGACCGTACCGGCTTGTATCGTTATACGGCTTATCGTGCCGCCGGTCACCGCCGCCGCCGGAGTGCCGTCCCTGGTCTGGAGATGCCCCATGGCCGCGCCGTTGGCGGTCAGCTTAGCGCTGCCGTACAGCTCCACATCGCGCAGCACTGTGCCGTTGACGGTCAGGTCCGCCGTGTCCCTGACCTGCATATTGCAGGATACCTCGCCGCCCGAAAGGATCACCGCCGCGCTGCCGCCGGCTGTGAAGGCGGTATTGCCGGCCTTATGGCCGTTGAGGTCCAGCGTGAACTTGCCGCCGTTGATGCTTACATCCTCCGCCGCGTCCTGATACAGCCTGACGGTATACAGGGTGGCGTCCTGCACGCCGGCAGAGAGGGTCTTGACTGCGGCCAGCGCCTCGCTCAGTGTCTTGTACCAGTCAACGCTGGCGCCGCTGCTGACGGAGGCCGTGAAGCTCTCGCCGCAGGCGCAGGTGCCGTCGCTGCGGATGCTGTGGACGTGACTGATGACCTTGACGTTGGTCAAATTGTCGGTTTTCCCCTGAATGAACTCGCTTATGTCGACCCTGTAATAGACATAACCGCTCTTCAGCAGCTCGCTCAGCGTGCGGCCGGCGGCGATGCCAAGCTTTTTGTATGTACCGCCTGCCAGCTCGCCGACGGCCTCCTCCGCAAATTCCAGCAGTCCGTTGAATTTGGCTGTGGAATTGGGAACGACCGTCATCTTGACGCCGTCCCCGATGCGGACGCTCCCATCAAAGACGGGAGCCTCCCGCACGCTCAGCTCGCCGCCATCCGCATTGACCTGGCCGGTGACTTTCGCGTTGAAATGGACACGGACCTCACCGCCCGTCATATCGATGGTGCCCACGGTGCCGCCGTTCATGATCAGCAGCGCGTTGGCGCTCTCCACCTTGAAGGCCGACGCGCTGGCGTCGGGATAGAATTGCACGTTGGCGCTGCCCTGCAGCGTGATCCTGCCCAGCCCCTCCGCAGCGCTGACGGTCAGCGATGCACTGCTGACGGTCACGTCAGATACCAGCTTGCCGTTCTGGATGCCGATATCGGTCGTGCCGCTGATGGCCAGGCCGCTGGGCACGGTGGCCGTCTTGCCGTTGAGATCCAGCGTAAACTTGCCGCCGGTGATGCGCACATCCTCCGTCACATCCCGATGCAGCCTGACGGTGTAGCGGCTGGCGTTCTGCGCGTCGGCAGAGAGAGCCTTGACCTCGGCCAGCGCCCCGTTGAGCGTGTCGTATCCGGTGACCTCGCCCGCCGCGTCGGTCAGGGTAGCCACGAACTGGTACTGGCAGGTGCCGCATTTTCCGTTCGCATCGATGTCGGGGTGGCCGCAGGGCTCCAGCGTCACGTTGAAGACCCGGGACTCCGCCCGATAGCCGTGGAACGTCAGCTGGAGCTGGTACTGGCCGGTTTTCAGCGCGGTATTGCTGCTTACCGTAACGGTGCCGTTCCCGTCGCTGCTGACCTTAGGCGCATCCGCCGTCGACCACCCATCAATGGCGCTGGCGCGGTAATAGAGCTTGGCGTCGAATACCCAGCTCATGGCGCTGTCATACGCCGCCGTTACCTTCAGGCTGGGAATAGCGGGCGAGGTCTCGTAGACGGTCAGTGTGCCGCTCGCCGGTGTCTGCCGGATGATGCGCAGGGGTGCATCCACCACCTCGACCTCATGCAGCCGCTTCTGGCCGGGCGCGGACGTCGTATCCGCATTGCTGTCATCCTGCCAGGCATCTGCGCCCAGCACCGACCGGTACGCTTTGCCCTCGCCCAGCAGATCCATCACGTTCTCATTCGGATCCATCAGGGTGATCATGTCGAAGTAGCCGCCGTTGAGCAGCAGCGTGCCGTCATCCCGCTGCACGATGCCGCCGCCGAATTTGCCGCTCTCGACGATGATCCTGCCGCCCTCTGCGGCGTTGGGCACGCACGGCTGCCCCACCTTGATGGACGCGCTGTCCGTCAGGGTCACCTCGGCGGTCTGTGCCGCGAAGAAGTTGTTCTCAGCCACCGTCAGCTTCCTGCCGTTGAAGTCGATGGTAAAGGTGCCCGCCGCGATGGTGTAGTTCGCTTCCACCGCCGCATCCGCCAGCAGCCTCACGGTGCTGCCGTCCAGACGCGCCGCCGCGTCGACGGCTTCCTCGAAGGTCCCATAGCTGGTAGTTCCACCGGCGGCGTCCGTCACCGCTGCCGCCGCCACCTCCGCGCCGCAGTTGTTGCACTTGCCGTTGGTAACGCCCGCTCTGTGGTCGCAGACGGTGACCTCCAGACTCTGCGCCGGAACGTCATTCCTGACATAGGTGCTGTTAAGGAACTTGTATCCATCGGTCACGTTGTCAAAGTCCCGATAGGCCTCGCTGCCCTTGATGGACACCGTGTCCGGTGTGAACGCCGCGCGGCTGGCAGCGGTGCCGCCGGCAGCCTTGAAGCTGGCGACTCCGCTGAGCCCGATGGTAAGCTCGCCCATGTCCGTATGGTTGACGCCGTAGCTTATGACCGTCCCACCGTCCAGCCGCTCGGGATTGCCGATAGCGGTCACGCGGCCCGTGCCGTTGACGAACAGATTCGCCTCGCCGGCGTCCATCATATTGATACCGGCGCTGAAGCCGTTGGTCTCATTGGCGGAGGACCCGTTTGTCAGCTGGCCGCCGTTGGCGTTCAGCACGCCGCCGCTGTTGACCGTCACCTCACTGCGGCTGGTCATCTGCAGGCCGACGCTGGCAAAGCTGTTGCCGCAGGGAGCCACGCCGCCGCTGGCGTTCACCGTGGCATTTTCAATGACCGCGTTATTGCCCAGATAGATACCGCCGCTGATGGGCTTGATGCTGGAATTGAGATCCTGCACCGCCGTGCCGCCGTTGGCGTTCAGCACGCCGCCGTCGGAGACGCTCACGCTGTTGCCGGACACGCCGTAGCTCTGGAGGCCGCTGCCGCCGGTGGCGGTGACGGTGCCGTTCTTCACGGTCACGTCGCCGAAGATGCCGTAGCTGATGCCGGCGCTTCCGGCGCTGCCGCCGTCCGCGACCAGCTCCGCGCCGCCGTCCACATAGACAGCGCCCTTCACGCCGCAGCTGTCCTTGGCCTTTACGTTGCCGATGCCGCTGCCGTTGGCCGTCACCCTCGCGCCCTGCTCCACGCGCAGCGTATTGCCGCCCATGTAAATGGCCGCGCCGCTGGTGCCGTTGTCAGAGCTGGTACCGTTGTAGTTGACGGTCAGCTCGCCGCCCGTGTACGCATCATATGCATGCGCAACGGTCAAATTGCCTTCCGCGCGCCAGCCCAGACCGTTGACGGTCAGCGCGGCGTCCTGCCCCAGCTTCACCGTCACATCGCCCTTGGACCACACGGCGCACTCGTTGGCGCCGCCGCCTGTGATGCTGCACTTGCCCACCACCTCCACGGTGGCGCCGGCCGGCAGGACCAGCGCATTGGAGCCCTCGGCCTCGATCTGCACCTTGTATAGATACAAATAGTTCGCGCCGGCGACCCACCGGTACCCGCCGTCGGCATCCAGCGAGACCTGATTATCTCCCGTGGTCAGGTCAAGGCAGACGACCTTCTTCACCGCGCCTGTCTGCGCCGCCGCGACGCTTTTGACGTCCCGGGTCACGGTGTAGGTGTCGCTGCCGCCCCGCTTCTGTTCCGTCCGTATCTGGCCGGACGCGGCGGGCAGGTTCTCCGCCATCGCCGCCCACGCCGTGGCGGGCAGCAGGGAAAATACCATCACCGCCGCCATCGCCACCGACAGGAGCCGTTTTTTCAAACTGCTGTTGTTCATCTCACTTCTCCTTCTTGCCCACTTGACTGCCTGCTCTTCACTTCTCTTTCTTGCTCATTTGGCTGCTTACGTCTCTCATCTGACCGATGCATCAGGTGCAAAATTTGTATCCGGCTGCCGGAAGGAATGATGATCGTCCAGATCGGTTAATTATCATTTTACCACGGGGATCGCGCAGAAGCAACATTTTTTAACGCATGATCTTCATAAACGGCAAAAACCACGATAGATGCACATTTTTTAATCGCATTTAACAGCCCCCGCAAATCGCCCCTTGACATCCTCCGGCGCAGTCATGATAATATACATATTGCAGCTTTGCAGGATTTCTTTCGAAGACCGCGAGGAGGAACGGACCCCATGGAGAATTACAAATTTTCGACCTTACCCTATCAGCGCCCCGATCTGGAGGCCCGCCGCGCCCAGCTGGCCCGGTGGCAGGACGCCGTGGAGCAGGCGGAGAGCTTCGATGCGCTGCGTGCGCTGCTCTTTGAGATGGACCGCGCCAACGGTGAGCTGTCCACCCAGTGCGCCATCGCCCACATCCGCCACACTCTGGACACCCGCGACGCCTTCTATGAAGCGGAGATCCACTACCTGCAGGACACCCTGCCCACCCTGGGCGCCGCCGAGGTGGCGCTGAGCGAGGCCATCGCCTCCAGCCCCTTCCGCCCCGACATCGAGCGGGAGTTCGGCAGGCAGTATTTCGTCGCCATCGACCTGCAGAAAAAGCAGTTCTGCGAGGCCAACGTCCCCCTGCGCCAGCAGGAGTCCCGCCTGACCAACGAGTATCAGAAGATCATGGCCGCCGCCGAGATCCCCTTCGACGGCAAGACCCTGAATCTCTACGGCGTGCAGAAGTACTTCGAGCACCCCGACCGCGCCGTCCGCGCCGCCGCGGTCAAGGCGTACTCCGCGTTCTACGAGGCCAACGAGCCCCGTCTGGAGGAGATCTGGGACGAGCTGATCCGCATCCGCAACCAGATGGGCAAAAACCTGGGCTATGAGAACTACATTCCCCTGGGCTACCTGGAGCAGGGCCGCACCGACTACGGTGAGAAGGAGGTGGCCTCCTTCCGTGAGCAGGTGCGCACCGTCCTTGTTCCGCTGTGTCAGAAGCTCTATGACGCGCAGGCCAAGCGTCTTGGCATCGACCATGTCATGTGGCACGATGAGAAAATGGTGTTCCCCGACGGCAACGCCGAGCCCGCCGGCGATGCAGAATTCATGGTCGAGACCGCCCGGAAGATGTACCACGAGATCAGTCCCGAGACCGGCGAGTTTATCGACTTCATGATCGACCACCAGCTGATGGACCTGGAGAACAAGCCCGGCAAGGCCTCCACCGGCTACATGACCAGCCTGCCCAGCCTGAAGGCCCCCTTCGTGTTCTCCTGCTTCAACCACACGATCTTCGACATGCAGGTCCTGACCCACGAGCTGGGCCACGCCTTCGCCGGCTACATGGCCATGCGCAGCCAGCCCATCTCGGACTATTACAGTGAGACCACCGACATCGCGGAGATCCACTCCATGTCCATGGAGCAGTTCGCCTACCCCTATGCCCAGTGGTTCTTCGGCGATCAGGCGGACAAGTTCCGCTTTGCCCATTTGCAGGAGGCGCTGACCTTTGTGCCCTTCGGCGTGGCTGTGGACGAGTTCCAGCACATCTGCTACGCCAAACCCCAGCTGACGCCCAAGGAGCGGACGTACCAGTGGCGCCTGCTGGAGGAGAAGTACATGCCCTGGCGCAGGTACGACAATGACGCCTTCATGGAGCGCGGCGGCTACTGGTATCACAAGCTGCACATCTACCTCTACCCGTTCTATTACATCAACTATACGCTCACCACCATGGGCGCCATGGAGTTCAAGAAGAAGTACGCCGAGGATAAGGCGGCGGCCTGGCAGGACTATCTGAAGCTCTGCAAGACCGGCGGCAGCCGCAGTTATCTGGAAACCCTGCGTTATGCGAATCTGGCAGATCCCTTTGAGGCTGGTTCCGTTGCGCGTGCCTGCGGCTACGCCGAGGACATCCTCCTCCGCCAGCTCGCAGAACAGGAGAAATAAGCGCTGTATCAACTGCAAAAGCTCCCCCTGCCGGCATATGCCGGCAGGGGGAGCTTTTCATACGCTTCCGCCCAGCGGGGTCCTTATTCTTTCTTTCTGCGCTTGGACGCTGCGATCACCGCCGCACCGGCCGCCGCTGCGGCCGCCGCCACGACGATCCACACCACGGCGCCGTTCTGCGCCGCAGGCTCCTGCTCCTCCGCAGGCTCCTGCGCATCCGGCTCCGCCGGCGTTATGCCCGCGGCCAGGTCGGTCATGTCGTACAGTGCCGTCTGGCCGTTCAGCAGCCGCGCATAGGCCGTCAGGGCGCACAGTGCCTGCTCCGTGGCGATATCGTCCGCCGCGCCGTCCCGCGTGTGGCAGAATCCGCCGTCCTTATAGTAGGCGCACAGCGCATCCAGCAGGCTCAGGCCGTACTTGATGAACCGGCTGTCCTTGGCAGGATCGATGCCCAGCGTGGTCAGCGCGATGATGACCTGGGCGCAGGACTCGCTGTTCACCGTGCCCCAGCTGCTGTAACCGCCGTCAGAGAGCTGCATGTCGGACAGGGTCTGCACGGCCTTGTCCACCGCCGCCTGTACCGCCGCGTCGTCGCGGTACGCCGCCAGCGCCTGCACCGCCATGGCGGTCATATCGGGATCGGCGCTGTCACCGGACAGAGCCCAGCCGCCATCGGCCAGCTGCTTGTCCAGAATGTAAGCCACCAGCGCCTCGCGGGAGGTCTGGTTGGCGTCCTCCGCCGCGGCGGGCACCTCATACCCGGCACTGTCCAGCGCGATCAGCGCGAAGATGGCGCCGTTAAGGCCCTGATACGTCACTTTGTCCATGTCTGCCAGCTTGGCCAGCAGATCATAGCCGCCCACGTCCGCAGGGTCCTTGCCGATGGCCGTCAGCGCCAGGATCACGCGAGAGTACTCGCTGAACTTCTTATCGCTGAGCTCGCCGCCCGCGTCCTGCACCGCCTTCACCACGCTGTCGTAGTAGCTGTCGGGCACCGTCCTGCCGCTGCGGGCCAGCGCGATGACCAGCCACTCGCTGCCGAAGGTCAGGTCGTTCTCGCCTGCCTTGTCCAGCGCCGTCTCATATTGGGTGCGCCACACGGTGTTCTCCTTGACGCCGGAGGTCGCCTGCTGCGCCTTCACCAGCGCGGCATACGTCTCCTCCGCCGCCACCAGCACCGCGTAGTTGGTGACAAGCGCCTTCTCCTCTGCCGGCAGCCTGTTGTAGGCCGTCCGTGCCGCTGCGATGGCGTTGCCGCTGTCCAGCGTCACATTCCCGATGGCGTCGATGAGCTTGATGACATCCGCCGCCGTCAGACTCTGGTCCGCCATGGCGCCGGCGTCGGGATCCTGCTTCCAGTCGGTGGTGTAGTACCACAAGATGTCGTCGCCGTCGGCCAGCTTCTTCTGGGTCAGCGCCACATTGGGCAGCACACCGTTGACCTTGTACAGCCAGCCGGAGTTGTCGCCGTGGGTGAACTCGCCGTAGGTGACGCCTCCCTTGGTCATGGATCGGACGTAGCCGCTGGCCGCGCCGGACTGGGTGATGCCGCTGTCCCTCAGCGCCTCGATAAAGGCGTGGTACACGGTAGAGCCCTTCTTCACGGTGACGCTCTTACCGTCCATCCACATGCCCGCCGGCGTGCGGATAGACACGGTGACGGTAATATCCTCGTTCTCCTCGGGCGGGTTCACCGGCACATCCGGCTCACCGCTGCCGGTGGCGTGGCCCGGCTTCACCGCCGTCTTGCTGAAATTATAGATATTGTACGCCTTGCCGCCGTTGGCGCGGAACTGCGCCAACGCTACCAGGGCCCGGAAGCCCTGCTCCGTGGCCAGTGCGTTGTCCTCACCGGCGTACAGGAAGCCGTTGTTGGCGTCATTGGCATAGCGCAGCATGTCCTCCACCAGCGTTATGCCGCTGGCGCACAGCACCGTCTCGGGATCCACGCCCGCGGCGATGAAGCCGATGATGAGCATGGCGTCGCTGTTGGCGTTGCTGTAATAGCCCGCGCCGGCCACATGGTTCGCCGCGCCCTGCACCAGCTTATCCAGCAGCGTCTTGGCGCTGCTGTGATCGGTGCAGGCACTCAGCGCCGCCATGGCCGCGCCCGTGGTATCGGGATCGGCGTAATACGCGCCGCCGTAGCTGCTGCCCAGAATGCCGTTGGACTCCGCCGCCGCGATGGTGGCGATCAGCGTCTCGATCTGCTGGTCAGTGAGCTTCACGCTGCCCTGCATGTTGGCCAGCAGCACGTAGGGTGCCGCCCACACGGTGACGCCGCTCATATCCATGGCCTTCAGCAGCGCCCCGTTGTTCACGGCCTTGCTGCTGCCCTGGGGATACAGCTCCGCGCTGTCCACGCCCAGCGCCCGCAGCACCAGCTCGATGCGGCTTCTGGCGCCGGCGTCCGTCGTACCGGATGCCTCGGCGATCAGCAGATCCATGATGTTCTGCCGTGCCGCATCGGTGAGTCTGGCGGTCTTACCCGCCAGCTGGCCGTAGGCCGCCATGTCCATGGCGCTCCAGCCGTCCTTGGTCTCGGTGAGGGTAGCCGCGATGGAATCCATCAGGGCGGTATCATCCACGATCCACGGCAGAGATACGCCGAACAGCTCCATGAGCTTGTCGTTCACCTGCTGCCACGTGGTCAGCTTCATGCCCTCCACCGCGGCCTGCTCGCTGCTGCCGGTAAAGCTGTTGCCCGCGGCCTTCCACTGGCCGTCCGGCTTCATGCAGTTTCCGTAGACATTCTTGACGGTGATCTGGTTGTCCAGGCCCGCCAGCGTACCGCCCAGCCGTCCGGCGAAGCCGCCGGTATAGCCGTAGGTGGACGTACCCGTCACCGACACCAGCCCGGCGCCCACAGCGTTCTCCGCCGCACTGATGCCTCCGGCGAAGCCGCCGGTGTAGTCCGTACCGGTGACACTGCCCAGACTGTAGCAATTCTTCACCGTGCCGTCGCTGATACCCACAAAGCCGCCGGTGTAGGACTTGCCCCGCACCTCGCCTTCGGCATGGCTGTCATAGATGCTGCCGCTGTTGTCGCCGGCAAAGCCGCCCACCATCACGCCATCCGGCGCGGTGACGCTGCCCTGCGCGGCACTTCTGGTGATGCTGCCGCTGTTCTCGCCCACCAGGCCGCCCACCTTCTCCTTGCCGGAGACGCTGACGGCGGCGGTACACTTATCCACGGCGCTGGCCACGGAGAACAGGGTCTCCTGATCGCTGAGACCCTCGTTCAGGCCCACCAGACCGCCCACGGCGCGGCTGCCGCTGACCGCACCGGACACGGTGCAGCTGCCGGCAAGGCCGGCCTTGCTGCCCGCCATATCCTGACGATCCAGTTCTGCCTGGGCCCAGCCCACCAGACCGCCCACGCGGCTGCCGCCGGTGACGTTCACATCGCTGAGATGCAGGTTCTTGATGACCGCGCCCAGCGTCACATTGAAGAATCCGGCGTTGTCGCCGCCCTTCACCGTCACATGGGACACGGTGTGGCCCTGGCCGTCAAACATGCCCGTAAAGGGCGCGGACGCGCTGCCGATGCCGGAGAACGTCACGCCCGACAGATCCAGATCCCTGGCCAGCTTGTAGTTCTTCGCCAGCACTGCGGGGTCCTTGGACGCCGCCAGCGCCTGAAGCTCCGCCACGGTGGAAATGGTCTCCCACTGGATGGTGCTGCCGTCCAGTTCCGCCCACAGCGGGCCCTGGAACTGGTTCTCGGTGGTGCCCTCGAACCACAGCACCCTGTCGCCGTCCTTCACCGACGCCGTGGAGGCGCTGACGTTGGACAGGGCGTCGTTGATGGTGAACATCCAGCCATCCGGCGCGTTGACTGCATGGCCGTTGATGGTGTGGATGAACCGTCCGAAGGTGGCGGTGGTGGAGTAGCTGTACGTCAGCTTGCCCTGCGCCTGAGCCGCGTCCATCACGTCCACCACGCGGGTGTTGCCCGTGCTCTCCACGGTGACATCCACCACGCTCTTGTGGTCGAAGTCGAAGGTGTACGTCTCCTTGTCATACGTCACCACGGCCACGTGTACGGTGATGTCCGCGGTTTTGGCCGTCTCCGGCGCCTTCACCGTGGTGAGATAGGGCAGGCCGCCGTTCACCGCGTCGTCGCGGGTCCAGATGCCGCTGCCCAGCTCCCGCACGAAGTCCGCCAGCCGCATCTGCATGCCGGTCCGCGGCTCCGCGCCGTAACCGTGAGCGCCGGTGTTCTCGCTGTTGTAGTAGCAGTTCCACACGCCCTCAGACTGGTCGTACTGGAAGCCGCTGTCCGGCTTGTTGCCGCCGATGAAGCCGTTGCCCTCTGCGCCCGTCACCGTGACGATACCCGCAGCGTAGCAGCTCTCATAGGCGTTGCCCTGGAATACGGAGCGTCCCACGAAGCCGCCGGAATAGCCGCGGCCCGACACGTTCCCCAGTGCGAAGCAGTTGCGGATGGTGCCGCCGTAGCCCAGGCCCACAAAGCCGCCGGCGTAGTCGCTCTGGGTGCTGACGCTCATGGAGGTCCAGCACCGCTCGATGAGGCCGCCCTCCTCGTTGGCGCCCACGAAGCCCGCGTGGCCCGTGGAGGTAGTGGAGTTGGAGGTCAGCGTACCGCCCTCCACATAGCTGTCACGGATGGTGCCGTAGTTCCGGCTGACCATGCCGCCCAGCACCGCGCCGGTGTCGGCGGTGATGTTGGTGTTCACCACGGCGCACTGCTCCATGAGGCCGTAGTTGTTGTGTACCAGCACCGCCGCGTTGTCGGAGAACAGCACGTTGGCGTTCTCCACCTTCAGATCGTAGATATAGCCGCTGGCCCCCACGTACCAGAACAGGCCGGAGTCATAGTTGCTCAATGTCAGGCCGCGGATGACGTATCCGTTGCCGTCCAGCACGCCGTTGAACCGGTTGGTGGTGTTGCCGATGGACTTGGTCTTGGTCTGATAGGCCGCCGACAGCTGGGAGAAATCCAGATCGTTGGCCAGATAGTATTTCTTGCTCCACTCCACCTTCTGCTGGCTGTCGGATCTGCTGTCTGCGGGATCGGAGGGCATATCCTCCACGTTGGCCAGGTCGATCCACTGCTGGGCGGAGGTGATGGCGACCCACGTGTCGTCGTGGTCGTCCGGTACCTCCGGCGTGCCGCTGCCGTCATAGATGACCGCCTGGGACGGGCGGCTGTCCGTCAGGCCCATTGTCTCCAGGATGTCCGCGTCGGAGTGGGCGATGACCTGCGCAGCATAGCGCCGCCCGGCGGCGAAGGTGTTGCCCAGATCCGCCATGCCCGCATTTCCCGACACCTCCACGGGGGTCAGGGTGCGATAGCTGCCATCGTCCTCTACAATGGACAGCAGGATGGTGTAGATCTGCTCCGCCGTGAAATAGGGCTTCTTGTCCCAGCGCAGGACCGTACCCTCCCACTTCACATTGGTGACGGTAGACATGCGGTCATAGGGCATCTGATAGCCCGCCACATACTCGTCCACATACTCCAGAGAGGGCTCGGTGTACGCGCCGTCCACCACTGCCGTCACCGTGGCGTAGTACACGCCCTCGCCCTGCTCCGCCAGCTCGGCGGCGCAGTCATAGTCGGTCTCCGTGCCGTTGGCGGTGAAGGCCGTGGCGCGGGCCAGCACCATCTGGGTGTAGTCCTCGCCCTCCACAAGCTCTGCGGTCTGCCGCCACAGGGTGATGACATACCCCTCCGCGCCGTCCACCGCGTCCCACGTCAGCTGGGAGGAGGCCAGCATGCCCACGCCATCCTCCACCTCCACGGCGGAGGAGCTGGTGAGATGCACCTGCTCCAGCCCGAACTCCACGTTCTGAGCCAGCACGGGGTCCTTGACCACCGGCGTCAGCTTCTGCCACTTCAGCACCGGCATGCCGCCGTTGCGGCCCGCCACATGCTCAAAGGCGTCGCTGATGGCCAGCTCCTGCAGCTGCTGGGCGGTCTGCGCCGCCGCGCCGCTGTTGCCGTCCGTGCCGCTGTCCAGATAGAAGCAGTTGCTGATTCTGCTGTTGGCGCCCGGGGCGATAGCGCCGGTATTGGTGCCGGTAACGGCGCCGCTGTTGTAGCAGTTGGCCACCGTGCCCACGAAGCCGCCGTAATAGCCGCGGATACCGCCGCCTGCATAGCTGCCGCCGGTGATGCTGCCGGTGTTGTAGCAGTCGCTGATGTTTACCTCACCGGTGTTGCCGCCGCTGATGCCGCCGGCCCGCGCCTTGCCGCTGATGTCGCCGGTGTTGTAGCAGGCGCTGATGGTGACCACGGTGCTGCCGCTGTGGTTCTTGCCCAGGATGCCGCCGCCGTTGTTGCCGCCGCTGACGGCCACTTCGCTGCCGCACTCCGTGATGGTCACGGTGCTGCCCTTGGTGCGGGCCACAAGGCCCGCCGCGTCGCCGCTGCTGCTGTCGGTGCTGGCGGCGATGCCCTGCACCACCACGCCGCGGATCTCCGCGTCCTTCACCACGCCGAACAGGCCCGCGTACCGGGTCTCCGCCTTCATGCGGGACACCGTATGACCCTGGCCGTCAAAGCGGCCCGTGAACTCATGGGAATCTGCGCCGATAGGCGTCCAAACGCCATCGCCCAGGTCGATGTCCTCCGTCAGGACGGCGTATAGCCTGGTGCTGCCGTTCCCTGCGTTCACCGTCTGGGCCAGCCACGCCAGCTGCTCGCCGTTCTCGATCTCGTAGGGGCTGGCCTCCGTGCCGTCGCCCACCTCCGGCGCCGTGACGGTCTGGCCGTCCCAGGCGGCGGAGGGCTCCAGCACCACCGGCACCGTCACATCTCCGCTGACCCCCAGCGTCTGGCTGACCTTGGCGTAGCCCTTGGCCCGCACCGTGTAGGTGTAGGTGCCGTCGGGCAGCCGATAGCTGCCGTCCTGCTCCGCCGCCACGGTCTTGCCGTTCCACTGCACCGTCACCGCCGCACCGGCGTCCTTGGGCGCCACGCTGAATCGGACGGTGCGCTTTTCCACCGGCGTCAGCGTGATATCCTTCCGGGCCGCGCCGCTGACCTCGATGGTGCTGCTCTCATCGGCATAGCCGAAGGCGAACGCCGTGTAGCTGTATGTACCCTCCGGCAGGCGGAACGTCCACACGTTTCCGTTCTGCTTGCCCTTTGCGCCGTCGATGCGTACCTCCGCGTCCTCCGGCGTCACGGTAAATGTCACCTCATACGTGGTGATCTGCCACGTCAGGATGGGATAGCCCCCGTTGATGCTCTTGGCGTCCTGCATGAACGCCTCGCCCAGCGCCGCAGCGCTGTCCAGCGTTTTCAGCTGCTGCTCCGTCACCTTCACAGCCTTGCTGTCGCCGACGCTCAGCGTGTCGGGGTAGCAGCAGTTGGCCACCACCGTCGAACTGTAGCTCACCTTGCCGAACACCGCGCCCGCGCCGCTGCCGGTAACGCTGCCCGCGGCATAGCAGTTCTTCACCGATGCGTAGGAGCTGTCCACATACGCGCTGATGCCGCCGGAGTACCAGCCGCCGCCGGTGATGGTGCCGGTGCTGTAGCAGTTCTCCACTGCCACCTGGCCGCTGATATTGGCCGCGATGCCCGCCGCGCGGTGGCCTTTGGAGGTCACATCCCCCACATTGCCGCAGTTCTTGATGAACTTTTCGTCGCTGCTGTACCCGCCGGCCACATAGCCCACGATGCCGCCCACATACTGGCCGCCCTTGACGGACGCCCTGTTCAGGCAGTTCTCCACGCCGCCCGTGGTGCCGTATAGCTGGCCCACGATGGCCGCGATGCCGTACCTGCTGGAATTGCTGGTGACCTCCACGCGGCCCTCCACCGTCACATTCCGGACGGTGCCGCCGTTGACGGTGCCGAACAGGCCGTAGTCCATGGACGTACTGCCGGTGACGTACAGGTTCCGGATGGTGTACCCCTGCCCGTCAAAGGTACCCTTGTACGCTTTGCCGGTGCCATTTCCGATGGGCGTCCACGCCTCATCGCCCAGGTCGATGTCATTGCACAGCACCGCGCTGAAGCTGGTGCCGTCGGACACACCGGCGTTCACCTGCTGGGCCAGCCACGCCAGCTCGCTGCCGCTGGTGATCTGGTACACGCCGTCCACTGCGGCGGGCTCGCTGATGTCGCCCGCTCCCTCCCAGGCGGACTTGGCCGTCATGGGGATGGTCACGCTCCGCGTCCCGCTCTCGCTGACGCCCGTCAGGTCCACGGTACCGCTCTGCTTGCCGTAGTTGGCGCTGCGGAAGCTCCAGTCGTAGGCGTAGCCTGCGGGCAGGCGGAACGCCATGCCGTCGGAGCCTTCCTCCGCCGCCATGTCCCGCTCACCGGTGCGCACCGTCAGCTTCCCGCCGTCCACATCGGTCTTGCCGTCCGCATAGGCGAACGTCACTGTGACCACCGGCTTCTCCGCCAGCACCACCGGCTCCTGTGCGTCGCCGCTGACGGTGACGCTGCCCTGCCCCGCCGCGTAGCCGAAGGCGGAGACGCTGTAATAGTAGGTGCCCGCCGCCAGGGTATACGCCGTGCCGCTGTCCGCCGCGATCAGCGCCGTCCGCGCCTCATCGCCGTACAGCGAGAACTGTGCGTCCGCCGGCGTCAGCTGGAACGCCACACGGTACACCCGCGTCCACACGGCGTACAGGTCGGTGTCCTCCGTAATGGTGATACTGCCCTTGTCGGCGTAGGCCACCGCGCCGTCCGGCGTCGTGGCCCAGCCCTCAAAGCGGTAGCCGTCCCGCTGGAACGTATTGGCCTGCAGCGTGCCGCTGCCGAACACGCCCTGCTGCACCGTGGTCTCCGTGCCGTCGTTGGCATGGAAGATCACCTGCGCCGGCAGCGAGGCCTTGAAATTGCTGAGCCACATGCAGTTGCTGCCGCTGCTGGCATAGCCGCGGTAATAGGAGATGGTGATGACGTCACCGGCAGTGGCCTGCACGGTGGCCGTGCCGCTGTCCGTCCCTTTGACGATCTCTGCCCCGCTGCTGCCGTAACTGCTGTACGTATACAGCGTCTTGCTGCCGTTCTTCACCTCCATGCCGCTCTGGCTGGGGCCGCTGAGCCGGTAATCGAAGGACAGCTCCGCCGCCTTCAGCATCGTCACCGTCAGCGTCGAGCGTGTGTAGCTGGCCGAGCTGTTGCCGGATTTCAGCTCCTCGCCGTCCCTGACAAAGCCCCGCGTGGCCGCGTTGGCCACGGTGGCGATGCCCTCCCACTCGTCGAAAAAGCCCTCCAGCTCCGCGTCGGCGGCGCTTCCCGCCAGCGTGGACACACCGTACCGTCCGGTGTCCTCACTGCTGCGGTAGACGTCCTCCGCCCACACGCCGGTAGGCAGCATGCTGGTAAGCATCAGCACCACCAGCAGCCACGATACCACTCGTTTCTTCATGTCTCTGTCTCCTTTTATCTGTAAATTTTCTGTCTTATAAGAGAAGGAGGCGGAAGGGGTCGGCAAACCCCTCCCGCCCTTATGGAAAGCGGACGGCTTGCGCCGTCCCGACTTGACTGCGGGCGGATGACGCCCCTCCCGCGAAAAAACCGGCCTCCCTGACAGGACAGCCGGCGCATTTGCCGCAAAAAAAGGCCGGTCCGCCCCTGTCGGGATGGTCCGCGCCCACTTCTGCTCTCTGCCACAACGAAGAAGCGCCGCTGTGTACCTGTTCTCCGCCGTGCAATTCTCCTGCCCTAACGCCCCGAGGCTGCCGCCTCCCGTACATGACCTACCTTCTCAGGACATCCGTCCCAATGGCTGCTGTTCACCACACGGCGTCTCCGCCGCTTTGGTCACTTCCTTGCGTTTACAGTGCCGTCCGCAGAGGGTCTTGCCCCTATTTCTTCAAAACTGCCGCCTGACCGTTTCCGGCCGTTACGGCGCGCAGCCACACGTCGTCACAGAACACGTTATCCACTTGTCGGTCCGGCGTTTACCGAACCATTTTATACTATATACGGTTTTCCGCCTCTTGTCAACGGCGGCGCTCGCCAAAAGCTGCCAAAACCCGCGAAAAGACAGGACAGGGACGCACTGCCGTGCGTCCCTGTCCTGTTTTTCAGGAAGGAAACTTTCCGCTGTTACCTCATAATATGTGCGCTCACTCCGCCAGGTACTTCAGTGCGACAGCGCTCATACCCGCCACGCCGGAGCGCATCACGTTCTCGTCGAACACGATCTTGCCGTTGTGCAGAGACACCATGTGCTCGCCGTGGCCCGCGTCGATCATCATGAACGCCGACGGCGTATTGGTGAGCTTGCCGAAGAAGCTGAAGTCCTCGCTGCCGGAGAAGGGGCGGTCGAGGTGGATCACCTTGTCCGCGCCCAGCTCCTCCGTGACCGCCTGCTCCACCAGATCGATCATGGCGCCGTCGTTATACTGGAGGGCGTAGCCCTCCTCCAGCTTCACCTCGATGTCGCAGCCGAAGGCGATGCCGATGCCCTTGCAGATCCGGTTGACCTCCTCGATGGCGGTATCCCGTGCCGTGTCGCTGAAGCTGCGCAGCACTGCCACCATCCGGGCCTCGCCGGCGGTGATGTTCACCGCGTCGCCGCCGGACATGGTGCCCACCGTCAGCACGGCGGAGTCCATGGGGTCGATACGGCGGGACACCACCGTTTGCAGCGCGGTGATGAGATACCCCGCGCAGGCAATGGCGTCGTGGGCGGTGTGGGGCGCGGAGCCATGGCCGCTCTTGCCGTGTACGGCGATGTGGAACAGATCCACCGCACTGGTGAAGTACCCCTTATAGAGCTGCATCCGACCCACCGTGTCATTCTCGGAGGGGCAGACGTGCTGGCCGAAGATGGCGTCCACGTGGGGGTTCTCCATGACGCCCGCCGCCACCAGCGCCCGTGCGCCGCCGGGCATGGTATCCTCGCTGGGCTCAAAGATGAACTTCACCGTACCCGCAAAGGAGTCCCGCATATGGCACAGGGTCTTGGCCGTGCCCAGCAGCATGGTGGTGTGCAGGTCGTGGCCGCAGGCGTGCATGACGCCCTCCGTCTGGCTGGCAAAGGGCACGCCGGACTCCTCGTGGACCGGCAGCGCGTCGATGTCGGCGCGGAGCGCCACGCACTTGCCGGGTCCCTTGCCGCCGTGGAGCAGACCCACCACTGCGGTGGGCAGGGGCTGCTGGATCTCGTCCATGCCCATCTTCTCCAGCTCCCGCCGGATCAGGGCGCTGGTGCGCACCTCCTGCATCCCCACCTCCGGATGGGCGTGGATGTCCCGCCGGATGGCCACCAGCTCGTCGAAAATACGATCTACATACGTCTTGATCTCAGACATTTTCACTACCTCACTTCTGAATATCCGCTTAGCTTACAGCCAGCCGCTCATCACGCCGGCCACCAGCACGGAGGTGATGGATACGGTGACCATACCGGCCACCAGCATCTTGGGCATGATCTGGGCGTTGATGGCCGCCCGTTCCTCGGCGTTGGCGCCGGTGGACTCGGACACCTCGTTGGAGATGATGACGGTTCCCGGGAAGCCGAACAGGCAGGAGCTGCCGATGGCCATGGACATCTGCCAGCTGTAACCGAAGATCTTGCCCACCAGAATAGACACGACGGAGAAGGCAATGGTACCGATGACTACGCACACCAGCAGAGGCACCACCATGCCGCCCACCATCTCAGGGGTGGCGGAGGCCAGATTCGTGAAGATGGACAGGGTGATGATGGGCATCACGATGCCGGTGGCGTGGGCCTTGCCCAGCGCGTCCTCATCCAGGAAGCCCAGCTCCTTGCACAGCACGCCGAAGATCAGGCACCACACCAACTTGTTGATGGCGTCGTGGAACAGGCTGGACACCCACACGGACAGCAGCGCCACCAGAATGACCTTGGCGATGATGGCGTTGGGGGTGTTGTACTTGTCGGGCAGGGCGGGGATCAGCTTCTTGCGGCCCGCGGCGGCGGCCTGCACGGCGCCGGCGGCGGTGTCCACCTGCAGCTCACCGGCGTCGATCTGCGCCTTGATGCGCTTGGCCTCGCTCTTGAGGCACAGGGAGGCCACAGGGTAGCCCACGAAGCCCTGAGCGCACATGACCAGCGTGGCGAACACCGCCAGATCGGGGAGGTTTGCCTTGTTGGCCATATCCTGCATGGTCAGCGTGGCCACCACGCCGCCGGACAGAATGGGAGCGCCCACCAGCGCGAAGCCGCGGTCAACGATCAGCTGTCCCAGGAAGAACACCGCGGCGGAGATGGCGATGCAGGCCACGGCAGCAATGATGACGGTGCGCCACTGTGCGCCGAAGTCACGGAGCTTGATGGTGGTGCCCAGATGCACCAGCAGCATGGTCACCAGCAGGCCGGCCATGCTCAGCAGCGTGGAGTCGGCAAACATGGTGGTGGGGAAGATGCCTGTCCAGAAGCCGGCCAGGAACACCACGGACGCTACCAGCAGCATGGATACAATGGCCTTTGTTTTGGCGGAGATCATGTCTCCGATGGCGAACACCACAAAGATGACCGCCGCAGCTAAGATCGCATTCATTTTGATTTTCTCCTTTTCCTTTTCAGTTTGTGATTTCCATTTATTTGTAAACTCTGCCAATAAGAAAAGCGGCCCCGCCTGAACGACGAAGCCGCTTATCGACCCTTGTGAGGAGATCGAACCACGTATGTCATTTCAGCCGGTATCCATTCTGGCCGCCGTAATAATAGGCGCACCAAAAGTAGCCCCAATAGCAGGAGCTGTTACCGGCATAGTTACAGGAGGCGGCCTGGATCTTGCCCATGTCGCTGCGGACCATATCCTGCTGCATCATGTGACGGGTCATGGCTGTCTCCTTTCCGCCGGCACTGGACCGACACTACTCATTGTGCTGATTTTAGGACTTTAAGGCGCAAAAGTCAATTGGGCACAGTCACAGCATTCGTCCGCTATTTTTCGCCGTTTTTGTCGATACTGCACATAGACGCACCGTGAATGGTCACGTATAATGATACGAAAGCGCGGACACCGTCAGGGCGAGGCTCTGTGTGTCCGCGGGAAGTGCCGAAGGAGGATCGTATGACCGTTCGCATCCAGACCAACTGTACCTGTTGTCTGCCCGCCTGCTGTGCGGGCCTGGTCTGCTGCGCCCATTTCCGTCATACGATCTCTGCCGAGTAACGCGGCCTCTGCCGCAGCCACACCGTATTCTTTGAGAACGGTGGGAGATGTGTGACATCTCCCGCCGTTCTTTTTTATTTTGGAGGGTTCAACATGAGCAATACCGCAGAAATTGCACGCGCCATGGCAACGACCATGGAAAATGCGGCCATACCTATGTACGGGAAAAAGCTGCGTCTGCCGGACCGCAGCGCCATCATCGCCCTGCTCAAGGAGCTGCGGCGGCTGTTCTTCCCCGCCTATTTCGGGGACCCGCAGCTGATGGCCCTTCCGGCAGAGAACTATGCCGCGCTGCTGCTGGAGCGCATCGAAACGGGGATGACGGCCCAGATCGCCCTGGCTCTGCCGGACGGCGAGATGGCTCAGGCCGCCCAGATCACCGAGTCCATCATGGCGGAGCTGCCCCGCATCCAGCAGATGCTGCTGACGGACATCGAGGCCACGTTCGACGGCGACCCCGCCGCCGCCAACAAGGAGGAGATCATCTTTGCCTACCCCGGCCTGTTCGCCATCTTCGTCTACCGCATCGCTCACGAGCTGTACCTGCGCCACGTGCCCATGATCCCGCGGATCATGTCGGAGTACGCCCACAGCCGCACCGGCATCGACATCCACCCTGGCGCTCAGATCGGTCCCTGGTTCTTCATTGACCACGGCACCGGCATCGTCATCGGCGAGACCTCCGTCATCGGCAGCCACGTCAAGCTGTACCAGGGCGTGACGCTGGGCGCGCTGTCGCCTCGGGCGGGCCACGCCAGCCTGCCGGGCAAGCGGCACCCCACCGTCTGCGACGACGTGACCATCTACTCCGGCGCGTCTATTCTGGGCGGTCAGACCGTCATCGGCGAGCACACCGTGGTGGGGGGCAACGCCTTCCTTACCAGCTCTGTGGCCGACAACACCCACGTGGTCATCCATGCGCCGGAGATGGTTTTCAAGAACGCCTGAATGTATAACTATTCATTTTCCGCGCTTTTTCGTGCATAAATAATTTCCATCAGGAAGTATTTTACTTCCTGATGCGCCTCATCCGGAATTCATGAGGAAATCACCGGCGGACGCGGCCCTTTTGCGGGCGGTGCCCGCCGGTTTTCTGTCCATTTCGGCAAATCTGCTGCCGAATTTTTGTGTACTTCGCGGAGCGCCGGCGGACACACGTTTCTTGCCTTCGCCGCCGCATCTGTATTATAATGTGTACAGGAACATGTGAGGAGGCGCTTGTATGGAACGCATCAGTAAGGAAAACTACTATCTGGACATCGCCGAAACGGTACTGGAGCGGGCCACCTGTCTCCGGCGGGTGTACGGCGCCATCATCGTCAAGAACGACGAGATCATCTCCACGGGCTACAACGGCGCGCCGCGGGGCCGCCGGAACTGCGTGGACATGGGCTTCTGCACCCGCGAGGCCATGCAGGTACCCAGGGGTCAGCGGTACGAGCTGTGCCGCAGCGTCCACGCCGAGGCCAACGCCATTATCTCCGCCAGCCGGCGGGACATGGTGGGCAGCACCCTGTACCTGGTGGGCCGCGATGCCCGGACCGGCGCGCTGCTGGGAGACGCCACCAGCTGCGCCATGTGCCGCCGCCAGGTCATCAACGCCGGCATCAGCCGCGTCATCATCCGCCGGACGGAGGCGGAGTTCCAGGTGGTGGACGTAACGGACTGGGTCCGGCAGGAGGATGATGTGCCCGCTCTGTAAGGCGCGAAAAACCGTACATCCGGCCTGCGGCGCAAGTGCCGCCTGGCCTGATCGCGCCAGTGCGCGGCGCGAAAGCGTCTGCGCTCCGGCGGCAAAATACAACTGAAAAAAGGAGAATGTGTGATGTTGAACGACTCTAAGATCGCCGCCTACACGGCGATCCTGCAGGAGGAGCTCCTGCTGGCTACCGGGTGTACAGAGCCCATCGCCGTCGCGTACTGTGCCGCAAAACTGCGCGAGGTGTTGGGCGGAAAACCGGAAAAAGTGCTGGCCGAGGTCAGCGGAAACATCCTGAAAAACGTGAAATCCGTGGTGGTCCCCAATACGGCGGGCCGCCGCGGCATCGACGCCGCCATCGCCGTGGGCATAGTGGCAGGCGACGCCGACGCGGAGCTTCAGGTCATCGCCAACGTGACGGAGGAGGACACGGCGGCCATCCAGGACTATCTGGACCGGACGCCCATGGAGATCACCTGCCCTGAAACGCCCTGCCTGCTGGACATCAAGCTGACGGGCTGGCTGGGCGGGCACAGCGCCTGCGTCCGCGTGGCCAACAATCACACCAATATTATTTACATGGCACGGGACGGGCAGGTCCTGAAGGAGCTGCCGGTGACCGGCAACGCCGAGGATCATCTCCAGGACAAGTCCGTGCTGAACGTCAAGGACATCATCACATTCGCTGAAACCATACCCATAGACGTGATACGGCCCACGGTGGGGCGGCAGATCGAGAAGAACACCGCCATCGCCGCCGAGGGGCTTCGAAACAGCTGGGGCGCTAATATCGGCTCCACCCTGCTGCAGGGCGGGACGGACTGGGCCACCCAGGCACGGGCCTGGGCCGCCGCAGGCTCCGACGCCCGCATGAACGGCTGCGAGATGCCGGTAGTCATCGTGTCCGGCTCCGGCAACCAGGGCATCACCGCCTCCGTACCCGTGTGGAAATACGGGCAGCTGATGGGGGCCGACGAGGAAAAGATCCTGCGGGCCGTGTGCCTCAGCGACCTCATCACCATCCACCAGAAAACCGGCATCGGACGGCTCAGTGCCTACTGCGGGGCGGTGTCTGCCGGTGTAGGCGCGGGCTGCGGCATCGCATGGCTGCGGGGCGCGGACTACGAGGGCATCTGCCACACGCTGGAGAACGCCGTGGCCATGATCTCCGGCTGCATCTGCGACGGGGCCAAGGCCAGCTGCGCCAGCAAGATCGCCATGGGTGTGGGCTGCGGCATTCTGGGCTACGACATGTACCGCAACGGCGACAACTTCCGCTCCGGCGACGGCATCGTGGGCGACGATGTGGAGGACACCATCCGCCACGTGGGTGTGCTGGCCACGGAGGGTATGCGGGAGACGGACCGCGTGATCCTGAAGATCATGACGGAGTGAGGAACGCCGCGCGGCGGCAGAAAGCGTAAAAAGGAGGACCACCCTGCGGGTGGTCCTCCTTTTTACCGGGGTGCGGGGAACGCGCCTGCGCAGCGCGGAACTCTCCCCGCTGGGGACATGGCGGAAACATGAGCGGGCCGTCGGGGCCGCCGGCCCCTACGGGGTGCGTCTATCTGGGTGCGCCGGTATTCGGGAAACCGCCGATATGGACGCAACAATCCCGCTGCACGATAACAGACCGGCGCGTCTCCGCGCGGTGCGTGGGAGCGGCAGCGATAAGAGGAGTACACGCGATTCGTTGTACGACGATCAGCATATATTTTGGTCTTCGCGGGGTACACGGCGGCGTTTTATGACGCGGCCAGCCGCGCAGGAAGTCTTGAAACCTGCGGTTTCAAGCAGACCTTTTGGTCACTTTTGGGGCTGCGGCCAAAAGTGACCCGCGCCCGGGAGCGCGGAATATTCCCGCCGGAGGGAGTGATCCAAGCGCCGCCGGTGGCGGATACAGCGAGGTGAGCGAGTGGCCGCGGTCAAAATTTCAAGCGCCCGCCGTCAGGCAGCGCAGAAATTTCGGGCACCGCAACAGTGTTCCTTTTCGAACATAAATCGGGCCGCCGGCCCCTACGGGGTGCGTCTATCGAGCTGCGCCGGAAAATGCGGACGGGGTGCGGGGCGAAAAAAGCGAGATCAGGATAGAACGAGGTGCGCGATAGGCGTCGGGGGTGGTGAGAGCAGGAGATGCCATAGCGCGGGGACAAAATAGGAATATTCTGCTTTTCCACTTTTTTCATTCTCGGAAACGTTTTCGGCGCAAAGCACTATGTTTGCCGAAAAATGGCGATTTTTAACGGGTCTGTATGCGGCGTTAACGAAATCTGTACTTTTTAGAACGTTTATTAGCGCCAATTTTATGAAGATAGTGTTACCATATGAACATCAAGTTTCGACAATCCGGATGTCGAAAGGAAATCTCGTAAAGGAGTGTGTTTTTGTGACAACATTTATCATTGGTCTTGTCATCCTGCTGGGCGGCGCGGCCCTGTACGGCCGCTTCTGCGAAAAGGTTTTCGGACCGGATGACAGAAAGACTCCGGCGTACACCAAACAGGACGGCGTGGACTACGTGCCCATGCGCGGCTGGAAGAACAGCCTTATCAACCTGCTGAACATCGCGGGCACCGGCCCCATCCTCGGGCCGATCCAGGGCATCCTGTTTGGGCCCATCGCGTTTTTGACCATCCCCATCGGCAACGTCATCGGCGGCGCCATGCACGACTATTTCTCCGGCATGATCTGCCTGCGCGACGGCGGCACCCAGATGCCCGAGATGATCCGCCGCTACTCCACCAAGGGTATCTATAAGTTCTACAACGTGTTCGTGTGCGTACTGCTGCTGCTGGTGGGCGCTGTGTTCATCTACACCCCCGGCGACATCGCCGCCACGCAGGTGTTCGGCTTTGACGGCAAGGCCACCTCTGTTTCCACGTGGGTCATCTACGGTGTCATCTTCCTGTACTATCTGATCGCCACCGTGTTCCCCATCGACGCCATCATCGGCAAGATCTACCCCATCTTCGGCGGTATCCTGCTGTTCTCCGCCATCGGTATCTTCATCGGCATCTTCGTCACCGGTATGCCCCTGATGAACATCTGGGACAGCTGGGCTGCTCCCGTGCTGAGCCTCACCGGTGCTGACGGCACCGTGGGTACCTTCACCTACGCGGACTACTTCGCCAACGGTCACTTCCTGCCCATCTTCTTCGTGACCGTGGCCTGCGGCATTCTGTCCGGCTTCCACTCCACCCAGACCGCTATCATCTCCCGTACCATGAAGAGCGAGCGTCAGGGCCGCAACACCTTCTACAACATGATGGTGCTGGAGGGCTTCATCGCCATGGTCTGGGCTGCCGGTGCTATGGGCGTGTACAATCTGGCTCTGCAGGAGCCCAAGGCTGCGCTGGCTACCGGCACCGTGGGCGTTGTCTGCAAGTACCTGCTGGGCCATGTCGGCGGCATCATCGCCCTGATCGGCGTGATCGTGCTGCCCATCACCTCCGGTGATACGGCGCTGCGCGCTCTGCGTCTGAGCCTGTCTGAGACGCTGCACATCGACCAGTCCACCAACGGCAAGCGCATCAAGCTGGCTTTGCCCATCTTCGCACTGGTCATCGCCATCCTCGTGTTCGCCAAGGTCAACAACGACGGCTTCATGATCCTGTGGCGTTACTTCGCATGGGCCAACCAGACGCTGTCCCTGTTTGCCTTCCTGTGCATCACCGCGTGGATGTTTGAGAACGGCAAGGGTAAGTGGGCTTGGATCCCCATGATCCCCGGCTGCTTCTACGCCTTCATCTGCGTGACCTACATCGCCAACGCCCACATCGGCTTCAACATCCCCTGGACGCCGTCCTACATCATCGGTGTGGTGTGCGCCGCCGCCTATGTGGTGGGTTGCTGCGTGTACGGCAAGAAGCGCGCTGCCAAGCTGGCGCTGAAGTAACACATTTCCCCAGGCATTTCCGGATAAAGAGCAGCCCCGTCCATCGGACGGGGCTGCTTTTACGTCTGCGGAAACGCTATGAAAACAGGCGGGTGAGGCGGGTCATGGGGATCTGGTCGGTGTCGTAGCCGTAGGTCCTGCCGCTGGGGAAGGTGCAGCAGAAAAACGGCCCTTCCGTCCAGTCGTTGGCGGGGTTTTCCAGCGGCACCTGCCAGATGTCCAGTACCGTGCCGTCGCCGTAGGTGATGGTGATGAGGGGCGGGTCGGTGGGAGCCGTCCCGGTACGGCCTGCGCCGGAGGCGGTGATGAGACGCAGCAGGTCGCTGAGATCATCGGCGCCGGCAGGGACGGCTGCGCCGTCCACGGTGACGGTGAAGTCACCGGCGCTGCGGGCGTGGCGGGTGGCGTCGGTGAGGGCGGAGACGCAGGAGCGGAATTGCAGCTGGTAGCGGCAGGCCCAGACGGCCAGCGCGATGACGGCGGCGATGATGGCCGCCGCGATGAGAAGCGGCTTGCGCAGCGTCTTTTCCTTTTTGCGGCCTGCGCCGCCGCGGTCCACAGCGTCGTACAGTCCCATGGGAACACCTCCTGTTATCATTGTTACGTCTACCATCAGTTGACAAGGGCAGACACGGTTTTGACGGGCAGAAATGCGCCCATACTGCGTCAAGCCCCTTGGCAATACGGCAAGTATTCCCTGCGGGTCTTTTCTTGTCTGGACACATTTCTGCTCCGGCAAAACTGCTCCGCACCTGTCAGCGATGGATTTTCCAGGGATTTTTGGTTTTTGAGACGCAGGCGGGCGCGTGCCCGCCAAGGCGAAAAGGGCAAAAATCGCCGAAAAGGCGCGGTGACAGGCGTGTCTGCCCTTGTTAACTGATGGTATTATAGCAGGAGCTGCGGGGCGGCGTCCAGCAACTTCAGGTTGTCAGAGGGATATTTTTCTGCGCAACCTGAAGTTTACAAGGGCGAAAATGCGTGGTAAATGGAGGAAAAGGGGCGGTCGGGACGTAAAAAAAGACCTGCCTTACGGCAGGTCTTTTTGGTGCTGCAATGGCTTCGGGCCGGAATTACTCGGTCACGAAGGGCAGCAGCGCGATCTGACGGGCGCGCTTGATGGCCTCGGTCAGCTGACGCTGATGCATGGCGCAGGTGCCGGTGGTGCGGCGGGGCAGGATCTTGGAGCGCTCGGAAATGAAGCGGCGCAGCTTGGCAGCGTCCTTGTAATCGATGCACTCGCACTTGTCCACGCAGAACTGGCAAACCTTCTTGCGACGCTTGCCGGCGCCGCGGGCGGGTCTATTTTCGCGTTCCATAGCCATGGAAGTATCCTCCTTTATAAAGTTTCATGTGCGCTGAGGGCACATCAGAACGGCAGGTCGCCGTCCTCCTCGTCGATCTCGGCAAAGCCGGAGGGACCGCCGCCCACAGGGGCGCTGTATCCGCCGGCGGGAGCGGTATAGGCCGGAGCCGCGTAGCTGCCGCCCATGTCGCCCGCGCTGTCGCGCTTGGAGTCGCCGAAATAAACGTTGTCCGCGATGACTTCCCAGGAAATGCGGTTCTGACCGTTGCGGTCCTGCCACTTGCGGGACTGCAGGCTGCCGGACACCACGATCATGCGACCCTTGGTGAAGTATTTGGACACGAACTCGCCGGTCTGACGCCACGCGACCACGTCGATGAAATCCGTCTCCTTCTCGCCGGACTGGGACTTGAAATCACGATCCACAGCCACAGAGAAAGAGCAGACCGCCGTGCCGCTCTGTGTGCGGCGCAGCTCAGGGTCACGGGTCAGCCGACCCATAATGATGATCTGATTCAGCATTGCTGTTCTCCCTTACTCGCCCTTGCAGACGATCATGGAACGCATAATACCCTCGGTAATGCCAAGGATACGATCCAGCTCCTTGGGGAACTCGGGGCCGCTGGTGAAGCTCATCAGCACGTAGTAGCCCTCGGTCTTGTAGTTGATCGCGTAGGCCAGACGACGCTTGCCCCACTCATCCACGACGACGTTGGACGCATGCTGCTCTGCCAGAGTCTGGAACTTTGCCACGGTGGCGGCAACTGCCTCCTCACCCTGTGCAGGGTCGATGATGTAGACGACCTCGTAGTTGGCGGAAATCTTTGCCATACTTTTGCACCTCCTTTTGGACAAATGGCCCTCATTCTCAGATGAGAGCAAGGATATGCCCGCAAATATGCGAGCCTATTTATTATACCGGTTTTTTCAAGTCAGTCAAGTACTTTTCCCGATATTTTTTCGGTTTTTTCCCGCATTCAGCGGTTTTGCAGGTAATTCTGCAGGGCCTTGCTCTTTTCCAGACGCCACAGCAGCAGCATGCCCAGGCCGTAGCAGGCCACGATCTCGCCGGCACCCACGGTCAGGGCGTTGAAGGCGTAGGTGGGCCAGAAGGCTGCGGTGGTACCGGCCTGCTCGTAGGCCAGCACCAGACCCACCAGCACCATATTGGCCAGCACCGGCGGCAGCGGGGCCAGCCACTTCTTCTTACAGCGGGCGGTGAGCAGCGCGGCCAGCAGTGTGGCGGCGGAGCCCACCACGATGTCCAGCACGCCGTAGGGGCTGAGCAGGTTGGCGATGAGGCAGCCCACGCCCAGGCCCCAGGCCGTCTCCGGCAGCAGGAAGGGCAGGACGCACAGCGCCTCGGAAAAGCGGCACTGGATGGGGCCATAGGTGATGCCGAAGATGGAGCCGAAGATGCTCAGGACGGCATAGGCCGCGCCCACGATGGCGGCGCAGGTCAGTTGACGGGTGTGCAGTTTCACGAATCTGTTTCCTCCTTGGAATTCTCAAAAATATACCAATCGCCGGCGGCGGTGAAGCCCGCGGACTCCATGGCCTCGTCCAGCAGCGCCTGATCGCCGGATGCGCCGTCAGCGGCGGTGAGCGTCACCTGCACCGCGTTGTCCTGACGATCCACCACGGTGAGGTCCCAGCCCTGCTCCCGCAGGGCTTCGGCGGCGCTGGTCAGCGCGTCCTCCATGGAAAGCGGATCGGACAGGGTCAAGTCCCCGCCGGCGTTATCCTGATCGCCGGCGTCCTCCCGCAGCTTCTGCTGGGTGTTGTCTCCGGCGGCCCCGTTATCGTCCGCAGAGGCGGCAGGCATGCTCTGCATGGAGGGTTCAAGGCCGGCGCTGCCCGCCACGGTATCGTTACCGGCGCTTCCCGCGCCGGTAAGGCCGCCGCTGCGCACCAGCGGGATCAGCGCCGCGGCCACCGCCAGGCAGGCCGCCGCCGATACCAGCCACTTGCGGTAGGGCGCGGGGGTCTTCTTCTGCTGCGGCGTCTGGGCCACGCGGGCCATGACGCGATCCGTGAAACCGGCGGAGGGCAGCGCCTCCCATGCCAGTGCTTCGCGCAGCTCCTGATCCAGTTCATCAAACATCGGGGTCATTGCTGTCCCTCCTTTCCTGTGGGTTTGACGGACGCGGCGGTGGAAAGGTTCCCGCCGGACAGCAGCTCCTTCAGACGGGCCTTGGCCCGATTGATGCGGGATTTCACCGTGCCCTCGCTGATGTGCAGGGCGCGGGCGATCTCGCCGTAATCCAGCTCCTGCATATACCGCAGGAGCAGCACCTCCCGATGCTCGTCGGTAAGCTGGCACAGGGCGGCGCGGACGGCGTTCCGGGTCTCGCTGCGCTCCGCCGTCTCCTGAGGCGTGTCGCCGCCGTCCGGCAGCTCCACGCCGTCCAAATCGTCTGTGCCCCGGTGGCGCTTCTCCCGCCGCAGGCAGTCGATGGCGGCGTTGGTGGTCAGGCGGTACAGCCATGTGGAGAACCGGCTGTCGCCGCGGAAGCGGGGCAGGCCCCTCCATGCGGCCAGGAACGCCTCCTGCGCCGCGTCCTCCGCCAGCGCCGCATCGCCGCCGCACATACGCAGCGCCAGACGGTACACCGGCGCCTGATAGGTTTCCACCAGCTGACGGAAGGCATCGCTGTCCCCCTGTCCGCCCCGGCGGATCAGGTCCTTTTCCTCTATCATCGCAAATCCCTCTTGACCCCCGCCGACACGCGGTAGACATCCTCCAGGGTGTCCATGCGGACGATCTGCTCCTTATAATAATTGGCGTGGCTCACGCCCTTGAGATACCAGCAAAGCTGCTTGCGGGCCTCCAGCACGGCGATGTGCTCGCCCTTATCCGCGGCGGCCAGTTCCACCTGACGCACCGCCGTGGCCCACCGCTCCGCCAGCGGCGGCAGGGGCGGGATGGGCTCCCCCTCCAGCGCGGCCCGGGCCTGTTGGAACAGCCACGGGTTTCCGAAGCAGCCGCGGCCGATCATGGCCATGTCGGCACCGGTGAACTCCAGGATGCGGACGGCGTCCTCCGGTGCAAACACGTCGCCGTTGGCGATGACCGGCACGGAGACGGCCTGCTTCACCTCGCGGATGGTGGTCCAATCCGCCTGACCGGCGTACATCTGGGTGCGGGTGCGGCCATGGACGGCGATGGCGCTGACGCCCGCCTGCTCCAGCATTTTCGCCAGCTCCACGGCGTTGATGCTGCCCTTGTCCCAGCCACGGCGCATCTTTACCGTCACCGGCACGGGGCTGGCCTTCACCACGGCCTCGGCGATGCGGGCGGCCTTCTCGGGGTCCTTCATCAGGGCGGAGCCGTCGCCGTTGGCCACCACCTTGCCCACAGGGCAGCCCATGTTGATGTCGATGACCGCCGCGCCGGACACCTCCGCCGCGATCTGAGCGGCCTCGGCCATGCAGCCAGCATCGCTGCCGAAGATCTGGGCGGCGGCAGGGCGCTCATTGTCCGCCAGCTTCAGCAGGCCGCGGCTCTTTTTATCCTGATAGCACAGGGCTTTGGCGCTGACCAGTTCGGTGCAGCTCATGTCAGCGCCCAGCTCGCGGCAGATCTGGCGGAAGGCCAGATCCGTGACGCCGGCCATGGGCGCCAGGTACAGTTTTCCGTTGACGGTAACGCTGCCGATCTTCATGGCGCACCTCCCTATGGCAGTTTGACAGGGTATTATAGCACAGAAAACCGCGGTTGACAATCCGATTTGAACGGCAATACGGCCCGGTCAAAAAAATGCGAAAAAGGTGTTGACATCCGCAAGCCTTCTTGCTATAATAATCACGCTTGAGTTCCAAGACGAAAGCGCACATGGCCAAGTAGTTCAGTTGGTTAGAACGCCAGCCTGTCACGCTGGAGGTCGAGGGTTCGAGCCCCTTCTTGGTCGCCACATTTGCTGCTGTAGCTCAGTAGGTAGAGCGCATCCTTGGTAAGGATGAGGTCGGCGGTTCGAATCCGCCCAGCAGCTCCAAAAAGTCCTGTTTTCGAGAGAAAACAGGACTTTTTCTTTACTTTTTGACCAATTTAATCTGTGGGTCAGGGTGTGGGTCAAAGTTGACCCACACGCGGGAAACATAGCCAAAACCTGCAGAGCCACCCGGCGGGAGCGTTGCTCTCCGCCCAGTGGCTCTATTTCTTCGTTTTGATACCTTTTTATTGTTTCCGGCAGCGCAAAATATGTGCCGATTTGCGTTGCCGCTTGGTGTCTGCCGGGTCAATAGAACGTCATTGTAAATCATCCCGAAATGTGTTATCTTCTTCACGGAAATATACACGCGAAATTTTGCATTTTTTACGCGAAAGGGATTTTTTTATGCGCAAGATTCAATGCTGGTGCCGTACTAATGCTATGCTGGCCATTTCACTGCTGGCTGCGGCTGCAACGGCGTTCTTTGTCCCTCCCGACAGGGACTACTTAGGCTATTACGACCTCAAAACGCTCTCCTGCCTGTTTAGTGTTTTGGCGGTGGTAGGCGCTCTGCGAGACCTGCAGATCTTTTCTGCTCTTTCGCAGCGGATGGTGCGCACCTTTTCCACGGTTCGGGGCGTATGTACTGCACTGGTGGTCATCACCATGTTCGGGTCTATGCTTCTGACCAATGATACCGCCTTGCTGACATTTCTGCCGCTTGGCTGGTTTGTTCTTTCCTCTACCGGTCAGGAAAAGCACGCCGCACTCCTGTTCATTCTGCAAAACTGCGCCGCCAATCTCTGCGGAATGATCACGCCCTTCGGAAATCCGCAGAATCTTTATCTTTTCAGCTATTACGATCTTTCCGCAAGGATGTTCTTTTCGGCAATGCTGCCGCCCTTCATTCTGTCTACCGTTCTCATTCTCTTGTGCTGCCTGGCATTTCCCAAAGACCGGCTTTCCGTGCCGGAAGTGCAGGTCACAGTAGACTCCCGCCAGGCTGCCGTCTATGGCGGACTGTTCTGTTTAGCCGTTGCCATGGTGCTGCGGCTGGTACCCTATGTTCTTGGCCTGACTGTCATTGTTCTGGCACTCTGGTTTCTGGATCGGCACGCATTGAAGACCGTAGACTGGGGTCTGCTGGCTACCTTCGCCGCTTTCTTCACCTTTTCCGGCAATCTTGCCCGGATGGAATCGGTCCGGGCGCTGTTCGCCCGCCTTTTGTCCTACGGAACAATGCTGATCTCCGCGCTCACCTGCCAGATCATCAGCAATGTCCCTGCCGCCATCCTGCTCAGTCGCTTCACGCAGGATGCCCGCGCTCTTCTGGTTGGCGTCAATGTGGGCGGTGCAGGGACACTGGTGGCTTCTCTTGCGAGCCTCATTACGTTTCGGGAATATACGCGCCGTGTTCCCAATGGCGGAAAGAGTTTTCTTCTCCTGTTTTCCGGGATCAGCTTTGCATTTCTGGCGATTCTTTTGACTGTCATGTCCATTCCGATGTAATAAGCCGTTTCCAACAGAATGCGCTTTGGGAAAAGCTATGGGTGACGCCTGCCCCATTCCCGTTGTCAAGACGCTGCGCGCCCTGAAGGAGCTGAACGGCGCAGGTACGGTACAGACGCTGGTGGACAACAGGGCGGCTGTGGAGAATCTGACCCGGCTGGCTGAGAGCAAGGGCTGTGCCGTAGAAACGGAGCAGCTGGGCGAAAAGGAGTACCGCGTGACCATCACCGCAGGGGAGGACGCGGAGCTGCCGGACAGTGCCGATGGCATCTGCACTGTTCCCGCCGCGGCAGACAACACCGTGGTGGCCATATCTGCCGACCACATGGGCGAGGGCGGCGGAGGAGCTGTTCCGGCGTGCCGGTCTGCCGGGGCGGATGATCCCTGTCCCCTCTCAGATCGCGGCGGGCTGCGGTCTGGCGTGGAAGGCGCTGCCGCAGGAGCGGGACGCGCTCTGCACCGCATTGGACACAGCAGCCGTCGGTCATAACGGCTGCTTCCTATTGGAGATGTACTGATGGAAAAGCTCATCTATCTGGACAACGCGGCCACCACGCTCCGCAAGCCGCCCGGAGTGGCGGAAGCGGTGGCGCAGGCCATTCTGACGGCGGGCAACGCCGCCCGGGGCGCCCACGGCGCGTCCATGCAGGCGTCCCGCACGGTGTACGAGACGCGGCAAAAGCTGGCGCGGCTGCTGGGCTGCCCGCGCCCGGATCATGTGGTATTTACTTCCAACTCCACCACGGCGCTGAACATCTGCGATTGGGACTCCGCCGAGGTGTCGGACGTGCTTTATGCCGACTACGGTATTGCCACCCGCCCCGGCGCACACTGTGCGCCCCGTCTGCACGAAGCCCTCGGCACGGTGCGGCAGGGCGCGGTGCGGTTCAGCTTCTCCGTGTTCAACTCGGAGGACGAGGCGGACATGGCCATTCAGGCGGTAAAGGAACTGGCACAGAGCAAATAGGGAAAAGGCATCCCCGGGCGGGGATGCCTTTTCCCTACTCCTGCCGCCCCCGCTCCGTCACAACAGCGGGGACGCGGATGTCGTGTGTTTCCTGCGGAATATCCGGACACAAAAGCCTTTCCCGGCACAGCAGCAGCGCGTCGCCGGTATACCGGGCCAGAAATCGGTCGTAGTAACCGCCGCCGCGCCCAAGTCGGCGGCCATCCGCAGCCGCGCCTGCGCAGGGGATGATGGCCAGATCGACGCATTCCGGCGGTACTGCCGGTGCATTGTCCGGCGGCTCCGAAATGCCGTAAGCGCCGGGGCGAAGCACGGCCAAGTCAGGCACCTCACGACATTCCATGACGCCGGGAGAGGTACACAGCGGCACGCACAGCCGTTTACCGTCCGCCAATATCTGCTCCAGTAACGGCCGCGTGTCGATCTCATCGGCCCGTCCCACAAAGGCAAATACCGTGCGGGCGAGGCGGTATTCCTGCGTATTCAGTACATGGCGGAGAATAGCGCCGTCGGACAAGCGTTTTTCCTCCGGCATCATAGCCCGCTCCGCCGCTGCCAGCTCCCGCCGCAGCGCCTCCTTTTGCTGCTGTATCGTATCCATGAATGCCTCCTGCACAGCAGGCAGAGAAGCGCGGTGCATTCCTCTGCCTGCTTTGCTTTACGCTAATTTGGACGCCAAATTCTCCACAGCCTCGCCCAGCGCCTCCTCGAAGGAGGGGTGAGGACGCATGACAATCAGTAGCTGCTCCACCGTCAGGCGGTTCACCATGGCGGTACTCAGCTGGGAGATCATGTCGCTGGCGTGCTGGCACATGAGCTGTGCGCCGATAAGCTCGTGCGTGTCCGTGCGCGCCACCAGCTTCATGAAGCAGCGTCCCGGGTCTTCTATGATGGTGCGGGCGTTGCTGAACAGGGTACACTTGCCGGACACGGCGGGAATGCCCTGCTCCCTGGCCTCGGCCTCGGCGAGCCCCACTGCGGCGATTTCCGGGGCACTGTAAATGCAGCTGGGGATCACGTTCAGATCGATGCTGCCCTTGCCGCCGCACATCCGCTCCACGCAGTCCGTGCCCTGCGCCGCAGCCACATGGGCCAGCTGCACAGCGGCGGATGCGTCGCCGATGGCGTACACGCCGGGGATGCTGGTCTGATAGCTTTCGTCCACCAGCAGCCGTTTCCCGTTCAGCGCCGGGGTCAGCCCCGCGGCAAACAGGCCGTCGAAATACGCCCGGCGGCCAATGGCGCACAGCACCTTCTCGCCGGTGACGGTCAGCTCCTTGCCCTTCTGCTCCAAATGGACGCAAAGTCCGCCCGCCGCCTGCTCCACAGACCGCACCATGGCGGAGGTCAGCACCTCCACGCCCTGCTTTTTCAGGATCTGCGCCAGATTCTGTCCCAGCTCACGATCCAGCTGGGGCAGCAGATTGGCCATGCCCTCCACCAGCGTTACCTGACAGCCAAGATGACTGTAAAACGTGGCGAATTCCACACCGATAACGCCGCCGCCGATGATGACGATGGACTGATACGGCGTGTCTGTGCCCTCCAGCAGCTCGTCGGAGGTCATAACGCCCGGCAGCCCCAGTCCGGGAATGGGCGGGCGGACGTTCACCGAGCCGGTGGCGGCCAGGATGCGTTCCGCGGTATACCGTGTCACGGCGCCGTCCGCGCCGGTGACATCCACCTGACCGGGAGCGGCGATCTGCGCCGTACCCTCGATGACGTCTACCTTTGCGCCCTTCAGCAGCGTGTGGATGCCGGAGCGCAGCTTCTCGCTGACGCTGCGCTTGAAAGCGAACATCTCGCCGATGTCGTAGGAAAGGCTGCCGTGAACGCCCACACCCGCGCCGTTCACAGCGTCGTAGTAGACCTGAGAGGCGTGAAGCAGCGTCTTGGTAGGGATGCAGCCCCGGTTCAGGCAGGTGCCGCCCACCTCCCGGCGCTCCACGATGGCGGTATGCAGTCCCAGCTTGGCGGCGCGCAGCGCGGCGGTGTACCCGCCGGGGCCCGCGCCGATGACGATCAACTGATAGTCAGACATAGGAGTTCCTCCTGTGTTTTCAGATGTTTTGTGCGCGGATAAGGCGGCACAGGTCGTCTCTGATCTCCTCCGGCACCGCCGCGCCCTCTAAGGCGCGGCACAGAGCCCCGGCGGAGAAGGCACAGCCGTTGAGAGCGCCCTCCAGCACGGCGGACACTCCCGCATCCATGGCGTCGGTATACACCGCCGCATCGCGGCAGGTGCCGCGCTCCACCCGCAGGTGCAGGCTCACCTCGCCCCAGGGGAACTTATCCCCGCAGGCAAAGTCCAGCGGCGCACTGCGGCCGTAGACCCAATCTCGGCTGCTGAACTGCGCATACAGCGCGTCCAGCGCATGATGGTCGAAGTCCTGTTCTTGCAGGGGCGCAGCCGTCAGGCCGTAGACCTGCTCAAATGCCCGGTCCATGGCCTCCGCCGTCTTTTCAATGGTCAGACCGGGGCACAGCTCCCGCAGGTTCACCACGCGGGAACGCACAGAATCCACGCCCTTGCTGGTGATCTTGGCGGTGGAGGGGCTGAGATACCGCCCCATCTTCGTCATGTCGGCATCCACCAGCAGTGTGCCGTTGTGGAATGCCCTGCCGTTGTGGGCGTAAAAGGAGTTGCCGGAAAACTTCCGCCCCTCGGCCAGCAGATCGTTGCGCCCGGACAGCTCCGCTCTGAGTCCCAGCAGGCGGCAGGCCGTGAGAATGACCTGCTGCTGCCGGTGAAGATCGTAGTTTTCCTCTGTGACGCTGAAGGTGAAGTTCAGGTTGCCCAAATCGTGGAACACCGCGCCGCCGCCGGAGAGCCGCCGCGCCAGCACACCGCCCTCCTGCTCCAGAAGGCCGGTGCGGCACTCCTTCCAGGCGTTCTGGTTGCGGCCAATGACCACCGTGTTCTGATTCTGCCATAGGTAGAGAACGCAGGCGTCCTCCGGCACAGTCTCCGTGAGATACCGCTCCAGCGCCAGATTGCGATAAGGGTCTGTGCCGCTGCCGGAGCAGGTGAAAAGTCTCCGTATCATGCGTTTCTCCAGCGCAGCACGGGCCTGCGCGCCGCCTGTACCTCGTCGGGCCGTCCGATGGGCATATGGTGGGGCGCGGTGTGCATGGACTCCGCATCCTCAAAGGCCTTATGATACAGCTTGCGCAGCACCTCCGCCGCGTGATCCAGTGTCTCGGGGCCCTCCGTTTCCGTGGGTTCCAGCATCAGCGCCTCGTGGACGATCAGCGGGAAGTACATGGTGGGCGGATGGATGCCCTCGTCGATAAGGGATTTGGCCACATCCAGCGCGGATACGCCCGTTTCCTTCTTCAGGCCGCTGAGATCCAACACGAACTCGTGCATACACAGCCGGTCATAGGCCGGGGTATACGTCCCCTTCAGCTTTGCCAGCAGATAGTTGGCGTTCAGCACGGCGTTCTCCGCCGCCTCGGGGATGCCCTCCCTGCCCAATGCCAGCAGGTAGGCCAGCGCCCGCACCACCACCAGGAAGTTGCCCTGGAAGCTGCGTACCTGGATATGTCCCGGCTCCTCCGCCAGCGCGCTGTGGGGCAGGTATTCCTTCAGAAATGCCTTGCAGCCCACCGCGCCCGCGCCGGGGCCGCCGCCGCCGTGAGGGGTGGCAAACGTCTTGTGCAGGTTCATGTGGATGCAGTCAAAGCCCATGTCGCCGGGACGAACCACGCCCATGACGGCGTTGAGGTTGGCGCCGTCATAATAGCACAGGCCGCCGGCCTCGTGGACAAGGCGGGTGATCTCCAGAATGTTCCTGTCGAAGATACCCACGGTGTTGGGATTGGTGAGCATCAGCCCTGCGGTGTCCTCGCCCAGCGCGGCACGGAGGGCGTCCAGATCCACGCAGCCGTCCTCGCCGGAGGCGATGTTCACCACATCGTAGCCGCACATGGCGGCGGTGGCAGGGTTGGTGCCGTGGGCGCTGTCGGGTACGATGATCTTCGTGCGCTTTTTGTCGCCCCGCGCATCGTGGTACTGCTTGATGAGCAGCACGCCGGTAAACTCACCGTGTGCGCCGGCGGCGGGCTGGAAGGTCATGGCGTTCATGCCCGTGATCTCACAGAGGTACTGCGCCGCGGTGTCCAGCACCTGCCGCATGCCCCGTCGATCCTCCGCCGGGGACAGGGGGTGTACGCCCGTGAAGCCGGGCAGCGCCGCCATCTCCTCGTCGATGCGGGGATTGTACTTCATGGTACAGGAGCCCAGAGGATAGAAGCCGCAGTTCACGCCGTGTACCTGCTTGCAAAGCTCCGTATAGTGGCGGGAGATGTCTGTTTCGCTCATCTCCGGCAGGGTGGGCTTCGTCTCCCGCCGCAGGGATGCGGGCAGGGAAACGCTCTCCACATCGCAGGCGGGCAGAATGGTGCATCGGCGTCCGGGGACGCTCTTTTCAAAGATCAGCTTCATTTCGCCAGCACCTCCTTTGCGATGGAAACGGCCTTGTCCAGCTGGGCGCGGGAGACCTTCTCCGTGGCGCACCACAGCACGCCGTCCTCACCGATGGGCAGACCGCCCAAAATATCGCCCTCCGCCAGCGCGGCCAGTACGTTTTCCCGCTCCGGCAGACGGGTGACGAACTCGTGGAAGAACGGCCCGTCATACACCAGCTCCACGCCGTCGACGGCGCACAGTGCCCCGGCCAGATAGTGGGCCTTGGCCATGGACTGCTCCGCCGCCTGTGCCATGCCGTCCGGCCCCATGGCGGCCATATACAGTCCCGCCGTCAGGGCGCACAGCGCCTCGTTGGAGCAGATGTTGCTGCTGGCCTTCTCCCGGCGGATGTGCTGCTCCCGGGCCTGCAGGCTCAGCACATAGGCGCGGCGTCCCTGAGCGTCTGCCGTCTCGCCTACGATACGGCCGGGCAGCTTGCGCATCAGCTTATCCGTAGTGGCCATGTAGCCCAGATACGGGCCGCCGCAGCCCATAGGCAGGCCCAGGGGCTGTCCCTCGCCTACGGCGATGTCCGCCCCACAGTCCCGAGGCGTTTTCATAACAGCCAGCGCGATGGGGTTGCAGCCCATGATATACAGCGCGCCGGCTTCGTGGGTCAGCGCACCCAGCGCTTCCGCGTCCTCCAGCTGGCCGAAGAAGTTGGGCTGCTGCACATAAAAGCTGGCCACATCCGCTGTCAGCATCTCACGCAGGGCGTCCATATCGGTCTTGCCGTCTCTGGTGGGTACGATCCGCAGCTCATCGCCCGTACCGTAGCAGTAGGTATAGACGGTGTTGATGGTGTCGGGGTGCGCCGCACCGGAGATCAGCGTCACTCTGCGCTTGCGGTCGCGGCACATGGCGGCGGCTTCCGCCGCGGCGGTGGCGCCGTCGTATACGGAGGCATTGGACACGTCCATCCCCGTCAGCTCGCAGATCATGGTCTGATACTCAAAAATAGACTGCAGAAGGCCCTGACTCATCTCCGCCTGATAGGGGGTGTACGCCGTCAGGAACTCCTCCTTGGCGGGAATATATTTCACGATGGAGGGGATGTAGTGGTCATAGGCTCCCGCGCCCCGGAGGACCGTGCCGTATACGCGGTTCTCCGCCGCCATAGCGGTCATGGTGCGGCTGACCTCCAGCTCACTCATCCCGGCAGGGATATGCAGCGGCTCGGTGAGGAGCATCTGCTCCGGCACGTCCCGGAACAGGTCGCGGGTGCTGCTCACACCCACGGCACGGAGCATTTCCTCCCGCTGCGTCCCGGTAGAGGGAACGTAGCTGCCCATCGCTCAGCCCTCCTCGGTGCAGAAGGCTTCGTAGGCGGCGGCGTCCAGCAGCTCCTCACTGCCCTCCACGTTCTCCACCTTGATGAGCCATGCGCCGTAGGGATCGCTGTTCAGCTTCTCCGGCGCGTCCAGCAGCTCCTCGTTGACGGCGCACACCGTGCCGGTGACGGGGGACACCAGATCGGACACGGCCTTCACGGACTCCACGTCGCCAAAGGCATCGCCGGCGGTGACACCGTCGCCCTCAGCGGGCAGGTTCACGAACACCACGTCGCCCAGCGCGTTCTGCGCGAAATCGGAGATGCCCACGACGGTGACGCCGTCCTCCACCTTCACCCACTCATGGGATTTGGAATACTGCAGTTCAACAGGATACAACATGATACTTTACCTCCATCAAAATATAAGTCGGGTCGTATTTTTTCCTGCCCCGCCCCGTCAGGGGCGGGGTATATTTCCGTTATGGCTCGCAAGGCAGACGCCTTACACCAGCTTGGCGGCCAGCTGCTCCAGCGTCTCGTCGATCTCGGCATCATCGAAGCAGTAACGCATCTCCAGATGCTCGCTCCGCAGCTTCTTTACGTCCTCCTTCACATCCTTGCCCCGAAGGATGCAGTCCGCCATCAGCCCGGCCAGCCTGTCAAAGTCCGCCGCCTCAAAGCCGAAGCGGGTCATCTCGCTGACGCCCATACGCAGCGCGCCGGAGGCGGTGAAGCCCTCCTCGTCGGGGGTGGCCTGATAGTTCACCACGATGTTGTTCCGCTCCAGCCGCTCGGCGATGTCCGGGCCCTCGCCGTAGCCCACGGACACGATGACCTGATGTGTCTCGGTGTAGCCGATGGCCGGGTCGCCGGCCACGTCCAGGCCGTGGGCCTTCAGGCTGCGGGCGAAGGACTTGGCATTGTCGATGACCGCCTTCTGATACACGTCACGGAACTGGTTCATCTCGTAGGCGGCCATCAGCATGCCCAGTTGGGTACCCAGATGGTGATTGGACACGCTGCCGGGGAACGTGCGGCTCTCGATGGTCTTCCACAGGCCGTACTTCAGGTCATCCTCCTGATAGTTCACGCCGATGATGCCGCGCTGGGGGCCGAAGAACGTCTTATGGGTGGAGCCGGTGACGATCTCTGCTCCCTCGGCAAAGGGATTCTGGAAATGGTCGCCAATGAGTCCCAGCACATGCGCCATGTCGTACATGATGGTGGTGTGGATGTTCTGCTCATCCACGAACTTCCGGATCTCGGACACCGGCTCCCTGTGCAGCACCATGCTCTTACCGAATACGATCAGCTCCGGACGGTAGCGGTCGAGGAGCCTCTTCGTCTCCTCCACATCCATCTTGTAGGGGTTGTCGGCGCAGACGGGGAAGTTCACCACGGCAGGCTTCTCCGTCACCGGGTCGATGGCGATATAGTCGTGGAGCGCACCCATGGGCTGGGCGGACAGATGGCCGCCCTTAATGATATGATTGTTCATCACGTAGCCCAGACGTTTGGCCTCGGATTTGCGGTCAACGCGGTTCTTCCAGTCCATCAGTGCGGAGAATACCGCCATGTTGGACATCTGACCGCTGAGGGTACGCGTTTCCACCTCGGTGCAGCCGAAGTAGGCACGCATTTCCTCCACCAGCAGCCGCTCCACCTCGTCGATGAATTTCGTACCCTGGTAATAGAATACCTCCTTGTCGTAGAAGGCCAGCACCTTCTTGTGCTCGGCGTACCGGCAGGCAGGGTCGCTGCCGCTGAGCAGCCGCACGGCGCGGCTGGGGGTGTTCTCGGAGGGGATGAGGTTCACGCACCGCTCCTGCCGCCACTGGTGGTTCTCCAGTGCTTTTTTCAGCAGCTCCAGCGCCTTGGGTGCGCGATCGCCGCCGCCCACGCCGTGTGCGTCCTCCTTCACACCGTACAGCAGCGGGCGGGCAAAGGGAGGTGCGCCCACGCTCATGTGGCGGGCGGGGATGACGGCCTTCAGCCGCTTGCCCCGGACATCCACCTCCACGGTGTCGTCCTCCAGAATGTCGTTGTCGATATAGCACAGGCCGATGGCGCGCTTGCCGCTGGCCTCCAGAATGACGGTGGACAGGCCCTCACCCTCGGTCTTGAAGTAGGGCACCATGGTGCCGCTGGTGACCCATCCCACCAGCCTGCCGCCCCGATAGATCTCCATACCCGCCCGCATGACGCCGCGATCCAGCAGCGCGATGGGAGCGATCTTCCGGGGCAGGCCGGACATATCGGAGAAGTCACGATCCATGTACTTTACAAAGCAGCTATGCTGCTTTTCCAGCGCGGCACGTCCGATGTAATCACCCTTCTGCTCGGAGAAGCTGACGGCGAACTTGGCCAACGGCACGGCAAAGACGGGGATCTCGCTGCCGTCTGGAGCAGTGCCCATCTCATGACCGTACAGAGGCAGAGAAGCCTCCATGCGCAGCGTGTCCCGGGCGCCCAGACCGGCGGGACGTGCGCCCAGCTCCACCAGACGGTTCCACAGCCACTCCGCGTCCTCGCTGTGGACATAGACCTCGTAGCCCAGAGGTTCGCCGGTGTAGCCGGTCTTGGCGACGTGGGCGTAATGGCCCTCCAGCGATACTGAGCCCAGCGCGTTCTTCATAGGCTCTGTCAGCTGTGCGCCGCCGTTGAGCGCCGTCAGCATTTCCTTGCTCTTAGGCCCCTGCACGGCGATGGCCGCCCAGCCCTTCGATATGTCGGTGATGGTGCAGTCAAAGCCCTCCAAAGCCTTTCGCAGATGCACCAGGTCTTTTTCTGTATTGGCGGCGTTCACCACCAGCAGATAGTTGTCCTCCTCGAACATGTACAGGTACGCATCGTCCACAGCGCCGCCGTTCTCGTTGGGAATGATGCAGTACTGCGCCAGATTCACGTCCAGCGCCGCCACGTTGCTGGTCAGCACGTGCTGCAGGAATTCCCTGCGATCCGGCCCTTCGATCAGCAGACGGCCCATGTGGGACACATCAAACAGGCTGCATACCTGCCGGGTGTAGAGGTGCTCGGCAATAATGCCGCTGGGGTACTGGATGGGCATTTCCCATCCGCCGAAGTCCACCATTTCCGCGCCGGCGGCCACATGGACGTCGTATAGCTGGGTACGCTTCAGTTCGCTCATGCGATTTTCCTCCTTAAAGATCGTTTCTTTTTGGCAGCAAAAAAGGACACAAAGCCGCTCTTTACGGCTTTGTGCCCCCGTTGAGTTACCTGAGAGATTCCCTCCGCTATGGGAGGTTGCACCTTCGGTGGTCGGGCGTTTCCGTCCGGCCTTTTCGGAGTATCGTCCGGAATCGGTCCTTTTGCCTGAGAGCTTCTGCGTTCCCCTTCGGCGCCGCCTAAGCGATCTCTCCCGATCCCATCGTCCGATCGATATGAAATTTCGGCAGAGGAAACTGTTTCCCCTGCCGTAATTGTATCATTCGAAAAACAAATTTGTCAAGACTGAATTCCCGCGGCGTGTCAGTCAGGCCGCTGTCTGCCGCAGAGGCTGGAGCGGCATTTTTATCGCCGCGTGGGAGCTTCGTGCTATTTATATGTCCTGATTACGGATTCCGCCACCTCCCGCTTGGATATGCGCTGATCCATGGACTGCTTTTCGATATAGCGGTGGGCCTCCGGCTCTGTCATGCCAAGGCACTCGATCAGCAGCCATTTGGCGCGGTTGACCAGCCGGATCTCCTCGATCCTTTCCTCTACCGTGGCCTGCTTTGCCTCCATCTGGCGCATCCGCTCGCGGGTGGCGCAGAGGACCCGCAGGTTCTGCGCCACCATCTGCATACCGGTAGGCTTGGCCAGTGTGAGCACGCCATAGCTGACAACTCTGGCGTAGATGTCGTCGAACTGATCGTTCCGCACCAGCAGGAGGACTCCCGCACCGCTTCCGGTGCAAATGTCCACCGCCAGATGCAGCCCGAAGTCATCCGGCAGCGGCGCGTTGATCAGCACAATATCAAATGACGTCTCCACGATCTTGCGGCGCGCTTCTCCCACGCTGTGTACCGTCGTCACCGGCCAGTAATCCGTCACGGGGAGCAGCGGCATGATCTTTGCGGTAAAGCTGTCCGAGGCTGTGACGAGCAGCACACTGTACGTCCGTTCCTGAAAGACCATGTTCTCCCCTCCTTTCATCTGCTTCCGGCAGATCGCTTATGGACGGCAATAGGCAGAGATCACGGCTTCCGGAAGATGCCGGCGGATAAATGCGCTCGCATCTGCCAGCGCGGCAGCCTCCGGCAGAGAGGCGGGCAGCTTTTCCAGCCCGTCCAGCACCTCGGCCGGCGCGGTGTAAACGTTGAAATCAGAGGCGGGGCAGAGCTGCAGGTCGTGCTCAAGCCCATACATCCCGGCATAAATCAGGAGCGTATAGGCAATATACGGGTTTGTCATCGGGTCGGCAGAGCGCAGCTCGGCGCGGCGGTATTCGCCCACCGCCGCCGGGATGCGGATCAGCTGGGAGCGGTTTTCCGCCGACCATGTCACGTAGAGTGGGGCTTTGTCGCTGCCAAGGCGGCAGTAGGACTCCTCGCAGGGGTTCAGAAACAGCGTCATCTCCCGGATGTTCTCCAGGATCCCCGCAATGACGCTGGGCAGCGGCTGGGTGTTCCCGTCGCATTTGACCGAGACGTTGATGTGCATCCCGTTCCCGTCACAGTCCGCCAGCGGCTTGGGGGAAAAGCTGGCGCAGAGCCCGTTCTGCGCCGCCACGGTGCGAACCATCGCGTGGAAGGTGACGGCGTTGTCGGCAGCCGCGAGGGGGTCCGAATACCGGAAGTCGATCTCGTTTTGTCCCGGGCCGCTCTCGTGGTGGGAGCTCTCCGGACAAATGCCCATCCGCTCCAGCATCAGGCAGATCTCCCGGCGGATCGTTTCCCCCCTGTCATCCGGCGCGATGTCCATGTAGCCCGCCCGGTCATAGGGGATCCTGGTGGGCTCGCCGTATTCGTCCAGACGGAACAGATAGAACTCCATCTCCGCGCCAAATGCAAAGCGGAAGCCCTTGGCCTCGGCGGTCGCCACCGCCCGCTTCAGGATGCTCCGCGTATCCCGTTCAAAGGGCCTGCCGTCCGGATAGGAGATGTCGCAGAACATCCGCACCACCTTGCCCTGCTCCGGCCGCCACGGAAGCTGGATCAGCGTGGAGGGGTCCGGGTGGAGCAGCAGATCGGAGCGGATCTCGCCGCCGAAGCCCTCCACCGCCGAGGCGTCGAAGGCGATCCCGTAGGTGAAGGCCCGCTTGAGCTCGGCGGGCATGATCGCCACGTTGTGCTGCTTTCCATAGACGTTGCAGAAGGCCAGACGGATAAACTTGACGTCCTCCTCCTGCACGAACTGCATTACTTCTTCCGGCGTGTACTTCATGTTCTCACCTGCTTTCCTCAATTCAAAACATACATCTGACGATAGGGATTTTTCGTGTCCGGTGTGATCACCGTAAAGGGCGCCGCCATGACGGCGTCCCGATCCCCTCCGAAAAACGCGCAGTAGTTCTCCACATATTTCCCGATCTCGGCGAGGTCGTCCTCTCCGGCAGGGCGCGCATCGACCTGCTCGGGCAGGCGCAAGCCCCTGCCGTCTGAGCGCAGATAGAGCTTTCCGCCGTACATGCCGGTGCAGGGGAAATTGCTCACAATGGGGCGGCGCGTTTGGGACAGTCCCAGAACAAGGATGATCCCGCCCGCCTGATATTCTCCTAAAAAGCTCCCCGCCTTACCGCCGATGACCAGCGCCGGCACTTTATCGCCGTAAGCCTTCATGTGGATGCCCGCGCGGTAGCCGGCATCCCCCTGCACGTAGATCTCACCGCCCCGCATGGCGTATCCGGCGGCGTCGCCGATGCTGCCGTGGACGATGATCCGCCCGTCGTTCATCGTATCGCCGACGGCGTCCTGGGCGTTGCCGCGCACCTCGATGCAGGCGCCGTCCAGATAGGCGCCCAGCGCATTGCCCGGCGTCCCCGTGATCTCCAGCCGTCCTCGCTCCGCCCCTGCGCCGATGAATCTCTGCCCAAGGCATCCGGTGATACGCAGCGTGCCGGGGCTGTGCCGGATCTGCTCATTCAGCCGGCGATGATCCAGCTGTGACGCATCGATGTGAATCATGATACCACGCCTCCCGTCGATTTTCTATCCTAAATTATTCTCCGGCATGAGAAATTCCGAGAATTTTCAGCTCTCTGTCGGTCAAACCGATTCCCCGCAGCATCAGGCGGTTTCCCCGCAGCGCCTCCACGGAGTTGATGCCCATGCCGCCCATCATCTCCTTGATCTCGTGCCGCCATGCGGTCATCAGGTTGACGAGCCGGCGGCTCCCCTCGTCGATGTCGAGACGCTTGACCAGCTCCGGTCGCTGGGTGGTGATCCCCCAGCTGCACAGCCCCGTCTGACAGCTTCTGCACAGGTGGCAGCCCAAAGCCAGCAGGGCGGCGGTGCCGATGTAGCAGGCGTCCGCCCCCAGCGCGATGGCCTTGACCACATCGGCGGAGGAGCGGATGCTGCCGCCGGCGATCAGGGACACATGGTTGCGTATCCCCTCCTCCCGCAGCCGCTGGTCCACCGCAGCCAGTGCCAGCTCGATGGGGATGCCCACGTTGTCCCGGATGCGGGTGGGAGCCGCGCCGGTGCCGCCGCGGAAGCCGTCGATGGCGATGATGTCCGCGCCGCTGCGGGCAATACCGCTGGCGATGGCCGCAATATTGTGTACCGCCGCCACCTTGACGATGACAGGCTTTTGATAAGCCGTCGTCTCCTTCAGGGAGTAAACCAGCTGCCGCAGATCCTCAATGGAGTAAATATCATGGTGGGGCGCGGGTGAGATGGCGTCCGTCCCCTCCGGCACCATTCTGGTGCGGGAAATGTCGCCGACGATCTTGGCTCCCGGCAGATGTCCGCCGATACCGGGCTTTGCGCCCTGACCCATTTTGATCTCGATGGCGGCGCCGGCATTCAGATACCGCTTATGTACGCCGAACCGTCCGGAGGCGACCTGCACGATGGTGTTCTCGCCGTAGGCGTAAAAATCCTCGTGGAGCCCGCCCTCGCCGGTATTGTAGCAGATGCCAAGCTCTTGCGCCGCTCTGGCAAGGCAGGCGTGGGCGTTGTAGCTGATGGAGCCGTAGCTCATGGCGGAGAACAAAACCGGCATGGACAGTGAGAGCTGCGGCGGCAGGTCGCAGTTCAGCCGTCCGTCCGGTTCTCTCTGCATACGCTCCGGCTTCCTGCCCAGAAACACCCGCGTCTCCATAGGCTCCCGCAGGGGGTCAATGGGTGGGTTCGTCACCTGCGAGGCGTTGATCAGTATTTTGTCCCAGTAGACTGGAAAATGTCGGGGATTTCCCATGGAGGACAGCAGCACGCCGCCGCTCCCCGCCTGCCGGTAAAGCTCCTTGACGGTATCCTCGTCCCAGTTGTCGTTTTCCCGGAGGGCGCAGCTGCTCTTTTGTATCTTCAGCGCATGAGTGGGACAGAAGCAGACGCACCGCTGGCAATTGACGCATTTGCTCTCGTCGCTGACCATGGTCTGCCTTTCCGCATCGAACCGGTGGACCCCGTTGGCGCACTGCCTCTCGCAGATACGGCAGTTGGTACACCGCTCCTCGCGGCGGATGACCTCAAATTGCGGGTAGATATAGTCGATCCCCATCAGTATCGTCCCTCCTTCACCCGAACGATCACCGGCTCGCCGCCGGCGGGGGCAAACAGGTTTTCCGCGTCCGGCTCCATAGCCCGGATCGCCGCCTCCTCACTGGCGATCAGCACCTTGTCGTCCTTTTCCGCCACCACCAGACTGCGCAGCTTCAGCCGGTCGTTCAGCGCCATCAAGCCGCCTGTAAAGCCCAGAATGATGGAAAAGGGTCCCGTGATCAGAAGGCTGGAGAATACAGTGCGGAGATACCGGAGCTTCGTCTGCTCCGCCTCGCCCTTCGTCTCGATGGTGGACCAGAAGGGGGCCGCGATCACGGCGGACAGCTCCTCCAGCGAAAGCTCCTGCCTGCGGAGAAGGTAATCCGCGATATAGGTGATGACCTCGGTATCCGTCTGCAAGGTGCAGCGGTAGCCGAACATTTCCATGAAGCGGCGATTGGCGTCATAGGAGGATATTTCCCCGTTGTGGACGATGGACCGATCCAGCAGGGCGAACGGGTGCGCGCCGCCCCACCAGCCCGGCGTATTGGTGGGGTACCGGCCATGCGCCGTCCAGCTGTAAGCCGCATAGTCCTCCAAACGGTAGAAGTGTCCCACATCCTCCGGGAATCCCACCGCCTTGAATACCCCCATATTCTTCCCGCTGGAAAAAACATACACGCCCTTCATCTGCGTGTTGATCGCCATGACGGTGCGCGCCACGCACTCCTCCTCGTCTATCTGCATGGAGGCCAGCACGCTGCGAAGCGGCGTCACAAAGAACCGCCAGATCAGCGGCTCATCCGTAATGGCAGGCGTTTTCCGCGTGGGGATACGCTCCTCGCGGACGATCTCCATCGTCTCCCGCAGGAAGGCCTCACAGTTCTTTCTGGCGGCGCGATCCTCCAGAAACAGGTGCAGCGCAAAAAAGTCCCGATACTCCGGATAGATCCCGTAGGCGGCAAAGCCGCCGCCCAATCCGTTGGAGCGGTCGTGCATGGGCTTCATGCTTTCGATGATGGTCTCGCCGGTCATAAGACGCCCCTCTCTGGAGAGCACCGCGGCGATGGCGCAGCCGGACGGGATCCGGATCTGCCCCTCGATTTTACTCATATCACCAACCCCTAAATAAGAAAAAAGAACGAGGTGTGTTCGCAGAAAAAGCGCACTTTTTCCACAGAACATCCTCGTTCTTCTCTTAAGGTACGAGAAAAACCGCCGTTTTGCAAGATTACAATTTACCAAAATTTGCGTCTCTGCAAAAAACGATTTTCAACAAATCGACAGTTGACTTTCCGGGCGGCGGGATGTATATTTTGCGTTGTTGAGAGACATTGGCGTCTCGGAGGCAGTACCTGCCGTGGCGCCAGTGGCTCTTTTTTTATTTTTCTGAAAGGATGACTCACTATGACGACTGTACCGGAAATATTTGGAAGCAAGGTCTTTGACAGCCGCGTGATGAAGGCTCGCCTGTCCGGGGAAGTATATCATTCCCTGAAGCACACCATTCAAAAGGGAACGAAGCTGGACCCCTCCGTTGCCAACGCGGTGGCCGCCGCCATGAAGGACTGGGCAGTTGAGAACGGCGCGACCCACTTCACCCACTGGTTCCAGCCCCTGACCGGGATCACGGCGGAGAAGCACGACAGCTTTATCACTCCCGCGCCGGACGGCAGAGTGATCATGGAATTCTCCGGCAAGGAGCTGATCCGCGGCGAGCCGGACGCCTCCTCCTTCCCCTCCGGCGGTCTGCGCGCCACCTTCGAGGCGCGGGGCTACACGGCATGGGACCCCACCAGCTACGCTTTCATCAAGGGCAAAACGCTCTGCATCCCCACGGCGTTCTGCTCCTACGGCGGAGAGGCGCTGGATAAGAAAACGCCCCTTCTGCGCAGCATGGAGGCGCTGAACCGACAGGCTCTCCGGGTGCTGAAGCTGTTCGGCAGCGAGGAGGTCAAGCACGTGACGCCTTCTGTCGGCCCGGAGCAGGAATACTTCCTGATCGACAAGGCGCTGTACGAGCAGCGCAGGGATCTGGTCTACACCGGCAGGACGCTGTTCGGTGCCAAGCCCCCCAAGGGGCAGGAGCTGGACGACCACTACTTCGGCTCCATCAAGCCCCGCGTCGCCGCCTTTATGGAGGAGCTGAACACCGAGCTGTGGAAGCTGGGCATCCTCGCCAAGACGGAACACAATGAGGTGGCTCCCGCCCAGCACGAGCTTGCCCCCATCTATACCACCACCAACCGCGCCACCGACCAGAACCAGCTGACCATGGAGATCATGCAGCGGGTGGCAGCCAAGCATGGCATGGTGTGCCTGCTCCACGAGAAGCCCTTCGCCGGCGTCAACGGCAGCGGTAAGCACAACAACTGGTCGCTCTCCACCGATACCGGCGTCAACCTGCTCTCCCCCGGCGAGACTCCCCACGAAAACGCCCAGTTCCTGCTGTTCCTTGCGGCGGTCATTCAGGCGGTGGACGACTATCAGGGGCTGCTGAGAGCCTCCGTTGCGACGGCCGGAAACGACCACCGGCTGGGCGCCAATGAGGCACCTCCCGCCGTGATCTCCATATTCCTCGGCGATGAGCTGACCGCCGTGCTGGACGCCATCGAGACGGACTCCGCCTACGTCGGCGCGGAAAAGAAGAAAATGAAGCTGGGCGTCGATGTGCTCCCCCGCTTTATCCGGGACACCACGGACCGCAACCGTACCTCTCCCTTCGCCTTCACCGGCAACAAATTCGAGTTCCGGATGCTGGGCTCCTCTAACTCCATCGCCTGTGCCAACATCATGCTCAATGCCGCGGTAGCCCAGTCGCTGAAGCTCTACGCGGATGAGCTGGAGCAGGCGGAGGATTTCAACGCCGCCCTGCACGAGCTGATCAAGCGCACCATCAAGGCGCACAAGCGGATCATCTTCAACGGGAACGGCTACGATGACACGTGGATCCGGGAGGCCACGGAGAAGCGGGGCCTGCTCAACCTGCGTACCACGCCGGACGCGATCCCGGAGATCTTGAAGCCGAAGAATATCGAGATGCTGACGGCCCAGAGAGTCTATACCGAGGCGGAGCTGCGCTCCCGGTATGAGATCATGCTGGAAAACTACTGCAAAACGGTGTGCATCGAGGCGCAGACCATGAGCGATATGGCGCGCAAGCAGATCCTGCCCGCCGTGGCGCACTACGCCGCGGACGTGGCGCGGGACGCCTCCGGCAAACAGGCATTGGATCCCGGCATCCGCTGCGGCTATGAGACGAAGCTCGTCAAGAAGCTGACGGCAGTGGCTGAAAGCATCGACACGCGTGTCGATGCGCTGGACGGCGCGATCGCCAGGTTCAAGACCCTCAGCGATGTGACCGAGGGCGCAAATTTCATTCGGGATGAGATGCTCTCCCGTATGACGGAGCTGCGGGTCGCCGCAGACGAAGCGGAAACGATGACGGCGGAGAGCGCGTGGCCGTTCCCCACCTACGGTGATCTGCTGTTCAGCGTCAAGTGACCGCAGCAAAAAAGAGGCGGCACCGCGAGCGCAGCACTCGCCCTGTTGCACACAGATACTATTAAGGAGGTCAATGCGATGTGTTCTATCATGGGCTACTGTGCCGAGGACGCAGATCACGCGCTGTTCAAAGAGTGCTTTGACAAAACCCTCTCCCGCGGCCCCGACGACAGCCGTATCATGGACACGGGAAAAGGGCTGCTGGGCTTTCACCGGCTCGCCATCATGGGCTTGCAGCCAGAGGGGATGCAGCCCTTCCAGCTGGGTCACAGCTATGTGGTCTGCAACGGCGAGATCTACGGATTCGAACGGATCAGGGAGGCACTGCAGGAGAAGGGCTATACCTTTGAGAGCGGCTCCGACTGTGAGATCCTGCTCCCGCTGTATAAGGAGTACGGCGTGGAGATGTTCCGGATGCTGGACGCGGAATTTGCGCTGATCCTGTACGATGGAGACACGGAAAGCTATATCGCCGCCCGCGATCCCATCGGCATCCGCCCGCTCTACTACGGCTATGACGCCGCCGGCGCCATCGTCTTTGCCAGCGAGCCCAAAAACCTGGTGGGGCTCTGCGGAAAGATCATGCCGTTCCCGCCGGGACACTATTACAGGGACGGAAAACTCGTCTGCTACCGGGACATCACCGCCGTCAGGGAGGTCTGTCGGGACGACATAGAGACCGTATGTGCGTCCATCCGCGAAAAGCTCATCGCCGGTATCCGGAAGCGGCTGGTGTCCGACGCCAAGGTCGGCTTCCTCCTCAGCGGCGGTCTGGACTCCTCGCTGGTGTGCGCGGTGGCGCAGCGATGCTCCGACCAGCCGATCCGCACGTTTGCCATCGGCATGAGCGAGGACGCCATTGATCTGAAGTACGCCAGAGAGGTGGCGGACTACATCGGCAGCCAACACACGGAGGTCTATATGACGCCGGAGGAGGTCATCGCCTCGCTGGAGACGGTGATCGCGCTGCTGGGCACCTACGACATCACCACCATCCGCGCCAGCATGGGGATGTATCTGGTCTGCAGGGCGATCCACCGGCAGACCGACATCCGGGTGCTGCTGACCGGCGAGATCAGCGATGAGCTGTTCGGCTATAAATACACCGACTTCGCCCCGTCGGCGGCGGAGTTCCAGGCAGAGGCGGTCAAGCGCATCCGGGAGCTGCACATGTACGATGTGCTGCGGGCTGACCGCTGCATCTCCGTGAACTCTCTGGAGGCGCGGGTACCCTTCGGCGATCTGGATTTTGTGGAATACGTGATGAGCATTGACCCGGAGTTGAAGCTGAATAAGTATGGAAAGGGGAAATACCTGCTTCGCCACGCCTTCGAGGGGGATTACCTCCCCCACGACATCCTCTATCGGGAAAAAGCCGCGTTTTCCGATGCGGTGGGTCATTCCATGGTGGATTACCTGAAGGACTACGCGGAGCATCGCTACACCGACAGCGAATTTGAGGAAAAGCGTCAGGCATATGCACACGCCCGGCCCTTTACCAAGGAATCCCTTTTGTACCGTGAGATTTTCGAGACGTATTACCCCGGTCAGAGCGAGATGGTCGCGGATTTCTGGATGCCCAACAGGGCGTGGAAGGGCTGCGATGTGAACGACCCCTCCGCGCGTGTGCTCGCCAACTACGGCGACAGCGGGAAATAACAGCAGGCGGGTGCGCCACAGCCGCCCATGGAAAACAGTCGGGCACCCGAAGATCCGTGACTGCGCCGCGCGGGTGCCGCTGGGGCATATCCTGCCGGGCGAGGCGATCCGCCAACCCTCGCTATCCAAACTGCGCCGCATCACCGTCAAATGAAACGGTGATGCGGCGCAGTCCCGCCTTTATGGCAGTTTCTTCCATCGCTTCTGTCCTGCTTTTAGTCATTCTTGAAGAACGCCACCACAACGGCGCCGGGACCTGCATGCGTCCCGATCACGCTGCCCACCGTTGTGTAGCGGACTTCTTTCAGGTTACCCTCCCAGATGTGGCGGCTATCCTCGATGTACTTTAATAGAAGCGCATCGGAAAGTCCGCTGTAACCAAGCAGCACCGGCTTGCTGAAATCAATGCCGCCCGCCTTGTCGATCTCCTGAACGAGCAGGTTGTTGCCCATTTTAGAGCCGCGCGCTTTTCCGAGTACGCGGATCTCCCCGTCAACAACGGAAAGCACGGGCTTGATGTTCAGTACCCCTCCGGCAAACGCGGCTGTCTTTGAAATGCGGCCGCCCCGCTTGAGGTATTCGAGGGTGTCCACCAGTGCCACAACGACGATTTTTTCCTTTTCCGTCTCCATAGCCTTCGCGATTTCCTGCGCGGAGGCTCCCGCGTCCAGAAGCCGGAACGCAAGCTCCACAAGGATACCGGTGCCCATGGCCGCGCTTGCGCCGTCCACAACATAGATATTCTCATAATCCTCCGCCGCGATCACGGCGCTTTGATAGGTGCCGGAGAATCTGGACGCGAGGGTGATGACAACGGCGGCCTCTCCCGCCTGCTTTGCCTTTTCAAACTCTTTGATAAAGTCGTGCGGCGCCGCCTGACTGGTAGTGGGCAGCACATCACTCTCGACCAGCTTCTCATAAAACGTTTTGTTGTCGATGGTCACGCCGTCGATGTATTCCTCCTGCCCGAAGTGAACGGTGAGGGGGACCGTATAGACCCGCTCCTTGATCTCGGGGACCAGATCTGCGGTAGAATCAACAATGATCCTTGTTTTCAATTACATCACATCTCCTTATTCTTCGCTGTTTTGGACGATAGCCTCAAGGCTTCTGCTGATGGTGGATAGGCTGCGGTAGAACTCGATCCTTTCCTCTTCCGTGAGCGCATGGCTGATCGTTTCCAGAACGCCGTCGATCTTCTCCGCAATTCTTTTGCCGGTGTCCCGCCCCTTCTCCGTCAGGAGCAGGGGACTTTTGTACCGCTTGGCGCCGGCATCGCGCAGGAGGAAGCCGTTGGTCTCCAGATAGTCCACCGCGCGGGAAATGGTGGCCTTGTCCTCCTCGCAATGCTCGCACAGCTCCGCCGAGGTCACGCTGCCCAACGAATAAATGTAGTACAGGCAGGACGCATGGATGCTTCTGAGATGATAGGCGGCCATCTCCTGATTTTTGATTTTCCGTATGTCGCGGCTGATCCTGTTGATCAAAACAGTAAAAGTCTCAAATCTCTCCTGCATGACGGTCCTCCACTCCTGCAAATGTTGAAGTTTCAACAAACGGAGCTTATCACATAAATGTTGAAATGTCAACAATAAACTCTGCATCGCCTTCATTCTTTGATCGGCATCCCATGCCGCAGGATTTCTGCGCCCAATTCCGCGGCGCAGGCGTGGATACGCCTGTCATCTACGAGGCGGCCGGCAACCAGTCTCCAGAGGAAAGTCTCGACCATGTGAGGCGCTATCTGCTCGACTGACCTCCCGTATCAAATAAAAATCACCGCCCCATAGCTGGGTGTACGTAAGACAGTATTGCGCCGAGATTGACGAAGCGGCACGAAGCCGCATGGAGCTGATCGTGCCGGAGTTGGCGAAGCGAAACGGCGTGACCGAGCAACTGAAAGCCGACACCAAATGGAGTGGGTACGGCAGATGAACGCTTGCAAGGCACAGGCAGAGGAGATTGTGAAAGCGGAATTGATTTATGATTGAGCGAGAAAGTCCGGGCAGAAAACTGTTCGGACTTTTCTCATATATCCAAAATGACGGTAGAATTGTTCACAATTTTATGGTATAATTTGAATATGAAAATTGTGCAACAAATCGGGCTTTGTAGAGGTGAACTCGTATGAATATAGTTATAAAAAAGATGGAAACCGATGCCGAGATCAAAGGGAAAGCATACGTTCATTGGAAATCCTGGCAGGAAGCGTATTCCGGTATTGTGGATCAACGGTATCTTGACTCGCTGACATTGGATAAGTGCGAAAAAATTGCTTTTCGTCGGACGGATAATGTCATCATCGCAAAAGACGGCGATTCCGTTATTGGATTCGTCGGCTTTGGCAAATATCGCAATGACGAACTCGAGAACGCCGGAGAAGTTTTTGCTATTTATATTTTATCGCAGTATTACGGAAAAGGCATTGGGTATCGCTTGATGCAGACGGCGCTCTCAGAGCTTGCTGATCATTCGAAAATTGCAGTCTGGGTACTGAAAGAAAACACAAAAGCCATCCGTTTTTATGAACGATGTGGATACCGTTTTGACGGCAGAGAGCAAATCATTGAACTTGGATCTCCTGTCGTTGCGGCAAGAATGGTTTTAGAAAGATAAATTCCAGTTTGGCGAACTGATAAAATCCCTTTAGGAACTAAAGGGCGCACTTCTATACTCTCCTATCGGGAGTATCGTGCGTCCTGCGGAGCTTTATTCCCGGTCGGCAGAAGAAAACTGCCCGACCGAGAATGTTGCGTCACTTCGTTCCGTCAAGGTGGCTACACCCCCTTGCGCCGCTTATGCGGCTATCCCTTGTGGACTTGCCGTCCGCAAACGGTTTTGACAAACCGTTTGCCGCCAGCAAGTTTGAAGATTAGACATAAACAAATCCTCCGCATGGTCTAAGCCATACGGAGGATTAACTGTTTTACGGACACCCGGATATCGGGCGGTGGTTTTTATTTGCCCGGCAAAGGCCGGCGGATGCGGACGATATCTCCCGCAGGGAGGAGCTCCACCGCGGCAAGTATGCTTCCGGCGGCGCCTTACCCTTTATGCGTACCGCTTTCGCAGGGTCAGATTCATGTAGTGCAGGTACAGCATCCCGAAGGGGTTTTTATAGTCCTCGTGCCACGGCTTGTTCCTGCCGCAGAAGTGCAGGACCGCCGTGTTCCGCATGACCCAGCTCAGGTCGTGCTTGCCTGCGCTGCGGATGAGGTACTTGGAGTAGTTCCGCACATCGTAGTTCCAGAGGACGTCCTCCACCGGCCGGGTCTCCTTGCCATAGAGGATGTTGAATACGTCCTGATCCGGCAGGATCAGTTCCTTTTCGTGCTCGCTGACGCAGGCAAAGACATCCTCCGCCGTCACCAGCTTGCGGGCGGCAGTCAGGTCGATGAGCATGACGCCGGAGTTGAAATACTCGTGCTCCGTGTCCAGCCGCATCTGATTGATGCCGTTGGCCATCTCGGTGAGCCCCGTGTGGGACGCCGCTGCAAAGGTTTTGCCGTACAGATCCATCTCCCACAGAGGCTGCAGCGGGTTGATAATGAGCATATCCGGATCGAGGTACAGCACCCGCTCCACCTCCCGGGGCAGGATCAGCGGAGAGAGCAGCCGGTAGTACATCTCCTTAGGGTAGCGCTTGCTGGTGGGGGCGCTTTCAAAGAGCACCGCGTCCACGGCGATGGGCCTCAGTGCCGCGCCGAAGGCAGCGCAGAACGACGCCAGCTCCTCCAGCTTCTCCGCAGGGATGGCGCTGTGGAGCAGGTACACGGTGACGTCCGTCTCCGCGGGGTTGCTGGCGAAAAGGGAATCCAGCATGACCTTGCAGGGCAGCAGATAGTTTTCATCAAGCGTCAGCAGTATATTCATCACGGTCTCCTCCGTTTCTGTTTTCAGCTCACCTCCTTCAATATAATGCAGATTTCAGGGCGTCCGCAAGGGGGCAAGGCTATTGTTCACACTTTGTTCAGAGAGGGGTCGCAGGATCGGTGGAAAGTTTTCTCTCCTTCTTCTCCCATAACGCAAACCCAAACGGCGCCGGCATGAGCCGGCGCCGCCTGGACCTATTTCCGGTTTTGTCACGCCTTCCGCAGGAACAGCACGCCCAGCGTGCCCGGGCCGCAGTGGGAGGAAACCGTGCAGCCCGCCTGAGTGACGAATACCTCCTCGAAGGGGGCCAGCTCCCGCACCAGCGCCGTCAGCTGCGACAGCGTCTCCTCCGGCACCTCGCCGGAGTGGGTGATGAAGGCGTGGTCGGCTACCACCGCCTTCCCCGCCAGCCGCTCCGCGATGTACTGGCGATACACCTTGTCCATGGAGCCGCGGTACTTTTTGCACACCACCAGCTTGCCCTCCCGCATCTCCAGACAGGGCTTCAGCTTCAGCATGTTGGCGCCCAGTGCCGCCACGCCGCTGCACCGGCCGCCCTTCCACATGTACTCCAGCGTGTCCAGCACGAAACTGGTGTCGCTGTGAGGGGCCAGGCGGCGCAGCTCTGCCGCGATATCCGCCGCCGCCATGCCGCCATCCCGCAGCTTGGCTCCCCGGAGGGCCAGCAGACCGCCGCCGGTGGACAGCTGGCGGCTGTCCACCACGTGGATCTCTCCCCGCTCCGTCAGCTCCTGCGCCGCCAGCACCGCGTTCTGACAGGTGCAGGACAGCTCCGCGCTGATGTCGATATGTACGATGTCATAGCCCTCCGCCAGAATGGGGGCGAAAAATGACTTGAACTCCTCCGGACTCACCGCCGCCGTCTTGGGCAGGGTGCCGCGGCTGCGATAGTCTGCGTACAGGTCTGCCGAGGTGTAGCGCCCGTCGTCGGGGAACACCCGTTCCCCGCTCTGAATGGTCAGGGGCACCGTGCGGATCCGGAAGCGCTCCAGCAGCTGGGGCGTCAGGTCGCAGGTGCTGTCGTAGGTGATGCAGACAGGTCTGTGCATGGGGATCGTCCTCCTATTCTCTCCGATTGTAGGGGCAGTATACCGGAGAAACCTCAACGCAAGCTCAAGAAAGCCTCGATTTTCGAGAGCGGATGTGATAAAATTCAGAAAAAACGCTGGAGGGATCGTCATGTTCCGTATTCTGGTAGTTGAGGACGACGACAGCGCCCGCTTTCTGATGTGCGAGGTGCTGCGGCGGGCGGGATACGAGCCCTGCCCCGCCCGGGACGGTGTGGAGGCGCTGGAGGTGATGGAGCACTACCAGTGCGATCTGGCGGTGGTGGACATCACCATGCCGCGGATGGACGGCATCACCTTCACCCAGACGCTGCGGGAGGGAAACTGTGACCTGCCGGTGCTGATGGTGACGGCCCGGGTGACGCAGGAGGACAAGCGCCGCGGCTTTCGGGCAGGCACCGATGACTACATGATAAAGCCCGTGGACGAGGAGGAGATGCTCTGGCGCATCGAGGCGCTGCTGCGGCGGTATTGCAGCCGCGCGGACCGCCGGCTGACGGTGGGAGCCACCGTTCTGGACCGCGGCTCCCTGCAGGTCGTTTCGCCTCAGGGCGCCCAGCAGCTCACCGCCAAGGAGTTCCTGCTTTTATACAAGCTGTTGTCCTACCCCCGCACACTGTTCACCAAGCGGCAGCTCATCGACGACATCTGGGATCTGGACAGCGAGGTGGACGAGCACACCGTGGAGGTCTACATCTCCCGCCTGCGGGAGAAATTCCGGGACAACGGGGATTTTGAGCTGCGGACCATCCGCGGCTTCGGCTACATGGGCATGCTGCGGGAGGATGAAGATGCGCAGAGCTAAGGTGAAAAAGGAGAACCCGCCGGTACGGCTGCTGGGCACTATGTTCCTGCTGGTGCTGGGACTGGTGGTGGTATACGTGGTGCTGGCGCTGGGCATTGTCGCGCTGGCACAGCGGCTGGTACGTCTGGAGCTCACGGGCTATACGCTGCTGTGGCCCATCCTGATCCTGACCATCAGCGCCGTACTGGGCGTGGTGCTGGCCGTGTTCATCTTCCGCGGGTATCTGGCGCCGCTGTCTCGGCTGATGCAGGCCACGCAGGCCGTGGCCGCCGGAGATTACTCAGTGCGTGTGGAGATGCGGGGCGCACGGGGCGAGGTGGCGGAGTACATCCGCAGCTTCAACAAGATGGCGGAGGAGCTGTCCAGCGTGGCGCTGCTGCGGATGGACTTTGTGAACACCTTCTCCCACGAATTCAAGACGCCGCTGATCTCCATCCGCGGCTTCGCCAAGCTCCTGCAGAACGACGACCTGACGCCCCAGCAGCGGCGGGCCTATACGGACACCGTGGTGCAGCAGTCCCAGCGTCTGGCGGCCATGAGCACCCATATTCTGGAGCTTGCCCAGTACGAAAACACGGAGATCATCTCCGGCAAGACGCGGTACAGTCTGGACGAGCAGCTGCGCCGCTGCGTCCGGCAGCAGGAGCGGGACTGGCTGAAAAAAGGGCTGACGGTGGAGGGCGATCTGGATCCCGTGGAATATTACGGCAGTGAGGAGCTGGTGGAGCACATCTGGTCCAACCTCCTGTCCAATGCCATCCGCTTCACCCCCGACGGCGGCCAGATCACCGTGGTGCTGCGGCAGGGCGAGGGCGCGGCCCACGTGTCCATTTCCGACACCGGCGTGGGTATGGATGAGGAGACCCAGCGCCACATTTTCGAGAAATTCTACTGCGCCGCCCCCTCCTCCGGCGACCACGGCAACGGCCTGGGTCTGTCCATCGTGCAGCGGGTGGTAAAGCTGTGCGGCGGACAGATCACGGTATTCTCCCGTCCGGGAAAGGGCTCCACCTTTACAGTGACGCTGCCCGTGGAGCAGCTATGACGGCGTTTGACACAAGATCACAAAGGACGGCCGGAGCGCTCCCGCCATCATCGGCGGAGAGGGTATCGGGCCGACGCAAACGGGCGAAGGACCGGCGCTGCAGCTGCGCCGGTCCTTCGCCCAAAAGTACCAAAAGAGGAGAGAAATTAGCTTATTTGCTGCCGCAGGGGACCTTCTTCACCAGCCAGTCGTTGATCATGTTAGCGATCTGGTCGTTGTTGTCGTCCATCATCAGCATGTGGGAGTTTCCCTTGATGCCCATGGCCGGCAGGTTCATCCACGTGTGATCCGCGTGGAGCTCGTTGAGCTTGGCGTACCAGGCGGGCGCTGTCTTGCGGATGGAATCCGCCCAGGAGTGAACGACCTTGTAGTCCTCGCTCATGAAGTCGCCGTACACGTACAGCTGGGGTATCTTGGCAAAAGCGCTCAGATCCTCGTCCAGCGCTGGCAGGCTCGCCGCCTCGATGAACACCACCGCCTTTACGAAGTCTGGATACTTCTGCATGATCTCCTTGGTATATAGCGCGCCCTGGCTGTGCACCATGATGATCACGCCGTCCACATGCTTCTGCAGCCGCTCGATATACTTGCAGTAGGCGTCGATGGTCCACTCGTCGGAGGTGAGCCAGCGGGGAACGCCCTGCATCATCAGCTGGTCATAGTGGTCAATGGGGAAACGGTTGCCCTCGTAGGGGATGGGATACGTCTCGCCCATCTTCAGGTTCAGCCAGCGGGACTCGTAGGAGTGGAAGATGGGAGGCGTGGGGTTGATCTCGGGGAACTTGGCCCAGCTGGCGCGGCCGCGCTCCACGGCGTCGGATACGTAGACGTTGAAGCCATGGCGCAGGAACAGGGTGTCGAAGCCCTCGCGGCCATCGGGAGTGGTCTCCCAGGTAACGCCGGTGAGACCGCCGCCGTGCCACATCAGAATGGGGTAGGGGCACACGGGCTCGGCCAGCTCGGTGTACTGCACGTACATCTGTTTAGCCCAGTGGGTACCGTTGGGGTCAGAGTGGAAGGTGAACTTGCCCTGATAGGGGAAATCCTCCACAGGCGCATTCTCCAGCTTCACCTTTTCGCCGCCCACATGAAAGCTGCCGCGATGCTTGACCTTGATAATATCGTCCATTACACTACCTCCCGTTACAGAACCAAGATACTGATGATGCCGGAGGCCACGATAGCCAGGGTAACGGCCACCAGGACCACGATGCCCTTGGACAGTGCCCACTGCTGGCCATCATCGGCAAAGATGTCGGTACTCAGCATGATGGCGGACTGGCCGGAGCCGGAGGGCAACAGGCAGGCCGTCAGGGTACCCGTACCGATGAGGGCGGGGAACACGGAGACGTTAACGCCCTCCTGATACAACGCCACGGCCAGAGGGGCCAGGGCCGTCAGGAACAGGATCGCCGTGGCGGAGTTGGAGAAGAACTGAGTGATGATGCAGCTGAGCAGGCACACGATGATGACCACGGTGACGATGCTCATGCCGCCGAAGACGCCCTGGAAGATGCTGAGCAGCCAGGTAGCCACACCGCAGACGTCCGCCGCCATGGCACCGCCGATGGCGATAACGGAGCCCACCGCGAAGATAATCTGCCAGTTGGTACCGTTCTTGAACACGTCGCCGATCTCGGCGATGGGCTCGCCGTCCACATGGAACAGGCAAAGCAGGCAGATCACGAAGCCCATGAACAGATTCTGGCCGATGTTGTTCAGGAACAGATACACACCGGACTCAGAGGGCAGCAGCATCAGGATGAACGGATAGAAGAAGGTTAGAATCACGGACACCAGCACGATGACCTGCTTCTTGGACATCTTCTTGAACTCCTCCGTCTGCAGCACGGAGACATCCAACTCCTTCATGCGCGTCAGGTCGAACTTAAAGACGAAGCGTGCCAGGGCCATCAGGAACGCGAAGGACAGAGCAGCCATGATGATGGCGGTGATCAGCCAGGTATTGCCGTCGCAGGCAGTGCCGATGGTGTTCAGCTGCGCGTCGAAGATGCTCATGTACAGCGCGGAGTAGGGCTTGAAGGGGAACAGCACCTCCGTGGTACCGGAGAGCGCCACGGTGGACAGCAGGAGGAAGCGGAACCAGTCGTCTTTTATGCTCATGCCCGTCACCTCCGAAACGGCGGACAGGATGGCAATAGCCAATAGGATGATGCCAAAGGAACCGATGACCGCGCCGATAACGATAATAGCCAGGAAGAAGAACGCGGTGAACAGATAGGGTCTGCCGTTGACCACCTTACGGGACAGCAGCCAGCGCACCAGGAACTCACCGGTCTTGGTTTTCTGGAAGATGTACACCATAATGAAGATGAAGATCATCAGCAAGGTGATGCTGTTGCCCAGCGTGGTAGATACAATGGAGGCTGCCGTGTAGTAGCCCGGGATCACGCAGGCTGTCAGCGCGATCACGGAGGACAGCAGAAGGCCGCCGGTGACGATGCTCATGTAGATCCAGCCGATCATAATGCACAGGTACTGAACGCCCATTCTGGTCACAGGGCCCCACGTGGGGATAAAGTAACCGGCGACGAACATGATCAGCAGTGAGATCACTGTCTGGATCATCTTAGATTTGCTCGTTTTCATGTGATTCCTCCTAAATACTTTGTGTGTCCGCGTCCCGCCGGGCGGGACACGTTTCGCTTACCGCAGCTTTTTGGCAACGCTGTCGAACCGGTTCTCCTCCAGTTCTCTCACAAGAGGCAGGCCGATGAGGTCGTTGAATTGGGTGAAGTTCACCATCTTTCCGGCGCTCAGATCTACGGTGCCGGTAGCCTTCAGCTCGCCGAGCACGTCCAGCACGGACTGCATGGCCGCATACAGGGTGGATACCGGAAACACCACCAGCCGATAGCCCAAGTCCTGCAGCTCCTGCGCAGTAAGGTAGGGAGTCCTGCCGCCCTCCACCATGTTGGCGATGGTGGGCTTGGCGATGGCCTCGTTGACCATGCGCATTTCCTCCACGCTCTCCAGCGACTCCACGAAAATGATGTCGGCCCCAGCCTGCTCATAGAGCCTGGCCCGGCGAATGGCTTCCTCCACGCCATGGTTGGTACGTGCGTCGGTGCGGGCGATGATGAGGAAGTCGGGGTCCTGCCGCGCGGCTGCGGCGGCGCGGATCTTGTTGACCATTTCTTCCGCGTCCACCACCTGACGGCCCAGCATGTGGCCGCATTTCTTGGGCATGGTCTGGTCCTCCAGCTGGATGGCGGCAGCTCCAGCTCTCTCATACTCCCGTACGGTACGCACCAGATTCACCACATTTCCGAAACCGGTGTCGCCATCGCAGATAACGGGAACGGACACGGCCGCACACATATCCTTGGCCCGCTCCACCATCTCGCTCATGGTCATCAGGCCCACATCCGGTGCGCCCAGCTTGCTGGCGGACTGTCCGTAGCCCGTCATGTACACGCAGGGAAAGCCCGCGGCTTCCGCCAGTCTGGCGCTGAGCGCGTCGTATGCGCCCGGCAGGACCAGGATCTCCTTGGCGTCCACCAGTTCTCGCAGTCGTTTTCTTGCCTCCATACACACTCCTTTCTCTAACTCTACACAGAGCGCCGGATCAGATCACGTGGTCCTCTGCCAGCGCCTCCAGCCGCTCTTTGTCCAGACCCAGCAGCTGGCCGTAGATCTCTTCATTATGCTGGCCCAGAGCCGGTGCGCAGGTCACGACCTCCGGCATCATATCCAGCAGCTTGACGGGGTTTCCGTTGACGCGCATATCGCCGATGACCGGATGCTTCACGGGGATGAACATCTGGCGGTCCTCCACGACGTGAGGGTCATGGCTGATCTGGTGCAGATCGTTGATGGGGGACGCGGGGACGCCGGCGGCATTGATGGCGTCGTAGGCCTCCGCCGCCGTCACGGTGGTGCTCCACTTCTCGATCTCCACCTTCAGGGCGGCGTGGTTCTCGCAGCGCAGGGCGTTGTTCAGAAAGCGGGGGTCGGTCAGCAGGTCCTCGCGGTGCAGCACCCTGGTACACAGCAGGTTGAACAGCTTATCGTTGCCGCAGCCGATGACGAAGCTGCCGTCCTTGGCCTTGAAGGAATCGTAGGGATAAGCGGAGGCGTAGCGATTGCCGATACGGCGGGGCAGCTTGCCGGAGGCGAAGTAGCGCTGAGTACCGGTCTCCAGACTGGAGATCACGCTGTCCACAAGGGCCACGTCCACGCGCTGGCCCTTTCCGCTGAGTTCTCTGGCGTGCAGCGCCGTCAGGACGCCGATGGTCAGATTCATGCCGCCCAGCACATCGCCGATGGCGGTGCCCACACGCAGAGGCTCGCCGTCCGGCTCGCCGGTGATGCTCATCAGGCCGCCGTAGGCCTGGGCGATAATGTCATACCCGGGGCGGGCGGAGTTGCGGCCGTAGCTGCCGAAGCCGGAGACGGCGGCGTAGATGATGCGGTCATTGACCTCCTTCAGCACGTCGTAGCCCACACCCAGCTTGTCCATGACGCCGGGGCGGTAGTTCTCCACCACCACGTCAGCCTTCTTCACCATGGCCAGGAACAGCTCCTTGCCCTTGGGGTCCTTCAGGTTCAGCGTAACGCTCTTCTTGTTGCGGTTCACGTTGGCGTAGTAGAGGCTGGAATTGTTGACGAACGGGCCCATGCCGCGGGTGTCGTCGCCCTTGACAGGGATCTCGATCTTGATCACGTCGGCGCCGAAATCCGCCAGCATCATGGTGCAGTACGGACCGGCCAGCACACGGGTCAGGTCCAGTACCACAATATCCTGTAAAGCTTTCATGGTTCCTCCTGTCAGCAGCACGGGCTCTTGGCCGCGATGTTCATCTGATGCCCGCTGTAAATGCCATCGATCTCGGCGTGCTGCTCCTTGGACAGCGCCAGCAGCCGCTCAAAGTCGATGCCGGTATCGTAGCCCATTCGCTGGAGCATGTAGACCAGATCCTCCGTGGCGGTGTTGCCGGAGGCGCCGGGGGCAAAGGGGCAGCCGCCCAGCCCGCCCAGAGTGGACTGCACGGTGTCCACGCCGGCCTCAATGGCCGCCAGCGTGTTCACCAGCCCCATGCCGCGGGTGTCGTGGATGTGGACCTGCATTTTGGTGTCGGGGAAGCGCTCCATGATGCCCTTCACGGTGCGGCGCACCTGGGCGGGGTCGGCGATGCCGATGGTGTCCGCCAGATAGACGGTGTCCACATCGCAGCTGCGGATGCGCTCCACGAAGCGCAGCACCTTGTCCAGGTCGGGAATACCCTCGAAGGGGCAGCCGAAGGTGGTGGCCATGCCGATGCACAGCTGCAGCTCAGGGAAGCTCTCGCGGATGCGGCGCAGCTCCTCGAAGGACTGGTCGTGGGTGCGGTTGATGTTGGCCTTGTTGTGGGACTCGCTGACGGAGATCACGTATGTCAGATTCTTCAGGCCGGCAGCCTGGGCCAGCTCAGCGCCCTTGAAGTTGGGGATCAGTGCCACCAGCTCCTTGTCGGGGTACTTCTCCACGCAGTAGCGGGCCACCTCACCGGCGTCCACCATCTGAGGAATGGCCCGAGGGCTGACGAACGAGGTGATCTCCATGCTCCGGATACCGCAGGAGAACAGCCCGTCGATGTATTTGAGCTTCTCCTCCGTGGGCAGTACCTTCTTGAGGTTCTGCCAGCCGTCACGCGGCCCGCACTCAAGAACTTTGATCTTTTGCATTTTCTGTACGCCTCCTGTACACTTTTGAAATACGGTTAGCTTATTGTTGCTTAATTTTAATTTATCTGATTAAAAGATAGCGTTTTCGCTTAAAGATGTCAAGATGTTTTGCGCAGAATCAGGGATTTTAACAGAATTTATCCTCCGGTTTTGTGCAGATTTTCACCGTTACCGGCAGAAATCGCGGCGCATCTTCTGGGCAATTTATTTAAGCATTGACATTTGCGGTTAAAAAACGTATAATTAAGCAAGAAATTAAGGAGGTACACGGCACATGGGCGTTAAGCTGAAGGATATTGCGGAGCAGTGTGGCACATCGGTGGCCACCGTCTCCTATGTGCTCAGCGGCAAGGGAGTGGAGAGCCGTATCTCTTCCGAGATGCAGGAGCTGATCTTCGACACAGCGGAGCGGCTGGGATACGTGCGGAAGGCCGCGCCGCCCAAGCCGAAAAAGCCCCGCATCGCCATCTACTGGCCAAAAAAAGGGTTGGAGACCACGCTGGTGAGCATCATGAACGGGGTAAACTCAGCCATCCTGTTCGACACCGTGCCCATCAGCCTGACCATCTGCCCCTACGAGGCCAATAATCTCTATCTGGAGGACGACCTCTGGTCCAGCCGCGTATACGACGCGGCCATCATCGTCTCCGCCGGCGCGGGGGATCTGGCCACGCTGGCCAAGCGAAAGACCAAGATCCCCGTGGTGCTGCACAACCGCGTGCTGGAAGGTTACCCCTGCGTGTCCATCGACCAGGATGCCTCCGGCCGCATTGCGGCGGAGCAGGCTGTGTGCAAGGCGGGAGCCAACATCGGACTGGTCATCAATCCCGCCCAGTATCTGGGCCTGAACCAGCGCGCCAGCGCCATCAGCCAGACCTGCCAGGAGTACGGCGTGGACATTCACTCCCGTACCTTCTATTGTGAGAACAACATCGACGCGGGCTACGAGCTGGGCATCAAGATGATCCGGAACCATAACGTGCCCAAGGCCATCATCTGCACCTACGACATTGTGAGCTTCGGCCTGATGCGGGCGCTGATCGAGGCCGACTATCGCGTGGGCAGCCAGGTGCAGATCATCACCACCTGTACCTCCCTGCCCCAGTTTTTTGCCAAATCCACGCCGCCCATGACGGTGGTGGACCTGAAAATGGAGGAGGTCACCCACCGCGCCGTGCGGCTGGCTATCGATCTGGCCCTCCAGCGGCTGGACGCGGCGGACATCCGTCCCACCATCGTGACCCCCCAGATCATCTATCGGGAATCCTGCCCCGTGCCCACCTTTGAGGAGGCGGAGCATCTGGAGCGCTGCAGGGCCGCCCACTCCACCGAGGTTTCGTAACACAAAGAACACCGGAGAAAGCGCACGCTTTCTCCGGTGTTCTTTGTGTTATATGGCGGTTCAGGGCGGCAGGCAAAGCAAGACGCCGGACAGGAGGAAAACCTCCCATCCGGCGGTCTTTTTCAGACAGAGCCTTTTACTTGGCGAACTCCTCCGCCAGCTCCTTGGTGATGCGCAGATACTCCTCAATATCCTCCACCGTGTGGCAGTGCATCGGGGAAACACGGATGGCGCCGGTGAGGCCCACACCTTCCACGATGCGCTTGGAGTACACGCTGCTGTTCACGCGCTCGAACACGGTGACGCCGCGCTTCTGATACTCTTCCACACACTTGGTCATATCCACGCCGTCGATACCCATGGCCACGATCAGATCACGGTGCGTCAGATCCTCGGTGTCCACATAGACGTGGACGCCCGGGATGTGGCGCAGGCCGGCGGCCTTGTCCGTACCCTCCAGCATGGTATACAGCAGAGCCCGCTCCTGCAGATGGATGTGCTCCATGCCCACCAGAAACAGCTTGCGGCGATCGGTCTCCTTGGTGAAGTGGCCGCCCAGCCAGCAAACATAGTCCACCACGGCGCTCATGGCCGCGAAGTTGCCGGGGGTGGGAGAACCCAGCTCCCAGATCTCCTCGGGACGCTGCAGCACCTTGCGGTGGGGCAGCTTGGCCACACGGTCGGACACGTAGCCGTAGCCCATGCCGCGGGTGCCGAAGAACTTGTAGGGCGCAAAGTTCACGCCGTCGAAGCCCAGCTTGTCCACGTCCATGGGGGCGTGGGGCGCGTGCTGCACCGCATCGGTGACGATGTAGATGTCGGGGTTGATCTCACGGGCGGCGCGGACGATGCCCTCCATGTCCATGATGGTACCGGTGATGTTGGAGGCGTACATGACGCTCAGCAGGCAGGTGTCCTTGTCCACCACGCGGCGGATCTCCTCGGGATCGATGCCGCCGGTCTTGGGATTGGCCTGAGCCACGCGGAACTCCTTGCCGGTCTTTTCGCAGTAGTACTTCACGGCGTCGAAGGCGGAGGGATGCTCCAGCACGGAGGTGACGGCGTTGGTGCCCGGGCAGTTCTCCAGAATGGCGCCCACCATCTGGAACATGCACTGGGAGGCGGTCATCTCCGTCAGCAGCGCGCCGCCGGAGGCGCCGAACACCACGTGCATCACATCATCGATACCCCGCAGCTGGATACGCTTGAGCTCCTTGGAGCGGGCGTGTACGCGTTCCGGGCAATCGGGGAAGGCCTGGTACTTGGCCTGCTCCTCCACAGACGCCTTCAGGCGCAGGGAGCCGCCGGAGTTCTCAAAGAACAGACGCTTGCCGAACTCGGGGTCGGCATCCACATAGCAGAAGCGCTCCTTGATCTCCGCAGACAGGGCGGGGTCAAACAGCAGACCATGCTCATAGTTTTCCATAGGGATCTCCTTTTTCCATTCCATCTGTAAATTATTTGTTTACTTGGCAGCCTGGGGCTTGTCGAAGCGGCGGCCCACGCCGGTGATGGCGCTGAGGGTGAACAGGACGATCAGCATGATGCTCTGGAAGTTGTAGGGGATGAAGTCCAGGAAGGAGAAGGACTCACCCACCACACCGCTGGCGATGGCCAGACTCACCGCGTTCAGGCACACGGGGTTGTAGGGGACCAGGCCGGCGAAACCGGTGCTGATGCCATCCATCAGGTTGGAGCCGCGGGTACGCTCGATGTTGTGGGTCTCCAGCAGCTTGCGGACCAGCGGGCCCACAAACAGGATGGTGATGGAGGCCGCGCCGATGGCCACGCTGCCCACGAAGCAGATCAGGATGGTGACCAGCTCCGCCTGACGCGGGGTCTTGCTGGCGTTGTGCAGCTTGCCCAGCATGATGTCAAACACACCGCTGCGGGTAAGCATCTCCAGCAGGGCGAACATGAAGAAGCTGAAGCAGATGACGTTCAGCATGCCGGTGAGGCCGGCGCCGATGGGGCCGGCGGCGTCCACCATCTTGGCGGGCTCAATGAAGCCGAGCGCCAGGCACAGCACGAAGCCCACCAGGTCGCAGACGATCAGAGTGCCGATGAGGTTCCAGCCCTTGAGCATCAGGATGATCATGATGACGGGGATCACCAGCATGATCAGGGTCTTGGCGTAGGAGGCGTCCACCAGCTCCGGCAGGGTCACGGCCTCGGAGGTGCGGAAGCCGATGATGACGAACAGGACGGCGGAAACCACGCCGGCGATCAGGGAGTAGGGCAGACGGGTGCGGACCACGTCGCGGACCTCAGCGCCCTGAGTCAGGGCAGAGGCAATGGTGGTATCGGAAATGGGGGCCAGGTTGTCGCCGAAGATGGCGCCGCTGACGATAGCGCCCACCACAACGGCAGGATTGGCGCCCACGGTGGTGGCCACGGGCAGCAGCACCGGCAGAACAGCCACAATGGCGCCGTTGGAGGTGCCGCAGGCCGTGGAGATCAGTGCGCAGATGATAAAGCCTACCAGCGGCAGGAAACCGGCGCTGAGGCCCAGCTCCGTCACCAGCCAGGTCAGGCCCTGGATCAGACCGCTCTGGCGCAGCTCCTGAGACAGGACGCCGGCCAGCAGGAAGGCAAAGATAATGACGCACAGGGTATCGTTCTTCAGGCCCGCGACCACTGCCTTCTCAAATTCCTTCTTGTCCTTGGCCAGCAGGAAGGCTGTGCACAGACCGGCAAAGCCCGCCATGCAGAACAGGACCAGAGAGACCTTCTGCAGGGCTGCAATGGTGATCATCAGTGCCATGAACACCAACAGCGGCAGGCACGCGCCGAAGGTGCCGCCATAGAACTGCATCTTCTTTTGATTTTCCATTTCTCATCTTCTCCTTTTTTTGGTGATTCCCGCCGAAAGCGGTGGAGGACTGTGGTCTCCGGCAGGTTTGTTCACATCTTATTCATACAAGATAGAAAGTCAATAGGTTTTCAACAATTTACACCGCTGCTGTTGCATTTTCTACAAAATATACAGTATAATGTTGTTGCGGCAACAACAATTGCCGCAGACTTTGTGACAGAAGGAGTTTTGCCCTATGGACACCAGCTTGCAGCAGCGCATCCAGAGCGCCGATCTCACCCGCACGGAAAAGCGCATCGCCGACTATTTTCTCGACCACAGTGAGTCGCTGTACTTCATGACCGCCCGAGACATCGCCCAGGAGCTGGGCGTCAGCGACACGTCCATCATCCGGCTGTGCCGCACCCTGGGCTACCGCGGCTTCCGCGAATTACAGGAAAGCCAGCGGGCGGAGCTGGCTCAGGTCATGGAGAGCGGCCGCTACGTCATCCCCCGGCAGCAGGTGGAGGGCAAGCTGGAGCAGTACCAGAACTGCAGCCCGTTCCAGTGCCTGCAGCTGGCCATGGAGACGCTGCAGGAGACGTACCGGAAGAACCGGCCGGAGAAATTTGAGCGGGCCGCCCAGCTCCTTTTGCAGAGCGAGCACATCTTCATCTCCGGCTTCCGCGGCTTTTCCGGCTCCGCCCGTTATATGGGGGTGCTGCTGTCCCAGTACATCAACCGCGTCACCTACTATTGCGATGCGGACACCCGCTGCGTGGAGGGTCTCATTGACTACGGCTCTCAGGACTGCGTAGTGGTTTTCGGCGCGGAGCGCTACTCCCGCATGTCCTGTGTGCTGGCCCAGATCGCCCGGGACGCCCATTGCCGTCTGATCGTTATCACCGACAAGCTCACCGCACCTCTGGCCGTGGGGGCGGACATCGTGCTGCTGGCGGATTTCACCAGTCCCACCGCCGTCAACTCCTATCTGGGTGTGAACTTTCTGGTGGAGGCCATCGCCTTCGAGGTCAGCCGCCAGCTGGGCGTCTTTCCCCAGCAGCGGCTGTCCCGCATGGACCACTACCTGTCGGAGCTGCATCTGTATTGATGCGTGCCCAAAAATGAACAGCACCCCATTTGTTAGACAAGCATGGTAAAATACCTGTACTAAGAAATGGGGTGTTTTTCTATGCCAAGGGGAGCAGAGGGCAAGCGGTATCCACCGGAATTCAGAAAAATGGCGGCAGAGGCGATGCGGCAGGAGCCGCCGGTCCTGCGCCCGAAGGGGTAACGGCGCTTACCTCTCCACCAGATGGACGTTCAGGTGGTCGTAGGTCATCTCCACCCCCGCCGCGGCAAAGGCATCGCGCAGGTTCTCGTTCAGCGCGAAGAAAGCGTTCCAGTAGTCCTCCGCCCTGGTCCAGCAGCGGACGCTGTACTCAATGGCGCTGCTGCCGTACTCCGTCAGATACACCACCGGCGCAGGCTCCGGCAGCACATTGGGCGTGGCCGCCACTGCCGTCAGGCAGGCGGCCTTCACCGTCTCGGTGGGCGCGTCGTAGGAGGCCGTCACGGTCCGCACCACCCGCCGCCGGCCCATGGCCGTGTAGTTGATGATGCGACTGGAGGACAGCTCCTTGTTGGGCTGCATGACGAACTGGCCGTCCGGCGTCTCGATCTTCGTATGGTTCAGGGTGATCTCCCGCACCGTGCCCACGGTGTCCGCCACCTCGATGTCGTCGCCGATGTTGAAGGGGTGGGATGTCAGGATCACCAGACCGCCGGCCACGTTGCCCAGAATGTCCTCCGCCGCCAGGGTCACGCCCAGCGTCAGCACCGACACCAGCGCCGTCAGGGACGAGGTGTTCAGTCCCAGGGCCTCCGCCGTGATGATACCCGTCAGCAGATAAAGCACCACCTTGGCCGATGTCAGGACGATCTGGCGCAGGCGGGCAGTCAGCTTTTTGCTGCGGTCCAGCAGCCGTTTGGCCAGCTTTAACAGCAGCCGCGACACGATGAGGCACACCAGCAGCGTCAGCACCGCCGACAGAATGCGGCTCAGGCTGTACCCTCCCAGCGATGTCTCCAGTATTTTCGAAAGCTCTTGCATCGGAATGTCTCCTTTCTCATGCTGACACCAGTATAGCAAATTCCCCGCCGCTGCGCAATCGCATTCATAAAGAGGGAGCGGAACACGGTGCGTTCCGCCCCCTCTTTATCCGTTCTGCAACCCGCCGAAAACATCCCTGTCCCCCCCGCCGGAGCTTGTCGCAGGTGCACAAAATATCTGCGTTTGCCAATTTTTACTTGTCAGTCGGGGACGGCTCTGCTATGATAGATGCGAAAAATGCCAAAAAAGGGGGTACTGCCATGGGCATATCCTACAACAACCTGTTCAAGCTGCTCATCGACAGGGGCTGGTCCAAAACGGAGTTTGCCCGCAAGGTGGGCATCAGCTCCAACACGCTGGCCAAGCTGTCGAAAAACGAGCCGGTGTCACTGGAGGTGCTGGTGCGCATCTGCCGGCGGCTGGAATGCACACTGGGCGACGTGGTGCAGATCCTGCCGCTGGCCGCTATGGAGAAGCTGCGCACCGCTGCGGAGGAGGGGATACACAGATCATGAGCCAGACCAACGCAAACGGCGCCACGTTCATGGAAAAGCTGTCCACGTTCATCGTGGATAAGCGGAATCTGATCTTTCTCATCACCATCATCGGCCTCATTTTCTCCGCCTTTTCCCGTAACTGGGTCCAGGTGGAGAATGACCTGACCTTCTACCTGCCGGACGACTCTCAGACCAAGCAGGCGCTGGCCGTCATGGACGAGCAGTTCGTCACCTACGGCACGGCGGAGGTAATGGTGGCCAACGTCACACCGGCCCAGGCTCAGAAGCTGGCTGACAAGCTCCGGGACATCGAGGGTGTCCAGAGCCTGACCTACGACAAGACCACCGACCACTACAACGACATGTCCGCTCTGTTCTCCATCACCTTCGCCTACGACGAGGATGACGACGCCTGCCTGACGTCTCTGGATGCGGTGAAGGCAGCCCTCAGCGGCTATGACCTCTACGTCTCCACGGATCTGGGCAATACCCAGCAGGAGACCATTGAGCATGAGATCAGCGTCATTATGATCTACGTAGCCATCGTCATTGTCCTCGTGCTGACCTTCACTTCCGAGACCTACGGCGAGGTGCCGGTGCTGATTTTGACCTTCGTGGTGGCGCTGGTGCTGAATCAGGGCACCAATTTCCTGATGGGCAAGATCTCCTTCGTGTCCAACTCCGTCACCAGTATTCTGCAGCTGGCGCTGTCTATCGACTACGCCATCATCTTCTGCAACCGCTTCAAGGAGGAACACCGGCTGCTGGACCTGCGGGAGGCCGTCATCGTCTCCCTGAGCAAATCCATCCCCGAGATCGGCGCCAGCAGCCTGACCACCATCGGCGGTCTGGTGGCCATGCTGTTCATGCAGTTCAAGCTGGGCCCCGATATGGCCCTGTGCCTCATCAAATCCATCCTGTTCGCGCTGCTGTCCGCCTTCGTGGTGATGCCGGGCCTTCTGATGCTGTTCGGCCCCCTCATCGACCGGACGCAGCACCGCAGCTTCGTGCCCAAGATACCCTTCGTGGGCAATTTCGACTACGCCACGCGGCACGTGGTGCCCGTGATCTTCGCCCTGCTGATCACCGTGGGCTTCTTCCTGTCCTCCCGCTGCCCCTTCGCCTACGGGTACAGCCTGCTGACCACGCCCATCCAGAATGATAACCAGATCGCCGAGCAGATGATCGAGGACACCTTCACCTCCAGCAACATGCTGGCCCTGATGGTCCCCGCCGGCGACTACGACAAGGAGGCCGCCCTGCTGGCGGAGCTGGAGCAGTATGATGAGGTGGATCACACCATGGGCCTTGTAAACATCGAGGCCATGGACGGCTACACGCTGGCGGATAAGCTGACGCCCCGTCAGTTCGCGGAGCTGGCCGGTCTGGACTACGAGGCCGCGCAGGTGGTCTACGCCGCCTATGCCGCCAACAACGGCGACTACGGCCAGCTGGTGGGCCATCTCTCCACCTACAAGGTGCCGCTGCTGGATATGTTCCTGTTCGTCTGCGACCAGATCGACGCCGGTGTGGTAACGCTCAGCGATGACCAGACCGCCGCCCTGAAGGACGCCCAGACCCAGATGCTCAGCGCCAGGAACCAGCTGCGGGGCGAGGATCTCAGCCGTATGCTGGTATACCTGACCCTGCCGGAGAGCGGCGATGAGACGTACGCCTTCACCGATAAAATTCTGGACATCGCCCAGAAGTATTACCCCGGCCAGAAGGTATATCTGGCCGGCGACTCCACCAACGAGTACGACTTCGAGAAGTCCTTTGCCATCGACAACAAGGTGGTGAGCATCGTGTCCATTCTGGTGGTCATGGTGGTGCTGCTGTTCACCTTCAAGTCCGCCGGTATGCCGGTGCTGCTGATTTTGGTGATCCAGGGCTGCATCTGGATCAACTTCTCCGTCCCCGCCGTCACCGGCAAGTATCTGTTCTATCTGAGCTACCTGATCGTCAGCTCCATCCAGATGGGCGCCAACATCGACTACGCCATCGTCATCGCCAGCCGCTATCAGGAGCTGAAGGCGAAGATGACCCAGCGCAGCGCCATTGTAGAGACGCTGAACTTTGCCTTTCCCACCATCATTACCTCCGGCGCCATCATGTCCATCTGCGGCTTCCTCATCGGCAGCATGACATCGGAGCCCGTCATCGCCGGCATCGGCGAGAGCCTGGGCCGCGGCACGGTGATCTCCATCATCATGGTCATGTTCGCCCTGCCCCAGATCCTGCTGATCGGCAGCCGCGTCATCGACAAGACTTCCTTCTCCGTGCCATCCGTGGTGGCCAAGAAGAACAGCCGCGGCCGCATGACGGTGAACGGTATGGTGTACGGCCACATCAACGGCACGGTCCGCGGCATGATCCACGCCACGGTGGAGGGCGACGTAGACCTGACCATGCTCTCCGGAGCGGAGGGAGAGGAGGTACCCGACGATGAGGAAGAAGATTGACATACGGCATCTGGCCGCGGCTCTGCTGGCAGCCCTGATGCTGCTGGCCTGCCTGCCCGTGACGCAGGCCGACGCTGCCGGCAACACCATCCACATCTCCTCGGAAGCGGAGCTGCGGGATCTGGCCGCCAGCTGCGCGCTGGACACCTGGTCCCGCGATAAAAACGTGGTGCTGGACAGCGACCTGACGCTGGCGGACCCGTCCTTCCTGCCCATCCCCACCTTCGGCGGCAGCTTTGACGGGCAGGGTCACACCATCCATAATGTCAGCATAACGGACAGTCTGTCCCCTGCCGGCCTGTTCGGCGTGGTACAGGCGGGCGGCTCCGTTCGCAGTCTCCATGTGGTGGGTACCGTCACCCCCTCCGGTGACGGCCGAAGCGTGGGCGGCATCGCCGGCGAGAACAACGGCGCCATCGAAAAGTGCAGCTTCACCGGCACGGTGTCCGGTCAGGTATACGTAGGCGGCATCGCCGGTCACACCGGTGCCTCCGGCAGTATCCTGGCCTGTGAGACCCGCGGCGCGGTCATCGGCGACAGCATGACCGGCGGCATCACAGGCTATAACGAGGGCCTGCTGGCCGACTGCACCAACAGCGCCTGCGTCAACGTGGAGAGCACCGATCCCCGTCTGGATCTGGAGGATCTGGATCTGACGCTGACGCCGGACCTGTCCAAGCTGGGGCAGGCCAACGCCGGCGCCTCCGCCGCTGATACCGGCGGCATCGCCGGATACAGCGCCGGTACGCTGTCCGACTGTTTGAACCATGGCGCCGTGGGCTACCAGCACATCGGCTATAACACCGGCGGCGTGGTGGGCCGCAGCTGCGGCCAGCTCCTGCGCTGCCGCAACGACGGCGCCATCGCCGGACGCAAGGACGTGGGCGGCGTGGTGGGCCAGATCGAGCCCTATATCCAGATGGACGCCTCTCCCACCTATCTGTCGGAGCTGAACCGCCAGCTGTACGAGCTGAAGTCCCTGACCGATCAGGCCGCCAACGATGCCCAGGACGGTGCAGGCGACGTGTCCGACCGGCTCAGCGACATGAACGACTACCTGAAGGACGCCCTCTCCGACCCGCAGGACCCCCTGGCCGCCATCACCGGCTTCGGCAGCCGCCTGAACGACCTGAACAACAGCGCCTCCGGCTCGGTGGACACCGTGGCGGACGACCTGCGGGACATCAACAGCAAGTTCAATGAGGTATCCAACACCGTGCTGGCCGCCATCTCCGCCGCCGGCAACCCCGCCTCCGTCATTTCTGACGGCTCGCAGGGGAACATCGACAAGATCACGCTGGGCAAGACCTCTGCCTGTACCAACAGCGGTACGGTCAGCGGCGATGTCAACACCGGCGGCATTGCCGGCTCCATCGCCATCGAGTACGAGCTGGACCCAGAGGATGACGTCAGTGCCAATCTGGACGGTGAATACCGCCGCCAGTACGAATACCGCGCCGTGGTGCAGCAGTGCGCCAACACCGGTGCCGTCTCCGCCAAGCGCAGCAACACCGGCGGCATCGCCGGGCGCATGGACCTCGGCCTCATCATCTCCTGTGAGAGCTACGGCAGCGTGGAAAGTGACAGCGGCAGCTGCGTGGGCGGCATCGCCGGTCTCACCGCTGCCACCGTCCGCAGCAGCTATGCCAAGTGTACCCTCAGCGGCAAAAAATACGTGGGCGGTATCGTGGGCTCCGGCGTGGCGGAGAAATCCGACGGCAGCGCCAGCACCGTTACCGGCTGCTGGTCGCTGGTGGACATCACCGGCTGCCAGCAGTACGAGGGCGCCGTCTCCGGCGCGGACACCGGTACGTTCACCGATAACTATTTCGTCTCCGACACACTGGCGGGCATCAACCGCCAGAGCTTCGCGGGCCGCGCGGAGCCTGTGAGCTTCGACACCCTCGCCGCGGCGGAGGGTATGCCCGGCGGCATGACCACCTTTACCCTGTCCTTCGTCTCCGACGGCAAGGTGCTGACCAGCCGCACCTTCTCCTACGGCGCATCCTTTGACAGCAGCGTCTATCCGCCGCTTCCGGAAAAGGACGGCATCTACGCCCACTGGGACCGCACCGACCTCCACGGCCTGCATCTGGACACGGTGGTCACCGCCGTCTATGATGCGCTGCTGCCCACCCTGTCCTCGGAGCAGACCCGCGAGGACGGCCGTCCCGTCATTCTGGCCGGCGGTGACTTCAACGACGGCGACACCATGGCCGCCACAGCCCTGACTCTGACGCCGGAGGAGTTCCACGCGGCAGACGGCAGCTTCGCAGACCGCGCTGCCAACTGGTTCTCCTACCTGAAGGAAGGGCAGCTGCCGCCCCTGACCGTGAACCGCCGCGTGGCGGAACAGTGGCGGGTATCCCTGCCCGATGACGGCCAGGAGACCCACACGCTGCGCTACCTGCCGTCTCAGGACGCATCGCATCTGCGGCTCTATGTCAACGACGGCGGCGGCTGGCAGGCCGTGTCCTACGACACCGTGGGCAGCTACCTCTCCTTCACCGCAGGCGGCGCCAGCCCCGAATTCGCCGTGGTCACCACCGCATCGGTGTGGTGGCCGCTGGCCGCGGCCATCGCCGTGTGCGTGGCCATCGTGCTGGCGATCCTGCTGGGACGGCGTCACCGCCGCCGGCGGAAGGCCGCCGCAGTCTCTGCCCCCGAGACGGTGGAGAATGCCGTTGAAAGCACGGGAACGCCCGCCCGCATCTCCCGCCCGGCCAAGAAGAAAAAGCGGCGCTGGTGGATCCCCGTCAGTATCGTTGCGGGCATCGCCGCTGCGGCAGCGGTGCTCCTGGCCGCCACTGGTCTGGGCCGCCAGCTCAACGCCTGGCGTCTGCTGCACCGCGCCCTGAACGCCGACTCGCTGGCCATGACCGTCTCCGTCCAGAGCGGCGAGACCTTCACCGCCAGCGCCGATGTCTGCCGCACCAGGGCCGACACCACCCGCATCGTCACCGTCCGGTGGCAGGGCGTGACCGTCTACTGCACCGGCGATGCGGTGTATCTGGAGAACGGCCGCGCCTACCGTCTGAGCAGCAGCATGACCCTCTCCGACCTGGCCGCTCTGTTCCGCAAGGCCCATGTGGACTGCGAAAAGACGGATGCGGACACCCTGTATACGGCGGCGCTGGCCGCCGCCGACGCGGACGCCCTGCTGACGCTGCTGGAGCCGGAGGTGGGCGACCTCACCGGCATCGACAGGCTCACCGCCGTGCTGACCGTGGCCGATGGCCGCGCCCGGTCCCTCCAGCTCACTGCCGGGCCGGAGGACGCCCCCGTTCTCACCGCTGTGATGGATTTCACCGCCAAGGTCACGGCGCCCCAGGTGCCGGAGGCGGTGACCGCCGCCATCGCCGGCGGTACGGAGCCGGAGAATACCGTGCTGCCCGCGGATACTCTGCGCCTGCTGCGGTCCTGGGCCGCCCTGCGCAGCAGGGAGGTACTGGCCGCCGACCTGACGCTGACGGCGGATTGCGGCCCTCTGGTGCTCCGCGACACCCTGCAATATGACCGCCGCACCGTGGACGGTCAGGATTTCACCGCCGTCCGCAAGGGCGCGCTGAGCCTGTACTTCTCCGGCGATAAGCTCTGCGATGCGGAAGGCCATGTTCTCACCACCGATGACGCTCTGGCCTCCCAGGCCCGGCTCCTTCAGCTGGCCTACCAGCTGGTGCTGAACGGCACCGCCGCCTGCACCCAGACCGGCGGCACAGATACCTATACTCTGACGCTGGACGAGGCGGGAGCTGCGGAGTTTGCCGCCGCCATCGCGCCGGATATCCAGTCCCAGCACGTCGCCTTCACCGGTGGCCGCGTCACCATGGAGGTGCAGGACACCCAGCTGTGCAGCGTCCGTATCACCTGCTCCGGCAGCATCAGTGTGGCGCTGACGGAGGCCAACGCCTCCCTGAGCGCCGATATCCGGTTCGTCTCCCGCAATTACCCGTTCCCCCGCGCGGTGCTGAATGCGCTGCAATAACAAAAGAGAGAAGGCAATAGCATGGGAAACCGCATCATCTGCATCAGCCGCCAGTTCGGCAGCGGCGGCCATGAGATCTCCGTCAAGACCGCGGACCTGCTGCGTCTGCGCGTCTATGAAAAGGAGCTGGTACATCTGGCCTGCGAATACGGCGAGCTATCGGAGTCCGTCATGAGCGATTCCGATGAAAAGGCCACCAACCCCTACCTGTTCCGCACCGTCCACGAGGGCAACTACCATGTCGTGCGGGGCAAGCCCACGTCCGAGGTGCTGTTCGCCCTGCAAAGCCACGAGATCCGCCGCATCGCCCGCAGGGAGGAGTGCGTGTTTGTGGGCCGCTGCGCCGACTATGTCCTGCGGGATGCGGATGTCCGCCTGCTGCGGGTATTCGTCTCCGCGCCGGAGGAACAGCGCATTGCCCGTAAGATGGAGCAGGAGCATCTGACCCAGCCTCAGGCGGTGCGGCTGCTGCGGAAAATGGACAAACAGCGCCGGAAATACTACGAGACCTACACCCACCATGTCTGGGGCGACAGCACCAACTACGACCTGTGCATCGACACATCCACCTGTACGCTGGACGAGGCGGCGGCCCGGATCGCCGACCGCTTCCGCGCCATGGCGTAGCGTCAGAAGGGCTTTTATGCAGCAAGACAAGACATTTCTCGGTACGGAGCCGGTAGGGCGGCTCCTGTTCCAGCTGGCGGTCCCCACGGTGACGGCCCAGCTGGTAAATATGCTCTACAACATCGTGGACCGCATCTACATTGGTCACATGCCCGGCGACGGAAGCCTGGCCCTCACCGGCGTGGGCGTGTGCATGCCCCTCATCATGATCGTCTCCGCCTTCGCGGCACTGGTGGCCTCCGGCGGTGCGCCCCGTGCCTCCATTGCCATGGGCCGCGGCGACCACGCCGGCGCGGAGCGGCTGCTGGGCGGCTGCGCTGCCCTGCTGCTCCTGTTGTCCCTGACCCTCACCGCCGTGCTGCTTCTGTGGGGCCGCGACCTCCTGCTGCTGTTCGGCGCCAGCGAGAACACCGTCGCCTACGCCGCCGACTACATGGGTGTCTATGCCGTCGGCACTGTGTTCGTCCAGCTGACGCTGGGCCTCAACGCCTTCGTGACGGCCCAGGGCTTCGCCCGGACCGGCATGCTGACGGTGCTCATCGGCGCGCTGGCCAATATCGCGCTGGACCCGCTGTTCATCTTCGCTCTGGACATGGGCGTGCGGGGCGCGGCGCTGGCCACCGTGCTGTCTCAGGCCCTGTCCTGCGTCTGGGTCACATCGTTCCTCTGCGGCAAAAAGACGCTGCTGCGCCTGCGGCGGGAGAACCTGCTGTCCGGTCTGCGGCTGGTGCCGCCCTGCATCGCGCTGGGATCGTCCTCTTTTGTCATGCAGGCCAGTGAGAGCGTCATCTCCGTGTGCTTCAACTCCTCCCTGCTGAAATACGGCGGGGATCTGGCCGTGGGCGCCATGACCATCCTCACCAGCGTCATGCAGTTCGCCCTGCTGCCCCTGACTGGTCTGTCTCAGGGCGCTCAGCCCATCACCAGCTACAACTACGGCGCCCGGAACACAGACCGCGTCCGGCAGAGCTTCCGCCTGCTGCTGCGCGCCTGCCTCATCTACTCTATGATGCTGTGGGCCTTCGTGATGCTGTGCCCCCGGGTGTTCGCCGGTCTGTTCACCACCGACGCGGCCCTGCTGGCCTTCACCTCCAGGGCGCTGCGCATCTACTGCGGTGGGCTGGGCCTGTTCGGCATCCAGATCGCCTGCCAGATGACTCTGGTCTCCACCGGAAACGCTGTCTGCTCCATCATTGTAGCGGTGCTGCGGAAGTTCGTGCTGCTGATCCCCCTGATCTACATCCTGCCCTGCTTCCTGCCGGACCCCACAACAGCCGTCTATCTGGCGGAGCCCGTGGCTGACGTGCTGGCGGTGACGTTCACCGCCGTCCTGTTCTCGGTGCAGTTCAAAAAGTCCCTGCAAAAGCTGGAGACGCCCCTGCAATAATTTATACCCAAAAGCGCGCAAAAAAGCGCCCGTCCGGAAGGACGGGCGCTTTTCAGTGCTTGTCGTATATCCCTTACTCGGCCTCGGCCAGCGCCTTGGCGGCGGCGATCGCCTTCTCCTGAGCTGCGGCGGGGCAGTCCTCGTAGCGAACGAAGTTGAAGGTGAACGTACCGCGGGACTGGGTCATGGACCGCAGGTCAATGGCGTAGCTCATCATCTCGGCCATGGGCACCTCGGCCTCCAGTACGGTCTCGCCGTCTCCGGTGGGGTTCATGCCCATCACGCGGCCGCGGCGCTTGTTCAGGTCGCCCATCACGTCGCCCACGTAGTTGTCGGGCACGGTGACCTTCAGCTCACCGATGGGCTCCATCAGCACGGGCTTGGCCTCGGGCAGAGCGGCCTTGAACGCCAGGTTGGCGGCCAGCTTGAACGCGATCTCGGAGGAGTCCACGGGGTGGTAGGAGCCGTCCACCAGGGTAGCCTTCAGGAACACCACGGGATAGCCGGCCAGCACGCCGTGCAGGCAGCTCTCGCGCAGGCCCTTTTCCACGGCGGGGAAGTAGTTCTTGGGCACGGAGCCGCCGAACACGTTCTCCTCAAAGATCATATCCTCCTGCTCGCTCTGGGGCTCGAAGATAATGTGAACATCGCCGAACTGGCCGCTGCCGCCGGTCTGCTTCTTATAGCGGCCCTGCTTGCGGACGGTGCTGCGGATCTTCTCACGATAGGCAACACGCGGGGTATCCAGCTCGGAATCCACGCCGAAGCGGGACTTCAGCTTGCTGCACAGCACGTCGATCTGGATGTCGCCGGCGCCGGAGATCACGGTCTGGTGGGTCTCGGCGTTGTTGGTGACGGAGAAGGTGGGGTCCTCCTCGTTCAGCTTGTTCAGACCGGTACCCAGCTTCTCGATCTCCTGCTTGGTCTTGGGGGAGATCGCCCGCTCGTAGCAGGCGGGGGCAAAGGCCAGAGGCGCAAACTTCACATAGGTCTTGGGCTCGCACAGGCTGTCGCCGGTCTTGACCTTGTCCATCTTGCCGATGGCGCCGATGTCGCCGCAGCAGATCTCCTTGGTCTCCTCGGTCTTCTTGCCCTTCATGACGTACAGACGGCCCAGCTTCTCGGTGTTGCCGGTGGTCATGTTGTACAGGGACATATCGCTGGTGACCTTGCCGCGGATGACCTTGATCATGGAGAACTTGCCGTACTGGTCGGAGATGGTCTTGAACACGAAGGCAGCGGCGGAGCCGTTGGGATCGTGAGCCACCTCAATAGCGTTGCCGTCGTCGTCTTCAGCGGCCTCGGCGGGCATATCGGTAGCCACGGGCACCAGGTCCACGATGGTCTGCATCAGCATCTCCACGCCCATACCGGTGGCGGCGCTGCCGCACAGCACGGGGCACACGCTGCCCTCGCGCACGCCGATCTGCAGGCCCTTGGCCATGTCCTCGGCGGACAGCTCCATGGTCTCAAAGAACTTCTCCATCAGCTCCTCATCGGCGCCGGCGGCGGCCTCCATCAGCTCAGCGCGGAGGGCCTCCACCTCGTCGGCCATGTCGGCGGGAATAGCACACTCGCCCTTGGCGTCGTAGGCTTTGTTGTGCAGCAGGTCCACGATGACGGTGACGGCCTTGTTGCCGTCGGCCTTGGTGGCCACGATGGGGGCAATGGCGGTGCCGTACTTGGCCTTGACGGCCTCGATGCAGGATGCGTAGTCGGCGTTGGCCTCCTCCACGCGGTTGATGAACATCATGCGGGGCTTCTTGCCCAGCATCTTCCAGGTGCGCTCCATACCCACGGACAGACCGTCCTTGGCGTTGCCCACGATGACGGCGCACTCGGCGGCGCGGATGGCGCACACCGCCTCGCCGGAGAAATCGAAGTTGCCGGGAGCGTCCATGACGTTGATCTTCTTGCCCTTATACATAACGGGGGCAAAGGCCAGGGAGATGGAGATCTGGCGCTTAATCTCCTCGGCGTCGTAGTCGCAGGTGGTGTTGCCGTCGGCGGTCTTGCCCAGACGGTCGATGCCCTTGGTCATAAACAGCATCTGCTCGACCAGCGAGGTCTTGCCGGACCCGCCGTGGCCCAGCAGCGCAATATTGCGAATGTCATTAGCAGTCATAGTGGTGATGTACTCCCTTCATTTTCTTCAAGTCCGCCGCCCACACGGCTGCGGACAGTAGCTCAATGTACCGATTATAGCTTATATTGCAGGACCTGACAACCATTATTTTGTGGATTTGTAGGAAAATTCCCTGTCCGTGCAGGCTTTTTCGGCAACTTATACAATTTCTCTTCCGCCGTACTGGGCAGGTCGACGAGGGCCGGCAGACATCCCTTGCGCCGCCGCAGAAAACGTGCTATAATGATGGATATGTTTGCGGGCATGATGGAATTGGTAGACATGCGAGATTTAGGTTCTCGTGCTCACGCGTTGGGGTTCGAGTCCCCATGCCCGCACCAAAAATGTCCGCCCCTGCGGGCCGTCCCTTTTTGGTACGCGCTTTTGCGCTGCAAAAGCGGTCGCCTGCGGGCGGATAACCGAACGCGCAAGGGAAACCCGACCAAGGTTTCCCTTGCACACATTCCCTTCCTTGCGGTATACGCGGGTTCCGTGCGCCCTGCCATGACCGCAGGATGCCCACGAAATGTCCGCCCCTGCAAGCGGACAACTGCACGCGCAAGGGAAACCCGATCAGGGTTTCCCTTGCATATCTTGAACAGAGGACGCCATGGCGCACACGCTGGATGACCGGCTGATCTGCGAGATCTTGTCGGTGTCGGAGGAAATACCCGCCGACCGCGTGGACATGAAGCGTTTTCAGCGGCCGGAGGGCTGTCGGACGAAACAGGAGGAGCTGCCATGAAACGTATCGCATCCATACAGGATATCTCCTGCCTGGGCCGCTGTTCCCTGACCGTGGCGCTGCCGGTGATCTCCGCTCTGGGCGTGGAGTGCGCCATCGTGCCCACCGCTGTCCTCAGCGCCCACACCGCCTTCCCCGGTTTTGTCAGCCGCGACCTGACGGACCAGCTTGACGCCATCGCCGCCCACTGGCAGGCCCAGCACGTCCACTTCGATGCGCTGTATACCGGCTACATCGCCTCTGTGCCCCAGGTGCAGCAGGTGCTGGACTTCTTTGACGCGGTAAAAAGCCCCGATACCATGATCTTCGTGGACCCCGCCATGGCGGACCACGGCAAGCTCTATTCCGGCTTTGGCCCCGACTTCCCCGCCGCCATGGCGCGGGTGGTGGCCCGGGCCGACGTGGCCATGCCCAATCTGACAGAGGCATGTCTCCTCACCGGTACGCCCTACCGCGAGGACATGGACGAGCCCATGACCCGCGAGCTGCTGCAAAAAGTAGCGGCGCTGGGTGCCGGAAAAGTGGTGCTCACCGGCGTGTCCTTCACGCCGGACAGGCTGGGCGCCATGGGCTACGACAGCGCCGACGGCCGGTTCTTCACGTGTCTGGACCGGCGGCAGACCGGCTCCTACCACGGCACCGGCGACATCTTCGCCGCCACGGTGGTGGGCGGCATGATGCGGGGCCTGCCGCTAGAAGGTGCCGTCTCTCTGGCGGTGCGCTTCACCCTCTCCTGCATTGATGTCACGGCTCAGGACCCCTGCGCCGCCTGGTACGGCGTGGAGTTCGAGAAGGCCCTGCCCCTGCTGTGCGACGCCGCCCGCGCCCTGCCTGAGAATTAAAAAGAATAAAAGAGCACCCGCGGCTATGCCGCGGGTGCTCTTTTATCATCGTCACCTGCTGCGGGGATAGGGCTTCTTCTCGTCGGTGAGCCCCGCGAGATAGTCCATGCTGGTGTTCAGTGCCAGTGCCACGCGGCGGCACTGTTCAAAGCTGAGATAGCGCTCGCCCCGCTCAATCTTGGAGTACGCGCTCTGGTCGATGCCAGTCAGCATCTGCATCTTGACCTGCGTAAATCCCCGCTCTTTTCTGAGTTCCCGTAATCTGCTCATCAAAATCACCATAAACATTATGGCAAATTGTCCTATTTCATTTAGGGCTAAATTGTCCTATAATTTTCCGCAGGGGGTGATGTTATGACGGAAGTTGAAGCCTATCACGAAATGTATCTGACCATGGCTCGCGCCGCCGAACAGGCCATCCGCCTGTTGGTGGAGGCGCAGCAGACCTGCGAAACGCTTTACGTGGAAAGCACGGAGCAGGAACCGGCGAAATCCTGACCATAAAAAAAGCACCCGCGGCATAGCCGCGGGTGCTTTTTTTATTCTCCTTCGCCCTCCGGCTTCCCCTCTCCGGGAGCCTCCTCCGGCGCAGGGGGCTCCGACGCCTTCGCCGGTTCCTCCTCGGGTGCGTCGAAGTCCGGCATGGGTACCGGCTCGGACACCATGTTGATGTGCTTGGCGGGCGCCTCGATGGTCTCCGGCACACTGGGGCGGAACAGCTTCCGCTCCTGCTCTCTGGTGGCGCCGTAGTTGTCCACCGTCTCGGGGTCGCGGCCCTCGATAATGGCCATCATCTCCTGACCGGTGATGGTCTCCTTCTTCAGCAGGTACGCGGCGATCTTGTCCAGCAGCTCCCGATTGTCCTGCAAAATTTTCTTGGCCTCCTGATGGCACTGGCGGATGATCTTGATGGTCTCGCGGTCCGCCGCGGCGTAGGTCTCCTGCGCGCAGGTCATGGGGTAACTGCCGTCCAGATACTGGCTCTGGATGGTGCCCAGCGCCATCATATCGAACTCGTCGCACATGCCGAACCGCGCCACCAGATTCCGCGCCAGCTCCGTGGCCCGCTCGATGTCGTTGGCCGCGCCGGAGGTCATGGTGTTGCACACGATCTCCTCGCTGGAGCGGCCTGCCAGCAGCGTGCGGATCTCCGCCAGAATGTCCTCTCTGGACATGAGGAACTTCTCCTCCTCCGGCAGGTGCAGCGTATAGCCCAGCGCCCCCTGGGTGTGGGGCACGATGGTGATCTTGCTCACCGGCTGGGCATTCTTCTGCTTGGCCGCCACCAGCGCATGACCCACCTCGTGATAGGCGATGATGCGCTTTTCCTCCTCGGTGATGACGGTGCCCTTCTTCTCCGAGCCGGCGATGACCAGCTCAAAGGACACCAGCAGATCGTTCTGGTTCACAGCCTTGCGGCCCTTGCGGACGGCCCGCAGCGCCGCCTCGTTCACCAGATTGGCCAGATCCGCGCCCACGCATCCGGCGGTAGCCTGAGCGATCTTGTTCAGGTCCACATCCTCGGCCAGACGGATGTTGCGGGTGTGTACCTGCAGCGTGGCCAGGCGGCCCGCCAGATTGGGCCGATCCACGGTGATGCGCCGGTCGAAGCGTCCCGGGCGCAGCAGCGCCTTGTCCAGCACCTCGGGGCGGTTGGTAGCGCCCAGCACGATAACGCCCTTGCTGGGATCGAAGCCGTCCAGCTCTGCCAGCAGCTGGTTCAGCGTCTGCTCGCGCTCGTCGTTGCCGCCGAACTTACCACCGTCGCGGGACTTGCCGATGGTGTCGATCTCGTCGATGAAAATGATGCACGGGGCCACCTTGGCAGCCTCCTTGAACAGGTCGCGGACACGGCTGGCGCCCACGCCCACGAACATTTCCACGAAGTCGGAACCGGAAATGGAGAAGAACGGCACCCCCGCCTCACCGGCCACAGCCTTGGCCAGCAGGGTCTTGCCGGTACCGGGTGAGCCCACCAGCAGCGCGCCCTTGGGCAGCTTGGCGCCGATGGCGGTGTACTTGCCGGGGTTGTGGAGGAAATCAATGATCTCCTCCAGCGACTCCTTGGCCTCGTCCTGACCGGCCACATCCTTGAACGTGACGCCGGTGGACTTCTCCATATACACCTTGGCGTTGGACTTGCCCACGCTGCCGATGCCGCCGAAGCCGCTGCCGCCGCTCTTGGCCAGCATCCGCAGCAGCAGCATGAGCAGTCCCACCATAATGAGCGTGGGCAGGATGTAGCTGACCATGAACGCCAGCACCGGATTCATCTGCGCCTCGTAATAGCCGGTGTAGGCCACCTTGTGCTCCTTCAGCAGAGGCAGCAGGGACGTATCGTTGAGATACGCGGTATACAGCGTCAGCTTCGTGTCCTTGGACTGGGTGTAGGACTTGGCGGGCACGTTGCTGTCCTCGTCCTGTTCCTCGGTATAGGTGTAGCCCTCCACCGGCGTGATGTAGATGGCGTCGTCCTTGAACAGGACCTCCTTCGCCTTATCGTTTTCGATAAGATCCAGCATCTCGCTGTACTTGATCTCATGGCTGGTGGACTTGTTGGTGGCGTTGCGGGTGTAGGCGTTGAGGTAGTTGAATCCCACCGTCAGCACCAGTGCCCACGCCACCAGCGTCAGGATGCCCCGCAGGTTATTGCGTCCCTTCCCGTTTTTATTGTTGTTCTGATCGTTGTTGGCCATGTGTATCCTCCGTAAAAAACCGTCAGCCGGAGTGCCTCCGCTCTCGGCGGCGCGGCCCTCCCGCGGTATACCTTCGCAGTATCGCACAGTATACCACACTTGTCCAAATGTCACAAGCGGCACATCGTCGGATTTTCTGTAAAATTTCTATGAATGGCGCTTTATCTCGCCGAAATATTGTGTTATACTGGTCAGTAATTCAAGAAAAATGAGGTTATACCCATGAAAGATATGAAGGATACCGAGCGCCGCCGTCCCCTGCCGGACGCGGAGGCCGACGGCGTCATCGAGGGCCGCAACGCGGTGATCGAAGCCCTGCGGGTGGGCACCGCCATCGACAAGATCTACATCGCCAAGGGCGAGACGGACAAGACCCTGGGCCACATCGCCTCCAGGGCCCGGGACGCGGGCATCGTGGTGGTGGAGGCCGACCGCCGCAAGCTGGACGGCATTTCCCGCACCCACGCCCATCAGGGCGTCATCGCTCTGGCCGCCGTGCGGGAGTACGTCACGGTGGAGAGCATCCTCTCCGCGGCAGCAGAGAGGGGGGAACCGCCTCTGCTGGTGGTGTGCGACGAGATCTCCGACCCCCACAATCTGGGCGCCATCCTCCGCACCGCCGAGTGCGCCGGAGCCCACGGCGTCGTCATCCCCAAGCGCCGCTCTGCCGGTCTGACCGCCGTGGTGGCCAAGACCTCCGCCGGCGCGGTGAGCTATATCCCCGTGGCGCGGGTGGCCAACATCCCCTCCCTGCTGAAGGACCTGAAAAAGCAGGGCGTCTGGGTATTCGGCACCGCCGCCGACGGCACTACCGATCTCTATACCGCGGACCTGAAGGGCCCCGCCGCCATCGTCATCGGCTCCGAGGGCAGCGGCATGACCCGCCTTGTCTCCGAGAACTGTGATTTTCTGGTAAGCATCCCCATGAAAGGCCGCATCTCCTCTCTGAACGCCTCCGCCGCCGCAGCCATCCTGCTGTACGAGGCGGTGCGCCAGCGGAGCTGACGGCGCTGCATCGTACTATGAACAGGCGTGACGACCCACAACTGGATACGCCCGTCCCCCGGGACGAGCTCTCGCTGGACGCCATCCTTGCCGAATACGGCAGGGGTGGGCGTCAGCCTGCCCCTGCGCCGGAGACTCCCCCTGCAC
>ENA-UAOV01000024-UAOV01000024.1-human-gut-metagenome-genome-assembly--contig:-NODE-24-length-107530-cov-11.377679_pt1 | contig 107530 bp, 97 predicted proteins | sample MGYA00243472_ERZ654562 | MGnify/ENA primary metagenome ERZ654562 (study PRJEB26926, sample SAMN06164391) | human gut metagenome | biome: ENVO:00009003; feature: ENVO:2100002; material: ENVO:00002003... | reverse complement strand
CAAAATGTATAATACGACAGAAAAATCACCCTGCGTAGCGGATACGCAGGGTGATCCGGTTTTATTCCTCAAAGCGGACCACGTCATTGGGCGTACAGCCCACGATACGGCAGAGCTTTTCCAGCGTGACCATGGTGATGTTCTTGTTCTTCTTCAGGGAATCCAGCGTCTTATTGTCGATGCCGCCCTTGAGAAGCTGGTACTGGGACACGCCATTTTTGCGCATGGTATCCCACAATGGACGATAATCAAAAATGGCGTTCACCACCCTCACTTGCTGCTGTTTCCATTATAGGGGAAAATAAAAAAATCTATATTGTGGATATAGTCACAATGTGTTACAATGGAAGCAGGGGGTGTTAAAATGGCAGATTACAAAGCGATGTATCTGGCGGCGATGGATGCCATGGAGCAGGCCGTCCAGCTACTGGCGGAAGCGCAGCAGAAGTGCGAGGATCTGTATGTGGAGACAAGCGGCGAGGGGCCGGTGGTGCTGCCATGGAAACAGAAAGAAATTGCCAAAGAGTGACAACAAAATGTATAATACGACAGAAAAATCACCCTGCGTAGCGGATACGCAGGGTGATTTTGGGTGGTAGAGGTTCGTAAGCGCAGGGAACTTACTTCTTGATCTCGCCGTTGGCGGCGGCGGTGAGGTAGGCGTTGATAAAGCCATCGATGTCGCCGTCCATCACGGCCTGGATGTTGCCCATCTCATAGCCGGTGCGGGTGTCCTTGGCCAGGGTGTAGGGCATGAACACGTAGGAGCGGATCTGGCTGCCCCACTCGATCTTCATCTGGACGCCCTTCAGGTCGCTGATCTTCTCGGCATGCTGCTGCAGCTTCAGCTCCGCCAGCTTGGCCCGCAGCATCTTCATGGCGTTGTCGCGGTTCTGGAACTGGCTGCGCTCCGTCTGGCAGAACACCACGATACCGGTGGGCAGGTGGGTCAGACGGACGGCGGAGGAGGTCTTGTTGATGTGCTGGCCGCCGGCGCCGGAGGAGCGGCAGGCCTGCATCTCAATGTCCTCGGGCCGGATCTCGATCTCGCTGTCATCCTCCAGCTCCGGCATGACCTCCAGCGCGGCGAAGCTGGTCTGACGGCGGGCATTGGCGTCGAAGGGGCTGACGCGCACCAGACGGTGGACGCCGTTCTCGCTTTTCAGGTAGCCGTAGGCGTTCTCACCCTCGATGAGGATGGTGGCGGACTTGATGCCCGCCTCGTCGCCGGCCTCGTAGTCCATGAGCTGGTAGGTGTAGCCGTGGCGCTCGGCCCAGCGGGTATACATGCGGTAGAGCATCTCGGTCCAGTCCTGCGCCTCGGTGCCGCCGGCACCGGCGTGGAAGGTGAGGATGGCGTTGTTGCCGTCGTACTCACCGGACAGCAGGGCGGCCAGACGGCGCTCGCTGATCTCCTTTTCCAACGTGTTGTAGCCCTCCACCACGTCGTCCAGCTGGGAGGGATCGTCCTCCTCCTGCGCCATTTCGCAGAGGGTCAGAGTGTCCTCCCACTCGGACACCAGCTTGTCGTGCTTTTTGATCTTGTTTTCCAGACGCTTGACCTGACGGCTCACCTGCTGGCTGCGCTCCAGGTCGTTCCAGAAGCCGTCCTGCTCCGTCTCCTTCTGGAGCTCGGCCAGCTCCTCGCGGGCCTTGGGGATGCCCAGCGCCTTCTCCAGCTCGCCCAGAGTGGGCTCCAGCGCCAGCAGCTTCTGCTTATACTCGTCATATTCAATAACGGCCATATATCGTATCTCCTTATGCTGTAAATTTCCTTAGCCTTACCATCTATCGACAAGGGCAGACGCGGTTTTGACGGGCAGAAATGCGCCCACACTGCGTCAAGTCCCCTGGCAATACGTCAGTATTCCCCGCGGGCCTTTTCTTGTTTGGACACATTTCTGCTCCGGCAAAACTGCTTTGCACCTGTCGGCGATGGATATTCGAGGGATCGTTGGCTTTTGAGCCGCAGGCGGGCGCGCGCCCGCCAAGGCGAAAAGGGCAAAAAGCGCCGGAAAGACGCGCAGACAGGCGCGCTTGCCCTTGTGGATAGATGGTACTATTATAACAAAAAACAGGTATTTGTAAAGGGGGCAGTCTTGCCGTGGGAGAGGGGATGTGGTAAGATAGGGCGCAGAAAGCGAGGGATGACGGATGCGTATCGCACTGGCGCAGATGAAAAATCAGGGGAGCGTGGAGGCCAACCTGAATCAGAGCATCGAATGGATGCGGGAGGCCGCGGAGCATGGGGCTGACCTGATCCTGTTTCCGGAGGTGCAGCTGACGGAGTTTTTTCCGCAGTATCAGGGGCAGGATGTGCGGAGGTACCGGCTGGGGCTGGAGTCGCCGGAGGTGCAGGCGTTCCGGAATGCCAGCAGAGAGTGGAACATCTGGGCATCGCCCAACGTCTATCTGGAGGAGAACGGAAAGGCATATGACGCAAGTCTGCTCATCGGGGCAGACGGGCAGCCTGCGCCGGAACGGGGCGGAGACCGGGACGGGGGAGCGCCAAAAGTCTTTCCGGAAAATTAACTGCTTTGTTACAATTTGGCACTTTTCCTTTGGGGCGGTTTGTACTATAATACGTAGTCGGGAAAGTCTGCCCTTCCCGCCGCAGGCAAGGGGCCTGCGCAGAGAAAAATGATTGAGGAGAGCTTTTATGAAACGTATCATTTCGATGCTGCTTGCCGTGATGTCCGTGGCAGCACTGACCGCCTGCGGCCAGCAGAAGGACACCGCAGTGGACGCCCAGGGCCTGGCCAAGGCGCTGGTGGAGAAGGTATCCTTTGAATCCGAACTGACCGCCATTTCCGACGAGGAGCTGGGCTACTACTTCCAGCTGCCCGAGGGCTGCACGGCGGCGGCCTATATGTCCTCCGGCTCTACGGCCGAGGAGGTATTCGTCATCCAGTGCAAGAGCGGCGACGACGCGGCGGCGCTGCGGGCGTCCATGCAGGAGTTTCTGGACAGCCAGAAAACCGAGATGGAGCGGTATCTGCCTGCCGAGGTGGACCGCATCAACAGCGCGATCTTTGAGACCTACGGCACCTGCGTGGTGCTGTGCGTCAGCTCCGACACCGACACGGCCCGCAGCGTCATCAAGGAGTATGTGAAGTGAGCGGTCGGAGATACAGCGGACGGCGCTATCGCCGCCGCAGAAGTCCCGTGCCGGGGATCCTGCTGCTGATCGTGGCGGCGGCGCTGGTGCTGGGGGCGCTGGCCATCTTTACGGATGTGTTCAAGAAGGACAGGCCCGCCGACAGGGCGGACGACCCCGCAGTGACCCAGCCCGACGATACGCAGAAGCCCGACGATGCCCAGCAGCCCTCCGGCGGCGCCGACGGGCAGGACGGCCAGACCGGCGGCGATACCCAGCAGCCGGATAACAGCGGCAGTCAGACCGGCAGCAAGACGCTGGATACCATCACCACCGACGCCACGCCCTACCAGTCCGGCGGCGTGTATATCGTGGGGGATACCGGCTTTGAGATGTATAACTATGTGGACAGCCTGGCCAAGAACTACGGCGAGATCGTGACCTCCGTGGCCGATCAGCTGTCCGGCGTCAGCACGGTGTACGCGCTGGCGGTGCCGCTGTCCAGCGGCATCACGCTGCCGGACGCGCTGTACAGCGATATTCCGGGCAGCGATCAGGCCCAGGCGGAGAAGGATATTCTGGCCGCTATGGGGAAGAATGTGAAAACGGTACCCCTTCACGATGTGATGATGTCTCACCGCGGGGAGTATATCTATTTCCGCACCGACCACCACTGGACGGGGCTGGGCGCGTACTACGCCTACCGCGAGTTCTGCGGCGCCAAGGGCGTGACGCCCCACGCGCTGTCGGAGTATGAGGTCAGCCAGTACGACGGGTTCCTGGGTTCGTTCTACAACGACGGCGGGAAGCCCGACGCCATGAAGAACAACCCCGACGTGGTGACGGCGTACCATCCCATCAGCACCGAGGCGCGGATGCAGTACGGCAAGTCCGACAGCGACCTGACCGCCGGCAAGATCATCTATGACGAGTCCGAGGCATCGGCGGGCCTGAAGTACGGCGCGTTCATCATGGGCGACAACCCCTACACCGTGATCAGCAACCCCGATCTGTCCGACGGGTCCAGCTGCGTAGTGGTGAAGGAGTCCTTCGGCAACGCCTTCGTGCCGTTCCTGGTGGATCACTATCAGACGGTGTACGTCATCGACTACCGCTATTACAGCGGCAGCGTGGTGGATTTTGCCAAGACCAATAAGGCCACCGACGTCATCTTCGTCAACAACCTGTCCGCCATCCGCGGCAGCTATCAGATGGGCAAGCTGGCGGGCGTCAAGTAACGCAGGCAAGCATATATAAAGATGGGGCAGGTCCGCCTGCCCCGTTTTTCAACTATCGAGCAAAGGAGCCGACACATGGTTTTCAGCAGTACCACGTTCCTGCTGGCGTTTCTGCCGCTGGTGGGCATCCTGTACTTCATCTGCCCCAGAAAGCTGCGCAACGCGCTGCTGCTGGTGTTCAGCCTGCTGTTCTACGGTTGGGGCGAGCCAAAATATATCCTCATCATGCTGTTCTCCACGGTGTTCGACTACTGCAACGGCCTGGCCATCGGACACTTCCGCGCCGCGGGGAAGCCCAAGGGCGCCAAGGCGGTGCTGGTGGTGTCCGTGGTGGGCAACCTGAGCATTCTGGGATTCTTCAAGTATACGGATTTCGCCATCACCAATCTCAACGGTCTGCTGGGTACAGCTATCCCCGCGCTGGGGCTGCTGCTGCCCATCGGCATCTCGTTCTACACGTTCCAGACCATGAGCTATACCATCGACGTGTACCGGGGGCTGGTGCCGCCCCAGCGGAACATCATCGATTTCAGCGCCTATGTGACGCTGTTCCCTCAGCTCATCGCGGGGCCCATCGTCCAGTACAAGACGGTGGCCGCCGATCTGGAGAACCGGAACCGCGAGTCGCTGGCAGGGGCCAGCGCCGGTATGCAGCGGTTCGTCATCGGCCTGGGCAAGAAGGTGCTGCTGGCCAACCAGATGGGCGCCGTGTGGGAGGAGATCGCGGCCATGTCCGCGCCCTCCGTGGTCACGGCGTGGCTGGGGGCGCTGGCCTTTACGTTCCAGATCTATTTCGACTTCTCCGGCTATTCCGATATGGCCATCGGTTTGGGACGGCTGTTCGGCTTCCGGTTTCTGGAGAACTTCAACTATCCCTATGAGTCCCGCACCGTGACGGAGTTCTGGCGGCGGTGGCACATCAGCCTGTCCACCTGGTTCCGCGAGTACGTCTACATCCCGCTGGGCGGCAACCGGAAGGGACTGGGGCGGCAGCTGCTGAATATCGCCATCGTGTGGTTCCTGACGGGTCTGTGGCACGGGGCCAGCTGGAACTTCGTGCTGTGGGGCGTGTACTACGCGGCACTGCTGCTGCTGGAAAAGACGTTCCTGCTGAAGCGGCTGGACCGGGCGCCCCGCTGGCTGGGGCATGTGTACACATGCCTGTGCTTTATCCTGGGCTGGGTGCTGTTCGCCATCACGGACTTCGGGAAGCTGGGGGCCTATCTGGGCCACATGTTCTCCGGCGTGTTCTTCGACAGCGGCGCGGCCTATCTGCTGCGGAGCTTCTGGCTGGTGCTGGTGCTGGCGGTCATCGGCTGCACGTCCCTGCCCAAGCAGCTGTGGGGCCGGTGGGAGGCGGGCATGAAGCCCGCCGTGTCCGATGGGCTTCGCACCGTGTGGATGGTGCTGGTGCTGCTGGTGTCCGTGGCGTTCCTGGTGGGAGACAGCTACAACCCGTTTTTGTATTTCCGGTTCTGAGGAGGGGCGAACATGAAACGAAATATGCTGGCCCCGCTTATCGCCATCTGCGTCATTCTGCTGGGGCTGTCGGTGGGGAGCTTCTTCTTCACGCCGGATCGGGCTTTTTCCGAGAATGAGAACCGCTATCTCCAGACCACGCCGGAGCTGACGGCGGACAATGTGCTGTCCGGCAAGTTCATGACGGAGGTGGAGAACTACACCAGCGACCAGATCCTGCTGCGGGACTTCTGGACCGGCGCACGCTCCGCCCTCCAGCGGCTGGAGGGGCGGCAGGACATCAGCGGCACGTATCTGGGAGCGGATGGCCGCTACTTTGCCAAGGTGACGGACGATACCTTCAACTGGGACAACTATCAGAAGAATCTGGCGGCGGTGGAGACGTTTTTCGCCGCCAACGACGGTAAGCGCTGTACGGCGCTGATCGTGCCCAGCCCCGCCGGTGTGCTGCGGGACAGTCTGCCCGAGGACGCGCCGTATTACGACGAGGACAGGGCGTTTGCCATGCTGGAGGAGCAGCTGGGGACGGCGTTTGCCGATGCGCGTCAGGCGCTGGCCGGTGTGGCCGACCCCTACTACCATACGGATCACCACTGGACCACGGCGGGAGCACAGGCGGCCTACAATATCTGGGCGGAGGCCACGGGGCACACCGCCCGCAGCTATGCGCTGGTACAGGCCACGGACCGGTTCCGCGGAACGCTGTACTCCAAGGTGCTGCTGCCGGACAGCGTGTACGACGAGGTGGACTATTGTCCCGACATCACCATCGAGTCCGCCGACTGCGACGGGACGGTGACGGATTCGCTGTACGATCTGGCGGCACTGGAGAAGAAGGACAAGTACGAGCTGTTTTTAGGCGGCAACTATGCCAAGGCGGTGCTTCGCACCGGCGTGGAGAACGGGAAGCACCTGCTGCTCATCAAGGACTCGTTTGCCAACAGCCTTGTGCCGTTCCTGTGCGGCGACTACGAGACCATCACCATGGTGGACCTGCGGTACTGCCGCGAGAAGATACAGCCGCTGGCCGATGAGGCCGACGATGTGCTGGTGCTGTACGAGATCACCAACTTCGCCGCCGACGGCAATCTGTTCAAGCTGAATCTGAAATGAGACAAAAAAAGATGACCGGCATATGCCGTGTGCCGATAAGACAGTAATCTGAGAAAACTACAAAATCGGCAACTGCGAAACAGGATTGGACAACAAAACAGGCGGCACTCAACTTCGGTTGGGTGCTGCCTGTTTTTGTACAGCTAAGGGTTGAAAATCGCCTATTTTCTGTTCTGTAAGGTAAGGCCAGTGAAAAGGGTGAAATAGTTATCGCCTCTGTGCGGTTCTTTTGTGAAACAGCGAATCACTGCATAGCGGATACCGTTCGCTGGGGAGTGCGTATATTTGCGGTCAAGCAAAATACCCCTCAAAACCGTAAAGTCGATAGATAGGTATTTCGATGCAGAGTATGATTGACACTGTAAGAATCGAAAAATCAGATTTTAGCACAAAATAATATTGCTAAATGGCGATAACTTCCGTCGCGCCTATTGAAAATAGAATGATTGCTGTGTTATGCTGTGTGTACACACGAACGAGTGGGCACGTTTGACGATCTGATCTACAATGACCTGCTGACGTATGCCGTCATCGTTTTGAATGGCGATTCAAAGGCGCATCTCGAAGTGGTCACGGAATATCAGCCTTTAGATCAGGCTCAATTATTATCATGAAGCAGACGATTGGAGAGATACCATATGACGATCAACTGTGTATGGGAGCATAACGGCAGAGACACCTTGCTTTATGCGGTGGATTTTGTAGGTGCATATACCCGCGGAGAAACATTGGAAGCCGCTGTCCGGAAAATGCAAGCAGAAATATGCTCTTATCTCAAATGGTGCGGCAAAAAAGCAGTAACAAGCATGGATATCGCCATCATCGAAGAAAAGGTTTCCGAGCTTGCGATCTGCGACGCGGACTCTGATGTGCTTTTTGAAAGTGAAAAAGCACCGCTGACAGCAGAAGAATATAAAAAGTTAAAGGCACTTGCGCTGAAATCAGCGCAGGATTTTCTTGCCTTGTATGATTCTGTTCCCGATAAGAATGCAACGGCTGCTCCCGAGCGCAAGACCTTTTACGGCAAAGTTCCGCGCTCAGCTGATGAAATGTACGAGCATACAAAGAATGTGAATACATATTATTTTGCGGAGATTGCTGTGGATGCCGATCATGACGGCAACATATACGAATGCCGCAAGCGGGGATTTGAATCGCTTGAATCTAACCCTGATTTTCTGCAAAATACCGTCAGAAAAGGCAGCTATGGCGAGGATTGGTCACTGCGTAAAGTCCTGCGCCGTTTTATCTGGCATGACCGCATTCACGCCAAGGCAATGTATCGAATGGCGATAAAAGTGTTCGGGGCGGAGATCATTGAAAATCCGTTTTACTTTTTTGATGAAGGAGTCTTAACATAATGGCAAGAACCGAAACGGTTGAATTTACAAATATGTGCATGATCTGTGATGGCAGCCGAGTTGTCGTGATCGACCGGAAAAAACGGGACTGGCCGGGCATCACCTTCCCCGGAGGTCATATAGAGCCGGGAGAATCCTTTACGGATGCCGTGATTCGTGAGGTGCAGGAGGAAACTGGACTGCATATCCGTTCTCCCCAGCTCTGCGGTATCAAAGGCAGAAGGTACATATCGAGTACGACCTTGTGGGCTACATTCCCGTGGATGAGCTGCTAAAAGCGGAACAGGCATGACCGAGATCATGCCTGTTCCAAGAAATTTGATTTTACTGTCTTACCAGCAGGGAGCCCTATGCGGTCATCTTTTTTTGTTGTCTCAGAAGTCCACCACGCCGTCCAGTACCCGGAGGTCGTAGGGCTCGAACACCACCTTGCGGTAGGCGTCCACGTCCATCTTTACGCCGGTCCAGTCGCTGTGGATGTCGCCGTTCTGCTTGATGAGGATGTCGTACAGAATGTCGTAGGTCACGCCGTCCTCGCCGGTCTCCACAATGGTGGAGTAGGGCAGGGTCTTGTGGTACGTCATGTGCAGGCCCTTGTATACAAAGTGGAAGCCGTTGCGCATGCGGCAGCCGTCCAGACCCTTGTAGGTGAACAGGCGCTTCAGGTCCTGCAGGATCTTGTCGTTGTCCTCCTCATACAGGTTCTCCGGCGTGGTCTCCGTGTAGTCGTAGCGGAACTGGATGGGGATGTTGTAGGGCAGGAAGCGCTCCACATAGGCAGGGAGCTTGTCCGCCGGATAGTGCTTGTAGAGCACGCAGTTGATGCGGGTGGGGCAGGCAATTTTGCCCAGGATCTCATCAGGACTCTCCTCCACATAGTGTACCAGGTGGCGGGAGATGTTCATGCAGGTGATCTTGTGCCTGTTCCGCTCCGTAAAGGCCAGCATCTCGTCAAAGGTGGTGGTCTCCTGGGCGGGGAAGGTGGTGTTGATATACACCTTGTGGGTGGTAGGAATGGCGTCCAGCATCTGCTGCAGCGCGTTCAGATCCGCCAGCGGCTCGCCGCCGGTGAATACAAAGTCGCAGCGGGGCGTGATAGCGTCCATGGTGCGGATGCTGGCGAGGATCTTCTCCAGACTGAAGCCGGTGCAGTCCGCGTATTCCTGTTTGTTGATGCAGAAGGGGCAGTGATTCTGACAGTCGTAGGGGACGAACACCGTTACCGTGGCGCCGCCCTCCCGCGTTTTATAAGGATGGGTCATGTCTCTGATAACCTCTCATGTGTGTGAATGTACGCAAAACATTGTATACCCAATAGGGGGGAAAAGCAAGGAAAAGATATGGAAATCCTCGTTTTTCTCTTAACGATGCCTTAAAATGTGCTGTCGCGCAGCTCCTGACGGATGGCGGCGAAGGCCGCGTCCTCCCCCTGCTCCTTCAGCAGCAGGAGCCAGCGGTCCAGCAATGCCGCGGTGTCCGCGTGCATGAAGCGGCTGGCATCCGTGCGGGAGAGGTCCTTGGAACGCTGATAGTAGTCGTAGGGCGATGCGTCGGTATACCGGTCGCCCTGATAGACGCGGCAGGCGGCGATGCGGTCGCAGAACATCTCGGCCACGTACTTCTTCGGCATCTTGCAGCCGCCGATGTAGATGGTGCCGTCCTCGCGGCGGCAGTAATCGATCCAGTATTCGAAGTGGTGGCGGTTGCGGCCCTTGTGGTGCAGCCAGGCCAGACTGACGCCGTTTTCCAGACGCTCCTGATCGTTGGGGCTGCGCCAGCCCTGATAGTATTTGCAGCCGCGCCAGAATTCCGTAGGGCTGTATTTGGAGAGGTCGTGGGTCAGGCCCTGCCACACCAGACCCAGCTTCAGGCAATAGCGGCGGACCAGCCGGCGGTGGCGATTCACGGTATGGAGATGGGCGCGGAACTGCATAGGACAGCCTCCTTTAGGGTAGTAGCGCCAGTATAGCACATTTCGGCGAAAAAGCCCAGCAAAAAAATGGACGGCATAAGTTTTTCCCTGCGCGGCAGACTAAACACGAGGTGAGGAACATGGCGGAGCACGGTTTTTATCGCAGCAGCGGCGCGTCGTGGCAGCGGGCGCTGCCGCCGGAGCTGTGCAGGCCCGACGACGGGGAGGTGCTGCGCCGCGGGTGGGATCTGCTGGCGCTGGATCGGGAGGGCGCGCGCCGCCTGACGGCCCGGGGCGGCCTGCGGTGCCGGACGCTGCTGCTGCCCCAGGGGGTGTGGACGGAGCCGCTGGCGGTGCGTCAGGCAGTGAGCTACGGGCCGTCGCCCCAGAGTACGCTGACGCTGTCCAGTCTGACGCGGCGGGGCGTGCTGTGTGTGCAGCGGCAGGTGACGGCGCTGGACGGCTCCGTCATCGAGCCCCAGGATATCCCGCTGCCGGAGGCGTGGGGGTGCTGGGAGACAGAGCCGCTGCTGCTGTTGGCGGGGGTATACCTGCTGCTGGGGCGGCTGTGAAAAGGAAAAGGAAAGGCCCGCCATGGGCGGGTCTTTCCTTTTGGAGAAAAGCTTCAGGAAGGAGAGCAGAGCGCGCTCCGAGGCTTCAGGCGGCGTGCGCGGCGGTGTGGGCGGTGTGCCCCTCATAGTCCATCTCCAGCAGACCGGCTCTGGAGGCGCTCCAGGTAGCCAGAGCACCGAAGATCAGAGGCAGGTACATACCGGCCTGACGGATGGGCTCATCGGCGGCGGTCATCAGGAAAGCGGTGGCCACGACCATGACCAGAGAGACGATAGTGATGAAAACGTAAGTACCAATGTTCTTCATGATAAGTTCCTCCTTAGAACGTGAATTTATTATCGAAAAATGGGATCTTTCGTTGCTGTGCCTGTATAGTAGGATAATTAACGAGAAAAGTAAAGCTATAAAATGTGATATGGGATGTTAGTGATACTGATAGACAAGGGGCGCCCGGCCGAAAGACCGGACGCCCCGTCTGCGGGAAAGGGGGCAGGTTTTTCTCGCAGGAGTCGATGTTGACTGACGGTAAACACGCCGAATGAAAAGCCTGCCCCGTTTTGTATATTGCGTGATGCTTGACACGATAATTTATTATAGTATAATACAGTTAAAAATTAGCTTATTATGCTATAAAATATCATAGAAATGGGTGACGCTATCGTGGCAGACAAGCGAATACAGTTGTTTGGCTCAAAGGAGTATCACTTTCTGAGCTGGCTAAAGAGTCAGGAACGAGAGACCTCTCGCGGCGCAGCTGTCAATTTCTCACAGGAGGAGATCGCCGCCGAGTATGGCAGCAGTCCGGCAACAATAAACAAGTGGCTGCGGGAATTGCAGTCGGTGGGGTGTGTGGAGCAGCAGAAAAAAGGCAGTTACCATATCACCGAAACCGGAAATGCAGTAATTCAAAAAATGGAAAAAATTGAACAGATCGTCGCGGGAGGCGCCGTATGCAAGTCACTCGATTAACAGGGTCATATTATACTTCTCAACGTATTGCTGATTATATGGCTGCGTGGGCTTTGAGAGATCGATCCGACACATTATTGGAGCCTGCCTTTGGCGACGGCGTTTTTTTAGACGCTGCTTTCAACAGGTTTTCCGCGCTTGGCAACGATACGCCCACGGTCATCGGCGTTGAGGTGCAGCCTGCTGTTTTCTCAAAATATGCAGACTCCGCACCGACGTCATTTGCCGGCTGCTGCAAAGACTTCATGGAATGCTCTGAAAAAATTGCAGTTTCGGCGGTAGTCGGGAATCCTCCCTATGTCAGACTGAGAAATCTAAAGGCGGAAGACCGTGCAAGGGCCATTGACCGAATGGCTGATTATAAAATCAAGATGTTGTCGAGCGGCAGCCTTTGGATGCCGTTTACCATCCATGCGTCAAATATGCTGGCTCCAAACGGGCGCATGGCCTTTGTGCTGCCCTTTGAAATAACCTATGTGAAGTATTCATATCCCCTGTGGACGTATCTTGGCAACAATTTTGGCGCTGTTAAGATCATTCGCATACACGAGGACTTTTTTCCTGATGTTGATGTGGAGACCGTCCTGCTGCTGGCAGACCAATACGGGGCAAGTACACCTTGCGTGGATTTTGAGATTTACGACAGGGTCGATGATTTGTTTGCAGACAACATATCACGCAGAAACAAAATTAAGATTTCCGACATTCTACATAGGAAAAAGCCGTTTGCCTTTTCGATGCTCAGCGAAAAGCAGAGAAATATGATAGAAATGCTTCGGGAGAAAAAAACGATCATACCGTTGATCGACCTGTGCAAATTCAATATCGGATATATTTGCGCCGATAAAAACTATTTCCACCCCAATAAGGAGACCTGCAGGCGCTATAAGCTTCCTTCTGCAAGTCTCCTTCCGTGCATCAGCAGCGGAAAGGAAATAAGCGGCGGAACGGGTATAGGTGCAATTGCAGGCCCCGATCAGCAGCTCAATAATCTTTTCGTGCCCGGGAATTTAACGGCCGCAGACAAACGGTATATCAGGCATGGGGTGGAGACCGGTGTTCATTTGCGCTATAAGTGCCGGCAGAGAAAGCCGTGGTATATTACGCCGGGCATTGAGATCCCTGATTTGATTTTGACGGTTTTCGGAGATGCTCCCAAATTAGTAGTCAATGACGGGAAATACGTGGTATCGAACAGCTTGCTTGCAGGGCATATAAAGTCAGACATCACTGCGGAACAACTGGTGTGTATGTGGTACAACAGCCTTACGCTTCTGTCGATCGAGCTCAACGTCCACTCTTTAGGCGGCGGGGTATTAGTCCTGATCCCGGGCGAGACAGATAGGATAGAGGTAGTAAATGCAATATCGCAGGAGGAAGCCGGAAGTGTGTTCAAGGAATTGGACGATTGTATAAAAGAAAGGGGCCTGCAGGCTGCATATCAGTTAGGAGATGAGCTTGTTCTCTCAAAGATATATCAGCTTTCAGCGGAAGAAATTCAGCAGATACGAAACGCTGTATCAACGCTCAGGTATTGGAGACTGCCAAAAGACCGGAGAAACGCAAAAAAGAGGTGAGCCAATCGCGGCGGCCGGTAATTTTCCCGAATACTTCTTCCGCCCGGCCGTTTGTCTGAGCTGGGATACACGGTAACGGTGCTTGAGGGAGATATTCACCGAAAAGGCGAGCTGTCCTGGGCAGTGATGCCGGTAAGCGAAAAGGGGCGTCCGGCCTTTGGCCGGACGCCCCGTCTGTGGGAGAGGTTACAGGTTCTTCTCGTAGGACTCGATCATCTTCTTGAACGTGTGACCCGTAGAAACTTCGGGATCACCAGTCGGTGAAAACGCCGCGATCGCCGATGGCACAGCGGTTTGCGCCGCTGCTTGACGCCGCAGGTTTTGCAGGTGCTTTTCACAGGTTTCACCGGTAAATATCTTGATGTCCAGCCGCAGAGAACCATCCTCCTCCGGCGTGGCAAAGATCTTGTCAATATACCGGGTGACAAATTCCTTGGTAATGACACCTTTGGTGGCATCCTTCTGGGCGTTACGCAGGACGGTGCGAATCGTATCCAGCTGCTGCTTTAGGCTGCCGGTGGATTCCTGCCGTGTAAGCGCCTCTGCCAACTGCGTTTGCAGTTCCTTTGCCTCAGCGGAGCATTTTTTGTTCATAGCGAGAAAATCTACATCATCCAGCTTTCCCTGGGCGTTATAGGTCAGCAGCTTCATGCGCTTCTGCTCCACGGTTTCCAGCTGCTTTTGCAGCGAGGCGATCTGCTTATCCAGCTTACCGCCACGGTTCAGAGATTTATATAATTCTACATATTCTTCGATCAGCGCCTCTGCGCTGGCCTCCGTATCGCGGAACACATCCAGCAGCAGGGGTTTGATCTCGTCCTCATAGATGGGGAAGGAGTCGCAGGAGTCTGCGCCGTTTTTGATCTTGCCGGAGCAGACCCACTTGCTGTTCTTGTTGCCCTGTCTGTCCTGAGACTCCCGGCGGTAGTAGGTGGTGCCGCAGCAGGTGCAATAGAGCTTTCCAGTCAGCAGATTGGCGTGATTGCAAATGCCTTGTCGGTTCTTTACGTCATCGCTGCGGCGGCGGAGAATGGCATTGGCCTGGTCCCACAGCTCCTCGGACACGATAGCGGGCACGATCTCACCCGTCTCGTCTTTGAACATGACCCATTCCTCCGGTGGGAGGAATTTCTGCTTTTTGGTGAACATATCCACCACCTTGACCTTGTTTCCTACATAGTAGCCCTTGTATTTTGGATTGGAGATCATATTGGACATGGTGGTGTGGGCGATTTTCTTGCCGTTGAGGTTGCGGTAGCCCTTCTCCCAAAAGAGGGTTTCGATCTGCTTCATGGAGTACTGATCGGTGGCGTACAGCTCGAATAGCTCTTGCACCATAGGTGCCTGTTCCTCGTCAATGACCAGCCTGCGGTCTTCCTTGCGATAGCCGAAAATGCGGCTGTTTCCCAGCACCACGTTATTCTTGATGGCCTGTTGATGGCCAAATTTTACGCGGCTACTAAGCTTGCGCAGCTCGTCCTGGGCAATGGAAGACATGATGGACAGCCGCAGTTCGGAGTCCTCATCGAAGGTGTTGATGTTGTCATTCTGAAAGAACACACCCACGCCGTAACCGAGGAGCTGCCGCGTAAACTGAATGGAGTCCAGCGTGTTGCGGGCAAAACGGGAGATCTCCTTGGTGATGATCAGATCAAATTTGTCCTCCGCTGCATCCTCGACCATGCGGTTGAAGTTCTCGCGGTGCTTGGTAGAGATGCCGGACAAACCCTCGTCGATATAACCGGGTACAAATGCCCACGCGGTATTCCGGTGGATGAGGTCTTCGTAGTATTGAATCTGATTACCCAGCGAGTTCAGCTGCTCGTCAGACTCGGAGGACACGCGGGCGTAGTACGTCACCCGCAGGGGAATGTCATAGATGCTCTTTGTCCGCAGCTGCTGCCTGACAGAATGTATATCCATAATGGCTCCTTTCTGAAAAGTTCGTCGTATCATGTTCTATATTATATGAAAGTATACAGAAGAAATCAATTGCAAAACAGGAAGTACACTTGAAAAATTTATATTATTATGTTATTGCGTTTTTGTAATTTTATAAAAATAAAAATATGATAGAAAATGCTGGCTTATTTCTCCGCTTCTGATACATTTAATATGAAAAGTTTTCTTTACAGTATTGCATTTTAAAAAGATGAGGAACAATAGAATATATATTGAATCGAGGAGGCTATTGCAGTGAACGACGGTAAAAAGAGAAAGATTACTGCGTGGGAGTATCAGTATGATAACGGAGAGGTCGCGCTGCTGTATCACGCTGCTGGCATCTGGCGTGGGAAGAAAATCAATACAGTTCAAAGTGAATACTATCAGAACCCACACAAGGCCATCGCACGTATACGCGAGCTCGAAGCTAAAATCCCAGGTAAGGACAACTTTACTTTCCGGAAGCGGAACTTTGAAGCAGGGATAGAATATCTTTCGGATCGGTGTGATATGGGAGTACCTATTGAGCAGCAATCGAAGGAAGCGCAGCATCATGCTTGCGCAGCACTGCTGCAGATGCTGAATAGCTGTGGATCGGATGTAGATGGCCGCAGGACGATCTTACAGGTTGTCAGTGCAAGCCTTTCGGGGTATATTTTTCGGCTGTGCAGTGAGTGGGAGCTTTTTACATATGGTGAACCCGTGCCCTATGAAACCGCCCCGCGCATCGTGTGCTCACGGGCGGATGGGGCAGGAAACGCACTTCGCCAGGTCATGGCATCACTTTTCCTTGACACAGAAGAACTGCTTATAGCTGGTGCTGCAGCAGGATCTGTGGAAAGCCATCTGCCGGCGTATTTGCCGTCGGTCGGTAATGAAAGGCAGATCATCGACTGTGCATATGCACAGGTCTGTAAGGGTGAGCGGGATAAGGAAAACAATGAGAAATACTTTGATGAACCTTTAGCGGCGCAGTATCGGGACACTGCTGTCGGAATCAATACAGCCTTCTTCAGAGCTTTTGATGTTGAAAATTTTGTGCGCAGAAACCGGTGGGTCACGATCATCCAACTGGGTAATAAGTGTGAGTTGGAAATGCCGATACGGATAGAGGGAAAGATTTTGGCGCGGTCATGGTGTGGTGATGCTTGGGATTTTGCGGCGGTGCGGTTATTGATCGATGGCTTTTTGAGACGGATATATACATGTGAGCTGTCGGAGACGGAAGGAGAAAAACAGGAAGTAACCAATAAAAAGGAACGGGAAAGAGGTTTACTTTTGGAACACCTGAAAGTAGCCAGTCAGAGGATCGATACGCATAATAGCAGGCGTGGAACAGAAAAATATCGGGGTCTACAGAGATTGTGGCTGGAGACGCAGATCGTTGTTCTTGGGGAACTGATGTCATATATGAACATGCTGGGATTTTGGAAGGCGGATGAGGGTCAGGCCACGCTGAACGGATGGCTGCACGTCCTTCTGCCAGATGTATACCCAGCGCCCGTAGATGATTTGCCAGTGGACGATTCAAAGCACGTTCTGAACTATGAGACGGACAGCCAGGATCTATTGGAAAAGCTGGTAGCTGCGATGGTTGCACCAGAGAATTGTAAGCACTTTATGGCCGTTCCGGTCAAAGGAGAATTCCCAATGAAAAAAGCGGATGGCACTGTCATTTGGGGCTATGTCCGTGGATTTCAAGTGACAGGGAAAGATGGCCACCGGCATCGAGTGCCAACGCTGCAGATCCGCGAGGATATGCTGACTGAGATAGCGCCAATGCTTATGCCGTTCGAATGTGACTGGCTCGCGGTCATCAAGACGGTGAGGGAACAACAGCCGGACTATCTGGTAGGCAAGAGTAAAAATGTTCGCTTGCCGGTTGACGGGGAAAGCAGACTCTGTGCAACGCTGGTATTGTCTGTTGAGAAGCTGTCATGGCTGCCAAAAGGGGCGTGGAATATTCTGCTGGAGCTGACCGCGCTGATTGCACAGAAAACTGAATAAAGAATGCCCGCTGCGGAGAAGATTACCGCAGTGGGCATTTATTTTTTGAAGAATTCAAAGACAAAAATATACACATCGAATTGCGAGGTGGTGTGGGGTACATGCAAATGAGGAGGTCGGACAATGACAGAACGGACACAGACGCGAGACAGCGCCTACCGCTGGGGGATGCTGATGTGGTTTAATCAGCTGCTCTTGGAGAAGGGGACGATAACCGAGGCGGAGTTCAGGCAAATGCGGCTTGAAATCGAGAAGAAAATAAGAGAACCGGAGAAAGGCGGCACCAAGTGAAATTATTTGGTGCCGTTCTTTTTTTGCAAATGTCTATTGATATAAAGAAAAACTAAAAGAAAAAGCTCTTAAAACAGCAAATAAAGGACGTTGAAGAGAAGAAAGAAATACTTTTTTTGAAAGGAGCAAGATGATGAAAAAGCTGGGCGCAGGAAGTTTTCAGTTGGAACCGGATGGATTTTCGATTCATACGCTTGAAATCGTGAAGAAACTATCGAACAAGGAATACAAAAGGATACGTGACAGCATATATCAGAAATGCCCCAAAGGGGAAATGTACAGTGATAGGGGCTGGCAAGGCGAGGGAGAGCGCTATCGCTGCAAATGGTTTTGGCGAGAGGGGCTGAGGATCAATTTAGAAAAGAATGTACATAAGCAGGTTTCAACGTGCTATCTGCGGATCGCGGTGAATCCCCGAAAACTGATTGATCCAAGTTCGTCCTACTTGGGCATTTTGCCGCCTGATGAGGAGAGCATTAGGACGATGAGTGAGAAATTTACAATGCTGTTGAAAGATTCCGGCCTGCCCTGTGCATTAAATGCCTACCAGCTTTCACGAGTGGATCTATGCGTGAATATTCGGTGCGACACATCTAAGCTGTTTAAGGAGCTACTGCGAGCGATGCGCAAACTGCCGACACCGCCAAAGTATGAGAGATACTATTACAAAGGTTCTGATAGGAAAGCTGCCAACAGGTATAACAAACACCACATAACGTTTAAGCACGAGTCGCGCGAACTGGTAGTTTATGATAAGACCTACCAAATCGTGGAAAATGGCTTGCAGTTGGATGAAGAAAAGCTGCCGAAAGGTATCCTGCGATTTGAAATACATGAACTGCGGGAAAGAGTCTCAAAAATAGAGAAAAAGCTGGGAACAACCGACATTGAGAGCCTTTTAATGTATTATATCAAAGAAAGTGAGAAGTATATTACGCGGTGTTTCAGACGGGCATTTCCAGATGATCGATTTATGCAGCCGGACGCACTTAACGAATTGATCTGCAGAGAGGCGGACACTGGATTACTGGAAGGTATGATGCGCTTGGCCATGCTGATGACGCGAATAAAATCGCTGGAGAAAGGGGAAGAAAAGCTGCGAAAAGAAGGCTATGATGCCGAAGCGGTGTTGGCACAATTTAGAAAGCTGGGTGTCAGCCCCATCCCGTTGAGAAAGAAGTTTTGTGCAAAAACGATGCCGGGGCCGTCTACTTTACTGCAAAAAATAGCACACCGAAACGTGGTGGTGTGGTAAAAAGGGCACGATGAAAGAATCATAGATTGAATTACCTAACAGAAGTATAATGAGGAATTCCTGAGCGATAGTATGAATTAAAGCTATCCTCGCTGTGACGCATATTTTCAACACATGTGTGCAGCCGGAAATGCCAAGGGCAGGCATGGTAGCACCATCATACCTGCCCTTGTAAAGTTTTGAACAACTCGGTTCAGTTTGCGGCCTGGACTACATTCGTCATATAGGTCCGCGTACTGGACGAGCCGTCCTTGGCGGCGTAGACATCCACATTGGCGTAGTAGTAGCAGCCTGCGATGCCTTGGAACGTGATGGGCGTCTTGGAATAGTAATACGCGTTGTGCGTCATCATCGCAGGGAAATCCTCATAACTGAAGGTGCGCAGATAATAAAAGTGCTCGTTGTCCGTGGATCGATATACGTAAATATTCACGGCTCCGATATCATCCATTAGGCCTGTTCCGTCAACTTCAACGGTCACTGCGACCATGCTGCCGCGTTTTGCCGTGCAGATAGCCCGATAGCTATCAAGATGTGCACTGGCGTCTGTCGACGCATATGCTGCACTCACTAAGCTCAAGAGCATGCACATCGCCAGGATACCCGATACGAACGCTTTAATTGAAGACCTCATAGTATTTACCCCCCTATTGATTTAATGATCCTTTCCAATTCAGCCTGTGATACATTTCCCGTTATGCGGCAGCCACAGTCACCGCTGCTCCACACTACTTTTTCCATACCAGATTCTCCGTCGTAAAAAATGTAGTGCTCAACGCCGTTGACAACAAGCCTCAGCACATCCTTCCGGTCCTTTTCAATTAAGGGCGCATCATCACCGGAAATTTGCCATATTCTTACCGCCAAACACTCATCACCAGAGGCATAAACTACCCTGAAACTGGTTCCTGCTTCATTCTTCGTGGCTTCGCACAGCTGCAGCGAGAAGCGTTCCGGTATCCAGGCCGGCAGCACATCCCCCCTGATATGCAGATCGGCCAGCATGTCCTCCGGCGTCTCGTAGGCCCGGACCTCTCCCTCCGCCAGATCGTTTTCCCCCATTGTGATCTGCGCGGGGGCATCGTTCCCGATGCGGAGAACGGACGCAGTCCATTCCGCCAATGTCCGGAACAGATCAAAGCCGGACGCCTGTACCGTGAACAGCGACAGTAGCAGCGCCAGCGCAGCTGCCAAAATCAGCAGTCGTTTGAACGGTTTCCGGGAAGGCTTTGCAGGAAGTTGACTGCTTTCCGCAGCGGCAGGTGCGGTAGTCTCGTCAGGCTCCAAAAGCTGCGGGTTCTTTGTACAAAAGCGCCGCCAGCTTTCCTGTACCTGCGTATTGGTCACCGTCATCTCCGGATTATGCTTTTGCAGGGCCTCCGCGATGTCCGTCAGCTCTGACGGCATATCATCAGAATCTCCAGCTCCCAGCACGAGTTCCGCCCAGTGATCACGGATGGTTTCCTCCTGATGCCCCTTAGTTTGCTTTAGAGCGCCCGGCCTGCCGCCCCGGGGTACTCTTTCCGCTTCGGACATTCCAACACCTCCTCATCTCTATATTTGTGCAGCTGCACGCGATGCAACAATTTTTTCTCTGTTTTTTCCTCGAGTTTTTTCCACTTCTCATAGCTGTCTCTGGCGCGGATCAGACGCATACGGCTGGCCGCTTCCGAAATACCCAAGAGCCGCCCGATTTCACGGTGGCTCAGCCGCAGCTCATAGTACATGCAGAGCAGGTCTTTCTCATCTGCCGTCAGCTGGCGCGGCAGTGAGTCGCGAAAGGATGGCTCGCAGCTGGTCTCGGTGATAGCGGATATTTCCGTCAGCGGCTGCTCCACATGACGCCACTTCCGCTGCAGTTCCGTTGCGATCTTGTTTCGCAGCGTGACCACCAGCCAGCCCTGCAGATTTTCGTGTTCTGCCACCTTCGGATCATCTCGCCGCTCCAATAGGGCCTGGAACGACTCCTGTACCATGTCATCTGCAAAGCTCCTTCCCAAGCCGGACGCGCAGGCAATCCGAAACAGCGTTGGATATTCCGTTTCATACAATTCCCGAATTTTTGTGTTCCCCAAACCCACAAAGACATCTCCTTTATTTCTGTTGAAAACCGGCACCGCGCTTTGCCATATTTCTTCTCATCCAGGTTGGCGCTGGGACTCCTCCTTCGCTGACATTATACAAGCGGAATGGCAAAAGTCAACAAAAAATCATGAAAATTATCTAATTATTTATGCATAATTGGTAAAATTTTGCTTTTGGAAATTCCATATTTTTACTTCTTGTGACATATTGCGCCACTGGCCAAATAGAAAAAAAGAGAGACTGTGGGGCCATGCTCCGCGCCGCAAAAGGGGGGATCATCACTGCTATGCACCGCGATTTTGAAAGTCTTCATGTGAATGTGTATGCGCTGCTCCGAGATCTTGGCGTAAGCGCGGACCATACCCAGTTTTTCTACACGGCCTACGCCGTCGCGCTGGTAGCGGACCAGCCGCTGCGCGGGCTCTTTTTTGCTCCGTTAGTGCTGCAACCCGCCGCACAGCTCTACTGCGTCTCCATTTCCGCGGTCCGCAGCGCCGTGCGCCGCACGGCCGAGGAGGCGTCCCGCGGCGGTACGCTCTTATTCGCCGATCTGTTCCCTCGGGTGGCGGACCTGTCGGCCATACGATTCGTGATCCGGCTGGCCGCCTATATCAACAGCCTGCCCAGCGCGTAGAGGAGGAGAAAAGAATTAAACCAACAGCCCGAGGCTTTCGTATAAAGCCACGGGCTGTTGATTTTGGGGCATCCCATATTTTGCCATCCCCGTCCCCGCCTGCTACAATACTCAAAAACAACTGGGAGGCTATGGCTATGCGAAAGAGATCGGAGATCACGGAAAGAGAATTGACGCGGTTTGCAAAATATCTGCGGCAGGAGGAGCGGGAGCCGTCCACCATTGAGGCGTATCTCCGCGCAGCAAAGAAATTTACCGCATGGCTGGATGGCCGCACAGTGACGAAGGAACTGACTGCAGAGTGGAAAGCACAGCTGCTGGAGCAGGGCTACCGCCCCGTCAGCGTCAATGCCATGCTGGCTGCGGTGAACAAGCTGCTCGTCTGCATGGGGCGGGAGGATTGCAAGGTGCGGTACCTCAAGCTCCAGCGGCAGATGTTCCGCAAATCAGAGCGGGAGCTGACCCGCGCTGAATACCAGCGGCTGCTGGACGCTGCGCAGGCGCGGGGCGACATACGGCTGCTGCTCCTGCTGGAAACCCTCTGCGCCACGGGTATCCGTGTTAGTGAGCTGCAATACATTACCGTGGAGGCGGCGCGAAACGGCGTGGCAGAAATCGCCCTGAAGGGCAAGATCAGAACGATTCTGCTGCCCACAAAGCTGTGCCGCAAGCTGCTGAAATACGCCAAAAAGAGGAACATCCGCCAAGGGCAGATATTTCTGACGAAAAAAGGAAACGGGTTGTCCCGGAAGTTTATCTGGGCAGAGATTTTATCTGATAAATCAAAAGTATTCCGCATATAAGATACCACTTTTCATGAAAACAGTCAAGCAAACCACTCAATTTTATACAGCAAAGCAAGGCCGTTTCGCTGCATTTTGAAACGGCCTGTTCGCTTGCGCTCATTTTGCCCCGCAGCTGTAGCTGCGGGGCTTTCTTATTGCACCGCTTTAAGGGAATAAGGGCGAAACAACAATTGTGTCATGAATGGGGCACGCGGCAGGGACGGAACAAGGAGGACAGGGTAGATGGCAAATGCAAAAGTGCAGGGTGCCGATGGGGGTGGCTTACAAGGGAAGATCTCATTTAGCGTGGTGATCCCTGTTTTTAACGTAGAGCCATACCTTGGTCAGTGCCTGGACAGCATGTTGCCTGCTTTGAGAGCAGAAGATGAGATCATTCTTGCCCTGAGATCCTCCGAAGATGGCAGCATAACTATTGCAGAACATTATGCACAGGAAAACGGCAATATTCGGTTGTTGCGGCAGGATGGAATAGGACTGTCCAATGCCCGCAACTGTGCGGTACGTGAGGCTTACGGGACCTACCTCATATACGTTGACAGCGATGATCAAGTGGACACGGCACAGTTCACCCATGCGCTGCAACGCATACGGGAGGATACCTCCCATAGGGATGTATACTTTTTTGACTTCTACCATGATAATCACCGCACAGGGAAGCTAGAGCCTTGGTTTCAAATCGGTGAGGGCGGTAATTTTCAGGGTGTGGAGAACATCGGGAAAATACTGCGGCAGCACAGATGTTTTTGGAATGTATGGAGGTACATTTGCCGCCGCGGCTTTTTGATGCAGAACGGCATCACATTTCTGGAAAACCGGATGAGCGAAGATGTGGATTACACCACCAGCGTCCTGCTGGCCCGGCCAGACACCGCGTTTTACCACGACCCGTACTACCTTTATGCCGTGGGGCGCGGCACATCTCTGATGGACAGGCCCACCCTGCGCCGTCTGGAGGATACCGTGTTCGTACTGGAGCGCTCCATCCGGCGGCTGCGGGAAGCGGCCCTGCCCTATTCGGACTGCGTGACGGCGCAGTTCCAGTTCGAATATGTTCTCAATATGGCGCAGATCTACGAGATACCGGCGGCGGACAGAACGGCGGGACGGCAGCTTTTTGCCAATGCCCGGGAGGTCCTGTCCGGCGACCGCGACCGGCTCATCCGGCTTCTGCGCCTTCTACTGCGGCTTACCGGCCTGACAGCCACAGCGTATCTCCTGCACACGGCCAAAAAGCTCAGGCGCACATTAAAACATGGAAAAAAGGGGAAAACCGCATGATCATGACAAAAACACCCTTCCGCATCAGCTTTGCCGGTGGTGGAAGTGACCTGGCAGATTTTTACGAGCAGTACGGCGGCTGCGTGCTGAGCACCTCCATCAACCGCTACTGCTATATCTCCATTCATCCGTACTTCGACGAAAGCAAGACGCTGCTGAAATACTCGGAAAACGAATTGGTTGGTGACCTGTCCGAGATCCGGCACCGCATCTTCAACTGCGTGCTGAACGAGAGGAAGCTCCATGGCGTGGAGATCGTCTCCACGGCGGATGTGCCCGGCGGCACGGGTCTCGGCTCATCCAGCACGTTCACGGTGGGCTTGATCAACACACTGAACTGCTACCAGGGCAAGTACATGTCCAAGGGCGAGATCGCGGAGCGAGCCTGCCGCGTCGAGATTGAAAAGCTGGGCAGTCCCATCGGCAAGCAGGATCAGTACGCGGCAGCCTACGGCGGTCTGAATTTCATCCGTTTCCACCGGGACGGCACGGTGAACCGCTATCGCGGCCTGATCTCCAGCCCGGAACAGCTGGAGCTGGAGCCTTGTGCGGCGGAGGCCATCCGCCTGCTGAACCGCTCCGGCTATCTGGCCATCGTGGCCACCAACCAGCCGGTGGTGGCCCGCGGCATGTGCGGCATGACGGATGTGGAGGAGATCCACCGCAAGCTCGCCACCCTGTTGGGACAGGAGGGCGCGTATCTGGATGGCATCGTGTTCTGCCCCCACCACCCCGACAAGGGCTATCCGGAGGAGAATCCCGCCTACAAGATCCCCTGCCGCTGCCGCAAGCCGGACACCGGTATGCTCACCGCCTGCGCAGCGGCATACAACATCGATCTATCGCAGTCGTGGATGGTGGGCGACACCACCGTGGATATACAGACCGGCCTCAACGCCGGCACCCATACAGCCCTCGTCCTCACGGGTGAGGCTGGAAAAGACGGAAAATATGATGTGCAGCCCCAGCGCATCGGCGCAGATTTGCTGGACGTCGTGAAACAGATCATCGGAGGTTGATTATGGACTATACAAAGGATATTCGCGCGTACATCGCGCTGGAGCAGCAGATCCTGGGGCAGCTGGACGTGGACGCTATCAACGAGTGCCTGAACTTTCTGGACGAGACACGGCTGAAAAAGGGCCGCATCTATATCTGCGGCAACGGCGGCAGCGCCGCCACTGCCTCCCACTTCCAGAACGACTTCAACAAGGGCGTTTCCGAGTACATTGAGGTGCCGTTCCGGTTCCACTGCCTCAACGACAACGTGGCCACCATGCTGGCCATTGCCAACGACATTGGCTATGAGGAGGTATTCCGCTTCCAGCTCCGGGGCAATCTGGAGCCCAACGACGTGCTGGTGGCCATTTCCGGCAGCGGCAACTCCAAAAACGTGATCAACGCCGTGGAATACGCCAAGTCCCAGGGCTGCAAGGTCATCGGCATCACCGGCTATACCGGCGGCAAACTCAAGGAGCTGTGCGACATCTCGCTGCACGCGCCGGTGATGAGCATGCAAGTCACTGAGGACATCCACATGATCTTCGACCACCTGATGATGAGTATGTTCTACAAGTATCTGTGTGGAAAGGATCATCTGAAAAAATAACGCACTGCCATAAAAAAGTTAGTAAGGGGTTTCTGTATGTCTGGAGAGAAAAACATCGCGGCGCGCTGCCGTGAGAGGTGGGACCGCTTTCTTATAAATAACCCCACCCCCGGCTCGCGGGTCAAAAAAATCATAAAAAAAAGCGCCCATGTGGTGACACTGCCTCTGCAATATCTGATGGTGGTGCTGCTGCGAACGGCGTACAAATACATGGACAAATCTGTGGAACACTGGACGTGGGAATGTTTCAAACGCGTTGAGAAAAAGCTTTCCGACAATTCCCGTACCAACCGGTATCTGACGGAACTGCTGGCTAAAGCAAACCGCATTCCCTATCATAGCGGTGAGAAGATCCGACTGGTCTACCTGTTCCAGATCCCCTCCTGCTGGCCCTCCTTCCAGAGCGTCTGGGAGATTTTGAAGGATGACGGGCGCTTTGATGTCCGTTTCCTTCTGTATGACCGGGAGCAGAGGGAAAAGAACCAGATGAAGGGCGCGCGGGAATTTCTGGTTGCCTCCGGTATTCCCTTTGAGGTTGCCGAGGAATTTGATTTTGAGGAATTTGAACCTCATATCATGATCTATCAGACGCCGTGGGACGATTCGCACCGCCCCGACTTCCTCAAAAGCGATGCCATGAGCAGTCTGGGCATCCGCATCGCCTATGTGCCCTATGGCATTGAATACTCACAGGATGTGTGGTGCGACTACATATTCTCGAACAATAAGTTTCTGGCAACACCGTGGCGCGTATACACGCTCTCGCCCCAGATGAAGACCGCACACCGGCTGAAGTCCGCACAGGGCGCCGCCCCCGTCCGGATCACCGGCTATCCCAAATTCGATATCATTTACCATGCGCTGCACTCCGAGGACGATCTGCTCCCGCCCGCGCTGCGTCAGCAGGCTGCAGGACGGAAGATCGTGTTCTGGCAGATGCATTTCCCCGCCAAAGACGGTACGCCCGATATCCCTGAAACCAGCATTTATGACTACATCCAGTTTGCAAAGTATCTCCCGGAGCTGCAGGACCGGTTCTTTGTGCTGGCCCGGCCCCACCCTAAATTTGAGGAGCAGTACGCAAAATTCGGCATGGGAGAGCAGGCCCGTGAGTTTTTCCAGCTTCTGGCTGACTGCCCTAACGTCTATATGTATGATGAGCCCAACTACATGCCCGCGCTCATTTCCGCGGACTGCATCATCGGCGACCGTTCGGCGCTGATGGTCGAGTCCTGCGTACTGGATAAGCCCACGCTGTACATGACCAATCTGTGGTACAAGGAGCGGATGCTGGACGCGGTGGCGCCCATCTTCGACAGCTACTATCAGGGCAGCGAATTTTAGGACATGAAGCTCTTTCTAGACTTTGTGGTGGAAAAGGGGTTTGACTACAAGCGCGAGACACGGCGGCAGGCGGCGGCGCAGTGTGTCCCGTTCTTTGATGGGCAGTGTGGCCGCCGCATTGTGGAGGATCTTGTCAAGGGCCTGCTGTCCGAGGAGGTGAAGTGATATGCCAAAGATATCTGTCGTGATGCCGATCTACAACGGTGAGGAGTTTCTCCCGGAGGCGATGGACAGCATCCTGCAGCAAACGATGGGCGACTTCGAGTTCCTGATCGTTGAAGAATACGGCAACGGAGAAGCGTGCCACCGTTTGCTGGAGGAGTATGCCGCCCGTGATCCCCGCATACGCATCATCTCCAACAGCGGTTCACGCTTGGGCATTGCGGCTTCGTTGAACGTGGGCCTCGATCATGCCACCGGCGAATATATCGCCCGCATGGACGGCGATGATGTCTCCGGGCTGGAGCGCTTCCGTGTGCAGGCCATGTATCTGGACACCTACCGCGATGTCGATATCTGCGGCGTGATCCCGTCTGTCATGAACTCTCCGGGTTGGATTCTGGAAAACTCCTCGGACCCAGAGGCCGTTCGGACTGCCTGCCTCTTTGGCGTACCGCTCAAGCACCCCACCGTAATGATGCGCACACAGCGAATCAACGAGTTGGGACTGCGGTATGACCCGTCGTTAAAGGGAGTGGAAGATTTTGACTTTTTTTTCCGCGCGAGCTTGGATACGAAATTGGCGAATATCAGGGAACCAAGTCTGTTTGAATACCGGAGATGGGCGGAAAACGCATCCGCCGTCTTTCTGGAGAGAGATGTCTCTATCGGCAGGCACATGCTGAAAGCGTCCTACCAGAAGTATCTGGGAACTACGCTGACTCCTATGCAGACTGAGGTGACGTGGGCGGTAAACAACTGGAAAAAGGGCAATTCCGCCTATCAAAAGGCGGCCCTGACCGAGCTGCAGAAATTGTTCTATACGCTGCTGGACAACAAAACGGTACAGCAGATCTACCAGCGTGAGGCGCTGCTGGAGAGCATGCGCCGCAAATGGCGCAAGGTGTACACGCAGATCGTCAATACCAACGGCGGTGTAAAGAAAACCAGCAGCGGTGTGCATCGGCTCTACACGAACAGCGAATTTTTCAGGCCCTGACGGCCTGAGCGAAGGAGGAGCATTATGAACGTAGCATTGATCATTGCTGGCGGCAGCGGGCAGCGAATGCAGCAGGACATTCCCAAACAGTTTCTGCACATACACGACAAACCGGTCATTATCTATACATTGGAAGGCTTTCAGCGTAACCCCCAGATCGATGCCATTGAGGTTGTTTGTCTTGATGGCTGGCACGAGGTGCTGTGGGCAAATGCCAAACAGTTTGGTATTGACAAGCTGAAGTGGGTCATTTCCGGCGGCAGTACAGCTCAAGAATCCATTCGCAACGGCATCGAAAATCTGTCCGATGTCTGCGGCGCGGAGGATATTCTCGTCATCCATGACGGTATACGCCCCATGGTAGAGAATTTTGTTCTGGACGATGTGATCGTGAAATGCCGCCAGTACGGAAACGGCGTCACCTCACTGCCGTATAACGAGCAGATATTCGTAAAGGACGATGAGTTCACCACCACGAAATACATCCCGCGCGACACCCTGCGCAGAGTGTCCACACCGCAGGCGTACCGCTACGGTATCATTGCGGATGCATATCGAGAGGCGTTTGCAACGGGCGTCGGCATCCAGTCGGCCACCTACGCCAACACGCTGATGGTAGAGCTGGGTCACCGGCTGTACTTTGCGGCCGGCTCCGAAAAAAATATCAAGCTCACCACAAAAGATGATTTTGCGCTGTTTCGTGCCTACCTGGACATGGAAAAAAACAGCATACTGAAATAACAAGGGGTAACTTATGACCATCACCGAGCAAAGAGAGTACCAGCGCCTGCTGGCACGTTTTATCGGCGAAACGCAGCTTCTGCAGCGGTTGGACGGCAAAACCATTCTGTTGACCGGCGCCACCGGCATGATCGGCAGTTTTCTGGTGGATGTACTCATGACACGCAACTGTCAACTCCCCGCAGCACGGCAGACTACCGTCATCGCGCTCGCCCGCAGCCGGCACACCGCAGAGCAGCGCTTTGCGGCGTGGCAGGACAGTGAGCGACTCCGTTTTCTGGCCTGCGATGTGGCACAGGAGCTTCCTGCGCTGCCGCTGCAGCCGGATTACTACATTCACGCCGCCAGTACCACCCATCCTGTGGCTTATGCCCAGGAGCCGGTAAACACCGTTTTATCCAATGTGTTCGGCATCAATAATCTGCTGTCGTACATGGCGCGCCAAGGACATGGGCGGCTCCTGCTGCTTTCCAGCGTAGAGATTTACGGTAATAACCGCGGCGACACGGAGTATTTTACCGAGGACTACTGCGGCTATATCAACTGCAATACGCTGCGTGCCGGATATCAGGAAGCGAAGCGCGTCAGCGAGTCCCTGTGTCAGGCGTATATGCGGGAACACGGCGCAGATGTGGTCATCATCCGTCTGCCCCGGATCTACGGCCCGACGATGCGGTTGGAGGACAGCAAGGCGGCGGCGCAGTTCATTTTGAACGGTGTTCGCGGTGAGGATATCGTTCTGAAGAGTGAGGGAACACAATTCTTCTCCTACGCCCATGTCTATGACGCCGTCAGCGGCCTGCTTCATGTGCTTCTGCGCGGCGAAAGCGGTCAGGCCTACAATCTGGGTGATCCTGATTCGGACATCCTGTTGCGGGACTTGGCAAAGCTGGTGGCTGATCACACCGGGAAACAGGTCATCTTTGACCTGCCCGATTCTGTGGAGAAGGCTGGTTTCTCCACGGCGACCAAGGCTCTTATGTGCGGTAACAAACTGCGCGGACTCGGCTGGAAGCCCCACTATAGTATGAAGGATGGCATTGCGGAGACGATTGATATCTTGCGGGAGATCCTACGAAAATAAGGCTTTATGGCAAACAAGCCACTTTCAACGATGATATGCAGGCCATCTGTGACCAATATAAGGAGTTTCGATAAAGGGTATGGTGCGATACAGGAACCAGTGAGATGAACAAGTATCTTTTGAAACCCGCTTGTAAAAGACAGATGTATTGACTTCCCGATTTTTCCCATCTTCCAAGTATATATTATAACTACGAAGGCCTCTGGGTAATTCCCAGAGGCCTAATTTTACATTTTGGAGGAATTTTGCTATGACCGAACTCCGTACCTGTGCCCACTGTGGTACTGCCGAAGGAGAGCTTACCGAGTTCAACGGCAGGCTCTACTGCCCCGACTGTTTGGACGACCTGACCCTTGTCTGCACCGACTGCGGCAGCCGTTTCCTACGCATCCACAACCGCAGTGAGAACGATGACTTCCCCATCTGCCCCGAATGCTACGACCGGGACTACACCCGCTGCGTCCGCTGCGGGCGCATCATCGACACCGACCACTGCTGGTATCCACTGGACAACGACGATCCCTACTGTGCCGATTGCTGCTCTACCATCGAGAACAGCCCCATCCACGACTACTACTTCAAGCCTTACCCCATCTTCTACGGCGAAGGCCCACGCTACTTCGGCGTGGAACTGGAGATCGATGACGGTGGTGAATGTGACAGCAGCGCGGAGGCACTGATGGACATTGTCAACCAGTCAAAGACACTGGCCTACTGCAAGCACGATGGCTCATTGGACGACGGCTTTGAGATCGTCACTCATCCCATGTCACTGGACTGCCAACTGCATGAGATGCCCTGGGCGGAGGTGCTGGATAAAGCCATTGGCATGGGGTATCTATCCCATCAGGCGGGCACCTGCGGGCTGCACGTCCATGTATCCCGCAAGGCCTTCGGGGACACTTTGGACGCGCAGGACAACGCCATTGCCCGTGTGCTGTTCTTCGTAGAGCGCCACTGGGCAGAGCTGCTGCGCTTCTCCCGCCGTACCCAGCGGCAGTTGGAGCAGTGGGCTGCCCGCTACGGCTACCGGGATCGACCGGGTGAAATGCTGGAACACGTCAAAAAAGGCCACGGCAGCCGCTACACCTGCGTCAACCTCACCAACGTGGACACCATCGAATTCCGTATGTTCCGGGGTACGTTGAAACTGAATACGCTTATCGCCACATTGCAGATGGTGGATCACATCTGCGATGCGGCGATTTTTATGTCCGACGATGAGCTGCACGACCTGTCCTGGAGCAGTTTTGTCAGTGCCATCAAAGAGCCGGAGCTGGTGCAGTACCTGAAGGAGCGCAATCTCTACATCAATGAGCCTGTGGAAGTGGAGGGAGAAGTCTGATGTGCTGCTTATTTGGAATTTACGACTACGGCCATAGCCTGACCGCCGCGCAGAAGAAGCGTCTTGTCTCTGCGTTGGCCGTTGCCAGCGAAGATCGCGGTACGGACGCCACCGGCATCGCCTATAACCGCAACGGACACCTGACGGTCTACAAGCGCCCCTATCCCGCGCACCTGATGCGATTCAGACTGCCCGATGATGCTGTCTGCATTATGGGGCATACGCGCATGACCACCCAAGGAGACGAGAAGCACAATTACAACAACCATCCCTTCGAGGGCACAGCGGGTATCCCCTTCGCGCTGGCGCACAACGGTGTGCTGTACAATGACCTGACGCTCCGCAAGGACAAGAACCTGCCCCATACCCGAATCGAGACAGACAGCTATGTGGCCGTGCAGTTACTGGCGCAGCAGGGCGAGCTGAGCTTCCGGAGCATCCGCAGTGCCGTAGAGTTCCTCAGAGGCACGCTGACGCTGTCTGTTTTGGACAGTAGGGACAACCTCTACATCATCAAGGGTAACAATCCGCTGACGCTGTACCACTTTCCACGCATGAGCCTGTACGTCTACGCCAGCACGGAGCAGATACTCAAGAAGGGGCTGAAAAAGGGCATGCCACGCATGGAGCAGCCCTTTGAGGTGATGCTTCGGGAGGGAGATATATTGCGGATAGACCGGCAGGGGCAGTACACCGTTGAGCGCTTTGATACCCGCAACCTCTGGGACGGCACGGCGCGCTTCAGCTGGCCGTATTGGGACGTGTACGCCGGACAGGACGAGTATATCAACGATCTGAAATCCGTAGCGTCTGCCTACGGCTACACCCCCCACGACATAGATGTGTTTCTCAGCTATGGTCTTTGCCCGGAGGAGATAGAGGAGATCATGTGCTGCGGGGAGGTATGAAAAGATGCGAGTAGTAATGGTAGAAGTTGGGAGGAAAGCCTGTGAAATGGAATTGGAAGATAGCCTTGCAAGTATGCAGCGTGCTGTTGGCGGTCTTATTCAAGCTGTGTACGAACCCGGAGGACGAGACGCAGCCCTGATCTGCAACGATGAGGGCAAGCTGCTGGGACTGCCGCTGAACCGCGCCCTGCGGGATGAGGATGGAGAAATCTATGATGCCATCGCCGGAACATTCTTCATCTGCGGCGCACTGGCAGACAGCGAGAACTTCACGTCTCTGACGGACGAGCAGGTTGCCTACTGGCTCAGACGGTTTGCCAAGCCGGAGTTCTTCGTCAATGTCAACGGTCAGATCATCTGTGTACCGGTGGAGGAACCGTGCCAATAGGGTGTACCCTAACGGTACATAGAAAAAGAGTCCCAATAGGGTCGCTTCCCGCATTTTGGCACGTGCCATCTGCGGGAGGGACTCTATTGGGACTACGTTATTGTTCGGCGGCAATGATTTGTTCGCAATATGCCTTTAGTTGAGGAATTTCATCCGTGATAATTTCCCATGTGATTTCGGGATCGACAGTGCCGTAGCTATGCGCGACAATATTCCGCATAGCCTTGATTTGACGCCAAGGCACGGCGGGGTGCTGTTCACGGAATTCGTCTGTCAGCTTACCCACCAGCTCACCGATCTGCAAAATACAAAGTGCGGCGGCATTGCGGTAAATGGGATCGTTCTGAAATGTCTCAGCGCTGTTGCCGAAGCGTTCAACAGTCTGCTCGATTTGCTGGCAGTAGACAACGATATGCTCCAGAGCACCGATGTTGCGGTCAAGAGGCTTCATACAGCAGCACCTCATCTTTCCGTATGGAGTCAAGAAAATGTGAATCAAGGCTGGTGGTGGGGACAAGATCTACCGGCACGCCAAGAGAGTCCTCCAGGTCGAGCAGAAGCCCTGCCAACTGAAAACCGCGGATGCTGCCTTTGTCAATCCGCAAATCAATATCACTCCCGCTTGTCATATCTCCACGGGCATAGGAGCCGAACAGGTAGATGCGCTCCGCGCCATATTGCCTGGCAAGACGTGACACAATGGTCTTGATTTCGCTTAGAGTATATGTTTTCATCGAGGACACCTCCCATCAAAACGCCATTTTGTATGCATAGTATAACAAAATAAATACGAATTTACAAGGGAAGGAAGTATCGCAATTGAAAATCGGTTACATCCGCATATCCACCGCCGATCAGAACACGGCACGGCAAGAGCTGCTGATGGAGCAGTTGGGGGTGGATGAGGTCTACATCGACCGCATGAGCGGCAAGAATACCAATCGCCCAGAGCTGAAAAAGATGATGGAATACGTCCGGCGGGGCGACACGGTGATCGTGGAGTCCATCAGCCGTTTTACCCGTAATACCCGTGATCTGTTGGAACTGGTGGAGAAGTTGTCCGCCAAAGGTGTGGAATTTGTCAGCAAGAAGGAGACTATCGACACCACCACGCCTACCGGCAAGTTCATGCTGACAGTGTTCGGCGCGGTGGCAGAACTGGAACGGGAGTATATCCTCCAGCGCCAGCGGGAGGGCGTTGCCATTGCCAAGGACAACGGCGTTTACAAAGGGCGTAAGCCCATTCAACCGCCGGAACTTGAGAAAGTCATGGTTAAGTGGCGGCGTGGGGAAATCACCGCTGCCGAGGCCATGCGGCAGATGGGGATGAGCAAGAGTGCGTTTTATCGAAAAGTAAAGAGGCTGCAGCTATCGTGAGTTTGACTTTTTGCCCCCTGCACGGATAAGATTCTACAAGACGTGCATATTGACTATTCGTACCGAATATGATATATTTCAAAGCGCAAAGAGGTGATAACATGGAAAGGCGATTGGCGCGGATCAACAGCAGCACAGCCGGGGGAACGGCGGGTGCTGGCGCAAAAACACATAAGGTCACGCTCCCGTCCCGCTGGCTTCGAGCCATGGGCATTACCGATGAGGAGCGGGAGGTGGAGTTGACCTTTGACCAAAACAGAATCGTAATCACAAAAGTCGTCACCATAGAGGAGTTTATCAGCGAAAAAAAAGCGCAGTCCCACTGCGTGAAAAGGCTAAAATTCTGGAATAGTAAGACACTGTGTACTACCATCGCAGTGGATTTTACGGATTATACGCTTTGCGTGGAGAACCATACAAGGCAGCTGGTGAAAACCGCTTTCGGGAAAAACCGATTGCCTACATGGGAAGATTTGATGGCTTTTCTGGAGGAACGGTGTATTCCACGACAGCGGGAGGGCATTCGAGAATATCTGGACGCCCTGGGATTGGATGAGTACGACCCGTGGGAGATCGTAAAACGCACACAGGGACGTATGGCAGAGGATCAGCAGTGGATCGAGGTGACAGAATGAGCATACATTTTGTGACAAACGAGAGGATCGCCGAAACATCTTCAAAGGGTAATCAGGAGAAGTGGGTAGAGGGCAACCGCTGGTACAAGCTGGATCAGTTTGGGTATGAGGCTTTGGCGGAGACGCTGATCTCTCAGCTGCTGGAACGCAGCAACTGCGAGCAGGACTACCCGTTTCGCTTTACCCGCTATCAGATGGAACGAATCACTGCACATGGTGTCGAACGGACAGGATGCAGCAGTGAAAATTTCCTGCTGCCGGGACAATCCATCATCACACTGAGCCATCTCTACAAGCGTGAGAGCGAGGTGTCCCTTCGAGCCCTTCTGTCGCGGCAATCCAGTGACAAGAAGCGCATTGCCTATCTGGCCGATGCTACGGCGGAGCTGACGGGCTTGGAGCTTTTTCCGCAGTATCTGACCCTACTGTTCGAGGTAGACGCGCTGTTTCTGAACGACGACCGCCATTTGAACAATATCGCGGTTCTGGAGTGCGATGGTAAATACGATTATTGCCCCATCTTTGATAACGGTGCGGGATTGCTCTCCAATACGCGGACAGCCCCCATGGATATTGAGCCGAAAGCCCTGATCGCGGCGCAGCGTGCCCGTCCGTTCGGCACGACCTTTAACCGGCAGGCGGGAGCAGTCCGGGCGCTGTACGGTAAGCAGATGTATTTGCTCAAGCTGTCAAGAGAGGATATCCTTGCAAGGCTGAAGCCGCTGCTGCGATATTATCCGCAGCGGGATCGAGGGCTCATCACGGACAGAGTGTGTACTACCATTCTGCTGCGGCAGAAGCAGCTTTGATTGTGAATAGGAACGGTACAAGAGATGCGTGATCATTGGCATTTCTTTTCGCAAAGTCCCTTTTCGAGATAAATGTTGATGTGTATAATCGCGAATAAAATCCGGAATATGCAAAGAAAAATTTTGGCTTCGTTCCTATACTGGATTTTTAACATCCATGGACAGGCCAGATGTTATATGAGAAGTACAATCTGACGCAAAAGGAAATTGACTACATTGAGTCTACAATTAAGCCGGTGGAATAATTCAAAGGCTCAGAGGTCAAAACTGACTTCTGAGCCTTGTTTTTTGCCTTGTGTTTTGAGTCGGAAAATGGTACACTTTTGAATATAAGCAAACACAGCAAAGGGGTATCAATCATGGAACTGACTGGGAATCTACAAATAGTATGCCCAATTAGAGGACAGTTAAAGGTTAATAAACGGAGTAAAGATGGCCTTACTGCTACTGAAGAATTCTACAGGGTAGAAGCAATTAAATTCCTTATAAGCAAGGGATACCCGAAAGAAAACTTCTGGATTGAGCCTATTATCAAGAAATTTGGTAATAGTGGTCGTAATAGTTTTAGAAGCGATTTTGCAGTACTTGATGTGCCTGCTTCAACAATTAGTACTAATGAACCCGATGATATTCTTGGTCATGCTGTAATTATTTGTGAAGTCAAGCGCGATAACAAGAAAAACGAGTATGTAAAAAACACTCAAGTTAAGCCCATGCTAGACTTTGCAAAAAAGCAGAGTACGCTAGGGCTATACTGGGATAACATTGAAAAGCGTGTCTTTTGGATTGAAGTTACTGATGGGATAAAGGAGATAAAAGAAGGTCCGCTAACTTTTGTCCCCAAATTTGGACTTCCGATCAAAACTACGCCACTGACATTCAATACAATCGAGCCAGCAGACTCCCTAACTGAAACATTTGAGCGCATTGAGGACATTCTTCATCAGGCATCATTTGCTCCTGAAAAAAGATATGAGATTATCTTGCAACTGTTGCTTACCAAAATCTTTGATGAACATGCCTTTGAAGTAAGAGGCGATGAACCTCTCGAAATCCAGGATTACCGATCCCTTGGTACTTCGGCTGATACCACAAAGAAAAAGGTTGGAGATGTCGTAAAGAGAGCGATCTCTTTTTATGGGGAACATCTTCCAAACAAACTGTCAGACACATTGCCGTTGTCGGGTGATACTCTGTTTGAAATTTTGAAGATTTTAGCGCCTGTAAAGATTATTCATTCTAAGAGAGATGTAGTTCAGACCTTTTATATGAAGTTTGCGAAGGCTTTGTATAAGTGGGATATGGCGCAATATTTCACACCAACTACGGTTACGGATTTCCTTGTTGATATTATCAATCCCCAGTTTGGTGAACATATTGCAGACCCAGCTTGTGGTAGTGCAGATTTTCTTGTAGCTGCATTTAGAGCCGCAAGAAAGTTTAATCCTGGATTTGCAGATTGTATCTGGGGTGTTGATAATTCGCCGAATGCCGTTCAAGTGGCAGTGTTGAATATGCTTTTGAATGGCGATGGAAAGACCAATATTATAAAAGATGACTCTCTTGAAAACATAAGAAAATATGTTGAAAAGTATGACGTTATAACATGCAATCCACCATTTGGAACTAAAATCGTAGAAAAACGCTCAAAGGTTCTAAGGCAGTACGACTTGGGATTTGAATGGTACATAAATGAAACTGGTATACTGAAGAAAACAGATACATTGTTATCTCAGCAAGAGACTGGTATTCTGTTTGTAGAAGTCTGCGTTAAAGAATGTAAACCAGGTGGAAGAATTGCAATTATTCTTCCAAATGGTTATTTGGGAAACAGATCTATTAAATACAGAACTGTTAGGGAATGGATACTGAGACATACAAAGTTGGCAGCTATCGTTTCACTACCCAGATTTACATTTAAGTCCAGTGGTGCAGATGTAAGTGCAAGTGTCTTATATTTGGAAAAGCGTGAAACCCCTCTGGAGAATATAGCTGACAGTGAAGAATATCAGTTTGCGGTTGAATTGATCGAAAAAGTTGGCTGGGATGCTGGCAATAAAAAAGCTGCACCAGTTTACAAGAGAGATCCAGAAGATGGCAGCCTCATCATCGATGAAGAAGGTTGCCCTATTTTAGATTGTGATTTTGATGTTGCTGTTAACAGAATTTTGGCAAGTGATGCTGCAAACTGCTTCGACTGGATATCCAAGGGTAAACATGTAGATCCCGAGGTTAACGGCTGGTCTGTAAATATAAAACATATTTATGATGACCCTGACCTGACAATAGATCCAAAACGTTACAGCAAAAAAGTTGTGGACTTAAGAAGTAAATTAAAAACTCAGCCATATGTTTTGCTAGGTGATGTTGTGGATTTTATTCCAGAAAAACAAAACGCCTACGGCAAAAAGATTACCGTTCAAAAGTCTAGCATATATCAGTATGTTGAAATTCAGGACATAGGATTTGGGGATTTCCACTGCAAAGAAATGCGTGGCTGGGAGTTGCCGAGTCGTGCAAAACATTTTTCATCGGCTGGCGATATCTATATTGGGGCAATTTGGGGCAGTGCAATTAAGTGGTGCTACATTCCAGAGGGAATTGATAATGTCGTTGTAACAAATGGTTGCTTTAGATGTAGGGTAAAAGCCGGAATGGAAAAATTTACTCCTGACCTGTTAGCCTATTTGAATAGTGAAGGCTGGGGGGTTCAGATGCGAGCATTTTCTAGAGGCTCGGACGGGCTTGCTGAAATCTGCGAAGATGATGCCAAAAATGTTATCATTCCTTTACTCAGTGATGATGTACGAGATGGATTATCTGAGTATGTAGAAAATCTACAGCGAGGTACTACGACTATCAATAGCGTTGTAAAGCAACTCATAAAGGACGAACGCATAGCATATAATGATCCAGATAAACGCCCTAGCCATATTGTTATTGTATGAGACTAAAAGGCTCCATCCATTTGGATGGAGCCTTTTAGTCTCATGATGAATAAATCTGCATAAAAGTTGACTACCAACGCAGTAGCAGGTACCGTCAAGACTTATGCGCAGTTAACTTAAAAGGGCGTTCGCGAAAAAGTGAATTTTCACACCAAGCGATTGAAGAACTGAGCAGCCCCTTCTTTCTGCCTGAAAAGAAGGGGCTGCTATCATGTTACTGATATTCACTTCTCTTCCGCTGCGCCAAACAGAACACGCAGATAATCTTGCCGCCCATCCAGAATACGGGAAACCTGTATTGTCTCGCCTCCAACACGGTAGAATAGAAAATAGCTCCCACTGAGAAGTGCCCGCAGGTCAGTCTCTCTACCGATTTTGGCTGAAACAGAAAAGCCAAGATAAGGGTTTTGCTGTAGATGCCGTAGATCGTGAGTAATACTCTTCACAATACGCTGTGCAGCCTGTGGGTTATGCAGCTCCAGCGAGATGTAGGCCTTGATCTCTGCCAAGTCACTGGCTGCTGCCGGCGTGATACGCAGCTTATTCATCCGTCAGCCCAAGCCGGGACTCCACGTCTTCCAGCGTAAGCCAGCCCCCTTCTTCAGCAGATTTCCAACCCTTGTCAATCTCGGCCATGAGCTGTGCCGCGGCCTTGGATCTCATATATTCCGCGTTTTCAGGAGACAACAGAAACGGAAAGCCGTTGCTATTCAGCGATTGCTGAAGAAATATATTAAAAGCCTCCGTCAAGCTCAGGCCGTAGTTGGAAAAAACATTCTCCGCCTCCTGCTTGATTTCCGGATTGATGCGCATTTGAAACGTCGCTGTTTTCGGTGCGGTAGCCACATTGATATTTGACATAGTAGCAGACCTCCTTTTCCTTTAGTATACCCACAGCATGATGCAATGTCAATACGCCGTCACTACGAAAAACTTGCTATTGCACACCACACATTGTGTGTTATAATTTAAGTGGGTCAGAAATCTCCCCCTTCCTGACTCACCAGATTCAAGAGGCTCTAAAGCGAACGGGCAAGAACGTAGAACAGAAGGGGGACTGCATATGAAAGATATTTTGAAGGCTATCCGCACATTTCTTCGCAAAATCCAACTTACCATCACTTTCAAAACGCCTCTCATTGATTTCTCGTTCGCTCTCTTGCTGATTCAGCTGCTTTTGATTGGCAGCTTCTCAACGATAGAATGATAAAGAACGCACGAACCAAATTGTGGCTCGTGCGTTTCCCTATATTGTGATCCCTGCTATGTACCGTACTTCAACTTCATGCCCCAGTGCTGTTCGGTCAGCCCGCTTGAAACTCATCGTTCGTATGGGTGCCATCTTCTTGACCATCTGGCCGCCGACAGAGCCGGCCTCGCGGCTGGTCAGGTCGCCGTTATAGCCGTTCTTCAGGTTGACGCCCACCTCGGAGGCGGCCTCCATCTTAAACTTATCCATAGCGGCCTTGGCCTCGGGAACGTTCAGCTTGCTGCTGTTCTTACTGGACATATTGAAAAATCTCCTTTCCTGTTGTTGAGCGATAAACTCTGATTGGGTATCGCAGTCATAGCTTTTCCCGAGGGACGGTGAATATGCGGCGGCGAGGGCTGGTAATATCTGCTGAAGATGGCGTCAGGCAACAAGGGCAAACACAGTTCCGCCGATCGAAACGCGCCATGCTGCGTCAGAAGTCCCGGCAGCACGATGCCGACATTTCGCGCCGAAAAAACATACATTTCAGGCGGAGCCTGTATCGCTGTCGAAAAACATGCTATACTGCCGAAACGGAGAGTGGGCGGTTCAGACCGCCGGAACGAACGGAGAATACAGGAGGGTCCTATGGGATTATTCAGTAACAATAAAAAGCTCTGCCCCATCTGCGGCAGCCCTACCCCGCGGCTGCTGCCCACCAAGGTGGAGGATATGCCCTTGTGCAAGGAGTGCGCCGGTAAGGTGGATCTGCCGGACGGCGTGCTGGAGCGCATGTCGCTGGATCAGTTCAAGAAATACATCACTTACTATGACGAAAACCAGGCGCTGCGGGACGCGTTCAAGGAGACGGACCGCATGAGCTTCGGCTTTCTGAGCGGCGAGCTGCTGGCGGACACGGAGCACCGTCTGCTGCGGCTGAAGGGATACGACGGCGCACTGGTATTTCCGGCATCGGCCCTGGTGTCTTTCCGCTTCCTGGAGGACGGCAAGACCCTGTTCGAGGGCAAGGCCGACGGTCTGCACTGCCATGAGAGCGATGTGCCGGAGCGGGCGCGGGCCATGCAGATGAGGGTGGACCGCTTCCAGATGCAGAAAGAGGAGTACGAGCGCATGGAGCGGATGGAGCGCATGCGTGACCGCGACCGCCGTCCCGGGGAGCCGGACGACCGCCGGTTCGATATACCGGAGCCCCGCTTCGAGGCGGACGCGCCGGTGCATAAGTTCAGCGTGGAGGTCATCCTCAATGACCCGTACTGGAAGTCTTTCCGGAATGAGATCAGCGCGCCGTCCTTCAGCTCCACGAACCCCAGCGTCATCGACTATCTCAATGAGTACGATGAAAAGGTGGAGGAGCTGCACCGCATGGCCACGGCGCTGGCTCATGTGATGAATCCCGGCGCCAGAGAGCTGTGGGACGGCGAGACCGCCGCCGCGCCGGCCGCTCAGGCGGCTCAGCCCGTTCAGGCCGCGGCGCCTGCCGTGGACACCGTGGCGGAGCTGCAGAAGTACAAGATGCTGGTGGACACCGGCGTCATCACCGAGGAGGAGTTTGCTGCCAAGAAGAAGCAGCTGCTGGGGATCTGAATATGAAGAAGAAAATTTTCGCGCTGATGATGGCGCTGGTCATGGCCCTGCCGCTGGCCGCCTGCGGCGATGAGCCCGGTACGCCGGACAACAATACGGCGGAGGACGGCAGCAGCTGGGCGGTATACTGGTACCTCTGCGGCAGCGATCTGGAGACCGGGGGCGGCTGCGCCACCACGGACCTCAGCGAGCTGATGGAGGTGGAGCTGCCGGAGAACGTGACGGTGGTCATCCAGACCGGCGGCGCTGCCGAGTGGCAGAACGACGTGGTGGATGCCTCCAAGCTGCAGCGCTTCGTGTACAACAGCGAGGGATTGCAGCTGGTGGACGAGCAACCCTCGGCCAGTATGGGCGACAGCGAGACGCTGGCGGCGTTTCTGCAGTTTGCCAAGGACAGCTACCCCGCCGACAAGACGGCGGTGGTGTTCTGGAACCACGGCGGCGGCTCGGTGTCCGGCGCGGCTTTTGACGAGCTGTACGACTACGACTCCCTGACGCTGGACGAGATGTACGCCGCGTTTTCCCAGGTGTGGGAGCCGTCGCTGGAGGCGGGGCAGCAGCCGGTGGAGCTGGTGGGCTTTGACACCTGCCTGATGGCCACGGTGGACGTGGCTTACACCTTCTGCGACCTGAGCCGCTATCTGGTGGCGTCGGAGGAGACGGAGCCGGGCAACGGCTGGTACTACACCGACTGGGTGGGCGCGCTGGCGGAACAGCCGTCCATGGACGGCGCCGCTCTGGGACGCGCCATCTGCGATGCGTACTACACCGGCTGCGAGCTGGCGGGCACGGAGGACAGTGTGACGCTGTCTCTCACCGACCTGTCCCAGATCGGGCCGCTGCTGACGGCCTATGAGAGCTACGGCGCGGAGGCGCTGAGCGCCGCCTGCCAGGACCCGTCCTTCTTCACGCGGTTTGCCCGCGTGGCGGACCGCAGCGAGAACTACGGCGGCAACACCCGCGAGGAGGGCTACGCCAACATGGTGGACCTGGGCCACATGGCCCGCCAGAGCGGCGATATACTGCCCTCGGCCCAGGCGGTGCTGGATGCGCTGGACAGCTGCGTGCTGTATCAGGTGAAGGGCCCCTACCGCAGCGAGGCCACGGGCCTGTCCTGCTACTACTCCTATAACGGCGATGCAGACGAGGCGGCCAGCTATGCCGGTCTGGGCGCCGGCACGGCGTTCAAGTACTTCTATCTCTATGAGCTTACCGGTGAGCTGGACCAGAGCGGCATGGACTATCTGGCGGAGATGGATATCCACGACCTGCCTGAGGTGGAGACGCTGTCCGCTATGGATTGGGACAACGCGCCTCTGACCCTGAACGATGAGGGCCGCGCCGTGCTGACCCTGGGGCCGGAGGCCGACAGTCTGCTGGCGTCCGTGAATTTCTCCCTGTACTATACGGATCCGGACAGCGACAGCCTGCTGATGCTGGGCAGGGACAACGACATCGTCGGCGACTGGGAGAACGGCGTGTTCACCGACAACTTCCGGGGCGTCTGGGGCAGCATCGACGGCGCTGTGGTCTACATGGAGCTCAGCAGTGAGGGTGACGACTACAACCTGTATACCGTGCCGGTGCTGCTGAACGGCGAGGCATACAACCTGCAGGTGGCCTATAACTTCTCCACGGAGACCTGGGAGATCCTGGGCGCACGGCAGGGCCTGGATGAGAACGGCATGGCCGGTAAGGAGCTGCGGCTGCTGCAGGAGGGCGATGAGCTCACCACCGTGTGGTATATGTCCAGTATTTCCGGTGACGATGATTTTGAGGCCTACGAGGCGGAGACCATCACGGTGACGGCGGATACCGCCTTCGGCGAGACGGCGCTGCCGGACGGGCGGTACGTCATGGTGTTCGAAATGCGGGACGCCATGGACAACTGCGCCTACTCCAGCCCGGCCGTCTTCACCGTGGAGGGCGACAGCATCACCACCAGCATGTGATGCAAAGAACGATATAGACCGCAGAGGCGGTTTATATAGATATCAAGAGAAACGACAACAATGGAGGAAGAATGAACATGAAACTCAAGAAACTGCTGGCTCTGCTGCTGGCGATGATGATGGCATTTGCTCTGGTGGCCTGCGGTGATACCGCCGACACGGGCGACGACGCTGCTGACGATCAGCAGGTGCAGGACGATGCCGCCGCGGACGATGCTGCCGCGGACGATACCCAGACCAGCCCTGAGGGCCAGAGCCTGCTGACCATCTTGGCCGATCAGTTTATTCCCGCTCCCGAAGTGGCGGGTACCTACTGGACCTTCATCGGCGGCTATGTCGACGGCGTGCAGATGACCGCGGATCAGACCCAGGAGGTCATGAGCCAGCTCCACGACGTGTACCAGTTCATCTTCGTGGACGAGAGCAAGGTGGTGCTGGCCGAGGATGAGGAGCAGACCGAGGGCACCTACTCCCTCAGCGAGGACGGCGGCACCATGAAGATCGAGGTGGGCGGCGTCACCTATGCCGGCACCTTCATCGACAAGGACGGCCACACCGTGATGGTGGCTATGCTGGACGGCACCGGCATGAACGCCCTGTACTTCCAGGAGATCATCGAGGGTTGAACAAACCAATAAAAAAGGACCTGCACCGCGAGGTGCAGGTCCTTTTTTATTGGCCGCAGGGTTACTTGGCGACGCCCTTTGCCGGCAGCACCACGCGCAGCAGGAATGTGCCCCGTTCCGCCAGGAACTGGCACAGGCCGCCGCGCTGCTGGGCAATGGCCTGGATGCTGCGGCAGCCGAAGCCGTGGCCCGCCGCATCGGATACCGGTACGCCATCCCGCATCACCGGCGGCGTGTCGTAGGGATTGCGTACCTCGATGAGCAGTTTGTTCAGGCGGATGCCGCAGTAGAGGTCTACCGTCCGGCGGAACTCCGGCCGCAGCGTGGACGCGGCGCGCAGGGCATTTTCCAGCGCGTTGGACAGCAGGGAGCACAGCTCCGTGTCGCTGATGGGCAGGTGGGCGGGGACCCGCGCGTCCACGTTCAGAGTAACGCCGGATTTTTCCGCCTTCTGGACGAAGGAGGAGCACAGCAGATTCACCGTCTCGTTCTCGCAGAAGCGGCGGGAGGTGATGGCCTCCACGTCGGACTGGACCTTTTGGATGTACTCCTGAGCCTGCTGGGGGCTGCCGGAGGCCAGAAGGCCGCTGATCATGTTCAGGTGGTGGCGCATGTCGTGCTGGTACACCGCCGTCTGCATCTCCGACTGGCGCAGGGAGTCCATCTCCTGTTGGGACTGCTTCAGCTCCACCTCCAGCAGGGAGCGCTGCATCTCGGCGCTGGAGCGCTTCTGACTCTGGACGTGGAAGGCGGGCAGGAACAGGACGTAGAACACCACCAGCACCGTGGGCAGGAACTCGTTGAGGGCCTGAATGCCGGAATACAGCGCATCGGAGTAGATGGTGGTGGCGTAGTCAAAAATGTAATAGCTGCAGGGAAGGCTCCCGAACAGCAGCAGGGCGGTGGGGGAGCTGGTCATGACGCCGTGGGCCGCGGCCACGAAGTACCGGCGGAACAGGTAGAACGACCCGCTCAGCAGCACGATATACACCAGATTGCCGGCCACGGCGCTGTGGGTCAGGGCCTCCACGGCCATGCTGCCCCAGCGGGGCGGCTGGCAGCAGAGATAGGCGGTGGCGGTGCTGACGATGGCGATGCCCCAGGGCTTTTTCAGCGCCAGCACCAAAATCAGCACCAGCGGCAGATGGACGATCAGGGGGTAGATCTGCTTGACAGCCAGCTCGCCCAGCGCCAGCCAGCCCAGGAGCTGGACCACCAGAAAGCAGGGGCACAGGTACGCGATCAGACGCTTCTGGCGGGGGGTATCGCAGCCGCCGGAGATGAACACATCAAGTGCCAGCCCGTAGATCAGCACCAGAGCGTAATCGAACACGTCCAGCAGGGACGCGATATTCATGTCGGATACGGTCACAGCTCCTCCCTCTCTGCAAACAGCAGCTTCATATAGTCCTTTTGCAGCTGGGGGTACAGCAGCCGCGACACCGGCAGGTTCATGCCGGAAAACGTATGGACACCGGCGGGGGACAGCTCATCGATCTGGAGCATGTTCACAATGTAGGACCGGTGGATGCGCATGAACTCCGGCCGCACCAGCAGCAGCGGCTCGTAGTCCTTCAGAGAACCCGCCACCTCCCGCACCGTGCCGTCGGCCAGGTGGAAGTAGAGATGCTTTCCGTTGACCTCCACATAGGACAGCCGGGAAAACGGCACCCGCACCAGCGTGGCACCCGCCTTCAGGGTCAGGCCGTCCTGCGGACGCTGCTCCCGCAGCATCAGCTTGTCCAGTACGGGGAACAGCAGGCCGCCGCTGATGGGCTTGAGCAGATACTCCAGCGCCCGCACACCGTAGCTCTCGTAGGCGAAGCCCGGGGAGGACGTGAGGAACACGATATCGGCGGCATCGTCAAAGGTGCGTATCTCGCGGGCGGCGTCCATGCCGTCGATGCCGGGCATCATCACATCCAGCAGGTACAGGCTGAACCGCTCGCGCTGGGCCACGTCCAGCATGCCGGCGGCGCTGCGGAACGTGTGATACCGCAGGGGGAAATGCCGCTCCGCCTGCCATTGGTCCAGCAGTGCCGTCAGGGCGGACAGCTCCTCCGCCTGATCATCGCAGACCGCTATATACACCGCAAACACCTCCGTTTGAATAATCGCCTACGATTCTACCACAGGGAGGGGCGGTTTGAAAAGTCATGTTCTGACATTTCGTGTCGAAAAAATATACATTTCAAGGGCGCGGCCTCCTGCCGCCGGAAAAAGCTGGTAAACTGACCATGCTGAAAGCGGGAGAAAGGGGGGGCGATGGGACATGACACCGTGGATCGCGTGGCTGATCGCCGCCGTCTGCGCGGCTGCTTTCGTGGCGCTCTGGTCCTGGGAGGTGCGGCGCATGCTGACCGGCCGACAGAGCATCGTGGACAGCGCAGCCAGCCAAGTCACCGCCTTCCGCCGCCGTCTGGCGCAGACCCCCGCCGATCGGGAGGCAGCCGCCGTGCTGTACCGCAGCGAGAGCATCTACCGTCAGGCGGCGGACAACTACAACCACGCGCTGCACCGGCCGTGGGTCTACATCCCGGCCCGCATCATGGGGTTCCGCAGAGCGCCGGAGGAGCCGGAGCCCGGCCCCATGGACGGGAGATCCCACGCCGAGTGACGCGGCGGGAGCAATACGTATATAACGCACTGCGGGCGCAGACCCGCGGGGCGCGATGAGAGAATCTGCAATCACAACAGGGAGGAATCGACGGATGAAGAAGAAATGGATGGGCGGTCTGCTGGCGCTGGCACTGGCGGCGCTGTGCATGCTGCCCACACAGGTACAGGCCGCCTCGACGTCCACAACGGAGAAGCATATGCACGGCGACGTGGAGTGCATCCTCTGGACGGACGAGAGAGCCCGTGAGCAGTGCGGCCCCAACAGTACAGCCAGCAACTCACTGCCCTATGTGGACTATGGCCAGCTCGGCATATACTGCCTGACCAAGGATGTGTATCTGCCGAAGGACTGGACGCCCTATACATGGTGGGGCGGCACGAACAGCCTGACGATCTGCCTGAACGGCCACACCATCAACGGCGCGGGCATCCTGGGCAAGGACGAGGCGACCTACAACGATATCACGGACCAGCAGAGTGTGACACTGATGGACTGCACGGAGGACGCCTCCAAGCGGGGCAGCTTCGGCGTGTATAATTCCGCCGGTTCCAAAAACAGCGCCATCCTTCTGAAGCGGGGCAACAACCTGACGCTCAGCAACGTGACCCTCACCGGCATCGACTGCGCGAAGGCCGCTATCACGGTGGGCGATCGGGCTACGCTGAATCTGTGCGACGGCGCTTCCATCGAGTATAACAAGAGCACCGGCGACAAGCAGGCTACCATCGTGATCAATAAGGGCGGCACGTTCAACATGACCGGCGGCCAGATCCGCGACAACAAGGGCTATGCGGGCGGCGTTCTGAACAACGGTACCTTCAACATGACCGGCGGTTCCATCTTCAATAACGTCGGTACGGCCTATGGCGGCATCGCCACCGGCAGCGGTACTCTGAACATCGGCGGCACCGCCAAGGTCTACTATAACTATAAGGACGGCGCACCCGGCACCCAGCCGCGCAGCAACGTGTGCATGCTGGATCCCGAGAACTATCCCATTCACGTCAGCGGCCTCCAGAGCGCGGCAAAGATCGCCCTGAACAGCTGGGTGGACGGCATCGTGCAGGGCAGGGTGACGGACGAGACGCTGGGCTGCTTCTCTCTGGACGATCCCAGTCTGGGCGTGCTGTATGTGGAGAACGAGCAGCTGAAGAAGCTGCCGGCCCACTACCACTGCGTCTGCGGCGCGGAGCACACGGTCAGCGGCAGCCATACCGCGGCCAACCTCCAGACCTTCACGCCCTGGGAGTCCGAGGATTCCCTGCCCACCGAGGCGGGCTACTATCACCTGACCAGGGACGTGACCCTCAGCGAGACGTGGAAGCCCAAGAAGGGCACCGTGCTGTGTACCAACGGCCACAGCATCATCGCGGGCGGCAGCTTTGATATCATCACGGTGGACTCCGGCGTGACGTTCAGCCTGACCGACTGCAGCAGCGAATGGAGCGAGTACCACAACGCCAGCGCACTGATGCCGGCCAACGCCGAGACGTATCGGGGCAACGGCGTCCGCAATGACGGCACGTTCAACCTGTATATGGGCGCCATCGTCGGCTGTGTCGGCACGGACGGCGGCGGTGTGTACAACAACGGCACGTTCAACATGTACGCGGGCCATATCTACCGCAACGGCGACCAGAGCGGCGTCGGCGTCGTTGTGGAGCACGGCGGCGGCGTTCTGAACAACGGCACCTTCAACATGTACGGCGGCAGCATCCGCAATAACGGCCGCGCGAGCAGCGTGGGCAGCAGCGTGGGCGTCCGGTACGGCGGCGGCGTGTGTGTGGGCACCAGCGGTACGTTCACCATGACCGGCGGCGACATCATGGGCAACAGCGTGATCACCGGCGGTCAGGGCAGTGCCATCTATGTGGACGACGGCGGCACCCTGAAGCTGGGCAAGAACGCGCAGATCTGGAACAACAATAGCGCCAGCAGCATCGCGTTCGCCAACGACAGCGCCAACATCAGCATCATCAGACGCCTCAGCGACAGCGCCAAGATCGATATCGGCAGCCTGTCCGCCGACCGCGTTACCCAGACCGGCAACAACTTCTACGCGGTGGAGAACAGCCGGTATCTGGTGTCCCCGGGCCATATCCACAAGCCGGACGGCACAGAGGACCCCAACGGCAACGATGAGACCGAGGCTATCTATGAGAAATGGACCTCCACCGACAGCCTGCCCACCACGGCGGGCGCGTGGAGACTGATGAACGACGTGACCGTCAGCAGCGGCACCGTTCTGAATGAGGACGTGACGCTGTGCCTGAACGGCCACACCATCACCGTGAAGGACGGCGCGGACTATACCTATTATGTGACCCGCAGCCACACCCTGAACATCGTGGACTGCCAGGGCAGCGGCGTCATCAACGGCGGCAGCACGGCGGCCAGCAAGCGCGCGGGCGTCCTACGGCACGTTCAACCTGTACGCCGGCACCATCAAGGGTTTTGGCAGCGGCGTGGCGGTCCAGAAGAGCGCCACCTTCAAGATGTACGGCGGCGCCATCAGCGGCAACCACTCCGATAGCGCCGGCGGCGGCGTGGCGGTCCAGAAGGACGGCAGCTTCGAGATGTACGGTGGCAGCATCGCCGGCAACTCCGCGGCTACCTACGGCGGCGGTGTCTATGACAATGTTGCCTACGTGACCCTGTACGGCGGCAGCATTACCGGCAACACCGCCGGTACGCAGGGCGGCGGCATATATAACGCAGGCAAAGAAGATGACAGCGTCTATAAGCCCTCCGACAAGAAGATCACACTGTATCCCACCAGGGGTTCCAGGATCACCGTGACCGGCAACACCGTAAACGGTGCGGCCAACAACCTGGCCACCACCCAGTGCATTGTGCTGGACAGGGATTATAACACCAGTACAACGCTGCTGAGCACCGGAAGCAAGATTGGCGTGACGGTGCTGGAGCCGGCGAACGGCAAAGACGTCATCACCATCAATAGCAAGAGCAACCACTATAACACCGGTGCGATGGTGAACGATATACCCCGCTTCACGCTGGACGACGACAACGACGGCCAGATGGAGCTGGGCGCCAACAGCGGCGGCGCCACCTATATCCACCTGACCATTTACCACAAGCATACCCTCTGCAATCTGGACAGCGCCAGCCATGACATCTCCGTGGCGGGCCACTCCGGCGAGTGCGGCGGCGAGATCGACTTCAAGGAGTGGACGGACTACGAGGCCCAGAAGGACTACGGCTCCACGACGTTCGCATCCGGCAGCGGTTATGTCAGAGCCACCAACTGGCTGCCCCGCACCGGCAACTGGTATCTGAGCAAGGATGTGACGCTGGAGGAGACGTGGGAGGCCAACGGCAGCGACAAGAAGCTGAACCTCTGCTTCAACGGCCATACCGTCACCAGCGCTGACAGCAACACCAGCGCCGACGGCAGCACCAAGACCAAATCCCTGCTGCGCGTCACCGCCCTCGCCAAGGTCAACCTGACCGACTGCGCGGCGACGCCCGGCGGCCTGCGGGGCAACAGCGCCCTGACCGCTCAGCGCGGCCTGCAGGTGAGCAACGCTTACGCCAACCTGTATAACGGCACCGTCACCGGCTTTACCACCAGCTATGGCGCAGGTGTGAGCGTGGAGCCCCGTGAGGGCGGCAGCTTCGGCCTGTACGGAAATGCAGCCATCCAGTACAATAAGTCTACCAACACGGGAGATTTGATTTTTGGCGGCTATTTGCCTAATTCCGATCTTGAAAAGGTCAGCGAGAAGAGCAGCGCCGGAGGCGGCGGTGTGGCCAACTACGGCAAGTTCACCATGAACAGCCTGCGCAGCGACGCCATCGCCTACAACAGCGCAGCCAGATTCGGCGGCGGTCTCTTCAACTGGCCCAATGGGACGCAGTACAGATGGGCCAAGCTCCTCAACGGCGGCATCACCGGCAACACCGCCGGTGAGATGGGCGGCGGCGTGCTCACTTCGCGCAACCCAAGTGACACGGCACTTACGCTGGGCGGCAGCGTCAGCATCACCGGCAACACCCTGACCGACGACACGGACGATAATCTGTACCTGGTAACTGATACAAAGAACGGTAGTGTGGCGAAGATCTCTGTCAGCGGCCTGACCGAGGACGCGGACATCCAGGTGGTGGAGGTCGAGGGCCGCGAGGGTAAGGATTACTTCAGCGGCGTGACCTACGAGACCCTGCCGCCGGAGGTGCTGGCCAGGATCACCACCAACAACGGCAGCATCTTCGCGTGGAACGAGGCCCACGACACCATCCTGCTGGTGCAGGCGGTGCCCGCAGACCTGATGCCCGTGGTGGCCGCCGAGACCACCCTGACCTACAGCGGCGAGGAGCAGACGGTGCTCACCGTGCCCGAGGGCGCGGACACCTACTACACCGTGTCCGGTGAGGACAAGGCCACGGACGTGGGCGAGTATACCATCACCCTGCGCCTGAACGAGGGGTATGTGTGGCCCGACGGCACCGAGACCGACAAGACCATCCAGTGGAAGATCCAGCCCATGAAGGTGAAGGCCCCCGCGGCCGTCACCGGCCTCATCTACAACGGCGAGACCCGGACCGGCGTGGCCGCCGGTGAGGGCTGCACGCTGGAGGGCGAGTTCAAGGCGGTCAACGCCGGTGAGTACACCGCTGTGGCCAAGCTGACGAACACCGCCAACTATCAGTGGGACGACGGCACCACCGAGGATAAGACCATCGTGTGGAGCATCGGCGAGAAGACCCCTGTGGTCAGCGACTTCGCTATGACCTATCCCCGGAGCGAGGATCTGGTCTATAACGGAAACGCCAAGAAAGTGACCGCAGAGCTGAGCGACAGCTATCCCACGCAGGATATCACGCTGACCGTGGTCTACACGAATGCCGACGGCATCGCGGTGGAAGAGCCCACCAATGCCGGTACCTACACGGTGAAGCTGTGTGTCTCCGGCAGCAGCAACTTCGCCGCGGCGGAGCTGGCGCTGGCCGATTTGACGATCGTACCCATGGGCCAGGAGCTGTCCTTCGCGGAGACGAGGGTGGATCTGACCTACGATCCCGCCAGCACCAGCTATACCCAGACTGTCAGCGGCGCCAAGGGCCCCGTGGTCTATCGCGGCAGCGATGACACCGTGGCGGCGGTGGATGCCGCCACCGGCGAGGTCACCATCCGCAAGGCCGGTACCGTGGTCATCACCGCGATGTCGGACGACAGCAACCACAACTATGCGCAATCCTCCGCCACCTATACGCTGGTCATTCAGAAGGCGGCGCAGGATGCACCTGCCGGTCTGGAGGGTACCGCGCCCTCCTCCATCGGCGGCACCGACGGTACCATCACCGGCGTGACCTCCGCCATGGAGTACAGCGCCGACGGTGTGAACTACGTCACCTGCCCCGACGGGACTCTGGCCGGTCTGAACAGCGGCATCTATCAGGTGCGCTTCAAGGAGACTGACACCCACAGGGCCGGTGCGGCTCTGGATGTGACGGTGCCTGTCCACCAGCATACCTTCGACCAGAAGGCGGAGAGCCAGCAGTACCGCAAGGCCGACGCCACCTGCCTGTCTCCGGCGCTCTATTACAAGTCCTGTGCCTGCGGCGTCTCCAGTGAGGGCACTGCCGGCGAGGCCATCTTCGAGGTGGGTCAGAAGCTGGAGCACGACTTCCAGTGGAAGGACTACGACGACGATTATCACGTCAAGCAGTGCCGGAACGGCTGCAATGAGTGGGATATGACCACCAGAGAGGCCCACGTCTATGACGGTCTGGAAGGCACGGAGTGCCTGACCTGCGGCCATGACCGCACCGTGAACTACTTTACCGTGTCCTTCGAGGTCAACGAGGCCGAGTACGGCATGGTGGCGCCCGTGCAGGCGGTCAGCCGCGTGCCGGAGGGGGCGGATCTGACCGTCAGCGGCAGCACCGTTACCGTCAAGGGCGTGACGGTGGCTGCGGTGGCCAGCGCCAACACCGCCCAGTACACCTACGCCTTCGAGAAGTGGAGCACGCCTAACGGCACCTACACTGTGACGGATGACACCACCATTACCGCCATCTTCAGCCGGACCGTCAACCAGTACACGGTAGCCTGGAACGCCCAGGGCGGCAGCCTGACCGGCAGCTGCACCGATGGCGCTGTGGACTACGGCACCGCCATTCAGGCGCCCGGCGCGGACAAGGAGACGGACGAGGACAACAGCTACGTGTTCCTGGGCTGGAGCACCACGCCCAACGGTGCGGTGGAGGATGTGGCCGAGACCATGACCGGCAACGTCACCTACTATGCCCAGTACGAGGTGCAGCCCCACGTCTGGACCGAGGATTGGGACAGCGACGACACGTATCACTGGCACACCTGCACGGTGGACGGCTGCGGCTATACCAAGGACAAGGCCGAGCACGACTACACCGATGCGGATGATACCATCTGCGATACCTGCGGCTACCAGCGCACTCTGCCGGATATCACCGGCACGGTGGCCATCAACGGCAAGCTGGAGCGCGGCGAGACCCTGACTGCCGAGACCAGCGGCATGCCCAACGCTGACCTGCGCTACCAGTGGCTGCGGAACGGCCAGCCCATCGAGGGCGCCGATGAGGCTGCCTACGAGCTGACCGGCGAGGACATCGGCAAGACCATCTCCGTGCGCATCACGGCGAAGGGCTATGCCGGTACTATCGAGACCGAGGCCGAGGGTACGGTGACGGTGTACTACTCCGTCAGCTACGATACCGAGGTGGGCGGCACTCTGGCCATGGATCGTGCCGAGGGCGGTAAGAACTACACCCTGCGCTCCGACTGGGACAGCATGGGCTTCCGGGCTCCCGACAAGAAGACGTTCGACAAGTGGATCATCGACGGCGTGGCCTACGAGGCCGGCACCACCTACGTGGTGGAGCACGACGTCAGCGTGACGCCGCTGTGGAAGGACGTTAAGAGCGACGACGATGACGGTCCCAAGCCGCCTGTGCCTACGCCGGACGATCCCGTCAAGCCGCCTGTACCTACGCCGGACGATAAGCGGCACAACCACAAGGGCAACGGCACCAATAACGGCGCCAACGGCGCGGCCCAGTCGCCCAAGACCTTCGATGCCGGTATCGCCGCCTATGCGGCCGCGGCTGTGCTGAGCCTCAGCGGTGCTGCGGGCCTGCGCCGCCGGAAGAAGTCCGGTAAGTAACGCTTTTTCTGCTGCTCCGCCTGTTGGGGGGTATAACGAGCGGAGTCTTGCCCATGGGGGAAGAAAAGAGACGCGGCCTTTGGCCGCGTCTCTTGCGTTTTGCGGGGATGTGCCGCGCCGGGCGCCGCTGCGGACGCGCCGCTTTGACGCGGGACGCCGCACACAAGGCACTGCATCCCGCGGGAGGGCCTGCGTGCGGTACAGATGAAAGAGGGGGGACAGCGGATGTGCTGTCTCCCCTCTTTTGCTGTATGTTACTGCTTCCGTGCGGTGAGATAGTCGTCCCCGGGCCGCCAGAAGGGGCAGCTGCCGGTGTCCGACGCCAGGAAGCGGGCCATCTCGTCCTCATCCAGGTCCATGTCGCACACGTAGTCATCGTATTCCTCGTCATAGAGGTAGAACACGCAGGATTCACACTTGTCCATTTACACATCCTCCACCAGGCGATAGTGGTCGAACTTGCAGTGGGTGTAATACAGCAGGGTGGCGGCGCTGCATACGAACCATCCGGCGGGGTAGCTCAGAGCGATGGGCACGATCTCGTTGGAGATGTAGTTGGCCATGACATACAGGTAGATCTGGCGGAATACCACGAAGGAGCCCAGCATGATGAACATGGGCATACGGCTGTTGCCCGCGCCCCGCAGCGCGCCGGAGTAGATCTGGTTGATGCAGAAGAAGAAGTAGAACGGCGACAGCAGCCGCAGCAGCAGCGCGCCGTAGGACACCACCTCGGCCTTACTGTTGAAGAAGGAGGTGAGGCCCGGCGCCAGCAGCAGCACCGGCACCAGCAGCACGGCGGTGACGGCGAAGGACAGCAGCAGCGCACGGCGCACGCCGCCCTTGGCACGCGCCACGTTGCCCACACCCAGATTCTGGCCCACAAAGGTGGTGGAGGCCATGGACAGAGACTGCACCGGCAGGATCACCAGCTGGTCAACCTTGGTGTAGGCCGTCCAGCCGGACATGCAGTCCGCGCCGAAGTGGTTGATGTAGCCCTGCACGAACACGTTGGAGAAGGCGGTGATGGCCATCTGCAGCGCGGCGGGGATGCCCACCGACACGATCTTTTTCAGCATGTCCCAGTGGAACCGCAGCTTCCGCAGCTCCAGCCGGATGCTGCCGTCGTAGCGCACCAGCACGATCATGGTCAGTATGGCGGATACCGCCTGAGCAATGATGGTGGCGTAGGCCACGCCCTCCACGCCCATGCCGAATTGCAGCACAAACAGCAGGTCCAGCGCCGTGTTCACCACGGCGGACACTACCAGAAAGTAGAAGGGGCGGCGGGAGTCGCCGGCAGCCTGCAGGATGCCGGAGCCCATGTTGTACAGCAGCAGGCCCATGATGCCCGCGAAATAGATGGTCAGGTACGTGGCCTGGTCCGGCGCCACCTCCGCGGGGGTCTTCATCAGGTCCAGCATCAGCGGCGTCATGGCGATGCCCGCGCCGGTGAAAACCACGCCCAGCAGCAGCGTCAGGAGAATGGCGGTGTGTACCGCCTGATGTACCTTTTCCGGCCGGTGCGCACCGTAATACTGGCTGATGACCACGCCGGCGCCGCTGGACATTCCCAGAAAGAAGCCGATGAGGGTGTTGATAATGGGCCCCACGGTGCCCACGGCGGAGAACGCCTCATTGCTGACGAAATTGCCCACCACCCAGGTGTCCACCATGTTGTAAAGCTGCTGGAACAGGTTGCCTGCCAGCAGCGGCAGGGCGAAACGAATCAGGTGTCCCGTGGTGCTGCCCTGGGTCATGTCCACGTCGTACCGGGCGGCATGGGGCTTGTGGTGATGAAAAGGGAAGTGCAGGTGATGCTGCATGAGGATCTATCTCTCTTTCGTAAAATCTCTTGTAAAATCTGACGTTAAATCTATCATAACACTGGTGATTCCCGTTTTCAACGGGGAATATGTACAAGAAATTCCTCGATTTCCGCAGGACGCATGATGGACACCTCATAAGCCGTGCGGTCCGTCAGGACGCCGTTGTCATTTTTGGTGTAGACACGGCTCTGGACGCGGCCCTCCACGGTGAGGCGCTGGCCGGTGCGCATGTCCGCCGCCTGAGCCGCCACCGCGCCCCAGGCGATGCACGGCAGGTAGTCCGCCCGTCCGTACCGGCGGTTCACCGCCAGGATGATGTCACAGATCTCGCGGCCCAGCGGCGTCCGCCGCAGCGTGGGTGTCCTGCACAATATGCCGGACAGCTGGATCTGGTTAAAGGGGCTCTCGCCGCCCAGGGTCAGCTGGTGGGCGAATACGGAGATCACCAGGCGGCTGCCCTGACCGCTTTTGTTGTTGAAGGACCGCAGCTGACCGATGACGGTAACGGTGGTCCCAGCCGCCACCGGTACAGCATGGAGCAGCGTCTGGGGCACGATGACCGGCAGGCGGTCTGCCTGCCCTGACAGGCGCATCACCGCCAGCGTAAACTTGTAGAAGGCGCAGCCGTGGTTGACGTGGGACAGGGCGGGCACGTCCTCCGCCTGCCCGCATAGATGGACGCGGTTGTAGTTCAGTTCCATATCGAACACCTCGTTTGTTGAGATGTCCCACCCTATGCCGCCGAATGCGGAAAGATGCCTCTTTTCAAACGATGGAAACCGTGGCATAATAGAGCGGAAGGAGAGTGATCCCATGCGCTACAAAGGCAAGGTCTACCGGCCGCCCAGCGAGGCGTACAGCCTCATCGTGCAGGTGACCTACGGGTGCAGCCACAACCGCTGCGCCTTCTGTGAAATGTACGACGACAAGCATTTTTCCATGCGTCCCATGCAGGAGATACGGGAGGATTTCGAGCTGGCCCGCCGCGTCTACCACCGGGTGGACCGGGTCTTTCTGGCCGATGGCGACGCCCTGATGCGCCGCACGGAGGACCTGGTGGAGATACTGGGGCTGGTGTACGGCCTGTTCCCCGAGTGTGAGCGGGTCACGTGCTACGCCTCCCCAGCCAGCTTGCAGGTGAAGAGCGAGGACGACCTGCGCCTGCTGCGGCAGAAGGGACTGAAAATGGTATACATGGGGCTGGAGTCCGGCTGCGACGCGGTACTGGAGCGGATGCGCAAGGGCCACACCGCCGCAGCCATCGTGGCGGCGGGGCAGAAGGCCAAACGCTGCGGTCTGACGCTGTCCGTGACGGCCATCTCCGGCCTTGGCAGTGTGGAGCTGTGGCAGCAGCATGCGCTGGACACCGCCAGAGCCGTCAGCGAGATGAAGCCCGACTATCTGGGGCTGCTGACGCTGATGGTGCCCCACGGCACGCCGCTGGAGGGCTGGGTCAAGGACGGCAGCTTTACGGTGCTGGGCCCGCTGGAGGTGCTGAAGGAGACGGAGCTGTTTTTGCAGCACGTGGACAGCGAGGGAACCGTGTTCCGCGCCAACCATGCCAGCAACTACCTGACGCTGAAGGGCACTCTCAACGGCGACCGCGAGGCCCTGCTGGCCCAGATCCGGGCCGCGCTGGAGGGGCGGCGGGACCTGAAGCCGGAATTTTTGCGGGCGCTGTGAAAAAATCTCTTGACATCTGCGGAAAAGGTGCTACAATGGCGTCATATTCCAAACCGTTGAGTAAGAGAAGTACCCGTACAGGAACCTTTCAGAGAGCGGCGCATTGGTGGGAGCGCGGCAGCGGAATGTACGGCGAATGGCCTTACGAGGGCGGGGAGAAAGCCTGAACAGGTGAGTAATACCCGACGGCAGCCGCGGCCGTTATCCCGGCGGAGCGCATGATCGTGCGTGCAGAGCGGGCGCTTTGCCAATTTGGGTGGTACCGCAGGAACGTATTGTACGTCCTGTCCCATGGAATTCCATGGGACAGGACGTTTTTTGTTTTACCAACAGGAAATATCTGACATATAGAAAGGAATTGAAAGTATGGGCAAGATCATCCTCACCGGCGACCGTCCTACCGGACGCCTCCACGTAGGCCACTATGTTGGCTCCCTGCGCAACCGCGTCGTGCTCCAGAACAGCGGCCGCTTCGAGAAGCTGTTCTTCATGATCGCCGACGCGCAGGCCCTCACCGACAACTTCGACCATCCCCAGAAGGTCCGCGACAACATCATGGAGGTGGCGCTGGACTATCTGGCCTGCGGCATCGACCCCGCCAAGTCCACCATTTTTGTACAGTCCCACGTCAGCGAGCTGACGGAGATGACGTTCTACTACATGAATCTGGTGACGCTGGCACGTCTGGAGCGGAACCCCACCGTCAAGGCGGAGATCCAGCTCCGCGGCTTCAACCACAGCATTCCCATGGGCTTTTTGACCTACCCCGTCAGCCAGACGGCGGACATCACCGCCTTTATGGCCGACACTGTGCCTGTGGGTGAGGACCAGCTGCCTATGCTGGAGCAGGCCCGTGAGATCGTCCGGCGCTTCAACGAGCTGTACGGTGAGACGCTGGTGGAGCCCACGGCGCTGCTGCCGGATAACGCCGCCTGCCTGCGCCTGCCGGGTACCGATGGCAAGGCCAAGATGAGCAAGTCTCTGGGCAACTGCATCTATCTGGCCGACGAGCCCGATGACATCCGCACCAAGATCATGGGCATGTACACCGACCCCAATCACCTGATGGTGTCCGACCCGGGCAACACCAAGGATAACCCCGTGTTTATCTATCTGGATGCCTTCTGCACCGATGAGCACTTCGCCCGCTACCTGCCGGAGTACGCCGATCTGGGTGAGCTGAAGGCCCACTACGAACGGGGCGGTCTGGGCGATGTGAAGGTGAAGAAGTTCCTGAACAACGTGATGCAGGAGACGCTGGAGCCCATCCGCACCCGCCGCCAGGAGCTGGCCAGAGACCCTGACGCCATCATGGAGATCCTGCGCGCCGGCAGCGAGACCGCCAAGGCCGCAGCGGCCCAGACGCTGGACAAGATGAAGCACGCCATGATGATCGACTATTTCGCATAATTCGCATAATCAGTGAGACCCCGCACCACGCGGTACTATAATTTAGGAGGCAACTAAGATGAAAGACACTACCACTATCCCCTACAAGATCTACCTCAGCGAGGACGAGCTGCCTCGGAACTGGTACAACGTGCGTGCGGATATGACCAACAAGCCCGCGCCGCTGCTGAACCCCGGCACGCTCCAGCCCATGACGGCGGAGGAACTGGGCCATGTGTTCTGTGACGAGCTGGTGAAGCAGGAGCTGGACGACACCACCGCCTACATCCCCATCCCTCAGGAGATCCGTGACTTCTACAAGATGTACCGTCCGTCTCCGCTGGTGCGGGCTTACTGCCTGGAGGAGAAGCTGGACACCCCCGCCCACATCTACTACAAGTTTGAGGGCAACAACACCTCGGGCAGCCACAAGCTGAACTCCGCCATCGCCCAGGCGTACTACGCCAAGAAGCAGGGCCTTAAGGGCGTCACCACCGAGACCGGCGCCGGTCAGTGGGGCACTGCGCTGAGCATGGCCTGCGCTTATCTGGGACTGGACTGCCGCGTGTTCATGGTGAAGTGCTCCTATGAGCAGAAGCCCTTCCGCCGCGAGGTCATGCGGACCTACGGCGCCAACGTGACCCCGTCTCCCTCCAACACCACCGAGGTGGGCCGCAGGATTTTGGCAGAGTTCCCCGACACCACCGGCTCCCTGGGCTGCGCCATCAGCGAGGCTGTGGAGGCCGCGGCCAGCCAGGAGGGTTACCGCTACGTGCTGGGCAGCGTCCTGAATCAGGTGCTGCTGCACCAGTCCGTCATCGGTCTGGAGACCATGGCGGCGCTGGAGAAGTACCACGTCAAGCCCGATACCATCATCGGCTGCGCCGGCGGCGGCTCCAACCTGGGCGGCCTGATCTCTCCCTTCGTGGGCCAGATGCTGCGGGGTGAGGCGGACTACCGCATCATCGCCGTGGAGCCGACCTCCTGCCCCAGCCTGACCCGGGGCGTGTTCAAGTACGACTTCTGCGACACCGGTAAGATCTGCCCCATGGCCAAGATGTATACGCTGGGCAACGGCTTCATCCCCTCCGCCAACCACGCCGGCGGCCTGCGCTACCACGGCATGAGCAGCATCGTCAGCCAGCTGTACCACGACGGCTATCTGGAGGCGCGCAGCGTGGAGCAGACCGCCGTGTTTGAGGCAGCGGAGCTGTTCGCCCGCTGCGAGGGCATTCTGCCCGCGCCGGAGAGCAGCCACGCCATCCGTGTGGCCATGGACGAGGCACTGAAGTGCAAGGAGACGGGGGAGGCGCGCACCATCGTGCTGGGGCTCACCGGCACCGGCTACTTCGACATGGTGGCCTACGGCAAGTACAATGACGGCGTCATGAGCGATACCATCCCCACGGATGAGGATCTTGCCCGCGGCTTCGCCACCATCCCCCAGTTCCCCGGAAACGAATAAGCGAGAGCGTAAAGGTATATAAGAAAAGACCGCCGAAAGGCGGTCTTTTTGCGGTCTTTTTCCGGCGCGATATTGACAACAGCGGCTCCGGCGGGTAAAATATCAAGTTGCATATGCACGATATAAATCAGCAAAGGAAAGGTATTTGACATGGCTAAGGATCAGAGAAATGTGGAAGCGATCACTCCCATGGAGGAGGATTTCGCCAAGTGGTATACGGACATCTGCCTGAAGGCGGAGCTGGTGGACTACGCCAGCGTCAAGGGCTTCCTGATCCTGCGACCTTATGGCTACGCCATTTGGGAGAATATCCAGAAGTACATGGACGCGGAGTTCAAAAAGACCGGCCACGTCAATGTGGCCATGCCCGTTCTGATCCCCGAGAGCCTGCTGAAAAAGGAGGGCGAGCTGGTGGAGGGCTTCGCCCCCGAGGTGGCCTGGGTCACCCACGGCGGCAGCGAGCCGCTGGAGGAGCGTCTGGCCTTCCGTCCCACGTCGGAGACCATGTTCTGCGACCACTGGTCCCACGTGCTCCACAGCTACCGCGAGCTGCCCATGCTGTATAACCAGTGGTGCAGTGTTATCCGCTGGGAAAAGACCACCCGCCCCTTCCTGCGCTCCCGCGAGTTCTGGTGGCAGGAGGGCCACACCATCCACGAGACCGCCGCCGAGGCCGAGGCCGAGACGGAGCAGCAGCTCAACTGCTACGCCGACGTGTGCAGGAACGCGCTGGCCATGCCCGTGGTGAAGGGCCGCAAGACCGACAAGGAGAAGTTCGCCGGCGCCGAGGCCACCTACACCATCGAGTGCATGATGAAGGACCACAAGGCCCTCCAGTCCGGCACCAGCCACTTCTTCGGCGATAAGTTCTCCCGCGCCTATGACGTGACCTTCACCGGCCGCGACAACACCTTGCAGTACCCGTTCCAGACAAGCTGGGGCGCGTCCACCCGCCTGATCGGCGCCATCATCATGACCCACAGCGACAACCACGGTCTGGTGCTGCCCCCCGTCATCGCCCCCACCCAGGTGGTGGTGATCCCCATCGCCCAGCACAAGGAGGGCGTGCTGGAGGCCGCCGCGTCCCTGCGCGACCGGCTGACTGCCGCCGGTATCCGCGTCAGCATGGACGACAGCGACCAGTCCGCCGGCTGGAAATTCGCCCAGTACGAGATGAAGGGCGTACCCCTGCGCGTAGAGATCGGCCCCAAGGACATGGAGAAGGGCCAGTGCTGCATCGCCCGCCGCGATACCGGCGAAAAGACCTTTGTACCCCTGACGGAGCTGGAGAGCGCCGTGCAGAAGCTGCTGCAGGATGTCCACGACAACCTGTACGCCATGGCAGCCAAGAATCTGGAGGACAACACCTTCGACATGACCTCCTGGGAGGAGGTCAAGGAGATGGCCCAGGGCAAGGGCGGCTTCGCCCGTACCAAGTGGTGCGGCAGCCTGGAGTGCGAGCTGGCCATGAAGGAGAAGGCCGGCGTGTCCAGCCGCTGCATGCCGCTGAAGCAGTCCGGTACCACCGGCAAATGCGTGGTGTGCGGCAAGGAATGCACCACCGACATCTACTGGGGCGTGGCGTATTAAAAGAAGAATAAAAAGAGAGGTGACGCTCCGCGTCACCTCTCTTTTTATTCGAATGTAAGCGCCGTGTGGTCGCAGATCTCCTGTATCTTCGCCTGCAGGCGTTTCAGATCCTCGAAGGTCTCCGGCTTTTTCCGGGGATCGCGCAGCAGCGCGGCGGGGTGATACAGCGCCATCATCTGAATGCCGTTCTTCTCGAAGAACTGCCCGTGTTCCTGGGTGATTTTGAAGTCCTCTTTAATGATCTCCATGGCGCTGATACGGCCCAGGCACACGATGATCTTGGGCTTCATCAATGCCAGCTGCCGCGCAAGATACCCGTGGCAGGCGTCCTTCTCCGTGTTCAGCGGGTCGCGGTTCTGGGGCGGGCGGCATTTGACGGAGTTGGTGATGTAGATACGGCTGCGGTCCAGCCCGATCATGGCCAGCATGTCGTCCAGCAGCTTGCCGGCGCGACCTACAAAGGGCTCGCCCTGTGCGTCCTCATTGGCCCCGGGCGCCTCGCCGATAAACAGCACCTCCGCGTCCTCGGCGCCTACGCCAAACACCACGTTGGTCCGCGTGGCCGCCAGCGTGCAGGCCTGACAGCGGAGACATTCCTCTTTCAGCGCTTCCCATTCCGTCATCTGTCGTTCCTCCCTGTATCGTTCCCGCCGCCGCCGCGCACACTAAGGCATATCCGCGGGGGAGGGGGTATCTCATGTTTTTCTATACGTTCTGGCTGTTTCTGCTGTACAGCTTCGGGGGCTATCTGCTGGAGAAGCTGTACGCCTGGGCGCGGCGGTCGTCCCACCGCGTCCGCAAGTGCTTTCTGCTGCTGCCGCTGTGTCCGGTGTACGGCCTGGCTTTGCTGGCGGTGCTGGCTCTGCCGCCGGATATGACCGGCAACTTCTGGCGTCTGGCTTTGTACGGCGGCCTGACGGCCACGGCGGTGGAGTACGCCGTCCACTTCCTCTATGAGCGGCTGCTGGGTGTGCTGTTCTGGGATTACAGCAGTACCAAGATGGACCTGAACCGGCGGGTCTGTATGCCGTTTTCCCTGCTGTGGGGGCTGCTGACGGCACTGACGGTGCGGTACGTCCACCCGTGGATCGCGCTGGCGGCATCGGTGATGCCTGCACCCGTCACCTACGGCGCGCTGCTGCTGTTCATTGCGGACGGCTTCCTGTCGGCGCGGGTGCTGCGGCGCGGCGGGAACGTGGACCTGATGTCCCTGCCCCGCCTGATCCGCGCACTGTCACATTAGAGCTTGGCGGTGAGCCACAGGCCGATGTCGCGGAAGATCTCCCGCTGCCAGCCTTTTTCGTTGAGGATCTCGTGACGCAGACCGGGATACAGCTTCAGCGTGCAGTCCTGCATACCGGCGCGGAGGAACTCCTGATACGTCCGGCGGACACCGGCGCCGTTGGCGCCCACGGGGTCCTTGTCGCCGGCGATGAACAGCACCGGCGTCTGGGCGTCCATCCGCCGCAGATTGCTGAGCCGCTGGTTGAACCGGATGCCCAGCAGCATCTGGCGGAACAGCCCCACCGTGGCGTCCGCGCCGCACAGGGGATCGGCCATGTAGGCGTCCACGTTGTCGGTGTCAGCGGACAGCCAGTCGCAGCTGGTGCGGTTGGGGGCGAACTGCTTGTTGTACGCGCCGAAGGCCAGCTGCGTCACCAGGTCGCTGGTGCCGCTCTCGCCCACTACGGCGGCTGTGGCTCTGGCCACCGCCAGCCCGCCGGCAACGACGGCCTTGGGCTGCCAGCCGGTGCCCATGATGATGGCGGCCTTCACCGTGCCGGGGTAGCGGATGAGGTAGGTGCGGGTCAGGAACGAGCCCATGCTGTGACCCATAATGCACAGGGGCACGTCGGGATACCACAGCCGGATGCGCTGGTGCAGCACGTAGATGTCGTCCACCACGGTGTGCCACGTGTTGCCCTCCCCGAAGTAGACGGGGGTGCCGCCCTCCGGCAGGGAGCGGCCGTGACCCAGATGGTCGTGGCCCACCACGGCGATGCCCAGCTCGTTGAGATAGCGGGCGAAGGCGTCATAGCGGGCGATGTGCTCCGCCACACCGTGACAGATCTGCAGCACGGCGCGGACGCTGCGGCCCTCCGGCTCCCAGCGCATGCCGTGGAGCTGCGTTTTCCCATCGGTGGACAGGAAAGTGAATCCGGTGATATTCGTCATGGAAATCCCGCTCCCTTCGTGGTATAATCCATAAATAAGCTGATGTGGTCATAGTGTACCACAGAAAAATGAAAAAGAAAAGAGGAGAAGCCATGTCCGATCACATCCTGGCGCTGGATCAGGGGACCACCAGCTCCCGGGCCATCGTTTTCGACCGGCAGGGCCGCATTGCGGCCATGTCGCAGCACGCCTTTTCCCAACACTATCCCCAGGACGGCTGGGTAGAGCACGACCCCATGGAGATCTGGGAGACGGAGCGTCTGGCCACGGCAGAGGCTATCGCGGGCTTTCCGGAGGGCAGCATCGCCGGTATCGGCGTTACCAACCAGCGGGAGACCACCATCCTCTGGGACAAGACCACGGGCCAGCCGGTATACAACGCCATCGTCTGGCAGTGCCGCCGGACGGCGGAGCTGTGCGAGGACCTGAAGCGGCAGGGGCTGGACGAGCGCATCCAGTCCGCCACGGGCCTGCTGATCGACGCCTATTTCTCCGGCAGCAAGATCCGCTGGATACTGGACAACGTCCCGGGCGTCCGCCAGCGGGCGGAGCGGGGGGAGGTGCTGTTCGGCACGGTGGAGACCTGGCTCATCTGGCAGCTCACCGGCCGGCACGTTACAGATTACTCCAACGCCAGCCGCACCATGCTCTTTGACATCCACCGCCTGTGTTGGGACGAGGAGCTTTGCGGCATATTGGGCGTGCCCATGGCCATGCTGCCCCAGCCGGTGCCAAACTGCATGATATACGGCACGGTGCGCCCCGGTATCGAGGGGTTGGAGAAGCTGGCGGGAGTGCCGGTTTGCGGCGCCGCCGGCGATCAGCAGGCCGCTCTGTTCGGCCAGACCTGCTTCGCCCCCGGCGAAGCCAAAAATACATACGGTACCGGCTGCTTCACCCTGATGAACGTGGGTGATACGCCGGTGCGCAGCCGCGCGGGCCTTGTGACCTCCGTGGCGTGGCAGGTGGGCGGCAAGACCACCTACGCTCTGGAGGGCAGTGTCTTTAACGGAGGCAGCACCATCCAGTGGCTGCGGGACGAGCTGCGCATCATCAGCTCCGCGCCGGAAATCAACAGGCTGGCGGCCTCGGTGCCGGACAGCGGCGGCGTGGTGGTGGTACCGGCTTTCACGGGGCTGGGCGCGCCCTATTGGGACATGTACGCCCGCGGCGCGGTGCTGGGCATCACCCGCGGTACCGATCGGGGCCATCTGGCCCGTGCCGTGCTGGAGTGCATCGCCTATCAGGTCACGGACCTGATGCTGGCCATGCGGCAGGACGCCGGCTGCGACATCACCATGCTGCGGGCCGACGGCGGCGCCAGCGTGTCTGACATCCTGCTGCAGATGCAGGCGGATCTGCTGCGCATCCCCGTGGACCGGCCGGAGATGGTGGAGACTACGGCCTTCGGCGCGGCGGCACTGGCGGGCCTGAGCTGTGGCCTCTGGCGGGACATGGAGGAGCTGAGGACCCTGCGCCGCAGCCAGCGGGTGTTCCTGCCCCAGGGCACTCAGGCCGACTGCGACCGCAACTACCGCCTGTGGAAGCGGGCGGTATCCCGCGCGGCGGACTGGATCGAGCATTGAGCGAGGCAGTGAGATGAACAGTGTGTAAATTTCGCGATTGTTTGCTTGCAACGGCGGACAAAACGCGCTATACTATGCACCAAGAAGATCATAAATTGAAAGGAGACCGATCACATGAGCATTTTGGATAATCTGAACAACCTGGGCAAGAAGGCGCAGGAGTATGCCGGCGTTGCCGTGGATAAGGCCAAGGATCTGGCGGAGGTCGCCGCCGACAAGGCGAAGAACGCTACCGATACCGCCAAGCTGAATATGGCCATCCTCACCGAGCAGCGTGAGCTGGAGAAGAATTACCGCGCCATCGGCGAGTGGTTCATCTCCGAGTACACCGGCGAGATCCCCGACGCCGTGAAGGATGTGGTGGCCGCCGTCAACGCCTCCAAGGCCCGCATCGCCGAGATGGAGGCCGAGAAGGCTTCCAAGTCTGCCGCTCCTGCGGCCGAGCAGACGGCGGAGAAAGAGGACACTGTCAGCGTGAAGGTTTGCCCCGTGTGCGGCGCGGCCAGCGAGGACAAGTTCTGCCCCCACTGCGGCGCTCCCATGGGCGAGTAAGAGGCGTAAAATACAAAAAACAGCCCTGTCCGATGGAAGTGACCCCCAAAAAGTTGGACAAATATTCCTAATAGAAATTGTTCAAGCAGCTGAAAGGGCTTGCTGTCTGTGTAATGCAGGCGGCAAGCCCTTTGACTTTACCGTGCTCCTGCGGCTGTTGCAGTGATCCGGATAGTCAACGAGTTCCTGCTTGAAATGTTCCATGGAGCGGGGATCCTGCAAATACAGAGGTTCACTGCTGAGGGCAGCGGTTTGCCCTTGGGAGTTGCTATTTGCCTGAAAGTGTGGTATAAGTAATATCCGCAGGCGCGTTCGGCCCACGCCGGACGGCGGCGTACATCAAAATTTTACAGGAGGCTCACATCATGAAGAAGATCATCGCTACCAATAATGCTCCGGCTGCCATCGGCCCCTATTCTCAGGCTATCGACTGCGGCAGCTTTCTGGTCACCTCCGGCCAGGTGCCCTTTGACCCCGCTACCGGCGAGTTTGTGCCCGGCGGCATCACCGAGCAGACCCGTCAGGTGCTGACCAACGTGAAGGCCATTCTGGAGGCCGCCGGTCTCACCATGGACAATGTGGTCAAGACCACTGTGTTCCTGCAGAATATGAGCGACTTTGCCGCCATGAACGCGGTGTATGCCGAGTTTTTCACCGAGGGCCAGTATCCCGCCCGCTCCGCGGTGGAGGTAGGCGCTCTGCCCCGCGGCGCACTGGTGGAGATCGAGACCATCTGCGTCAAGTAAGTACACATAACAGGGAGGAATACTCGAGTGGGAGATACCAAGTACTTATCCATCGAAAGCATCTCAAAGGAAAACACCGGCGGCAAGGTCACGCTGACTGCCTCCCTATGCAGCTCGGCGGGCATCCGTGCAGACCTCTGGTACAGCTTTGACCGCGAGTTTGACGATGCCGTCTGCGATGACCGCTGCGACGCCGTCGTTACCACGCTTCTGCTGGCCGCCATGAAATTCGGATACGAGGAGCTTCGCTGCTGTTATCCCATTTCCAGAAAGCTGTATTACAACCTGACCTATCATGTGATCCCGCAGCTATACCACGGCGGCAACTCCCTGTCCCGCATCCGTATCGCTGCCCCACTGACGGACACGGTCTTTCACGGAGATATAGTAGCCGCCGGTATGTCCAGAGGCGTCGACTCCTTCGCTACCATGTATGAGTACGGCCCTGATTTTGAACTGGCGGACTACCGCATCAATGCGTTTACCTATTTTCAGGCAGGCGCCCACCACGGTTGGGATGCCATTGTGGGCCGCGGGGCCGAGTCCAAGCAGGAGCTCTATGTCCACCAGATGGAACGTACCCGGGAGTTCTGCCGGAAGTACGGCTATCCGCTGATCGTGGTGGATTCCAACATTGACGATATCCTTCAGGACCGGCGGCTGTTCAGGGAGTGGTCCTTTGACCGGACGCACACGTTCCGCAATCTGGCTATCGCCATGCTGCTGCAAAAGCGCATCTCCCGTTACTACTATTCCTCCGCCTATTTGCTGGGTGACTTCAGGCTGTCCCTCAACTGCGACATGGCCCACTATGAGAAATGGCTCATCCCGCTGCTTGACACGGGGAGCATTGAATTCTACCAGTCCAATCAGGACTGGACCCGTATGGATAAGGTGGAAAAGATCAGCAGCTTTGCGCCGTGCTATGACTACCTGCAGGTCTGCCTTACGCAGTCGGACAACTGTGGCCTCTGCACAAAGTGCAAGCGGACGTTGATGGAACTGGATGCGCTGGGCGACAGGGTGCTGGACCGCTTCGGCAATTCCTTTGACATACAGCGCTATCGCCGGGAAAACCGTGCCAAATGGTTTGGCAGCATTATGACCGACAAGGAAAAATCGAATGGCGAGGCTCCCTTTTTTGACGAGATTTTTGCCTGCGCCGCCGCGCATCATCCCGAACTGCTGCGCGGTTTGTCCCCCGAAAAGCGGCATGGCGTCCGCACCGCCCGCCTGCTATACGACGGCGTCAACGTCCGTCCCCTGCCCAGCACGCGGTCTACCATTCTGTTTGCCGCCAAAAAGGACGATACCTTTGCCTATCTCGGTGAATATCCCAACTGGGTCTGCATCCGGACAGCAGATAGAAAGACAGCGTTTGTATTCAAGAAGTACGTAAGTCTGCAATGACCGCAGCACACCGGCGAAAGCCGGAGCAGCCTGCGGCAGGCAGATATAAGTCCCGTGCGGCGGAGGCCGCGAAGAAAGCTATGCTATAACGAGAAAGAAGGTTTTTCAATATGAAAAAGATCACCGCGTTCCTGCTGGCGCTGGTCATGGCCCTGAGCCTGGCCGCCTGCGGCAGCAAGGATGACAGCAAGCAGCTGGTGGGCACCTGGCAGTGCGCTCTGGATCTCACCGAGAAGATGGATGAGGAGATGGCCGCCAATCTGGGCACTGAGTACACCTCCGAGGTCCCCGTGTCCCTGTACCTGACCACCGTGTTCAATGAGGACGGCACCTTCAGCATGTCTCCCGATCTGGACGCCACCACCGAGTCTCTGAACGCCTACATTCAGGCGCTGAAGCCCGCTCTGGTGGAGCTGCTGTACAAGGAAGCCGAGGACCGCGGCATGACCCGCGACGAGTTCGACAGCGCTCTGGCCGACAGCGGCCTCACCGTGGAATCTCAGGTGGACAGCGTTCTGGCGCTCTTTGATGTCAGCACCCTGCTCAGCGACGTAGAGTCCGAGCTGGATTCCGGCAAGTACAAGCTGGAGGACGGCCGCCTGTATCTGGCGGAGACCGACGGCAGCTTCACCCAGGCCGATTCCATTGGCTGTACCGTCAGCGGCAGTACCATGCAGTGGACCGACGATCAGGGCGCTCTGGCCGATCTGGAGACGGAGCTGGGCGTATCCCCCGATCTGTCCTGGACAAAGCAGTAAGCCTGTATACACAAAAAGAGACAATATATCGATTGATGCTTACTTTCCTGATCTGACCCCGATGGCTCGGCGGCGATTGCTGGAAGCTCAAGAGTTCTCCTGCGCAGAGAATGGGGACTACGATCCGGATATCGTCCCGCTCTTTCTCTGAAGGACGCAGCAGAAGCCCGCCGCACAAGGACTGTGACAGAGGACTGCCGCGTGATAATATCAGCCTCACCAAGCACGGCTTGAAAATTCCTGTAGATGCTGCGGATTACGCTGGGTTTGTGCTGCGAATGAGTATTTGTGAGCAGAAAATGTAAGCGTGAGCTAACTGGTTGAGCGTCTCAAAGGAGAGGGCGTCATCTCACACCCCCTGCGCCGCAATAGACAAAGAATAAGAAAAGCCCTCTGAAATCAACGATTTCAGAGGGCTTTTGGCCCGAGTAGTGCGACTCGAACGCACGGCCTCTTGGTCCCAAACCTATGTCTGAACTTTCAGCGAGGGGTCTTGCGCCCTCTTTGGCACTTTCCGGCACTCCTGCGGTTCCTCTTTGGAACTCTATTGGCCTGTTTATTTCAGGCACCGCTTTCGGCTTTTGGGATTTGTGTGGGATGGAATTCTGTATATTAAAAGTGCTTCCGACCGGGTTTACCTCCAACAGCGGGTGCTTTTTGCCGCAGAGAGCAGCTCAGAAACTGCGCCGCATAAACAAGGAAATAAACCCGACGACAAAGAAACAGCAGGCTGACTTGGATGATAGCCAGCCTGCTGAGCGAAGATGTTTATTCGATGTTTTGTCTTTCAGCAGCAATGCATGTTCTTTTACCAGAGAATGCAATGCCAATTTTTATAATTGACGTAACATTCATTGCCTGCAAATCAACGCTGTATGCATGGTCGTTAATCTGTTGCAAGGCAACATTGGCAAGGTCTTCAAGCTGTGTTTCAGAGCGGTCTTTCCCGGCCTTTAATTCAATCAGAATACCAGGCAGCCGCTTATTCAAAGGAAGCATCTGAATATCAAATCGTCCATCACCAGCTTCGCGATTGGAGGTAATGCGATAGCTGTTGTCCATCACAGCGCACATACCCAATATCAGACCATGGTAAAATGTTTCGTTGGCAGCATCGTGGAAACTTATTGTTTGGAGCAGAAACTTCTCCAAGGTTTTTTGCAGTGAGTCGCTATCTACCTTGTAGATAGCTTCCTGAATAGCAACAGCAACGGAACGAGGAATAATATTCTCAAGCTGAGAGAGGATCTCCTTGCTGTAGACGAAAGAAATCTCTTTGTTGGGCAGAGCCACTTCGCACATATAATCCTCGCCGTAAGACTGGTCGCAGCTCACAGCCTTCAAATAACCTGCCACCAGCAGGAAGCTGTATACAGAGGACGGATCATTCTGGATCTGCGGATAAATGACGCCAGTGTCGATGTGCGTAACGAAGGATTCGCCCTTCATCAACAGCTCCAGACGCTCCATAATATCCGGCGTTGCAGAAGCCAGCACCTCACGGATGATGTCATTGCTTCCGGTGGACTGCCAGAATGCTTTGGGACGGCAGTTATTATTGAAGTATCCAATGACAGACCAGGGATTAAAAATCTCGGTATTGCCGAAAAGGTAACCATCATACCACTCGCAAAGCTCCTGATATTTATCAGAAGCATGATAGTAGTCCGCCATCTCATGTACTTCGCTTGAAGTGAAGCCGAAATATTCACTGTAGCGCTCGTCTAAAATCGAGTTGATCTTCAGGTTGTTCAGGCCACTGAAGATACTTTCCTTGGCAACACGCAGGATGCCGGTCAAGAAACCATAGCTCAGATGCGGATTGTCTTTCAGACCGCCGGAGAACAGGTTTCGCATGAATCCGATAATCGTGTCGTAGAAACCGCTCACATGGCCCTGCTGAATGGGAGTATCATATTCGTCAATGATGACGATGGGTGCGACATTGTGGTGCTTATGGAGGAGCAGCGTCAGTGTCCGCAGGGACATTTGATATTCCACTTCATCAGCAGCTTCTGTTGCAAGAAGGGAATACTCCTCTTTTTCGTAATCACTAAGTGCGGAGCTGGATGCCAACTCGTCGTGACGGCGGAATTCCTGCGCGATCAGCTTTTGGAGCGTCTGATAGGTTTCTTCCCAAGAGGTGTATTTGACATCCTTGAAGGACAGGAAGATCACAGGGTACTTTCTATGGTGGGCAAGATAGGATTCTCCGCAGGACCAGATTTTCTTATCTCTGAAGTAAACGGAAGTGTCCTCGGTCGTCTTTTCGAAGAAAGTGCGGAGCATATCCATGTTCAACGTTTTGCCAAAGCGTCTGGGGCGGGTAAAAAGGGATACTTTGGGGCGCTCGTCCAGAAACTCCTTGATCATCAGGGTCTTGTCCACATAGTAGTAGTTCTTGCAGGCATCCCGGTAATCAGATACGCCAATGGGCAACGGCTTGCGCGCAGATGATATCGTGGGCTTTACTTCACTTCGGTGACCACGCTTATCCACCGGCTTTTGAGTGCTGTCCGGGATAAACCACAGCCTGCCCTCCTTATACGCGCCGGGAATGCGTCCGGCTTTGCAAAGCGCATTGACCCGCCGTTCGGTAATCCCCCAAGCGGCAGCCGCTTCTTTGATCGTCATATAGGAGCACCTCCATTGCAGTTCGTTAAGAATATTATAACCGCTGCTCCGAATAAAATCAACTATATTATTCCGAATAATACAAGCGTTATTCGGAACAGTTTTTGTCTGCAAATATTCCGTTCTTTTCAGTAGCTATTTCCTGCTTTCTGTGATATTGTTCGTTTGCCAAAAGGAGGCGACGATATGCAGAAAGAAAATACCCTGACAGTCGGGCAGTGGTGCGGCCAGTGGTTCACCGCCAATCGGCACAAATGGAACGGAAACACCGAGGGCGGGTACCGCAATCTGATTTACAGCCACATCCTCCCCAGCATCGGAAGTATGGAGTTCTCTGACCTAACAGAGCAGACAATCACCGATTTCTACGACAGCCTGCAGAACCGGGGACTCAGTGCCAGAAGTGTGTGGTGCGTCCACCTGCTTCTGCGGCGGTGCATGGACGAAGCAGCACGGGAACAGTTTATTCCATACAACCCAGTGCGGCTCTGCCAGGAATCAAAGGCGGAGGGATACAAAGCAGCCCCTCTGCGCCTGGGACAACTCCAGCGTTACCTGAACGCAACGGAACAGCTCGGCGTGCTCCCTCTCATCTACACAGGACTATCAAGCGGCCTGCGGCAATGTGAACTGATCACCTTGTCGTGGGCCGATTTTCATGTCCGCTACAGGTACATCCTCAAGGGTCAGCGGTTGCTGACGCTCAACGCCAAAGCAGAACGCCTTCTGAAGCAGCTGCCGGAAACTGACTCGCCCTATGTGTTCCTCAATCCCAAAACCGGAGCACCGTATAAGCTCCACGAGTTCTACTATCTGCACAAGAAAATCCTGAAACAGGCCAGACTCCCGTGGGTGGCATTCCGGGATCTGCAGCGCCAGTGCATGGAGGTGGGAATATGACGCTCCGGGAATACATCCTCTTCTGGCAGGAAACCTATGATAAGTCCCAGAGCAGACCGACCACATATGCGGCACACAACTATGTATTCAAGAACCATATCCTTCCCGGCCTGGGAGATATACTGCTCGCTGAATTGACATCGGAGATGGTCGGAGAATTTCTGGAGGAACGGCGGCGCTTCGGCAATCATCGACCCGGCAGCTCTGGCTTGGGGGAAGAAACCATGCGGCACATCCACCGCCTGCTGCAGCAATGCTTGGATCAAGCCATACGGGACGGCCTCCTGACAGAGAATCCTGCCAAGGCATTCCGCTACCGTAAGTCCACAACGGTGAAAGCAAATATCATGACGCCTCTGGAAATGGAGGACTATCTGGATGCCGCCGAGCGTCTGGGCTATCTGCCCATGTTCATGCTGGCGCTGACGACAGGCCTACGCCAAAGCGAGCTAATCGCCCTGAAATGGAGCGACCTTGATATCGAAAGCCGGACGCTGACCATCGCAGAAAACCGTGCTGTGGTACGGCGAGAGCTGGTGGAGTACGGTAGCCAGACGAGGTCAATAAGGCTGACCCCTGAGGTGGTCGACCTTCTCATCATGGAGCACAGCAAGCACCCAAGCAGCCCGCTCATGTTTATGCACCCGGCCACGCAGAGGCCCTACTCGCCGCAGATGGTGCGCCGGATGCACGATGAGATCATAAAGGAAGCAGGCATCGACCATATCAGGTATGTGGATCTCCGCCATACCTGCGCCATCCTCGCTCTGAAGAACGGCATGGATACCAAGGAACTGGCGCAGATGCTTGGACACTACCGCCCCACGATCACCAGGCAGAACTATGAACCTTATCTGCTGTACACGGCAAAAAAGGACGAAGATATACCAAATGAGGCCACCCAGAGCGAACTGCAACAGGCGGCAAATATTCTGGATAATCTTCTGAAGTTCTGATAGCTATTCCGCAAAAGGTAAGTTGTCCTCAGAACTCAATGATTTTACATCCAAAGAGGAGGAAACAAAATGAAAAATAGAATCATCATTGCCGCTGCATTCACTGCCTGTCTCGCCCTGTGTGCCGCTGTGTGGCCACAGACCGAAAAGGTCGGGAAAACACCCGCGCCGAGCGAAACGGCCGCCGTGACCACTCCGCGGTCGACACTTCCGGAGCCGGAAGAACTAATATTGCCAGAAATCACAGAAAAGCAAGAATCGGGAATGCCGGAAGCTGAATCAGCCCAGGAAACAACCACTGAGGAGCTACCCGTCCCTGCACCGGAAATAGAAGATGAACCCATGACAGAACAGAAATCTGCACCTCCTACGCAGACAGATCCCACCCCGGTACAGCCCGCGCAACCTGAATCGGCACCGGAGCCAAAAGCTAACGATAACGAACTGGCGGATATGGTCTATGTCCCCGGCTTTGGCTGGATACAAAGCGAAGGCCCCAATCATGTCGAGTATGCCGAGGATATGTACGAGAACGGCAACAAAATTGGTACCATGGGCTGTCCTCAAAAATTGCGCCGCATAAACAATGAAATAACCGCAGGAGCGAACCCGGACGCTTCTGCGGCCTTTTGCATATTGACTTGATTTGAAATCTGCACTTCGAAAATGGGAGTTCAGATCTGAAAACTGGATTTTCAATAGACAAATTGAAGCTGTTGTGTTAGAATTAACCTGTATTAGTATATACTCTGACACGAGGTGTTACGATGACGATTTGTTATAATAAGCTCTGGAAGCTCCTAATCGATAAAAACATGAAAAAGAAGGATCTGCGTCTGGCTACCGGTATGTCCACCACCGCCCTTGCCAAGCTGGGCAAGAACCAGCATGTCAGCACAGAGATTCTGACGAAGATCTGCACTGTGCTGGATTGCGACTTCTGCGACATCATCGAATTGGTGAAGGAGGAGCAGCATGATTGACTTTTCCAAAATCGAGCAATATCGGGAGAACAACCGCATTGAGGCGAAGAAAGCCCTTGGCGGTCTGCCCAAAAGCATTTGGGAAACCTATTCCGCCTTTGCCAATACCCACGGCGGTATTATCCTGCTGGGAGTGGAAGAATGGGCGGATAAATCCCTGCACACGGTAGATCTGCCCGACCCTGACAGACTCATTAAAGAGTTCTGGGACATCGTCAATAACCCCAATAAGACCAGCGTTAATGTGCTGTCCTCCAAGGACGTATTTGTCCAGGAGGTGGATGGCAACCATATTGTGGTCATCAATGTTCCCCGTGCAGAGCGCTCTTATAAGCCGGTTTATGTAGATGGTAACCCTCTCTGCACCTATCGCCGCAACGGAGAGGGTGACTACCGCTGCACCAAGGAAGAATATCAGGCCATGGTGCGCGATGCATCGGTAAAGACGCAGGATATGCTGGTTCTGAACGAGATGGACTTGACAGTGTTCAATCAGGAGAGCGTCCGCAGCTATCGCCAGAGGATGCGCCTCTCCCGTCCCGGCCATGTGTGGGAAGCCTTGGAGGATGAAGATTTCCTCCTGAAGCTGGGTGCCGTGGGCATCGGCTCTGATGGGAAAAAGCATCCCACTTCTGCCGGACTTCTCATGTTCGGCAACGAATACGATATTGTGCGGGAATTCAACGCTTACTTTCTGGACTATCAGGAACAGTATGACGCTGATACCCGTTGGACTGACCGTATCATCTCCTCCTCCGGAGACTGGAGCGGCAATGTGTACGACTTCTATTTCCGGGTCTACAACAAGCTGATCCAGGATATCAAGGTGCCCTTCAAGATGGACGGTGGTACTCGTATAGATGATACCCCAGTGCATCAGGCTCTGCGTGAAGCACTGGCCAACTGTTTGGTGAATGCCGATTACTACGGCAGACAGGGGTTGGTCATCGTCAAAAAGCGTAACAGCATTACGATGTCTAATCCGGGTAGCTTCCGCATCGAAATTGATGCCGCAAAAAGCGGTGGTGTTTCTGATCCGCGGAACGGAACGATGCTGAAGATGTTCAACCTGATTGATATTGGTGAGCGTGCTGGTAGCGGCATTCCGAATATCTTCCGCGTCTGGCGCGAGCAAAATTGGACAACTCCGGAGATTACAGAGCAACTGGAGCCAGAGCGGACAATTTTATCGCTCGCCTTTGAAAAGGCAAGCGATAAAAAGCAAGCGATAAAAGCAAGCAATTCCACAATTTACAGCAGGCAAAAACAATCCGTCATCGAATACTTGACCCACGAGATTCAAGCGGATTGTAAAACGATTGCGGATCTGTTGGAGATCAGCAGTCCTCGTGCCAGAGCAGTGCTTACAAAAATGGTGAAAGAAGAAATCATTATTACCGAAGGCGGCAACCGCAATAGAACATACAAATTGAAATCCTAAGTGTCCACTATAACGGACACCACTTATGGTAGACTTTTAGAGAGAAATTGCAGCAAGCAAAATGAAGTTTTCCGGAGGTTCCGTATGGGAAATGAATTGTTCAAGAATATCCCCAGTAAAGTAGGAGATTTGGTCAAGGATGTGCGCAATGGTCGTATCGGTTTACCTGATCTTCAGCGTCCGTTTGTTTGGAAAGATAATAAAGTCCGTGAACTTTTTGACTCCATGCTCAAAGGGTATCCTATTGGCTACATTATGCTTTGGGAGTCTCCGGCGGATTACGAAAGCAAAAAGAGTACAATCGGTGATAACTCAAAGACTTACGAAGAACCCAAAGAACTTGTCATTGATGGACAGCAGCGACTGACAGCCCTTGTTGCAGCTATGTTTGCTGTTAAGGTGAAAGACAAGAACTTTGCAGATCGTGAGATCAAAATCTCCTATAATCCGCTGACTCGTGAATTTGCCGTATGGTCTCAGGCATATGAAAAGGACACTGAGTGGATCAGCCGCATCAGTGATGTTTTTCTGGCAAAAGAGGATAATTCCATCAGTTCTCTGCGGCGTCATTTTATCAGGGAGGCTAACGAAGGCCGTAGTAAGAAGGAATTTCCGCTGTTAACAGACGAGGAAGAAGATAGAATCGAAGATAGCATCAATGCTCTACTGAATCTGTCCGATTATTCTCTGCCTACTTTGGAGATTAGCTATAACGCAGATGAGGAAAATGTCGCAGATATTTTTGTCCGGGTCAACTCTGGTGGTCAGAGCTTGACGGAGAATAACTTCATCCAGACACTGATCTCTGTTTATGAGAACGAAACCAGCGATAAGATTAATACGTTTGCGGCAGCGTCCAGAATCCCAGCTGCCAATACCTCATACAACACGCTTTTGGCAATCGAGCCTTCTCATCTGATTCGCATGGCCGTCGGTTTCGGCTTTAAACGTGCTCGGCTGAAATATGCCTATATGCTGTTGCGAGGCAAGAATCTGGAAACCGGAAAGTTCTCCGATGAGGTGCGTCATGATAATCTCCAGATTTTCAAGGACGCTTTGGACAAGGTCATGAACCTTAACAACTGGCACAGTTTCATTAACATCGTGGCAGAGGCCGGATATATCAGCGACAAGCTGATTGCATCGTCCAATGCTATCGTTTTCAGTTATGTCCTTTACCTGATCGCCAAATACGACTACAAACTGGATGCGGCGCAGTTGAAGAAATGCACCAGCAAGTGGTTCTTTATGAGCACCATCACATATTTCTACACTGGCTCCACGGAGTCCGAAGTGGAAAAGCAATTTGCAGATCTGCGTGATGTTCATACGGCGGCAGAGTTCATTGCCTATATTGACCGTGTAATCGAAACACACTTCACAGACGATTATTTCAGTTTGACTCTACCTAACGAGCTGAACAGCGCTGCGGCTATTTCTCCGGCGTGGTATGGATATGTGGCAGCTCAGATCGTGCTGAATACTCCTATGTTGTTCAGCAACACCCCAGTATCCAAGTATTTCATCTTGGGTTCCAGCGGAACGAAGAATGCTATCGACAAGCATCACATTTTCCCGAAAAACTACCTGACCGGCATTGGTTTTACCAGCGACCGTGACCGGAACCAGATCGCAAACTTTACCTATCTCGACTACGCCACCAACATCGAGATTTCAGATAAGACGCCCCAAGACTATGTCTCTCATTACCGCCAAAAACTGGGCGAAGAAGGTTATCGCAAAACCTGCAAGGAACACGCTCTGCCGGATAACTTCGAAAATATGGACTACATGGAGTTCCTAAGCCAGCGCAGAATCTTGATGGCGCAAACTGTTCGCAAGGCTTATCAAAGACTGTGTGAGTGATATTTACAAACAAAGTCTTTCGAGGTGGTTGCTTGCCGTACACAGAAACCGGGGGAAATGTTATATCCAATATTTAGAACTCACATGGCACGGAAGGGGTCCCGCAATGATTACAATTGATTCTTTAATTGGGCAGATGAAAAGCCTTTTTGCCATTAAAACACCAGTTCGCTTCGATACGCCGGAGTATATTCAATTTTATAATGACCTAATTCAGTACATTTACGAAAATCACTTTGAAGAAAGCGATGAGTGGAAAATCATTTCCCGTAATCTTGTTTACACCTCAACGCAAAGAATGGCAACGGGAGAAGGAAATACAATTTTGATTCAATTAGATGCCTTGAAGCGCCGGGAACTGGAACTCCGTTTTGCGATTGACTGGAAGCTGGTTCACCCGGATATTATTCGGGTGGCGCGGTCACTGTATCAAGATGGCCATTATTTTGAATCTGCACGCAGTGCCTTTATCGAAATAAATGCCAGAGTCAAAAAGCTTTTCCCAGAGCTTAGAGGAAAGGACGGAAAGCAGTTGGATGGCTACTCTCTTATGCAAACAGTTTTTTCGGCCAAAACTCCTAAGCTTGTGATTGCAGACACCTCAACGGATACAGGCGAAAATGTTCAACGAGGATTTATGGATATGTTTGCCGGAGCAGCGGCTGCCTTGCGAAATCCAAAGGCTCACGAAAATGATTTCATTACAGCAGAGAATGCGGCACGGCAGTTAATGTTTGCCAGTATGCTAATGTACGAGCTGGATGAGGCTTTGGAGCGAGAGGAAAACAGCACCATAGCGGCAATTGAAAAAGTTCAATTGGTTGCTGATACGGATTTCGCAAGCAACGGACACAGAGGAGGATAACGGATGGATTACAGTTTATTGATTGCCTATTTGCGGCAGAAACAATATATTACGGATTTGGAAAAGGATATTCTGGATACATGGAACGAGCTTCAGAAATCCCCATTTGACCGCAGTTCTGCGCAACTGCAAATTATGCAGAATAACGCAAAACACCCGGAGATTCTTGCCGCAATCAAGGCGCTACCAACAACGGTTATTCGCCCTTTTGATCAGGTAACAGAAAACGATATACGATATAATTTGGGGGAACAACTCGAGGCACTTGCCATGAAAGAGGGGTGGCCAACCAATGGCTAATAAATTGGAGCTGACGTGGTATGGCAAAGACGAGCCGATTCGAGTCGAGCCTCGGTTGCTGATTGAAAATACGGAGCTTTCCAACACTGCCGCCGACCTGGATACGCAGAATATGCTGATCCATGGGGATAATCTGCTGGCACTGAAAGCACTGGAAAGTAAATTTGCTGGGCAAGCAAAGTGCATCTATATCGATCCGCCGTACAACGCAAATGCCGCAAACATATATGAAGACAATATTGAACATAGTCTTTGGCTCAATCTGATACGCCCGCGCCTACAAATTATGTGGAGGCTTTTGGGTGATACGGGTTCCATATGGATAAGCATTGATGACAATGAACGTGATTATCTAAAGGTTTTGTGCGATGAGGTATTTGGCCGATCATCTTTCCTTGCCTCTATTGTATGGCAAAAACGTTATTCACGCGAGAACCGAGAGGCAATTGGCGACTCACATGAATATATTCTTGTTTATGTAAAAGACAAGGATGCATTTAAAAAGGCCAGAAATTATCTTCCACTTGCAGAAAAACAACTCAAAGCGTACAAAAATCCGGATAATGACCCTCGAGGCGCATGGCAATCAGTTTCGTTGCTTGCGCAAGGATACCGGCCCAATCAAATGTACGAGATTGTTGCCCCAAATGGGAAAGTACATACACCGCCGCCGGGAAATTGTTGGAAAGTTGTAGAGCCAGAATTTAAGAAAGCGCTTGCGGACGGACGAGTGACCTTCGGAAGTGACGGAAATGGCGTGCCTCGCAGAAAACAATTTTTATCAGAAGCAAAGGGAATTGTACCGTGGACGTGGTGGCCGCAGGACGAAGTCGGCCACACTGGTGAGTCTAAGGACGAAGTAAATGCTTTGTTTGGAAGTGATATTTCGTTTGATACCCCAAAGCCTGAGCGTCTGATTGAACGCATCATCCACATAGCCTCCAATCCCGGCGATTTGGTTCTCGATTCCTTCCTCGGTTCCGGCACGACTGCTGCCGTCGCGCAGAAAATGGGGCGGCGTTGGATCGGCGTGGAAATGGGCAATCACGCCTATACCCATTGCAAAGTGCGCATGGATAAGGTCATTGCCGGGGAGGACCCCGGCGGCATTACCAAGGCGCAGAACTGGCAAGGCGGTGGTGGTTATCGTTTCTATGAGGTAGCACCCACCCTAATCAACAAAGACTCCTTTGACGAATATGTCATCAACGAGGACTATGATGCCAATATGCTGGCAGCGGCGGTGGCCTTGCATGAGGGATTCCACTATCAGCCGGATGGAGACCTGTTCTGGAAGCAGTCTGTAGGCAACGAGAACAGCTATCTCTTTGTAACTACCCGCCACCTGAACAGTCCCTATCTGGACTCCATCAAGGACACCATGGAGGAGGGCGAATATCTGATCATCGCTTGCCGCTCTTTTGACAGCGGACTGGACAAGGCCTACGATAATATCACAGTGAAGAAAATCCCGCAAATGCTGCTGGAACGCTGCGAGTTCGGCAAAGCGGATTACAACCTGAATATCGTACACCCGCCGGTGTATGATGATTGCGACGAGGAGGAAGAGGATGTCTAACGATTTTCCGCTCTATACCACAGACTATATCAGCGGCGTCATGTCCCTCCGCAAGCCGCAGTCGCAATCGCTGAAGATTCTGGAGGAAATTACAAACGCCGTACAGCTCCGCAAGGGAATGAATCTGAAAGCGGCACTGGGCGCTGTCCACGCTATGTATCCGATCTGCTCCGATTTTGAGCGTGACTTTATGTCCCTGACTTTTGCTCTGGCGACCGGCGTCGGCAAGACTCGCTTGATGGGAGCCTTTATCGCCTACCTTTACACGCAGCACCATATCAGAAACTTTTTCGTGGTCGCTCCCAATACCACGATTTTTGAAAAACTCAAAAAGGATCTCAGTGATAACAACAGCGCCAAGTATGTGTTCAAGGGGCTTGGCTGTTTCAGCACGCTACCGCAGATCATTACGGATGACGATTACCGTGAAAAAACGCTCTCCCTGTTTGAATCCGATGTTCACATCTTCGTGTATAACATCGATAAATTCAACAAAGAGGGCGCAAACATGAAAAAGGTGAACGAGCTCATTGGGGACTCGTTCTATCAGGCGTTGTCCGACTTGCCGGATCTTGTGCTCATTATGGATGAGTCGCACCATTACCGGGCAGAAAAGGGGGCACAGGCACTGAACGAGCTGCATCCGCTGCTGGGATTGGAATTGACAGCGACACCATTGGTGACCAAGGGGAACAAGCAGGTGCCGTTCAAAAATGTGGTATATGAATACCCTCTGTCCAAGGCAATCGAGGATGGCTATACCCGCACCCCATATGCCGTGACCCGCTCGGACATTGATTTCTATAACTTCGGTGATGAACAGCTGGATAAAATGATGTTGCTGGACGGCATCACCTGCCATGAAAGCACAAAGCGCAAATTGGAAGTCTACGCTGCCAATCACGGCAAGCCTGTAGTGAAGCCGTTTATGCTCGTAGTTTGCAAGGATACAGATCACGCAACCTGGGTGGAGCAATTCGTAAAGTCAGACGAATTCCGTAGTGGCGCATATCGCAACAAAACGATAATCGTCCACTCTAAACAGAAAGGCGCAGAGACCGAAGCGAACACCCGTCTGCTTCTGGATGTGGAAAACCCGAAAAATCCGGTGGAGATCGTGATCCATGTCAATATGCTCAAAGAAGGTTGGGACGTCAACAACCTCTATACCATCGTTCCGCTTCGGACGGCCGCATCCAAAATTCTGCGAGAGCAGATGGTCGGTCGCGGCTTGCGCCTACCCTATGGAGAGCGCACCGGTGATCGGGATGTGGACGCCGTCATGCTGACTGCACATGATAAATTCAATGATATTTTGGCGGAGGCACAGAAGGGTGATTCTATTTTCAAGGCCGGGAATGTCATTAAAGCAGAAGAGATCAAACCCGAAGAAGTGGTCTATACTCAGCTGACAATAGAAACCGATCCGGATGCCGAGCTGGAAAAAGCGTATGCTCATACTCAAATTGAAAAGACGGATGCCACAGATGCACTGCTCAAGAAGGCAGCTGATTTGATCAAGGCAGAGGTTGAGCAGCACATTCAGCACACCCCGGCGCATACGGTCACCCATGTGCAGGCACAGCAAATTGTAGAAACAGTCAAGCAGAAGGTCGCTGAGGATAAGGATCTGGGACAGACCTTCAAGGAGAATGAAATGCCGCTGGCAGCATGGATGCTCTACCAAACCGAGGAAACGCACAGAGCTGCCGTGAACAAATTTATTCCAATTCCCCGTATCAAGGTAACGGATGCCGGCGTTGAGGAATATGTGTTCGTAGACTTTGATTTGGACATGGCAGATTTTACCCATGTGCCGATCAAGAATGAGCTGCTCGTTCAGAATCTGGAGGATATGCAGGACCGGCAGCGCATCAAGGGCGATGCAATCGATTTTGAGGGCTACAATCCGAAAAAGGTCATTCTGGAACAACTGCGTGCAAAGCCGGAAATCGATTACGAAAAGTGTTCCAAACTGCTGTTCAAACTGATTACTCAGGTCTGCGACCATTACGAAACCCGATATGGCACAAACGGAATGCAAAACATCATTATGATGTATAAGCGTGATATCGGAAACAAGATCTATAAGCAAATGCTGCAGCACTTCTATTGTGAGAACGGCTTTTTGCAGGAAGAGGTCGTCGGCACAAGAGATTACAACCTGCAGCAGTCTTACAGCTGTGCCGAACGGGTCGGTCTTTTCTCCGATGATTATACCGGGAATATCCAATCAGTTCTGTTTGAAGGTGTCAAGCGGGGCGTATTCAGCGCCGCCAAGTTTGACAGCCGCCCCGAACTGGTACTTGCACGGGTGTTGGAGACGGACACCGATGTGCAGAACTGGCTTCGCCCTGCTCCACAGGAATTCAATATCACCTACAATCACGGGCATAACTATGAGCCGGACTTTGTAGTGGAAACCGAGGACACTATTTATCTCGTAGAGGTCAAGGGTGAGGACAAGCTGAATGACCCGGATGTGATTGCTAAGAAAAAGCGCGGTATCCAGTACTGCGAAGTTGCTTCTCGCTGGGGAAAGGCGAACGGCTATAAGCAGTGGCGGTATCTGTTTATACCGTCAAAACAGGTTATGCCAAACTCGTCGTTTATGCAGTTGGCAAAAAGGTTTGGAGAATACTAAATTAACAAATAATCTCTGCAAATACATTTAGCTAAATGTGTAATGTACAAAATCTGTTCTTCATGGAAACGCTAAGTTTTTCGTGAATCTAATGACACTCGATATAGTCAATATTGTTGCATTAAATTTAGCGTCAAAGCTTTGAATACTAATACGGTTGCGAATAATAATTTAGGTGCTTGTAGCTTTGATGTTTCAACAGAAATATCATCAAATAAAAGAATTGGAGGAATAGAAAATGGCAGAGACCTTTAAACTTCCGTGCTCATCGTATGAGGAGCTGATTAAACTGTTCCAAGCGTATGCGAATACGAAAGAAGGAACCGCACTATCATTGGACGAGATAACCCAAGCCACTGGAGTACCTCGTACTATTGTAAGCAAGAACAATGGTTTTATGGTACAAGTGGGTTTGATCACGGAGGGCAATAAAAAAGCAGCAACCGAAACGGGACGCGCTTTAGGACGAGCATATACCTCAAAAATTACAGATGAAGTTGAACGGATTTGGAAAGAGATTATTGCTGAAGTTGATTTTTTAAACCGGATGTTGTCTGCTGTCCGAATTCGTAATGGCATGGATCGTTCGAGTTTCATTAATCACATTATTTATTCTTCAGGACTCAAAGATGCTAAGGAATCTCGCGCAGGAGCTGGAGCACTGATTGAAATTTTTAAGAGTGTTGGGGTATTGTCAGAGGTTGACGGCAAGCTATCTGTCCTGGATGAACCAAGCTCTGCCCGAGTATCTGTTGCATCAAATACCATATCTGCTGAGCAAACGCATTCAGAACCAGTTGCCCAACAAGCGCTTCCCGTTGCAACAATTTCGGCAAAGAACTCTATTGTCATCAACATCAATATCAACTGTACACCAGCAGATATTGATGGACTCGGCGAAAAAATTAGTCAACTGCTTTACGAGTTGTCTGAATGATTAAGCTATTCATAACAGAGAAAGTAGGTGCAGTATGAGTTATAACATAGTGCTTACTACTGCTGAGGATATTGTTGCCGTTGTTGATGCTGTCATCGCAAAAGGCTCTGAAGCGGCAAAGGATTTCATCGCAGAGTTCACGGGAATAGCAACTGACGATCAGGTTCTTAAGGCACTTCAGATGGCATGTGAACTTCAGTTAATTGTGTTTGATAGTTCACGAGGCTGTTATGGGTCTCCATCATTTTTGGCCCGGAAGCTTGTATCTGCATCATCAGACGAGCAGAAGGCCGTGTTTATGCGCTTGATTTTGGAGCAATATGCTCCATATAATACATTCAAGACACGATACGGTTTTACAAAATCCATTGAGCTTGCTTGTCGCCAAACGAAAACCCTACATATGATGACCTCCAACGAGAGAGACGTGAAAAATACGCTTATAAGCATTGCTACCTACGCAAAGGCGCTTAAAAGCGAAGGCGCAAACTTATATAGCTTTGTTGAGGATGTGGATGCTGTAGGTATTATTGAAGCTGCGCTTCGCTCGGCAAACATTACCGAAAACTCGTTGCGTACGTATTGGGGGGAAAATCTGTATACTTTTGTTAATACATCCAATGTGTTTGCCCCTTTGGTTGAGGCATTGCAGAAAACTCATTCTGGGACAATGGATGTTCGTTCTATCGTTGTTTGTGCGGCAAATGCATTTGAATCTTTTTTAGCTGATTTTGCAGTAAGAAAAGGAGTCTCTTTAAGCGGTAGAAATGGGATACTGCAAAAGCGAGATGCATTATCTGCACACATTTCGAAAAAACATCGAGGGATGATTGAATTCGTTGGACAAGTCCGCAATGCGGCAGACCACGGTGCAGATCCCGACGAAAACAACCAAGTTTGGACAATCTCTAATGAAACTGCAAGAATATATCCCTGCATTATAGCAGCGCTAATTAAAGCGATTTTTTCACGAGATGATACAGGGAGCATTGAAGTATAAATGGGATTTTCTCATATGCTGTGTGGGGGGAGAACCTTTTTATCAGACTGACCCTTATGACCATAATGCAAATTGTCACCACATACTAAGAGGGAGTGAAACACCGAAAATGTTTTACTCCCTCTTTTGTAATTATTCTTTTCTCTGCGACCCATTCAGGCTGGCCCAATGCTGGCGCAGCAGCCTTTCTGCTTCTCTGCGAAGGGAACTTTGGAACATGACAGCCACAACCAATGCGCTAAGCACTGCAGCCACAGGCTCCAGCCAGGGATATGCGGTCCAAAGCTGTTCTCCCCAGCAAGCAAGCGGAACACCAACAAGCAGCATAAACAGCAAAATAATGATGGCAACGTCGGGCCTGCCGTAGCCTTCATGTCTTTTGATTTTGGCCCGTATCTGTCGAAGCGCACGGGCGCGGATCTCCCGGATGTTTCTGGACGAGCACTGCTTGTCCTGTGCGACGGACTCGGTGGACTCGCCGTTGATGACGGTGCGGAACAGAACCTCCCGCTGTAGTTCAGTCAGCTCACGCAGTCCCTCGTCAATTTCCTTGCGCACATACATGAGCGGGTCTTCATCAGATCCCTCTGGCAGATACTTCGCCCGGTCAAACCAGCGCATATCATCGTAGATCGCGTTGCGCACTTCCTCCGGCAAGAACGCTTCCGGATTGTAAGATCGGGGCTGTTTGATATCCACATCTTCCAGAGTATCCGGCGCAACGCGCTTGTGAAAGTTGGCCTCGCTGTAGTAGAGCATATGCTCCAGCTCTTTCCACTCCTCCGGATGCTCCTTCACCCACTGGTCTGCGGCAGCGGCAGCTTCCGGGTCCATGGAGCGTATCCAGCGCCAGTCAGACTGAAGCTCTTTATAAGATTGGGTATCCTTGAAGGACATGAGCTCACCGCCCTTTCTGTATTCACAAAAAGTTTACAATTCCAGACCTTCCGATTTTGCGAATTTTCTCTAAGTAATAATAGAAGGACAATTTCACCCGGGTGGAGTTTCCTTCGGTTCGGTACGGCACGGTCTCCGCGCTGACGAACCCACATGACCTTTGACAGAACACCCCATGAGAGCATGTGCGCTCTCTGCCATACGGCGATTCGCTCGGAAGGCCATTCCATCTCTGACCGTGCTCCCGGGAGCACGGTCTCTTTTATTCTAACACGGAGGAGGCGAAAAAGATAGTTTACAGATGAGGGCAAAGGAGGAATGTGGATCACACAACACACCCGCAAAATAAAAACCGCCGCGACTGCGGCAACAGTCCGGCGGCTCGGCGCACACACAGGCACGCACAAATCTACTGATAAAAGTATATCAGGTAAACAGCAGAAAAGCAATGAAAATTTTTCTGTCCCCTGTGTGAGCGTCATCGGACTCTACGACAATACAGGAGGTATGAATTGAGTTTCAACAAATGGCCCAAGCGCAGTGCAGAGAAAAACTATTTTATGGTACCAAACGAGATATTCAGCATCGGTCTGGATTTTCGTGAGATCTCCCTCTATTCCTATCTGCTCCGGTGCGAGAATCGTAAGACCTACCAGTGCTACCCCAGTTACAAAACCATCGGCCATGCGATCGGCATGAGTGAAAATACGGTGGCAAAGTATGTGCGGCAGCTGGAGGAGAAAGGTCTCATCTACACGGAGCCGACGATGGTACGAAGCAAAGATGGCAGACCCCTGAACGGAAATCTGCTCTACACCGTTCGCCCTATCCAAGGTGTACTCGAAGCATTCTATGAGCGGCAGCTCCGGCAGGTGGAGGAGGCTACCGCCCGCTATCGTGTGGCAGAACTCCTCAAAAAGTCCAACGCCCAGGGTCGCCAGAACGCCTTGTGTGCGCCTTTCCGGGAAGAAGAGAGTCCCAGTCCCGACCAGGGGATTGAAGCCGGATGTGAGCCGTTTTCGGCAGACTTTTGCAGGACGAAAGAAAAAGCAGGATAAAGACATGGCGTCGCACGTGCCGCCGCAGCCGCCGCTTCTGCCCGCAGTGCGGGCAGTTTCGGGAGTTTGAAGCTGGCGTCTTTGAGAGGCGAAATAAGCACCGAGGGCGTCAGCTTCCCCGAAAAGCCCCGTGTTGCAGGGCTTTTCAAGGGTGTCTTACAGCAAAAAGGAGGAATTGAATGAGTAAAGAAACCAGAGATCGTATTGCATTCCGGATGCAGCCGGAAACCAGAAGAAGAATCGAGCAGTGGTACGCTGCCGACAACTGCCAGAGCAAAAATGAGTTCATCGAGAAAGCCGTGAACTTCTATGTGGACTATCTGGGAATACAGGACAACACAACGCTGCTGCCCATGGCGATCATGTCTGCCATCGATGGCAGGCTGAGCAGACTGGAGGACTATATCGCCCGCAGAGATTTTACCAGATGCGTGGAGCAGGACATGACCAACGGCATCATCGCGGAAGCGTTCGAAATGGATCGGGAAGATTTGAAGCGCAGACGGGCGCAGAGCGTCCGCAATGTGAAAGCCACAAACGGTCTCATCTCGTTGGAAAAGTACGCACGCTCCCGCCAGGAGCAGGACTGGGATGATGACGAATGGCAAGACTGATCCTGAAGAGTCCCTATATCAAAAGCACCGGCGGAGCCTCCGGGTACCTGCGCTACATCGCAACGCGGGAGCGGGTGGAACTCATTCCGGATGACCGTCCGCCCACCCGAAAGCAGGAGCAGCTCATCACAAAGCTGGTCAAAGACTTCCCTGACAGCAAAACGCTCTACGAGTACGAGGACTACCTGGCGAAGCCCGCCAAGGTCAGCGCCTCTGCGTTCATCACGCTGGCGCTGGAGTCCAACTGGGATGCCATCCACGAGTCGGAGCAGTATATGAAGTACATTGCCACCCGGCCACGCGCCGAGCGCATCGGCGCTCACGGTCTGTTCGGTGATGGTGATTCCGTTTCACTGGAGAAGGCCATGGCAGAGTTAGAGAGCTACACCGGAAATGTGTGGACGCACATCATCTCTCTCAAGCGTGAGGACGCTGCCCGGCTCGGCTTCGACAACGCCGCGGCGTGGCGAAACCTCATCCGCGCCCACCGCAACGACATCGCGGCGGCAATGAAGATACCGCCCGGTGACTTCCGATGGTATGCTGCCTTCCACGACGAGGGCGAGCACCCGCACATCCACATGATGGCCTGGTCCGCAAAGCCGGGACAGGCCTATCTTTCCAAAGAGGGCATCCGTCAGATCAAGTCCAAGCTGACCAACGATATCTTCCGCAACGAAATGCTCCATCTCTACGAACAGAAGTCAGAGTCCAGAGATGAGTTGGTGCGGGAGGCGCGGCGGGCAATGCTGGAACTGGTGCAGACCATGCAGGATAGCATGTGCGACCACCCGGACGCTGAGCGGCTCATGCTGGAGCTGGCGGCGCAGCTTGAAACAGTCAAGGGAAAAAAATCCTATGGCTACCTCCCCAAACGGCTGAAGAAACTGGTGGATGAAATTGTTGATGAGATGGAGCGGCTCCCCGGCGTGAGCAGATGCTATGACCAGTGGCTACTCCTGCAAGGCAAGGTGGCTGCCTACTACCACGACAAGCCCCAGGAGCGCATCCCGCTCTCACAGCAAAAGGAGTTCCGGCAGATCAAGAACGCGGTCATTCAGGAAGCGGAGCGCCTGCACTTGGGTGAGATCGGCTTCGAGGAGAAGGGTCTCAATCAGCAGGACGAGCCGGAGGAATACCGCAACGCCTCCTACGACTACTGGACACTGCGGGATGTGATCCGGGACGAGAGCCTGACCATGGAGGAGCGCGGCGAAGCCGTCTCTGAAATGGAAAGGCTGGCGGAAAGCGGCGATATGTATGCGCAGTACCTGATGGGAAAGCTCTGGCGGGACGGACCTTTGCTGATCCCGGACTCGGTGGAAGCACGGTACTGGTTCGAGCAGTCGGCGGAGCAGGAACACATTGTGGCACAGTACTCCCTGGCCAAGCTGTACCTCTCCGATGATGTGGAGGTACGGGATATCCGTCTGGGAATGAACTGGCTCTACACCGCCGCGGTCAACGGAAGCAGCTACGCCATGTGTCGGTTGGCCAAGGAACTGCTCAAAGGCGATTTGATCAAACGAAATAGTGATGCTGCGGTGGAGTGGTTCGCCAGGTCGGCGGAGGGAGGAAATCCCTACGCCCAGTATATGCTGGGCAAGCTGTACCTTACCGGAACGGAAGCTCCCTATGACGAGGAACGAGCAATCCACTGGCTGACCCGATCCGCCGAGCAAGGTAATCAGTATGCACAGTACCTTCTGAACCATTTGGAGGAAAACCGTCTGCCCTCTGCGATGCTGGCGGTGACCCGGCTGCTCCACCACATGAGCCGGGTGTTCCGGGACAACTCCGTACCCAAGTCCCGACCCGGCGGTATCCAGATCGACCGCAAGCGGCTGAAAAAGTTGCAGGAGAAGCGCATGGCCCTGGGCCACAAGCTGGATGACCATGAGGAGCAGTGGCCCGATCTGACCATGTAAGAGGCGCAAAAACTGGGTCGCAAAACAAAGAACTAAAACCCTTCCACCCAGAAGATAGAAAGGAACTGAATGAGAAAATCCAAATACAATTCTTTTGACGAACTCCCGCTGATGCTGACCGTGGAGGATGTGTCCCATGTGCTGGGCATCGGCCTGGCCCATGCCTATGAGGTAGCTCACCGCAGGGATTTCCCCACCATTACCCTGGGCAGCCGCATCATCGTTCCCCGTGACAAATTCATGGAATGGATCGATGAACAGGCCGCGAAAAAATCTGAAATATTTTAGTAGCTATTCCAAAAACTCTGTGGTATGTGTTTGTGTTAAAAAGGAGGGATCATAAATGGCAAAGAAACGAGCCAACGGCGAGGGAAGTATCCGCAAAAAGCCCAGTGGCCGCTGGGAGGGCAGATACACCCAGGGCATCGACCCGGTCACCGGCCGGGCCATCCAGAAAAGCGTGTCCGCCAAGACCCAGGCGGAGTGCAAAGAAAAGCTGGCGAAAGCCATTCGGGAGAATCGCGGCGTGCCACTCAATCACACGGGCGACTACACCGCAGCAGAGTGGTGCCGCCTGTGGTTTGAGACTTACAGCAAACCCAACATCCGCTACAACACCGCCAAAGGCTATGAGGGGATTATCGAGCACCACATCATTCCGGCCATCGGCGCGATCAAGCTTAAGCAGCTCTCGTCCATCCACATCCAGAGAATGTATAACGACCTGAAAGAAAACGGCCGGATGCAGCGTGGGTCGAAGCAGAACGACAAAGCCTTGTCCAACACCTTTGTGCGGCGCGTCCACGCGGTGCTGCAGGCGGCGCTGAAGCAGGCGGTGAAAGAGCGGCTCATCCCGTACAACCCCTGCGAGAACTGCCGCATCCCGCCCAAGGACAAGAAAGAGATGACCATTCTCCCACCGGAGAAGATCGGCAGATACCTTCAGGAAGCGGAGAAGTACGGCGTCCTGCCCATGTTCTATCTGGAGCTGTCCAGCGGCCTGCGCCGGGGCGAACTGCTGGCGCTACAGTGGGAGGACTTGAATGTAAAAGAGCGCATCCTGACGGTGAATAAGCAAGTCACCCGCATGGAGGGCGAGCTGGATGTGACGGAGCCGAAAACGAAAAACTCCGTCCGCAAGGTGGCGCTGTCGCAGCAGGCGGTAGACCTGCTCGTGCAGGAGCACGAGCAGCACCCGGACAACCCCATCCTGTTCCCGTCGCCCCGCACAGGCGGCTACTGGAGTCCGGACGCCGTGTCGCGGATCAACCGGAAGCTGCTGAAAAACGCAGGCATCGAGGAGCACGTGCGCTTTCACGACCTCAGACACACATTCGCCACCATGGCAATCTCCAGCGGCGTGGATGTGAAGACCCTGTCCAGCATGCTGGGGCACTACAGCGCGGGCTTCACTCTGGACACCTACACGCATATCACCAACGATATGCAGAGAGGCGCGGCTGAGAAGATCGGCGGCTTCATGGAATCCGCTACGGCAATCACCACCCCGGAGCCTCCCGACCCGCCGAAGGAAAGCCGGTGCAAGGTGATTCCGTTCGAGAAGGTTGGGTAATAGTAGCCCCCGCCCCTGATATATATCAAATCAGGGGCGGGATGTTTCTCAAGATTTCCAAGATGCTATTAATTTTTCCGTATCGTCTTGATAAGCTCCACCGCTATAATCTGGACTTCCAGAATGGGCTAAAGAGAATGCTGCACACTTGTGCTGCAATTCTTCCGGAAACCGGAAAAATGTACCATTCTTCCTACAAGATTCAATCGCATTAAGGACTCGCTCAGTCGAGAAATAGTCAGTGTATCCTTTCTGGATTTCGTATTCTTTGCCAGTTCCAGTCCAAACATTTACAAAATGACCAAGGAACCACAAGACATTTTCGTCTTGGATCAGTGCGCTGTCCAAATAGCTCTTGGTGTATTCTGGATCGAATGAATCCAACAAATGATAGACCATACGCCATTCGGAGAAATCGAACAGACTACTGGTTTTTAAAACTTCCTTGACTCGGTCTACAAACATGGTTTCCACGGTGATCAGCTCGTCCAGAGTGATAACTTTCTTATAATTCCGCTCTTGGCCTTCTGCTGCTAACCGTCCATAACCCAATTCGAGCATATTAATGACAGTTGCGATGGACTGTAAGGCATCCATATCAGAGCAAGAAATTAGCGTGGATATAAATGGTACTCTCTCTTTAGTAGGGATTCGTTCTATCAAATCGAGCATCATATGTTCCGCATAAACACCCGTACTCATAGAAAGCCAGCTTTTGCGCACGGTCTTATTGAGACTTTTCATAGATTTGAATAGAGCGCTGATAATGATTTTAGCACGGTTGCCAGATAATTCAGTGATTCGAGCCCGGATATCTTCTAACAGCTCATAACTTGTGCCGTTTTCTTCCTGTTTAAGTAAGAAGTCTATGATCTCGCCCTCATCGAGGTTATAGATAACATTCCGAACATCAACCGTCTTGTACGCTATACTGTCCATATCCAATTGGAAGTAACGATCAAATCTGTCTGGATGGGCGATTTGGTTATTACGATTAAACTGAGCCATATCATAGACTTCGTACGTCATACCGACTCTATGCCCAAAATGCGGGAACAAATCTGCCAAAAACTTGACTACCAATTTTGTTTCAGTCTCAACAGAAACATCTGGGCGCTCCAGCAGAACTAATTTGCTTAAAGTTTCGGTATAATGCGCCAACCACTCTTTTTGAGCTCTATTGACTCCCAGATTAGAATAATCGTTTTCACCAGTCAGAATGGATTTGTTATTTTTTACCCATTCATAAATCAATGGATGATGGATTTCCAGAACAGACAGTGCAATCATGTCAGCGAAATCTATTTCGGAAGATATACTCGTTAGTTTAAAGCGCAACGCATTGCACAAACGGTTGATATCCCGGAGATGCGTGACAAAGGGATCAACGCATGAACCAAACAGTTGTTGCCAGTGCTTCTGGTTATATCCGAGTTCTTTGAAATCTGCAATAATTTCATCAAGCCGTTCAAAAAGGGCATTGCGTAAATCAGAACGCTGAATGTTGGGAATCTGAATTGGCATTTGGATGACTTTTTCAAGGTAATCCTGTCCATTTCCGCTTTGGACACCCTTTAATGCCTCAACAACTATTTCTTTGTCGAAGACCAAAAGGTAAGTCGTGTTTGGGAACCTCGCAACCGAAGTAATCAACTGAAAAACATAACGTATCTGTTCGTTGCTTAAGCGATCAATGTCATCGAGAATGACTAAAATACGATTGGATTGAGCCTTTAGCAACTGAATGACCTGCTCCTTTTGCTTCAATACATCGCGTTCATCGAGTCCCTTTTGCATCTTCTGCCCTAATCGAGAAAGCCCCCACTTGCTGGCCGAGGCAATAGGCGCTCCAACTCCGGGAATCAATTCCAAAAGGCCAAAGGCATCAGAATAGCTTTCTAACGCCTTTCCAATCTTGGTTAGATTCTTGTTGCCCTTCTTTTGGAACTCATTTGCCAGTCGAACAAAAAATTGTGTTAGCAGCTGATTAGTATCCGTGAAGTTCCAGGGTTCAAAATGTACAACGATAATCTGTTCATCAGTTTCATTTTTAGCTTGGATATTTTCTATCTCTGCCAAGGTCATGTTGACAAGAGAGGTTTTGCCACATCCCCACTTTCCAAATAACCCAACTGTGAAAGTGTCTTTGCTATCCAAGTGTACGAGAGTGTGAGCCAGGAGTTTAGCAAAGCCTTTCCGGTTGAGTTTATCTTCATTGTTGGAGCTAATGGGTTTATCTGAATAGAACATACAATCAGCCTCCGATGTATGAAAGAGAAAAAAAGCCGCGTGGAAGTACACCCACACGGCTGCCTTGGTGGCGCAAAGGCTCACCGTAGAATCATTATAGGGGATAATGCTGGAAAATTCAAGTTTCCGTCGTATTTGGGGTGAAAAAACTTGAGCTATGCCAATTAGGGATGGGTTAGGGATTTTGCGGTTTTCACAGTTTTTCTGCACCGCAGTTATTGCCGCCATTTTGCCTCTCTGACCACAGTTAAAATGTGGTCAAGCGTACTCTAAAAATCGAACTTTTAACGCAGAAAAACCGCCTTTTTAGGCGGTTTTTCGAGGAAAGGTGGTCCGAGTGACAGGATTTGAACCTGCGGCATCCTGCTCCCAAAGCAGGCGCGCTACCAACTGCGCTACACCCGGTTATTCAGTTTTTTATCCGGCTGGTCGTATTCTCCCAAACTTATTGGGAATACTTTTTCCGCTCGTTTATAGCGGTTTTTAGTCATTTCCTATTTGTTTTACTTACTCTTTGGCGCTCTTATCTCCGTTGTTTCCGGGTGTTCCGGAGCCGTATGTGGTAATCTATGTGGTCAAAAACGCTTCCCGCCCGGTTTCCGGTGAACTGTCACCGGTGCCGGACGGGAAGCGTTTCTCGTTGCTGTTGGCTGCATTGTAACTCTGAGCAGGGTGTTATGCAAGAGGTTTCTGCGCAGACAGCAGCTCAAATGTTGAGCCGCAATAAACAAAGAATAGGCGGGAAGATAGGCAGAGGTACTTTTCTTACTCTCTGAGTATAAATCCCTTAATACAGACATAATAGTAAGGAATTTAAGGCACAATCCATTGACTATTCCCTTATTTTGCGTTATTATTTAAGGGAAAACAAATGGAGGTGAGGGAATGAGAACCTTCAATTACTCTGCAATTAAGGAACAGAAGTGGGACTCGGATGTTCTTGGCCTGATTGCAGCCATATACAAGGAAGCTGGAAAGCAGGAACTGTATTTGAAGCAGCGTCCGGAGGAGCTCGAAAAGCTCGTGGAGATTGCCAAGATACAGAGTACTGAGGCATCGAATGCCATCGAGGGCATCGTCACAACGAGTACCCGAATCCGGCAGCTCGTCGAGGAGAAAACCACGCCGAGAAACCGAGACGAGCAGGAAATCGCCGGATACCGCGATGTGCTGAGTATCATTCACGAGAGCTTTGATGCGATTCCAATTACGCAGAACTATATCCTGCAGCTTCATAAAATCCTGTACAGTCACATAAACAACCCACTTGCGGGCCGCACAAAAAGTGTGCAGAATTATATCACTGCCACCTATCCGGACGGTCATGTGGAAACGCTGTTCACGCCGCTTGCCCCTTATGAAACGCCGGAAGCGTTGGACAGAATCTGCGAGGAATACAATCGTGTGATTGGCAACATGGAACTGGAGCCGTTGATTGCAATCCCGGTTTTCATCCATGACTTCCTGTGCATTCACCCGTTCAATGACGGCAACGGACGAATGAGCCGATTGCTCACAACGCTGCTTCTGTACCGAAGCGGATTTTATGTCGGCAAGTATATCTCCCTTGAAGCCAAAATCGCCAAAAACAAGGATTTGTACTATGATGCGCTTGCACAGGCGCAAACCGGCTGGCACGAAGGCACAGAGGATGTAGTGCCTTTCATCAAGTATCTGCTCGGGACGATTCTTGCGGCGTATAAGGACTTTGAGGATCGCATGGCGCTTGTGGAAACCAAACTGCCCGCACTGGAAATGGTGCGCAGAGCAAGCAAGAATAGAATCGGGCGGTTTAATAAACAGGACATCCGGGAGCTCTGCCCGACGCTCAGTGACAGCTCCATTGAGGGGGCCTTGCGCAAGCTGGTCGCAACTGGTGAACTGAAGAAAGAAGGAAAAGGGAAAAACACCTGCTATTTCAGACTGAATTAGATATCCTCCAATACGAGCGACTTTTTAGATGGCCGCACCTGTTCATACGAGCAGGTGCGGCCCTTTTGTCCCTTTTGAGGAAGTCGCTGTGCCATTCAAAGTTTGCGACACAATGGATAAGAGAATAGGGTACTGTTAATCAAATAGAAGATATCTCTATTTGACTGTAGTCGTGATATATTCCCTTACTTCATTCCACATGGTTCTTGTCTCTCATTATCCAATTTCTGAACATTCCATTGGATCTTTCAGCAGTGCAAGAATGTTATTGATCCGCTGGTCACCATATTCATCATCAGGGGTTCCAGGGCGCACAACCAGCATCTCATACATATACTCGATGCCACCTCTGGCATAGCTGTTAAAGAGCTCCATACCTGCGTCATGCTCTTCCTTGGTCTCAGGGATCCGAAATGCGCTACGAATGCGTTCCTCTTCGTTGAGACCACGGCTTTCATCAAGCATTAACACCAGCTTCATAATCGGCGCTAATGTTTGATATGTATCGGTCAGCTGCATCATCTGGATTGTACGCCGCTTGTCATCTCCTGCTCGATCGTCGGGCAGACGACGCTTAATTCGGAGACCAATAACAGCCGCAATTGCATAAAGATCGACTAAGCGTTTTACCATGGATTCCTGGACTTTGTTTTGAACCCACATCTTATCGACATATTCCTTAAAACGGCCATTGATAAAGACTTCGCTGGTCTTAAAATACTCAAAGGTATGGGGCGTTTCTTTTTTTGCTGCCATTATTCGGACCCTCCTCTCTCGATAGTAGAGCTATTAGCTTTCTCTTCCTTCTTCACACGATAGCAATACTCAGGCAAGACAAATTCTTCAAGGCCAGAAGAGGCCCAGTCTTTATCCAGCATAAAAATGATAACCTGCTCCGCAAATTCCGGAAGTTTTTTCGCAACCAAACTGGTGTTTTCATTGCTCAGAGTGGAGAACGGGCCATCCAAAACCAGAGGCAGGTTGATGATGCCACTGTCCATCTCACCTTCGTCGGCTTCCTCCGCAGCCTTACGCCGTGCCAACTCAAGCACAGAGACGATGTAAACAAAGTTGATAGCGGTCGCCTCACCGTTCGAAAGGTTCTGTTCCTCATAGTCCATGGAGCCACCTACGCTGTGGTAATACACATGGATACGGTAGTCATCTTCCAGTTTGGCATATTTTTCACCGTCGTTGAACATTTTATCGAAGTTCTCAGCAATGATTTCATTCAACTGCTCAAACACGCCACTCTGTTTCTTTTTTAGTTGACGATCGGCCATAGCGTAGACTGCCTCTGCATAAGCAATGGCTCGGTTGACAGACTCGTTTGCCTCATTTTGACGGGATAGAACATCAAGCTGCTGATTCTTACTATCACGGTTTTCTTTTGCATATTCAAGATGAGCTATATGCTCATTTCGCTTTTGCTCATGGTCGTGGCACAATTTAACCCATATGTTATAGTTTCTCCGGAGAGCAGCGATATTGGCCTTCCGATCCATCTTCTTTTCCAAAGCATCCTTCTCATCGGCCTTTTCATAGATTCGATCTTGAATAGAGTCGAAATCTTCTGCCTTATCCTCAACATCGGAAATCAATGACTGCGCATTATATTTCCAATCGCAGAGCAAATCGCGAAACTTTCCTGCAGCGCCGCCAATCATTTCGGGAGGAATGACCTTGCGAAGTTGCATGAGGTTTTTATACGCCTCAGAATCTTCGCTCAAATCCCTGCCACAGAGACATTTTCCGAGATGAATCAGATAATCAACAGTATCAACAGTAACACCAGGAATATCTTTTCCCTCAAGATCAACCTTAGAAAGAAGTGCATCCACCTGAGGTAACATTTCGCCGGCGAAGAATCGAGCAGAACTACTAAACAATTTAACAACATCGGCATAGTAATTCTCGCGATCTTCTTCCATATTGGAAATGTCTTTTTCCAATATGGAAAACTTTTTTTGATCTTCTTCAACTTGGCGATTATCGTTCAAATCTTTAGCCAGTTTGTCGCGCTCACGCTGAGAAGTTTCAAGAGCGTCCTCTTCATCCTTGATTTGGCGCTCATATTGGTCAATGGAATCATCTAACGCCTTGATTTCTGCCTGCAGACGGTCATACTCGTCGCCGGAACCCTTAATGCGTTCGCGGAGAGTCTTTAGTACAGTTTTTCCTTGACCATCTTTGATATGCTTCATCATTTCAATGAGGCCAGTAACACCGAGAATGGTATTGATGGACCCCTTCACTTCACTCTTAGCGGCCTTTGCATCGCCCCAACGCTCACCGTCGAAGAAGAAGTAACTGGACAAGCTACGGGGAAGCATATTTTCAATTGTCTCTTGGACGCACCCCTGCTTATACTTCTTTTCATCGGCACCGGCGTTTGCACCATTGTTATTGATAACTTTACCAGGAATACCATCCTGAATAATAATCATGGTCAGCTTGGACTCGCCGTCCTGGGCAATTGCTAAATTGCGGTCTCCAGAAGGCTTCAGTTTGAAATATGCAGTTCTGGTAAATTTCCACTGGGTATTCCCATCGCGGATCACAATTTCAACAGAAACAGTTTGCCGACTTTCTGGGGACATTGTTGCAATAATTTCATTGTTCAGAAGGACGATATCCTTCTTTTTTGTGTAGTTGGTAGTATTGAGTTCCTCAAATAGCCCCCAACGAAACGCCTGCGCAAGGGTTGTTTTTCCAAAAGCATTATCGCCCAAAACGACAGTTACATTTTTGGTGTTATTACAAGAAAAACGAATCTCGGTTTCGCCCTTGTAGCGCATAAAATTATGTAGTTTAATACTTTCAAATTTCATTCGACATCTGCCTCCTTTGAATCCGAAGCAGCATTATCGGCCTGTTTGACGATATAGTTCGTAATTCTCTTCACCATGTCTTTACTGTCATACTGTAGAGTGCGAACATTCTTCAATTCAAAATTTCTGATTGCCATAAACATAGTCATAACACGAGCGTTATTGATTTTAGAATCATTCGTCACCATAGTAATCCTCCGCCTTCTTTGTTTCTTCCTCTATGTCAATATAAACTCCATAAGAATCCATAATGTGAGTCATTAACTCCTCTGCTTTTTCACGGTTCGACGCAAGTTTTCCAAACTCATTGATTCGTGCAAGCTCACCCAGAATAATGCTCTTGTCCTCATTATAGTTTGTAGGAAGGACGTCATCTAAATCACGGGGCAATGTTACAAAATCATAAATGACAGCCTTATTTTTGCCTTCGCTCCGGCGCAAAAGCCTGCCTCTGCGCTGGATAAACTCTTTTGGATTTCGGGAACTTGAAAGAATGAACGCTGTCTGGATGCCAGGGATATTGACACCCTCGTCCAAGCATTTGATTGCTGTGATGACTTGATATAAGCCATCTTGGAAATATTCCTTGATATTCTGCCGTTCCTTTAAATCCTCTTCGGCAGTAAAGCGTTGGACAGACATACCGTATTCAGATCTTAATTTTTGGGTAACAAGATCAATTTGGCGAGATTCTTCACCGGAGTCTTCATCTTCCGCCATCGTAGCGCCGCAATATACAAGGATGTTCTTTTTATCTCGGTAGTCACCCATCAGTTCCATTAGAAGCGCAACTTTACCCCTGGCACCTGCCAACAATCTTGTTCGCTGGTAAACGATGAATTTTCCAGCCTCAGAAACCCGCAGCTTACCGTTCTTCTGAATTAAATACTTCTTGAGCTCTCTGGTCAGTTGCTGATAAGTGTTGAGTTCATCATTCTGGAGATAAACAGGGATAGGGAAGTAGTCATATGGGACAAGGGCTTTGTCCCGAATTGCGTCTTCCAGACCATAGTTGATCACCTCATCCCCGAAGAAGCGGAATAGCCGCGCTGTACCAGCCCTATCCATATGACGCTCAATCGTGGCGGACAGTGCGATGCGATACTTGAACTGTTCAGGCATAATACTCGACAGGGTCTCTGAGCCAAAGTTGTGGGCTTCATCCACTATGAATAAGATATTATCATCCTCGGTGAATTTGGTTACATAGGGCTGAACTTTCGGGCCTGAGAAAGTATCATTTGTTGTGATACAAACAAAGGGTGCCCCTTCTTTTCTGAAGCGTCTACACGCTTGTTTCAGACGATCTTCCCAGCGTGGAGTGGTAGATTTTGAATGTGCAATAATTGGTATGGGAGCCCATTCAATCACATCCTCTTCCCACTGGCTCACAAGGTGAATGTACGGACAGACAATAAAAACCGCCAACTTATCATTTAGTTGTTCAGCCAGTCGAACCATAGCTGCAAGTGCAGTGAAGGTCTTGCCGGCACCAGTACACATGGAGTAGATACCCTTGCAGTGCTGCTTGAACCATTGGTCATTCGCAGTATCCTGATAGCCGCGCATCTTCACATAATCAGGCATGTGAAATTTGGCGTTTTTCTTGATGTAGGATCTATAGCCGTATTCCCGCTCATCCGTTGTATAGTCCACAGTTGATTTGCGGAAATTGAGTAGCTTATCAATGATGATATCAGGGAATGGGACAACTTTAAGCTTCTTCGTATTATCGATCCAGTTGTTGTCAAAGTCTCGCTCAGCTTCAGCAACAGCATCGATTTGACTTTGATCCTTCCAAGAACAAAAAGTATAGATGGACTCAAAGTTCTCATCAAATCCGTTGCTCGATTCGTTCATAGAGCCTGTAAAACTGATTCGATTTCCGTCGGAATCAATATAAATAGCTATTTTTTCGTGGTAAATATTAATTCCGGTATCAGTGCTCATGAACGCCAACCGCATCTCAAGCATTCCGGAAGCAACCATATTAGCGATTAGGTTTAGCCTTTCCTCTTCAAAAAAATTCAGTGGTGAAGTCAAGCTAACCTCCAAGGCTCCGATGATAACTTCTTCACGAGTTTTGTAACCAAGATCAATGGCTTGGATATCCTCCGAACTCAATTTGGGAGAGCAGATGAGCTGGACTTTTCCTCCATGCTCAGCCATAGCAAACAGCCCGGTACTCAGATCGATTAGAGAGGATGTAGAAAAATATCCGACAGAACGCTTGTACACAACTGTCTCCTTAAGTACGGGGATAAAAAAGTCCCGGGGGAAATCGTGCTCATTGGAGCGATATCTGATTTTTATGTCCAGATCCCGAAAACTCATAATTTACCCCCTTGCGTGTACTTAGAGACTCTTGATTGCACTTATCAGTGCATCGATGTCTTCTTTTGTATTGAATTGTCCGATGCCAATTCTAATCGTGCCATGATACGGCTTGTCGCCAAGATAATCATGGATATATGGAGCACAGTGGTATCCGGTGCGGACGGCAATGTCGTATTCATCATCCAAGATGATGCCGACTTCGTCAGACTGATACCCTTCTACTACAAAAGAAACGATTCCAAGGGTCTTGTCAGTATCAAATGTGCCCATAAGGTTGACGGACGGAATACTATTCAGCGCCTCAAGCAAATACTCCGTCAATTCACGAAGGGTTTTTCTGTGTTCATTAATGTCAAGGCCCTTTAAGGAAGCGTTCAAACCTGCTATTGCCACAACATTTGTGCTGGAAGCTTCATAGCGTCCAGGAGCCTCCTCGGGCATATCCAGAGTCAAAGATGCACTTCCAGTTCCACCGGTCAACACCTTTTTCAAAGTGATGCCGTGCTTAATTAGGAAGCCTCCAATACCGAAAGGTCCCATCAAAGTCTTATGTCCAGCAAAACAGAGAACATCAGCATTTAAAGCTGGCATATCCAGATCAATCAATCCAGCTGCCTGGGCTGCATCGAGAACGGTAATTGCTCCGTACTCTTTCGCCATCAAAAATATCTCTGCCACAGGCAGAATGTATCCTGTGACGTTGCTGAGTGCATTCAGAATTACGACAGAAGGCGAATTAATGCTAAACTGGTACTTTGCCTTCTCCAAATCAATTTGCAGATCCTTGGTCAGAGGAAGCATTTTAACACTTGCCCCAGAATTTACCGATAACTGATAGACTGTGCGGGCAACTGCGTTGTGCTCATAGGGGGAAACATAGATAACGGAATTTCCGGTTAAATCAAGTCCATTGAGAACCTGATTCAACGCATGGGTCACAGAGGGGGTGAAAACTATATCCGCATACCCAGTCACATGAAAAAGAGAAAGAAGGCGGTTCTTTGTATCATCGATGATTGCAGAAGCGGCTCGGGCAGCTTTATATGAGCCGCGACCAGCGTTAAATGACAACTCCCTATTTGCTGTTTCAAGTGCAGTGTAAACCCTTTCTGGCTTTGGAAAAGTGGTTGCTGCGTTGTCCAGGTAAATCATGTTGGGACTCCTTAAGTCATTAGTTTCTTGATAGCATCCATCAATACGCCAATCTTTTCGTTGTTTTCAAGAATACCATCATACTCTTCCATTACATCCTCAAGAGCATTCCTAAAGAAAGTTGCAGTGGCGGAAAGATTCTCAGCATCAAAGTCATAGAATCGCTCCACTGAGGTGCCGTCATCAGACATGAGCAAGATTTTTTGGGAAGTGTCTACGGCATTCTCCTTCTTGGAAAGGACTTCGTCAACCGCTTCCTTAAGTTCATCCTTAAACTTGCTTTCAAAACCAGATTTCCAGTCTTCGATGAACATACCAGTTGTCTTTCTGACAATTTTACTGGCGATATCATCTGTATCGCCAGTATCAACCGCCTGAATATATTCGATCAGGCTACTGACTCTTGCCGAAAAAATGCTATTTTTCGCAACCTCTGGTAAGTTATCATACCAGGTGAGCAGGCTTTGCTGGAGATTAGTTTCTTCGGCAAAACCAAAAGTATCGCGGATAATTTTGATAGCAGTTTCACGAACAAAATGAATATGGGAATCAATCTCGTTTTTCACCACTTGCACTGCAGCAATCGTATCTGTAGTAGCTGTGGATTTGAAGATTTTGGGCAGGCGTTCGAAAATAATCTCACGCGGATTAAGGTAGATATCTGTAAAGAGTTTGCGAAAGGCAATAATACTTTTGATATCCTGGTCATCGCGGTCTGGATCCTCAAAAGTCTTGGACGTTTGTGGCAAAGAACGATACCATGACTGCATCATGCAGGAGATCTTGGCCAGTCGATTCTTCTTATCTACTTCTCTGCAGTATTCACTGTAATCTGAAAAGAGCGTCTCCAAAGCATGGACATATTCAGCTTTTTGCACAGTTTCCAATTCAACATAGAGCGAATAGTCCTTGGGATGCTTGACGATGTTGTTGACTGTTTCCAGATCCAGAACTACTTCCTTTTTGTTGAGATAGATAATAGGCATGTTCTCAAGCCGTAGCAAGCTGTCAAGAATATAGAACGGCAGAACACCCAGTCTCATGCCATAAGGAGCGCGGGTCAGTCTGGTAATAATGATGTCAAAGGACTTTTGTTGATTTACGCAACTGGCAAAGAACTGCTCCAATTCCGCCTGAACTCTCCGCATGTTTTCGTCGCTTTGGGTATGAATCATGACTGCACGGAAAATCGTGGATTCCGCGCTCGTACCATTATCATACTTGGAAACATCCTTTCCATTCAGCAACTCATCAAGAATTGTATTTCTTGCTTTTGCAACTTGAGTAGTTACTTCATGGCGGTTGATCAGTTCATGGTTGATTCTGGGAGTAAAATGATAGGCTGTGTCACAAATATCACTGACAAGACGATTCAATCCCTTAGGGCCAATAGCGATTGGCCCATCCATACCGTAGATATTTTGAAGAGGATAGTAGGTATTCTTTACCCATTCGTTCAGAGCTATAATGGTTTCCTCTGCGAGTTTTTCAAGTTCTTTTTTGATGACCAAGTTGTCTTCAATAAAAGTGCTATTATTGTGGAGGCTGCTGACGGCCAGATAATACTTAGCTATTTCGTCACAGGTAACCGAGACGTTTGGTAGACAGGTGATTAGGCAAGGATCAGAAATCTCTTTAGTATGTGCCTCGACTGCGGCACGATTAATCTCCTCAGAAGGCATCATCATCACTATAACGCCATCAGGGCGATTTGGCCAGGTTAGATAAGACAAATCCTTCAAATTCATGTACTGTGCATAGGTCATATATGCAAAGTTGAAGTAGCGGGTCATACAGAAGGTTTGGTTATGCTTCTTAGGGAGAATGTACCTTTCTTTTACGACATTAGCCAGGACGCTGCAGGGATCCGCTTTAGAAAAGCGCTTTTTCATGCAGTCAGCAATAGCCTGCTCAATATCCACACCAACATTATTTTTAAATTCATATGCGCCAGTACGGGCTTTGAATTCAATCAGTTTTCTGTCACTCAGATGTGCCAGAGCAATCTGAATATCGGCTTTGTTCAGGCCTGTTGCAAGCGTAATAAACTTTTCAGATGCTGTGATTTCATCGGCATTATTGATCATTCGGATAACCGCAATGCTCTTGATAACAGCCGCTTCCACAGCAGTTTTAATCTGAGAGAGTGCATAGTCAGCCTTCAGCCATTCATGGTGAATACCTACCTGAACCTCCTCCTTAAACAGAGGAACAAAGTAGTCATAAACGCTATCAACACCGACAAATTTATCGTTTTTACTCTTTTCAACATGCCGGGCAAGGCCGTTAGCGTCCTTACTTGCGATATAGGTGAAGATTGTGCGTTCATTTTGGGCAATCTTCTCGCTTAGGTTCAGTAGCAACATTGCAGCAACAGGAGTCAAGGGAAAACATCCCTTACCCACAATTTCATTGTAGTCTCCCGGAGTAAACAATGAACTAAAAGCTTTCAGTGCATAGGACTTTTCAATGAGATCTGCGTAAAGCTGGTTTCCCTTGGCCCAACTATCGAATGCAGGAGTCTTTGAAATGGCATCAGAAATTAACTCGTAGTTATTTTGAGAGGAAACAACAAAATATACCTCTTTCAAGCGTCCTTCCACGCCCTTGAAAGAATTCAAAATCTCAGCAGGCAGAGCAGCACCATAGGTTTTAATGCTCTTATGTGCGACACAAGTGAGATGCAGTTGCTCATCTTTAGAGGCGTTACACAGCTCACACATATCCTGCAGGATCTTCATATCATCAGCAAAGCCTTCGACCGCATGCCCCTCAATATACTTGCTAAATTCATCAAAAATGATATAGATGCCTGCATAACCATGCTTTTCACGCAGAATTCGGTTTACAGATTGATAGACGGTAATAACTTCATTGTCGATTAGCGGATTGAACATGCCGCCAGAAGTCAATTCCGGATAAACAGCACGGAAAAATTCCAGTGCCTTTTCATCGTAAGACTCCAGTTTCTTGATAAAAGAATCGATGGTTTCTTTATTCAATTTCCTCTGGAACAATTTATATGTATCGGGAAAGTTCTGCTGCCAGTTCAGGAGCATCTTGACTGACTCGGTGTAGTAATTATCAGGAATTACGTCATCTAAGCCATCACGAACCAGCGCAGAGGTCAAGCCACGCATGAAAGCCTGGTTCAGAGAGTTGTTGCCGTTGGCGTTGATAAGAACGGGTAAGAACTGTCCCTGATTTTCCATAACATCACTGATGTGGGAAGCAGCATCAGGATTAACTGCAGAGATGCGCTGAACCAACTTTTTGAGTGCAGACATTTGGCAGGTCTGAGACAAAATGGACAGTAAAACCAGCAGCAGATGGCTTTTTCCCTTGCCGTAGGGGCCAATTAAAACCGTAGCTCGATTACCGCTGAAGCTACGAACTTCGTTAATATATGAATCAAGAATGTTGACAGAGGATCGTGTGGGAATGTATCCGTCAATCTTATCTTGGACATACAGATCAAGAGTAAGGTTCACAGATTTCTCAAAGCGATTATCAATTTTGATGAGTTCGAGTAATTTCATGCGTTATGGCTTCTTTCATAGTGTTCTTCAAGGATTGCATAAGTCGTAGGCATGTATGCAGGGTAAATGACATCCAAACCAGCCGTGCGATTTACGCGGATGTACCCTTTATTTTGGAGCTGGTCAAGATATTCGTTAATGGATACTCGGTTAAGGTAAAAGACCTTGCCGGGCATATTATTTCCGGAAACAATGTCGTCAATAGACAGGACATTTTCTTCGCGAATTTTATCGGCGATTACATATAGGATCAGGGAGGGGTCAATCAAATCCCTGGCAGGATGTTTCTTCTCAAAGGTATTGGAATCCACCTTACTTAAAAAACCCAGCGCTGCAAAAGGACTGATTCTCTTTTCTTCCGGATCAGAGGGTACATCCCCATTTTCGGTGTACATTTGCAAAATTGCAGCGCAATCATCTGCAATAGAACGCTCTGGGGGCATTGCATCGCCAGTAATATTGATAATATTTTCCGTCATCATATTGATGAGTTCTTCTCTCTTAAAAGAAGTCACATCAATATTGTTGAAGAAGATATTCCAGGAAGTCGCGAGTTTGAAATTTCTGGCGATGTTTGCATGAATCACCCAGAGAGAAAAAATGTCTTCAAAATAGGGATCATTCTGGAAAATAAGATTTCCATATTCCGTCAGAGTAACGCCATCACGCGGGTGTTCCTTAGTGAGTTCAGCAGTACGCATCCAGTAACGGATGGACTTTGCCATGTTCGTACCAACTCCAAGTGCGTCTGCGCCGCTGTTTTCGGAAAATACTCTGGGGTTTTCATGCACAGCGTTCAAGCCTTTTGTGAGCCATCCTTCTCGAAGAGTAAATGATTCATGACCCTTAAGTCTGTAATCTTTTTTGTCCATGCAGGTCTTCCTTTAACTTTTAACTTCGTTTTATCGTCATGACTTTCCGCATATAGCATCCACCATCGTAGTGCCCGATGCAGAGGCCGCAACGAACGCACTTATGATCGGCAATCTTATATGAGAGAAGTCCGGTATGATCGGTCTGTATATTGATTGCGCCATTGGAACAAGCACTTTCGCAGCCAAGGCAACCCATACACATTTGGTATTTAGTGATCTGACACTTTACTTTATCCTCAACGGCTTTGATGCTCTTGCAATGACCAGCCTTTTTATTGAGAATACTTACTTTCAATGTTTTGCTTCCAATTTTGCCTTGAAGTTTCAGAAGTAGGGTTCCATCCTTATCCAGGACATACACTTCGCCAAGTCGGGCGTTGCCAAGATCATAATTGATATAGCCGAAAGGCTTGAATAACTCGTAGAGTTCTTCTGTAATTGGCTTTTGCAGTTCAAAATTCAAGGTGTTTTCCTGCAGGGCACAGGGCTCAAAGGTAATTACAGAGCTTTTAGCGTACTCTAAGCCGTTACCACCCTGACGAGCCTTCCAGTTTCCGTCATCAACATAGACTTCCGGATCGGGTTTTCCTATTTTCTTTGCAAAATCAATAAGAAGATTTCGAAAACGCTCATACTGCTCCGGCATATATACCCGCGACATAAACCCAGACCAAGCGCTATTATTTGGACAGCACCAGCAGCCAACACGTGTGTATCCAAGACGATACGCTGTATTGAAATCAATACCCGTGGTCAAAAGATACAACCAAATATCAAAATCCAACCAATCAATGATTGGCGAGACGGTCTTTTGAATCGCAATTTTAGGGCTATCGGACTCTCTGTCATATTTGCTTCGAGAGACCGATTCACTTCTGCGGATGCCGAAGAATGTGAGGATTCGTTTCTTCCCACGGAATAAAGATGTGATTTTTCTCTGGATGGCACCAGTCTTAAAGATAGTGCAGCACCAGCGCATCACACGACTCGGAGGACCGAGCTGTTCGCAGAGTTCCTCAAAATTCTTGTCCTTGTTTCGAGAGGTCAAGACTGGGGTCTTAGGATAAGCTTTGCGGAACCGGGTAACATACGCTTCGGTTTCAGGAAATTCCAGTGTAGTGTCGCCATAAATATGCAAAATCTCTTCAGTGCAGAGGGCGCGCATAACAAGGCTTGAAACGACTGTGCTGTCTTTACCACCGCTAAATGAGACATACATCTCTGTAGTGTCGTAACTCTCGGCCTTTTTGCGAATAAATCGGGTCGCCTCGTCGGTGATATTTTCGTAACGCTTTCTGTTAGCAAGCAAGAATTTCTCAATGACTGCCTCAAATGCGGTGTTTTGGTTTTGGACTTCGTACAACTTTAATTGCGCTCTAATATAGTCTGCGTCAACATCTTTTGTCTGACTGGCTGTAAAGGGAAGCTTCTCGCCATCTGCGTAGTAATAGTTTCCTGCTGTATTCCAAACAGAAGAGTTTTTATACTTAAGCGGGCAGTCCAGTAAAATCTCTAACAGAAGCCTCTCCTGAGGAAATACGGGGCGAATGTCTGATCCAATCCGCTTTCCCTTAGAACCACAAATAGGGCAATGTTCATCAAAAGTAGGAATATTGCAAAACTTGCACCAATATATTGTGGAATTGACAATTTCTGTTCTCTCTCCACAGTGCGGACACTCAGATAATTCGGTTGTGATATTGCAGTTTTTGCATGTATATTTTATCATTTTAGCCTCACACAACTGTATAAAGAAAATATCAAGTAGGCCCTTTTATAGTAAGGTCACTCTTTGAAAATCGAAATATCTATACAGAATATATATTATCATGTCGAAGGGTAAACCGCAATATGTTATCGCACAAGATTTAACAAGTCAGTATGTAGGGTTTTCATAATAGATAAGGTCAATTATATACCCATGTATTCAAAGTTGGGGGTATAGCTAACCTGCGAGAGCAAGTCACCAGTAAAGCAACCCGCAATCGCAACGCGGCATCTAAAAAGTTAATATCCCGGAAGTCCAGTAAAATCAAGGGGTTCCGGTTCCATGGGGGTATAGCTCAGCTGGGAGAGCAAGTCACCAGTAAAGCAACCCGCAATCGCAACGCGGCATCTAAAAAGTT
>ENA-UAOV01000020-UAOV01000020.1-human-gut-metagenome-genome-assembly--contig:-NODE-20-length-115207-cov-9.966175_pt1 | contig 115207 bp, 104 predicted proteins | sample MGYA00243472_ERZ654562 | MGnify/ENA primary metagenome ERZ654562 (study PRJEB26926, sample SAMN06164391) | human gut metagenome | biome: ENVO:00009003; feature: ENVO:2100002; material: ENVO:00002003... | reverse complement strand
TACGAGATAGGAGTCCGTCTCGTGGGCTCGGAGATGTGTATAAGAGACAGCCTGCAAACCTTTGCGCGACAACGGCTTCAAGTCCTTGCCGATAGGGACTCTCTGGATTGGAAGGACTACGACGCGGACACCATCTGCAAGCGTGTGACCTCCAAGGTCCAGCCCGGCAGCATCGTGCTGTTCCACAACGCCGCGCTGCACACGCCGGAGGCGCTGCCCGCCATCCTCACCTGCCTCATCAACGATGGCTACACTGTGGTGCCCATCTCCCGGCTGATCCTGCCCCAGCCCTACACCATCGACCACACCGGCCGGCAGTTCCCTGCGGAAGAATTGTCTTAAAAATGCCAAAATGCACTTGTTTTTCAATTAGCGGAAATGCGGCGGAATTATATCTAACCCTCAAAAGGGGCAGGACCGACAACCACTGCCCATGCAGCGGTTGTCGGTCCTGCCCCATATAAGGAAGGGGGGTTAGATCATATACTTCAGAACATCTTGTACTCGTTCAGGGACATAGCCACGTAGCTGATCATGGTGTTGATGTCGAACACGGGGATGTCCAGCTCGTCGCGGATGCGGGCGGAGTAGGGCGGCAGATCCGTACACTCCAGTACCACGGCGCCGATGTCGGGGTGCTCCTCCAGACCCTTGCGGACCACACCCACCACCTCGTCGGTGACAGCCTCCAGGTCGAACTCCTCGTTGGGATGGGTGTAGATACGCCCCCACTCCGGCTGGTCGTGGAGGCTCAGGATCACCTTTTCTCCCGTGCACAGGGCCGCGGGCACAAATAGCCATACTTGTATATACAAAGCTCTACAACTATGATTTTTGCACAAATTGCTTGTGTTTAGTTGTATGAGCATGTATAATATATATCGTCAAAGGTGCCGGATGCAGGGCAGCCGCGGCTGCCGCTGCGTCATTTTCATTTCTCCCGTTTTGTCATTTTGCTCAAAAATCGAGCCTTGATCATTCTTTTGGAGGACACAACACTATGGACCGTGCTGCGATGCTCACTCTTGACAAAGCCAATGCCAAACCTCTGCACATTCAAATTGAGGAATCTATCCTCCAGAAGCTGGAATCCGGAGAGTGGGCGCCCGGCAGGCTGATCCCATCCGAAAACGAGCTGAGCCATATCTACGGCGTCAGCCGCACCACCGTGCGCAACGTCATCACCAAGCTGGTGCAGGAGGGACTGCTGTTCCGCATTCCCGGCAAGGGCACCTATGTGGCTGAGCCCAAGATCGTGGCTCACTCTCTGACCTACGCCGGCATCCGCGAGCAGCTGGAGCAGATGGGCTACGAGGTCTCCACCCGCCTGATCTCCATGGGTCTGGAAACTGTGGACCAGAAGATCATGGAGCACTTCCCCGGTCTGGACGACCCCCACTTCTATGTAGTGCGCCGTCTGCGCATGCTGAAGGGCGAGCCCCTGAGCATCCACATCTCCTACCTCCCCCACGCCTACTGCCCCGGCATCGACCAGTACGACCTCAGCAGCGAGCAGCTGTGTACCGTGCTGAGCCGCGTGTACGGCCTGAACCGTGCCAAGGCGGTGGAGACGCTGGAATCCGTGGCAGCCAGCTCCACGGAGGCCTCCCTGCTGAACATCTTCCCCGGCCAGCCGCTGCTGCTGCTGCAGGACCGCATCCTGGATGCCAGCGGCCGCACCTTTGAGTACAGCAAGGTGGTGTTCCGCGGTGAGAAGATCAAGATCACCATGGAGATCTGACGCCGCGTCTCACAGAATACAGAAAAAAGCATCCATCCTTTCGGATGGATGCTTTTTTTGTTGCAGGAGGAGGACACCCATCGGGGGTGTCCTCCTTCTGCCTTTTCTGTTCCCCTGCCGCCCCATGTTAACGGCAGGTCCCCCATCAGCGTGAAGCCTGCGCCGCACTCAACCGGTGAAGCCGCCGCCCACATCCTGCCCCAGATCACAGGTGTAGACCCACTCCACCGTGTCGCCGTCCTGTAAGACGTACCGCGAGCAGCCGTAGTTGGGATACCAGCCGTTGACGGCGTACATCCAGCCGGACTCGCTGCCCGCATCGAACTCATAGAGGTTGCCGATGCCCTCGATATACGCGCTGTTGTATACCGGCGTGAAGCTGGATTCCATGTGGATCTTGTTCTCGCGGCACACCCGCTGCAGAACATCGTAGACACTCTCGCCCAGGAAGAAGGTGACCCCCGTGGCGGGCAAAAGCACGCCGTCATCAGGCACCAGCGGTTTCTTACTGTCGGCGCACTTATCCCAGTTATCCAGGATCGTGGCGCAGGAGATGGAGATGGTACACGTCAGCTGGGTGCCGGTATCCACCGCCGCGTCGTCCGGCTCCACCGGCGCGGGCTTGCCATCGGGCACGGGGTCGGTCTGGTACTGGTCCTTCCCCTCCGTCTGCTGGGCGCCGCCTGGCGGCGTATCCGCTGCGCCGCTCTGGACGCCGCAGCCCGCCGGCAGCAGCAACAGTACCGCCAGCAAAAGCGCCGCAATGGGCGATTTTTTCTGCTTCTTCATCATGCGATTCTTTCCCCTCAGTTTCTTTCGTGCGTTAAAGCGCCGCGCAGGGTTGTTTTTCACAGGCGCTCGCCGCCCAGATACACGGCCTGCCGCGCCAGCGTGTCATCGCACACCACAAAGTCGGCGGGCAGCCCGTCGGCGATGCTGCCGGTCTCCCCCGCCCTGCCGATCTCCCTTGCGGGGATGGCGGTGGCGGCCAGAACTGCCTGCTCCACGGGGACGCCGAAGGCGGCGGCGTTCCGCATGCAGTCGTACAAATTGGCGGCGCTGCCGGCGATGGTGCCGTCGGAGAGCCGCGCCACGCCGCCGGCAAGGAACACATCCTGCCCGCCCAGCGTGTACTGTCCGTCCGGCATGCCGCAGCAGCGCAGCGCGTCGGAAATGAGGCAGACGCGGTTTGGGAACAGCCTGAACGCCATGCGCACGGCGCTGGGATGGACGTGGTGGCCGTCGCAGATCAGTTCCGCCGTGACGCTCTCCCGCTCCGATGCCGCGCCGATCGGGCCCGGGTGCCGGTGGTGGATGCCGGGCATGGCGTTATAGAGGTGGGTCAGATGGGTGGCTCCCGCGTCAAAAACGGCGGCGGCCTCCTCGTAGGAGGCGTCGGTGTGGGCCACGGAGACGGTACACTTTTCCGATGCGCGGCGGGTAAATTCCACCGCGCCGGAAAGCTCCGGCGCCACATCCGCGATGCGCAGCAGCCCCTCCGCCGCGTTGTACAGGCGGGCGAAGGCATCGTAGTCCGGCAGGCGGAGATATGCCGCGTTTTGGGCGCCCTTTTTCTTCTCGGAAAAGAAAGGCCCCTCCATCTGGATGCCCAGCAGGCGGGCGCAGCCTTTCGGCGCGATGCGGTGCAGCCGCACCGCCGTGCGGAACGCCGTTTCCAGCACGTCGTAGGGCAGCGTCATGGACGCGGGAGCAAAGGACGTGACGCCGTTTTTTGCCAGATAGGCGGCCATTTTTACAAGGCCGTCGTAGTCCCCGTCGGAGAAGTCCGCGCCGGAGTTGCCGTGGGTGTGTACATCCACCAGTCCGGGGATGACCCGCGCGCCGCGAAGGTCCACGCCCTCCCCGTCCGCCGCGTCCGCCAGCACGTGAGCGAACCGGCCGTCCTCCACGGAGAAGCCGCCGGAGACAAAACGGCCGCCCACAAAAATCAAACCGTTTTCAAACCGCATATCACACCTCCGGCAGACTGGCCGCCGCCACAGACTGGCCCACGCGGCGGAACTGCTCGTCCGGCAGGGTCACGGAAACGTGCAGCGCCGGATACTCCTCCGCCAGCACACGGCGGCACTCGGATACGATGAGCTCGCCGCCGGTGCCGGAGGCCACGCGGCCCAGCACCATCAGATTTTTCAGCTCATACACCCCTGCGTACAGCGGCAGGGTGTGGCCCAGATAGACGCCGATGTCGCGGAAAATGGCCAGCGCCCGGGGGTCGCCCGCCGCGGCCAGCTCCTGCACGGCGCTGAGCTTTTCGGCGGGGGTCAGCATCTCCGGCAGCGGAATACCGGCGGCGGGAGCCAGCCGGATCACGGCGTCCTGCGAGAAATACTGCCCGCCCACGCCGGTATCGCCGGACCAATCGTCCTTCGCCGCCTGCGGGCTGAGGTCCACGGGGGCAAAGGCCAGCTCATTGAACCAGCCCAGGATGCGGCCCTCCCCGTCCACGTAGCCTGCGGCCTGGCTGGTGCCCATGGCGAGGCCCATGACGCAGGTGTCCCGCAGGCTCATGGCTCCCGCCAGTGCCGTGACATCGCCGTCGTTGGCCACCGCCACCGGCACGTTCCCCAGCGCCGCGGCGGCGCGGGTGTAAATGGTGCGGACCAGTTCGTGCTTTGCCGGAGGCACCTGCACGAACAGAGACGACACCATGGGGGAATCATTCAAAATCACACCGGCGGAGGACACGCCGATGGCGTCCACCCGCGGCAGATGGGCTGCCGCCGCACGGAGCGCCGACAGGATGCCGTCGTAGTGGTACTGGGGGTCCGGCTGCGTCTTGGGGTGCCAGACCACCTCCTCGGCATAGACCATTTCGCCGTTGATAACGGCGGAGACCTTCCGGTCGGAGCCGCCGGCATCGAAGCCGATGCGGCAGCCGCTCAGGTGGCCGCCGATCTTCCGCGCGCCGCTGCGGGCGGCGGGAAAGTCCCGCTCCGCCACGGATTCCAGCGTGAAGGGACGCCGGAACACCGTCTCCATCAGCGATGCGTCAAAGGCCCGGGAGCCGTGGGGCCCGTATATTTCCGCCAAGCGGCGGGTCAGGTCGTCACAGCCGCAGATACGGACCCGCCAGCCGCCCACGCTCCACAGCAGCAGCTTTACGGTGCGCTCCAAAAAGCGCAGGTCGGCGGGGTCTGTCACGCCCCGCAGGCGGGTATCGAACACGGCCACCTGACCATCCTGCCGCTCCACGGCGATGCGGACGGGGCGATGGGCCTCCTTCAGATAAGCGTCCCGCCACGGAGCAAAGGGCAGGTACGCCGCGTCCAGGGCGGGACGGTTCTTCACCGCGCAGGGGACGCCCAGGTAGGCGGCGCCCATCACGCCTTCATGCCGCTCCAGGCGGCCTCGTCGCAGATCAGCGTCACGTCGGGGTGGAATTGCAGGATGGACGCAGGCACCCAGGGGGTCACGGGGCCGCAGAACGCCCTGTGCAGGATGTCCGCCTTGTCGGCGCCGGTGACGATCATCAGCACGCGGCGGGCGGCCATCACCGTGCCCACACCCATGGTGTAGGCGGCGGCAGGTACCTCATCCTCGCCGGCGAAGAAGCGGGCGTTGGCCCGCCGCGTGGACTCCGTCAGCGCCACCTCGTGGGTGCGGACAGGGAAATGGTCGCAGGGCTCGTTGAAACCGATGTGGCCGTCATGGCCCAGACCCAGCAGCTGGAGATCCACGCCGCCCAGCTCCTCGATGGTGCGCTCGTAGCCGTCGCACATGGCGTCCACGTCCGTGGTCATGCCGTCCGGCACCCAGGTGTTCTCCGGCCGGATGGAGATATGGTCGAACAGGTTCTCCTGCATGAAGCGGCGGTAGCTCTGGGGATGGTCGGGGGCAAGGCCCTTGTACTCGTCCAGATTCACGGAGCGGACGCGGGAAAAGTCCATGAGCCCCGCCTGCTCCCGCCGGATCAGCTCCCGATACAGGGGGATGGGGGTAGCGCCGGTGGCCAGGCCCAGCACGCAGGCAGGCTTGGCGCACACCGCCTGCTGGAGCTGGTCCGCCGCCAGACGGCCTGCGGCCTCGGCGTCCGCCGCCTTCAAAACCTTCACATGGTACATAACGATTCTCCTTTATTATATGCAGAGAGGGACGCCGCTTTCGTGGCCTCCGTCGGTTCCTTGCCCGTAGCATACACCATCCGCGGGGAAAAATGCAAGTGCCTTCTCCGGACAGGGCGGGAGAGAGGGTCCCTGCGGGGTCTCTCTCCCCCCTGTGCGCATCCTTCAGGCGTCTTTATTTTGCAGGGCGGCGGGACGGAAGGCAAGGTGCTTTTGCGCTGTCATCACTTCATCTATTTCTTACGTTTTATGTTAATAATTCGTTAAAAAAAGTACGGTTCCGCACTTGCAACACCGCATGCTTCATGCTATTATTGTAATACTTTTGTGAATTTTCGGCATAAATGCCAAAAATTGCGGAACTTCCCGCGCATAACAGTGATTTCTGTGGAAAAAGTATAGGGCGCGCACTGCCACCCTTTTCCAGCGCATACAGATATTTCCAGCGGCACAGGAAGTCGTTTCCAATTTGTCCTGCGGGCGTACAGAATGCGTCCGTTTTTGTCCGCACAGGGCGGTCATGGCCGTGGATGATGCAAATTCCCTGCAAAACCAGAACTTTTCCTGAAAATATCGTTTTTTCGCCGTATTGTGATTTCTGCAACAGACACACGGTATTTTCCCCTGCTATCATACATCAGTTATTCCGTTGGAAAGGAGACCGCACATGGCCTATATGCGTTTGGGCGATCTGCTGATCGCCGCCGGCGCCATCACCGAGGAACAATTGCAGACCGCCCTGCAGACCCAGAAGCAGAGCGGCCAGCGTCTGGGCGACGTGCTCATCGACAGCGGCATTATCACCCAGCGGCAGCTCATCGATGCTTTGCAGATGCAGTTGGGCGTGGACTATATCGACCTGACCCGCGTGTCTATTCCGGTGGAGCTGGCCAAGTATGTGCCCCGCGCCATCGCCAGGAAGTACTGCGTGGTGCCGGTGAAGCTGGTAAAGGACGAGCTGTACGTGGCGATGAGTGACCCTCTGGACTTCGTGGCTCAGGAGGAGCTGAAGTCCGCGTCCCGCAGGCAGATCGTACCCATGATCGCCACCCGCCGCGCCGTGGAGCAGGCCATCGCCACCCTGTACGGCAACGAGGGCACCGCGCGCGTCATCGAGGAGATGAAGCGGGCGGCCGGCGACAACGGCCGCGACATCGTGCCCGCCCAGATGACGGGCGGCCGCGAGGACGCCGACGCCGCGCCCACGATCCGCTTCGTCAACTCCCTCATCGAGCGGGCATTTAACGAGCGGGCCAGCGACATCCACCTGGAGCCTCAGGACGGAGAGATGGTGGTGCGTATGCGCATCGACGGACTGCTGCACAAGATGCTGACCGTCCCCGCCAATTTGCAGAATACCGTGATCTCCCGCCTGAAGATCATGGGCGGCATGAACATCTCCGAGCGCAAGATCCCCCAGGACGGCCGCGCTATGGTGCATATCCACCAGCACGAGCTGGACCTGCGTATCTCCTCCATGCCCACCATCTACGGCGAGAAGGTGGTGCTGCGTCTGCTGGACAAGTCCCGCCGCGACATCAGTAAGGAAGCCATCGGTCTCACCGGTGACGACCTGCGGAAGTATGAGGCCCTGCTGCAGAACAGCTCCGGCGTGATCCTTATCGTGGGTCCCACCGGCTCCGGTAAGTCCACCACCATGTGCGCCATGCTGCAGGAGCTGTGCAGCGAGGAGACCAACATCATGACGCTGGAGGACCCTGTGGAATACGACATCCCCGGCGTCAGCCAGTGCCAGATCAATGAAAAGACCGGTATGACCTTTGCCGCGGGCCTGCGCGCCATCCTGCGCCAGGACCCCGATATCATCTCTGTGGGCGAGATCCGCGACGGCGAGACAGGTTCTATCGCCATCCGCTCCGCCATCACCGGACATCTGGTGCTGTCCACGCTGCACACCAACGACGCCGTATCCGCCATTCCCCGTCTGGTGGACATCGGCGTGGAGCCGTACCTCATCGCCAACGCCCTGCGCGGCGTCATCTCCCAGCGGCTGGTGCGGCGCATCTGTCCCCACTGCAAAAAGCCCTACCGCCCCTCCGATGAGGAGCTGTCGCTGCTGAAGCTGCCCGCCGATGCGGACATCACCTTCTACCGCGGCGAGGGCTGTCCCGAGTGCCGCCACACCGGCTTCCACGGACGCCGCGCGGTGTTCGAGATCCTGACCGTCAATGACAAGCTGCGCCGCCTCATCAACCAGGGCGCCGACTACGACGCGCTGCTGAAGGCCGCGGCTGACACCGATTTTACGTCCATGCGGGACAACTGCCGCGCACTGGTGCTCTCCGGCGAGACCACCGCTGCCGAGGCCGCCCGCGCCATCCACTCCACCATCGACTGAAGAGGAGCCTATGCTTTCACTGGATCAGCTCATTGAGAAGGCGCGCGCCATGCGGGCCTCCGATGTTCATATCGTCTGCGGCCTTCCGGCGAAGTGCCGTGTAGACGGAAACGTTACCGACCTCACCGGCGAGGTGCTCACCGCCGCCGACTGCGAGATGCTGGCCCGCGAGCTGGCCGGTGCGGAATACGAGGCCATGGCGGACATCGGCGAGCTGGACATGGCCCGCTCGTTCCCCGACGGGGGACGCACCCGCGTCAACCTGTTCCGCCAGCAGGGCAGCGTCTCCGCCGCCATCCGTCTGCTGGCCGACCATATCCCCTCGCTGGACGAGCTGTCCCTGCCGCCTGTGGTGGCGGATTTCGCCTCCTACCGCAGCGGCATCGTGCTGGTCACGGGCGAGACGGGCTCCGGCAAGTCCACCACGCTGGCGGCCCTGCTGGACCGCATCAACCACACCAGAAACGCCCACATCATCACGCTGGAGGACCCCATCGAGTACGTCTACGTGCCGGATCGCTGCATCGTGAACCAGCGGGAGATCGGCGCGGACACCCGCTCCTATGCCGACGGCCTGCGGGCCATCCTCCGCGAGGACCCCGATGTTATCCTCATCGGCGAGATGCGGGACCTGAACACCATCGAGACGGCGCTGACCGCCGCGGAGACAGGCCATCTGGTGTTCGCCACCCTGCACACCAACTCCGCTGCCGACGCGGTGGACCGCATGGTCAATGTGTTCCCCGCCGCCCAGCAGCAGCAGATACGTCTTCAGCTGTCCACTACCCTGCGGGCCGTCCTGTCCCAGCAGCTGCTGCCCCGGCGGGCCAGCAGCGGGCGCGTCGCCGCCTGCGAGATCATGGTCGTGACGGACGCCATCCGCAACCTCATCCGCGAGGGAAAGACCCCCCAGATTGAGAGCTTCATCACCCTGAGCGGGCGGAACGGCAGCATCACCATGGACCAGGCCCTGCGCCAGCTGGTACAGCAGGGCACCGTGGCCTTCGACACCGCCGTGGCCTACGCCCGGGACCGCGAGGCGTTCCAGAGCGCCCGCAGCTTCTGATCCTACCCCCCCTTCCGACACACAAAGCGAGGTGAACTTCCTTGACCACCTATAAGTACAAAGGCGTGTCCCCCGACGGCGCCAGGGTATCCGGCGTCATCAAGGCCTACGATGAGTTTGAGGCCGTGTCCCAGCTGCGGGAGACCTGCTCTGTGGTCACGAAGATCGAGGCCGTGCCGGAGCAGAAGGAGAGCGGCGTCAGCTTCGGCTCCCACCGCATCAAGGACAAGGAGCTGGCCATCCTCTGCTCCCAGTTCGCCATCATCCTGACCTCCGGACTGCCCATCGACCGGTGCGTGGAGATGGTGGCGGCCCAGGCCCGCAGCCGCGAGATCCAACGTGTGCTGGAGCACGTGGCCGAGGATGTCAGCGGCGGATACAGTCTGGCCCAGAGCTTTACCAACGCCGGCACCGCCTTCCCCGTCACGTTTGTCGAGACCATTCGGGCCGGTGAGCAGTCCGGCACGCTGGAGCTGTGCTTCGACCGGCTCCACAAATACTACGACAAATCCGCCAAGACCCACGCCAAGCTGGTCAGCACCCTGACGTACCCCGTGCTGGTGCTGATCGTGGCGGCCATTGTGTTCATGGTCATCATGCTGTTCGCTGTGCCCATGTTCACCTCCGCCTTTGCCGAGCTGGGCAGCGACCTGCCGCCCATCACCAGGGGGCTTATCGCCGTTTCCAACTTTTTCCTGCACTACTGGTGGATATTCGTGCTCATGATTCTGGCGTTCTGTATCGTGAGACTGCTGCTGCGCCGCAGCGACCGGGGGCGAATGTTTCTGGCGGCAGGCAAGCTGAAGCGCTCCCCGCTGAAGCGGCTGCACCAGATAAACGCCTCCGCCCAGTTCGCCTCCACCATGGCCACCATGCTGGCCGCCGGTCTGCCCGTCACCCGCAGTCTGGAGGTGACGGCGGGCGTCATCAACAACTACCTGTTTTCCGACTCCGTCCGCCGTGTGCGGCAGGGCGTGGAACAGGGCCGCGATCTGGCGGGCTGCATGGCCGCCGATCCCACATTTCCCCGTCTGCTGACGGAAATGACCGGCGTTGGCGAGCGCTCCGGCAACATGGAGCAGACCCTCACCGTCATCGGCGACTACTTCGACAACGAGGTCAGCGTCACCACCCAGCGGCTACTGTCGTTGATGGAGCCGGTCATCACCATCGCGCTGGCGGTCATCACCGTCATTCTGCTGCTGGCCGTCTACCTGCCTATGTTCACCATGTACGGCAGCATTGCCTAAGCTCGTTGTATCCCGCCTTCCCTCAACCCTAAACAGGCGGCTGCATAAATAAATTATATAGAAAGAGGAAAAAAGACATGATTTCTAAGCTGCTTAAGAAGAATGAAAAGGGCTTTACCCTGATGGAGATGCTGATCGTCGTGGCCATCATCGCCGTGCTGATCGCCATCGCCATTCCCACCTTCACCGCTTCCCTGAACAAGGCCAAGGTCGCCACCGATGAGGCCAATATCCGCGCCGGTTACGCCTCCGCCATGGCCGAGCTGATCGCCGGTAATACCGACGTTGCTGACGGCGCCACCCTGTACCTGCAGAAGGACGGCTCCGTGGCCGCCACCGGCACCAACGACTACACCTGCCAGGGCAAGCCCGGCGCCGATGTTGAGATCGCCGGTCAGTCCGTCGCCGCTTGGGATAAGGGCCACAAGGTCGTCTACACCTTCGACGCCGCTGCCAACCACTTTGCCATCTCCACCGCGGAGTAATTTTCGGGCCGAAGTACTTACAACCCATGCACACATACATTACTCTGCACCACAGGAGCCGGAGGGTTGCGGCTCCTGTGGTACGGGTATCCAGAAGGAGACTGCCATGCTGTATCTGACCCCCGCCTTCACCGTCTACTGCTGCTTTGTAGCGGCGCTGCTGGGCGCGTGCATGGGCAGCTTCCTCAACTGCATGGCATGGCGCGTGGTACACGGGGAGTCCGTGCTCCGCGGCCGCTCCCACTGCGATGTGTGCGGGCATGTGCTGACGGCGGGGGATCTCATCCCTGTGGTCAGCTATCTTGTTCACAGGGGCCGCTGCCGCTGGTGCGGCGCGAAGCTGTCGGCCCGCCATGTGTGGGGCGAGGCTGCCGCGGCGGTGACGTTCACGGCCCTGCTCCTGCGCTATGATATTTCGCTCCAGATGCTTGAAGCGCTGCTGCTGGCCTGCGTGCTGCTGGCCTGCGCGTTCGCGGATCTGGAGGGGTATATCATCCCCGACCGCTTTGTGGCGGCGGGGGCCATCCTGCGCATCCCGTTTTTCTTCCTGCTGCCTGACCCGAAGGGGCAGGCGCTGGACGCCCTGCTGGGGAGTCTCGCCGTGGGCGGCGGGCTGCTGATCGTGGTGCTGCTGTACGAAAAACTGCGCAAAACCGATGCCATGGGCGGCGGCGACATCAAGCTGTTGTGCCTCACCGGTCTGTATCTGGGCTGGATGAAGAACCTGCTGTGTCTGCTGCTGGCCTGTGTGCTGGGCATTGTATTTGCCCTGGTCACCCTGAAGCGCCGCGGCACGGAGGGGGACGCACGGCTCATCCCCTGGGGGCCCTCCATCTCGGCCGCCGCCATTCTGACGCTTCTGTGGGGCGACGCCATCACCGCCGCCTATCTGAGTCTGTTCTGAAAGTGAGGTATTGCCTATGACCGGAAATATCGTCTCTTTTGATATCGGTTCCGCCCAGATTAAGCTGGTCTGGTGCGCCGGAGGCGTCTGTAAGGCCGCCGTCTCCGCGCCGGTGCCCGATGGGCTGGTGCGGAGCGGCACCATCGTGTCCATGGACGCCATGGCCGATCTCCTGCGCCAGCTGGCCAAAGAAAATAACCTGCCACGCAGCGCGCAGGCCGCAGTGATCCTGCCGGCCCCGCTGGTATTCACCCGCATCACCGAGCTGCCCCCCATGACCGAAGGCCAGCTGACGTATAACCTGCCCTTCGAGTTCAAGGACTACCTGACCCAGGAGAAGAGCCGCTACTACTTCGACTACGCCGTGCAGGAGCTGGTCCGCGGCGAGGACGACAGCGTCACCCGAATGAAGCTGTTCGCCTGCGCCACCCTGAAAACCACCATCGAGGACTACCGCAGCATGATGAACCGCGCGGGCTTCAAGCTGAAGCTGGCCCTGCCGGAGGAGGCGGCCTACGCCGCGCTGCTCACCGACTACATCCGCCGCACCCAGCCGGAGAGCCGGGACTACTGTCTGGTGGACGTGGGCCACGCCGGTATCCGTATGTTCATCCTGCGGGATGACCGGTTCATCACCCGCCGCACCATCGACCTGGGCATGCTGGACCTCATCCGCTCCATCTCCGAGCGGCAGGGCGTGGATGAACACATCGCCCTGACCCACATGCTGTCCAATTACGAGGGCGCCATGACGGACCCTGCCAGCATGGATCTGTACCACCGGATGGCGGCGGAGATCACCAAGGCCGTCAACTTCTATAACTACAACAACCGGCAGCAGGCGCTGCGCCGCGTGTACCTGTGCGGCGGCGGCGCGGCGGTGGGCCACATCGGCGACGCCATCCGCGAGGTGGCGGATCTGGAGGTACTGCCCGCAGCGGACCTGATGCCGGACACCGGCTCGGACGCCCCGTGGCTCTACACCAGAGCTCTGGGCTGCGCCCTGCAAGCGTAAGGAGGCCGCACTGCTATGAAAAAAGACAACAGCGCAAAGAGCCTCCCCGTCAAGGCGTCCAAATATCCCACCAAGCGCACCGTGAATCTGGCCCAGCGGGAATCCCACTCCCGCAGCACCCTGACGCTGACGCTGGGGCTGGTACTCATCGTGGTGCTGAGCTTCTGCGTGGCCAATTTCGGCGTACTGCGCCAGCTGGACCGCCAGCGGGCGGCAGAGAATGCCTACAACACCGTGCATTCCCAGTACATCCAGATGCAGCAGGCGCTGGCGGACTACGACAACGTGGAGCTGCAGTACCGCACCTACTCCCGCACGTGGATGCAGGAGGAGGACTCCCCGTTCTACATCCCCGTGGACCGGCTGGAGGTGCTGGACCTGCTGGAGGGGTATCTGATGCCCTACGGCACGGTGAAAACCGTGCTGGTGGAGGACGATGTGGCCATCATCACCATGTCCGGCATGGATCTGGAGCAGATCTCCGCCATGTTCCAGCGGGTGCAGCAGCAGTCCATCGTCAAGAGCGCATCGCTGACCATCGCCGCTACGCCCCGGCTGTCCCGTACCGATCTGCTGGATTTCTCCGTGACCATCACGCTCCAGCCCGCGGATAAGGAGGCTGCCGCATGAGACATGTTTTTACCACCCGCGAAAAGGTCCTGCTGGTGATTTTGGCCGTGCTGGTCATCGCCGTGGGCTACTGGAAGCTGATCCTCACCCCCATCAACGACTCCATCGCCGACCTCAACGCCCAGACCGCCTCGGAGCAGGATGCCATCCTGACCAACAGCGCCAGGTTGTCCCGTATGCGCCAGATGCAGCAGGAGCTGGAGACGCTGCTGGCCGATCCCGACGCCAAGCCGCTGCCGGATTATGACAACTCCGAGCGGCTGCTGGTGGAGCTGAACACCATCCTGTCCGGCACGGTGGACTACACCCTGAGCTTCGGGGACACCTACCTGCTGGAGGACGGCGGCAGCATCATCTGCCGTCCCATCTCGCTGGAGTACACCTGCGGCTCCTACACCGCCGCACGGACTGTGATGGATGCGCTCCACGGCAGTGATTATGTCAACATCATCTCCGATGTGACCCTGGATCTGGACGCCGAGCACGGCACCAGGGTGAACCTCACCATCACTTATTTCGAACTGCAAAGCACCGGCAGCGCATCCTGACACCCTGCGCTGCCGCGCGGCTTTTCACCGGCTTGTTTTATCAGGACTTGTTTTACAGGAGCAGAGCATGACCCGTCTTACCTGTCATCACAACAAAACAATGCGGAGCAAAACGGCAAGCGCCGGCTTCACAATGGTCGAGCTGCTGGCTGTGGTCGGCATTCTGGCCATTGTGGGCCTTATTGCCGTTTTTTCTCTTGGCCGCCTGCGCCTTGACCTGCGCCAGCGGGAGCTGGACAGTAAAGCGGAGCTCCTGTACACCGCTGCTCAGAAGCAGATGGCGGAGCTCCATGCCGCCGGCTGGGAGGACTGGTACCAGCCCGGCACCGACGGTGTGGTGACCATGCCCTTCCCGCCCTCCGACGCGGACGAGGAGTCCCAGAAAACCACGTTCTGCTACGTGCTGGCCAACACCGCCGCCGAAAAGGAGACTACGGCGGCAGCCGCCATCCTGCCCATGTCCGCCGTGGACGCGGAGCTGTGGGACGGCTGCTGGTACATCGAGTACGCACCGGACAGCGGCAGCGTCTACGCCGTGTTTTACAGCGCCTCTCCCCTGCCGGACCCCAATACGCTGGACGACTACCGCAGCTATCAGTACCGCCGCCGCATGGGCGCGAAGGTGGGCTACTACGGCGGCGATATCGCCCAGGCCCAGCAGACCGGCACGCTCCAGCCCTCCCTGACCATCGAGAATGCGGAGAAGCTCACCGCCACGTTCTACTGCAACCGGCCCACGGAGCAGCCTATCACCCTGACCATCCAGCTGTCCGACGGCATCAGCACCTACACGAAAAAGCTGGCCCAGAGCCAGCTGTACCAGCAGGGCAGCCGCCTGTACCGCTATACCTGGGTGCTGGATGATCTGACCCGCGACAGCACGCGGTTCTATGCCCAGACCGGCGGCAAGCTGCTGTGCGGCGTACCCATCACCGTGACGCTCACCGCCAGCAGCGACGATCCGCTGGTGGATCAGGTGTCCGTCTCCGCCGTGACCAACGGCCTGTTCGACGACCGCACGGACTATGGCACCGACAGCGCCACCGCCCTCATCTCCTGCGGCCGCCACCTGCAGAATCTGGACGCCGCCTCCCATGCGGCATCCACCATCACCTCCGCCGTGCAGATCAGCGACATCTCCTTTACGGACGATACCACCGATGATAAGGACTGGTACTCCTGCTATGGGCCGTCCTTCACGCCGATCACCAATCAGAATCTCACCCGGTACACCGGCCTTTCCCAGCTGGAGGACAGCACTGCCGTGCAGTCCTCCATCTATGGGCTCACCGTGTCCTCTGCCAGCACAGCGGACGTGGGACTGTTCTCCAGCTTCGCCGGAAGCATCGACCATGTGACCCTCACCGGCGTCAAGGCCACTGCCGCCGCCGGTGCGGCAGGCGCGCTCATTGGCCGCGCCAGCGGGGCCGTCACCATCAGCGACTGCGCCGTGTACCTCAACGCACGGCGGGGCGACCTCGCCGGTATGACCGCCGAGGACGCCGCCGGTGTGCCCGCCCGCATCACCGGCGGGCAGGCAGGCGGTCTGGTGGGTGTGTCCGGTCAGGAGCTCACCATCCGCGGCAGCTTCGCCGCCACCACCGTCAGCGGCAGCGCCAATGCCGGCGGACTGGTGGGCTATGCAGGCGCTCATGTCTCCGTCACCGGCTCCTACGCCGACTGCTACCTCACCGCGCCCGTCACCGGCGGATTGGTGGGCGGCGCGGCTCAGGGGGCTTATACCACCCTGACCAACTGCTACGCCGTGGGCTATCAGACTGCCGGGACCCGCGCTGCCGGTCTGGTCAACGGCACGCTGGACCGCGCCGGGGCCACGTACAGCGCCTGCGCCTTCTACGGCGACGCACAGGACATCTATACCACCGCCGTGGGGCTGGCCGGAAGCGCCGCCACGGCCATCGACCACGTATTCTATCTGCGGGGCGACCTGTCCGACAACTACACGGCGCTGGAGGGCACCGACGGCCGCACCTACGACCAGCTGTGCAGCGATGCATTCCGCGCCGACATCAACCGGCTGTACGGCGTGTTTACCGCGCCCTCCGGCAGCGACAGCCATCCCTACAACCTGCTGAATCAGGGCCTGAGCACCTACTCCTACCCCCGGCTGACAGCGCTGGAGCACTACGGCGACTGGCAGGCCCAGTTTGAGTCCGACGCGCTGGTGTACTACGAGGTATACAGCGACGGCACCTACGGCTTCTTCGGCGGCAATGTGGACAGCCTGTCCGAGGCAAAGACCATCGTGGGCGACGGCTACGCCGTGGCTCTGTCCCAGCAGCCTGCCGCAGGCTGGAGCCTTACCGTCTCCTGCGGTACGTCCAGCATCACCCTGACCTCCGCCAGCACGCGGCACACCGCCTACTACAACGGTGAGGCCTATTATCTGTTCCCTGTGACGTTCCCCGCCGCCGTGACGGCCCCCTCCGGCACCCATGCCGCCTTCCGGCAGGAGGTGACAGTGGGCAGCCGCACCTACTACTTCAACCCCTACTTCGCCAAGAGCGTCACCACCGGCACCGGTACGCCCGATACCATCTATCTCCGCACCGCACGCCATCTCTACGCTCTGAGCCTGTACTACACCAACTACGCCGCCGGTACCGGCTCCAGCACCTATCTGCAGGAGCGGGACATCGACTATGCCGCCTATGACTGGTCCGGCTACACGGCCTACACCAGTGTCCGGCAGCAGGCGCCCATCGACAGTGCCAACGGCTTCGCGGCCCAGTACGACGGCGACGGCCACACCATCACCGGCGTGTCCTTCGTGTCCGACAGCCGCGGCAGCATCGGTATGTTCGCCACCGTAGCCCGCAGCGGCCAGGTACGCAATACCGTGCTGATGGCCAGCGGCAGCGAGGCCGTGCGGGTGTACGGTCAGCTGAACGGCAGCACCGTCCGCACCTATGCAGGCGTGCTGGCCGGGCGGAACTACGGCATTATCGCCAACTGTGCCGCCTCCGGCTACGGCTTCGTGGGCTCCTCCGGCAGCCGCGACTACGGCCTGGTAGCCTACAATTACAGCACACTCTATATCGGCGGGCTGGTAGGCGGCAACTTCGCCAGCGGCTCGTCCCGCAACGGCTCGCTGGGCATCTTCTCCAGCGAGGCCAACTGCCCCTCCGTCATTGTCTCGGCCTACAACGCCTCGGTCTATGCCGGCGGACTGGCCGGTGTCAACAACGGCGCCATCCAGTCCTCCTACGCGCTGGGCTCCCTGTTCGCCAAGGACGTCCGCAGCAGCACCGTGTGGCTGAGCGGCTTCGCCGGAAGCAACAACGGCGGCAGTCTGCGCTACTGTTACAGCGCCACGGCTCTGACCGCCGCCGGTGAGGCGGAGGTCTACGGCCTGACCCGTATCGGCGGCGGCGCGCTGGAGTGCTGCTACCTCAACGGCGGCACCTACTCCTACGGCGGGCACCTGTACGCCTACAACACCGCCGCCAACAGCTTCAGCAGCAGCGCCGCGGGACGGCCCATCACCGGCGCGGATCTGGAAAAGCTGCGGCTGTCCGGCTTCTCCCGCGCCGCCGTCACCCGCTACGACGGCACGGACAGCTATCCCTACCCTGCCGTGGTCCGCAATGACGCCAATCGCGTCGTTCACTACGGCCAGTGGCCCACGCTGGAGCACATCGGCACGCTGGGCGTGTTCTACTGGGAGTATGAGTCCGGCGGCAGCGCCGGTTATCACCTGAGCTATGTGGGTACCGACGACGGCACCCCCATCTCCGGCAGCTCCCTGTGTACCCAGCACAACGATGGCGGTGTGGTGACGCGCTACGGCTACGGCTACTTCTGCGCCACGGATACCGTCACCTCCGCCGCCGACATCAGCTATCAATTCACCAACTGCCGTACCGGCACACGCCGCAGCGAGGTGGAGCAGGCGCTGGCCGCCCAGATGAAGGGTTACTCCTTTGTGGCCTTCGAGACCGGCCCCGTCAGCCGGACGGCCGGTGACGGCTCCGTCAGCTGGACCCGCGAGGATACCATGTACCTCACCGGCGCCGACATCAACAGCCAGTGGACCCTGTCTTACGGCGGCGGCAGCTACACCTACTCGGTGTGCCCGTTCTTCGCCGATGCCATCACTCTCACCGGCGTCAGCATCGACGGCATAGGCTCCCTGCCCGTAAGCGCGGCGCTGCCCGGGGCCGAGGCAGACAGCGCCTACGAGATCCGGTCCGTGTCCCAGCTGCAGAATATCAACTGGAACTACGGCACCCTCTCCACGGATCACTACGTCTCCGGCTCCACCGACAACAACATCACCAAGTACCCCTATCTGGGCAGCTATCGCAACTCCGTGTCGTCGGGGCAGGACAACTTCACCAATGAGACCCGCCGCTACTGGGTCCAGAGCCATGACGTGGACGCCGTTGCCGAGGGGCTCGGCGGCACCGACGACCATCCCTTCACCCCTATCGGCAGCATGGTGGACACGGCTCACGTGGACAATGGCGCCAATTCTCAGCCCTATGCGGCCTATTTCGCCTCCAACTACGACGGTGACGCCTATACCATTCGGAACATCCAGATCCGGAGTACCGCCCAGTGCATAGGTCTGTTCGGCTTCACCGTGGGTGCTGACCTGAAGGATATCATCATGTACTCCGATCAGGGCAACGAGGTGATCAACGACGCCGCAGGCACTCATTGGTACGCCATGGGCGGTCTGGTGGGCTTCGCCGGCGCCGGTAAGAATGGCGCATCGTTCACCAACTGCTCCGTGTCCGGCTACATCATCCGCGATCTGCGGGCCAATAACCCCGGTTGGGGCGGCGGCTGCGTAGGCGGTCTGGTGGGCGCCACCAACATGAACATCACCGGCTGCTCCGCCGTGACGGACATTATCATCAACATCAGCTACGATATCGGCTATCGGAACCTTCGTGTGGGCGGTATCGCCGGTGTATGCCGCGCAACGCTGGATAAGTGCTACGCCGGCGGCTCCATCCAGGCCGAGGAGATGCGCAATAACTACAACGGTACCGGCAGATCCACCAATATCTGGGTGGCCGGTCTCGTGGGCGGCGTCATCCTCCGCGATCAGGGCAATCTGGAGAGCAGCATGGGTACTACCAGCAACCCGCTGACCGTGCAGAACTGCTACTCCTATGTGAAGCTTCCCACGACTACCAACGCCAAGACCCACGTGGTCGCCTCCTTTGCCATCGCCTCCAACGGCGAAATGCTGCACTCGTTCTCCATCCGGTACAACAGCAATGGCATCCAGTACACCATCCCCAACCCCCACGCCATCATCCGCAACTGCTATTGTCTGACCAGCGCCGTGGTGGATACCAATGACTACACCAGCTTCCGGAATCTGTCTGACGCGGACTGGAAGGCGGGCAAGAACATCAACATGAAGGATACCTCCGATGTCCGCCGCGTAGTGCTGACCAACGACCGCTCCCCCTACATCTCCTATCAGGATATGGCAGATCCTGATAAGCTGGCTGCATGGCTGAACAATGGCGTCTCCGCTTCTCCCCTGACCTTTGATTTCGTCACCGTGGAGGAGAATGGCGTCCGCATCGACGGCAAATACAGCTTCCCCGGCGCCGACGCCGGACGGCTGGACGGCCTGAACTATCCCTTCCCCACCATTCTGACCCAGCTGGATGCCTTTGGCCGCACGGTCAACGTCCACTACGGCCCCTGGCCTATGCACGGCCTGTACTGGGAAAGCACCAGCGCCGACCTGGATCTGTTCGCAGACCGCAGCGACGGACGTCTGCCCACCCTGACGGTGGGGCTATACCCCGAAAACAACGCCGTCAACACCGGCCAGACACCTGCCATTACCCTGCTGAACGAGGATGGCACGCCGGCGGATGACACCCTCATCGGCAGCACCGCCGTGGCGGCCTATGATGCCGCCAGCGGCTGCTGGCAGGTGACGTTCACCGCCGCCGCCGCCGGTGGAGAGGGTGTGGTGGTGGCAAGGGCCTCCCTGGGCAGCTGCACCGCCGACCTCACCATCCGCGTGGGCGCGGTGCTGTCCCTGACCCATGACAAGCCCGCCGGTGTCACCGTGCGCTACGGCGCACCCTCCGAGACCGTGACGCTGTCCCTGCGGGACAGCCACGGCGATCCCGTCACCGCCGACGCCGCCAAGGGCGAGACCATCGGGTGGTCCGTGGCGGCGGAGACGCTGGCCGACGGCACCGCCGTGGTAGAATGCGACGCTGCGGACATCCGTGCCGTCGCCGGTCAGGCCGGTGATTTCACCCTGCCGGTAACGGGCTTCGCCGCAGGCGACTCCGCCATCACCGTGACGTGTACCTACACCTATCTGGAAAACGGCGTGCCCAAGCGTATCCAGTCCTCCACCATCATCAGTGCCCGCTCTCTCCGCGACGCGGTGGGACTGGTATACGATGTGGAGGAGGACACGGTGCTCCGCACCACCGTCAACGGCGTGTACCTGCCCTGCGAGGGCACCGGCAGCACCGAGGGCGGCGATGTCACCGCGCCGGGCTTTGAACGCCAGACCGGCAGCCTGTATCTGTTCGCCGGAAATGCCTACACCGATCTGAATGACTTCACCGTGGATCTCAGCGGCCTTACCGCTGTGGACAGCGGCGGCAACGCCCTGGACGGCACCCGATGGGCCATTTATGCGGGCGACGTAATCGAGGCGGACGACTATCGATACCGTCTGCTGACGGTGGAGACGGATCAGCCGCAGCGCCTGTACATCAGCGGCACTGTGACCCTGCGTCGGAATGGCGTGACGTACCGGCTGACGCTGACCAACTACCCTTGCGGGGCGGACCCCGCGCCATAAGAAATGAAAGGCAGGTGACACCGCATGGACGCGCTGCGCCGAAAATTACATGACCAGCGGGGCGTGTCCATGCTGATGGCCCTGCTGCTGATGCTGGTGGCCCTGATGGTCAGCGCCGTGGTGGTGGCAGGCGCTTCCAGCGCCGTGTCCGCCCTGCGCACCGACCAGAAGCAGGAGCAGGCGGCCCTGACCGTAACATCTGCGGCGGAGCTGATCCGAAACAGCTTTCTGGCGTCGGACATGAAGTACGTCAGTACCACTGTCAGCTATGAGTTCTACTACAACTCTAATCAAAATACCTCCAGTACCACCACCCAGACCATTCCCGCCGAGCTGGCGTTCAGCGACTTCGCCAACTACGCCATCGGGCGGCTCCGCGATGGGCAGCCGGTGCTGAACCGTGTCTACACCTTCCACCTGGAGGACGATCGTGTCAGCGATGTCACCGCTACGTTCTCCATGACCTACGACACGCTGGACAGCGGTGAGACCAGCTACGTGCTGACGGCGGCGCTGGAGAGCACGGATCCCGACGCGCCCTACCGCATGACGCTGGTGATGCCCAGCGCTGTCACCACCAGCACCTCTGTCAACGACCAGCGCTTTTACAAGATGACCACCACCGTCGAGACCATTTCATGGACCGATGGCGGCACCATCCATCGAAAGGAGGCGGGCTCATGAGAAAGCTGCGCTCCCGCAGGGGTGAAACACTGGTGGAGACGCTGGTATCCCTGCTGATCGTGGTACTGGTGATGGCCTTTCTGGCCACATCTATCGTGGCGGCCACCCGCGTCAACGCCAAGATGCGGGACGCGGACGTGGCGGTGCGCTACGACGGCATCTCGGAGCCGGCCAGCCTCACCGTGTCCTCCGGACGCGGCACCAGCTCCTTCACCGTCCCCGTGGAGAAATACACCACAGAGAACGGCTACTGCTACTACACCTACGACGGCAATTGACCTGCCGCCGCGCATCGCCGGAACAGGAGGTACCTGCCCGTGAAACAGAAGAAGAAAGCCGGCCTGACCATGGTGGAGCTGCTGTGCGCGCTGGCAGCCCTGCTGCTGGTCGCCGCCTGCATGGTGGTGGGCGTATCGCTGGCGGTCCGCAGCTATGACCGCTCGCTGGCCAGCTCGGAGGCTCAGGTGCTGTGCGCCACGCTGCAGACCACGGTCAGTGACGAGCTGCGCTACTCCGGCACCCTGTTCTACGACCAGACCGGTCGTCTCGCCGGCTTTTTCAGCCAGGAGCACGGCGGCGAGGACGCCAAGGACGGCTTCCAGACCGATGAGAACGGCCAGATCCTGCTGGGCGGCACCAAGCTGCTGCCCAAGAAAGCGTATCCCCACGGCCTGCGGGCCGCGGTGACGGTGGACTACGACAGGGCCACCCGCCTGTTCTCCGTCACCGTGACGGTGACGGATGCGCAGGGCGCGGAGCTGTCGTCCACATCGTTCCAGGTGGAGAAGCTCAACGCCTCCGACGAGGTCGTGGTGGGCTCATAAGAGACGAAACAATAAGGACGCGGCGGCCGAATGGCCGCCGCATCCTTATTGTTTTCCTTATTTCGCGCCGTTCTGCTCCACCCAGCCGCGGACATACGACACGAAGCGCTGCGTGGAGGCGGAAAGGGCTTTCTCATCCTTCACCGCGATGCCGATGTTGCGGTAAAACGTCATGGGCGGGCGGCAGGCCGTCACCGGATAGGGGCTGTGGCGGACCATCAGCTCCGGCAGCAGGCTGATGCCCAACCCCTTGGACACCATGGCCAGAATGGTCCGGTCCTCACGTGCTGTGTACTTGACGTGGGGGCGCACGCCCATCTCATCGAAGGCGGCGCGTATCTCGTAGTCCTCGCCCTCCTCCAGCTGGATGAAGGGCTCCGTGGCCAGCGCCTCCGTGGGGAAAGGGTCTCTGCCGGCCAGAGGATGGTCGCAGGGCAGGATGATCTGGAGCACGTCCTGGTGCAGGGCGTAGGTATGGAGGCGCTTCACGGAGGGCAGGCGCAGGAAGCCGCAGTCCACGGTGCCCTTCAGGATCCACTCCTCCACCTGCTCGTAGAAGTCGCTGGTGATCACGTCAAACTCGATGTTGGGGTAGATCTCGCCGAAGCTCTTGAGGATGGAGGGCAGCCACTGGGCGGAGACACTGGAGAACGTGGCCACCTTCACAAGGCCGGTGTCCACGCCCCGCAGGCTGGCGGCGGACTGCATCAGGGCGCGGTGGGCCGCGCAGAGCTCCTCGATCTGGGGCAGCAGGGCCCGCCCATCCGCCGTCAGCACTACGCCGCCGCGGTTGCGGCTCAGCAGTGTGACTCCAAGCTCCTCCTCCAGCGACTGCACCGCGTGGCTGACGCCGGATTGGGTGAAGTTCATGGCCTCCGCCGCCTTGGAAAAGTTGCCGCAAGCCGCGGTCTTGAGAAACATCTGGTACTTGGATATGCTCATGTCGCACCTCCCTTTCTGCCGCCATTCTATCATACTTTTACTCATAGTTGCAAGTACAATAATGCGTTTTACAAATAGCGAATTCTGTGATACTATCATATCATCAACAAGATCTGTGAAAAATATGGAGGTAATGAACTATGGCTCTGGTAACGAAAATGATCCGCTGCGCTGTCTGCGGCAGCAGCGATGTTTCCTTTGACGGCAAGACTTATCACTGCGCCACCTGCGGGACGGACAGCGATGTGAGCATGCCCGCCGCCGATATTGCCGCGGTGAACCGTATCGTGGCGATGGGCAACGACGCCGAGGCGGAGCTGCCCCGTCTGCGCCGGCAGTACCGCAATCTGGATATCTCCAGCTGGGACAAGGAGAACCGGCTGCAGACCAAATGAACTGCATTTTTTCCTACTTTTCTTTTCCATGTGGGTGATACCACAAAAGAAGAACACCGTGTCTGCGGCACGGTGTTCTTTTTTTGTGCGGATGATGGTCCCTGCGGCGCGGTGAAGGAACCGGCGCACAGGGCGCGGAACGCGAAGCAGGCTGCGGTCATCGCCGCAGCCTGCTTCCCGATACGGAACATATTATCTTCGGCGGGCCGCAGCCCGTGAGGATATGGGGTAAGTGCGCTTACACCAGCAGCAGGGACAGCTGCGGGATATAGGTGGTCAGCAGCAGCACCGCGATGATGACGCCAATGAACGGCCAGATCCACTTGACGATCCGCTCGAACGGGATGTGGGCCACGGAGGAGCCCACGAACAGGTTGACGCCGTAGGGCGGGGTGATGAAGCCAATGGCCAGGTTCATGGTCATGACGATACCGAAGTGGACGGGGTTGACACCCAGCGCCACCGCCACAGGCAGCAGGATGGGAGCCAGGATGGTGCAGCTGGAGATGTTGTCCATGAACATACCCACCACCAGCAGGAACACGTTCATCAGCAGCAGGATGATGATCTTGTTGTCGCTGATGCCCAGAATGAAGGCGGACAGGGTCTCGGGGACCTGCTCCAGCGTCATGACGTAGGCGAAGCTGGTGGACATACCCACGATGAAGGAGGTGGCGCCGGCGATGACGACGGTGTCCTTCATGCAGTCCACGAATTCCTTCCAGTGGATCTCCTTGTAGACAAAGGTGCCGATGATGAAGGTGTAGATGCAGGAGACGGCAGCGGCCTCGGTGGGGGTGAAGTATCCGCCGTAGATACCGCCCAGAATGATGACGGGGCTGAGGATGGCCCAGAAGGAGTCGATGAAGGACTTGCCCAGCGCCTTGAAGTTGAACCGGCGGCCGTTGCCCTTCCAGCCGTACTTCTTACTGGTGGCCCAGTTGTAGAGCATCAGTGCCAGGCCCATCAGCAGGCCGGGGATGACACCGGCCTTGAACATATCACCGATGGAGGTGCCGGTGGCCACGCCGTAGATGACGAAGGGGATTGACGGGGGAATGATGACGCCGATGGTACCGGCTGCCGCAGACAGCGCCGTGGCGTAGCCCTTGTCGTAGCCCTTCTCCTCCATCTCGGGGATCATGAAGGAACCGATGGCGGACACGGTGGCGGGGCCGGAGCCGGAGATGGCGGCGTAGAACATGGCGGTAAAGGTGGTGATGGCGCCCAGACCGCCGGTGAAGAAGCCGACGATGTTATCAGCCAGATCCAGCAGGCGCTTGGAGATACCGCCGTAGCGCATGAAGTTGCCGGCCAGCATGAAGAAGGGGATGGCCATCAGAGAGAAGCTGTCGATGCCGGCGAAGGCGTTCTGCGCCACCATAATGGGGTCGATATTGGTGGCAAACACCAGACACAGCATGGTGGCAAGACCCATGGCGATGCCGATGGGAAGGCTGATCGCTCCGAAGATGACCAGGCAGATGATCAAAATAGCTAACATATCAGGCTACCTCCTCCTTGATCTCCTCTTGGGGGCCGTCTTTCATGCCCTGGATCAGCTTCTGCACCAGACGGATGCTCATCAGCGCGCCGCCCAGAGGCACAGAGGCGTAGGGAATGGTCATGGGGATACGCATGGCGGAGGACACCTGACCCATGATGGCGATCTCCTTCACCAGAAGGACACCCTCCACGGTGAGCCACAGGGCGAAGATGAGCCACAGGGTCAGCACCACGGTCTCGGACACACGGCGCTTATTGCCGGTGAGCCTGCCGATCAGCGCGGTGATACGGATGTGGGCGTCCTCGCGGACGGCGTAGGACGCGCCGATCCAGACCTGATAGAGCATGATGTAACGGGCCAGCTCCTCAGCCCAGACAGTGGCGGCGTGGAACCAGCGGAGCACCACCTGCATGAAGATGATCAGCACCATGGCCACCAGGGAGATGATGAGGAACCACTTTTCGAAGTTCTTTTCAATAAATTTCCAAGCTCTCATTTCTCTCACCTCTCCTTAAAAGTCATCGTTGTACTTCATGGCAAGGTCGATCAGTTCCTGTGTGCCGCCGTACTTCTCAATGAACAGGTCGTACACGGAGGCAGCGGACTCGATGAAGGCGTCCTTCTGCTCGGAGGTGACCTCCACCACGTTGATGCCGTTGTCCTTCAGCAGCTGGATGTAACCCTCCTGCGCATCGCGGATCAGCTGGGTCAGGTTCTGGACGAAGTGCTCAGATGCCTCATCGAACCATTCCTTGTCCTGACCCTCCAAGGACTCGTAGAAGTCCTTGTTGATGTTGAAGATACCGGCGGTGTAGAAGTGGCCGGTGAGGGTCACGGTGTTCTGCACCTCGTACAGGCGGTTGGCGGTGATGACGGCCAGGGGGTTCTCCTCGGCGTCCACAGCGCCCTGCTGCAGGGCGGTGAACAGCTCAGAGAACGCCATGGGCGTGGGGCTGGCGCCCCAGGCCTGGAAGGAGGCCATGTGGATGGGGTTCTCCTGCGTGCGGATGGACAGGCCCTTCAGGGCTTCGGGGCTGGTGGCCTCGATGTTGTTGGTGGTAATGTGGCGGTAGCCGGACTCGGTCCAGCCCATGGCGTGGAGGCCCAGACCCTCCAGAATGGGGTCAAGCTCCTTGCCAAGGTCGCCGTTGAGGGTCTTCATGGCCGCTTCGCCGCTCTTGAATACGAAGGGCAGGTCCACCACCATGAAGCGGGTATCGAAGCCCGCCAGCACGGACGTGGGAGGGGTGTTGCCCTGCATGTAGCCGAGGATGACGCTCTCGGTCTGCTGCCGGTCGCCGCCCAACGCGGAGTTGATATACACGCGGACATCGAATCGGCCGTTGGAGATACGCTCCAGCTCCTCCTCAAACATGTAGAGTGCCTGGGAAATGGGGTGGTCAGATGCGACGGTGTCGCCTACGCGGAACACGATGGTTTCCTGCGCAGTGTGGGTCTTGTTGTAAGACATTTTGGCGAAGATGCCGACGTTGGCCAGAACGGCGACAACAAGGATCAGGGCAACGACGCCTTTTGCTTTGCTGCTCACGTTTTTTCCTCCGTTCCTCAATTTTGTGGTTCTCTCTTTGTGCTATTTCATCGGGCAAAGCCCGCTGCACACGGGCAATTGGGGCGCTCAGCTGAGCATGGACACGATGGCCTCGTAGGAGATGTTGGGCACGTTGCGGAAGGTCTGGAGCATATCCACGCGCTCGGTGAGCATGTGCCCGTCGCGGCCGAAGGCGCCGATATTCACCACGGGTACGTTGATCTCCAGGATCTTGTCCACATCGTGGAAGTACTTCACCTTCCAGGAGGGCATGTTCTCCGCCACGGCGTCGAAGGACTCCCGTGTGTCGCACAGGGCCATGAAGCTGGAGTCGGAGATGTAGGGGTAGAACATGCGGGTCTTGATCTGGCGCTGGGCCTCGGGGCGGAGCTTCTCCACCGCGCCCTCCACGGCGTCCAGCAGTGCGCGCTCCTTCTCGGTCTTGCCGGTCATCTCGATGCGGGCGCTGAACACGGAGCCGAAGAACAGGACCAGCGCGGGGGATTTGTCCTCGTACCACTTCCAGACCTCCTCCACCACGGCCAGACTGAAGTAGCGCAGGTCCATGGCGGGCTGCTCGCGCTGGAGGTTCTCGGCAAAGGCGGCGATGGCATCCTTGAAGGGCTGGCCGTGACGCTCCGCAGCCTCGTTATAGAACTCCTTCCACGTATACACGCGGGTCTTCCACGGCAGCTTCGTGTAGGGCACGCCGCTGAGGGAGCAGTACTTCTCGTACTGTTCGTTGAGGTAGGCCACCACGCTGTCGAAGGCGTCCACACCCACCTGACGGCTCTTTTCCAGCACCACGTCGGGGCTCATGCCGTGGGTGAAGAAGTTGTAGTAGGAGAAGGCGGTCAGCGCCGTCTGGACGGTGTAGCCCTCCTTGGTGTCCGCCTGCTTCAGAGAGATGGGCGGGATGGTCACCTCGCCCTGGGCGATGTCGCACAGGTCGGTGTTCAGGGACATGCGGCGTGTGACCTCGGCGATCAGCAGGTTGGGGTCGAAGGCATTGAAGGCGGAGCCCACGTGGGATTCCTTGCCCAGCGCCACGAAGCAGGGCAGCAGCTTGCCGATGCTGCCGTAGTAGATGTAGCGGTTCTCGTCGCCGGGCATGTAGTTGGTGGAGTAGTCGGCGTTGATGCAGGCCACGTACTCGAAGTGCTCCTTCTTCTTCAGATCCAGCAGGTAGTCGATGGCGGTGATGATGCCGTGGGAGTTGTCCTCCTCGTCACACTCGGCGATCTGGACCAGGTTGCCGTCCAGCTCCTCGGGATGCTCGGAGAAGTACTTGACGAGGTACATGTGGCCGGCCACGCCGGACTTCATATCCAGAGCGCCGCGGCCGAACATGTAGTCGCCGGACTCAATGTCCGCCAGTACCTCCGGCGCCAGGGAGAAGGTCTCCTTCAGCTTCTGAGGCAGCTCGTCGGTCTTGAAGGCGTACTCGCGGATGGTGCCGAAATCGTCCACGCCCACGGTATCGATGTGGCCGATGAGGATCACGGTGCGGTTGGAGGTACCCTTGGTGCCCTTGACGTAAGCCAGGGTGGAGTGGCGCTCCACAAAGTCGTCCTTGGTCTGGAAGCACATCACCTGCTCCGGATGGGCCTTGAAATAGGGCAGATCCATGAAGTAGCTGTACACGTAGCGGGCCACCGCCGTCTCGCCATGGGGTTCTTTGTTGATGCTGGGGATGGCCACCATCTCGGAAGTGAGGCGCTTGACCTCCTCGAAGCAATCCAGTTTCATATGCTGTCTCCTTTTTTACTTGCTGTATACTTCGCGACCGGCCAGATACGTCTTTTCCACCTGGATATCCATGATCTCGTCGGCGGGGATCTTGAAAATGTCGCGGTCGATGACTACCATGTCGGCGAACTTGCCGGGCTCCAGCGTGCCCAGCACCGCGTCCTGTCCGGCGGCGTAATGCAGGTTCTTGGTGAACATGCATACAGCGTCGTAGACGCTCATCTTTTCCTCCGGCTGGTAGCCGCCCTCGGGGCAGCGGTGGAAGTCCTTGCGGGCCACGGCGGTGTAGATGTTCAGCCATGGAGAGAAGGGCTCCACGGGGCAGTCGGAGCCGCCGGTGAGGATCAGTCCGGCCTTGCGGTACGTCTCCCAGCGGTAGCTGTACGCCGCCCGCTCAGGGCCGATGCGCTCCACAGCCCAGTGCATATCCGTCTCCAGAAAAACCGGCTGCAGATCCAGCACCACCGGCAGCTTCTGCATGCGGCGGATCATGTCGTCGGTGGCCATCTGGGCGTGGATAATGCGGAACGGGTCGCGGTCCGCCTGCTCCCGGGCTGTCATGCCGTGCTCACGGCTCTTCTCCAGTGTGTACTCGATGGCGGTGAGCACGCAGTCCAGACCCTTGTCGCCGATGCAGTGGGTGGCAGGCTGGAGTCCCATCTCATAGGCTTTGAGCATGTGCTCGTTCAGCTCCTGCTGGCTCTGGACCAGGATGCCATCGGTATCGGGCGCATCGCTGTACGGTACCAGCAGCTTGGCGGAGCGGGAGCCCAGCGAGCCATCGGAGAAGATCTTGTGGCCGCCGTAGCACACCTTGTGATAGGGATCGTCCATCTCCCTGCGGGTCAGGTAGGGCTTCTGATAGAGGGTATCCAGATAGATCACCACACGCAGGGGCAGCTGCCCCTTGCGGTCCAGAAGCAGGTAGTCCTCGGGATCCTCAGTGTACTTCCAGATGTCCGCGGCGTAGGTGTGGACGGTGGTGAGACCCTGACTGGAGGCCTCCGCCAGCGCCTCGCGCATGATCTTCTCCTTGACCTCGGGGATCTTGGCGGGGTCGGGGATCAGCTCGTCGAAGATCTTGGTGGCCTGCTCCCGCAGGATGCCGTTGGGCATGCCGTCCGCGTCCAGCTCCACCAGACCGCCGGGGCCGAATTCATAGCCCTTGCCGATACCGGCGGCAGCCAGCGCCGCGGTGTTGGCCACGGCGGTATGCAGACACACGCGCTTCATCATCACGGGGTGGTCCGGACTCACCATGTCCAGATCCGCTTTGGTGGGCAGGTGGTCGTTGTCGGCGTCCCACTTGGACTCGTCGAAGTTGGAGCCTTTGATCCACTGGCCCTTGGGGGTCTCCGCTGCCCGGGCAGCCAGCTTGCCGATGGCCTCTGCCTTGCTGGTACAGCCGCCCAGGTCCACGGTGGTGTGGGTCTGACAGTAGGCAAAGAAGTGGAGGTGGGAATCACCCATGCCCGGGAGCATGGTCTTGCCCGCCAGATCCACCACCTGCGGCGCTTCGCAGGCGCCCAGCACCTCCTCCGTGGTACCCGTGTATACAATCTTACCGTCACGCACGGCCAATGCTTCCACCACGTCGCCCTCCCGGGCCATGGTGTATATCACGCCGTTTTTCAAAATCAGATCGGTCTGCTTCATATAAACCTCCTATGCAGCAGTGACATTGGCGTCATTATAGCATCGTCAACAATTGTATGCAATATGGCGTGGCCATTTTTGGCGTTTAGCACCAAAAGTTTTGTATTCTTTTGTAAGTTTGTTAAAAGATTGCTAATTATGCATCCGCCATTTTTACGATACGTTGTTCAACAAATCGTGTATTTTATTACTTTTACGGTGTGGTTTGCGCGCAAATAGTTTCTTTAAATGAAATCGCAGGATTGCCATATGTTGGTTTTCACAGCTTGACGGAGCTTTATACCGCCACTATAATCATTGTATCCAATTTTTTGTTCTGGAGGATTTTGGTATGTACAAAGCTGTGCGCATGTTCAATTATAAAGATGGCCTCGGACTGGAGCAGGAAGCGCTGAAGGGCGTGTGCGAGGTGGAGGAGCACGTCTGCTCCACCGAGGACGATATCATCAAGTATTGCCAGGACGCCGACGCCGTCATGGGCATCTTCGAGCCGCTGACCGCACGGGTCATCAACTCCCTGCCCAAGCTGAAGCTCATCGCCTGCAAGAGCATGGGATACAATTATGTGGACCTGGAGGCCGCCAAGGCCCGCGGCATCTCCGTCACCCACCTGCGCAGTGCCTTCTCCATTGATGTGGCAGACTACGTGACGGCCTGCATCCTGGCCCACAACAAGCGGCTGTTCGCCTACGACCGCAGTGTGCGGCGGGACAAAAAGTGGGACTACTCCGTATGCCCCGACATTCACCGCTTCAACGCGGAGACCGTTGGTCTGGCGGGCTTCGGCCAGATCGCCCGTCTGGTGGCCAAGAACCTGTCCGGCTTCGGTGTGCGCATTCTGGCGGCAGACCCCTATATTGACCAGTCTATCGGCGACCAGTACGGCGTCACCATGGTGGATATGAAGACCCTGTTCCGTGAGTCCGACTACATCAGCCTTCACGTGCCTCTGATCGAGGGCACGGAGCACCTCATCGGCAAGGAGCTGTTTGACGAGATCCCCGACCACCTGGTGTTCATCAACTCCGCCCGCGGCGGCGTGGTGGTAGAGCAGGAGATGATCGACGCCATCGACAGCGGTAAGATCTCCTACGCCTATCTGGACGTGCTCACCGACGAGTACCCCGACCTGAACACCCATCCCCTGGCCAATCGGGACAACGTGATCCTGACGCCCCACGTGGCGTTCTATTCCCAGGAGTCCGCGCGGGATGGCCGGCTCCAGTGCTGCGCCGACATCCGCAACTATTTCACCGGCAACTACGACAAGTGCGTCTTTGTACCGGGCGGCAACAACGTACAGAAGTAACGAGAACTGAAGGAGGAGCATTTTATGGAATTCAAACAGGCACATCGGCTGGAAAATCTGCATGTATCCGGCACCCGCGTGGTGTTCGGCAAGTGCGCCGAGTTGGCGGCGCAGGGCATCCCCGTCACCGCCCTGACTCTGGGCCAGCCCGATTTTGACACGCCCCAGTATATCATCGATGCCTGCAAGAAGGCGCTGGACGAGGGCAAGACCCGCTATACCGATGGTTCCGGCATTCAGGAGCTGAAGGAGGCTGTCTGCCAGAAGCTGGAAAAGGAGAACGGCCTGCACTACACGCCCAGCGAGATCTCCGTCACCACCGGTGTGGCGCAGGGTATGTTCGTGGCGCTGCTGAGCACCCTGAATCCCGGGGATGAGGTGCTGGTGCCCGATCCCGTGTATCTGACCTATTCCGAGATCCCCAACATCGCGGGGGCCGTCATCAAGAAGTACGACCTGCTGGAGGAGAACGACTATCAGGTGGATGTGGACCAGATCCGCTCCCTCATCACCGACAAGACGAAGATGCTGGTCATCGTCTCCCCCAGCAACCCCACCGGCGGCGTGCTGAGCCGCGCCTCGCTGGAGGCCATCGCCGCCATCGCCAGGGAGCACGATCTGCTGGTGCTCAGCGACGAGATCTACGACCGCTTTGTATACGATGATGAGCAGGAGCTGGTGAGCATCGCCTCTCTGCCCGGCATGAAGGAGCGCTCCATCGTGCTCAACGGCTTCTCCAAGAGTATGGCCATGACCGGCTGGCGTCTGGGCTACATCGCCGCGCCGGAGAACATGATCGAGCCTATGAACCGGCTGTCCTTCTACATGACCGCCGGCGCCACCACCTTCGTGCAGTACGCCGGTGTGGCGGGCCTGCTGGAGGAGGACGGCTCTATTGAGCGGATGCGGCAGGAGTTCAAGCGCCGCCGCGACTATCTGGTGGAGGAGATCAACAAGATGCAGCACTTCAGCTGCAAGAAGCCGGAGGGCGCGTTCTACATCTTCATGAACATCAAGAAGTCCGGCATGACCGCCGATGAGTTCTGCGCCTACGCCATCGATAAGTACCGTCTCGCCACCATCCCGGGCACCGCCTTCGGCCGCAACGGTGAAGGCTATGTGCGTCTGTCCTACGCCTCCTCCATGGAGGTGCTGCAGAAGGCTATCTCCATCCTGCATCAGATCGATCAGGAGCTGTAAATACGCCGCGCCGGCATCCCCCCCTTGTGGTTTGCCTCCCACACCACCTGCGCCGGTCGGAGATAAAAAAAGCGCCCCGCCAGACCGTTTCGGTCCGGCGGGGCGCTTTTTGCCGGTATATGCCGCCGCTCACTCGCTGTGAGGACGGATGGTATAGCCTTCCCGCGCGTTCCGCAGCTCCACCGAGGGGTCGAAGCCCTTGGCGAGGCCCATCAGCACCGCGTCCTTCACCTTGGACAGGTGGTTGCGGACGTGGGCCTGGGCCAGCTGGCTGTCGCGGCGCTCGATGGCGCCCAGGATGTCCCTGTGTTCCTGAGCGATGCGGGCGGACCAGTTCATGTGCATGGAGTAGAAGATGTAGCGCAGGCACAGGTCGTAGATCCACACTGTCTCCCGCTCCAGCAGGCGGTTGCCGGACAGGTGGGCCAGGGCGCGGTGGAACTCGCGGTCCACCGCCTGCACAGCCTGGGAATCCACTGGCGTCTGGGTCGCCAGCTCAAACTGGCGGTCCACCAGATCACGGGCGGCGTCGATCTGACTGTGGTCCTGCCAGGCGTAGGCCGCCAGCGAGACGCACAGCATCTCCATGGCCTCACGGACCTCGTACAGCTCCACAAAGCTGTCCACCGAGACGCCGGACACCACGGTGCGCTTGCCCGCCGTCTCGTCCACGAAGCAGTCCGCCACCAGCCGCTCGATGGCGGCGCGGATGGGCGTGCGGCTCATGGAAAGCTGCTCGCTGAGCTCCAGCTCCCGCAGGGGCTGACCCGGGGCATACTCCAGCATCAGTATCTTCTGTTTGATCAGCTCGTAGGCCTGTTTCGTCTTGCTGCCGTACATGACCTCCGCGGTCATCTCTTCCCTTTCGTCCATGTCGCCTTCCTTATTTCTCCGGCGGCGGCAGGCCGCAGGGCCCGTCCGCCGATCAATGATAATTGTTGTATGGTAACGGTTAAAGTATATCATACCGCGGGGCGCGGCACAAGGGGCAGACTAAAAATCGCGCAGCAGAGGCAGAGCGGGTGAAAAAAGGACATCCGCATAGGGCGGATGTCCTTTTTTTGCTCAGGTGCTCTGCTGCACGTAGTTGCCGTCCTCCAGCCGGACTTGATCCGCCAGAGGGCCGGCGATCACTGTGTCGTTGTCGGTAAAGGTGCTGTTGTGTACGTAGTAGGTCATCCACTCCCCGGGCATGCGTCGGATATCCAGCGCCGTACCGTTGCGGATAAAGTTCCCGCCGTGGAGATCACTGCCCCAGGAGGAGCTCTCCGTGGTGTCGATGCGCAGAGCCGTGGCGTTGCGGGTGAAGCTGCTTTTCTCCACCCAGATCCAGCCGCCGTCCGCCGCCAGCGCGCCTACGTCCCAGTTGGTGATCCAGCAGTTGTTCAGGTAAGTAGGAGCCTTGGCGGTGACGCCGGTACCGGTCATGTCCCCCGCGCCGCAAAGGCGCAGGCCCGACAGCACTACGTGGATGTCCGTGACCTCGCTGTATGCCATATGGTTCACCGTGATGGGGGCGGTGAACTCCGTGCCGTCCGCGTGAGCCTGCAGCGTCATGGCGCGGCGGATGGTCAGCGGCTCCGTGTAGGTCACGCTGGGCAGTTCCACCACCAGCTCCGTCTCCGCGCTCAGATTCAGCGTCAGATCGTCCAGCAGCGCCTGCAGATCCGCCGTGGTGTCCATGGGGGTATCCTCCCAGCTGACGGTACGGCGCTGCTTTTCGCTGCACTCCTCCACCTGGCGGAGGGTGATCTTGTCGCCGGTCTTCATGTGCAGCGTCCAGATGATGTCATTATAGGTGCAGGCACTGGTGACCTCATGCTCGTGGGCCAGCAGGGCCCCCGCGTTGTAATAGGAATCCGTCTCCCCCATGATGGTGCAGGTATCGCTGCCCTCGGCAGCCACGGCCTCCACCGTGTGGTAGGCCAGCAGGGCACTGAAATCCTCCCGCACGTCCAGAGAGGGATCCTCCGCGTCCTCCACGAACAGGCAGAGCGGGCTGGTACCGGACGCGTCGGCTGGAAGCAGCTCCGAGCGGTGGCTGGCAGGAAGCCCTCCGCCGTCAGACTGAGGGCTGAAGCAGACGTACAGGTGGTACATCCGCCCATCTGCGCCGTCGTACCAGGTCTGGCAGCCGCCGCTCTGGTAGTTGCCGGAAAGGCCGGTAGGCTCCGTTGGATCGGCGGGTTCCAGCGTCTGGGCACCGTCGGTCCGGGGTGGTGTCTGGGCAGCGCGGCCGCCGAGGGTCGCCCACAGTACCGCTCCCAGCAGCACCACCAGCAGCACCGCGCAGGCCAGCGCCCCGCGGCGCTTTTCGCTGCGGGGCGGGGACATAGGCTCCCGTGCCAGCTGGCTGGCGGTGCAGCAGGGACAGAAGGACGCCTCCTGCGGCAGCAACGCGCCGCATCTGATACATTTCTTTCGATTCTCCACAACTACCTCACAAAGCGTCCCGCAGTTCCAGCACATCGCGGAACCGCTGATTCGGATTCATCATGGTGCAGCGGCGGACGATCCGCCCCGCATGGCCCTCCGCCAGCAGGCGGGAGGGGTGCTGGCCCGTCAGCATCACATTCAGCAGCACGCCCAGAGAGTAGATGTCCGCCCGCCCATCGGTCTGGGACAGGCCGAACTGCTCCGGCGCGGCATAGCCGGTGGTTCCCAGGATCACCGTGTCGCTGTGGAGCTCCGGCTTCATGATGCGGGAGGCGTCAAAGTCGACGAGCACCGCCTCACCGCCCCGCAGGATGACGTTGCTCTCCTTGACATCGCGGTGTACCGCGCCCATGCTGTGCAGCACCCACAGCGCCGCGCACAGGTCGCGGGCTACCTTGCGGGCCTCGGGCCAGTCCAGCAGCCCGCCCTCCAGCAGATACAGCAGGGTGTCGCCCTGAACATACTCCTCCAGCGCGGCCACGCGGCCGTGGGACTCGGCCACCTCCTCCACCCGCGGCAGGTAAGGGCTGGACACGGTCAGCAGCCGCCGGTAGACATCGGCGGCGCCGTCGAAGCGGCGGAACACGTAACGCTGCCCCGTCTGCCGGTGGCGCACCAGCGTCACCGTGCCGCGGGCGCCCCGCTTCAGCACCTTCACCTCGTCAAAATACTGCTCCATGGCGCGCAGCAGCTCGTCGTACATGTCCGTCCCCCCCTTCTTTGCGGTTTTTACCAGTATAGCCGAAATCTCGCCATCTGTAAAGCTGCGGGCAGAAAAATGAGGAAATTTGCCAACTATGCAGCGTGCATATTGTCTTTTCAGCGAATTTTGTCTATAATGGTAAGCAGCATAGAGATAAGGATGGTATGTGTGATGAAACGCAAGAATACGGATCAGCTTTTGAAGGAGCTGATGGACTCCAACGATCTGAGCCGCGTACTCTCCGATAATTCCGCCTGCTTCCGCGAGGGCGACCTGCCCCACGGGCTGCAGGCGCTGTTCGACCAGCAGGACATGAGCAAATCCGCGCTGGCCAAGGCCTCCGGCATCAGCGAGGTCTATCTCCACCAGGTGTTCTCCGGACGGCGCACCCCCTCCCGCGACCGGCTGCTGTGTCTGTGTATCGGGCTGGGCGCCTCGACAGAGGAAACCCAGAGTCTCTTGCAGCAGGCACACCACGCGCCGCTGTACGCTCGGGACAAGAGGGACGCGGTGCTGCTGTTCGGCCTGAGCCACAGCCTGACGCTGCCGGAGATCAATGACGCGCTGTTCACCGCCGGCGCAGAGACACTGCTTTAACGCAATACAGCAAACCAGAGCGCCCAGCCTTTCGGCTGGGCGCTTCGGCGTTCTCTATCGCTTGGCACCGGCCAAGGGATCTCAGAAGATGGAGTAGTTCACGATCAGGCCAGCGAACACAATGGACACCATGCTCAGCAGCTTGATGAGAATGTTGATGGCGGGGCCGGAGGTGTCCTTGAAGGGGTCGCCCACGGTGTCGCCCACCACGCCGGCCTTGTGGCAGTCACCGCCCTTGCCGCCGAAGTTGCCCGCCTCGATGTACTTCTTGGCATTGTCCCACGCGCCGCCGGCGTTGGCCATGTAGATGGCCATCAGAAAACCGGTAACGGTGGCGCCGGCCAGCAGGCCCACGACGCCCTTATAGCCCAGCACCATGCCCACGACGATGGGCGTTACCACCGCGATGACGGTGGGCAGCACCATCTCCTTTAGGCTGGCCTTGGTACACAGGTCCACGCAGCGAGCATAGTCGGGATCAGCCTTGCCGTCCATGAGACCGGCGATCTCGCGGAACTGGCGGCGCACCTCCAGCACCACGCTCTGGGCCGCGCGTCCCACGGAATTCATGGTCAGAGCGGCAAACACAAAGGGCAGGCAGGCGCCGATGAACAAGCCCGTCAACACCAGCGGGTTCATCAGGGAGAAGTCGTTGAATGTGACATCCGCCGCGCCCACCTCCTTGACCTTCTCAATATAGGAGGCCATAAGGGCCAGGGCCGTCAGGGCGGCGGAGCCGATGGCGAAGCCCTTGCCGGTGGCGGCGGTGGTGTTGCCCAGAGAGTCCAGTGCATCGGTACGCTTGCGGACCTCGGGGTCCAGACCGGCCATCTCGGCGATGCCGCCGGCATTGTCGGCCACAGGGCCGTAGGCATCGGTGGCCAGGGTGATGCCCAGCGTACTCAGCATGCCTACGGCGGCCAGTGCGATGCCGTACAGGCCCATGCTGGCGTCGGCGCCGCCGCCGGACAGGAAGAATGCCAGCAGGATACACACCGCCACGATGACGATGGGCAGCGCGGTGGACAGCATGCCCAGTCCCAGACCGCCGATGATGATGGTAGCGGAGCCAGTCTGACTCTTGCCGCTCAGCTCCTGAGTGGGCTTATAGGTGTCGGAGGTGTAGTACTCGGTGGCCTTGCCGATGAGCACACCGGCCGCCAGACCGGACAGGATGGCCACGTACAGCCCCCAGTGCTCCAGCCCCAGCAGAGCCCACACCAGGAAGAAGGAAATGACGGCGATGAGGATGGCGGACAGATTGGTGCCGCGGGACAGCGCCTTCAGCAGGGTGCGCTGGTCGGCATTCTCTTCCGTCTTAACGAAGAAAGAGCCGATGATGGAGCACAGGATGCCCACGGCCGCCATGACCATGGGGATAGCCATGGCCTTGAACGCCTGATTGGAGAAGGCCGCCACGCCCAGCGCGGAGGCGGAGATGATGGAGCCCACGTAGGACTCGTACAGATCCGCGCCCATACCGGCCACGTCACCCACGTTGTCGCCCACGTTGTCGGCAATGACGGCAGGGTTGCGGGGATCGTCCTCGGGGATGCCGGCCTCCACCTTGCCCACCAGATCCGCGCCCACGTCGGCGGCCTTGGTGAAGATACCGCCGCCCACACGGGCAAACAGAGCCATGGAGCTGGCGCCCATGCCGAAGGTCAGCATGGCGCTGGTGATGTCGGCGGCCTCCAGCTTGAACACAAAGCGCAGCAGGGCAAACCAGACGGAGATGTCAAACAGGCCCAAGCCCACCACGGTGAAGCCCATGACGGAACCGGCGGAGAAGGCCACCCGCAGGCCCTTGTTCAGCCCCTCGCGGCAGGCGTTGGCGGTGCGGCAGTTGGACTTGGTCGCGATGCGCATGCCCACGAAGCCGCTGAGGCCGGAGAAAAAGCCGCCGGTCAGAAATGCGAAGGGCACGAACCAGGTCAGCAGATGGCAGGCAGCCATGATGCACAGCACCACGATCATGCAGGCGAAGAAAATACCGACGACGGTGTACTGCCGCCGCAGGTAGGCGTTGGCGCCTTCGCGGATCGAACGGGAGATCTTGCTCATCAGAGGGGTTCCCTCCTCAAAGCGCAGTACCCGTTTTCCCGTGAAAAGCGCAAACAAAAGCGCGATGACGGAGCCAACGAATGTGGCAAGGACCAGATACTTTTCCATGTGTGTTTTCCTCTTTCCTCCCCCTCGTTACAGGGGATATTCACTTTTTGTTCCGTCTATCATTATAAAAAATTTTGATTTTCACGTCAAATTTTCATACAAATTTTCAGGTAGTCTTAAAAAGTATGGATAATCATCCGTGATTTTGCCTACAACTTTTTTCGTATAAATAGACCGTTATTCCCCCTGTTCTTTCCGCCACAAAACGCTTCTATATGCAAGATTGACATATTTCTGTCATTTTCTCCCGCGCATTTATTCCAATTTGTATTTTTAAAAAATTTTTTATGCAACTATTTTCGTATAAAAAGAAAAAAATCTCCCGAAAATGGGAGAAAATTCTTTTTGGCATATTCTTTAGAATCTTCACACAGGCGCGCATGTCTTCCTGCAAAGTTGTTGACGTTTTGCACAAAGCATTTTTGCAACATTTTACGCCGTGGGAAACAGTGGCAGAGAAAGCGTCCGGCATAGCCGAACGCTTTCTCTGCTTTCGGAGAGGACTATTACGCTGCCGCAGAAGCGCTGGCGCGCTTGTTGGACAGGTATTGGTACGCGACGATGGCGCCCACCAGCAGCAGACCCGCCAGGTCGGTGACGGTGCCGGGGATCATCATGCCCAGGCCGCCCACCACCAGCAGGATCCGCAGAGGCCAGCCGATCTTTTTGAACAGGTGGCCGTTGAGGGCCGCGGCGATGCCGAAGATGCCCAGCAGGGCGCTGACACAGATCTGCGCCACCTCCCACCAGCCGGAGATGTTTTCAAACAGCAGTGCCGGACTGTATGCAAAGATGTACGGCACGATGAAGGCCGCGATGGCCAGCTTCGTGGCGTTGAGGCCCGTCTTCATGGGGTTGGACTTGGCGATGGCCGAACCGGCGTAAGCCGCCAGCGCCACAGGGGGCGTGATGTCGGCCACGATGCCGAAGTAGAACACGAAGAAGTGGGCAGCCACCACAGGGAACCCCAGCTGGATCAGAATGGGGGCACAGGTGGAGGCCATGATGCAGTAGTTGGCCGTGGTGGGCACGCCCATGCCCAGCACGATGCAGCACAGCATGGTCAGCACCAGACCGACGATGGTGGCGTTGCCGGCCAGCTGAACGATAGCGTTGATGAGGATGGAGGCAAGACCGGTGACGGTGATGCAGCCGGCGATGATGCCCGCCATGGCGCAGGCCACGGCCACGGTAATGGCGCCGCGGGAACCGGCCTCCAGAGATTCCACCGCAGAGAAGAAGGAGCGCTTACCGGCGGAGGCCAGCGCCTTGCCGGTGGACTGGGCCTCATGCTCCTCATCGCCGCGCTTTCCCTGCAGGAAGAAGTTGACGAAGCCCACAACGATGGCCGCCAGAATGGAGTAGGCGGCAGAGTGGGACATGGTCTTGCTGCCGGAGGAAACCAGCCACACCAGCAGGATCAGGGGGATGATGAGGTAGCAGTCCCGGGCCAGCAGCTTCCACTTGGGCAGCTGGTCGCGGGAGATACCCTTCAGACCCAGCTTCTTGGCCTCCAGATGGACGGCAATGAAGATGCCGGTGAAGTACAGGATGGCAGGCAGGATGGCCTTCACGGCCACCTGGGCGTAGGGCAACTTCATGTACTCCGCCATCAGGAAGGCAGCAGCGCCCATGATGGGCGGCATGATCTGGCCGCCGGTAGAGGCGGCGGCCTCCACGGCGCCCGCGAACTCCGGCTTGTAGCCGGTCTTCTTCATCATAGGGATGGTGAAGGAACCGGTGGTGACGGTATTACCCACAGAGGAGCCGGACACCATGCCGCACAGAGCGGAGCTGATAACAGCCACCTTGGCGGGACCGCCGCTGGACCAGCCGGCGATGCGGTTGGCGAAGCTGATGAAGAAATTGGCGATACCGGTGCGCTCCAGGAACGCGCCGAAGATGATGAACAGCACGATGTACGTGTAGCACACGCTGATGGGCGTGCCGATAACGCCGGAGGTGGTGTAGAACAGCTTGTAGATGATGGTCTTGAGGGCGTCATACAGCGTAGCGCCGTTGACGGCACCGGCGTAGCTCAGCTGGTTGATGAACGCATAGACGATCAGCGCACCGGCCACGCACAGGATGGGCACGCCCACGCAGCGGCGGCACAGCTCCATCAGGATCAGGATGCCCACCACGCCGATGACGACGTGGACAGTCTCGATACGGGTGGACAGGCGCACCAGCGTCATAGCGTTCAGCGCGAAATAGAAGAAGCAGAACGCGCCCACCACCATCAGCACGATGTCGTACCAGGGCAGGTAGTTCACCCGCACATGACGCTTGCTGGCAGGGTAGGTCAGGAAGCCGATGATGACGATGCAGCCCACGAACAGGGTGAGCCGGATCTCCGGCATATCCTTGGAAAACAGGGTCATACCGATGCAGAACACGCCGAAGACCGCCATCAGGATGCGGATCAGCAGCTGGGGCGTGCCTTCCCACATGCGGGTGGCAGATTCGCGGTCATACTTCCGCATCACCGCATCCAGATCCGCAGCCTCCTCGGCAGAGGTCTCCGCCCCTGCCGCCGGGCGGGTATCCGGTTTTTTCTTGTCTTTGCTCATAGTGGCGATCCTCTCGATCTTTTCAGAATAATGCGAGGGCTACGGCGGGATGCCCCGCCGCAGCCTCGTAAAGTGTCAAATCCGCGTTAAGGATCAGTCGCCGAAGTACACATCCTTGGCGATAACAGTCTTGGTGTAGTAGTCAGAGGTCTCCAGCAGCTTGGTCACGTGCTCATCATCCAGGCTCACCAGATAGGTATCCTTGGTGGTGGCCAGGTCGGTGACGGCGGTGGTGGGCGCACCGGCCACGATGAAGGCAGCGTCGATCTGGCCGTTCTTCAGGGCGTCAGCGCTGTCGCCGAAGGACTGGTAGGTGGGCTTGATGTCGTTCTCGGTCAGGCCGTAGGCACCCAGCACGTCGATAGCGTTGAAGTACACGCCGGAGCCGGGAGCACCGATGGACACGGACTTACCGGCCAGGTCGGCCACGGTCTTGATGTCAGGGTTGGTGGTGACGATCTGCACCTGCTCCATGTACAGGGCAGCCACCGTGGAGAAGCCCTCCACCTTGGTGTCGAACAGGTTGGTGCCGTTGTAGGCGTAGGCCATGACGTCAGACTGGCAGAACGCAAAGTCGGCGGTGCCGTCCACCAGCTCCTGCACGTTGGCCTGGGAGCCGTTGCCGGACAGGCCCACCACGTTCACGCCGGCGTTGTTGGTGGCGTGCTGGGCGATGACGGAGCCGAAGGCGTAGTAGGTGCCGGACTCGCCGCCGGTGACGAACCGCAGGTTGCGGGAAGCGCCGGTGCCAGCGCCATCCTTGACGGCGGCCACATCGATGCCCTTCTCAGCGAAGTACTTGGCAGCGCCGGGGTGATAGGGTACGGAGGTGATGGACGCGCCGTACTCCAGGCTCAGCTCGCCGTACTTGGCGTGGCTGGTCACCAGGTCTGCGGCGTTGTCGAAGATATCGGCCACGAACTTGTACACATCGTCCTCAGCCACATCGTCGCGGGCCAGGATCACCGCGCCCACCGCCACCGTAGTGGTGTCGGTATGCTCGGGCTTGCTGGCGCTGTCGCCGTTGTCGCCGTTGTCGCCGCTGCCGCCCTTATCGCCGCAGGCCACCAGGCTCAGCGCCATCATCAGGGCAAGGATCATGCTCATCAGTTTCTTCATAACAGTCTTCTCCTTCATATACCCCTCCGCTTGAGGGGCTTGCTCTTACAGCGCCCATTATAACGCGGCTTTTCCTGTTTTGCAACATCCAAATACATAAAAATTCATTTTTTTGAAAAAGTTTTTTCACAAGCGTTGTCCGATCTGTCTGATTTCGCCGCCGTTTTTTATGCACTCTTTCGATTCTGTCGGAGTTTTGGCACGATCGATGTTTTCACTGAGCAACATGGTAAATTGTGATTTTGATGGGCAATCCTGCAAAATTGCAGGAATTTTCCGCTTTTCCTGCAAATCAACCGGTCAAAATGCAGGGGCAGGGGCGCAAAAAAGAGGAGCATCCAAGATGCTCCTCTTTTTTAACGGTATGCGTTCCGCTTACTTGCGGGCCTTGCTGTCCACCACGTCGCGCAGCAGAGCGCTGAAATCCGCCAGGGACATGGCGCCCAGATCCTCGCCGGTACGGGTACGGACGGAGACGGTGCCCGCCTCCATGTCGCGGTCGCCCACCACCAGCATATAGGGGATCTTCTCCAGCGTGGCCTCGCGGATCTTCTTGCCCACCTTCTCGTTGCGGCTGTCCACCTCCACGCGGAAGCCCTGCTTACGCAGCTCCGCAGCCTGCTGGGCGCAATAGTCGGCGGCGCGGTCGGTAATGGGCAGGAAGCGCACCTGCTCCGGCATCATCCACGTGGGCAGCGCGCCGGCGTACTCCTCGATGAGGTAAGCCAGCGTCCGCTCGTAGCAGCCCAGAGACGTGCGGTGGATGATATAGGGCAGGGCCTTGTTGCCGTTCTCGTCGATATAGTACATACCGAAGCGCTCGGCCAGCAGCATATCGATTTGGATGGTGACAAGGGTATCCTCCTTGCCGTAGACGTTCTTGTACTGGATATCCAGCTTGGGGCCGTAGAACGCGGCCTCGTCGATGCCCACGGTGTAGTCCACGTCCAGGTCCTTCAGGATGCGCTCCATCACGGACTGTGCGTGATCCCACTGCTCCGCCGTACCCTCGTACTTGTTGTTGGGGTTGGCGGGGTCCCACTGGGAGAAGCGGAACGTACACTTATCCAGCAGGCCCACAGTACCCAGACAGTACTTGGCCAGGTCGAGGCACTGCTTGAACTCCTCCTCCAGCTGGTCGGGACGCAGCACCAGATGGCCCTCGGAGATGGTGAACTGGCGGACGCGGATCAGACCGTGCATCTCGCCGGAATCCTCGTTGCGGAACAGGGTGGACGTCTCGCCCAGACGCATGGGCAGGTCGCGATAGCTGCGCCCCCGGTTCAGGAAGACCTGATACTGGAACGGGCAGGTCATGGGACGCAGGGCAAAGCACTCCTTGGTCTCATCCATGGGGTCGCCCATGATGAACATGCCGTCCAGATAGTGATCCCAGTGGCCGGAGATCTTATACAGCTCCCGCTTGGCCATCAGGGGCGTCTTGGTCAGCAGATAGCCTCTCTCCTGCTCGGTGTCCTCCACCCAGCGCTGCAGCAGCTGGATGACCCGTGCGCCCTTGGGCAGCAGGATGGGCAGGCCCTGACCGATGCAGTCCACGGTGGTGAAATACTCCAGCTCGCGGCCCAGCTTGTTGTGGTCGCGCTTCAGCGCGTCCTCACGCTCCTTCAGATAGGTCTCCAGCTCGTCCTTATTGGGGAAGGCTACGCCGTAGATGCGCTGCAGCTGCTGGCGGCTGGAATCGCCGCGCCAGTAGGCGGCGTTGCAGGCGGTCAGCTTGATGCCGTTGCCCTTGATGCGGCCGGTGGAGTCCACATGGGGGCCGGCGCACAGGTCGGTAAACTCGCCCTGCTTGTAGAAGGAGATGTGGGCGTCCTCCGGCAGGTCGTTGATCAGCTCCACCTTGTAGGGCTCCTCCTTCTCCTCCATGAACTTGATGGCCTCGGCGCGGGGCAGCTCAAAGCGCTCCAGCTTCAGCTTCTCCTTGCAGATCTTCCGCATCTCTGCCTCGATCTCCGCCAGGTTGTCGGGGGTAAAGGCAAAGGGTGCGTCCAGATCGTAGTAAAAGCCGTTGTCGATGCTGGGGCCGATGGCCAGCTTCACCTCCGGCCACAGGCGCTTCACCGCCTGCGCCAGAATGTGGGAGCAGGTATGCCAGTACGTCTTGCGGTACTGCTCGTTTTCAAACGTGTAGATGTTTTCCTCGCTCATGGTACAGTCCTCCTTGTTTTGGGGGCGGGTATAAAAATAACCCCACCCCTGATGTGTTTCAGGGGTGAGGTAAATGACTTTACTCCACGGTTCCACCCTGCTTACGGCATACGCCGTCGCTCGTGACTTCTGTAACGGGAAGCCCCCGTCCTGCTCGTCGCAGGCGGCTCAGGAGCGGTACAGGCTGCGCCGCAGGCAGGACGCTTTCAGCCGGGGCGTCCCTCTCTTTGGCCGTTGGAAAAACAGCTTCTTCTCCGTCAATGCCTTTTTGATGGGGAATAGTATAAACCGCTTTTTGCGGTTTGTCAACGGGTCTTGCCGCGTTTTACCGCAGAACCTCCAGCAGCTCCACCGCCGTGTCCACGATGACCGCCGCGCCGGCCTCCGCCAGCGCCTGACGGCCCCGAAAGCCCCAGCTCACCGCTGCCAGCGGCAGTCCCGCGTTACGAGCCGTGGCCACGTCCACCTCGCTGTCCCCCACGTAGACGGCGTCGGCAGTGGCCACGCCCAGCGTGTCCAGCGCGTGGAACACCAGATCGGGCGCGGGCTTGGGCGGCACATCGTCCCGCTGCCCAAAGGCGGGCAGCCCCGGAAAGAACCGGGCGGCCAGCGTTTTGGTGGTGGCGTCCGGCTTGTTGGACACCACCGCCGTCTTAATGCCCGCCGCATCCAGCGCCGCCAGCACCGCCGGAATACCGGCGTAGGGCGCGGTGTCCACGCAGTTGTGGGCCTGATACCAGTCGCGGTACTCCGCCAGCACCGCCTCGAAGTCCTCGCCGGTGACGGTGGGCGGCAGAGCCCGCTCCATCAGCCGCCGTGCGCCGTTGCCCACGAACGCCCGCACCTCCTCCGTTGTGCGCAGGGGCCAGCCGTGAACAGACAGGATGTGGTTCACCGCGCTGACCATATCCGCCAGCGTGTCCAGCAGCGTGCCGTCCATATCAAATAAGATCGCTTTGTATTTCATGCAGCATCGTTCCTTTCATCGGCGGGACACCCCGCCGCAGGTCGGTGCTATCTTACCACGCCCTCCCGCAGATGGCAAGAGGGACGAGGTGCTCCTCATCCCTCTTGTATGGCCGCCAGCACTACGGTGCGGGCGTCGGTGAACGCCGACGAGCAGGTGGACATGGCCAGCACCCGCTGCGGTCGGTCCGTCGTCTCCCAGCACAGGGCCTCCCCCTCGGCCCAGTCCAGCAGCGGCGATACGTCCTCCTGCCAGTGCTCCGGCCGGAAGATGTGTTCCTCCGATGCCGGCACCAGCAGGCAGGCGAACACCTCCAGCGTGCAGGCGCCGTCCGGCAGCAGCAGGGCTCCCGTCCGGTGCTCCCGCAGGAACGCCGCGTCCTGATACTTCTCCAGGTCGCCGAACATCTGGCCGCTGACCATGTGGTGGCCGTACAGCAGGCTGTACCCGCCGGCGAAGTCCGGTGCGCAGCGGGTATCCAGAAAGATGGTGCCCGCCAGGGAGAAATTCCCGTACACGTCGGTGTTCACGTAGGTCAGGTTGTCCTTTCCCTGCACCACGGGGTAGTCTACGCCGGTACCGTCCAGCGTCACCCAGGCGCACACGTCGGCGTTCACCGCCCGCAGCTCCGCAAAGGGTGCCCCTCCCTCCTGGGGCTTCAGGGTCAGAAGAGACGCCTGCACCTCCTCCGCCGCCGCGTACACCTGCCGGTTGTCCCACAGGGCGTAGCCCGCGTATACCGCCAGCAGCGCCAGCAGCACCGCCACCAGCGCGCTGGTGACATCGTCGAAAAATTTCAGCACCTTATAGGGCAGCATGTCCGTCCCCCCCTTACAGCCCGCGGCGGCGCAGCAGGGTGATGACCTTCCCCGCCGCGTCCTGCTGCGGCACCGCGCCGAAGTGACGGCTGTCCCGTCCGTGGGTGCGGTAGTCGTTCAGTATGAACAGACAGCCCTCCGGCACGGTGTAGGGATACGTCACTCCACCGGCGGGATATGTGGGATACAGCACCTCTCCCGCGTGGAGGGTACCGTTGACCCGCAGCGTACCGTCCTCCTCCAGCATCACCACATCGCCGCCCACGGCAGCCACGCGGCCCAGCCGCAGCACCCCCTCCTGCCGGTACAGCACCAGGTCATCCTGCGCCCACCGGCGCTGGAGCCGGTAGGCGATGAGCAGATCCCCGTCCTTTACGGCGGGGAACATGTCCTGCCCCTCCGCCTGCGTCACCAGCAGCACCACGCCCAGCAGCACCGTCAGTGCTGCCGCCGCTGCCGCCAGCCGCGTCAGCAGTGAGAGGGCCAGCCGCCGGTCCCGCTGCCGCTCCTCCGCCGTTCGCGGCGGGCGCGGCCGTGCCGTCCCCTGCGGTACGGCGTTTCTCTGTTCCATGATGCTCCCCCCTGTCGTTTGCTGGAGCTATGGTAGCACACGCGGGCCGCAGAATACGCCGTTTTCTGTCGGAACCCCGATCTTATTCCCGCACAGGCAAAATAAAAGTCCCCCGGCAAAGCCGGGGGATTTTCCTGTAAGATGCCGTTACGCCGTCCGGCCGCGAAATACCGCGCCGATGAGTTCGATGACCGCGAACACCACCAGATACCACGCCACATTCACGCCGTGGGAGTAGACGGCTGCGAACACCATGAACAGTGAGCATAGGATCGCCAGCACCGGCATAACCTTTCCGCGGAAGGCGGGCAGGTCGCGGCGGCGCATCAGCGCGATGTAGATGGGGATATACAGGACGTACAGCGTGATAATGGGCAGCTCCGAGGAGTCGAATTTGAAGGGGCCGAAGCCGTTCATGATCGTGCCGCCGTAGAAGTACAGCAGCCACAGAGAGCTGACCAGCAGGCCGAACACCGCAGAATTGTTGGCCATACCGGTGTTGGGATCCACGCTGCGGAACATGGCCAGCCGCGGGCTTTCGCACTCGCTGGCCAGGTCGAACATGCCGCGGGTCACGGCCATGGTCAGGCCGTTGCAGGTTCCCCAGCAGGATATGACCACGAACGCAAAGATCAGCGCGCCGCCCACCTGCCCGAACACGTTCTGGAAGGCCAGCTTTGCGCCGGCCTCGCCGCCGGCCATCATGACCTCCGACTCCACCGCGCCGGCAAGGCCAATGTAGTACACCACATACACCACGGCGATGATGACGGTGCCGATCAGCAGGGCGCGGGGCATGTTCTTCTTGGGGTTCTCCAGCTCCGTGCCGATGGAGGTGGCGCAGATCCACCCCTCAAAGGCGAAGGCCAGCGACACCACTGCGCCGAACAGTCCTTCCGCGAAGGGGATCTCCGTCACCACGTGGGTGAAGTTGAAGCTGGTCATACCGTTGCCGAGTCCTACGATAGTGCCCACCACGGCCATCAGCAGCAGCGGGATCAGCTTGATGACGGTGGTGGTGATGGCAAACCGCCCCGCCAGCCGTGGGGCCAGCGCGTTCATGGTGTAGGTGACGATCATGAACACCCCCGCCAGCATCATGGTACGGCCGCCTACCACCGCATCCTCCCAGCCCATCAGCACGCCGAAATAGCGGGCGGGCAGCCAACTGAGCACCGCCACCAGCGAGGGGTAGTAGATGACCGCCATGAACCATCCCACATAGTAGCCGTAGGTCTTTCCGCAGGAGGCCCGGGCGTAGCCCACCAGCCCCTCCACGTCCTGATGGCTCTGGGCCACCACGCCGAAGGTGCAGGCGCTGATGATCATCACCACGCCCATAATAATGAAAGCCAGAATGCCCACGGACAGATTGCCGCCGGTCTTTGTCAGCACCGCCTCCGCCTTGAAGAACACGCCGGAGCCGATGACCGTGCCCACCACCAGTGCGATGGCAACAGGCAGCGTATACCGTTTTTCCATATAGATTTTCCTTTCTCTCCCGTTTCGCTTGTGCCCAAATCACAATAATGGGTTTATTATACGCCGTACCGCCCGCGCCGGACAAGCACTTTCCCGTCTTGTGCGGTAGAAATTATGTGTTCTTTTTTGGATAATATGCCAAAAATCCGCTTATTTTTGTCCACTCGGCACACAAAAAGGCGGCGCAGAGCTGCCGCCTGCGCCGTCTCCGGATGGTTTTTTACACGTTGAAGCGGAAGTAGATCATGTCGCCGTCCTTCACCACGTACTCCTTACCCTCGGAGCGCAGCAGGCCCTTCTCCTTGGCGGCGGCCACGCTGCCGCCGCAAGCCATCATCTCGTCGAAATTGATGGTCTCCGCGCGAATGAAGCCCCGTTCGATGTCAGAATGGATCTTGCCTGCGGCCTGGGGGGCCTTGGTGCCCTTTTTGATGGTCCAGGCGCGGCACTCGTCCTTGCCGTAGGTCAGGAAGGAAATCAGGCCCAGAAGGTCGTAGGAGCACTGGATCAGCCGGTCCAGACCGGACTTCTCAATGCCCAGATCCGCCAGAAACATGGCCCGCTCCTCGGGATCATCCAGCTCGGCGATATCCTGCTCCAGCTTGGCGCAGATAGGCAGCACCTGCGCGCCCTCCTTCTCCGCCAGCTCACGGACGGACCGGAAATAGCCGTTATCCTCGTAGTTGGCAAAGCCGTCCTCATCCATGTTGGCGGCGTAAATAATGGGCTTCAGGCTCAGCAGATCCGCCGTCTCGATGATGGCGCGGTCGTCCTTATCACACTCGAAAGTGCGGGCGGACTTACCGGCATCCAGATGGGCAGCCAGCGCCTTGAACACCTCGGCCTCGTGGAGGAACTTCTTGTCGCCCTTGGCAGCCTTTGCCGCCTTCTCCACGCGGCGGTTCACCATCTCCAGATCCGCCATGATCAGCTCCAGATCAATGGTGCCGATATCGCCCAGAGGATCCACCGGCACGTTCTGGCTGGCGTCCGCCACCACGTGCATGATGTTCTCGTCATCGAAGCAGCGCACTACATGAACGATGGCGTCGGTGCGGCGGATGTTCTCCAGGAACTTGTTGCCCAGGCCCGCGCCCTGACTGGCGCCCTTCACCAGACCCGCGATGTCCACGAACTCAATGACGGCGGGCGTCTTTTTGTCCGGCTGGTACATCTCTGCCAGCTTGTCCAGCCGCGCGTCCGGCACGGCCACCACGCCCACGTTGGGCTCAATGGTGCAGAAGGGATAGTTGGCGCTTTCGGCGCCGGCATTGGTGATGGCGTTGAACAGGGTACTCTTGCCCACGTTGGGCAACCCCACGATACCTAATTTCATAGAGGATAACCTCCCTTATATTTTTCGACTATATATCATACCATCTTTCCGCGGCGCATGCAAGCGCGGTGGAAAAAAAGACCGCCCGAGGCGGTCTTTTTCCGGTATTTCGTGTGTGCTTACGCCAGGAAGCCCCTGAGAATGGTGTCCTCGGCCTCCTCCTCCGTCAGCCCCAGCGTCTCCAGCTTCAGCAGCTGGTCGCCGGCGATCTTGCCGATGGCCGCCTCGTGGATGAGCTGCGCATCGGGACAGTTGGCGGTGATGGCCGGTACGGACTCGATCTTGGCCCGGCCCATGATGATGCTGTCGCACTGGACGTGGCCGAAGCACTGGGCGTTGCCCACCATGACGGGGCGGAATACCTGATGGGACTGGTCCTGCGCCACGGAGCGGGAGATGACGCGGCCCTTGGCATCGCAGCCGTTGAGCTGGATGTTCATATCGCTCTCCGCCGTCTGGCTGCCATGGGTCAGCAGGCGCTCCGTCACCACCACCTCGCTGCCGGCCTCACAGAAGAAGTCCGTCTCCCGCTTGGTGGAGTCGATGCCGCGGATCTGGATGGTGTCCATCTGCATGGTGGAGTTCTCTCCCAGATACACCACGGTCTTGGGGTTCATCACGTTGCCGCCGGTCTGACCGGGGTCGTTCTCGCCGTAGTGCTTCTCGCTGTACCGCACCCGGGCGTTTTTGCCGATGTGGAACGTATGGATGCCGTCGTGGCGGCTCTCATCGCAGCCGGAGTTGTGAATGCCGCAGCCTGCCACGATCTCCACGTCGCAGTCGTCGCCCACGTAGAAGTCGTTGTAGACCAGCTCACTCAGTCCGGTCTTGCTGATGATGACGGGGATGTAGCACTTCTCCCCCTTGGTGCCGGGCTTGATGCGGATGTCGATGCCCTGCTTCCCGTCGGCGCGGGGCGTGATGTCGATGTGCTCCGTGGACTGGCGGGCCTCGCAGCCGCTGTCCTTCCGGATATTGAAGGCGCCCACAGGCTGGCCCGTCAGGTCCGCGATTTTTTCCAGCAGCTTGGCATCAATATCGGTGATCATTGTACGCCCTCCTTTCTATCCAGCACGGGACAGCCGCCCAGCGTATTCGCCAGGATCAGCGGGAATATCTCCTGGGTGCTGCCGCGGTGGGCGATCTGTCCGTTGGCAACGACCACGATCTCGTCTGCCAGACGGATGATGCGCTCCTGATGGGAGATGATGATCATGGTGGCGTGACCCTCCTGATGGATCTGCTCAAAGGTCTCGGTGAGCCGCGCGAAGCTCCACAGGTCGATGCCCGCCTCCGGCTCGTCGAAGATCATCAGGTCGCTCTGCCGCGCCAGAATGGTGGCGATCTCAATGCGCTTGACCTCGCCGCCGGACAGGGACACGTCCACCTCGCGGTCCAGATAGTCGTTGGCGCACAGGCCCACCTTGGTCAGGTACGCGCAGCACTTGTCCTTGCTGAGCTTCTCCTGTCCCGCCGCCAGAAGCAGCAGGTCGTGGACCGTGATGCCCTTGAACCGCGGCGGCTGCTGAAAGCCGTAGCTGATACCGCGGCGGGCCCGCTCCGTGATGGACATGTCCGTCACGTCCTCGCCGTTATACAGTACGCGGCCGGACGTGGGCTGCACCAGCCCCATGATAACCTTGGCCAGCGTGGTCTTGCCGCCGCCATTGGGGCCGGTGAACACCACCAGCTTGTGGTCGGGAATGGTGATGGAGACGTTTTTGAGAATGTCCTGCTCCCCATCGGGAGTAGATACGCGATAACAGATATTCTGCAGTTCCAGCATGAATGCCTCTCCCCTCTTTGAGGTAATATCTGACAGCAGTATACCAGAGCTTTCCACGCCGCTTTATGGCATCTGCAACAGTCAAAAGAAAAAGTGCTGTGACTTCACAACCCCGTCAGTGTAACAGATTCCCCCGCAAAAAGCAATCTTTTCCTGCGTATTTTGCCGCAACCAGGCGCCGCAGGCGCACCGCCGCCCCTCTGCGCATAGTATGCCGTGAGAAGGAGGCGTTCAAACATGGAGCAGGAACTGAACATCGCCTATGACCAAAAGCTGACCCGCGAGGTCTGGCAGCGGGTGGCACAGTCGCTGCCGCCGCCGGAAGCGCCCGCCGCGGACACCGGCAGCTGCGGCATCGCCGCCCCGCCGCCGGAGGACAGCACCCATCGCCTGCGGCGGTTTATCGATGAGGAGCTGTCCATGGCCCGCGCCTACCGCCGTCAGGTCCGCTGCGCTCCGCCTTCGGCCCGCCGGACGCTGCTGCGCCTGTCGGATGAGGAGTTGGCCCATGCCCGCACACTGCTGGCCGCCCACTATCTGCTGACCGGCCGGTACTACCGGCCCCCCACCCCCGTGGGAGAGGAGCCCCGCTCGTCCTGGTGCCGGCTGCTGCGGGAGCTGTACCGTGAGGAAACCTGCGGCGGCTGGGCCTACGCCCAGGCTGCGGAAGACACGGAGGACGTGTGTCTGCGGGACATTTTCCGCCGCTTCAGTCAGGCGGAGTACGGCCACGCCGCCTCCCTGCTGCACCTGTTGGAAAGCAGCTTGACAACAGGGAATAACCTGCTAAAATAGGGGGCAATTCAACACCACAAAGGAGGTCTGGAAGATGAAAGAGTGCATCTCCCGCGAAGCGGCGCTGGCCGCCCTGAAAGAATATAATAAGGAACCGTTCCACATTCTGCACGGTCTGACGGTGGAGGGTGTCATGCGCTGGTATGCCAACGAGCTGGGATGCGGCGAGGATGCGGACTTCTGGGCCACGGTGGGCCTGCTCCACGACATTGACTTTGAGATGTGGCCGGAGCAGCACTGCGTCAAGGCGCCTGAGCTGCTGAAGAAGGCCGGCTGTTCCGATGAGTTCATCCACGCCGTCTGCTCCCACGGCTACGGCCTGTGCTGCGATGTGGAGCCCACCCACGAAATGGAGAAGGTGCTGTTCGCTGCCGACGAACTGACGGGCCTCATCGGCGCCGCCGCCCGCATGCGTCCCAGCAAGAGCGTCATGGACATGGAGGTCAGCAGTCTGAAAAAAAAGTACAAGGACAAGAAGTTCGCCGCCGGCTGCTCCCGCGATGTCATCAACACCGGCGCCGAGCGCCTGGGCTGGCCCATCGAGGAGCTGATGGAAAAGACCATTCTGGCCATGCGCAGCTGCGAGGAGCGCGTCAATCAGGAGATGGAGACTCTGGCCTGACCCACGCAGCACTGTAAAGCGTGTCCCCTGTACCGCCGCCGCACCCCAAAGAACGCCCTGTGTGAATACACAGGGTGTTCTTTTTGCCGTTTTATACGATTTGTTGTCGTTTCTCCGCGCTGTATTGCCGTTGTGCTGAATAAGCCGCCGATAAGAAGCAGCCTTTTTCCTTGCCTTTCCCTCCCGTTTATGGTACAGTAAAAACGTTGAAAATCGCGGGTTTCTCCCCGCATTTGCCGGGTATCCCGCCCCCGCGGCGCAGAAGCCTGCACATACTTCATCCATTTCTGCGCCCCCGCTCATAAGGAGGTCCCCTATGCGTATCGCCATCGCCGGGACCGGCTATGTCGGTCTGTCCATGGCCGTCCTGCTGGCCCAGCACAACACGGTCACAGCCGTGGACATCGTCCCCGAGAAGGCGGACCTTATCAACCGCCGCATCTCCCCCATCGCCGACTCCGAGATACAGGAGTACCTGTCCGCCCGCCCGCTGGACCTGACCGCCACCACCGACGGCGACAGCGCCTATCGTAATGCGGAGCTGGTGCTGATCTCCACCCCCACCAACTACGACCCCGACCAGAATTATTTCGACACCTCGTCGGTGGAGAGCGTCATCCGTCAGGTCATGGCCGTGAACCCCAGTGCCGCCGTGGTGATCCGCTCCACCGTGCCCGTGGGCTTCACCGAAAGCGCCCGGATCAAGCACGGCTGCCGCCGTCTCCTGTTCAGCCCCGAGTTCCTGCGGGAGGGCCGCGCACTGTACGACAACCTCTACCCCAGCCGCATCGTGGTGGGCGTCTCCCAAGACGACTCCCAGCTGCGGCAGACCGCAGAGGACTTCGCCGCCCTGCTGCGGGAGGGTGCCGTCAAGAAGGACATCCCCGTCCGCTTCATGGCCCCCACGGAGGCGGAGGCTGTCAAGCTGTTCGCCAACACTTATCTGGCCCTCCGCGTCAGCTACTTCAACGAGCTGGACACCTACGCCCAGGTCCGCGGTCTTGACACCCGGGCCATCATCGAGGGCGTCTGCCTGGATCCCCGCATCGGCGACCAGTACAACAACCCCTCCTTCGGCTACGGCGGCTACTGCCTGCCCAAGGACACCAAGCAGCTGCTGGCCAACTACCGTGATGTGCCCCAGAACATCATCTCCGCCATCGTGGCGGCCAACAGCACCCGCAAGGACTTCATCGCGGAGCAGATCCTGGCCAGACACCCCCGGACGGTGGGCATCTACCGTCTGACCATGAAGGCCGGCAGCGACAACTTCCGCCAGTCCTCCATTCAGGGCGTCATGAAACGCATCAAGGCCAAGGGCGTGGAGGTGGTGGTCTATGAGCCCGCCCTCCGCGAGGACCTGTTCTTCAACAGCCGCGTCATCCGCGATCTGGACGAGTTCAAGCGCGTCAGCGACGTGATCGTGGCCAACCGGTACAGCGACGATATCCGCGACGTGCCGGACAAGGTCTACACCCGCGATCTGTATTTCCGTGACTGACCCCAAAGGAGGTGCCCCTATGGACCGGATCACCGGCGTGATGATGTCCCTGCTGACCGGTCAGGTCTGCGGCGGAGAGCCGCCCCTCCCCGCCCTGACGGCGGATGAGGCGGCACACCTGTACGCCCTGTCTAAAACCTACGATCTGGCCCACCTCGCCGGCAGCGCCCTGCTGCACCGCGGCCTGCTGCCGGACGGTCCCCTGCGGGCCGCTTTTGAAAAGCAGGTGCTGCTGGCCGTCTACCGCTGCGAGACGCAGGGCAGCGACCTGGCCCAGCTGGATGCCCTGCTCACCCACGGGCAGATACCGTTCCTGCCCCTGAAAGGCTCGGTGCTGCGGCAGTACTACCCCCAGCCGTGGATGCGTACCAGCTGCGACATCGACGTGCTGGTACACCCCGCTGATCTGGACCGCGCCGTGGCCCTTCTCTGCGAGAATGGCTTCACCATCGGCGAGAAAAGCACCCACGATGTGGCCCTCACTGCCCCCGCCGGCTCCCACATAGAGCTGCACTACGACCTCATTGAGGACGGCATGGTGAACGACGCCGCCGCAGTGCTGCGCCGCGTCTGGGATACCGCCGTGCCCCACGGGGACAGCACCCTTCGGTACGACATGCCGGACGATCTGTTTTACTTCTACCACATGGCCCACATGGCCAAGCACTTCGTCTCCACCGGTGGCTGCGGCATCCGCCCACTGCTGGATGTCTGGGTGCTGACCCACCGCATCCCCTTCGACCGCCGGAGCCGCGACCGCCTTTTGGCGGAGGGCGGCCTGTCCGCTTTCGCCCAGCAGGCGGAGCTCCTGTCGGAGGTGTGGTTCGGCGGCGCGGCCCCCACCGCCGTCACCGACCAGATGACCTCCTACATCCTCCGCGGTGGCCTGTACGGCAGCATGGAAAACCGCATCACGGTGCAGCAGCAGAAGCAGGGCGGCAAGCTGCGGTACGCCGCCTCCCGCATCTTCCTGCCCTACGACACCCTGAAGCACCACTACCCCGTGCTGGAGCAGCACCGCTGGCTCACCCCCCTGATGGAGGTGCGCCGCTGGGGGAAGCTGGTGTTCTGCGGCGGCCTGAAGCGCTCCGTGCGGGAGCTGCGCTGCAACAGCGCCACGCCGCGGCAGCAGGCGTCGGAAACCCAGTCCCTCCTATCCGTTCTGAACCTGTAACCGAAACCAAAAGGACCCGTGACCACCCTTACAGGGCGTTCACGAGTCCTTTTTCTCTACCGTCCGCAATATTCTCGTCGAATATTACGCTTTGTTGTCGCTATTCAATGGCCACGATGTAGTAATACACCGGCTGCCCGCCGGGCAGGGCGCTGACCTCCGCCTGAGGGCACACTGTCTCGAACAGGGCCGCAGCCCGGGCGGCGTCCTCGTCAGACACGCCCTCACCGGCGTAGATGGTGATGAACTCGGCGCCCTTGTCTGACGCCATGCGGGCCAGCCGCTCCAGCAGCACGTCCAGATTCCGGTCGGTACCCATCAGCTTGCCATCGCACAGGGCCAGATAGTCGCCCTCGTTGATGGCAAACCCGTCGAAATCGGAGTTGCGGGCGGCGTAGGTGATCTGTGCCGTGGTGACGTTGGCCGCAGCGTCGGTCATGGCCTGCAGGATCACTTGGGCGTCCGGTTCCTCGGGGTCCACGTTCATCATGGCGGAGATGCCCTGGGGCACGGTGGCCGTAGGGACTACCACGACTTCCTTCTCCGACAGGCCCACGCACTGCTGGGCCGCCATGATGATGTTCTTGTTGTTGGGCAGAACGAACACCACCTCGCTGGGGGTCTGATCGATCTCCCGCAGGATGGCTTCGGTGGAAGGATTCATCGTCTGGCCGCCGGAGACGATGCGGTCCACACCCAGGTCGCGGAATACCGCAGCCAGGCCCTCACCGGCGCACACCGCCAGGAAGCCGTACCGCTTCTCCGGTGCGGCCACGGCGCAGGCGTTCTTCTCCAGTTCCTCCTCGATGGCGTCCAGATCATCGGTGGACTGGGCCTTGCGTCCCGCCGCCAGATCCGCCGCCTGAGTGCGCATGTTCTCGATCTTGGCCAGCTCCAGCGTACCGTACTTCTGGGCCTCGTTCAGGGCGTCGCCCGGGGTGTCGGTGTGGACGTGAACCTTGAAGGATTCGTCATCCTCGCCGATGACCAGACTGTCGCCGATGCCGCCCAGATATTCCCGCAGGCCGTCCAGCGGGCGGTTCGTGGTCTTGCGCACGATGAACACGGTGTCGAAGGCGAAGGTGATGTCCTCATCGCCGATGGCGGCAAAGTCCGCCTTCTCCTCGACCTGCTCCTCCACCTCGGGGATCTCCTCGCCCCGCAGGGCACGGAGCATGCCCTCCAAAATAATGAGGTAGCCTTTTCCGCCGGCATCCACCACGCCGGCCTTCTTCAGCACCGGATTCATCTCCGTGGTCTCCGCCAGCGTGGCATAACCGGTCTTGATGGCCTCCTCCAGCACATAGTCGGCGTCGTTCCGCTCGCCTGCCGCCTCCAGCGCGCGCTGGGCAGCCAGACGGGACACGGTGAGCACCGTGCCCTCTGCGGGCTTCATCACCGCGCCGTAGGCGGTGGCCACGCCCTCCTGCATGGCGGCGGCCAGCTGTGCGCCGTCCGCCTCCGCCACGCCCTTCAAAGCCTTGCTCATGCCGCGGAACAGCAGGGACAAAATGACGCCGGAGTTGCCGCGGGCGCCCCGCAGCAGGCCGGATGCCGTGATCTTGGCCGCCTCCTCCACGGTGGCGGGCTGATTCTTGCGCAGCTCGTTCACCGCCGTCTGGATGGTCAGGCACATGTTGGTGCCGGTGTCGCCGTCGGGCACCGGAAAAACGTTGAGGTCGTTGATGGTCTGTTTCTGCTGTGCGATGCACGCGGCGCCGAAGGCGACCATCTGCTTGAAGGCGCCGCCGCTGATCCTATCTGTCATGTCCTAATTCTCCTTCTCGGCGATGTCACACAGTGACGGAATCCACGCAGACGTTAACCGCCTTCACGGTGACGCCGGTGTTGAGACTGACCACATATTTGACCTCGCTCATAATGGAGCGGCAGACAGTGGCGATGTTGACGCCGTTCTCCACCACGATATGCAGCTCGATGGAAACGGTATGGTCATCGTTGTACGTGACCTTGACGCCCTTGCTCATGGCCTCCGGCCGAAGCAGATGGACCAGACCGTCCGTCATGCTGCGCTGTGCCATGCCCTTGACGCCGAAGCAGTTGGTGGCCGCCGCGCCGGTGATGGTGGTGAACACCGCATCGCTGATGGTGATCTCGCCCTGCTCAGTGGGGACTTTTATCATAGCTGACTTCCTTTCTGCGGAATACCGCCATCCATCCCGCCGGTGCAGGGACCTGCCCGCTTGCCGCGGCGGATGGCAGCAAAAATAATAAGCCCAATTTAATACGTTATATTATATACTACTTCCCGCCGGAGTACAAGAGAAATTTCCTGCGCCGCCTGCCGCCGCGAAAAAAGCGGTTCGAACGCGCAAAAAAGCGGAGAGCGGCACGGTGTGCCGCTCTCCGTAGCCCTTACCTTCACCGCGCCGCTCAACCGCGGTTACCGAAGAAGTAGTTGTAGAATTCCTGAAAGTTGTCGGGCATCTGGCCGCCGTAGCTGTTGCCGCCGTTGCCGTAGCCGTAGCTGTTGTCGCTGCTCTGGCTGCTGTCATCGGAGCCGGTGGTCTGGGGCTGGGTGTCAAACGTCAGCTCCACCTCAATATACTGCCCGCCGCGGTACACCGTCAGCGTCACGGTGTCACCGGCGCGATAGCCCTTCATAGCCGCGGACAGATCCTGACGGGAGGTCAGGGTCTTGTCGCCCATCTTGGTGATGACATCGCCCAGACGCAGACCGGCCTTGTCACCGGCGCCGCCCTCCACCACGGAGTAGACGAACACGCCCTCCGTGACGTCGATATTGAACTGTGCCGCCATCTGCTCATTCATGGTGCCGGCAGTGATGGCCATGTAGGCCTTATCCGTCACAGCGCCGTTTTCCATGATGTCGGTGATGATGCTGCGCACGTCACTGATGGGGATGGCGAAGCCCAGACCCTCCACTGTGGTGCTGGAGTAAGTGGAGTACTTGGCGGACACGATGCCCACCACCTCGCCGTACAGGTTCACCAGCGGGCCGCCGGAGTTGCCGGGGTTGATGGAGCAGTCCACCTGGATCATGTTGAAGGGCGTGCCGTCCACATTGATGGCGCGGTCGCAGCTGGACACGATGCCCTGACTCATGGAGAATGTCAGCTCGCCCAGAGGGTTGCCGATAGCCAGCACGGTGTCACCCACGTTGACGTCGGCGCTCTCGCCCAGCGTCACAGGCTGCAAGCCGGAGGCGTTGATCTTCAGCACCGCCACATCGTAGTCGCTGTCACCGCCGATGACGGTGGCATCATAAGTGTCGCCGTTGTACAGCGTCACCTCCACAGAGCTGGCGCCGCTGACAACATGGTAGTTGGTGACCACATAACCGTCCTCAGTGATGATGAAGCCGCTGCCGGAGGAGGCAGTCTGGGTCTGCTGGCCGAAGATGTTGGTGCTGGTGGCAGAGCAGTTGATGGACACGGCGCTGTTCACCACGGAGGCGTACACCTCGGCAGGCTCCATCTTGGTCTGGCCGTCCACGTTCTTCACCTGCACCGACACGGGCTGGCGCGAGCTCTGCTGGATGGCGGTCCTGGACGTACTGCTCCCGGCGATGGCCGCGCCGCCCCAGCCTGCCAGTCCGCCTGCCACGGCGCAGGCCAGGATCAGCGCCGTCACCTTCACGGCAGTGCGGTGGAAGAATCCCCGCTTCTTGGGAGACTCCGGCGCAGGCGCCGGTGCGCGGTCGGGGCCCGGCGCGTAGTCGTCGTGGGGCAGTTGATCCCGATTGGTGTAGCGATACTGGTCGCTGCTTCTGAAGTCATCGTTGTAGTACATAAAAAATACCTCCTCTTTCGGCGGACCATATGATTTTTGATGCTTGTGGCAGCGGGAAATTCGTGGTATGATACCGCCGCCGGGAAATTTCTTTTTCTATCTTATAGGATAAGCACTTTCCTTAATTCAAGCTTTAAGTTTCCGCTGGAAATTTTAACTTTTTGAAAACGAGGTGAGACATTTGCTGCGGATCGACCAACTGCGCCTGCTGCCGGACCAGCCGGAATCGGACCTGACGGCCAAGTGCGCCCGTCTGCTGCGGACAGACCCGTCGTCCCTGCGGGACCTGACGGTGCTGCGCCGCGCCATCGATGCACGGGAGGGTCTGACCTTCGTCTACACCGTGGCCGTCTCCGCTCCGCAGGAGGCCGCCCTGCTCCGCCGCTGCCGCGATAAGCGCGTCACCGCCTACGTACCGGAGCATTACGTCCTCCCCGCCCCCGTGGCTCCGCCGGAGGTGCGCCCCATCGTGGTGGGCGCAGGCCCCGCGGGCCTGTTCGCCGCTCTGGTACTGGCCCGCTGCGGCGCACGCCCCATCCTGCTGGAGCGCGGGCAGCCCGTGGAGCAGCGCAGCCGGGACGTACAGTGTTTCTGGGCCACCGGTGAGCTGGACACCGAGAGCAACGTCCAGTTCGGCGAGGGCGGCGCAGGCGCTTTCTCCGACGGCAAGCTGAACACCGGCACCCGCGACCTCCGCCACCGCTACATCATGGAACAGTTGGTGGCCTGCGGCGCACCGGAGAGCATCCTCACCGACGCCCTGCCCCATGTGGGTACCGACAAGCTCCATATTGCCCTGCGGAACCTGCGCCAGCAGCTGCTGGACGCCGGTGCGGACATCCGCTTCGGTGCGCGGCTGGAGGGCTTCACCGCACAGGACGGGGCCTTGACTGCCATCACCTGCCGGCAAGGCGATTCCCTTTACACCATTCCCGCCCAGCGGCTGATTCTGGCTCTGGGCCACAGCGCGCGGGACACCTTTGAGACGCTGTATGAATCCGGCCTCGCCATGGAGCCCAAGCCCTTCGCCATGGGCGTCCGCATCGAGCACCGCCAGTCGGCGGTAGACGCCGCCCGCTACCGGCAGCTGGCGGGCCATCCCGCTCTGCCGCCTGCCACCTATAAGCTGTCCTGCCACCTGCCCAACGGCCGCAGCGCCTTTTCCTTCTGCGTCTGCCCGGGCGGACAGGTGGTGGCCGCCGCCTCGGAGGAACAGCGCGTCGTCACAAACGGTATGAGCGAGTACGCCCGTGACCGTGAGAACATCAACGGCGCCCTACTGGTAAACGTCACACCCGCCGATTTCCCGGACGGGCATCCTCTTGCCGGCATCCGGCTTCAGCGGCAGCTGGAGGACGCCGCCTTCGCCTTGGGCGGCGGCGATTACCGCGCCCCCTGCCAGCGGGTGGGCGACTTTCTGGCGGGCCGCCCCTCCACCGGTGCAGGTACCGTGCAGCCCAGCTATCTGCCCGGCGTCACCTACACCGACCTGCGGCGCTGCCTGCCCGCCTTCATCAGCGAAACGCTGGCCCTGGCTCTGCCGGAGCTTGGCCGGAAGCTGCGGGGCTACGACGACCCCGACGCCCTGCTTACCGGCATCGAGACCCGCTCCTCATCGCCGGTACGGCTGGTGCGGGATGACCGATACGAGTCCAATATTCGCGGCGTGTACCCCTGCGGCGAGGGGGCCGGCTATGCCGGCGGCATCCTCTCCGCCGCTGCTGACGGTATGCGCTGCGCCGAAAAATTACTGGAGGTATACCGATGAAAAAGCTTGCTGTACTCGGAGATTTTCTGGAGCCGCATCACCATGCGCAGATCGACAGCACCGCAGCACGCTGCGGCTTTGCCGCGGACTATTATCCCGACGGCCACGTGCCTGCGGAGCTGGCCGGACAGTACGAGGTGCTGTATGGCATGCCGGATCGCGCCGCCCTCAGGACCTTCACCAGCCTGAAGTGGTTCTGCGGCAGCTTCGCCGGTGTGGATGCCTATCTGGATGACGCCCTCTACCCTTCCCCCGACGTGATCCTGACCAACTCCTCCGGTGCCTACGGTGTCACCATCGCCGAACACCTCATCATGGTCACACTGATGCTGCTGCGCCACGCTTCCGCCTACGTGCTGGAGGCCGCCGCCCACCGCTGGGGCCCCGTCCTGCCCATGCGTTCCATCATGGGCAGCACCATCACCGTGGTGGGCACCGGCGACATCGGCACCGAGTTCGCCCGCCGCGCCAAGTCCATGGGCGCCAAGTCCATTCGCGGCGTCCGCCGCACCATGAAGCCCGCCGACCCCGCCTTTGACAGCGTCCATACCCATGACCAGCTGGAGTCCCTCCTGCCGGACACCGATCTGCTGGTGCTGGCCCTGCCCTCCACGCCGGACACCATCGGCTTCCTGTCCCGCCGGCGCATCGCCCTGCTGCCCAAGACCGCCTTCGTCATCAATGTGGGCCGCGGCAGCGCCATCGACCAGCCCGCGCTGGTGGACGCCCTGAACGCCGGGCAGTTGGCCGGCGCGGCACTGGACGTGTTCGTGCAGGAGCCCATCCCCGACGGAGACCCTATCTGGGACGCCAAGAACCTCCTGCTGACGCCTCACGTCTCCGGCCAGCTGAGCCTGGGCTATACGCGGGATAAGAATGTGGCCCTGTTCTGCGAGGATCTGGAGAATTACGCCGCCGGCCGTCCTCTGGCCCGCTACGTCGACCGCAAGATCGGCTATTGACGTACATACGATAGAAAGAGCCACCCGCAGTCTTACGACTGCGGGTGGCTCTTTGCTCTCTCACAACCCATTGGGAGTGTTGACGCCGAAGCCCTCGCCCAGGATCTCATAGGCATCGCACACGATGATAAAGGCGTCGGGGTCCGCCTGCTTGACGATGGACTTGATGGCCACGATCTGAGCGCGGCTGAAGGCGCACAGGATTACGTTCTTTGCCTTGCCGCTGTATCCGCCCCGCCCCTCCAGCAGCGTCACGCCGCGGTCCAGCTCCAGCAGCTTGGCGGTGATCTCCTCATACCGTTCGGAAACGATGTAGGCCATTTTGGCACCGTTGCCGCCGTAGACCACGCGGTCCATCACCTTGGAGATGATGAACAGTGCCACCATGGCGTACAACGCCTGGGTCAGGTCGCGGAACACCGCGGCGTAGGACACCACCACGATGGTATCGATGGCCAGACACAGCGTACCGATGGACAGTCCCGGCAGCTTCAGCTTCAGAAGCCGCGCCGCCAGCTCCGTGCCGCCGGTGGTAGCGCTGTACCGCAGCATCAGACCGCAGCCCAGGCCCACGATGACGCCGCCGTAGACCGCCGCCAGCATGGGCTCCATGGGCCGAAATGTATACACACCGGCCAGCAGATCGATCATGCCGGAGCTCACCAGCGTGGCGTACAGCGTGGCGTACAGCCAGTGCCGCCCCACCTTGGTCCAGCTCAGGAGAAACAGCGGCAGGTTCAGCACGATAATGGCCACGCCGATGGGGATCTGAGGAACGAAGAAATTAATGATCTGCGCCACGCCGGTGAAGCCGCCCACGCTGAGGTGGTTGGGGTCGAAGCACCAGTTGAAGCCCACGGCGTACAGCGCGCAGGCCAGCGTGATCATGGCGTACTGCGCAGCGATGCTCTTGATCTTTCCGGTCATAAACAGCGTCCTTTCTTTCCTCTCATGAAAATGCATATACAGTATACTATGCAGAACGCTGTTTGTCTACTGCCGTTTATTCCACCACCGGCGGGGAAAAAACGAAAAGCGCATCCGCTTCCGCGGACGCGCTTTCGGCTGCGCTCACTTATGATGTCCCAGATGGAAGTGGTGATGGTGCTTGTGGCCCTCTCCCTCCGGCTGGGGATCGAATCCGTCCTGCCAGTTGGAAAGCAGGAAGTAGAACAGGTAGATCACCGAGCTGATGGCCCATGTGATGGGATAGGCCCAGTAGACGTAGACGATCTCGTGCCGCCACTGCATCATCACGGTGATGTAGAGAATGCGGAACACGCACCATACGCCCAGCATGATGGACATGGGCACAAAGGCCTTGCCCGCGCCGCGGCACACGCTGGCGATGGCGTGGGAGAATGCCAGCAGGCAGTAGAACAGGCAGATGATCCGTGTCTCCAGCACGCCCAGCTCAATGACCTCCGGGGTACGGGAGAACAGCCGCACCAGCCACGGCGCCGCCAGATAGGTGGCGATACCGATGAGCTCGGCGATGATAGCCGCCGCCGCGATGCCGAAGATGGCGCCCTTTCTGGCACGGGGCTTCATACCCGCGCCCAGATTCTGGCCCACATAGGTGGTGATGGCCATGGTGAAGCTGGTAACGGGCAGGAACGCGAAGCCCTCGATCTTGGAATACGCGCCGTAGGCCGCCGTGGCCATCTTGCCGAAGGAGTTGATGTTGGTCTGCACCACCACGTTGGCAAGGCCGATCACGGAGTTCTGGATACCGGCGGGCAGGCCGTAGCGCAAAATCTCCCGCAGCAGCGGGCCGTCCAACCGCAGGGCCGACAGCTTCAGCTGATAGATGGTGCCCTTCTTGGCCAGATGGATGACGCACAGCACGGCGCTGAGCGCCTGGGAGATGATGGTGGCCAGCGCCGCGGACCACACGCCCCACCGCAGCACCGCCACGAACAGCAGGTCCAGGATCACATTGGTCACGGACGAGACGATCAGGAAGTACAGGGGCCGCTTGCTGTCGCCCAGAGCGTTCATGATGCCGGTAAAGGTGTTGTACATCACACCCGCGCCCACACCGGCGAAGTAGCACCGGAAGTAGCCGATGGCATCGGGCAGCACCTCGAGATCCGTGTCCATCCACAGCAGCAGCGTAGGGGTGAACAGTACGCCGATGACGGTGAGGATCAGGCTGCTGATGAGGCCCAGCAGCACGGCGGTGTGGACGGTTCGGGACACCTTGTCATAGTCCCCTGCGCCGAAATAGCGGGCGATGGCCACGCCCACGCCGCTGGCGGCGCCGGCGAAGAAGCTGATAAGCAGGAAGATCAGGGGGCCGGAGGCGCTGACGGCGGCCAGCGCGTTGTCGCCCAGGAAGTTGCTGACGATCAGAGAGTCGGCGGTGTTGTACAGCTGCTGAAACAGCTGGCTCAGGAAAACGGGAATGGCGAATCCGGCGATGAGCCGCCAGGGCACGCCGTGGGTCATGTCTTTGGTGGTGGCAGAGGCCAAGATGGCTGCACTCCTTTCAAGATGAGGTGACAGCGGCGTTCAGAGCCGATAAATGGCCCCGACTGCCGGGGAGCGGTCGGGGTCTGGGTCGTTTGGAGATGCCGTCAGTTGGCAGGGGCAACCATGTCAACTGATGGTAAATATGCCTGATGCCATGCGGCTTTCACCGCATGGCATCGTTCAGGCTTTTCTGGCGCAGTGGGAGGGATTCGAACCCTCGTGCCGCTTTTGACGACAACACGATTTCCAGTCGTGCTCGTTATGACCTCTTCGATACCACTGCAAATATTCAGTTCTGTGACGAACAGCATTACTTATTATAGCAAAAAAACTGTCCTTGTCAAGAAGTAATTCCTGCAAAACTCCGTTTTTTCGCACAGGCAGGCGGTAGAAGGGCCAAGAGCCCCTCCACCGCCTGCCGTGATACCTCAGTGCAGCATGGATGTGACAGTCACCAGCGCCGAGTCCAGTGTATTTCCCACCCGCTGCATGGCCTTGCCCACAACGGTTTTTCTGGGCTTCGGGTAGGGGCGCGCCGCCATATCCACCGCCGCGCCGGCTACCATGCCGACGCAGACGCCCCGCAGAAATGCGGTCAAGTTCATCTTTACCTCACTCCTTTTCCGTACAGCACCAGTATCTCCCGCCGCCGCGAAAAAAACACGCGGTGTTTCTTGCCAAATCGCCCCCAAGCGCGGTATAATAATATTTAATGTATTTTTATTGCGAAAAAGGAGGACCCCTGTATGTCCGTTACCGATTTGCAGCAGCGCATCCGGCAGAAAAAGACGCCCCTGGCCCTGGGCCTGCGTCCGGAGCTGGAGAAGCTCAGTCCCAAAATTCTGAAAAACTTCACCGATATGTTCGGCCCGGGCAGCATGGCGGAGACGGAAGCCCTGCGCTATCACGGCACCACCCTGCTGGACGCGGCGGCGGAGACACTTCCCGCCGTGATGCTCCACGGCGCCAGCTACCTGCGCTGCGGCATGATGGGCGCGGACGTGCTGTCCAACCTCATCAGCGCCGCCCACGCCAAGGGTCTGTACGTCATTCTGGGTATCGGTGCGGAGGAGCCCGCCCTGTGGCAGGGCTACGGCGCCGACGCCATCACCGTGGATCCCTACATGGGCAGCGACTGCTGCGATGCCGGCGAGCAGGCGGTGTTCGCTCTGGTGCGTACCTGCAACAAGAGCGGTGGTGAGGTGCAGCGTCTCATGGCCGGTGACCGGCCGCTGTACCTGGCGGTGGCAGATCAGATGGCCCGCCACGGTGCGTCGCTGGTGGTGGGCACCGGCTACCGGCTGGACATCCGCGATGTCCGGCGGCAGTGCCCCAAGTCCTTCCTGCTGCTGCCGGAGTGCGACGGCGAGAATGCCGTCCCCGCCTTCGATGAGTACGGCCACGGCGCCATGCTGGTGGACTTCGATCTGCAATACGCGGAGGAACCGGCGCAGGCCGTGCCTGCCGCCGCGCAGCTGCTGAAGCAGTGGGTGACAGTGGTATGACGAAGATCTATCTTATCCGCCACGCGGAGGCGGAGGGCAACCTCTACCGCATGGCTCACGGCCACTACAACGGCATGATCACCAACTACCGCGGCTATCAGCAGATCGATGCCCTGCGCCAGCGCTTTCAGGACGTGGACATTGACGCCGTGTATGCCAGCGACCTCTACCGTACCCAGATCACGTCCCGTGCCATCTGGCTGCCCAAGGCTCTGCCCCTGCATCTGGAGCCCGCCTTCCGCGAGATCCACATGGGCGTGTGGGAGAATCACACGTGGCACGAGCTGAACAAGGCATACCCCCAGGAGATGTACCACTTCAACCGCCGCGTGGACCTGTGGCACGTGGAGGACGGCGAGACGGCGCAGGACGTGCTGGACCGCTATCTCCCTGCGCTGCACCGCGTGGGTGCCGCCCACGACGGCGGCACCGCGGCGGTGTTCTCCCACGGCGCGGCCCTGCGCATCGTGCTGGGCACATTGCAGGGCGTCCCCCTGTCCGGGATCGGCGAGACGCCCCATGGCGACAACACCGCCGTCTCCCTGCTGACCTGGGACAACGGTCAGCTCCGCGTGGAGTACCGCGATGACAACAGCCACCTGACGGAGCGCGGCCTGTCCACCTTCGCCAAACAAAGCTGGTGGCGCAGCAAAAACATGGTGGACCCCGGCGAGGATTATCTGCCCCTGCCGGAGGAGCTTCTTCCGCGCTTCCATGTGCCCGACGGCGGCGAGACCGTGGGCATCCGCAGCGGTGAGACGTTCATCGGCGCGTATCAGCTGCTGCCGGACCGCGAGCCGGACGCCGTATGGCTGGGCTGGTACTGGCTGGACCCCGCCTTCCGCGGTACAGGCCGCGGCATCGCCCCCATGGGCCAGATCATCCGCGCCGGACGCCATCGGGGCGTGGGCTTCCTGCGTCTTTCCTGCGGCGACGCGAAGCTGCGGCGGTTTTTCGCCCGTCTGGGCTTCTACCCCCTGAGCGGCGATGTGATGGAAAAGGACATCCGCCAGCAGCTGCCGCCCATCCCCCAGGCGTACCGTCCCTGAAAGGAGCTGTCCCATGACACGTGGCGAATATTTTTTACCCGTCAGCCGTGACGAGATGATCGACCGCGGCTGGTACTATTATGATTTTCTGGTGGTGACGGCGGACGGCTACATCGACCATCCCAGCTTCGGCTCCACCCTCATCGCCCGCCTGCTGGAGGCGGAGGGCTACCGCGTAGCCATTCTGGCCCAGCCGGACTGGCACTCGGCAGAGCCGTTCCGCGCCATGGGCAAGCCCCGCTACGGCGTGCTCATCGGCGGCGGCAATCTGGACTCCATGGTGGCTCACTACACCGTGGCCAAGCGCCGCCGCACCCGCGACCTGTACAGTCCCGGCGGCAAGCTGGGCTACCGTCCCGACCGCCCCACCATCGTCTATACCAACCGGGCGCGGGAGGCGTTCCCCGACACGCCCATCGTCATCGGCGGGCTGGAGGCGTCCCTGCGCCGCTTCGCCCACTACGACTACTGGGACGACAGGGTGCGCCGCAGCATTCTGTTTGACGCCCCCGCCGATCTGCTGGTCTACGGCATGGGGGAGAGCGCCACGGTGGAGATCGCCCGCCGCCTTTCCCGAAAGACGCCGGTGCGCGACATCACCGATGTGGCCGGCACGGCCTACATCGCCGCCGATGACAGCGGCTGCCGCTTCCACAAGGCCCCCTGCCCCTCCTATGAGGAGGTCTGCGCCGATAAAACGGCCTACGCCCGGGCCACCAAGATCGAGTATGACGAGCACGACCCCATCCGCGGCTCTGCCGTGCTCCAGCCCTGCGAGGGCCGATTGCTGGTGGTGAACCCGCCGGCCCGCCCCCTGCGGCGGGAGGAGCTGGACCGCCTGTTCGCCCTGCCCTACACGCGGGAGGTCCACCCCATGTATACCGAAGGCATTCCCGCCATTGAGGAGGTACGTTTCTCTATCACCCACAACCGCGGCTGCTTCGGCGGCTGCAACTTCTGCGCTCTGGCCTTCCACCAGGGCCGCATGGTCACCAGCCGCTCCATCGAATCGGTGGTAGAGGAGGCCCGCCTCCTGACGGAGGATCCCCAGTTCAAGGGCTACATCCACGACGTGGGCGGCCCCAGCGCCAACTTCCGCCACACCAGCTGCCAGAAGCAGAAGAAGTGCGGCATGTGCAAAAATCGCAGCTGCCTTGCGCCGGAACCCTGTCCCAATCTGGACGCCGACCACTCCGAGTACACGGAACTTCTGCGGAAGCTGCGGCAGCTCCCCGGAATAAAAAAGGTATTCGTCCGCTCCGGCATCCGCTATGACTACATGCTCCAGGACAAGAACAGGGACTTCTTCCTGGAGCTGGTACAGCACCACATCTCCGGTCAGCTGAAGGTAGCGCCGGAGCACTGCGTCAGCTCCGTGCTGGACTACATGGGCAAGCCCCATTTCGACGTGTTCCTGAAGTTCTGGCGGCAGTATAAAAAGCTCAACGAGCAGGACGGCACGGAGCAGTATCTGGTGCCCTACCTGATGTCCAGCCACCCGGGCTGCACCCTGAACGACGCCGTGAAGCTGGCGGAGTTTCTCCACAAGAATGGCCGCACTCCCGAGCAGGTACAGGATTTCTACCCCACCCCGGGTACCCTCTCCACCTGTATGTACTATACCGGCATCGACCCGCGGGATATGTCACCGGTGTATGTGGCCCGCGACCCGAAGGACAAGGCCATGCAGCGTGCGCTGCTCCAGTGGTCCCGCCCCGAAAAGCGCGCTCTGGTGGTGGAGGCGCTGGAGGAGGCAGGCCGCACCGACCTCATCGGCTACGGTCCCGAGTGCCTGCTGCGCCCCCGCAAGGGCGAGCCCTACGGTCAGCCTCCCGCCAAGCCGGAGAAGCCGGAGCGCCAGCCCCGCCGCCCGCGGAAGGAGGTCTCCGGCAACCGCGGCCGCCGCGGTACGCCAACAGCCCGTCAGCCGGTACAGAAGGGTAAAATGTCCGACCGGAAAAAGGCGGCATTTGCCAAAAAAAGGAAATCATGACCCGCTGGGGGCCTGCTATTGCCGCAGGCCCCCGGCCTTTTTTGGACATTTCACTGAAACTGGCCTTTTCTTCGGTAAAAAAGCAGAAATGTTTGGACAGTCCTGACGAAAAAATGCTTGTGTTATACCCGCTTTTTCATTATAATAAAAGCGAAGCGTCAAGATGGCTCCCCGCTGCGTGAAGATTCCGTTAAGGAATTGTATGCAATAGGGCGCCGCCGTGCCGCTCATGCCGTAAAAACGACGTAGCGGCACAAAATCCGGACCGTATGTGAAGGTGATAAGAGAATGGAAAAAAAGAAGAAAACAAGGTTCATCGTGGGGTGGCTGCTGATCACGGCGGCCCTGCTGGCCGGTTCTCTCCTGGTGCCCGGGCACGGGAAGTCGGAGTCGGTGCAGGAGGCCATGCGTGACGCGGTGCTCCACGGGACCAACCGCATCAGTCTGTTTGGGCTGAAAGACGTGAACCCCGCGTACATATCCTCTTTGGTAGTGGTGGGCGTGATCCTGCTGGCGGCGCTGCTGCTGCGGCTGTTTGCGATCCCCCGCTTCAAGATGGTCCCGGGGAAGCTGCAGCTGGCCGTGGAGACCGTGGTGGGGATGTTCGACGGCATGGCCAAGGGCAACAGCCCCCACCGCAACAAGTTCCTGGGTGCCTACATCTTCGGCGCCGGCGTGTATATCTTCATCGGCACGCTGTTTGAGCTGTTCGGCTTCCAGGCCATTACCACCAACGGGCACATCATTGCCCTGCCGGCCCCGCTGTCCGATGTGAACGCAGCCATCTCCCTGGGCTGCCTGTCCTACGGCGTCATTCTGGTGGGCGGCATCGTGGCCAACGGCCTCAAGGGCGCGGGCAAGGCCCTGAAGGACTTCTCCCTGCCCATCTCCATGAGCTTCCGTATGTTCGGCGCGCTGCTCAGCGGTCTGCTGGTGACGGAGCTGGTCTACTACTATGTGACACTGAGCTATGTGATCCCCGTGGTCGTGGCGGTGCTGTTCACCCTGCTCCACGCGCTGATCCAGGCCTATGTGCTCACCACCCTGACCTCCATGTTCTACGGAGAGACCACGGAGAAGCACGCGCCCAAGCCCAAGAAAGCCAAAAAAGTCAAAGCTGAAACTGTAAATAACTGACGGAGGAAAGAGAGATCATGAAGAAACTGACCAATAAGAAGGCTGTTGCCCTGCTGCTGTGCCTGGTGCTGGCACTGACCGCACTGTTCACCGTGACCGCGTTTGCCGACACCGAGCCTGCCGCCGATGCCCCTGCCCAGACGGAGCAGACTACCGACAGCAGCGTTGACAGCGCCAAGGCCATGGCGTCCGCCATCGCCATCGGCGTGGCCGCCGCCGGCGGCGCCATCGGCATGGGCATGGCCATCTCCAAGTCCGCTGAGGGCATTGCCCGCCAGCCGGAGGCCGAGGGCAAGATCCGCACCACCATGATGCTGGGCCTTGTGTTCCTGGAAACCGCCATCATCTACGCCCTGCTGGTGGTCATCCTTATCATCTTTGTGCTGTAAGAAACGGAGAGAGAAGCTATGAACATCCCTCTGAATATTGATTGGCAGCAGATCCTGCTGCACCTGTTCAACTTCTCCATTCTGGCGGGCGGACTGTACCTGCTGCTGTTCAAGCCGGTAAAGAACTTCATGGACAAGCGCGCCAAGCACTATGCCGACATGGAGTCCGCCGCCGTGGAGCGGGAGAAGAACACCGCCGCGCTGGAGGCATCCATGCAGCAGCGTCAGGCTGCGCTGGACGCGGAGCTGGACGAGAAGCGCGCCGCCGCCGCCCGGGAGGCCGAGGCCTATGCCCAGCAGCAGCGCGCCGCTGCCCATGAGCAGGCGGACAAGATCGTGGCTGCCGCCCGCGAGAACGCGGAGAACGACCGCAAAAAGATCGTGGACGAGGCCAACCGCGAGGCCGTGTCCATCGCCGAGGCCGCCATGGAGAAGCTGCTGGCGAAGGAGACTTCCCGCGCCTATGACGCGTTCGTGAACGCAGCCGAGGGGGTGGAGAAGCATGAGCACGAATGATGCCCGCCTGACCGCCAGACTGCTCAGTGCCTGCCCGCCTGACGCCGCGCAGAAGGCGAAACTGGAGGACGTGCTGGCAAAGAGGTACGGCCGGCCGGTGGCGCTTTCGTGGCAGGAGGATAAGACCGTCTCCGGCGGCTTCCGCATCGAGATCGGCTCCGAGATCATCGACTGGACGGTGGAGGGTCGTCTGGGTCAGCTGAAGGAGCGCCTTGCCGCCCTGAAGACCGGCGGCCAGTCCGTTATCCCTCTGATCCGCGACACCGTGCGGGACTGGGTACCGGAGATCAGCGCCCGCGAGGTGGGCAGCGTCCTGTCCGTGGCGGACGGCATCGCCTACGTGGACGGTCTGGAAAACGCTGCCTACGGTGAAATTTTGCTCTTTGAGAGCGGCATCCGCGGCATGGTGCAGGAGCTGCGGGGCCACCGCATCGGCTGCATCCTGTTTGGCCGTGTGGAGGAGGTCAGCGAGGGCAGCGCCGTGTACCGCACCGGCCGTACCGCTGGCATCGGCGTGTCCGACGCCATGATCGGCCGCGTGGTGGACGCGCTGGGCGCGCCCATCGACGATGCCGGCGACATCCCCGTCGATGCCTACCGCATGATCGAAAGCCCCGCCCCCGGCATCATCGACCGCCAGCCGGTAAACACCCCCATGCAGACCGGCATTTTGTCCATCGACTCCATGTTCCCCATCGGACGGGGTCAGCGCGAGCTGATCATCGGCGACCGCCAGACCGGTAAGACGTCCATCGCCATCGACACCATCCTGAACCAGAAGGGGAAGGATATGATCTGCATCTATGTGGCCATCGGCCAGAAGGCCAGCTCCGTGGCGCAGATCGCGGAGATGCTGCGCAAGCACGACGCCATGGCATACACCATCATCGTCTGCGCCAGCGCCGGTGAGTCCGCCTCCATGCAGTATATCGCGCCCTATGCCGGCGCGTCCATCGGCGAATACTTTATGAACAAGGGGAAGGACGTGCTCATCGTCTACGACGATCTTTCCAAGCACGCCATCGCCTACCGCGCACTGAGCCTTCTGCTGGGACGTTCTCCCGGCCGTGAGGCCTATCCCGGCGACGTGTTCTATCTGCACTCCCGCCTGCTGGAGCGCGCAGCGCGCCTCAGCGACGCACGGGGCGGCGGCAGCATGACCGCCCTGCCCATCGTGGAAACGCAGGCAGGCGACGTGTCCGCCTACATCCCCACCAATATCATCTCCATCACCGACGGCCAGATCTTTCTGGAGAGCAGCCTGTTCTTCTCCGGCCACCGCCCCGCCGTAAACGTAGGCCTTTCCGTGTCCCGTGTGGGCGGTGCTGCCCAGACCAAGGCGATGAAAAAGGCGGTCGGTACCCTGCGCCTCGATCTGGCACAATACCGCGAGATGGAGGTCTTTACCCAGTTCTCCAGCGATCTGGACGAGGAGACCAAGAACCAGCTGGCCTATGGCCAGAGCCTGATGTACATCCTGCGTCAGGGCCGGTGCAGCCCGCTGAGTCAGGCCCAGCAGATCGTCACGCTGGTGACGGCTATGGCCCGCATCTATCAGCAGGTGCCGGTGTCCCAGGTCTGCCCGCTGCGGGACTACCTTCTGGGCGAGTTCGCCGCCGGACGCCCCCAGCTCATGCAGGAGCTGGAGCAGGGCGCGGCGCTGACCGACGAGGTGCGCCAGCAGATCGTGGACTTTGCAAAGACCGCGCTGGATAAGTTCCGGCGCGCAGGCGGGCGGTGAGGCCATGGCCAGCACAAGTGAGATCCGCCGCCGCATCGGAAGCGTCCGGCAGACCCAGAAGATCACCCACGCCATGTACCTGATCTCCCAGGCCAAGCTGCGCAAGGCCAAGCAGGACCTGAGCAACACCCGTCCCTACTTCGACGCATTGCAGGCGGAGATCGGCCGCGTGTTCAACGCCGACGACACCGCGGAGAGCCGGTATCTCTGCGATGAGAACAGTAAGCCGCTGCCCGGCGTGGCCGCTTGTCTGCTCATCACGGCGGACAAGGGACTTGCCGGCGCGTATAACCAGAACGCCATCCGTCAGGCCCAGCAGTTCCTGTCGGATCACGAGGGCGCGGTGCTGTATGTGGTGGGTGAGTACGGCCGCCGCTGGTTCACCCAGCGGGGCATCCCCATCGAAAAGAGCTTTCTCTACACCGCGCAGAACCCCACGCTGCGGCGCGCCCGCCAGATCGGCGAGCTGCTGCTGGAGCGGTACGACGCCGGTGAGATCAACGCTGTCCACATCATCTACACGGACATGAAAAACGGGCTGGAGGCTACGGTGCGTCAGGCGCAGGTACTGCCCCTGACGCGGGAGCACTTCTCCGCAGCCCAGGCCAGCACGGCGGGCGACCCCACCTTTGAGTATGTGCCCAGCCCCGCCGCGGTGCTGGACAACGCGGCGCGCAGCTGCCTCATCGGCTTCATTTACAGTGCGCTGGTGGACAGCTTCTGCAGCGAGCAGTCCGCCCGTATGACCGCCATGAACGCGGCGGACCAGAACGCGGAGGACCTGCTGAAGGACCTGTCCGTGCAGTACAATCGGGCGCGTCAGGCCGCCATCACCCAGGAGATCACCGAGGTCTCCGCCGGTGAGCGCGCCCAGCGCAGCAAGAAAGAAAAGGAGGGCTGACCTCAATGAAACAAGGAACCATCACGGGCATTTCCGGTCCCGTGATCGACGTATGCTTCCCCGAGGGGAGCCTGCCCGCCATCAATGAGGCGCTGACCGTGGAGGCAAACGGTACGCGCTACACCATGGAGGTGGAGCAGCATCTGGAGAACAAGACGGTGCGCTGCGTCATGATGGCCGGCAGCGACGGCCTCAGCCGCGGGCTCACTGTCACCGCCACCGGTCACGGCATCTCCGTGCCGGTGGGCGAAGCCACGCTGGGCCGTATGTTCAACGTACTGGGCGACCCCATCGACGGTGAAGCGCCGGTCAGCGCCGACGCGCCCCGCTGGGAGATCCACCGTCCCGCCCCCGGCTTTGCCCAGCAGATGCCCGCCGCCGACATTCTGGAAACGGGCATCAAGGTCATCGACCTCATCGAGCCATACCCCAAGGGCGGCAAGATCGGCCTGTTCGGCGGCGCCGGCGTGGGCAAGACCGTCCTGATCCAGGAGCTGATCCACAATGTGGCCATGGAGCACGGCGGCTATTCCATCTTCACCGGCGTGGGCGAGCGCAGCCGCGAGGGCAACGACCTCTGGGGCGAGATGCGGGAGAGCGGCGTGTCCGACAAGACGGCGCTGGTGTTCGGTCAGATGAACGAATCCCCCGGCGTCCGTATGCGCGTGGCGCTGTCGGGCCTGACCATGGCGGAGTATTTCCGCGATGTGGAGCACAAGGACGTGCTGCTGTTCATCGACAACATCTTCCGCTTCGTGCAGGCGGGCAGCGAGGTCTCCACGCTGTTGGGCCGCATGCCCTCCGCCGTGGGCTACCAGCCTACTCTGGCCAGCGAGATGGGCGCTCTGCAGGAGCGCATCACCTCCACCAGGGACGGCTCCGTCACCTCCGTGCAGGCGGTGTACGTTCCCGCCGACGACCTGACCGACCCCGCCCCCGCCACCACGTTCTCCCATCTGGACGCCACCACCGTGCTGAGCCGTAAGATCGCGGAGCAGGGCATCTACCCCGCCGTGGACCCGTTGGAGTCCACCTCCCGCATTCTGGAGCCGGACATCGTGGGCGAGGAGCACTACAACATTGCCCGCGCCGTCCAGTCCACCCTGCAAAAGTACCGTGAGCTGCAGGACATCATCGCCATCCTGGGCATGGAGGAGCTCAGCGACGAGGACAAAAAGACCGTCGCCCGTGCCCGCCGCATCCAGCGCTTCCTGTCCCAGCCCTTCTACGTGGCGGAGAAGTTCAGCGGCGCCCCCGGCGTGTTCGTGCCCCTGCACGAGACGCTCCGCGGCTTTAAGGAGATCCTGTCCGGCAGCATGGACGAGTACCCCGAGGCGGCCTTCTTCAACGCCGGCACCATTGACGACGTGATCCGCAAGGCGGAGCAGATGAAGAAAGGCGGCATGTGATGGCAGCGCCGTTCCATCTGGATATTCTGGCGGCCAGCGTCCCGTTTTACCGGGGTGACTGCGTATCGCTGGTGCTGCCCACCACCGACGGCGAGTACGGTATTCTGGCCAACCACAGCAACGCCGTGGGCGCCGTCACCGCCGGTGAGCTGCGGTTCGAGACGGCGGAGGGAGAGCAGCGCCGCGCCGCCGTGGCCCCGGGCCTTTTCAAGGTGGAGAATGGCCGTGTGCTGCTGCTGGTGGACGCGGCCGAGCGTCCCGAGGACATCGACGTGAACCGCGCCCTCCGCGCCCGTGAGGAGGCGGAGGAGGAGCTGCGCCAGAAACGCAGCATGGCGGAATACCACCTGGCCCAGAGCCAGCTGGCCCGCGCCATGAACCGCCTCCGCGTCAGCGGCCGCGGCTGAGAAACAGCAAAAAGCGAAAAAAGAACGTCCCCGTGGGGACGTTCTTTTTTCGCTTACAGCAGCCTGCTGATGCCCACGAACAGGCATCCCAGGCCGAAAAACGCCGCGATCAACAGCAGGATCACCGGCCAGAACCGTTTGCCCATCACCTGCGGGTCCATGAACGGGTAGGGGTAGCAGCGCTTCGTGTGGCCGATGGGCTTTCCCGTGGCCCCACGGGCCATACCGAAGGCAAAGTAGGCCAGCGGCAGCACCAGCCACCAGACGGCGTGGCCGATGGCGAGGCCGGACTTGTCCTGCCACAGCAGCCACTGCACCACCGTCAGCCACGGCACGGCGTAGTGGACACACAGGTTGCCGAAGCTGCTGAATCCGATGTCTGACAGCGCCTTGCCGCCCTTTTTCGCCGATGGCACCAGCACCCACTGGTAGATGAGGTGGGTCACGAAGATGCACAGCGTCATGCTCAGGGCCACACCGGCGGAGCTGAGCCACCGGAACACGCCGCACTGTGGATCGTGGCCGCTGACCCCCAGCGTCAGCTGGTACACCGCCAGCAGCAGGTTGCTGAGGTTGGTGTAAAAGACGAAGAATCCAGGCCGGATGCGGCCCGTCACCGGCAGCGTGGAGTGAAAATACAGTCCCCCCAGTCCCAGCAGGCCCAAAAACAGCGCCGACAGCCGCAGCATCATTCCGCCCTCAGCTCCTTCAGCCGTCCGATCTCACGGGCGTAGCCCGCCAGATCGTTGGGCGTTTCCAGAATAAAGGGCAGGTCCCGCAGGGCGGGGTGATTGATGATGCGGCCAAAGGCCGCCTCCCCCAGATAGCCCTCGCCGATGCGGGCGTGGCGGTCCTTGTGGCTGCCCAGCGGGTTCATGCTGTCGTTGATGTGGACGGCCTTCAGCCGCTCCAGCCCGATGACGCGGTCGAACTCCGTCAGCACGCCGTCGATGTCGCCCGCGATGTCGTACCCCGCGTCGGAGATGTGGCAGGTGTCCATGCACACGCCCATCTGGGTATTCAGCGCCACGCGGTCCAGTATCTCCCGCAGCTCCTCGAACCGGCCGCCCACCTCGGAGCCCTTGCCCGACATGGTCTCCAGCAGCACCGTGGTGTGCTGCTCCGGCTTCAGGATGGCGTTCAGCGTCTCGGCGATCTGGCTGATGCCCACCTCCATGCCCTGCTCCGTGTGGCTGCCCGGGTGGAAGTTGTAGTAGTTGCCGGGGAGATATTCCATCCGCTTCAGGTCGTCCGCCAGCGTCATGCGGGCGAATTCGCGGGTGCGCTCCGTTTTGGAGCAGGGGTTGATGGTGTAGGGCGCGTGGGCCACCAGACGGCCGAAGCCGTTGGCCTGCGCCAGCGCCAGAAACGCCGCCGCGTCATCGGGGTCAATGGCTTTCGCTTTACTGCCCCGGGGATTGCGGGTGAAGAACTGGAACGTGTTGGCGCCGATGGACAGCGCCGTTTTCCCCATGGCCAGAAAGCCCTCCGAGGCGGACAGATGACAGCCGATGGTCAGCATAGTTTTTCTCCTTTCACAGGGCCAGCGTCCGGACGTCCGCCCTGCCGTTTTCAATGGTAAGGATGCCGCAGGTGGGGTGCAGCGGGTCTCCGGCGGCCCCGGGGTTCAGCACCAGCAGGGCCCCGTCGTTGTCCACCAGAGGCCGGTGGGTGTGGCCGAACAGCAGCACCTGCGCGCCGCACTCACGTGCCGCCCAGACAGCCCGCATCACGTCGGACTTCACGCCCCGCGTGTGGCCGTGGAGCATCAGGATACGCACGCCGCCCAGCTCGATGAGCCGCTCCGGCTGGTCGCAGCTGCCGTAGTCGCAGTTCCCGGGCACGCCCTCCATGGGCAGCATGGGAAACGCCTGCCGCAGCTTCTCCAGATCCCGCTGGCAGTCGCCCAGATGCAGTACATAGCTGGGGTGTACCTGCTCTACCGCTTGTATCAGTTTGTTCACTTTCCCATGGGAGTCGGATACCACCAAAACATTCATAGGCCCCTCACACTTGATGTAATGAAGGGTATTTTACCACAAAGCGGTTGAAAAAACAATTCATTTCCCGTATGATTAGGGCAGTTGAGAGGAGGTGTTGTCATGACCGGAGGTGTGGTGGAGCTGGACCTGCACGGCATGAATACCTATCAGGCCCAGATCGCGGTGGATGCGGCCCTGCGCCGCGCCGGAAACGGCACGTACCGCCTGCGGCTGATCCACGGCTATCGCGGCGGCACGGCCATTCGGGACATGCTGTGGCTGACCTACGGGCGGCGCAGCCAGGTGAAGCGCATGGTCAGCGTCAGCGAGGGCGTCACGGAGCTGGTGCTGCGGGAATACTATTGAGAAACGATCTCCGTGAAAGAGGTGTAAAGGTATGAAGCTTGCACAGATACAGATGCGCGTGGGCCCTGACAAGGCGGCGAACCTGCGCCACGCGGAGGCCCTGCTGTCCCGGGCAGCGGATGCGGACATGGCGGTGCTGCCGGAAATGTTCTGCTGTCCCTACGACAACGCCTGCTTCCGCGCCTACGGCGAGCCGGAGGGCGGGCCGGCCTATCAGATGCTGTCCCGCGCCGCAGCGGCCCACGGCCTGTGGGTGGTGGGCGGCTCTCTGCCGGAGCTGGACGGCGATAAGGTGTACAACACCAGCTATGTGTTCGATCCCACGGGCCTCTGCGTGGCCCGTCACCGAAAGATGCACCTTTTCGACATCGACGTGGCCGGCGGTCAGCGATTTCGCGAGTCCGACACCCTGTCGGCAGGAAATGAGATCACGGTGTTTGACACGCCCTGGGGCAAAATGGGGCTGTGCATCTGCTTTGACCTGCGGTTTCAGGAGCTGGCACAGCTGATGGTGCTGGAGGGCGCACAGGTACTGCTGGTACCGGCGGCCTTTAATATGACCACCGGCCCCGCCCACTGGGAACTGCTGTTCCGGCAGCGCGCGGTGGACGGACAGCTGTTCACCGCAGGCACTTCACCGGCGCGGGACGAGACGGCATCCTATGTGGCCTGGGGCCACTCCATCGTCTGCGACCCCTGGGGCACGGTGCTGCACCAGTGCGGCGCCGGTGAGCAGGTGGTGGTGACGGAGCTGGATATGAGCCGTGTGTCCGCCATACGGGAACAGCTGCCCATTCTTTCAGCGCGCCGGACGGACGTGTACGGTGTCCGAAAAAAGTGATTGCCACGGGGGCATCAGACGGTGTATAATCGCAAAAAACATGAGGCGGGAGGACGTTCATGATGAAGAAGAATTATAAAGAGATGACAAAGCCTGAGCGGCAGGCGGAATACGCGGCTGTCAAGGCGGAATTCGAGGGGGCGAAGGCCCTTCATCTGGAATTGAACATGGCGCGGGGCAAGCCCAGCCGCCAGCAGCTGGACATGGTGACGCCCATGCTGCAGGTGCTGACCCAGCCGGAGCAGTTTGTATCCGACGGGGTGGAGACCCGCAACTACGGCGAGGTGGCGGGTATTCCCGCGGCGCGGAAGCTGTTCGCCGACATCCTGGGCTGCAAGCCGGAGCAGGTGTTCGTGGGCGGCAATGCCAGCCTGCAGCTGATGTACGATGCCATCTCCAAGGCGTTCACCCACGGCCTGCTCCACAGCGAGAAGCCCTGGGCCAAACTGGATACGGTGAAGTGGATCTGCCCCGTCCCCGGCTACGACCGGCACTTTAAGGTGACGGGCAGCTTCGGTGTGGAGATGATCAACGTGCCCATGACCGACCAGGGTCCCGACATGGACATGGTGGAGGAGCTTATCAAGGATCCCGCCGTGAAGGGTATGTGGAACGTGCCCAAGTACTCCAATCCCGAGGGCGTGGTGTACTCTGATGAGACCATCCGCCGTCTGGCAGCCATGAAACCCGCCGCACCGGACTTTATGCTGATGTGGGACAACGCCTACTGCATCCACGAGTTCGACTGTGACTTTGTACCGTTCTCCGATATCATCGGCCTGTGCGCCCAGTACGGCAACGCCGACATGGTGTATGAGTTCGCGTCCACCAGCAAGGTGACGTTCCCCGGCGCGGGCGTGGCGGTGATGGCGGCCAGCGAGGCCAACATCCAGTATTTCTCCAAGCTCATCAACATCCAGACCATCGGCTATGACAAGGTGAACCAGCTGCGGCACGTGCTGTACCTGCAGGATCGGGAGCACACTCTGGCGCTGATGAAGCGGCACGCGGCGGTGTTGGCGCCCAAGTTCCACGCGGTGCTGAACGCGCTGGACAGTGAGATCGCGCCCCGTGGCATCGCGGACTACAAGCGGCCGGTGGGCGGCTACTTTATCAGCGTGGACACCATGCACGGGTGCGCCAAGCGCACGCTGGAGCTGTGCAGGGAGGCGGGTATCACCATGACCGGTGCGGGGGCCACGTTCCCCTACGGCAAGGACCCCAACGACAGCAACATCCGCATTGCGCCGTCCCTGCCGCCGGTGGCGGAGCTGGAGCAGGCCATCGCGGTGTTCTGCATCTGCCTGCGCCTGGCGGCGCTGGAAAAGCTGGGCGTGTAAGAATCTGACTGTGTAACTGTGTATAAGATTGAAGAGCGCTGCGGCATGGCCGCGCGCTCTTCAATCTGTCAAAAACCTGCCCGGTCACAAGTATCGGAGGGAAGGATAGTGTGAAAGGGAACCGTTAGGGTTCCCTTTCGCGTTCAATCACCCGCCGCAGCGGCCAAAATCGCAAAACAAAATACTGTTTTTTATTTTGCGATTTTGCTGGCAGCTTGTCAGAAAAGTCCGAACGGACTTTTTTGACAAGCTGAAGAGCGCTGCGGCATGGCCGCAGCGCTCTTATGTTTTGCTGCTTTGTCAGGGGCGATTTCCCGCGTCCTTGCCTCCGGCGGAGGCTGCGATCTGAGCAAGTGGCGGCGATGAAGCAAACAGGGGCGGGCAGCACTGCCCCCTTTTTGCAATCCCTTTATTCCAGTGCGTCGTGGCTTTCGAACACGTCGTGGATAGAGCCGCAGCGGTCGGCGGTGGGCGGTGTCTCCGTCGGCGCAGCGCCCTTTGCCATTTGCAGCTCCTGCCACTTCTCCCGGGTGATGAGGAGCTGTCGGGGCTTGGAGCCCTCGAAGGGTCCGACATAGCCCCGCTCCTCCATCTGATCCACCAGCCGGGCGGCACGGGAGTAGCCCAGCTTCAGACGCCGCTGGAGCATGGACACGGAGGCCTGCCCCGTCTCCAGTACCACTTCCACGGCGGCGGGCAGCAGCTCGTCGCCGTCCTCGCCGTCGACAGGCGCATCGGATGCGGCGCCCTTGCCCTTGTCGGACTTGGCGTCCACCGCCTGCTGGATCTTCTCGATGACATCCTGATCGTAATGGGCCTCGCCGGCGGTGTCCTTGACAAAGGCCACCACACGCTCGATCTCCTCCGGTGTGATGAAGCAGCCCTGTACGCGGGTGGGTTTGCTGTCGCCCAGCGGGGAGTAAAGCATATCGCCCTTACCCACCAGCTTTTCCGCGCCGGGGGTATCCAGAATGATGCGGGACTCCATGGAGCTGGCCACGGCGAAGGCGATACGGCTGGGAATATTGGCCTTCATCAGGCCGGTGATGACATCGGCGGAGGGACGCTGGGTGGCCACCACCAGATGCATGCCGGCGGCACGGCCCATCTGGGCCACGCGGCAGATGGACTCCTCCACCTCCTTGGCAGCCACCAGCATCAAATCGGCCAGCTCATCGATGACCACCACCACAGTGGGCAGCTTCTTCACGTCCTCGTCCGTCTCGGACAGGGCGTTGTAGCCCGCCAGGTCCTTGACGCCCTTTTCGGAGAACATCTTGTAGCGCTTCATCATCTCGAACACCGCCCACTGCAAAGCGCCCGCGGCCTTCTTGGGGTCCGTGACCACAGGGATCAGCAGGTGGGGGATGCCGTTGTAAGGCGCCAGCTCCACCATCTTGGGATCCACCATGATGAAGCGCACCTCGTCGGGGGTAGACTTGTAGAGAATGCTGACGATCAGGGAGTTGGTACACACGGACTTACCGGAGCCGGTGGTACCGGCGATCAGCACGTGGGGCAGGCGGGCAATATTGCCCACGATGCTGCTGCCGCCAATGTCCTTGCCCACGGCGAAGGCCACGGGGGACGGGTGGCGGGTAAACTCCCGGGACTCGATAACATCGCGGATACGGACGGCGGTAACGGTGCGGTTGGGCACCTCGATGCCCACCACGGAGATCTTGTTGGGCACCGGCGCCACACGGACGCCGCTGGCGCCCAGTGCCAGAGCGATATCGTCGGACAGGTTGGTGATCTTGCTGAGCTTCACACCCTGCTCCAGAGTGAACTCGTAGCGGGTGACACTGGGTCCGTGAACCACGTCGCCCGCGGTGGCGTCCACACCGAAGGAACGCAGGGCGTCCGCCAGGCGGCGGGAGTTGTTGCGCAGCTCCGCGCCCACCTCGGTGCAGTTGTCGGTGTGATTCTCCTCCAGCAGGGTGATGGGCGGGTAGCGGTAGATCTCCTCGCCCTGGGCCAGCTCCTGCTCGATGGCCTGCCCCACTTCCTGGGCGGCAGATTCCACCTCCTGCTGGACCTGAGCCTTCTTTTTCTTCTCGGACACCGGCTCCTTCACCGCCGCGGCCTCCTGTACTGCGGGAGCGGCAGGAGCTGTCGATGCCGCAGGGGCTGCCGGTGCGGTGGGGACGGCGGGCGCGGCAGCGGCGCGATCCAGCACCTCGTCCGGCGTCCGGACGGCGGCACTGCGGCGGGGGAAGAAGTCCTTCTTCTCGCCGCTCTCCATGGCGGAGGATTCGCCGTCCAGCGGGATGTCGATGTTCACCCGCTTTTTGGCGGGCTTCTCTTTCACAGGCTTCTCCGGTACAGACGCTTTCCGCGGAGCCGCAGGCTCGAAGCCCTCCAGATCGTCCTCGTCCTCCTCGTCCTCCCAGCGGCTGCTGCGGTACTCCTTCATTTTATCCACGGCCTGCTGCGGCGTCATGTGCAGCGCGCCCAGCAGCGCCGCCACCAGCAGCACCACGAACACCACCACAGACACCACCTTGCTCAGCAGCGCCTCGCTGCCCAGTGCCAGGCCGCCGGCCACCACGCCGCCGCAGGTCAGGGTCTGTCCGTCCTTCCACAGCTGGGACAGCAGGCCGCTGCCCAGCTCATAGGCCGTGCGGCACAGCAGCAGGTGGCACAGCATTCCCGACAGCAGCGGCACCAGCAGGGTGCAGGTGGTGCGCAGGATCACGGGGCGGCCCTGATGCCGCAGCTGGATCACCGCCACGGCCAGCAGCGCCGGCGCCGCCAGAAAATACCCGTAGCCCAGCGTGCCCTTCAGCACCTTGGCGATAAACGTCAGGAGCAGGGCGTCCACCTGAAAATAGCTGACCAGTACGCACAGTGCCAGCAGCAGGCAGACCACGCCGCCGATGAGCCGCGCCAGTCCGTTATAGGCGGGCGGCTCCGGCTTGGACGGCGCCTTTTTCTTTTTTGTGGTCTTCTTTTGCGTCGATGCCATAGTTTTCCTCACTTCATCTCACTTGACGGCCTGCAGCACCAGCGTCAGGATACCCACCGCCCAGCAGTAGTAGGCAAACGCGCCGAAGCGGCCCTTGTCCGCCACGTATTTCAACAGGCGGATGCACAGATACCCCGATACGGCGGCGGTGACAACGCCCAGCAGGTACATGGGAACCTCCGCCGTGTTGATGCCGGCCTTCACCGCGTCGCTCAAGGACAGGATGTTGGCGCCCAGCACCGCAGGAATGCTCAGCAGAAACGAGAACCGCACGGCGAACCTGCGCTCGTAGCCCACGAAGCAGCCGGCGGTGATGGTCATGCCGGAACGGGACACGCCGGGCAGCGTGGCCACCGCCTGGCCCACGCCCACCAGCAGGGCGTCCAGCCACGTGGCGCTGCGCTCGGTCTTGCGGCCCTTGCGGGCCCGATCGCACAGGAACAGCAGAAAACCGGTGACGATCAGCGCTGCGCCCACGAATACCATATTATCGGCAAGCCCCTGCACGCTTTTGCGGATGGGCAGTACCGCGAACAGCGGCAGTGTGCCCACGATGATGAGCAGGATCAGCCGCCGCGCCGGCGGTACCGGCGACGGTGTGGAGCGATGGGCCAGGTCTCCGATGCCGCGGAAGAACTCCACCACCATGTCGCAGATGTCCTTCCAATAGGCGGCGAACACCGCGATCAGCGTACCCAGATGGAGCAGTACGTCGAAAAATTCCGGCACGCTGCCCGCGCCCTCCAGGCCCAGCAGGTTCTGTGCGATAGCCAGATGGCCGGAGCTGGAGATGGGCAGGAACTCCGCCACGCCCTGTACCAGTCCCAGCAGGAATGATGTTACGTATGTCATAACCACACCTCACGTGTTATTTTCAAATACTTTTCGTTATATATTGTCGCAATTATCCTATTTGTTGTCGGAACGTTTACCATAACAAGGATACTATACCATAGATATGGGGAAAATGCCACTGGAATTTGACATCCGCCGCCCGCGGAGGATAAGAGTTTCCTATTATGCTATTTTTTTAGGCAAAGCAACGCCATTGACGAAATTCACAAAAATACGATGGACAATTTCTACGGCTTGACCGTTGTGAGAAACCTGCTTTTATGGTATCCTGATGCAAATAACGCAGAGGGCCATCCCTGCGGTATACCGGATAGTCAACAGGGGAGGCCGCAGGGGCTTCCCCTGCCTGCATATTCCGAGAAAGGCGGTGAGTGAACTGTACCGTGAAAAAATAGAGAGTCTTCAGGCGGAGGAGAGCCGTCTGCTGGCGCAGAAGGCTGCGGCGCAAAGCGCGGCGGCGGAGACGGTGCGGCAGGCGGAAAAGGACGGCGCCGCGCTGGTATCCCAGGCCCAGGAGGCGGCGCGCCGCGCCGCGGCCGACGCCCTGCGTCAGGCGGAAGCCCAGGCCGAGGCGGAGCGGCAGGCCATGCTGGATCGCACCGAGAAGGACTGCGAGGCCCTGCGTGCCGCGGCTATGGCGCGGATGGACGACGCCGTGGACTACCTGCTGGAAAAGGTGGTGAAGCGGTAGATGGCCATTGTCAAAATGAAGCATTTGCAGGTGCTGGCGCTGGAGCGTGACCACGATGCCATACTCCGCCGTCTCCAGCACATGGGCTGTCTGGAGATCAGCGAGCCGGATATACAGGCGCTTCCCGACACTCTGCGCCGGTGCGATACTGCGGCAGCGGACCTGCTGGCCCGCCAACGGCAGCTGCAATCGGCCATAGACATCCTGCGCCGCACCGCGCCGCCCCAGAAAACGGGTCTGCTGACACCGCGTCCCCGCATCTCCGAGCGGGAATATCTGGATGAAGCGGCGCTGGCATCAGAGCTGGAAACGGCCCAGCACATCAATGAACTGGCGGCGGACGTAAACCGCCTCACCGCCAGGGAGACCCAGCTCCGCAGCGAGCAGGCCGCCCTGACACCCTGGCGGAGCCTGGATATCCCGCTGGAGCTGACGGAGACGCGGTGGTGCGACATCACCACCGGCACGCTGCCCCCCTTCGCCGTATGGGAGGAGATACAGGGCACGCTGAGCCAACAGGTGCCGGAATCGGAGGCATACCTGCTGTACGCCGACCGGCAGCAGCAGGGCATCCTGCTGCTGACCCACAAGGCCGTGACGGCTCAGGCGCTGGAGCTGCTGCGCAGCTTCGGTTTCTCCGGCGGGCAGCTCAAGGGCCGCCATGGTACACCGGAGGAAAACCTGACGGCGCTGGCGGACAGTCTGCGTCAGACCGCCGCGGAAAAGGACGCCGCCCTGCAGGAGCTGGCCGACTTAGGCGGGAAGCTCCCCGACATGCAGCTGTGCAGCGACCGGCTGAACTCCCGTCTCATGCGGGAGGAGAACCGGAAACGGCTGATGACCGATGGCTGCATCGTGGCCTTTGACGGCTGGGTGCCGGCGGAGAAGCTGCCGCAGCTGACGGCGTGGCTGGACACGCTGGACTGTGCTTACGACCTCAGCGACCCCACGCCGGAGGAGATCCCCGACGTGCCGGTGGCGCTGAAGGGCAATATCCTGACCCGCTCCATGAACTGCATCACGGAGCAGTACTCCATGCCCGCCTACGACGGCGTGGACCCCAACCCCGTGATGGCACCGTTCTTCATCTTCTTCTTTGGCATGATGATGGCGGACATGGGCTACGGCCTGCTGATGATCGTCGGCTCCCTGCTGTTCCTGAAGAAAAAGCGGCCCGATGATCGCAGCTTTATGGAGATGATCTTCTGGTGCGGCATCATGACGTTCATCTTCGGTGCGCTGACCGGCGGCTTCTTCGGGGATTTCATTCCCCAGCTGTGCAAGCTCATCGATCCCGCCAGCACCTTCACCATGCCGGCACTGTTCGACCCGCTGAACGACACCATGGCCATCATGGTGGGCTCGCTGGTGCTGGGCGGCATTCAGGTGTTCACCGGCATGACCGTCAGCGTGGTGGAGAAGTGCCGGAACGGCCATTTCCCCGATGCGCTCTTTGATGAGATCACGTGGTGGATCATCCTGGCCGGCGGGGCCATGGCCCTTCTGGGCGTGGGCAGCGTCGGCGGCGTGCCGGTGGTGCTGTGCGTCGGCGGACTGATGCTGCTATACGGCGCGGGCCGCGGCAAGAAGGGCTTCGGCAAGGTCACAGGCGTGGTGGCCGCCGTGTATAACGGCGTCACCGGCTTTTTCAGCGATATCCTGTCCTACGTGCGGCTGATGGCGCTGATGCTGTCCGGCGCGGTGCTGGCCCAGGTGTTCAACATGCTGGGCGCCACTACCGGAAACATCGTGCTGTTCGTCATCATCGCACTGGTGGGCAACGCGCTGAATCTGGCGCTGAATCTGCTGGGCTGCTATGTCCACGATATGCGCCTGCAATTTCTGGAATTCTTCGGACGTTTTTATAAGGACGGCGGCAAGGCCTTCCGTCCCCTGCGCATGCAGGCCAATCATGTAGAGATCATAAAGGAGGAACACGTACAATGAGTATTCTTGAATCCATCGGCGGACTGGGTTTCGCCATCCTGGGTGCGGCGCTGACCGCCGGCCTGTGCTGCATCGGCTCCGCTAAGGGCACCGGTATGGTGGGTGAAGCCGCCGCCGGCCTCACCAGCGAGGACCCCGACAAGTCCACCAAGTGCCTGATTTTGCAGGTGCTGCCCGGTACTCAGGGCCTGTACGGCTTTGTGGCCCTGTTCCTGGTGCTGGGCCAGGTGGGCGTACTCAGCGGCAGCGCCGTGGACATCACCCTGACCCAGGGCCTATCCTTCTTCGCCGCCTGCCTGCCCATCATGCTGGGCGGCTGGCTCAGCGCCATTTTCCAGGGCCGCGTGGCCGCCGCCTCCGTCAACATCGTGGCCAAGCGTCCCGAGGCCGCCACCAAGGGCATCATCTACTGCGGCATCGTGGAGTTCTACGCCATTTTGTCTCTGGTGGCCACCATCATGATCTCCCTGAACATCCTGAAGTAAGGTGGGTACCGTTATGAACGGACTGGAAAAGATCGTGGCCCGCATGGAGGCGGATACCAGGGCGGAGTGCGATGCGCTGACCGCCAGCGCCGCCGAGAACGCCGCCGCCATCCTGCGGGACTGCCGGGCCCAGGCGGACGCTGTGGCCCGCGACAGCCGCCAGCGGGCGGAGGCTCAGGCGGCGGAGCATCTGGAGCACCTCAACGGCAGCAGCCAGCTGGCCTGCCGCCAAAAAGTGCTGGCCGCCAAGCAGCAGCTGATCGATGAGGCCTTCGCAGGCGCCGCCCAGCGGCTGTCAAGTCTGCCGCAGGCGGAGTACATTGACCTGCTGGCCGCGCTGGCCGCCGAGAATGGCAGCGGCGACGAGGAGCTGCTGCTGTCCGCCAAGGACCGCGAGGCCGTGGGTCCCGCAGTGGTGAAGGCCGCCAACGCCAGAAAGGCCGGCGCCGCCTTCCGTCTGTCGGAGGAGACCCGCGAGACCGGCGGCGGACTGGTGCTGCGGCGGGGCCGCGTGGAGCTGAACTGCAGCTTCACCGAAAAGCTCCGCCAGCTGCGGCAGGAGGAATCCTCCGCCGTGGCCAGGCTGCTATTTGACTGAGAGGGGGCGTCCCTTTGACAAAACCCAGAAAGGACACGGACTACCTGTTCCTCTCCGCCCGCATCCGGAGCCTGGAGAAGGACCTGCTGACCTCCCAGCGGCTGGAACAGCTGCTGCAATCCCCGTCGGTGGAGAACTGCTCCCAGCTGCTGAGCGATCTGGGGTACGCCCCCATCCGCGACGAGGCCTCGCTGCAGAGCAGCCTGAAGCGGCAGCGGGAGGCGGTGTTCGCCGAGCTGGAGCGGTTCATGCCGGAAAAGCAGCTGCTGGACGTGTTCCGCATCAAGTATGATTACCACAACATCAAGGTATTGCTGAAAGCGCCGGAGGGGGCGGAGCGCCTGCTGATGGACGCGGGCACCATCCCCGTTTCGGAGCTCCAGCGCAAATACGCCGACAGCGGGAACTGGCAGTTCCTGCCCCGCGATATGGCAGAGGCCGCCGGAAAGGCCGCCGCTCTGCTGGCGGAGACCGGCAGCGCCCAGCGCAGCGACTGTCTGCTGGACCGTGCCTGCTTCCAGAAGCTGCGGCAGCTGGCGGAGGAAAGCCGCTGCATCTACCTCCAGACCTACGTCCGCGCCATGATCGACGCCGCCAACCTGCGTGCGCTGGTACGGGCGCAGCGGATGCACATGGATCCCGGCTTTTTGCAGGAGGTGCTGTTCGAGGGCGGCAGCGTGACCCCCGACGCCATCCGCGCCGGTGCGTCCGAGCCCGCCGCCCTGTTCCGCAGCACCGCTCTCCGTGAGGCCGCGGAGCTGGGTGAGGCTGCCGTCAAGGGCGGCAGCCTGACGGACTTCGAAAAGGCCTGTGACAACGCGGTGCTGCGCACCGCCGCAGGCGCCAGACGGGTGCCCTTCGGCGTGGAGGTGGCGCTGGGCTACCTCATCGCCAAGGAGGCGGAGTGGACGGCCGTGCGCATCGTCATGGCCGGACGGCTGGCGGGGCTCAGCGCCGACGCCATACGGGAAAGGCTGCGTGACACATATGTATAAGATCGCTGTATTGGGTGACCGCGACAGCGTCCTGGGCTTTCGGGCTCTGGGGCTGGACGTGTTCTTCGCCGATGACGCAGAGACGGCGCGGAAAACCCTGCACCGTCTGGCGCAGGAGAGCTACGCCGTCATCTACGTGACGGAGCAGCTGGCCCAGAGCATGGCGGCGGAGATCGCCCGCTATCAGAATGACATGCTGCCCGCTGTCATCCTCATCCCCGGCAAGGGCGGGGCGCTGGGCCTTGCGGACCGTGCGCTGCATGCAGCCGTGGAACGCGCCGTAGGCGCGGATATTTCCTGAAAGGAGCAGAAGAATGGGTAAGATCATCAAAGTCTCCGGTCCGCTGGTGGTGGCCGACGGCATGGCGGATGCCAGCATGGCGGACGTAGTGCGCGTAGGCCCCCAGCATCTGATCGGAGAGATCCTGAATATGACCGGCGACCGCGCCTCCATTCAGGTATACGAGGAGACGTCCGGCCTTGGCCCCGGCGCAGAAGTGGTCACCACCGGCGCGCCCCTCAGCGTGGAGCTGGGCCCGGGCCTCATCGAGAACATCTACGACGGCATCCAGCGCCCGTTGGAGGAGATCGTCCGCCGCGTGGGCGCCAACATCACCCGCGGCATCCAGGTGCCGCCGCTGGACCGCGAAAAGCTGTGGTCCTTTACTCCCACCGCCGCCGTCGGCGATGCCGTGGCAGGCGGCGATGTGCTGGGCACCGTGCCGGAGACGGAGTCGGTGCTGCACAAGATCATGGTCCCCAAAGGCGTCAGCGGCACGGTGTCGTGGCTGGCGGAGGCGGGGCAGTACAACATCACCCGGCCCATCGCCCGCATCCGCACCGCTGACGGTGCAGAGCGTGAGCTGACCATGGTGCAGAAGTGGCCGGTCCGCGTGGGCCGTCCCTACAAGAAGAAATTCCCGCCGGAGACGCCTTTGCAGTCGGGCCAGCGGGTCATCGACACGATGTTCCCCATCGCCAAGGGCGGCACTGCCGCCGTGCCCGGGCCCTTCGGCTCCGGCAAGACCGTGGTGCAGCACCAGCTGGCCAAATGGGCGGACGTGGACATCGTGGTCTACATCGGCTGCGGCGAGCGGGGCAACGAGATGACCGACGTGCTCCGCGAGTTCCCCGAGCTGACGGACCCCCGCACCGGCGAAAGCCTGATGAAGCGGACGGTGCTGATCGCCAACACCTCCGATATGCCCGTGGCCGCCCGTGAGGCGTCGGTCTACACCGGCATCACCATCGCCGAGTACTTCCGGGACATGGGCTACGACGTGGCCGTCATCGCCGACTCCACCTCCCGCTGGGCTGAGGCCCTGCGCGAGATGTCCGGCCGTCTGGAGGAGATGCCCGGTGAGGAGGGCTACCCCGCGTATCTGGCTTCCCGTCTGGCCCAGTTCTATGAGCGGGCCGGCGTGGTCCGCTGCATGGGCACGGAGGAGCGCACCGGCTCCCTCACTGCCGTGGGTGCGGTGTCGCCTCCGGGCGGCGACCTCTCCGAGCCGGTAGCACAGGCCACCATGCGTATCGTCAAGGTGTTCTGGTCGCTGGACGCCTCTCTGGCCTACCGCCGCCACTTCCCCGCCATCAACTGGCTGAACTCCTACTCTCTGTATCTGGACGCGGTGGCCCCCTGGTTCGATGAACATCTGGGTCCTGAGTTCATGAAGGACCGCAACCGCGCCATGCACCTTCTGCAGGAGGAGAACGAGCTCAATGAGATCGTCCAGCTGGTGGGCAAGGACTCCCTGTCCCCCAGGGACCAGCTGACGTTGGAGATCGCCCGCATGCTGCGGGAGGACTTCCTGCAGCAGAACGCCTTCATGGATGTGGACTCCTACTCCAGCTTCGACCGGCAGCTGCGGCTGCTGGCGCTGATCCTGCACTACGAGGACCTGTGCCGCGATGCCATCGCCAAGAACGTGGAGCTGCCCGCCCTGTTCGCCATTCCCGCACGGGAGCGGCTGGGCTGGGCCAAGTACGCCGCCGCAGAGGAGTACGCCGCCAACTATCAGCAGGTACACGACGAGATGGACAGTGAGATCGCCGCCCTGATCGAGAAAGCAGGTGAGGACGCATGATGAAGGAATACCGTACCATCCACGAGGTCTCCGGCCCCCTGATGGTGGTGGAGAACGTGGAGGGCGTCACCTATGACGAGCTGGCAGAAATCCAGCTCCGCAGCGGTGAGGTCCGCCGCTGCAAGGTGCTGGAGGTCAACGGCGACCGCGCCGTGGTGCAGCTGTTCGACTCCTCCGCCGGCATCAACCTGCGGGACGCCAAGATCCGTTTTCTGGGCCATCCTCTGCAGCTGGGCGTGTCTGTGGACATGCTGGGCCGCGTGTTCAACGGCATGGGCGAGCCTATCGACGGCGGCCCTGCCCTGCTGGCCGATAAATACATGGACATCAACGGCCTGCCCATGAATCCCGCCGCCCGCGACTACCCCAACGAGTTTATCCAGACCGGCATCAGCACCATCGACGGTCTGAACACTCTGGTCCGCGGCCAGAAGCTGCCCATTTTCTCCGGCTCCGGCCTGCCTCACGCCAATCTGGCAGCCCAGATCGCCCGTCAGGCCAAGGTGCTGGACGACAGCTCCAACTTCGCCGTGGTGTTCGCCGCCATCGGCATCACCTTTGAGGAGTCGGAGTTCTTCGTCCGCGAGTTCAAGCGCACCGGCGCCATCGAGCGCACCGTGCTGTTCACCAACCTGGCCAACGACCCCGCCGTGGAGCGTATCGCCACGCCCCGCATGGCCCTGACCGCCGCTGAATATCTGGCGTTCGAGCAGGACATGCACGTGCTGGTGATCCTGACGGACATCACCAACTACGCCGAGGCGCTGCGCGAGGTGTCCGCCGCCAAGAAGGAGGTCCCCGGCCGCCGCGGCTACCCAGGCTACCTCTACACCGACCTTGCCAGCATGTACGAGCGGGCCGGGCGGAAGCTGGGCTGCAAGGGCTCCATCACCATGATTCCCATCCTGACCATGCCGGAGGACGACAAGACCCACCCCATCCCCGACCTGACCGGCTATATCACCGAGGGCCAGATCATCCTCAGCCGCGACCTGTACCGCAAAAACATCCTGCCGCCGGTAGACGTGCTGCCCTCCCTTTCTCGTCTGAAGGACAAGGGCGTGGGCGCAGGCAAGACCCGTGAGGATCACGCCCCCACCATGAACCAGCTGTTCGCCGCCTACGCCAGCGGCAAGGAGGCCAAGGAGCTGATGACCATTCTGGGCGAGGCCGCCTTGAGCCCCACGGACCTGTTGTACGCCAAGTTCGCCGACGAGTTCGAGAAGCGCTACGTTTCCCAGGGCTTTGACGAGAACCGCTCCATTGCGGAGACGCTGGATCTTGGCTGGGAGCTGCTGCGGATGCTGCCCAGAAGCGAGCTCAAGCGCATCAAGCCGGAGATGCTGGACAAGTACCTGCCGGAGAAGGAGTGACCGCCTATGGCCGGAAAGACTGTCAATCCCACCCGCATGGAGCTGACGCGGCTGAAGGGCCGTCTCAAAACGGCCCGCCGCGGCCACAAGCTGCTGAAGGACAAGCGGGACGAGCTGATGAAGCAGTTTCTGGAGATCGTCCGCCGCAACCGGCAGCTCCGCGCCAAGGTGGAGCAGGGCCTGAAGGAGGCCAACGACGCCTTCACCGTGGCCTCCGCTGTCATGGGGCCGGAGATGCTGGAGCAGTCGCTGCTGCGGCCCCAGCGCTCCGTGTCGCTGGATGTGGACGCCCGGAACATCATGAGCGTCAACGTGCCGGTGTTCACGTTCCACACCGAGGGCGGTGAGGGTTCCCTCCTGCCCTACGGCTTCGCCCAGACCAGCGGCGAGCTGGACGCGGCGCTGGAGAAAATGCAGGCGGTGTTCGCCGATATGCTGGAGCTGGCGCAGGTGGAGAAATCCATGCAGCTGCTGGCGCAGGACATTGAAAAGACCCGCCGCCGTGTCAATGCGCTGGAATATGTGATGATCCCGGAGACGGAGAAGAACATCCGCTATATTACGATGAAGCTGGACGAGAACGAGCGCGGCAATACCACCCGGCTGATGAAGGTCAAGGATATGGTCTTGCAGGACGCCCATCACTATCAGCCGTAAACACGAGAAAAAAGAGGAGACACTGTGCGTCTCCTCTTTTTTTATTCCACATCGTCGGCCCATTCCTGCAGCGCCGACTGGATCAGCGTATCGCCGTCGGTCAGTCCCCAGCTGTGCCACCGGGCCAGCGCACTGCGGAACGGATACACCGCGCCGCCGGACTGCGCGTAGTTGCACCAGCTCTCCAGATACTCCCATTCCGGCGTCAGCGTCTCCGCGTCGTACAGCACGTAGGCCCGCAGATCCTCCGCGCCCCGCAGGCGCGACCACTCCGCAGTGATGGTGCTGCGCTGGCTGCTTCCGAAGAAGCTCTGGCTGGTGTAGCTGCCGCTGTCCAGCGCGGCGAAGTCCGCCGTGTACGTCTGTCCCCGCCGGCCGCACAGCACGCGGCCGCCGATGATATTGCCCCGGGTCCAGTTTTCGTCGTCACGCCACATCGGCCAGAGCTCCACGCTCTCCGTCAGAGCCAGCCCCTCGGGCCGCGCCGCGATGTGGTGCAGGAGCACCACCCGCTGATAGCCGTCCTGGGGCAGCACCACCGCCACGTGGATCATGGTGCAGACCTCCTCCACGTCGTAGACGTGGTAGGTATAGCGGTACGTGCCGTCCTCCTGCTTCTCCGCGCTCTGGTACTGCCAGGTATTGGGCGTATCCTCGTCCCAGACACCGGTGGTCACCACCCGATATTTGTCGCCGTCGTACCGCGTGTCGGTCTGTGTAAGCACCTCGCTTGCGCCCGTCAGACCGGCCACCTCCTCGGCAGTCAGGTCGTCCAGCACATTCTGCGGCATGCCCAGCGCCAGCAGCTCCGCCCGGATCGTCTCGTCCTGCGGCGCATCCTGACGCACCTGCCAGTCCATGGGGTACCGCTGGCCCAGCAGCATGGCCAGTATCACCGCCGCCAGCGTCACGCCCAGATACCCCCACAGCACCGTCGTCATCGAAAGGCGCACCGGCGCGGCGTGAATGGCGTAGCCGGTGTCCTCCAGCGAGCGGGAGAGCTTCACCAGATTCCGCAGGATCACGAGGTACACCGCCAGCACCGGCAGCACCAGCAGCCAGCCCTCCAGACCGATCATGGCCAGCGCCATCAGCACCGCGTAAAAGGCAGCCAGCACCCCGGCGGCGGGTGCGGACGGCTTCTCCGCACCGGCGGCGCGGGAGACGCCCACCATGCCCCGCCACAGGGCGATCAGCGTCGCCTGCATCAGCGCCATATCCGCATAGGCAAGCGTCAACCCCTCCTCCACCGGCAGCGCCGCCAGCACCATGGCGGCGCTGCGCAGGACGACGGCGGCAATGGACAGGCCGTAGGCCCACCGCAGCGCCCGATTCTCCTGCCGCAGTGTGCGGAAGCCCAACACCAGCAGGATGCAGCCCAGCGTGGGCAGGATGTAGTCCAGATACAGAAGCTGCAGCGTCAGCGTCTTCAGGGCGATGCCCCACACCACGCAGCTCATGGCACTGCGCCACGGGCTGACATCCGCAGGCGGCGGCAGGGTGTCGGCGCTCTCTGTCAGCAGCGCGTCAAATCGCAGATCGTCACTCACAGAAGTCACCTCCCAACAGCTCCCGCAGCTTTTGCCGCAGGCGGTACAGCCGCCCCTCCACGCCTCGCTCCGTCAGTCCCAGCTCGGCAGCCATCTGTGCGGTGGACTGGCAGTAGTAATATTTCCGGTAGAACAACGTCTGTTCCCCGTCGGTCAGGCTCTTGACTGCCCTGACCAGCAACCGGGAGCGCTCCTGCCGCAGCAGGGCATCCTCGGCGCTGCCCGCGCCGTGGGGCATATCGTCTGTCAGCGCCGTCTCCGTCCGCAGGCCGCGGGCGCGGTTGAGCGCACAGTTGCGCGCCAGCACTGTCAGCCATCCGCGCAGCGTCCCCTTGGACGCGTCGAAGCTGCCCGCCGTCTGCCACAGCCGCACCGACACGTCGGCAAAGCATTCCTCCCTGTCCCGCGCATCCGGCAGGATGGGCGCAATGATATACCGCAGCAGCGGCCCATGGCGGCGCAGCAGCGTCTGTAAGGCCGCTTCGTCGCCGGAGGCGATCCTGTCCATCAGGGATCTATCGTCCACTGTCCCACCACCCTTCGTGTCTCTCTGACCTATTATACACGGAAAAGGCAGAAAACCCACGAAATGTTTTTTTGGAAAAGGTGTTGACATAGAGGGTCTGATGTGGTAATCTAAGTATTGCCTGATCCGCCGGTGTGGTGGAATGGTAGACACAGGAGACTTAAAATCTCCCGGCAGAAATGCCGTACCGGTTCGAGTCCGGTCACCGGCACCACCGGTACAAATTTTATATCGCGGAGTAGAGCAGTTGGTAGCTCGTCGGGCTCATAACCCGGAGGTCGGAGGTTCAAGTCCTCCCTCCGCAACCATATCGAGCGGATGTAACTGATCTCAGTTACATCCGCTTCTTTATTATCGTGTCCGGAGCGGGTTTACGCCCGCTCCGTTTCTGCTCCCGCAAAAGAATCATCATCCGCGTTGTATCCCTCCGAGAACAGCTCTTTCAGACTGTCCGACGGCTCGCAGGAAACATCCTCAATGGCGACGCCCTCACGGATGTCGGCAGTGTAGTCCGGATGGCGCTGCGTGGGATCAATATCCAGATACCCGACGAACTTGTAGCAGATGACAAGTCGTTGGGTTTTGTTTTTGCCCGTCCCCTGCGTTTCGTACACATCAGATGCTGCTCCTCCTGCATGATCCTTGCAATGGTGTCCTCGCCGTTGCCGTCCAAATACAGCTTGAAAATCTCCCTGACGACCGATGCGGCCTCCGGGTCGATGATCCAGCGCTTCTTGTCCTGCGGGTCTTTCACATATCCGTATGGGGGTTGAGCGAGCGGCTCGCCGGCCCGCCCTCGTGTATTGTGCGCAGATCGTACCTTGCGGCTGATATCCTTGGCATACAGCTCGTTCATGATATTCTTGATGGGGATAAAATCGTCCCTGATAAATTCGCCGACCCTCTCCTTAAAGGTTTCCTCACGAAGCTGGTCACCAAATACTACGACCATTCTCGCAACACCAGCTCATACATTTGCCCCCAGAGAGTCGATATCCCCCTCCCATGTACCAACGCAGAGCCGCAAAGTTCGGTCAAGCACTCGGCCTGGTTGGCGATAGCCACTTTGTATTCGGTGCCGAAAATACGTATTTCCTAACAAACCCTTGTCAACCGTACAAGGCTATGTTACTATTCGTCAGTAAATCGCAGGCAAACCCGGCGCAAGCCGGTGACGCAAAGCTAAAGGGCCCCACCGGGTCAGCCGGCTGCCGGCAACGGGCCGCCGTCATTTTTGCCGGACCCGCCGCTTTGCGGATTTTTGAAACGCAGGAGCAGACAGGCACGGAGCAATTTGGCGGCAGGATCGATCAAAGCTGCGCAGAGACCTCTCTGCGTACTTGCGGTGTCCAAAACCTGATATACTGAGCACAAAACACTTTCGGATGTGGGTGTTCCACGTCCTGAAGGTGTTTTTTTGAGGGCAGAAACAAGCGGGCAGAACCGATTTTTTTGAAGGGACGATGGCCTATGAAAGAAAGAGCATGGAGACGTATGGCTGCGCTGCTGCTGACACTGGCGATGAGCGTTTCCCTTCTGGCGGGCTGCGCCGGGAGGACCGCAGAGGATGAGGGGGAACCCATCCGGGTGTATTTGTGGACGGCGAACCTGTAGGGAAAGTACGCCCCCTACGTTCAGGCCCAGCTCCCGGACGTGGACGTGGAATTTGTGGTGGGAAACAACGATCTGGATTTCTACAAATTCCTCAATGAAAACGGTGGGCTGCCGGATGTGATCACCTGCTGCCGGTTTTCTCTCCATGACGCACAGCCGCTGAAGGACAGCCTGATGGATCTCTCCACCAGCAACGAGGCGGATGCCGTTTACAATACCTACCTCTTCGCAGGACGTGGTCTCCAAAATGATCGCGGGAGAGTACAGCGCGGCGCAGGCGTATAAGGCGTTTGACAGCCAGCTCCGTGAGTCCGGAGACGATTCTGAGGAGACCGTCAAAGCCTTTGTGGAGGGCTGCGAGGGCGGCTTTACACCGTTTAACCGGGGCTCTCTGCCGGTAGTCAGCGGCATCGCCATGGAAGTGCAGGAGGATCACGGGACGTATACCCTGGCGAAGGTCACGCGGGACGGGGAGGCGGTCCGGGACGAGGGTACCTTCACCGTGACCTGTCTGGCTGCGGCGAAGCACATGGCGCCCCTCCTCGCGGATGAAAGCCGCGTGTTTGAAGGCGGAGACGTTCGGGTGCGGAATACCTAGATCGAATACGTCGCACAGGATGACGCTGTTCTTGCGGAGCCTGAGCCCTATATCAGCTTGAGGTAAGGATAGATAGAAGAAACGCATTACCGCGCAAAGAAAATGAGACCGGTGGGGAAACGGAGGGCGGCTGCTTTGGCGGCGGTGCTTGCCCTGCTTTTGGGGATCGCCGCGCTCAGCAGCCTTCTTGCCGGGTAAGCGCGGTTCCTCCCATCGTTCCGCCCGGCGTTGACAAGCGCAGAACAAGCAGAAAAAAATGCTCTTCATTGTTGTGGTTCTCCGTTCATAGAACCAGGTTGGCCTCAGTATAAGAACCTCCATCCCGATCGCCAACCGCATAATTTTACATTTTCCAGCACGGGGCAAATTTTCGTTGAAAAGTACGCTCTTTCTTCAAAGACATCCTGGTGAAATTCAGCACTTTTCACCAAGTTCCGCAGATTTTTCCCGTCCCTTCGCCGCCGCAGAAATACGCGCTGCACGGTGCGGCAGGGCAAGGCTGCATACTTTCTCATTTCTTTTTTTACCGTGTCGTTTTCCCGAATCTTTTTCTCTTGACATTCGTCAGATTATCCCGTATAATGCACCGAAAACAACACAAGGAGGAAATGAAAATGCGCTATCTTCTGAAGAATGCAAAGTTTTTCTCGCAGGGCGTGTTTCATTTGGCGGACGTGTTTCTTTCGGACGGAAAGATTGTTTCTATTGGTGATGGTGTTTCCCCTTCCGATGATACTATTGTTATTGATATTTCTAATATGGTTTTGTTTCCCGGTTTCGTTGATGTTCATGTTCATCTTCGTGAGCCGGGATTTTTTTATAAGGAAACCATCCGCTCCGGCACACTGGCCGCCGCGCACGGCGGCTTCGCTCACGTTGCCGCCATGCCGAACCTGAACCCCGTGCCCGACTGCGTCGAATCGCTTGCGCTCCAGCGCGCGCTCATCGAGAAGGACGCCCTCGTTCATGTCCATCCCTACGGGGCGATCACGGTCGGTGAAAAGGGCGAGCAGCTTGCAGACCTTGCGGGCATGGCACCAGACGTCATCGCCTTTTCCGACGACGGGCGCGGCGTGCAGTCCGAGAGCATGATGCGCCAGGCGATGGCCGAGTGCCGCCGTCTCGGCAAGATCCTTGCCGCGCACTGCGAGGACAACGCCCTGCTTCGCGGCGGCTACATCCACGACGGCGCGTATGCCCGCGCCCACGGGCACCGCGGCATCTGCTCGGAGAGCGAGTGGGGTCAGATCGCACGCGACGTGAAGCTTGCCGGGGAAACGGGCTGCGCCTACCACGTCTGCCACGTTTCGACCAAGGAAAGCGTCGAGGTCATCCGCGCGGCCAAGCGCCGCGGCGTGGACGTGACATGCGAAACAGCGCCGCACTATCTCGCCTTCACGCAGGACGATTTACAGGAGGACGGACGATTCAAGATGAATCCTCCCCTGCGCGATCAGGCTGACCGCGACGCGCTCATCGAGGGTCTTCTGGACGGGACGATCGACATGCTCATCACCGACCACGCGCCCCACAGCCGCGAAGAAAAGAGCAAAGGCCTTGAAAAGAGCGCCATGGGCGTTGTCGGACTGGAAACGTCCTTTGCCGCAAGCTACACGCATCTTGTGAAAAAGAGGATCCTGCCGCTTGAAAAGCTCGTCGAGCTGATGCACACCTCTCCGATGCGCCGCTTCGGCTGCGGCACGGAGATCGCCGTCGGCCAGCCCGCCGACCTGACCGTATTTGACCTCAACAGAACTTATACCGTCGACCCCGAAACATTTTTGACCATGGGGCGCGCAACGCCCTTCGCCGGCACGTGCCTCACCGGTGCGTGCAAGCTGACGATGATCGGCGGCGAGATCGTCTGGAAGGAGGACATGCTTTGATCGAAGTAACTTACACCATCGCAGAGAACGCCCTCATTGCCTCGGGCGTCTACCGTTTGAAGCTCGAGGGCGACACCTCGGCCATCACCACGCCGGGCCAGTTCCTCGACCTTCGTCTGCCCGGTTTCTTCCTGCGCAGGCCCATCTCCATCTGCGACTGGGACGAAAAGAGCGTCACGCTCCTTTATAAAGTCGTCGGCGGCGGAACGGACTGGCTCTCCCGCTGCACGCCGGGGCAGGCGCTCGATGCGCTCTCGGGTCTCGGCAACGGCTTTGACGTTGCCGCCTGCGGCGAAACGACGCTCCTTGCGGGCGGCGGCATCGGTGCCGCGCCGCTCTTCGGTCTTTCAAAGCGCCTTCTTGCCGCGGGCAAAACGCCCATCGCCGTTCTGGGTTTCAACACTGCGGAGGATGTTTTTTTCGAAAATGAATTCAAGGCGCTCGGCGTGCAGACCGTCATCGCAACGGCGGACGGCAGCCGCGGCACACGCGGCTTTGTGACCGACGCGCTGCCCGAGCGGTTCGACGCCGTCTGCGCCTGCGGGCCGATGCCGATGCTCAAGGCGCTCTGCGCAAAGACGGACAAGCCCGGTCAGATCAGTCTGGAAGCGCGCATGGGCTGCGGCTTCGGCGCGTGCATGGGCTGCACGATCGACACAGTGAACGGCCCCAAGCGCGTCTGCCGTGAAGGCCCCGTATTTGGGAGGGATGAGATCAAATGGTAAAAACGAACGTCACGCTCTGCTCTCTTCCGCTCGATAACCCCATTATTCCCGCAAGCGGTACCTTCGGCTACGGCCACGAGTTCGCAGAACTCTACGATATCAACTGCCTCGGCACGTTCTCCTTTAAGGGAACGACGCGCGAGCCGCGCCTTGGCAATCCCCAGCCGCGCATCGCTGAGATGCAAAGCGGTGTGCTCAACGCCGTGGGCCTTCAGAACCCCGGTGTGGACGCGGTTATCGCCGAGGAGCTTCCCAAGCTCGCGCGCGTTTTCCGCAAGCCTGTCATGGCAAATGTCAGCGGCTTTTCGCTCGATGAATACGTCGAGGTCTGCCAGAAGCTCGACACCTGTCCGCAGGTTGGCTGGCTTGAGGTGAACATCTCCTGCCCCAACGTCCACGGCGGCGGCATGAGCTTCGGCACTGACCCGAAGGCTGCCGCAGCGGTCACGCGCGCGGTGAAGGACGCGGTCAAAAAGCCCATCATCGTCAAGCTCTCGCCCAACGTCACAAGCATTGCGGACATTGCCAGGGCCTGCGAGGACGCAGGCGCGGACGGCATCAGCCTCATCAACACCGTGATGGGCATGCGGCTCGATCTCAAAACGAGAAAGCCGCTTCTTGCCAACAGCACGGGCGGTATGTCCGGCCCCGCGATCTTCCCGCTCGCCGTGCGCATGGTCTGGCAGGTCTACGAAGCGGTGCGCATCCCCGTCGTCGGTCTCGGCGGCGTGATGAGCGCCGAGGACGTCATTGAGCTGATGCTCGCGGGCGCAACGGCGGTCGAGGTAGGCGCTGCCAACCTTGTCGATCCCTTCGCCTGCCGCCGCATCGTCGAGGACCTGCCCCGCGTCATGCAGAAATACAACATCAACGATTTGAACGACATCATAGGAGGTGCCCACCATGGGTAAGGACGTTATCATTGCGCTGGATTTCGACAGCAAGGAAAAGACCCTCGCGTTTCTTGACCGCTTCACCGGCGAAAAGCCCTTTGTGAAGATCGGCATGGAGCTTTTCTACGCCGAAGGCCCCGCGATCGTGCGCGAGATCAAGGCCCGCGGCCACAAGATCTTCCTCGATCTCAAACTGCACGACATCCCCAATACCGTGAAAAAGGCCATGGCCGTGCTCTCCTCCCTCAATGTGGATATGGTCAACCTCCACGCCGCAGGTACGCGCGCCATGATGAGCGCTGCGCTTGAGGGACTCACCCGCGTGGATGGTACGCGCCCGCTCCTCATCGCTGTCACGCAGCTCACCTCCACCAGCCAGCAGAGCATGGAGGAAGAAATCGGCATTCACGCCCCGCTTGAGAATGTGGTCATCGACTATGCCAAAAACGCAAGACTCGCCGGGCTCGACGGCGTGGTCTGCTCCCCGCTTGAAGCCGGCCGCATCCACGAGACCTGCACGAAGAACTTTCTCACCGTCACCCCCGGCATCCGCTTTGCTGACGCAAAGGCGGACGACCAGGTGCGCATCACCACGCCCGCAAAGGCGCGCGAGATCGGCTCGGACTACATCGTCGTCGGCCGCCCCATCACGCAGGCGGAGGATCCTGTCGCAGCCTATCGCCGCTGCGTCAGCGAGTTCGTGGGCTAAGCCATGCACTGCGACATCATCTTATTTGATTTGGACGGCACGCTGACCGACTCCGGGCCCGGCATCATGAAGGCCGGGCAGTATGCCCTGCGCGCATTTGGCATCGAGCGCGACTGGCGCGAGCTGTCGTTCTTCGTCGGCCCGCCGCTCAGCGAGACCTTCGCACGCTTCGTGCGCGCAGAGAATGTCGACGCCGCGGTCGCAAAATTCCGCGAATACTATCAGCAGGACGGCTGGCTCGACAACGCCCCCTACCCCGGCATTCCCACGCTGCTCGCGCATCTCAAAAGCGAGGGCAAGCGCCTCTTCGTTGCCACGTCGAAGCTCGACACCATGGCTGAGTGCATTCTGGAGCACTTCGGTCTTGCGCCCTATTTCGACGCCATCTGCGGCGCACCCGAGGGCGACAAGGAAGCGGGAAAAAAGGTGAACGTCGTAAAAGCCGCGCTCAAGGCAGCCGGCTGCGACGATCTTTCCCGCGCCGTCATGGTCGGCGACCGCGAGCACGACATCATCGGCGCGCATCTTGCGGGGCTCGACGTGATCGGCGTGCTTTACGGCTACGGCAGCCGCGAAGAACTCACCGCCGCCGGCGCCGACCAAATCGCCGAAACCCCGGAGGCATTGGAAACGCTAATTCTATCAGCAAACTGACATTTTGAAAGGAGAAGAGATAGAAATGGAGCATTTGGAACGCAGCATTGCGGAGGGATTGCTCTCCATCCGCGCAGTATTCTTTCGCCCGAACGAGCCCTTCACCTGGGCCAGCGGCATCAAGAGTCCCGTCTACTGCGACAACCGCCTGATTCTGACCGCACCCGAGGTGCGCACGCAGGTGGAAAGTGCGTTGTGCGAGATCATTCGCGCCGACTATCCCGATGTGGAGGTGCTGATGGGTACGAGCACGGCGGGCATCGCCCACGCCGCCATCGTCGGCCACATGATGGGCCTTCCCATGGGCTATGTGCGCTCTTCCAGCAAGGACCACGGCCGCCAGAACCAGATCGAGGGCCGCCTTAAGCCGGGCCAGAAGGTCGTCGTCATCGAGGACCTCATCTCCACCGGCGGCAGCGTTCTGGACGTTGTGAACGTCCTGCGCGAAGCGGGCGCGGAGGTGCTGGGCGTTGCGAGCATCTTCACCTACGGTATGCAGAAGGGCCTTGACCGCCTCGCCGCCGCCAACGTGAAGAACCACAGCCTGACCAACTTTGACGTCATCGCCGACGTAGCGGCGAAGCAAAATTATATCCACCCCGAGGACGTTGCGCGTCTCATTCAGTTCCGCAACGACCCGTCGGATGAATCTTGGATCGGAGGAAAGAACTAACATGGAGCATTTGATCGACATTTTGCAGCTGACCCCCCAGGAGATCGACGATATGGTCGCCACGGCCAACGACATCATCGACCATCCCGACGCCTACGCACACAAGTGCGACGGCAAGATCCTCGCAACGCTCTTCTTTGAGCCCTCTACCCGCACGCGCCTGAGCTTTGAGTCCGCGATGCTCGGTCTCGGCGGCAAGGTGCTGGGCTTCTCGTCCGCAAGCAGTTCTTCCGCCGCCAAGGGCGAGAGCGTTTCCGACACGGTGCGCACCGTCAGCTGCTATGCTGACATCATCGCCATGCGTCACCCCAAGGAGGGCGCGCCGCTGGTCGCCTCCATGCACTCCGAGGTCCCCGTCATCAACGCGGGCGACGGCGGCCACAACCACCCGACCCAGACGCTGACCGACCTTCTCACCATCAACCGTGAAAAGGGGCGCTTCAACGACCTGACCGTGGGCTTCTGCGGCGACCTCAAGTTCGGCCGCACCGTCCACTCCCTCATCAGCGCCCTGAGCCGCTACACCGGCATCAAGATCGTCCTCATTTCCCCCGAGGAGCTCAAGCTCCCCAGCTACGTGAAGAGCGAGGCGCTCAAGAAGAACAACATCCCCTACGAGCAGACGACCGACCTCGAAGCCGTCATGCCCGAGCTCGACATTCTCTACATGACCCGCGTTCAGCGCGAGCGTTTCTTCAACGAGGAAGACTACCTCCGCCTGAAGGACAGCTACATCCTCACCCCGGAGAAGCTGCGCAACGCCAAGAAGGATCTCTGCATCCTGCACCCGCTGCCGCGCGTGAACGAGATCTCCGTTGCCGTGGACGATGATCCCCGCGCCTGCTACTTCAAGCAGGTCCGCAACGGCCGCTTCATCCGCATGGCGCTCATCCTCAAGCTGCTTGGTATTGAATAAGGGAGGGACTTACACATGATCATCGACGCTATTTCCAACGGTATCGTTATCGACCATATCTCCGCCGGCAAGGCGATGGAGCTCTACAACATCCTCGGCCTTGACAAGCTCGACTGCTCTGTCGCGCTGCTCAAGAACGTTTCCAGCGGCAAGCTCGGCCGCAAGGACATCATCAAGATCGATCAGGTGCTCGACCTTGACTGGGACGTCATCGGCTATGTCGACCCCGGCATCACCGTCAACATCATCAAGGACGGCGAGCGCATCGAAAAGCGCCAGCTCAAGCTGCCCGAGCGCATCACCAACGTCATCCGCTGCAAGAATCCCCGCTGCATCACCTCCGTTGAGCAGGAGCTGCCGCAGGTCTTCACGCTGACCGAAGAGAGCACGCGCACCTACCGCTGCCTGTACTGTGAGACCAAGGCCGAAAACTAAAAGAAGCCGAAAAAGAGGGAACATTACGCAGGAGATTTATGCCGGACTTATCATGAGAACCTTGGGGCAAGCCTTTACGGCAATTCAATGAAAACAAAACGAGATTTCACGTTTAAATTTCAGGCAGACGATAACTTTTTAATGGCTGTATTGCCCTCATAACCCAGAGGTCGGAGGTTCAATTCCTCCCTCCGCAACCATATCGAGTGGATGTAACTGAAATCAGTTACATCCACTTCTTTTTTGCCAGAAAGTATTGACAATGGCATCATTCTCGAGTATATTACAATGATTTAGCAAGAAATGCTGAATGGGTGGCATGGGATTATTTTTAGGAGGTAATGAAAATGTATCACTTTGAGTACGTTTCCAAAAAAGAAGCCGCGCCATACAAGTCCCAGCTTATTGAACTCCTCAACAGAGTACAGGATTATGTCAGAGATAAGTTCACTTTTCAGTTTACATTTATCGGTAGTTCAAGTCGTAATATGATTACCTATGATCCCACGACTAATGTTGGTTTCGATTTCGATGTCAACATTGCTGTAAATGACGATAATGAAGATTACTCACCGGAGGAGATAAGAACAATTCTGCATGAAGCCTTCTCGCATTTTATGAGAGATTACGCTTATACCAAATGTGAGCAATCCACACGGGTAATTTCAATGAAAGCCGTTGATCCTCGGCATTCGCGAATTACTCACAGTTGTGATTTTGCGGTTGTCTACGAAGGACAAGACGGCCAGCAATATATTCGCTTCAACAAAGTACGCAATTACTTTTCGTGGGAATTTCAAACGCAACCATATAAAGAACTCGAGTCCAGAGCCGATTACTTAAAAACTAACGGTCATTGGGATGAGGTGTTGGAAGTATATCTTGAAAAGAAAAACTCTAACGATAATTCTGACAAGCATTCCCGTTCTCTTTATGCTGAAACTATCAATGAATGTTTCAGCCGTCATTGTAATCACAAATGAATCTTATGTTGGGATCAGGTTTACGCCTGCTCCGGTTTTGGTTGACAAAAAACCGGCCATGCGCATAAGCGCATGGCCGGTTTTTCATAGTCTGACAGCTTTATTCGCCGATCTGGTTCTCGATCAGGTCGACCAGTGCGTCCACGGCCTCCTTCTCATCGACACCGTCCGCGATCAGCGTAATGGCAGTGCCCTGCACGATACCCAGGCTCAGCACGCCCAGCAGGCTCTTGGCATTGACGCGGCGCTCCTCCTTCTCCACCCAGATGCCGCTCTTGAACTCGTTGGCCTTCTGGATAAAGTAGGTAGCGGGTCTGGCGTGCAGACCGACTTCATTCTTGACAGTGATTTCCCGTGTATACATGGAATAGCACTCCTTATACCACAATTTTTTCCGAAATGGTGAAAAACATAACTCCCATCGTGTCTATTATAGCGAAAATACCGCTCCATTTCAATGGGCATTGATACGAAATTTGTACCACCCCCTGTGGAATTCCCTGAATAATTCGTCGAATTATACAAACTCTCCGCCTTACTTCAGCTCCACCACTGTCACGCCGGCCTCGCCCTCGCCGTAGCGGCCCAGACGGAAGCTCTTAACAGCCCTGTTCTTCTTCAGCATCTGGTGTACGACGGCACGCAGTGCGCCGGTGCCCTTGCCGTGGATAATGGTGACGGTACCCAGCTTGGAGCGCTGCGCCGCGTCCAGATAGTTCTCCACCACGCTCTCGGCCTCCAGCGTTTCCAGCCCTCGGATATCCAGCTCGGCGGAGGCCCGTGCGCCGGTGCTGATCTGCACCGTGCCGCCGCTGCCGCCGGCGCGGGACTTGGCCGCCTGCTTTTTCTTCTCGGCGATCTCCTCCGCCGTCTCCAGCAGCCGCACCTGGGACGCCTTCACGGTCATCTTCATCTTCCCCGCCTGCAAAAGCAGGGTGCCGTCGCCGTTGACTGCCAGCACCGCGGCCGCCGTCCGGACACCGGCCAGCTCCACCGTGTCGCCTGCGGCGATGGGCCGGCTGGGCGCGGGAATAGGCTCCGCCGCCTCGTCATGCTGATGCAGCGCTGCCTCCGCCTCCTTCAGGCGGCGGCGCACATCGGCCTTGCCGTCGTTCACGGTCTGATAGTCGGCGCGCTGCTGCTGTTTCCGGAGCTGATCCAGCTCAGCAAACACCTGATCCGCCTGCTGCTGAGCCTGCCGCACGATGCGCCGCGCCTCGGCCTCGCCCTTGGTGCGGGCGTTCTCCTTGGCTTTCTCCATCTGCTCGCGGAAGGTGCGGGCCTTGCGGGCATCCTCCTCCCGCTGCTGCCACAAGCGGTCCGCCTCGTTCTGAGCCTTCTCCAGCCGTTGGCGCTTCTCCTCCAGCTGGGTCAGTACATCCTCGAACCGCACGGATTCGCTGTCCATCTGGGCCTTGGCGGCCTCGATGACGCTCTCGTCCAATCCCAGCCGCCGCGAGATGGCGAAGGCGTTGGACTTGCCCGGAATGCCGATAAGCAGCCGGTACGTGGGCCGCAGGGTCTGCACGTCGAACTCGCAGCTGGCATTCTCCACCCCCGCCGTAGTCATGGCGAAGGTTTTCAGCTCCGCATAGTGGGTGGTAGCCGCCGTCAGCGCCCCCTTGCCCCGCACGTCCTGAATGATGGCGATGGCCAGCGCCGCGCCCTCCACGGGATCTGTACCCGCGCCCAGCTCGTCGAACAGGATCAGGCTCCGGTCATCCGCCTGCTTCAGGATCTCCACAGTGTTGGCCATGTGGGCCGAGAACGTGGACAGGCTCTGCTCGATGCTCTGCTCATCGCCCACGTCCGCCAGAATGCGGTCGAACACCTGCACGGCGCTCTGGTCCCCTGCGGGGATGTGGAGGCCGCACTGGGCCATGAGGCTCAGAAGCCCGATGGTCTTAAGCGTCACGGTCTTGCCGCCGGTGTTGGGACCGGTGATGACCAGCGTGTCGAACCGCCCGCCCAGCTCCACCGTCACCGGCACGGCTCTGGCCTGATCCAGCAGGGGATGCCTCGCCTTTTTCAGGTCGATGCCGCCGCGTTTGCGCACCAGCGGCCGCCCCGCGTTCATGGCATAGCTCAGCTGTGCTCTGGCAAAAATAGCGTCCAGCTGCACCAGCACATCGTAGTTGTAGAGGATGGTCTCCCGCGCCGCGGCGCACTCACCGCTGAGGACCCGCAGGATGCGATCGATCTCCTTGTCCTCCTTGGCCTCCAGCTCCTTCATCTCGTTGTTGGCCTGCACCACGCCCATGGGCTCCACAAACAGTGTGGCGCCGGAGGAGGATACATCGTGGACAAGGCCCGGCAGACTGCCCTTGCACTCCGCCTTCACCGGCACCACAAATCGGCCGTCCCGCTGGGTGATGAGGGCCTCCTGCAGCACCTTGGCGTAGGATGGCGAGGAGATAATGCGCTGCAGGATCTGGCGGCCCTTGGTGGCCGCCACCCGCATCTGCCGCCGGATGTCCGCCAGCTCGGGGCTGGCAGTGTCGGCGATGGTCTCCTCGTCCAGGATTGCCCCGCGGATGCGGTCCTCCAGATATTTATTGGGCCGCAGGGCGGAGAACAGCCGGTCGATGGCCGTGGGTTCCCCCTGCCGCTCCGCATCGTAGTCGCTGACCCGCCGTGTGGCTGTCAGCACGCCGGCAATATCCAGCAGCTCCCGTGTGTTCAGCATACCGCCGTGGTCGGCGCGGTTCAGCGGCTGCGCCACATCCTTCACGCCGGTGAAGGACGGGCTGCCGTGGAGCCCCAGCCGCACCTTGGCGGCGTCCGTCTCATCCAGCAGGCGGCTGACCGCATCCGGCTCCGTGGAGGGCCGCAGCCTGCGGCACCGCTCCTTGGCCTCATCGCTGACGGCCCGCTGAGCCAGCATCTCCAGCACGGCGGGCAGCTCCAGCGTCCGCATGGATTTTTCAAATAAGTCGCTCATATGTATGTCCTCATATCAAAAGGGATTTGTAGTAGTCCAATGTCCGGAAGCTCCGCTCCAGCTGTCCGGCAATAAACGCCTCACCGGCGTGGTCCAGCTCCCGCAGCGCCTCCGATTCCAGCGTAAAGCCGTACAGTCTCCGGCTGTCGCAGTACAGCACGTGCCGCAGCGCCGCCAGACCCGCCGCCGTCAGCGGCATACTCAGGCCGCCCAACCGCTTGCACCCGCCGCAGTGTACCACGCCGTGCACCACGTCCAGCATGGGAGCCTCCGGCTCCTCCCTGCCGCACACGGCGCACCCTGACGCCAGCGGCTCAAACCCCGCCAGCGCCATGAGCCGGAACTGGAACGCTGCCTTCACCAGCCGCGGCTCCTTGTGCAGATAGCACAGGGCGTACAGCGCATTCAGCAGCAGCGACAGGATCTCCGGCGACGCCGTCTCCTCGGCGCACACCGCCTCCGCCGCCTCCGCGAAGTAGGACGCCAGCGACAAAAGCACGATGTCCTGCCGCACGCCGTCGAACAGCTCCAGCGTGGATGCCTCGTCCAGCATATGCCAGTTTCCCCGCTTATACAGCGTCAGCTCCGAATACGCCAGCAGCTGGCTGGCGGCGGCAATACGGCTGTTTTTCCGCCGCGCGCCCCGTGCGATCAGGGGGATCTTCCCCATGTCCGGCGTCAGCACCGTCAGGATCTTGTCGGCTTCCTTTGTCTCCGTGACCCGCAGCACCAGACCGGTGGTCACTGTTTTTCCGTTTTGCATACTGCCTCCTGTTGGCCGCGCCACAGCAGATACGCCTCCGGCGCACCGGTGTCGCAGAACAGCTCCCAGTAGTCCATGGCCGTCACCTCCCCTGCTCTTAGCATGGAGGTCTGGCCTCAAATTATCGCAGGGAAAGTTTGCCGCACGGAGGTTCTGCCCCGCCCGCGTTCGTTTCGCCGCGGCTCCGTTCCCGCACATTGCAGGGGTCGGCGTCCCCAACGGCCCGCGATTCTTTTTCCGAAGGGAATGTTCCGCGCCCCCGAGCGCGGGTCACTTTTGGCCGCAGCCCCAAAAGTGATCAAAAGGTCTGCTTGAAACCGCAGGTTTCAAGACTTCCTGCGCGCCTGACCATGTTGAAAAATATGGCCGCGTACCCCGCGAAAGCCAAAATATATGCTGATCGTCGTACAACGAATCGCTTGTACGTCTCTCCCCGCTGCCGCTCCCGTGTTCCGCGCGGCGATGCGCTGGTTTATCGGCTTTGCGGCGGCGTGTTGGCATGCCGTTTTACAAAATGCGCTTCGTAGCAGCGCGTATTTTTTTATATTCCGCGGCCCAACTGGCCGCACCTACACTTGCTGCCAGCGGCGGCAAGTGCGCGATTTGATAATCGCCTATATCGGTAGACCCACCGACTTTCCCTGCCCACCACGTCAGCGGCAGCGAGGGTAGACCCATGGTCAATTCCATGCAGAACCTTTTCCCGCCGCATTGAAACCGGCACAAAGGAAATCCAAAAACCATTGGTTTTTGGCGGCGCTTTTGCCCACTTTTGCCGCTGTTGGCAAAAGTGGGTCGCTCCGGAGAGCGAAATATCCCCGCGCCCGAGGGCGCGGAACCCTCTCTGCCGGAGGCCCGCAGGCGCGGCCCCCCTCACTCCTCGTTATACCCCTGGCTGCGGATAAAATTCACATTGTCCCGCCAGTTTTCCTTGACCTTTACCCACGTCTCCATGTACACCTTGGTACCCATGAACTTCTCGATGTCCCGCCGCGCCAGGGAGCTGATGCGCTTGAGCATCTCGCCGCCCTTGCCGATGATAATGCCCTTGTGGCTGGCCTTCTCGCAGTAGATGGTCACGTCCAGGTCGATAATGCCGCTGTCCTCCCGCTCGGTGAACCGCGTCACCTCCACCGCCGTGCCGTGGGGGATCTCCTTGTCCAGACACCGCAGCATCTTCTCCCGCACGATCTCGGCGCACACCTGGCTGTCCGCCTGATCGGTGGTCATGCCATCGGGGAACAGCTGGGGTCCCTCCTGTGCGTACTTGGCCAGCTGGGCCATCAGGTCATCCAGCCCGTCCCCTGTCCGTGCGGAGATGGGGATGATGGCATCGAAGCCGTCATACGCCTCACTGTACGCCGCGATGACCTCCAGCAGCGCCTCCTTCTTCTCCACCGTGTCGATCTTGTTGATACACAGCACGCAGGGCAGATGCTCCTCCTGAATACGCTGGAGCAGCACCCGCTCCGGTTCTCCCACATGGGCGATGGGCTCCACCAGCAGCAGCGCGCACTCCACGTCGCTCAGGCTCTCCCGCACCACCTTCACCATGTAGTCGCCCAGACGGCTGCGGGGCTTGTGCAGGCCCGGGGTGTCCAGCAGCACGTACTGGGTGCCGTCCCGATTCACCACGCCGTAAATGCGGTTGCGGGTGGTCTGGGGCTTGTCCGACACGATGGCGATCTTCTCGCCCACCAGCGCGTTGGTCAGACTGGACTTTCCCACATTGGGCCGTCCGCATACGGTGATCATCGCCGTTTTCGTAATTTTTTCCATCAGGTGATCCTCAACTTTCTTTCATTTGAGCATTTTTGTATATTCATTTCCGTTCCAGGCCCAGGACGGCCATGACGGCCTCCTCCCGCGCCCGCATCCGCGCCTTTTGCGGTCCCTCGTCCATGTGGTCGTAGCCCAGCAGGTGCAGCACCGAGTGTACCGCCAGGTACGCCAGCTCCCGCCGGTTGCTGTGGCCGTACTCCTTGGCCTGCGCCTTCACCCGCTCCAGCGAGATGGCCATGTCACCCAGCGGCACGAAGCCGGTGGCCACGTCCGCGTCCTCCTCTGCGGGCAGTTCGCCCTCCGCCAGCTCCAGCGCCGGAAAACTCAGCACATCCGTGGGCCTGTCCACCTGCCGCATCTCGCGGTTCAATTCCTGTATGCCCGCATCGCCGGTGACATATACGTCCACCTCGCAGGGCACGTTCACGCCCTGCTCCGTCAGGGCCGTGCGGATGACCTTCCTCAGGAAGCTCTTTGTGCTGTCGCTGACCCCCGGCACGTCCGCCGTCACAGGGATATAGTGTCGTTTCATTTCTTTTTCTCCTCAAATTTCGCGTAAGCCTCGATGATACGCTGCACCATGACGTGGCGCACCACGTCCTCCTTGGTGAGCTTGCAGATGGCCACGCCCTCCACATCCCGCAGCACCTTCATGGCCTCCTTCAGGCCGCTGATCTTGTCGGCGGGCAGGTCGATCTGGGTCACGTCGCCGGTGATGACCACCTTGGAGCCAAAGCCCATACGGGTCAGGAACATTTTCATCTGCTCGCGGCTGGTGTTCTGGGCCTCGTCCAGAATGATAAAGCTGTCGTCCAGCGTCCGGCCGCGCATATAGGCCAGCGGCGCCACCTCGATGTTGCCCCGCTCCAGATATTTCTGATACGTCTCCGCGCCCAGCATGTCAAACAGCGCGTCGTACAGCGGCCGCAGGTAGGGATCTACCTTGCTCTGTAAATCGCCGGGCAGAAAGCCCAGCCGCTCGCCGGCCTCCACGGCGGGCCGCGTCAGGATGATGCGGTTCACCTGCTTGTCCCGGAAGGCGGCCACCGCCGCCGCCACCGCCAGATACGTCTTTCCCGTACCGGCGGGACCCACGCCGATGGTGACGGTCTGCTTCAGAATCGCGTTGACGTACTCCTTCTGGCCGATGGTCTTGGGCTTCACGGGGCGGCCCTTGCTGGTGATGCAGATGACGTCCTGCGTCAGCTCGCTGATGCGCTCGGACTGACCGGACCGTACCAGCCCGATGACGTAGCGCACGTGCTGGTCAGAGATGCTCTCGCCCTTGTTGGACAGCGTCAGCAGCGCCTGCACCGCCTTCACCGCCAGCATCACATTCTCCGGTTCGCCGGAAACCACGAGCTCTCCGCCCCGGTTCACCACCTGTACCTGAAATTCCGTCTCCAACAGGCGGATGTTCTCATCGAAGGAGCCAAACAGGTTGATGGCCTCCTCCATCCGTTCAATGCCGATGCGTTGTTCCATAGTTGGGTCTTTGCCTCCCTGTATCCTGTGTATTTCCGATACCGCCGTTATTCGGCGCCGTCGGTCGATAGCGGCGATGATACGCCGATCTGTTCCTCACACTCCGCGCGGAGCGTCACCACCAGCCATTTTCCCTGCCGTGCGGTGTCAAAGCTGTGCCGCAGCAGATGACCCTCGCCGGCATCCAGCATGGCCTGCAATTGCCGCAGCAGCTGCTCCTGCCCCTCGGCCCGGGCCTCCGCCTCCGGCCGCTCTGCCTCCGCCGCGGCATAGCGCACCGTGCGCTCCACCGCCAGCGTCGCCGGCAGTGTCAGCCCAAAGGGCAGCCGTGCCTGATGATACACGGTCATTTTATCACAATCGGGGCCGGTCATGCTACCCTTTCCGTAGATTTTTATCCGCTTTCTTCCCACGTCCAGCGCCAATCGGGTGACAGCTCCCGTCTCCCGTTCCTTTTCCTGCACCGTCAGGGGTACGGACACGGACATCTCGTACCATGTCCGCGCCCACACCTGCCCCAGCCCGTGGAGCAGCCGGTAGCCCCGCCGGTCGGAGTCCACCACGCCGGAGATCAGCACCTGTCCCGCCGTGACGGTGGTACCCGCCAGCACCTGGGCCTGGCCGTCCAGCGCCTGCACCTTTGTCACCAGCCCGTCCCGTGCCGCCACCACGTTGGTCTTTTCCCCATCGGTGTAGAGGTGCGGCGGCCGCTGCCGCTCCACCACCTGTACATGGGCGGTGCAGCCGCGTATGTTCACCGTCAGCCACACCACGTCCGGCAGGTCCGTCAGCGCGTGGTTCCGCAGGTCCTCCTGGTCGATGCGGCTGCGGCTGCCCAGCGTCACGCCGTACTTTTCCAGCGTCCGCAGAATGGTCTCCGTGGGCACGGTGTCGTTGCCCGTCACCTGAAAGGCCCAGATGTGGGTGCTGCCCAGCACAGATGCCGCCAGCAGCAGTCCCGCTGCGGCCCACAGCACGTAGCGCCGCCGGTACTGCCGCCACACCTCCGGCGCGCCCTGCCGCCGCAGCACCGTCACCGCCGCGTCCGTCTGGGCCAGCGCCGCCTGCAGCCGCGGCAGCGCGGCTCTGCTGGTAACGGCCCGCAGCCGGATCTCCGACAGCCACTCCAGCTCCCAGAACGGGATGTTGTGGGCGGCGCAGAGGTTCAGAACACGCTCCGGTGCGGCGCTCTCCACCTCCACCGTCACCTGCCCCCGCAGGTAATTCAGCACTTTCCGATACATGGCCGCTCCTTACTCCACCAGCCGGAGCTGCCGGATGACGCCGTTGATCCGCAGTTCCTCGTCCGTCATCACCACCAGCTCCAGCCCCTCTCCCTGTACCCGCACCACCACCGTTCCGGCGTTGATGTCCACCGCCTCGGCGCTGTACGCCAGCACGCCGCGGTGCCGGTCGATATAAAGCGACCGGTTGCCCAGCAGCTCCATGCGGGCCACGCCGGACGCCAGATTCACCGGCAGATCCAGCCGGTCCATGGCCTGCTGGCTGACCTGCGACAGCTTTTTGGCGATCTTTGCCACCTGCTCCACCTCCGTTGTCTGTTCCGTGGGTAAAAAAATGTATGCGCACAGGGCGGCAAAGTTGCCTGTCCCCGTGCATATCCCGCGGGGAAATTCGCATAAGGTGACAGCGGTGATAGAATTGAAACGACCGCTTTTTTATCTGTACGGCGGGGCGGCAGCCGTGCTGGCGCTCCTGCTCCTGATCCGCGGAGACGCTGCGGCGCAAGGGGTTCGGGATGGGATAGACCTCTGCGTCACATCGGTGATACCGGCGCTGTTTCCCTTTTTTGCGGCGTCGCAGCTGCTGGTATCGCTGGGCGCGGCGGAGGCGCTGGGCCGGGCGGCGGGACCGCTGTTCCGGCGGCTGTTCGGCATGGACGGCGCCGGCACCGCCGCGTATCTGCTGGGGCTCATCGGCGGCTATCCGCTGGGCGCAAAGACGACGGAAAGCCTTGTGCGGCAGGGGCTTCTGACGCCGGAGGACGGAGCGCTGCTGCTGACGTTCTGCAACAACGCGGGGCCTGCCTTCATTCTGGGCATCGCCGGAAGCGGGGTGTTCCGGAGCTCCCGTGCGGGGGTGTGGCTGTATCTCATCCACGCCGCCGCGGCTACGGCCACGGGCCTCCTTTTTTGCTTCATCAGGAAGTACATCAGGAAGCAGAATATTTCCGGATTTTTCCGGTTTTCCGCTTCATCATGCAATTTCCCCTCGGCGACGGCCCAAAAGCGGCCTCCTCTGAGCGCGCCTGCCGCGTTGATCGGGGCGGTACGGGGCGGCGTGGCAGCCATGGCGGGCGTGTGCGGCTTCGTCATCTTCTTTCTGGTACTGCTGCGCCTGGCGGAAAGCTTTCTGGGTCCGCTGCCGCCGCTGGCGGCGGGACTCGTGGAGCTGACCAACGGCATCCTGCGGCTGACGCCGGACCGCGGCGGCTTTGTGCTGGCGGCGGCGCTGCTGGGCTGGGGCGGGCTCAGCGTCCACTGCCAGACAGCGGCGGTGCTGGGCGGCTCCGGCATCTCCATGCGGTGGTATCTCCCGGCCAAAGCCATGCAGGGCGTTGTCTCGGCGGTGCTGGCGGCAGCGGTGTGGAGCTGGGTGATATAGCGCACATGTCTTGCCGTCTGCGGCAGATCGTGGTATCATAGGGCAGAGCTTCTCAACAGCTGATTCTGACAGGAGGGCAGCATATGGAGTACAGAAGATTTGGCAGCGACATCGTCGCCAGGATGGATAAGGGCGAGGAGATCCTTGCGCAGATCAAAGAAATCGCGTTGAAGGAGAGCATCAAATCGGCCAGCGTCACGGCGCTGGGCGCGACCAATGACTTCACCGTTGGCGTGTATAAAATTGGCGAGAAAAAGTACTACGCCAACACGTTTCAGGGCAATTTTGAGATTGTTTCGCTGACCGGCACCATCAACACGATGGACGGGGAATTTTACACGCACATCCACATGAGCGCAGGAAACGACAAGGGCGAAGTGTTCGGCGGGCATCTGAACAGGGCCGTTGTGAGCGCGACCTGTGAGATGGTGATCCACATGATCGACGGCAGCGTGGACAGGACTTTTGACGAGGAAACGGGGCTGAATGTGTTCCGGTTTTAAGGTGGTTTTCCGGGTTGCGGAGAGGGGAAAGCGGCGGGGCTGGGCCCCGCCGCTTTTTGCGCTTTCGGTGGAACGTGCCCCACGCCGCGCTTTTTGCTCGCGCTCTTTTTTTTGCTGCCGGCAGAATGCTTTCTTCTCCTGTGCCTCCGGCGGCCCCATTTCTTCCAGCAGCGGAAGAAATGGGGGAAAGAACGCC